>VFQN01000010.1_pt1 | contig 501931 bp, 488 predicted proteins | sample 3512371 | NCBI WGS metagenome assembly VFQN01 (sample SAMN10412370, study PRJNA504923) | tailings metagenome | isolation source: Replicate 2 from Balatoc abandoned mine | place: Philippines: Itogon, Benguet | collected 2017-08-28 | reverse complement strand
GCTGCTCGACCCGACGGACATCACGATTTCGGGCAGTGCCAGCTCCGGCGATATGAGCGGCGCATCCCCCTTCGCGGGGACGAATGCGACGTCGAATCTGAACGTCTCGGTATTGAACGCGGCGCTGAGCGGGGGAACCGTCACGATCACCACCGCTTCGGCAGGCGGCGGGACCGGCAATATCGACATCACCGCCGGCATCGTGAACGGGGCGGCGGGCACCACGCTGATCTTGCGCGCGGATGGTGCGATCACGATCGGCTCGGGCGGGTCAATCGGCAGCGGCGGCTATCTGCTCAATGTGTCGCTGCGCGCGGCGGGCGATATCACGATCGGCGGCTCGGGAATCAGCACGACCGGCGGTTACATCGAGACCACCGGAACGACCGGTTCGGGCCTCGCGGGCGGGAATTTTTCGAACACCGCCAATATCAATGCGGGTGCCGGTAACGTCACGCTCCAGCAGAGCGGAACGATCGCGATCAACGGCACGCTCAACACCTCGGGCATCGTAACAATCAACGCGGGCGGCGCGACAACGCAGACTTACGCCATAACGGGCGGGGCCAATCTGGTGGTCGGCGGCACCGGCGCCGTCACGCTGAACGAGCCCACGAATGCGTTGATCAATATTACGCTGAACCGCACGGGAACGACGACCGACGTTTCGCTGGTCAACTCGTCGACGCCGATCGTCCAGACCTCAACCTTGGGCACGGGCGCCTTCTATCTGTCGGGCGTGGGCTTCGCGCAGACCGGCACGATCACTCAAGATGCGCTGGCCGACAGTTTCACGATCCAGGGCAATAGCGGCATCGTCACCCTGTCCCAAGCGAACGTCTTCACCGGCGACGTAACCGTGCTGGCCGACGCGATCAACGTCACGGCCAACCAGAGCTTCAATATCGCGACGTCGGCCAATCTCAATCTCATTTCGACCAGCAATATCGTCATCGACAAGAGCCTGATCGCGACCGGCGCCGGCTCGATGAACATGATCTTCAACGCGCGTTCGGGCGGCGGCGCCACCGGCTATGTCGATATCCAACCGACCAACAGCGACATCGTCATCGATACCAATGGCGGTTACATCGTCATGGGCGGCGGCACGGGCAGCCTGACGAATGCCTTGCCGGGCGCGGCGCAGGCGGCGATCGGCGGCGGCGGCATCGACCAGGGCATTTCGATCCAGGGCTACAACGACGGCACGGCGCGCAGCGTCACCATCACGACCGATGGCGGCAATTTCTTCGCGCGCGGCCGGGGTGCCACAAGCGGCACGGCGCCCGCCGGGATCTATCTCTATACGACCGCGGCGGGCGGGGCCGTCACGATCTCGGCCGGGGCGGGCAATATCAACATCAACGGCACGGGCGGCTTCGGCAACGACGGCAGCGGCGTGTTCATGCAGGGCAATTCGGGGATCAATACCGCCACGCTACAGACGACGACCGGCAATATCACCGTCAGCGGCACGTCGGGCAGCGGCGCCAGTTCGCACGGTATTCTTGCGGCGTATTTCAGCGAGATCGAGACCGGATCCGGCACGCTGACGTTGAACGGCGGTTCGGTCGGCAGCGGCTTTTCGCGCGGCGTTTGGAGCCTTGGCGTGATCGACGCGGGCTCGGGCGCCGGTTCGTCGATCATCGGCACGTCGGTCGTCGAGTACGGCATTTTGGCGATGCCGGGCGCGGATTGGCGCGTCGCCAACAGCACGTTGACGGCCGGCGGCACCAGCGTGGGCGCCGGTGCCGCGGGCGTCGGCATGGACGGAATCGCGTTCTCGGCTGGCAACGGGACCATCGACATCTCCGGCGAAGGCGGTTCCGGCGGAAACGGCATCAGTCTCAGCGGTGCCATCACCCTTGCGGGTGACGCCGTAAATTTGGTTTTTAATGGCACGGGCGCTGCCGCCGACATCGTCGTTAGCGCCGGCGGCACGATCACCACGACGTCGGCGACCGGCACGCGCAACGTGTCGCTGATTTCGGACGGCAACATCAATATCCAAGGCACGCCATCGACGGTCGCGATCGGCGCCACGGCCGGCGGCATGCTGAATTTCAGCGCCCAGGCGGCGGACACGCTGACGCTCGGCGGCAAGATCGTCACCGAGGGCGGCAATGTTTCGCTCGTCGCGGCCACAAAAGCGACGATCAACGCCGGGATCGAAACCTTCGGCGGCGATATCGCGATCTGGGGCAACGCGCCCGGCGGCACGCCGAGCGGAACGCCGAGTTCGGGCGTGAATATCGGCGTGAACCTCCAACGCACGAGCGCGACGGCGGTCACCATCGACGCGGGCGGCGGCGATATTTCGATCGCCGGTGCGGGCGGCAATGGCGGCACCTATAGTCACGGCGTTTTGATCGACGGCGTCGTCGTGGAGACATCGGGCGCCGGCGCCATCGAAGTCACGGGCAAGGGCGGTGCGTCGGCTGGTGGTGCCGAACAAGTCGGCGTGTATATCAACGGCGATACGTTTCTTAGCTCCGTGTATTCGCCCGGTACGGCTTTGGTCTCGGGCAGCGGTGGCATAACCATTACCGGCTACGGCGCCTTGACCGGGACCGGCGGGTCCAATATCGGCGTGCGCATCGCGCGTGCGACGGTGTCCGCGACGAACGGCGACGTCGCCATCACCGGAACGGGCGGGGCGGGTTCGAACAGCGATTCGATCGAGATCGCCGGTGCGTCGGTAACGTCGACGGGCACGGGATCTATCCTTCTTTCCGGCCTCACGCCCATCGGCACCGGAACGGGTATTGATCTGCGCAACAGCTACGACGGCGCTTCGACGACCGTGGTGATCGGCGGCGCGTCGTTCCAGGGCGATCTTCACTTCACCGCGACTTCGCTGGCGTCGTCCGTATCGACGTTGACGCTGTCGCGCCAATCGGGCGGCGGGACAATCCAGTTCGAGAACGTGGACTCGTCGCTCGGCATCGGCGTCAATGGTGGCTTCGCGAGCGGTGGCATTGCGATCACCGCCGGTATTCTGGGCGGCATTTCCGGGTTCGATACGCTGATGCTCGGTTCGGCCGGGCAGCTCGGCTCGATCCAAGTCGACAACACGCAGTTTTGGAGCCTCGCCTCGGGCGTTTCCCATTTCGCGTTCCAGACGCAGGGGACGTTTGTTTCCAACACGATGGAGTTCAGCGGCCAGGCCGTCACGATCGACGCCGGCGGTGCGGCTTCCACGACGATCCTGGGCGCCACGACCGCCACGTTGTCGGGGCAGGGCGACGTGACGGCCGCGAATATCGTCGCGGACGCGATCGCGCTCGATAAGTCCGGCACGACGGCCAACGTGACGCTGGCCTCGTCGGGGTCGATGACGCTCGCCGCGTCGACGATGGGCAGCGGCTCGCTCAGCTTGAACGCCACCGCCGGGATCACGCAAACCGGCGCGCTGGTGCAGGACGCGAATGGCGGCAGCGTCACGATCAATTCGACCGGAACGATCATCCTCAGCCAGACAAACGAATTCACCGGCGCGACGGTTTCGATCCAAGGCGGATCGCTCCAGATCACGGGGCAGCAGAATTTCACGCGCGGCGTTTCGCAGAACGTGAATTTGACCTCGACCGCGGGCAACGTCTTGGTCGGCGGCAATTTGGTCAAATCGTCAGGAACGGGCGGTGCCACCTTCTTCATCGATGCCGAGGAGACGGCGTGGTTCGCCAATGCGGGCATCGACACCGACGGCGGCAACATCAATGTGTGGGGCAACGCGCCGGGTGGCGACAACAATGCCGGGACCAATGCCGGCACGGCGTGGGGCGTGCGCATCGACGGCGCTTCCGCGATTTTGTCGGCCGGATCGGGCAATATCATGATCATCGGCAAGGGCTCGACCGACAACGGCACGGGTCAGCATGGCATCGTGATGCTCAGTGGCGGCCGGATCGAAACCACGTCGGGCAACATCGTCCTCGGCGGACGCGGCGGCGATGGCACGGGGGCGGGCGCGCAAGGCATCATCGTCGCGGGCGGCAGCCAGATCGAAACCCAATCCGGCTATATCGAGCTTTACGGTTACGGCGGCGCCAATAGCGCGACCGCGCACGGAATCTCGGTCGACGGTGCGGCCGCGATCGTCAACGCCGCCGGCGTCTATGTGACGTTCAACGGCCAAGCCGCGAACGGCGGTACCGGCATCATCGCCGTCGGCACCGCGACCGTCGAGGCGACGACCGGTCAGATCGGAATGACCGCCAATAATGGCATCGCGCTCGACGGTGCCGCGCTTACGGCCGGCAACGGCGCGAGTTTCGACGGCGGAATGGGCAACATCGCGCTGAATAACGCCGGCAACCAGATCGCCGGAAACCTGACCCTCGCCACATCGGCAGGCAACGCCAGCCTCGTCAACGGTTCGTCGGGCACGATCACGCTCACGGGCATCGACGTCAGCGGCTATCTCGCGATCGACACCGGCGGGAATATCGCGCAGGACGCGTCGCCGATGTATGTGAACGGCACGGCCAATTTGGCGGCGGGCGGTACGATAACGCTGAACAATCTCAACAATGTGTTCGGCGGCGCAATCTCGATCGACAATCACGGCCACGCGTCGATCGCGACATCGGGCGCGATGACGCTCGCCGGCGTGATCACGCATGGCGGCAATTTCACCGCCGACGCGGGCGACGGCCTGATCGTCAATGCAGACATCGAGACGACGGGCGGCAACATCAATCTCTACGGCAACGCGCCGGGCGGCGGCGCGTTCGGTTCGTCGAGCGTCGCCAATTTCGGCGTAATCGTCGACGGCTCTTCGCCCCTTGTCGATGCCGGCGGCGGAAACATCGTCATCAAGGGTGCGGGCGGGACCGGCGGCTCGCACGGCGTGACGATCCGCAACGGTGCCGGCGTGCTGACGTCGGGTGCGGGCACGATCACTATCACGGGCCAAGGCGGCAATGGCGGCCCCGGCGCGGCCGGCGTGGAGTTCTATGCGGGCGGCGCCTATGCGCAGACGCAAAACGGCGCGCTGACGGTGACGGGAACCGGCGGTTCCGTCGGCTACGGCAACACCGGCGTGGCGCTGGCGACCGGCGATATCCGCGCGACGGGGGCGGGTTCCGTCTCCGTGACCGGCACGGGCGGCGGCCTGGCCAGCGTTGGCGTGCATGTCGGCGGGGGCGGCGCCACGAGCATCACGGCGGCCGACGGCAACCTGACGATCAACGCGACCGGCGGCGGCGCCAACGACAGCGGCTATCAAAGCTGGGGTTTGGAAGTCGGCGTGAGCCAGATCGGTGCGATCGGGACGACCGGTGCCGGCAATATCTCGATCACAGCGACGGCCGGCGGCGTGTCGGGCGATGGCAACCGTTACGGCATGGTCGTCGGCAATGGCGGCGTGGTGGAAACGCTCGCGGCGAATATTTCGATTACGGCGACCGGCGGCACGGGTGGCGGCACCAACAACCATGCCGTCTATCTCGACAGCGGCAATCTCAACAGTTCCGGCGCGCTGACGCTGAACGCGATTTCGGGCAACATCGCCGGGCAAACGGGCGTCGTCGCCACCGGCGGCAATACGTCGCTGACGACGGCGGCCGGCGATATCGATTGGGCGCAGTCGGGTGCGATGTCCATCGGCTCGATCTCGTCGGCGGGCACGCTGAATGTCAGCGTGACCGGCGGATCGATCAGCCAGGTCGGCGCCGCGACGGTCGCGGGCACGTCGAGCTTCACGGCCAGCGGCAACATCGCCTTGACCAACGCGTCGAACGCCTTCGGCGGCGCGCTGTCGCTGACCGCGACGGCGGGTTCGGCGTCGGTCACCAATTCCGGCGCGCTGACATTCGGCGATGTGTCGGTCGGCGGCGCCTTGACGGTGACGGCGGGCGGCGCCCTCACGCAATTGGGCGCGAGTTTCTTCAGCGCGGGCTCGACCAGCTTGTCGGCGACGGGCACGATGACGCTGACCGAAAGCGGCAATGATTTCGGCACGTCGTTGTCGTTGACGGGCACCGGCGGCGCGCTCGACGGCACGGTCAACGGCAATTCGGGCGCGGCAGCCGCGCCGGCGGTGACGGCATCCAGTGGCAGCTTCACCTTCGGCGGCGCGACGGTTTCGAGCTCGGCGCCGCCGCCATCGACGCCGACCGAAGGCACCACGACCAACACGGTCACGACCGAGACGCTGGCGCAGATCATCACCCAGATCCTGACCTCGACGGTCGTGCAGCCGTCGTCGTCGACGACCGGCACGACTGACGCGGCGAACGTCAACCCGGTGAGCCCGGCGGCGGTGCAGGCGATGCTGATCGCGATCCTAACCGAGGCCGCGTCGCCCGCCGGCAGCACGGGCGGGGGGCAACAAGGCAGCGGCGAAGGCAATAATCCCCAAACGGCCGGTAGCACGCCGCAGACCGGCGGCGCGCAATCCAGCACGCCTACCCCGTCGGCGGGGGCGGGCACGTTCGCGGCGGGCACCACGATCACGATCAACACTTCGGGCGGTGCGGTACAGTCGATCACCGTCACGCCGGTCGGCGGCGGCGCGCCGGTCACGATTTTGCCGGGCTTGCTGAACCTGACGCCGCCCGCGATCCCGACCGCGACCGCGACGGGCACGCCCGGCATTTCGGGCAATTTCCCGCTGGCCTGGGGCGGGCGTTAACGGCCTTTCGCGTTTGGCGCTACACTCGCGCCGATGAACAACGATTCTTCGCCCGTCATTCGCTTTCACGGGGCCGCGGGCACCGTGACCGGTTCGTGTTTTCAAGTCGATGGCGGGGCGAAGCCCTTCCTCGTCGATTGCGGCATGGTGCAAGGGCCCAAAACTCTGCAGGGCCTCAACCGCCGCGTCTTTCCCTTCGCGCCCGACAAGCTCGGCGCGGTGGTGCTGACCCACGCGCATATCGATCATTCGGGTTTGCTGCCGCGCTTGGCGGCCGAAGGATTCTTCGGCCCGATCTTCGCCACGCCGGCGACTTGCGATCTGCTGCAATGGATGTTGCGCGATGCGGCCGCGATCCAGGAAATGGAAACCGATCGCGCCGCGACCCGCCTGCATCGGCGCGGGCAAGGCGACATCCTGCCGCCACTCTATACGCGCGCGCATGCCGAAGCGGCACTGGCGCAATTGCGGCCCGTTCCGCTCGACAAGGAATTTTCGCCCGTTGCGGGTGCCAAAGCGCGTTTCGGTCATGCGGGCCATATTCTGGGGGCCGCTTGGGCGGCGATCGAGATCGCGGGCCGGCGCCTGGTGTTCTCCGGCGATCTGGGCCCGCGCGGCAAAACCTTGCAGCACGATGCGGCTTTGCCGCCCAAGGCCGATCTGCTGGTGATGGAATCGACCTATGGCGGACGCGAACGCCCGGCGGAGGACGAAGACTCGCGCCGCGCCAAGCTCGCCGCTGAAGTGCTCGACGCGCATCGCGCGGGCGGCAATCTGTTGATTCCGGCCTTCGCGGTCGAGCGTACGCAGGAGCTGATCCACGATCTGCTGCTGCTGGCGCGCGAAAGCCGCATTCCCGCGATGCCGATCTATCTCGACTCGCCGCTCGCCCAGCGCGCGACGGAAGTTTTCGCGCGCTATGCGTCGACGCTGGAGCCCGTCCCCGACGGCGGCGCGCATTTCAAGGCGCCGCATTTGCGCGCCGTCGAATCGGTGGCGGAGAGCAAGGCGCTGGCGCGCGTGCGCGGCGGCGCCATTCTGATCGCCGGTTCGGGCATGTGCGAAGCCGGGCGGATCAAGCATCACTTGAAGGATCATCTCTGGCGCGCGGAATCGACCGTGCTGTTCGTCGGCTATCAGGCGCCGGGCACGCTCGGCCGTCTGATCCGCGATGGCGTGGACCCCGTGCGCATCCATGGCGAGGAGATCGCGGTGCGCGCGCGTATCCGTGATCTCGATTCCTATTCGGGCCATGCGGGGCAGGGCGATCTGGTGCGCTGGGCGCAAGCGGCGATCGGGCCCGCGACCCAAGTGGCGCTGGTGCATGGCGAGCCCGATCAGCTTGACGCCTTGCGCGGCGCACTCGCCGCCGCGGGGATCGATCAAGCACGGATCGCGATTCCCGGTCTCGACGATTCGCTTGCGGCCGACGGTCCGGGCTGGCGGCTCGACCCCGCCGGGGACGGGCGCGATCTGCGCGCGGCGGCCAAAGCGGGCCGCGATTGGCACAACGACTATGCGGGTACGATCCTAGCCGTGCGCAAAGCGCTGGAGGCCGCCCCGGACGATACCGCGCGCGCGAAATTGCTGGCGGAAATCCGCCGGAATCTGTCCCGCGGGGCTTGAAAACCCGGTCCGGACAGGGTCTTATCCGGCCTCATGTCAGGTCAATCTTTGCTCGCTTCGGGCCTTCGAATCGTCAATGTCGGGCTCGACGGTTTCGCGCGCGATCTTTCCCGCGCCGGTATTCCCGTTTCCCATGTCGATTGGGCGCCGCCCGCCAAGGGCGATGCACGCTTGGCGGGGCTGCTTGCCAAGCTCGACGGCGATCCCGCAATCGACGCCGCTAACAAGGAAGCGCTTGCGCGCTTCCTGAAGGCCGAGCCCGTGCTGATCGACGTCGTGCGCGCCGATACGGTGCTGCAAGGCTTGGGCGATCGCACGATCCTGCATGCCGGTCCGCCGATCGAATGGGATCGGATGTGCGGGCCGTTGCGCGGCGCCATCCAGGGCGCGATCGTGCTCGAAGGCTGGGCGCCGGATCTGGACGCGGCCGAGAAGCTCGCCGCGTCGGGCGGAATCAAATTCGCGCCCAACCATCATTTCGGCGCCGTCGGCCCGATGACCGGCATGATCACGCGATCGATGCCCGTGATGGTCGTCGAGAATCGCGGCTTCGGCAATCGCGCCTACTGCACGCTGAACGAGGGCCTGGGCAAGGTCATGCGCTTCGGCGGCAACGACGAAAGCGTGCTGGCGCGCTTGCGCTGGCTCGCGTCGGATTTGGGGCCTGCCCTCGCCGCCGCGTTGAAGCTGTCGGGCGGTTTGGCGCTGAAGCCGATCATCGCGCGCGGATTGTCGATGGGCGACGAGATGCATCAGCGCAACGTCGCCTGCACCAGCCTGTTCGTGCGCACGATGGCGCCGTGGCTGGCGCGCGCCGTGCCGGATTCCGAGAAGCTTGCCAAGATCCTCGAATTCTGCGGCGGCAACGATCAGTTCTTCCTGAACGTCGCGATGGCGATGGGCAAGTCGATCGCCGATCCGGTGAAGGGTGTGGCGCATTCCACGCTCGTCACCGCGATGTGCCGCAACGGCACGGATTTCGGCATTCGCGTCGCCGCGACCGGCGATCGCTGGTACGTCGCCCCCGTCGAACAGCCGCGCGGGCTTTATTTCCCCGGCTATACCGAAGCCGACGCCAATCCCGATATCGGCGATTCCGCGATCGTCGAAACGATCGGCCTGGGCGGTTTCGCCATGGCGGCGTCGCCCGCCGTCGCGGGTTTCGTGGGTGCGGGCTCCGCATCGGAAGCGCTCGACATCACCCGTTCGATGGTCGACATCAGCGCCGGCCGCAATCCCGATTGGACGATCCCCGGTCTCGATTTCGCGGGCGTGCCCGTCGGCATCGATGTGCGCCGCGTTGTCGAGACGGGCATTGCGCCCTTGATCAATACGGGGATCGCGCATCGCAAGCCCGGTATTGGCCAAGTCGGGGCCGGTACGGTGCGGGCACCCCTCGCGTGTTTCGTGCAAGCGCTGGAAGCGCTGGCGGAGGGCAAATAATGAGCGTTCTCGCCAATCGTGTGCGCAAGGGCTTCTATCTCGACTCGGTCGCTTTGATGCGCCTGTCGCAGTCGGTGTCGTCGCTGCCGGGTGTCGCCAGTGCCGCGATGATGATCGGCACGCCCAGCAATCTGCGCATCCTCGACGAGGCGGGCTTGCTCGATGCCGACGGGCGTAAGGCCGGGCCCAACGATCTGGTTGTGGCGTTGCGCGCGGGTTCGGCCGATGAAGCGAAGGCCGCCCTCGACGGCGCGGACAAATTGCTGTCGCGCCCGCAAGAACAAGCGGGGCCGAAGGGTGCTCGCAATCCGCGCTCGATGGACGCCGCGATCGCGGCCTTGGGCGGCGCCAATCTCGCGTTGATCTCCGTGCCCGGCGTCTTCGCCGGTTCGGAAGCGCGCAAGGCGCTGTCGCGGGGTCTCAACGTGATGATCTTCTCCGACAACATGCCGGTGGAGAAGGAACGGGCGCTGAAGCTGTTCGCGCGCGACAAAGGCTTGCTGGTGATGGGCCCGGATTGCGGCACGGCGATGATCGCGGGCGTGCCGCTCGCCTTCGCCAACGCGGTGCCGACGGGCGAGATCGGGATCGTCGCCGCGTCGGGCACCGGTTTGCAGGAAGTCGCCACGCTGATCGCGCGCGCCGGGTTCGGCGTGTCGCATGGCATTGGTACTGGCGGGCGCGACCTGTCGGAGAAAGTCGGCGCGTTGACGACGCTGGCCGCACTCGACGCGCTCGACGCCGATCCGGCGACGAAGCGCATCGTGATCGTGTCGAAGCCGCCCGCCGCATCGGTCGCCAAGACGGTGCTGGAACGCGTGGCCAAAAGCCCCAAGCCGCATGTGATCTGTTTCCTGGGCGCCGACGCGCTCGACATGCCGAAGAACGCGCGTCTCGCCGCGACGCTGGAAGAAGCTGCGGCGCTGGCAGCGGCCCCCGTGACCGACGGGTTCGACGCGGCCGCGATCGCCGCCGAATGGAAGAAGCGTTTGTCCGCATCGCGCCGTTTCGTGCGCGGTGTCTATTCCGGCGGCACGCTGTGCGCCGAAGCACAAACGATTCTGCGCAAGGCCGGCGCCGCGTTCTGGTCGAACGCACCGATCCCCGGCGCACTTAAAGACAAACCCGCTTCCGGGCATGTGCTGATCGATTACGGCGCCGACGAGTATACGCTGGGCCGTCCGCATCCGATGATCGATCCGACCTTGCGCGATGCGGGGCTGGTCGCCGGGCTCGACGATCCGAACGTTGCGGCGATTCTGGTCGATATCGTGATCGGTACGGGCGCGAACGCCGATCCGGCCGAGCACGCCGCCAATGCGGTCGCGGCGGCGAAGTCGCGCGACGCGATCGTCATCGCCTGCGTCACCGGTACCGATCTCGACGCGCAGAATCGCGCGGCACAAGTGCGCACGCTGGCGGAAGCCGGGATTGTGGTGGCGCCGTCGAATGCGGCGGCCGCGCGCCTCGCGGTCGCTATCGCCGGGCGATAGGCGATAGGACGGCGATTGCGCCGTCCATCGCGTCCCAGCCCGACGACGCGCCGATCCGGGCGAGCGACGTGAAATCGCCATTCGTCACCAGATCGCGCAGCGCGTCGTGGAATGCGGCCGAGCCTTCGCCGTCGGCGGCGGCGTGCAGATGCGCGCATGAAATGGCGCTTGTGCGATTCGGCGCGTGTTTGCGGATGAACGCGCCAAGTTCGTCCGCCAGCATCGCCCGGCCGAAAGCGCGCAGCGATATCGCGGCACCGCCCAGCGCGTCGTCGCCCGACGGCGTCAAGCCCGGTCCAAGTCCGATCAGGTCGCGGCACGATTCGAGCGTTTCCGTCCCGCTGGCCCATCGGTTCAGCGCTGCAAGACCGGCGGCCAAAGCTGCGTCCCCCACGCCTTGCGGTCTCGCCGGTCGCGTCGCCGTTGCGCGCGCCAGCCCGGCCGCGAGATCGGCGTTGCGCCATTCGGGAAGGGGCGGTGGCGTCCAAATCGGCGCGGGTGAGAGCGCGATGCTATCGGGCAGATCGGGCAACGCCCCCGGCAGGCGCGCCTGCAACGTCCCGTCGCCCAGACCCGCCGCGACCACGCAGACGATCCGGCCCGCCGAATCCTGCGCATAAAGCGAGTTCTCGAACCGCGCGAATACGCGCAGCGGTCCCGTGGCTTGCGCCGCGGTCCGGCCGATCGTCGAAAGCGTGACTTTCGCAGCGTTCACCGCGATTCCCATCCGAAATGAACCGGCGGCGCCGGCCGGGCGTAACGATACGCGAAACGTCCTTCTACAACCCGCCGGTTCCGATGATCCAGACCCTCCGTTTCGTCTTGGGCGACCAATTGACCCGCAATGTCGCGTCGCTGCGCGATCTCGATCCTGCGCGCGACGTCGTATTGATGGCCGAAGTCGTCGAAGAGGCGACTTATGTCCGGCATCACAAGCAGAAAATCGCCTTCGTGCTGGCGGCGATGCGGGGATTCGCCAAGGCGCTGGAAAAGGAAGGAATCCGCGTCGACTACGTGAAGCTCGACGATCCCGCGAACACGCAGAGCTTCACCGGCGAATTGAAGCGCGCGGTCGCGCGGCATAGGCCCGCGCGGATCGTCGCGACCGAACCCGGCGAGTACCGGGTTCTCGACATGATGCGCGCTTGGGCGGGCATGAGCGGTTTGCCGGTCGAGATCCGCGACGACGACCGTTTCTTCTGTTCGCGCGCCGAATTCGCCGCCTGGGCGAAAGACCGCAAATCTCTGCGGATGGAATTCTTCTACCGGGAGATGCGGCGCAAGACGGGTTACTTGATGCAAGGCGACGCGCCCGTGGGCGGGGCGTGGAACTTCGATTCCCAGAATCGCAAGGCCTTGCCGCGCGGCCATCGCGTCGCCATGCGGCGGCGCCCGGCGGCCGGGCCGGAACTGCGCGCGGTGCTCGATCTGGTCGCCGCGCGGTTCGGCGATCATTTCGGCGATCTTGAGCCCTTCGTTTGGGCGACGACGCGCGAGGGCGCACTGGCGGCCTTGCGCGAATTCGTCGCCGAGCGCTTGCATCTGTTCGGCGACTATCAAGACGCGATGAAATCGGGCGAGGATTTCATCTATCACGCCGCGATCTCGCCTTATCTCAATGCCGGACTGTTGACCGCGCGCGAAGTGTGCGATGCGGCCGTCAACGCTTGGCGCGACGGCACGGCGCCGCTCAACGCCGTCGAGGGGTTTTTGCGGCAAATCCTGGGTTGGCGCGAATTCGTGCGCGGCATCTATTGGACGCGCATGCCCGATTACGCCGCGACGAACTTCCTCGATGCGACGCGCCGGCTGCCGGATTTCTTCTGGACCGGCGAAACGAAAATGAATTGTTTGCGCGAAACCATCGGCGTCACGCGCCGCACCGCCTATGCGCATCACATCCAGCGTTTGATGGTCGCGGGCAATTTCGCGCTGCTTGCGGGCGTCGCACCGGCCGAAATCGAAGAATGGTATCTGATCGTCTATGCCGACGCCTATGAATGGGTCGAGCTGCCGAACGTCCACGGTATGGTGCTGCATGCCGATGGCGGCGTGCTGGGTTCCAAACCCTATGCCGCGTCGGGCGCCTATATCGATCGCATGTCGGATTACTGCGGGAAGTGTGCTCATGATCGGCGCAAGCGCACGGGCGAGGGCGCTTGTCCGTTCAATTTCCTCTACTGGAATTTTTTGATCGAGAACGAATCCAAACTCGCGCGCAATCCCCGACTCGCGATGCCCTATCGCGCGCTTCTCGCGATGCAGCCGGCGGAACGCAAGGCGCTACGCATGGCTGCGGCAGAATTTTTCGCGGCGCTGGGCATCTGAACGCGCGGCGCGCGGCATTTCTGGGCATTGCAAGGAACGAAAGAGGACACGAAACAACGGAAGCGGCGCCGCGCGGCGCGTCTAAATCGATACAGCCATGCGCGCCGCCATAAAACGCTCGCGATCAGATTTACAAATTCTCGCGTGGAAGGCGTTATTCGCTATTTTGTGCGTACAATATTTGACGTGCCGTCGGCGTCGCGTAGAATGCGCCGCTTTCGCGTACAATCGTAGTAATCAGCGCGATCAGGAGGACGAAGTGGCGGCGAAATCGACGAAGCGGGCCGGCCGGCGGACGAAGGGCGGCCCCTCGGACGTGGACGTGCATGTCGGCGAACGGGTTAAGGCGCGGCGTATCGAACTGAACATGTCGCAACAGGAGCTTGGCCGATTGATCGGCATCACGTTCCAGCAGTTGCAGAAGAACGAACGCGGCGTCAACCGTCTGTCGGCGTCGCGTCTCTATGAAACCGCCCGCGCGCTCGACGTGCCGGTCGGATATTTCTTCGAAGGCTTGTCGGCGGAGTTCGACTCGGCGAAGCGCAAAGCGGTGGCTTCCGCCGTCACGCATCCGCTGCCGTCGCAGATCGACGATCCCGCGCTGAAGCGCGAGACGCTCGACATGGTCGGCGCCTATTACGGCATCCGCGACCGTAAGGTTCGCCAGCAGATCGTCGGCACGATGCGCGCGCTTGCCCGCACCGACGGCGGCTCGCCGATCCACGACCGGCCGCGACGCGGCCGGCCGCCGAAGAAAGCGCGCTGACGCGCGAGTGCCGGCGCGGACGGACGGCTTTTCGGCCGAACGTCCGCGCCGGACCCGCTATGCGCGCCCCTGTTCCTAGCGCATCAACGAAAGCAGGATGGCCGGCTGCTGGTTGGCCATCGACAGCTGCTGCACCGCCAATTGCTGGCGGACCTGCTGCGACTGCACTTGCGCTGCGGCCTTGCCGATATCCGCGTCGATCATCTGGCCGAGGCCGGTCGTCGTCGCGTCTGAAATCGCGTCGACGAATTTCGACTGCAATTGCAGCGAACGCGTATCCGTCGCGTTCTGGCCGATTGCCGTGCCGACAGCCGTCTGGAACGTGGTCAGCGAGGTGAGGGCGGCGGTCGCCGCCGTCGCCGACGACACGCTGGACGTCGCGAAGGTCGTGAAGGCGGCCGAAACGCCCGACTGCGACGCCATGGTCAGCGTCGTGCCGCTGGTATCGGCCATGAAGGTGCGCGCGGCCGACGCGTTCGACAGAAGATTCACGCCGTTGTAGTTCGCCATCGCGATGAAGGTCGAAACCTGGCTGGTCATCGCGTTGAAGTCGGCGGCGTAGATCGTGCGCTGCGACGCGCCGATCGATCCGTCGGCGAGCTGCGTCAGCTTCGCCTGCATGTTGCCGACGAGATCGGAGATGTTGCTGAGCGACGATTGCGTCACGGAGCCCATGCCGACGCCGCCTGCCAGCGAATTCTGCACCGCCGAGTAGGCCTGCAGATTGGCGCGGATTCCTTGCGCGACCGAGAAGGTCGACGCGTCGTCCATCGCATCGGCGACGCGATAACCGGTCTGGAGCTGTTTCGAATAGACGCCGAGCGTCTCGCCGGTCGTGCGCAGGCTGGCGAGGGCGCGCATCGCGCCCATATTGGTGTTCACCGAAAGCGACATGGTCCCTACTCCCTTCTGGAGTGCGATATTCAGTTTTGCGGTCCTGCCGCGCGTTGAGCCGCGCCGCATCCGCGATCTCCTGTTCCGCAACCGCCGCGCCAAGTGCCGCCGCGGCATCGTCGCGCTGGAATCGTTCGGTTTTTTGGAGCGGCGATGTGCGGCAAAACACAACGCTGCCGCGATCCGTGTCGCAATCGGCGACACGGCGTTGCGAATTGCGGTTGCGCTTTTCAGAACCGGTTAAGCCCGCGAATGTATTTAGGCGGCAGAGGAGATGCCGATGCGCACCCTGACCGCCGCCGAAGGTCCGAACGAAGCCCGCCGCCCGGGCGGTTTGCCGCCGATCGCGTGGGCCGCCGTCGCGTTGTTCGTCGCCGGCGTCTGGGCGATCGCCCTGGCCGTGCAGACCTCGGCGCATACCAGCACCCGCTATCAGGCGGAAAGCGAAGCGCGCACGTTGGCGTTAGCCCTGGCCGAGCAATCCGCCAACTTCATTGGCCGGATCGACCAAGCGCTGCGCACGGCCAAATTCGTTTTCGAACGCGACCCGGTGAATGCGTCGATCGACGAACTCGTGCGCCGCAAAGCGATTCCGATCGACGATATCGTGCAGTTCGCCTTCGCGGGCGCCGATGGCGTGATCCTGCAGTCCAATCTGCCTCTCGCGCCGACGCCTGTCAGCATCGCCGACCGCGAACATTTTCTGGTCCACGCCGAGGGCACGGCGGGCCTGTTCATCAGCAAGCCGGTCTTCGGGCGCGTGTCGCAACGCTGGTCCGTCCAGCTCACGCGGCGCGTCGACGGCCCGAACGGCGAGTTCGCGGGCGTGCTGGTCGCATCCGTCGACGCGTATGATTTCGGCGGCTTGGCGAAAGTGCTCGGCGATAACTCGGGCGCCGTCAGCGCGATCTTCGGTTTCGACGGGCGCCTGCGCTCGCGTACGGGCGTCACGGCCGGCATGCTCGAGCGCGATTTCGCCGAGCATCCGTTCGTCCGTCTCGCGCGGACCGAGCCGACCGGCGTCTGGACCGGGCCCAGCGCGACGGATGGGCTCCGCCGCGTCGAAGGCTATCGTGCCGTTTCGGGTGTGCCGATGTTCGTCAGCGTCGGTTTCGCGGAAAACGAAGTTTATGCCGGCCTGCGGTTCCGCGCGTTCACCGATTTCGGCGCCGCGACGCTGTTCACGTTACTGATCCTGACATTCGCGACGGTCTTGGATCGCCAGATGCGCCGCGCGGAGAGCGCGCGGTCGCACGCCGAAGCCGCCAGCGAGGCGAAGTCGCGGTTTCTTGCGATGATGAGTCACGAGATCCGCACGCCGCTCAATGGCATCGTCGGCGTCGCGGGACTGCTGGCCGATATGGACCTGCCGCGCGAGCAGCGCAAATTCGTCGATGTGCTGCGCGATACTTCGCAGCTGCTGACGCAGATTCTGAACGATGTGCTCGACTTCTCGAAGCTCGAGGCCGGCAAGATGGACATCGAGGCGGTGGAGTTCGATTTCCGTCAAATGCTGAACCGCACTTTCGAATTGATGCGCCCGCGCGCCGAAGCCAAGGGGCTGCGCTATCGATTGGACGCCGACATTCCGGAGGGTGCGGTGCTGATCGGCGATCCCGCGCGGTTGCGCCAGATCGCCAACAACCTTCTGTCCAATGCGATCAAATTCACGGCGGTGGGCGAGGTCACGTTGCGCGCGCGCGTGCGTCCGGCGACGGGCGGTCGCGCGGGTGTGGAATTGAAGGTCGAAGATACCGGCGTAGGTATCCCGGCATCCCGCTTGCCGGAAATGTTCCGCGAGTTCTCCCAGCTCGACAAATCGACGGCGCGGAAATTCGGCGGCACTGGGCTGGGGCTTTCGATCTGCCGAGTTCTGGCCGAACGCATGGGCGGAACGATCGCCGTGACCAGCGAACCCGGCATCGGCTCGGTCTTCACCTTCGCGATCGAATTGCCGATGACCGTGCGCCAGCCGGGACCGGCTGCCGCGCCGATCACGCCGACACGGGGCCGCCGGCTGCGCATCCTGCTCGCCGAGGACAACCTGTCCAATCAGTTGATCGCGACGTCGTATCTCGACCGGATGGGTCACCGCGTCGACACCGTGAACAATGGACGCGAGGCGGTGGAGGCCGCGGCTGCCTTGCCCTACGACCTGATCCTGATGGACGTGCAGATGCCCGAGATGGACGGGCTGGAAGCGACGCGCCGCATCCGCAATCTTGTCGGGCCGGCGCGCGCCACGCCGATCGTGGCGCTAACCGCCAACGCCTTCGCGCAGGACGAACGCCAATGCCGCGATGCCGGCATGGACGGTTTTCTGGCCAAGCCTTTCGATCCGGCGGCGCTGGCCGCCGCGATCCAGCGCCATGCGAACGACTCCGGGAATACGGACGCCGCGCCGGCGGCGGCCGGGACGATGTCCGCAGGTTCCGATCCGGCCGTCGAGTTCGATCCGCGCGTCATGGACGAGATCGAAACGCAGATCGGCGCGGAAGCGACGCGCAAGGTTGCGGCGCTGTTCGCCAAAGATGTCCGCGCGCGCCTCGCGCGGATGCGCGGAATGTCGCCGGAAAGCGCGGGGCTCGCGGCGCGCGAGGCGCACGCGATCAAAGGTTCCGCGCTCTCGGTTGGCGCGTTGCGGCTGGGGCGAATCGCGGCCGCGTTCGAAGCGGATGCGACGCGCTATGATGCGGCAACGATGGCGGAGAAAATGGACGAACTCGAAACGGCGTTCGCGCGGTCGGCCGAGCAGATTGCGGCGCGCGAATCCGTCGCGTCGATCGCGGAATAGGAGCCGTATCATGGGCGCCAAGCGTCACGTTTTGATCGTCGAGGACACGCTGCCGATGGCGGTGCTGTACGAGGAATATCTGCGCGACGAAGCGTGGGACGTGGCGATCGCGGGCTCGCTTGCCCAGGCGCGCACGCGGATGGAAGCGCGCGTGCCCGACGCCGTGGTGATCGACGTGGGCCTGCCCGACGGCAGCGGCATCGATCTTCTGAAGGAGATCCGCGCCAAGGGATTGCCGACCGAGGCGGTCGTCGTCACCGTTTCGGGCTCGATGAAACTCGCGGTCGAGGCGATGCGCGAAGGCGCCTACGATTTCCTGGTCAAGCCGTTCGACCGCGACCGCCTGACGGTCACGTTGCGCAACGCGCTGGAGCGGCGCAAGCTCGCCGACGCTGTGGTGGAGATGCGCGAGGAATTCGGCCGCGACCGTTATTACGGCTTCGTCGGCGCGTCGCTGCCCATGCAGGCGGTCTATCGCATCATCGATTCGGCCGCCCAAAGCAAGGCGACCGTTTTCGTCACCGGCGAAAGCGGCACCGGCAAGGAGGTCTGCGCCGAGGCGATCCACAAGCGCAGTCCGCGCGCCAAAGCCCCTTTCGTCGCGCTCAACTGCGCGGCGATCCCGAAGGATCTGCTGGAAAGCGAGATTTTCGGCCATGTGAAGGGCGCCTTCACCGGCGCCACCGCGGATCGCGCGGGTGCGGCGTTGCAGGCGCATCGCGGCACGCTGTTCCTTGACGAAATTTGCGAGATGGATCTGAACCTGCAGGGCAAGCTGCTGCGCTTCCTGCAAACGGGGCTTGTGCAGCGCGTGGGCGATTCGAAGCCGCAGGACGTGGACGTTCGGATCGTCTGCGCCACGAACCGCGATCCGGCGGCCGAAGTCGCGGCCGGGCGCTTCCGCGAGGATTTGTATTATCGCTTGCACGTCATCCCCATCACCTTGCCGCCGCTGCGCGACCGGGAAGGGGATGTGCTGCTCATCGCCCACGAATTGCTGAAGCGCTACGCGCGCGAGGAGCGCAAGCGTTTTACGGGCTTTACGGCGGAGGCGGAATCGATCCTCGCGAGCTACGCATGGCCCGGCAACGTGCGCGAATTGCAGAACGCCGTGCGCAGCACGATCGTTCTGCACGACGCCGAAGCGATCGACGCGGGCATGCTTCCCGACAAGCTGCGCGGCCGTGCGCCCGGCGCCATGCCGCGCCTGGCCGCCGCGGCGAACACGAACGCTTCCTACGACGTGACCCCCGGCGCGCCGGGCTCGCCGTTACGGCCGATGTGGCGGATCGAGCGCGACGCCATCGAAGCGGCGATCGCCGCTTGCGGGGGCAATGTGCGCCGGGCCGCGGCGTTCCTTGAGATCGACGCGTCGACCATTTATCGCAAAAAGCAGCTCTGGGAAGGCCGCGAGCGCGCCTGACGCGAAACCCGCTGCGTTTCGTGTCGCGATTTGCAGCGGCACGGCGATCTGGTCCGGAACAGCCCTATAAAATCAAAGGCTTGGTAAACAACCGGACTGGCAAGCGAGTTGCGATGGTTACGGCCGGAGAAGGCCGATGGAAACCGCAACCGCAATTGCATCTCAGCGCGACTACAAGGAAGAAGGCCGCAGCCGTTTCGCGACGCTGCGCCGAATCGAGGCGATCCTCGAATCCTCGAACGACTGGGCGTGGGAAACCGACGCGCAGTTCCGATTCACTTGGGTCTCCTCGGGCGTGGCGCGCTCGACGGGTCTGAGGCCCGAAGAGCTGATCGGCCGGTCGCGTTTCGACTTCGCCGCCGAGTCGACCGATCGCGATCGTCTGAGCGATCTTTTGGCCGATCTGGATCAGCGCAATCCGTTCGACGGCTTCGTCTACCGCCTGCGGCGCCCTGACGGGGTTATCCGACATGTCGAAATCGGCGGCGTGCCGATCCTGGCGCTGGACGGCACCTTCCAGGGTTATGCCGGTTTCGGCAAGGACGTGACCGAACGCGAGAAGGCCGAACAGCGCGTGCAAATCGCGCAGCGCCGCATGACCGACGCCGTCGAAAGCCTTAGCGAAGGCTTCGCGCTGTTCGATCCGACCGGCCGTTTCGTCATGTCCAATCGGGCGTTCGTCGCTCTCGCGCAGTCGGCCGGCGCGAAAGCCGGTTTCGGCCGCCGGATCGAGGAAATCGTCGCCCCTTTCGGCGCCCCGGTTCTGGCCGCGCGCATGCGCGCATGGGAAGTGCCGGACGCGCGCGCAGCCGCATATGAGGCCGCGCTGCCCGACGGCCGCGCGCTGACGATCGCGGAACGGCGGACGGGCGAAGGCGGGATCGTCGTCATTTGGACCGACGTGACCGACATCCGCAAAGCCGAACGCGCGCGCGCGTCGCTCGAAACGGAACTGCGTCAAAGCCAGAAGCTGGATGCGCTGGGCACGCTGGCGGGCGGTATCGCGCACGAAATCAACACGCCCACGCAATATGTCGGCGACAACGTGCGCTTCCTGAAGACCGCGTTCGCCGATCTGTCGGCGGCGGTCCGCGCGCCCGGCACGGGCTCATCCGACGTCGAATTCCTGCTGTCGGAGGTGCCGCTGGCGATCGACCAGTCGCTCGACGGCGTCGAGCGAATCCGCCAGATCGTCGCGGCGGTGAAGGAATTCTCCTATCCCGACGCGAAAGAAAAATCCCCCGCCGATCTGCATGCCGCGATCAACACGACGCTGACGGTCAGCCGCAACCAGTGGAAATACGTCGCCGACGTCGAAACGCGCTTCGCGCCCGATCTGCCGCCCGTTCCTTGCCATGTGGGCGAGATCAACCAGGTCGTCCTGAATCTCGTCGTCAACGCCGCCCACGCGATCGAGGCGAAAGGCGACGAGCGCGGCCTGATCACGATCTCCACACGCAAGGACGGCGATTGGGTGGAAATCTCCGTCTCCGACACCGGAACCGGCGTCGCCGCGGAGAACACCGGCCGCGTCTTCGATCCCTTCTTCACCACCAAACCGCCGGGCAAAGGCACGGGGCAAGGGCTGTCGATCAGCCGCACCATCGTGGTCAAGAAGCACGGCGGCAATCTCGGCTTGCGCTCCGAGCCGGGGCGGGGCGCCGAGTTCACGATCCGCCTGCCGCTCAATCCCGCTTCCGCGCAGCCGAAGGAAACCGCGACATGAAAACCGAAGTTCTATTCGTCGACGACGAGCCCAACGTCCTGTCGGGTCTGCGCCGGATGCTGTTCCCGATGCGCGAAAGCTGGAACATGCGTTTCGCGGGCGGGGGCGACGACGCGCTGCGCGAGCTCGACCGCCAGCCTGCCGACGTGATCGTGACCGACATGCGCATGCCCGGCATGGACGGCGCCGAGCTTCTGTCGCGCATCGAAGCGATCCATCCCGAGACGATCCGCATCGTCCTGTCCGGCCAATGCGACCGCGAGACGGCGTTGCGCGCGGTGGGGCCCACGCATGTGTTCCTGTCCAAGCCTTGCGACAGCACGCGTATCGTCGGCACGGTCGAGCGCGCGGTGCGCTTGCGCGACGAGATCAACGACAAGACGCTGCGCGCCTGCGTCGAAGGGCTGCGCCGGTTGCCGTCCCCGCCGCAGACTTATCTCGACCTGGTGGCGGAGCTGCGCAAGCCCGATGGGTCGATCGCCAACGTCGCCGCGATCGTCGGCCGCGACATCGCGCTGACCGCGAAGCTGCTGCAGATCGCCAACTCGGCGTTCTTCGGCGTCGGGCGCAGCATCGCCACGCCGCTGCAGGCGATGAACTTCCTCGGGCTCGACATCGTGCGCGCCCTGGTGCTGAAGGCCGGGCTGCTCGCCCAGCTCGAAGCCGCCGGGCTGAACGCCGCGCCGATCGAGGAAATCGTCCGTCATAGCCTCGCCATGGGTGCGCTGTGCCGCCGCCTGTGGGAAAGCGTCGGCGCGCCGGAGGCGACGCCCGACGAAGCCTTCGTCGCCGGCTTCCTGCACGACATCGGCGCCGTCGTTCTCGCCGCCATCCGGCCCGAGCTCGACGCGCGCATCCGCGAGGAGAGCGAAGCCACGCAGGTCCCGCGCTATCTGGTCGAACGCGAGCATCTCGGCACGACGCACGCCCAGATCGGCGCCCATCTTTTGTCGATCTGGGGCTTGCCGGACAATCTGACGGCCGCCGCCAGCTATCACCACGAGCCGATGCGCTGCGGCCATCTCGATTTCGGTCTTCATTCGGTGGTGCATATCGCCGATGCGCTTATCACGCCCGGCGACTTCGCCATGAAGATCGACGAAATCTATCTTCACGATATCGGGCGGCTTGACTGGACGCAGCAATGGCGCGACAGGCTCGCCTTCGAGAACGCGACGAAGGATCTGGTGTCGTGACGGCGCGCGTTCTTCTGGTCGACGACGAGCCCAACGTCCTGTCGGGCTTGCGCCGCCAGCTGTTCGGCAAGTTCGAGGTCGACATCGCGACCGGCGGCGATCAGGCGCTCGAAAAGCTCGGCGACGGCAGCGGCTTCGCGATCGTGTTGTCCGACATGCGCATGCCGGGCATGGACGGCGTGGAGCTTCTTTCCCGCGTGCGCACACAAGCGCCGGATATCGTGCGCCTGATGCTGACCGGGAACGCGGATCAGGAGACGGCCGTGCGCGCCGTCAATCGCGGCGCGATCTTCCGCTTCCTGAACAAGCCTTGCGCGCCTGAGGACGTGATCGGCGCGCTGACCGACGCGATGGCCCAGCACCGCCTGATCACGGCCGAGCGCGAGTTGGTCGAGCGCACGCTGGGCGGCGCGGTCGGCGTGCTGGTCGAGGTGCTGATGGGCATGGACCCCGCCGCATTCGGGCGCGGCATGCGCGCGCGCGGGCTCGCGCGCCAGGCCGCCGGCGCCTTGCCGGATGTCAGCCCGTGGGAACTCGATCTCGCGGCGATGCTCCATCCGCTCGGGTTGACGGCGCTGCCCGCCGATCTTCGCGCCAAGCTCGCGAGCGGTGCGAAGCTCGAGCCGTCGGAAAGCGAGCACGCGGCGCGCGTGCCGGCCATCGGCGCCGATATGCTCGTCAAAATTCCGCGCCTCGCGCAGGTCGCGCTGATCGTGCGCCATCATCGCGCGCCCGCATCGACCGGCGCGCCCGTCGGCGCGAAAGCCTTGCGCGTATTGATCGACGTTGCCGCCGGGCTGGAAACCGGCATGCCGCTGGGCTTGGTTTTCGCCAAGCTCGGCAACGCCGCCGGCACGGAATACGACCCCGGCATCTTCGCCGCGATCCGCGACGCGCTGCTGCAGGGCGAGGCGGCGCGCGGCGGCGACGTCAGCACCAAGAAAATCGCCGAGCTTTATCCGGGCCTGATCCTGATCGACGATCTGGCGGTCGCCGCCGATGGCGGCATTCTGCTGAAAGCCGGATTCGAAATCACCGATACGCTGCTGTCGCGCGTGCGGTCCTACCACCAGTTCCGGCCGCTGCGCGAGCCGGTACGTGTGGTGATGCGGCACTAGCAACGTAACCGTCACGAAGCGATCACGCGGGCGTCATTCGCGCGGCCTATCGAGGGAGGAAGACTTCCCGACTCGACGCGAACGAGGTTCCGCTGCCGATGCTCTCGCAAGGAATTGCCGCGCCCACCACGCTGCGCAACGTGACGAAAGCGGTCAAACGCAGCCGCACCTTGTCGCCCGAAGGCTTGCGCGAGCGGCTGTTTTCGCTGCTCTTCTCCGGTCTCGTTTACGCCCAGATCTGGGAGGACCCGGATGTCGATCTCGAAGCGCTGGCGCTGAAGCCGGGCGCGCGGATCGCGACGATCTGCTCGGGCGGTTGCAACGCGCTCGCCTATCTCGCCGCCGATCCCGAACGCGTGCTGGCGATCGACCTCAACGCGCATCATATCGCCCTCGCCCAGCTGAAGATCGCGGCGTTGCGCCATTTGCCGGATCACGCGACCTATTTCCGGTTTTTGGGCGCGGCGGCGGCCAAGGATAATCCGGCGCTTTACGACGCCTATCTGCGCCCGGCGCTGGACGAATACGCGCGCGACTATTGGGATGCGCGCGATTGGCGCGGCCGCCGGCGCATCGGCGCGTTCAAGCGCCATCTTTATCGCGAAGGTTTGCTCGGCCGCTTCATCGGCGCGGGCCATGCCTTCGCGAAGCTGCATCGGCGCGATCCGCGCCGCTTGCTGGAAGCGGATTCGATCGACGCGCAAAAGCGCATCTTCGACGCCGAGATAAGGCCGATTCTGAAGGGCAAGCTGTTCCGTAAGCTCGTCGACAACCCTGCCTCGCTTTACGGCCTGGGTATTCCGCCCGCACAGTATCGCTCGCTGCTGGAAGCCGCCCCCGAAGGCGGGGCGATGGCCGACGTGCTGGAAGCGCGGCTCGAACGCTTGGCTTACGGTTTTCCGCTGTCGGAGAATTACTTCGCCTGGCAGGCGTTCGGCCGCGCCTATCCGCCTGCCGCAGCGTCGGCATTGCCCGCGCATTTGAAGGCGGCGAACTACGAAACCTTCCGCGCGCGCGCGGACCGCATCGAGTTGCGCCAAGCCAATATGATCGATGTGTTCGAGCAGGCCGCGCCCGGCAGCTTCGACGCCTTCGTGCTGCTCGACGCCCAGGATTGGATGGACGATTCCACGCTGAACCGGCTGTGGCGCGCGATCGCGCATGCGGCCCGTCCGGGTGCCCGCGTCATCTTCCGCACGGCGGCGGAACCGTCGCTGCTGCCGGGCCGCTTGGCGCCCGAACTGCTCGGCATGTGGGACTATGCCGAGGCCGAAAGCCGCGAAGGCACGTTGCGCGATCGTTCGGCGATCTATGGCGGGTTCCATCTCTATCGCTTGCGCGACGGAGTGGCCGCGTGAATACCGCCCATGCCGGGTTGATGGACGGCGTCTATCGCTGGCAGACGCCGATCTACGATCTTACGCGCAAATATTATCTGCTCGGCCGCGACCGTTTGATCGCGGATCTCGACCCGCCCCAGGACGGTAGTGTGTTGGAAATCGGCTGCGGTACGGGGCGCAATCTCGCCGTCGCCGCCCGCCGATATAAAGCCGCGCGCTTCTATGGTTTCGACATCAGCCGGGTGATGCTCGACACGGCGGAAGCCAAGGTGGACCGTCGCGCGGCGTTGGCGCAGGCCGATGCGGCGACGTTCGATCCGCAAGCCGTGTTCGGGCGCAAAGGCTTCGAGCGCGTCTTCTGCGCCTATACGCTGTCGATGATCCCCGATTGGCGCGCGGCCTTGACTCGTGCGTTCGATGCCGTGGCGCCGGGCGGGCGAATCGCTGTGGTCGATTTCGGCACGCAGCGGCGCTGGCCGGGCCCCGCGAAAGCGGTCTTGCGCGCCTGGCTCGCGGCTTTCCATGTCGCGCCGCGCGACGATCTGCTGGACGTATTCGCGTCCCTTGCGGCGGAACGGGGGTTCCACGCCCGCACGCGGGACATTCTCGGCGGCTACGCGATCTACGCGACGGCGCAAGCGCCGGTTTGACGGACGCCCCACTTCCCCTATAACTGGCCGTTCATTTGCTTGGACGGCGGTATGATTACAATTGAAGCCGTGTCGAAAAGGTTCGCGGGCCCCAAGGGCGAGCCGGTCGACGCGCTGACCCCGGTGGATTTGACGATTCCCGCCGGGCAGTTCCTGTCGATCGTCGGTCCGTCGGGCTGCGGCAAATCCACCTTGCTGCGGATCATCGCGGGCCTCGAAACGCCCAGCGACGGCAAGCTGACCATCGCCGCGACGGGCGTGGCGCGGCCGATCGGCTTCGTGTTTCAGGAGCCCGTACTCCTGCCCTGGCTTTCGACGCTCGCCAATATCCGCTTTCCGCTCGATACCGGCGGCGTGCCGCGCGCCGAAGCCGACGCGACCGCGCATCGCCTGATCAAGATGGTCGGCCTGCAGGGCTTCGAGGATGCGCTGCCGCACCAGCTTTCCGGCGGCATGCGTCAGCGCGCGGCGATCGCGCGCGCCCTTTCCTACGATCCGCCGATCCTGCTGATGGACGAGCCGTTCGGCGCGCTGGATCTGCTGACGCGCGACCGGATGAACGACGAATTACTCCAGATCTGGCGCGCGACGAAAAAGACGATCGTCTTCGTCACCCATTCGGTCGAAGAAGCAGCGTATCTCTCCGATCGCGTGGTGGTGATGAGCGCGCGTCCCGGCCGGGTGCGCGCGATCCACGATGTCGATCTGCCGCATCCGCGCGGCGAGGCGACGAAGCTCGATCCGCGCTTCCATCAATTCATGGCGACGTTCCGGCGGGAACTGAAATGAGCGACGCCGTCGCCGTTCCGTCGGCCCCGCGCCACGTGCCGCCGATCGTCGATCACCTCGCCGGGATCGTCGCGATCGTGATCGCGTGGCAGGTCTATGTGACGGCGACGGACGCGCCGGCCTATATGCTGCCGGCCCCTGGTGCTGTCGGCGGGGCACTGGCCGATCTCGCGATCTCCGGCGCCTTATGGCGCGATCTGGGCTTCACCTTCGGCAATGTCGTGTTCGGTTTGGTGTTGGGCGCGCTGGCGGGTTTCGCGCTGGGTTTCGTGCTGGCGAAATCGCCCACGCTGGAACGCTGGCTCGACGGGCCGATCCTGCTGCTGCAAACCGCACCGAAGATCGCGCTCGCCCCGTTATTCGTCATCTGGTTCGGCTTCGGCACGACGTCGAAGATCGTGCTGATCGTGTCGCTGGTGCTGTTCCCCGTGCTGGTCGCGACGATCGTAGGTTTGCGCGGCGTGCCGCAGAACGCATTGGAACTCGCGCGTATCTTGAAGCTGACGACCTGGCAGCGTTTGATGCGCGTCGAATTGCCGATGGCGCTGCCCGAGATTTTCATCGGCTTGCGCATCGGCGCCGTCCAAGGCGTGGTCGGCGCGATCCTGGGCGAGTGGATGTCGGGCAAGCTCGGCCTCGGCCATTTGATGACCTTCGCCTCGGCTACCTACAAAACGCCGCTGCTGTTCGCGGCGGTGCTGCTGACCGTGGCGCTGGGCATCGCGGTGCATGTTTCGCTGGAAGCTGCCGAACGGCGCCTGTTGCGGTGGAAGCAATGAACGACAAGACGAACCAGCGCCGCGCCGCGTTTCCGTGGAAGGACGGCAAGCCGCCGCATCTGCCTTGTGCGCCGGGCGATGTCGGTCCCATCGTGCTGCTGCCGGGCGATCCCGCGCGCGTCGGTCTCGCCGCCAAGCTGCTGCCGAATGCCCGCGATCTGGGTCAGCGGCGCGAATATCGGATGGCGAGCGCGACGGTGGACGGCGTTGGCGTCACCTTGTGTTCGACCGGAATCGGCGGCCCCTCGACCGAGATCGCGCTTGTCGAGCTTGCCAATCTCGGCGCCAAGATCGCGATCCGCATTGGCGGCATGGGCGCCATCGCGCCCGGCTTGCCGTTGGGCGGCATGTTGATCGTCAACGAAGCGATCGGCGGCACCGGGGCCGCGCGCGTTTATGGCGCGAAAGGGCCCGTGAACGCGTCGCCGCAGATCGTCGCGGCACTTGCCAACGCCGCGCAAAACGACGGCACCGCGCATCGCGTCGGGCGCGTCGCCACGACCGATTCCTACTATCGCGGCCAAGGGCGCCCACTTTTCGGCGACGCCGCCGGTCCGTCGTCCGACGACGATCCGATCGCGAAATTCGCCGCGCAAGGCGCCGTGGGCTGCGATATGGAAACCGAAACGATCCTGACGGTGGGTGCGGCGCTGGGTCTGCAAGCCGGCGCCATCCTCGCCGTGCATGGCGATCGCACCACCGATCGCTGGCTTGAAGATTACGAACCCGCCCAAGAAGCCGTCGTGCGCATCGCGCTGCGTGCGGCCCTCGATCTTTTCTCGTCCACCAAAAAGGGAGTCTCCCCATGATGAATCGCCGCCAAATCCTCGCCGCCGCTGCCGCGTCGGCTTTCGCACCGGGCCTTGTTCACGCGCAAGCCAAAACGGCCGTCACGTTGCAGATCGACGGTGCCGCGGTGCCGTTCTACGCGCCGATCTATGCCGGCATCGAAAAGGGCTTCTTCGCCAAGCGCAATCTGGAACTCAACGTCATCTACGCGGCGGGTTCCGACATCATGCGCAACGTCGCCGCCGGCAATGTCGATTTCGGATTCCCGAACGGCGATTCGGTGATCGCGGCCAAGGCGAACGGCCTGCCGGTGAAGGTGATCCACACCACCTATCAGCGCGGTATTGGCGCGTTGCTGACCAAGGCCGATGGGAAGATCAAGACCTATGCCGACTTGAAGGGCAAGACCGTGGCCGTCACGGCGCTGGGCAGCCCGAATTATCTTCAGCTCCAGGCAGGCCTCAAGAAGGCGGGCTTGCGCATCGAAGACGTGAAGGTCGAAGTCGTCGCCACCGGCGCCATCGTGCAGTCGTTGCAGGCGGGCCAAGTCGACGCGATCGTGTTCTCGGAACTGCGCAAGTACAATCTCGAAGCCGATAAATTCCCGACGCATCTGATCCTGTCGAACGACTTCCTGCCGTCCTTCGGTAACGTGGTCGTGACGTCGGATCGCTTGCTCGCGTCGAAGGGCGCGGTCGCGCGCGCCTTCGTCGATGCGATCGACGAAAGCTTCGCCTGGGTGATCGGCGGCAATGTCGACGAAGCGCTGAAGATCGCCATCGGCAAATACGCGCCGACTTGGGCCGGCCAGGAAGCGATCCTGACGCGCGCCTTCAACGAGACCTTCATCGCCTCGGTCTGGCAATCGGCCACGACCAAGGCGAACGGTCTGGGCGCGGCCGACGTCGCCGCGTGGCAAGGCGCCATCGATGCGATGGCCGACGCCAAGCTGATCGACAAGGGCTTCAAGGCCGACGATCTGGTCGTGCAACCCAAATCGATCCGCGGCTGATCGATCGATGAATGCCCCGATCCGCGCCTTGCTGTCGCTGGCCGGCTTCGTCCTGCTGTGGTGGGGCGCGGTTTGGGGCTTCTCGATTCCGGCGTTTCTGCTGCCAAGCCCCGGCGCGGTCATCGACCGCCTCGTGTTCCTGGCGATCAACGCCGAACTGTGGCGCCACACGACGACGACGCTGGGGCAAATCCTCGGCGGTTTCGTCATCGGCGCGCTGCTGGGCATCGGTACGGGTGCTGCATTCGCAAGGCTGCCGCGTCTTGAGCGCCTATTCACGCCGGTGATTCTGCTGGTGCAGACGGCGCCCAAGATCGCGATCGCGCCGCTGCTGATCCTGTGGCTGGGCCTCGGGCCGGGCCCCAAGATCGTGCTGGTCGCGATCGTGACGTTCTTCCCCGCGATGACCGGTGCCTTGACCGGATTTCGCTACATCGCCAAAGCCTATCGCGACCTCGCGCAGATCGTGGGGTTGACCACGTGGCAGCGTTTGACGCGGATCGATCTGCCGTTCGCGGTTCCGCCGATCGTCGCGGGTTTGCGTGTGGCGACCACGCAAGCCGTGACCGCCGCCGTGGTGGCGGAGATGATGGGTGCGAATCGCGGCCTTGGCTATCTGCTGACCGCCGGGCAGGAGAGCAGCGATTCCCCCGCCGTAATCGGCGTGATCGTGATTCTGTCGCTGACCGGCTGGGGCTTCTACGAACTCGTGCGGTTCGCCGAAGCGAAGCTGATCCCTTGGCGTTCTAAGGCTTGATCCAAACCGTCGACAGATCCTGATACAGGAAGTGGCTGGGGCTGAACGGCCAGCCTTGCACTTCCGACGCGATCGGGATGATGCGGAATGCCCAGAACAGCGGGATCGTCGACGCTTCGCCGATCAGGCGATCTTCGAACTGGCGCACCAGAACGCGGCGCTTGATCGGATCGAGCTCGCGCTTTTGCCGGTCGAACAGATCGTCGAGCGTGCGGTCGATGGCGCGTGAGGCGTTGTTGGGCGCGCGATCGAACGAGGTGAAGCGTTCGAGCTGGATCGTCGGATCGTCGACCGGATCGGCCGAGAAATCGGTGATCGCGTCGAAATTGCCGGCCAGCAGCGTGGTCTGCCATTGCGCGGTTTCCAGCTTCGTATTCTCGGTAGTCACGCCGATCTGGCGCCATTGGTCGATCAGATAGACCGCCAATTGCTGGTGCGGATTCTCGATCGAGCGGCTGATCATGCGCACGTTGAGTTTCGTCTGCCCCGCTTCGGCCAGCAAACGGCGCGCTTCGGCACGGGCGGCCGCGATATCGGGGCCGAAACCGGGCAGGCGGGCGAGTTCTTCGGGTGTGGCCGCCATCGGCGTGCCGGGGCGCAAGAACCCGCCCGCGTTACGCACCGAGGAGATGCGCGTCATCGTCGCTTGGCCCACGCGCCGGTCGAGGGCGAGGGTCAACGCGCGGCGCACGCGCACGTCGTCGAAGGGCGCGCGTTGCGTGTTCAGCGCCAGCACATAGACGGAAATCCGGTCGCCTTCGAAGAAGCGCATCTTGTCGCCGCGGCTCGCCGCCACGCGGTCGCGCTGCGCGGGGCCGAGCCCCCGGAACTCCGCCTGCAACTGGCCCGCCGCCAGCGCGTTGGTCGTCGCCGCACCGTCGATGGGAATGGCGCGGAACGCGTCGAGATAGGGCTGTCCTTGGCGGAAATAGCCGTCGAAGCGCTTGCCGACCCAAGGCTGGCCCTGGCGATATTCCTCGAACACGAAGGGCCCCGTGCCCATCACCTTGCGCTGCGGATATTCGGGATCGGACGCCAGCTTCTGCGCCGAATAGATGCAGTTCCAGGGGCTGGCCATCGCCGGCAGGAATGCCGCGTCCGGCCCGCGCAACCGCATGACGACGGTCGCGGGATCGGGCGCTTCGATCGACACGATATCGGCGAATTGCGCCTTGCGCACGGACACCACGCCCGTCGGCGGTTCGCGCAGCCGTTCGAACGACGCTTTCACGTCGGCCGAGGTCAGCACCGTGCCGTCGTGGAAGCGTACATTCGGCCGGATGCGGAAGGTCCACGTCATGCCGTCGGGTGACGCGGTCCAGGATTCGGCGATGTCGCCTTCGATCTTCGGATACTCGCCGGGCGCGAAGCGCAGCAGCGTCGAATAATGCGGCGCCACGTAATGCAGCACGGCGAAAGTGTTGGTCGCGTGGCAATCCAGCGTGTTGGGCTCGCCCGCCACGCCGAAGGTGAGCGTGCCGCCGCGAACCGGCGTTTCCTGGGCTATGGCGAAGACGGGAAGTGCCGCGAGCGCGACGGCGGCGAGGATTCGCGCTGTTATTGTTTTCATCCGCGAATGATGTTGCGTTCGCCCCGCCCCGGACAAATTCATTTAACGGCGGCATTCGTGAAGCGCGCGCACTTATATGCGCCGCACAACGAAAATCGCGGTCAGTCGCGCTGGGCCATCAGACAGCGATCCCAATAAGGCTCGCCGCCGAAGCGCTCGACCAGCGCGTCGATCAGCAAACGCAATTTGGCCGAAGCGTTGGCACCCGGCGGACGCACGACATGCACCGCGAATTCGGGCGTGGGGAAATCCATCAGCAGCGGCACCAGCGCGCCGCTATGGATTTGATCGCCGGCGATGAAGGTCGGCAACGCCGCGATGCCGAGCCCGGCGACCGCCCATTCGAGGATCGCGGCCCCGCTGTCGCTGCGCAAACGGCCGGCGGGGCGGATGGCGATGGTGCGCTTGCCCGCACGGAAATGCCATTCGGGCACGGTGCTGCCGGTGTAGATCAGGCATTCATGCTTGGCGAGGTCGGCGGGAAATTTCGGCGTGCCATGTTCGGCGAGATAAGCGGGGCTCGCCACGATCGCGGCGCGCGCCGGCGCCAAGCGCCGCGCGATCAGGCTCGCGTCGCGGATCGTACCGATGCGGATCGCGGCGTCGTACCCTTCGCCGATCAGATCGACGACACGATCGCTAAACGCGACGTCGATCTCCAGCTTCGGATGGCGCTTGGCGAACTCGCCGAGCACGGGGGCGATATGCCGCACGCCGAACACCAGCGGGGCGGCGAGGCGCAAACGCCCGGTCAAGCCGCCGCCATGCTGGGCCGCCGCTTCGCGTGCGGCGTCGAGCTCGGCAAGGATACGCTCGCAGCGCGCCTTGAAATCGGCCCCCGTTTCGGTCGGGCTCATGCCGCGCGTCGTACGGCTCAGCAGCCGCGCCCCCAGCTCGCGCTCGATACGCGCGATCCGGCGGCTGACGATCGATTTGGACAGGCCCAGTTTCGCGGCGGCACGATTGAAGCCGCCGCTCTCCAAAACCTCGACAAAACAGCGCATATCCGCGATTTCGATCATCGGATTGTTCCTTTTGAGTAAACAGAGTGCTGCCAAAAACGGGGATACTGTTCCTGTATTGGCATCACTACCTTGCTTTCGACCGGCCCGCCAAGGGGCCTTCGAAATCGCAGCAAGGAGCTTCCGATGACGACCGTTCTCGCCCTCACCAGCGCTTCCACCGGCCAAGCGTCGGTATCCAGCGGCCTCGTGGCCGAAGCCGTGACCCAGCTGCGCGCCGCCGGCGCCAAGATCGTGTCGCGCGATCTGGGGGCGAACCCGCTGCCGCACCTCAACGAAGACTCGACCGCCGCGATCCGCGGTGCGGAGCCTGCCAACGACGCGCAGAAGGCGGCGCGCGCGCTGTCCGACGCCGCGGTCGCCGAGATCAAGGCCGCGGATCTGATCGTCATCGGCTCGCCGATGTATAATTTCGGCATCTCGTCGACGCTCAAGTCGTGGTTCGACCACATCGCGCGCGCGGGCGTCACGTTCAGCTACTCGGAAGCGGGCCCCAAGGGCTTGCTCACCGGCAAGCGCGCCCTCGTGATCGAATCGCGCGCCGGCATGTATAGCGAAGGCCCGGCGAAGCCGATGGATTCGCAAGAGCCGTATCTGCGCACGGTGCTCGGCTTCCTCGGCATCACCGACGTGACCTTCGTGCGCGTGGAAAAACTCGCCTTTGGGCCGGAAGCGCGCGACGCGTCGCTCGCCGGCGCGAAGTCCGCGATCACGGCATGGGTCGGCACGGCGGCCGCGAAGGCCGCCTAAGCCAACTTGGCGATCGGATCGCCGCGCTTTACCTTGGCCTCGACCAAGCGTAAAGGCGGCGGCCGATGGCACAAGCATTGAACTGCATTTCGTCGATGGCGACCCGGCACATATTGGCCGAGATCGCGGCCGCGCACGGCGCGGCAACGGGCCGAAAGGTTGCTGTCAATTCGATGGGCGGTGTCGATGCCGCCAAGCGCGTGGAAAGCGGCGAGAGCGTCGACGTCGTCGTGCTCGCCGCCGACGCGCTGGCCAAATTGGCGCGCGGCGGATTCGTGCGCGCCGAAACCATCGTCGATATCGCGCGTTCGGCTTTGGCGGCTGCCGTCAAAGCCGGGGCCGCCAAACCTGATCTCTCGAGCGACGACTCAGCCAAGCGCGCGTTGCTGGGCGCGCGCGCCATCGCCTATTCGACCGGCCCGAGCGGCGATCACATCGTGGCACTGTTCAAGCGCTGGGAGATTTTCGCCGCGATCGAAGCGCGCTTGGTGAAGGCGCCGCCCGGCGTGCCGGTGGGCAAGCTCGTCGCCGACGGTGCCGCCGAGATCGGCTTCCAGCAATTGAGCGAGCTGCAAGGCTTGCCGGGCATCGAGATCGTGGGGTCGCTATCGCCCAGCTTGCGCGCGGTCACGAATTTCGCGGCCGGTGTCGCCGCGTCCGCCGCCGACGCGCAAGCCGCCGCCGGTTTCATCGCGGCATTGCGCGCCCCTGCCGCGCGCGACGTTTACACGCGCCACGGGATGGAGCCGGCCTGAATTTCGATTTAAGCGGGGGAATGGCGCGCCCGGCGCGACTCGAACGCGCGACCTTCAGCTTCGGAGTCCGGACGTCGTGGGCTAACGCGTTGATTTCCAATAATCCGAAATCGCCCAAAGGGCGCCGCAAGCCGTGAACAGACGCGGAAAGTCCCACAAGAAGTCCCACAAGGGAAGTCCAGCGCTCTCGCGCGCTAATAGCAAGAGCTGAACTGCTCTCGACCTCGTTCAGAAAACCCGGGCTGGGTTGTTCAGTAGGCCCGCTCGGCTTGGTGGATTTGGGATAGCGGCTGCCCGGCCATATGCCGAGGTAACAAAAGCCATCGGTGGTCCCAGTGGCGGTTCTCTTTTATAGAGTTAATTTAAAAATAAAATACTATTTTTAAAATCGCGCACTTTTATTGGAAGTGCACAGCAGAAGCCGGTCGCCTCACGCGGCACAAAAAGGCCTTGACTTATGACGTCGAACTTCACTATCTTCACTTATATATAGTGAGGACAGTGAAGTGCGGCATCGAATACTAGATCTGACAGGCGGGCAAGCGGTTCTTTCAGGTGCGATCTCGGGGCGACATCTCTTGAGTGCCTTAATCGCCGCAACGCCGATAGCCACCGCACCTGCGTTGGCATTCCTCGACTTCACCGGTGTTGAGGTTGCGACGTCTTCCTTTCTGCGTGAGTCTGTCATTGGGTTCCGCGACTTCGCGCGGCAGGCGTTACCGAACGTTTATCCAGTCGCTGCCAATCTGCCAGTTGCTGTTGTTGAGGAACTCGATTTTTTTGTCCGAGCCCGCAACGACGCTCTCTTGGCTTGTGACCTCGACACGAAGGGTAAGGTTCTTGTTGCTTACCTAATCGGTGAACTCGAGCCCGCTCAGCGCGCCACGTTCGATGCCGTCTGTGAAGTTGGAGCTATCTCCGCCCCTGAACTCGCTACACGCTTTGCTAGCCTGAACATTGGTCCGACTGCCTGGAATAACAGACTTTCCACGCTTGCAAACAAAGGCCTGTTGATTGAACGGCGGCAAGGCAAAACTAAATCCTTCAGCCCACTTTTGGAGATTGCCTAATGGGGCTCGACTACATTCGGGCCCAGACGGGCAAGTCGTGGCGCAAGCGCTGGGACGGCGGTCTCGATCGGTTGAAGATGCCAACGCTTTTTGATCTCACGATGTCCGAGACGTCGCGCGTGGTGACGGCAAAGCTCAATCCCGCCGCGCGAGTGAAGGCTGGCGACAAGCTGATCGTCCAGAGTACGGCCGAGGGCCTGATCATCAGTGATGGCTTGCGGTCGATCGGGTGTGTCGAGAATCCGACGTCAGAAATGTCGGCTACCGTCCGGGAAAGCGGCGGCTACGCTGAAGGTGAGCTTCAGCGCGTCGGGTTGTTCGGTGATACTGCGGAGATAATGGTCAAATGAATCGTCGGCCTCCTCACGAGCCATCGCGTCAGTTTCAACAGCCGCAGCGTTTATGGGACGATGCTGCGCATCACGTGATGTCGTTGGGGTGTTCGACTTGCCTTGAGCGTCACCACTGCGGTGGAGTTCACACCGATGCTGGCGTCCTCGACTGCCAAGACCTTTGCTCCTGTGCCGACAAAAGCAAGTGCGATATGGTTTGTCGGTTCAATCCGAGTAAGTACGTAGCGCGTATGCGCGAGATCAAAGGACTCGGTTTTGAAAATGCGCCGCGGACGACTGCGAACGGTATGCCTGAAGTTCCACTTGTCGTACCGTTCGTTGATCACCGTTATGGTCGCACCACGATCTTAAATGAACCTGTGGTCGCTATTTCATTGTATGAGCTGGTCAATATGGCGACTGGCAAAGTTCATGTCAGTTCACGCGCCGAGCTGGCGGAACGCTTTCTCATTAACGCTGATTCGCAAATTGTGGTCAGTGGCGTCGATAAGGACAAGCCAATCGAACGTTGGTGGGAATTGAAAGGGCGATTGCCGATCCTTGAGGCGTTGAAGAATCTTGGCGTCACGCTAATCACCGTACCGAACTACAGTGTTCTGACTGACTTGCCCCGTACGGACAATCTCTACGCCATGAAGCGGATTCTACTCGCTTGGACTGAAATGTCCGCCGCAGGATTGGCGTCAGCGCTACATGTGAACGGACGAACTGAGCATGATTATGTCCGCTGGAGCGAATTAATTCGTGAGCGACCGGAGATCGAAATACTCGCTTTCGAGTTTGCGACTGGCTGCGGTTGGGGCGGCCGTATCGATTGGCATATATCGCAGCTCTGTGCGCTAGCCGACCGTGTTGAGCGCCCTTTGGTCATCATTATTCGGGGAGGCGGTCGAAAGCTCGATATCTTGCGGCGTCATTTCGCGCGGGTGAGCTTGATCGAGACAGAGGCGTTTACACGCACGATTCGTCGGCGCCGAGCCTATTTGACTGAAGCAGGCCGGCTGAAATGGGGGAAATTCGAGACGCCTATCGGTGCGCCACTTGACGATCTCTTTGCGCACAATGTGAGTCTGGTACGTGCCTCATATGAAGCGCCGCGTCATAGGATCGCGGTTTCATTGTCCCCGCCTGCTAAGCCCAGGCGTACAGCGCACGCTAACGACAAGGCCGCTGAGCCAAGCTTTCTGTGTGAGCTCGACTTGGCCGGTAAGGCTCGGGGTATCACCCCACAGTCGCAGTGCATGGTCACCACTACGAAACCGTAACTCGGCAGAATGATTGGCGAGGGCACGAAATAACTGGCCGACGCCGTAGCCATGGCCCGTGTTACGCGCGTAACGTGACGCACCGTCTGAAATCGCGACACGCAGTGCCGAACCAGAATCGGTGAGGTGTGCATATTCTTGGTTCTCACGAAGGCTCGCGAGTACGCCGCGCCCGGCGTCGGCGACGACGAATTCGAACGTACCGCTACTGACGCCGTAAGCTAGAAGCCCGCTGGCGGGTTGACCACTGTGTTCGAAAACATTGTCCTGAAGCTCGCCGATGGCACCTATCAGGCCGACGACTAGAGCTCTTGGTAGACCGACAACAACGGCGGCATTCTCGGCGTGCTTGGTCCATTGGTTCCAGAGCGCATTGTCAGCGCTTATGGACGGATCATATCGACTGAGTGGGAACACGCCCGCGCGATCGTGTATGCCAGCGCCGCTGATCTCGCCTTTGGAGAGGGCGCTTACAACTTGGTTGAAAATAGATGGTTCAATTGTAACGCTGCGATAGGCACTAGGCATGGATATACGGGCGAAGGCGAGTTCAACCAATGGCCCAATCGTACCTGAGCGCTCAATTGTCAACGGTGGCAATAGCGGTAGACGACCTGCGACTGCTTGCCAAAGTAGATCGTCAGTCACCTCGAAGGTTGCGCTGACACGATGTTGCACCTCTTTTTTCAAAGATATTCCTGCCAAACAATCTGAATAGAAGATGCGTCATCTAAAGTATTATAATATAAGTCAATTTTCAAGCCTCCTATTGTCCATCCAAATTAGTGCAGCAATGTCGAAAGGTGATGCTGCTGACATGATCTCTCCGCGTAGCGTTTTCTAGGTCAGGGTGTTTTGAGCTAGTTTCAGAAAACAGAACTTGTACAGGAGGGGCTAGCGGTGAGGGCTTGTCGCGTCGCGATAAAAAACTTTAGGGGTATCAAGTCGGCGGCGTTGCTTTTGCCAGAGCATGGCGTGCTGATTGGCGATAATAACACTGGCAAGACGACCATCTTAGAAGCCCTTGACCTAGTTCTTGGGCCTGATCGCCTCAATCGCCAGCCGCCTATCGACGAGCATGACTTTTTCCAGGGAGCCTATCTTTCCAAGCCTGCTGCGGGTCCTGTCGAAGCAGCAGCGGTGGTCGGCGTTGGTTGCGAAGCTATACCTCCGGCGGAGAATGCCGCCGCTGAATCACCCAGGATCGAGATCGAGGTGACAGTTGCCGACCTGACTGAAGAGCAGAAAGGAAAATTCGGGGACTACACAGAATTCTGGAATGAGGCGACCAATACGTTCTATAGCGAGGCGAATCCAGCCGGCGTGGATGCCGCGACCATCACCGAAGCACTCCGCATTACTTTCCATGGTTGGTACAATGCTGAGGAAGATGACTTCGAAGGAAAGACGTATTTCACCCGCAGCTTGACTGAGAGCGATCGACCCGAACTGTTCTCCAAGAAGCACAAACAGGTATGTGGTTTTCTGTATCTACGCTCTCTTCGCACAGGGTCACGCGCGTTAAGCCTGGAACGAGGTAGTCTGCTCGATATTATCTTACGCCTAAAAAGTATCAGGCCGCAGATGTGGGAGAACACTCTTGGCACATTGGCCCAGGTATTGGTCGCAAGCGATCCAACGCTCGGGATCACTCCTGTCCTGAAGAGTATTAATACGGCACTAAAGAAATATGTGCCGAAAGAGTGGGGTGTGGAGCCTCACCTCAAGGTCTCCAATCTAACCCGCGAGCATCTGCGTAAGGTAATTACGGCCTTCATTGCTACGGGAGACGGGGGCCATGCAGCGCCGTTCTATCGGCAGGGCACAGGCACGATCAATATGCTTGTCTTGGCGATGCTGTCCCAGATCGCCCAAGATAAGCAAAATGTCATATTTGCTATGGAGGAGCCGGAGACGGCAATTCCACCCTATGCACAAAAGCGTATCGTTCACGAGGTGCGGAAGCTTGCATCCCAGACGCTCTTCACGTCCCACTCTCCTTATGTGTTGGAGGAGTTTACGACCGAAGAGACGGTCGTTCTTGGGCGCGATGGAGAAGGGGTTTTGGTACAGAGAACCATCATCCTCCCCAACAATGTGAAGCTGAAGCGCTATCGGCAGCAGTTTCGTACTCACTTCTGCGAAGGCTTGCTTGCTCGACGTGTTCTTGTTGCGGAAGGCGCCACTGAGGCATCAGCTTTTCCCGTGGCATGCCGTCGTCTAGCGGAGATCAATTCTAATACCTACGCTTCACTCGAAGCGCTTGGTGTTTGTATCGTTGATGCGGGCGGTGAAACCGACATCCCGGGCGTAGCAAAGCTCTACCGGGAGTTAGGGAAATGGACTTTCGCGATCTGTGACAAGCAGAGCGAGGCGAACAGAGGCCTCATCGAGGCGCAGGTAAAGCTGCTCTTGATGCATGAGGAGGCCGGTTTTGAGGCTATGGTATTGAAGGGTACTACGGAGGCCGCGCTGCAACGGTTTGCCATGCAGATCAACTGGCCTCAGGATCTAACTCAAAAGTACCCTGATCCAAAAACTCAGGCTGCTGCTGCCTTGGCGGACTATTTTGCTAAAGCAAAAGGGAGTTGGGGCATTGCCGACTTTCTCGCACAATGCAGTGAAGCTGAGATTCCCCAGTGGCTCCGCGATGCAGCAGTCAAGTTGAAGAAGGCCTGTATTCCCGAACCTGCTGATGGCGGCCAAGTCGTCGCACTTGCTACTAAGGAGCCTCCGAAAGCGACTACCGATGGAGCTGACTAAAGGTCAACGGGATATTATGGTGGCGGGCGGCCATCTCCTTGTCACGGGAGGGCCGGGGTCGGGTAAAACCACCATTTCCATTCTCAAGGCGGCGCAGATTGCCGAACGGGATCTGCGTCCTGGTCAGAGAATCCTGTTTCTTAGCTTTGCTCGCGCCACGGTCTCCCGTGTTGTTGAGGCGATCGAATACGAGCAACAGATCCCGCCCGCCCAGAAGCGCCTCATTGAAGTCGAAACCTACCATTCATTCTTCTGGCGGATACTAAAGGCTCACGGTTATCTCATCGGACTGCCGCGACGGCTCGACATTCTTACACCGCCCGGTGAGGCCATCGCACTTTCGTCAGTTCGATCGGCTTTCCCACCTCGGAAACTCACAGAGGGGAAGAAAGCAGCAAAAAAGGCAGCGGAAGAAGCGGAACGCGCGCGCCTTGCAACAGAAGACGGGCGCGTATGCTTTGACCTCTACGCCCCCTATGTTGGAACCCTTCTTCATGGCAGTGCGCGCATTCGACGCCTTGTTGCGAGCATGCATCCGGTTGTCATCCTCGATGAGTTCCAAGATACCAATGAACCGCAGTGGCGTGTCGTCCAGGCGCTGGGCGACATCTGTCGCCTGATCGCCTTGGCAGACCCAGAGCAACGCATTTACGACTGGCTCGGAGCCGATCCCGCCCGACTCGACCATTTCCGGAAAGTCTTCGCGCCGACAGAGGTGGATCTAAGTACAGATAATCACCGGAGCGCGGGAACCGAGATCACACTGTTCGGCAACGACGTACTGACCGGAAAATTCCGACAAAATGCTTACAAAGGAATTCATGTCGAAGTCTTTGATCCGTTTCCTAATCCTGCGATGACCAAGCTGGTGACGACGGTTTATAGGGCACGAGAGCGTCTTGTGGATGCTGGTATTGGAAATTGGTCGCTGGCTATCTTGGTCCCGACGAAGAAGATGACGCGCCTGGTATCAGATGCCCTTCGTCAGCCTCCTGCTGGAATGACTGAGGTGCCCCACTCAGCAATCATTGAGCTGGAGGGTGCCATTCTGGGGGCGGATATTATCGCCCTTCTCATGCAACCAGCCGACGATCGAGATTTTGGCGAGTTCATTGACCTGATGTGCAACTACTTTCAGGGGAAGGGCGGCGATGAGCCGTCACAAGGTGCGCTCAAGGAAGCCACAAATATTCGCAAGGCCTATAACGAGTGGCTTGCCTGTCAAGCAGCGAGCAAGACAGTTCGCAGGAATAGCATCCTTCTCAAGATGATTGCAGTCTACGAGCAAGCTCGTGCGGTAGTGCTAACCGGCGATCCCGACAAGGATTGGCGCGCGGTGCGACAGGTTCTAGAGGATGGTGGCTGTAAGCGGTTACAGGAGATTGCAGAGGAAGTGCGTAATCTCCGCATCCTGGAGCGCGGGCGCGCGCTTCGTCAGGAGCTATCTCAGGACTGGCGTGACAATGACGGTTATCGGAATGCTCTGTCCATCACTCGGCGAGCCTTTATTCAGGAGCATTTTTCAACGAACGCGAAACCGGAAGCCGGTGTAGTTGTTATGAACATGCACAAAGCCAAGGGAAAGCAGTTCGATGAAGTCATCATTTTCGAACACTGGCCGATCAAGCAGAAAGGACAGCCACCGTATAACGGCGATAGGATCGTGCGCCTTAATTCTAAAGATCAGATTGACGATCAGACCCGGCAGAATTTCCGCGTTAGTGTAACTAGAGGTAAACGACGGACGACCATTTTGACTCCCAAGGACGATCTTTGTGTGCTTCTTCTCGATTATGGTGTCTAGAAAACTCGACCCTATAAGCCAGAAAGCCTTAGGTTAGTTTTTGCAAACTGCGTTGTGTGTGTCTAATTGAATGCAAGGATGGTCAGTAACCCGTTTGCCCGCAGCAGCGGGGATTCCTCGACCACCCGGATGATCTTGAGCTTCTCCAAGGTGGGATGCTTTATTCGCGGTCGCCGCCGTCCCCGAACGAATTTTTTGAGCAGTCGGTTATCGATCGTGAGTTCGACAATCATCTCCTTCTAGACGCCTATCTCCCGGCGCGGGTCCTTGACCTCGCCCGACGACGTCTGGCGCTCGGTGTCGCTGGCCAGCCGCTTCTTGCCGGCTTCCATGAACTCCTTCGACGACACGTAATACAGGATCTCCGCGATTCCCTCCCGCCAGCACAGCTCGGCGATCGAGTGCTCCCCGCGCAGCCCCGAGATCACGATCCGGATCTTCTCTTCCGACGAGTACTTTTTGCGGGTCTGGCGGCGAATCTCACGGACATACTGTTCGGCCGTGCCGTTCGGCGGCGTCTGCTTCATCGGTCTCATCCTCGTCCCTTTCAACGGTGACGATGAGCCGAAAACCCTCCGTTACGCAAATCGCTCAGGCTGTCCTATGGGCGCTGACGGTGGACACTCAATAAGGGGGCGGACTCAAAGCTTACAAACAGCCTGACCTCTAAACATCCGCTTTAGTCGTGGTCCCCTGACGACGCATACGTATCAGTGACGCCATAGCCGGGTAGTCGTCCGCGTGGCAGTCGGTTGGGCCGAAGCAATTGAGGCGATCGATACTATCGAGTAAGAAGAATTTTGAGCTTGGCGATGGCGGTCGCGGGAGTTTCGTGGAAATCGACCGTTCCAACCATGTTCAGCGAACGATCGAGCATCAATACAGACGCAGTATGGTCCATAGTGTAGTTGTCGTCACCGATCGGCACCTTCTTGTAGTAAACGCGATAGATCTCCGCGAACTGAGCGAGTTGTGTTTGGGTGCCGGTCAGGCCGACGATGCGTTGGTTGTATGGTTCAAGATAGGCAGCCATTTGGGTGACATCGTCGCGCTCGGGATCGACGCTGACGAATACGGCAGACAATCTGTCACCTTCTGTCCCGAGTTCCTCGAGCCAGCTAGTCATGTCGCCAAGTGTCGTCGGGCAGATGACAGGGCAGGAGGTAAATCCGAAGAACACCAATGCAGGGCGCCCGCGCAAGTTAACATCGGTGAAGGGCCTGCCACGATGATCGGTCATCGCGAACGTTCCTCCCTTCGCGATGACCGGTTCGTCTTTGCGTGTTGGGGTGCCGAGCGGCCCGTCCTTTATGAACCAACCCATACTCGTGGCGACAATGAGGAATGCCGCGATGCCGACACATGCCCAGGCGAAAAGGCGGAAGAAGCGGAGATACTTCATCGTTTCAGTTCTTAGCTTGATCGCAGTGGTCGGTCCGACCACTGCTCTCGACTTCGCCATGATGCTCGGCTTGCTTGTCGCATTCGGTATGGCCATGAGACCCGGCGGCGCGCGCGCCCATTGCTTGGACCACCAACTCGACATCGACGCGGCCCGCATGTTCGAAAAAAAGCGTTAGCGGCACGCGCGCGCCTTGGGCAAACCTCTCCTTCGGGCCGATCAACATCAAATGCCGTCCATTCGGTGCGAGCTGAACTTCAGCGCCCGGTGGAAGCGCGATACCGCCTTCAATCGGGCGCATCCGCATGATGTTATCGACGACCGACATCTCATGAATCTCGGCGGCATTGGCCATTGGCGTTTGGGCGCCGATTAGCTTGTCTTCGCGTGCGCCGATATTACGAATTGTGAGATAGCCGGCCGCCGTTGGCGCTCGAGTTGGAATCGCGCGCGACCAAGGGTGATCGATGATGATGTCACCCGCGCGGAAATCATGCGCGCCGACGCTCGCGGTGAGAAAAAATGTCGTCAATGCGCATATTATCGCGATATCGCAAGCGCGGCGACAGAAAGAGGAGAGCAGCATTCAGGGCTTCCTTGACTCACATATCGTGCGGCAGCGTGGTGTGTTTCGAAAGCTTGATGATCGTCATGGCATAAAATACTACGACCAAAGAGATGAGCGCGACTGCAATGAAAACGCTCTTATATAGCCGCCGCTTGGCGTCTTGGGTCTTATGCTGTTTTGTCATGACGTAGCGATTTCATGCGGAACCGGCGACGGCAGGCTGGTTGCGCAGCGCGGACAGGTCGTCAACGACGTCGGCAGTTCGATATGGCAAGTCGAGCACGTCGTGGACTTCGGCGCGGCAGCCATTGCGGATTCACAGCGGCCGAACACATGGGCGAAGGCGCTCTCGTAGTTCATCTTGATCTCTTACTTTGTCGTTCTGGCTACTTCATCACGCACGAGCGCCCGGAGCTGCTCTGATCCGAATTCGATCAACGGGCGGCCGTTGACGAAAAAGGTTGGAGTTCCTCGAACCTTGAAGGTCCTGACATCTTCGGCGTCAAAATTCAGCGTGGCGGTGATGTGCGGCATCAGCCGTTCACGTCGTGCACGTTCGACATCGAGGCCGGCGACCGCCGCGAAATTCCACGCGAGATCTGGGCTATTTCCGGCGCGATGCGACGCCCAGCTTGACTGTCCATCAAGAAGCGCTTCGAGAACAGGAACGAAGCGATCTTGTAACCGTGCGGCCTCGACAATACGGACCGCTTCTGCGGAGCCGGGGTGAAACGCCGCATATCGGATCACCAACCGGATCTTACCTGGATAGGCGTCCATGATCTGTTTGACGATCGGATGGAAGGCGCGACAGGCCTCACACGCGGGATCGAAGAACTCGACGATCGTTACAGGGGCATTCAGCGGGCCGATAACAGGCGAATGAGGCCGAACAAGCTTGTCGGCGCCTTCGACTGTCTGGACCGCAGGAACCGTAGCGCTGCGCTGGTTGACGACATAGTAGGTTCCACCTGCGAAAACGGCTGTGCTCAAGGTCGCCGCCCCAGAAACGAAAAGAGTACGTCTGTTCATTATTTTGGAATCCGGACGCTATTCGACAAAAGAAGGATGATCGCAGCAAAGGCGCCGAGCGATAGCACCGGGAGCGGTAAGCTACCGAACAATGTCATGTCGGCGCCCTGGCATGACGGGCCTTGTCCGCAGGGCTCGATAGCGGTGGGCGCGACGCCGAAATAGACCAAGGAATGCCATAGTGCGATCGTCGCGCCGACGATAGCCACTGGCGTGACATAGACGCGGATGGAGCGATCGTTGCGTAGGCACGCGATTCCCAAGATCAGTGCCAGCGGGAACATTGCGATACGTTGATACCAGCAAAGCATGCAGGGTTTCTGGCCAAGGATTTCGCCAATAAACAGGGCGCCGAGCGTGGCGACAAGTGCCACGAGCCAAGCGAAAAACAGTGCAAGAAAATCCTTATCGATCGGGAATGCGTTAGTGTTCATCGGACGCCTCTGAAGCGGCGCGCCGCCCGCGTCGATCGAACGGCCGCTAAGAAGACGAAACCCACGCCGGTCGTAATCGCGACATCGGCCATGTTGAATGCCGGCCAATGCCATCCGCTCCAATGGAAGTCGATGAAGTCGGTTACGCCGCCCTGGCGCCAGCGGTCAAATACGTTGCCTAACGCGCCGCCGACAATAAGCGAAAATCCCGCACGTTCCGCGACGGAATCGCTGTACCAGGCGAGAACGACCAAACTTGCGACGATCGCAAGTTTGAGACCAGCCAACAAGGCCTGACGTTCGGCCAAAACGCTATCGAATAGTCCGAAGCTAACACCGGTATTAAAGCCGAGAACAAGATTGAGAAATCCCGTCAACTCGATCGTTCGGGGTGGCCGCATAACTTCATTGAGGATTACCCATTTCGTCGACTGATCGAGCGCGAAAGAAATCGCCACGAGCAAAAAAATATCGATAAATCGGCGTTGGTATCTCATATCGGGGTGCAAGGTAAAAAGTATCAACGCGCTTCCGGATTGAACCGGAGCAGACGCAAAGCGTTGAGCGTGACCAGCACGGTGGCGCCCGTATCGGCGAGAATGGCGACCCACAACCCCGTCAATCCAAGCACGCTTGTAATCAGGAAGACGCATTTGAGCCCGAGCGCGAGGGCGATATTTTGCCTGATATTGGCCATCGTCGCCCGCGCGAGGCGGATCAGGCGCGGAACATCGGAGACGCGATCGCCCATAAGCGCACCGTCGGCCGTTTCAAGCGCGACACCTGTCCCGGAGCCCATGGCGATGCCGACGGTTGCCGTGGCAAGCGCTGGAGCATCGTTGATGCCGTCGCCGACCATCATGACTTTTCCATTGGTCGACATTACGCGAATGGCATCGACTTTGGCTTCTGGAAGGAGTTCGGCGCGTACCGTGATCCCGATTCTATCTCCTATGGCTTGGCCGGTTGCGGCATTGTCGCCGGTGAGCATGATGGTGGATATGCCAAGCTGATCGAGTTCTTCGATCGCTTTCTTGGCATCCGCGCGTGGTTCGTCTCGGCACGCGATCATGCCGATCGCGCGCCGTGCTTCCACGACAACGACAGCCGTCTTGCCTTCATTCTGAAACGCAGTAAGCGCCTCGGAGATTTCTGGCGTCGTGGCGCCAAGTTCGACGGCGTAGCGCGGCGAGGCGATCGTCAGAATACGGCCAGCAACCGCGGCCTCGACGCCGCGGCCGGGGATTGCTTTGGCGTTTACCGCACTGCGCTTCGGTAACGCCCGGCGTTCCGCTTCTTTGACGATAGCTTGGGCGAGCGGATGCGAGGATTGCGCCTCGACTGCAGCAGCCAAGGCCAGAACTTCATCCTCATTGGCACCATATGCACGCAAGTCGGTGACGCGCGGCGTGCCAGCGGTCAGTGTGCCAGTCTTATCGAATGCGATCACTTGCGTGCTGGCTGCAGCTTCGATCACAGCACCGCCTTTGAGCAGCAATCCGCGCCGGGCGCCGGCAGACAACGAAGATGCAATCGATGCCGGCACCGAAATAACCAATGCGCAAGGGCAACCAATCAGCAATAGAGCCAAGGCGCGGTATATCCAGGTTGCCCATTCGGCCCCCATCGCCAGCGGCGGCACCACGGCCACAAGCACGGCCAATCCGACAATGATCGGCATATAGACGCGGCTGAAGCGATCGATAAATCGCTCGGTCGGGGCTTTCGAGTCCTGCGCGTCCTCGACCAGGCGAATGATCCGTGAGATCGTGTTGTCTTCAGCTTTGCGAGTAACGCGGATTTTTAGCGCGGCATCGCGATTGATCGAGCCGGCGAAAGCGGGATCGGAGACTGTCTTGCTCTTGGGGACGGACTCGCCGGTGATCGGCGATTCATCGATCTCCGAAGTGCCCTCGATGATATCTCCATCCGCCGGAATCCGGTCACCGGGGCGCACGAGAACGATTTGGCCGGGCACCAGCAACGCGGCACGAATCTCGCGCGTCGTCGATTCTTCGACCAGATACGCGGTTTGCGGGACGAGGTCGCCCAAAGCGCGGATGCTCGCGCGCGCCCGGTCGGCGGCTACGCCTTCGAGAACTTCGCCGATAGCGAAAAGGAAAACGACAAGTGCGGCTTCCTCCGCGGCCCCAATCGCCAATGCGCCAGTCGCCGCGATGGTCATCAGCATCTCGATCGTGAAGGGTTGCCCCATCGACAGGGCTGCGAATGCACGACGCGCAACGGGAACGACACCGATGATGCAGGCGACGATGAACGCCCATCCGGTGACGGCTTCGAAGCCTGCGAGTTTGGCGCCCCACGCGGCGCCCAATAGCACGCCGGTCAATACGACAAGCCGTCCTTTCGGCGCGTCGAACCAGCGAGATTGATCTTTAGCTGAGTTGATGGGCAGCTCAGGATTATCGTTGAGAGGTTGAGAAGGAACGACAGTTTCGCCCTTGCCATGATCGTGATGCGCGCAACAACTCTCATCCGCGTGAACGTGGCCAGCGTGGGGCTGGGGCAGACGGCGCGCAATCTTATAGCCGAGCCGCGTCACGCGGCTCTCGATTTCGGTGATTGCGGCTTGATTGGAGGCAAGCGCGACCGTCATGGATTCACCCATGACTGAGACAGCCACATCTTGCACGCCGACGACAGGTGCCACGGCGCCGCGAATCTTGGCTGCACACCCCGCGCAATCCATCCCTTTGACCGACCAATCAATTTTTTCGATGGATTGGGTGTTGGGGACGCCGACCATGATTTGCCTACCTTTTGGAAAGTCGTCACCGTAATTGCTATAGTCACTATAGCTTCAAGATATTTCTTTCCCGAATGGCGGAGGAGCGGCGCTCATGCATTTCACGATCGGACATGTTGCGAGGAGCGCCGGCTGCACCGTTCAAGCAGTGCGGTATTATGAGCAGTCGGGGCTGTTACCGCGCCCGGAGCGCTCGAATGGTAACCAGCGCCTTTACGGCAACGCGGAAATTCGCCGCCTGACCTTCATACGACATGCGCGCGAACTCGGCTTCACATTAGACGCGATCCGTGACTTGCTCAGCCTATCGGATAGTCCGGAGCAGTCCTGCGAAGCAGCGGACGCGATCGCGCGCGCGCAACTCGTCGAAGTCGAGCGCAGGATCGAGAATTTGAAGGCGCTCAAAATCGAATTGCGACGAATGGTCGCGCAATGCTCGGGTGGGCGCATTTCGGACTGTCGGGTGATCGAGGTGTTAAGCGATCACGCCAAATGCACGAGTCACGGAAGTGTGGGGGGGCCCGACTCCCCTTAGTCGAAAATTTCAGATAGCCAGGATTTGCGGCGATAACCGTGCTTGCCATGGCCGCTGTGTTGCCCGTATTTGGGCGGCTCTCCGTAGGGTGCATCTGTCCACCTGTCCACCGTCAGCGCCCATAGGACAGCCTGAGCGATTTGCGTAACGGAGGGTTTTCGGCTCATCGTCACCGTTGAAAGGGACGAGGATGAGACCGATGAAGCAGACGCCGGCGAACGGCACGGCCGAACAGCATGTCCGAGAGATCCGCCGCCAGACGCGCAAGAAGTACTCGGCCGAAGAGAAGATTCGGATCGTGATCTCGGGGCTCCGTGGCGAGCACTCGATCGCCGAGCTGTGCCGGCGTGAGGGGATCGCGGAGAGCCTGTATTACGTCTGGTCGAAGGAGTTCATGGAGGCCGGGAAGAAGCGGCTGGCCGGGGACACCGAGCGCCAAGCGTCGTCGGGCGAGGTCAAGGACCTGCGCCGGGAGATGGGCGCCTTAAAAGAGTTGGTCGCCGATCTGACGATTGAGAACCGGCTGCTCAAAAAAAGTACCTACGGGGATGGGGGCGACCGCGAATGAGGTACCCCGCTTCGGAGAAGCTCGAGATCATCCGGCTGGTCGAGGAATCCCGGCTGCCGGTGAAGCGCACGCTCGAGAAGCTGGGCGTCTCGCGCTCGAAGTTTTACCGCTGGTACGACCTGTATCGGCGGTTCGGTGCGGTTGGCCTGGAAGACCGCCGGTCTGCCCCCGGCCGGGTCTGGAACCGGGTGCCGGATGAGGTTCGGGGCCAGGTGATTGACTTCGCCCTCGAACGCCCGGAACTGAGCCCCCGTGAGCTGGCGGTGACGTTCACCGACGAGAAGGCCCAGTTTATCTCGGAAGCATCTGTGTATCGGCTGCTGCGGGCGAACGGGTTGCTCACCAGCCCGGCCTTCATCGTGATGAAGGCGGCCGACGCGTTCAAAGACAAGACGACGGCGCCCAACCAGCTCTGGCAGACCGACTTCACGTATCTGAAGGTGATCGGCTGGGGCTGGTTCTACCTGTCGACCATCCTGGACGACATCTCCCGGTTCATCGTCGCGTGGAAGCTCTGTACGACGATGAAGGCGGCGGACGTCACCCAGACGGTCGAGATGGCGCTGGCGGCATCTGGGCTGGACGGCAGCCGGCACCGGCCGCGGCTTCTGTCGGATAATGGATCGAGCTACGTCGCGGGCGACCTGGCGGCGTGGCTTGGGCAGCAGAACATCAAACACGTGCGCGGCGCGCCCAATCATCCGATGACGCAAGGCAAGATCGAGCGCTGGCATCAGACGATGAAGAACCGGATCTTGCTCGAAAACTACTTCTTGCCCGGCGACCTCGAGGCCAAGATCGGCAGCTTCGTCGATCACTACAACCACTGCCGATACCACGAGAGCATCGGCAACCTCACGCCGGCCGACGTCTATACCGGACGCGGGCAGGCCATTCTGGAAAGGAGAGACGCGATCAAGCGAAAGACCATCGAGCACCGACGCTTGCTGCACCGCCAAGCGACCGCCTAAACTGACAACCCAGATGCGCCGAAGCCTCCGTTAGCAGCAGCCTCAAAGCGTCCCGATTGTTCTGACGACGGACAACCCATATCGACCGGTAGACGATGCCGGTGCGGGCGGGCCGGCATCGGCATCGTGCCGTTCATTGCGTCTGGCACCGCTGGCGCTCTGACAGTGGTCGTTTGGCGCGGGTAGCATGGATACTGCCCGACCATTGCTACGAAAGCATTTCGTCGCCCCGATTGATCGGGTGACTTGCAGCGAGTGCCTACGCGATGGGTGAGCGGGTCGGTAAGGGGTACTTGCGGTCATGAGGATTCTGAGGTGACCCCACGCCGCAAGTTCCTTCCTTTAATCAATGCATAGATGGCCGGAATGACAACCAAGGTCAGTGCCGTCGAAGAGATCATGCCCCCGACCATCGGCATGGCGATGCGTTGCATTACTTCAGACCCTGTTCCAGTGCCCCACAAGATCGGCAATAGTCCCGCCATGATCGCTATAACGGTCATCATTTTTGGCCTTACACGTTCGACTGCACCCTCAGCGACAGCGGAATGGAGGTCGGCTTGAGTTAATGGTCTGCCCTCGCGCTCGCATAGCTTCTGTCGGTCGTGATAGGCGTGATCGAGATAAATGAGCATGATCACGCCGGTCTCGGCAGCGACTCCAGCGAGAGCGATGAATCCGACTGCGGCAGCCACACTCATATTGAAGCCGACAAAATCCATCAGCCACAGTCCACCGACTAGCGAAAACGGCAATGACATCATGACGATCAGTGTCTCCGTCAGTCGTCGGAAATTCAGATAGAGTAAAAAGAAGATAACGAGCAGCGTTGCAGGAACAACGATCTTGAACCGCTGCACAGCCCGTTCGTAATACTCGAACTGTCCGCTCCAGCGCACGGAGTAACCCGGCGGGAACGAGACGGAGCGCGCCACCGCTTCTCTTGCATCATTCACGAAACCGCCGAGATCTCGATCGCGAATATCGACATATACGTATACAGCTAATTGGCCGTCTTCGGTCCGAATGCTGGTCGGTCCCTGAGCTCGGCGGATCATGGCCACGTCGCCCAAGGGAATAGCGCCCCCGTTCGGCAGCGATACCAAGACGTCGGATGCAATGGAGTCCGGATCGCTACGCATGTCGCGCGGGTAGCGCAGCACGACCGCATAGCGTTCGCGCCCCTCAACTGTCGTGGTTATAGGCGCAGCACCAAGCGCCATCGCGATGGTTTCCATTACGGCCTCGACCGATAGCCCGTATCGGGTCAGGCGATCACGATCCGGTTCGATTTCCAGAAAATAACCGCTGTTCACCCGCTCGGCGTAGGCACTAGTAGCACCTGGTACGGCCCGGACCACGGTCTCGATCGCACGGGCCAGACGCTCCAACTCGAACAGGTCGTTTCCAAATATCTTGACGCCGACCGGCGTACGGATACCGGTCGCCAGCATGTCAATGCGTGCCCTTATTGGCATGGTCCACGCGTTGCTCACGCCAGGAAATTGCAGGGCAGCGTCCAACTCCGCAACCAGCGAGTCGGCGGTCACGCCGGCTCGCCAAGTGCTCGCCGGCTTGAGATTGATGATCGTCTCGAACATCTCTGTCGGCGCCGGATCGGTTGCAGTCTGTGCCCGTCCGGCCTTTCCCCAAACCGACTCAACTTCCGGGAACGACTTGATGATCTTGTTCTGGGTTTGGAGAAGTTCCGCCGCCTTGGTCATCGAAATGCCAGGAAGCGTGGTCGGCATATAGAATAACGTACCCTCATTGAGGGTCGGCATGAACTCACTGCCCAGTCGTTGGGCTGGTACGATTGACGCTGCCAGGATCGTTACCGCAAAGCCGATTGTCAGTAGCTTGGCCTTCAAGACCAGCCGGATCAGCGGCGTGTAAACCCAAATCAGGAAGCGGTTGATCGGATTGCGGGCTTCCGGAATGATTCGACCCCGAATGAACAGGACCATCAGAGCCGGAACCAAGGTGACGGAAAGAATCGCGGCAGCGACCATGGCAAAGGTCTTGGTATAGGCAAGCGGCTTGAACAATCGGCCTTCTTGCGATTCGAGTACGAAGATGGGCAGGAACGAAACGGTGATCACAAGAAGGCTAAAGAACAGCGCCGGCCCGACCTCTTGTGCTGCCCCGATCAAGACGTCTATTCGCGATGCCGTCGGTCCGGCTTGCTCCAGCCGTTTGTGTGCGTTCTCGATCATGACGATGGCGGCGTCGACCATTGCGCCGATGGCGATCGCAATACCGCCAAGGCTCATGATGTTGGAGCCGATCCCGAGGAAGTGCATGGAGGCAAGCGCGATCAGGATTCCGATCGGTAGCATGAGTATCGCGACCAAGGCGCTACGCGCGTGCAACAGGAAGAGGAAACAGACCAGCGCCACCACGATGCTTTCCTCGACGAGGGTACTCGTCAGCGTCCCGATTGCTCGTTCGATCAGGGCGGAACGGTCGTAGACCGGGATGACTCCGGCACCTTCAGGTAGGCTTGCCGCAGCCTCCGCCAATCGCGCTTTGACCGCGCTGATGACGTCGATCGTATTGGCGCCGTGCCGCTGCATGGCGATACCACTTGCCACTTCGCCTTCGCCGTTCAGTTCGGCGACGCCGCGCCGCTCGTCCGGTACGAGCTCAACGCGGGCCACGTCGCGCACCAGAATGGGCGTACCGTTCTCGACCTTTAGAACGATTCGCTCGATATCGGCGAGTGTGCGGATGTATCCCCGGCCGCGGATCATGAACTCGGTTTCGGCCAGTTCGATGGTACGCCCGCCCACGTCCATATTGCTGCCACGCAAGGCGTCGCGGACCGCCACGAGGGTGATCCCGAAGGTTCGCAAGCGCAACGGGTTGACGACGACCGCGTACTGTTTCACGAAGCCGCCGACGCTTGCGACCTCGGCCACACCCTCGGCCTTGGCGACCCCGAAGCGGATTTGCCAGTCCTGATAGGAGCGTAGTGCTGCCAGATCTTTGTCTTGCCCGGTTATGGCGTACTGATAGATCCAACCGACACCTGTTGCGTCCGGCCCAAGAGTCGGTGTCACCCCGCTCGGGAGACGTCGTGCCGCCGTACCAAGAAACTCGAGCACGCGGCTACGTGCCCAGTAGATGTCCGTCCCGTCTTCGAAAATCACATATACGAAGGACGCCCCGAACATCGACGTCCCGCGGACGACGCGCGACCGCGGGACGCTGAGCAGGGAAGTGGTCAGGGGAAAAGTTACCTGATCTTCGACGACCTGAGGGGCTTGGCCTGGATACTCGGTGTAGACGATCACCTGCGTATCTGAGAGGTCCGGAATTGCATCGAGCGGAATGCGTGTGAGGGCATAGAGCCCGGCGAGTGTCGCGAACATCGTCCCGATCAAGATGAGGAAGATGTTCGTGGCCGACCAGCGGATCAGTCGCGCGATCATGGGGCGGCCGGAGCCGTGAAGACGCCAAGTGCAGCGCGCAGGTTACTTTCCGCATCGATCAGGAAATTGCCGGATACCACGACGCGCTCGCCATCGGTCACTCCGGCACGGATCTCGACATAGCCGTTGCCTCGCCTGCCAAGCGTCAGATCGCGCGGTACGAAGATGCCGTCGCCTTTTGTGACGAAGGCGATGCGCCGCCTTCCACTGTCGATGATTGCTGACTCGGGAACGGCGACGACCGTACCGCTCCCTCGCGCCTCGATTTCGACTTCGGCATAGAGCCCAATCCGAAGCATACCATCGGCATTGTCGAGTTCGATTCTTACTTGGGCGGTTCGCGTTGCGGCATCGAGTTCGGGATATACGTATGCGATCCGGTCCTCTCGAGGCTGGTCGTCGAATGCCTTGAGCAGTATCCGAGCGGTCTGCCCCCTACGGATCTGCGCAAGATCGCGCTCCGCTACTTGGGCAATGACCCAGACCTTGGACAGGTCGGCGGTTCTGAAGAGGATGTCACCGGCAGCGAACCGCATGCCGACTGTAGCCGGCTTTTGCATGATCGTACCGTCGGCCGGCATCGTCAGAATGATTGAGCGGACTGGCTCGCGGGTTTCGCGAAGGCGATCGACGACGGCTTCCGGAACGCCGAAAAGGCGAAGGTTGCGCGCTGCTCGCTCCGTGTCGTCCGGGCGCCCCGTTACACCGCGTAGCGCGGTGAGCAGGTCCGATTGCTTCTGTAAAATTTCTGGACTTTCGATCCAGACGCGTACCAACGGTGACCCGGCGCGTACGTTCGTGCCGGTGATTGGCACGAAGAGTTCCTCAATAAATCCATTAAATTTCGCAGTGACGACTGCGAGCCGGCTTTCGTCGAGCGCCACGATGCCGGGCGCACGTATTGTCCTTGTGACATTACGCTGCATAACCTCTTCTGTGCGCACGCCTATGCGCTGCACCTTGGCCAAGTCTATGCGCACGGCGCCTGGAGGCAGGTTTGCCTCATCGGCAAATACGGGAATGTAATCCATTCCCATCCAGTCCTTCTTCGGCGTTTGCGACGTATCCGCCAGACCCATTGGATTCCTGTAATAGAGAATCCTGCGTTCAATCCGGGCATCGTTGGCGGGAGATTGAGCCTCGCCATGTCTTTCGGCAGCCGTGAAAATCACGACTCCGGATACTGGCGCTGAGTGTCCGGCGGGAAGGCCAGAAATGTTTAGGGCCCAGCGACCGGCCATAATGATATCGGCCTCGAAGACAGCTATATTCGGAATGAGAGACGTGACCGGACGAAGGTGCGCGGTCATGGCTTCCATTCCATCTGGACCCATATCCAGACGGCTTGAGCGTATGACGACCGGCCCGACCGCGTTGGCGCTGTCGCCAACCAGTCGAACTTCAAGGCGCACGCCCTTTCCGATGCCGATCTGCGGATTGACAGCCTCCCAGGACGGCGCGGCGGCGGTGCCGACGGATGAAAGAACGACAAATAGGGCGGCAGCCAGAACGGCTCGAGCGCCCTCAAGCGGGGTCAAACTTTTCATTGCTCATCCTCAACGCACGTGAGCGGGTGCGACGGCACGGCGATCAGGTAGCGCCGGCAAGTCGCATAATGACGTCCTAACCGCATCGCGGCCGGAGCGTCAGCTTAGGCGTGGCTCAAATACGCGGAGGTCGGAAAGGTGGCGCGGTGTCGAAGGACGTCAATCCGAAGAAATTGCGGAGCGATAGCTTGGCTTCGGCGGGGAACCGGACTGGGAGCAACTCAGTGCCAAGAACTACAAAACTCGGTGCCGTCAGGCACCCGACCATCATCCGGCAGTTTTCGTCCGGCAGCTCCGGCTGATCGCAATCGCTACAGCACGAAGGCTTCATCGTCATAACAGCATTCATCGCGCTGGCCTGTATTCTGTGACCCAGAACCAGCACCGCCAGGACTAACCATGCCGTTATGAATTTTCGAAGCATTGAACGGAGTGTGAAGTTATCGGGCTGCTCTGTCAAATTTTGGCTTATCGCGATTCGTGGCGACTTGTCCCTCGATGCCAAATCCGAAAATCCGCCACAGGTTATCACATGCGCCGTCTCGCGCATTAAGCCGCACTCTGACCAACAAGCGGTCGTAGCCGTGCGGCGATACACTTTGTTGCGATCCGAAATCCCCGAGATACACGGCGCATGTACATGTCTCTTCGCGTCCGGTCACTCGGCGCTCGGACAGATATCAGGAGGGGAAAATGATGGAGCATGAAATGATGATGCCGGGGGGCATGATCGTGATGGCCGGCTTCGGAATCCTCGTCGCCGTCAATCTGGTGCTGGGTGCTGCAGCACTATTGAAATACTTACGATCGTAGGCGAAGGCGGGCAGGACGAAGGTCCAACCTTGCCCAGTGGGAAGGCGTTCGCAGCCGGACGGCCATGACACGGGGGCATGGCATGGAAGCTTGACCTTCCAACGATGGGAAGGTGGACGATGGCGGCACAATCGAACCGCCACCTGCAGAGGCTTCCGATGCCCGCTACCGCCCATGCGCACCATACCCACCATCATCCGGCGATCGTTCGGCCGCCGGCCGACCTGAACCGTATCGCCTGGCAGGCGACGCTTCATTGCCTGACCGGATGCGCGATCGGCGAAGTATCGGGCCTCGTCATCGGTGCGGCGCTCGGCTGGTCGGTCTGGCCGACGATCGCTTTGGCGGTGACGCTTGCATTCCTGTTTGGCTTCGCGCTGACGGCGTTGCCGTTGTTGCGTGCTGGCATTCCGACCGCCGAGGCGCTCAAGCTCGCCTTCGCGGCGGATTTTGCGTCGATCGCGATTATGGAGTTCGTCGACAACGCGACGATGCTCCTCATCCCCGGTGCCATGGACGCCGGTCTCGCCGATCCGCTGTTTTGGGGGAGCATGGCGGGCGCATTGGCGCTCGCTGCAGTCGCGGCGTTCCCGGTCAATCGCTGGCTGATCGCGCGCGGCCAGGGGCACGCCATCATACACGCCCGCCACATCCACTGATCCGCTTGACCTTCCCGCGTGGGAGGGTCGCATCAACATTCCCAACAAGGGAGACTCCAATGAATGCCGCCGCTTCTCTCAAGTCCGACCGAACAGCCTTGACCCTCGATGTTCCGATTGAAGGGATGACGTGCGCTTCATGTGTAAGCCATGTCGAGAAAGCGCTGACAGCGATGCCAGGCGTCGAATTCGTCTCGGTGAATCTCGCGAGCGAGAAGGCGAGTCTGTTTCTGGCCAATGGCGCCGACGTGACCGGCTTGCCTGGCGTCGTCGAGCGGGCCGGGTACACGATCCCGACCTTGGAGACCGAGTACTCGATCTCCGGTATGACCTGCGCTTCGTGCGTCGGCCATGTCGAGAAGGCGATCGAGGCCGTTCCCGGGGTGGCGAACGTCTCGGTGAACCTTGCAACCGAGCGCGCGCATGTCGCAGCGTATGCCGGTCTTGTTCCGGCCGGGGCTGTCGAAGCTGCCGTCGAGAAAGCCGGCTATGAGGCGAAGCCGATTGCGGAAGCGGCGGACCATGAGCACGCGGAAGATGCCAAGTCGGAAGAGATCGGCCGTCTTCGGCGTTCCTTGATCTGGGCGGCGGCGCTGACATTCCCGATCTTCGCGATCGAAATGGGCGGCCACGCGATCCCGGAGGTCCATTCTTGGGTCGAACTCACCGTCGGACACAAATACCTGAAATACGCCTTCTTCGTCCTCGCGACGCTCGTGATGTTCGGGCCTGGGCTGCGGTTCCACCGGACTGGGCTGCCGAAGCTGCTGCGCGGCACGCCAGACATGAACTCGCTCGTATCGGTCGGCACGCTCAGCGCCTACGGCTATTCGTTGGCGTCGACGTTCGTCCCGGCGCTCTTGCCGCCCGGGACCGCGCATTTCTACTACGAAGCGGCGACAGTCATCGTGACGTTGATCCTGCTTGGTCGTTGGCTCGAGGCGATCAGCCGGGGACGGACCAGCCAAGCGATCAAGCGCCTGATCGGTCTTCAGGCCAAAACCGCCCGCGTGCTGCGCGAGGATACGTTCGTCGAGGTCCCATTGGAGCAGGTGCGACCCGGCGATCGGATCCAGGTCCGGCCGGGCGACCGGATCCCCGTCGACGGAACTGTCGTGGATGGGCAAAGCCATGTCGACGAATCGATGATCAGCGGCGAACCGATTCCCGTCCTGAAGCTCGAAGGGGCCGACGTCGTCGGTGGCACGATCAACACGACCGGCAGTTTCGTCTACCAAGCGACTAGGGTGGGAGCAGACACCTTGCTTGCCCAAATCATCCGGATGGTTGAAAGCGCCCAAGGTGCAAAGCTGCCGATCCAGGCGCTGGTGGATAAGGTCACCGCCTGGTTCGTACCGGCCGTATTCGCGGCGGCCGTGCTGACCTTTGCCGTCTGGTGGATCTGGGGTCCGGAGCCCGCGCTGACCTTCGGTCTTGTCAACGCCGTCGCGGTCCTCATCATCGCTTGCCCCTGCGCAATGGGACTTGCGACCCCGACCTCGATCATGGTCGGCACGGGGCGGGCGGCCGAGCTGGGCGTGCTGTTCCGGCGCGGCGACGCGCTTCAGGCGCTGCGCGATGTCAAGACGGTTGCTTTCGACAAGACCGGTACGCTGACGAAGGGTAAGCCGGAGTTGACCGACCTTGTGTTGGCGCCCGGCTTCGAGCGGCGCGGCGTACTTTCGGTGGTCGCCGCCGTCGAAGCGCAGTCCGAGCATCCTGTCGCGGCAGCGATCGTGGCGGCGGCAAAGGCGGAGGAGATAGCGCCCGAAGCGAGCATTGGATTTGCGGCCGTTCCCGGCTACGGGATCGGCGCGCATGTCGGTGGCAAGCGGATCGAGGTTGGCGCCGACCGCCACATGGCCAAGCTCGGGATCGATATTGTCGGTTTCCAAGCGCAAGCAAAGTCGCTCGCCGAGCAAGGCAAGACGCCGCTTTATGCGGCCATCGACGGCAAGGCTGCGGCCCTCATCGCCGTCGCCGATCCGATCCGCCCGACCACCGCGGCCGCGATCTCCGCGATGCACGAACTCGGCCTCAAGACAGCGATGATCACCGGCGACAACCGTATCACGGCCGAAGCGGTCGCTCGGCAACTCGGCATCGACACCGTCGTCGCCGAGGTGTTGCCCGCCGGCAAGCTCGACGAAATCCGGAAGCTTCGCGCTGCGGGCGGTCCGATCGCCTTTGTCGGCGACGGGATCAACGATGCGCCCGCACTCGCCGAAGCGGATGTCGGGATAGCCGTCGGTACGGGAACCGACGTCGCCATCGAAAGTGCGGAAGTCGTTCTCGTCTCCGGGGATCTCACGATCGTGGCGACGGCACTGGCGATCTCGCGGGCGACGATGCGCAACATCGAACAGAATCTGTTCTGGGCGTTCGCCTACAACGTGGCACTCGTTCCCGTCGCAGCAGGGGTTCTTTATCCCTTCACCGGCATGCTGCTGTCGCCGATGTTGGCCGCAGGCGCGATGGCGATGTCGAGCGTGTTCGTTCTCAGCAATGCTCTGCGTTTGCGTCGTTTCGCGCCGGCGTAGATTGGAACCAGGAGGGATCGGTGATGAATATCGGCGAAACCGCAGCGGCGGCGGGTGTATCGGCCAAGATGATCCGCTACTACGAATCGATCGACCTGATCAAAGCGCCGGTGCGGACGGAGTCCGGCTACCGCGTCTATTCCCAAGAGGATGTCCACACGCTGCGTTTCATCGGGAGGGCTAGGGATCTCGGCTTTTCGATCGAGGAGATATCGAGCCTCCTGACCCTGTGGCACGACCGCAGTCGCGCGAGCGCTGACGTCAAGCAGATTGCGACCGAGAAGATCACGACACTGGAGGCCAAAATCCGCGAACTGGCCGCGATGGTCGAATCCCTCCGACATCTTGCCGAAAACTGCCACGGAGACCACCGGCCCGATTGCCCGATCCTCACCGACCTGGCCAATCCGAATGTGGCTGCGACGGGAATCGCTCGGCCTGGCAATCTTGCAAATCTCAAGGGGATGCAGGGGCGCCGCGTTATTCAAGCCGATTGTGGTCATGAGTCTTGTCGGAGCACATCGCCCAGAAAACAAGTGCCGTCGTCCGCGAAAAGCCGTTGACCTTCCAACGTTGGCAACTTGCAACCTGACCGCCTTGCTCGAGTTTGCGTGAGCGAGGCCTGAACCTCCCAAGGAGAAGTCGTATGGCTACGGTACTGAAAGTCGAGAAGATGCACTGCCAGAGCTGCGCCAAGCGCGTGACAAACGCAATCATGGGTGTGGCGCCGCATTCGAAGATCGACATCGACATCGAGAGCCGGCGCGTCACCATCGACGGCGTCGGTAATCTCGTGGAGGTCACCAAGGCACTCGAGGACGCAGGCTACCCGGCCCAGAACGCCTGAGCGCGGGCGGACGGAACAGGGACCGTCCGCCGGGCCTTACCGAAAACCAACTCATTCAAGAGAGGGTAAGCATGTCCGGAAGCCTCAAGATTTTGACGATTTCCGCAGCTATCGCGTTGGTGATGCCTGTTGCGGTTCTTGCCGCGCAGGGCGACACCGTGAACGCGATCAAGGCTCGCGGTGAGCTGAATTGCGGCGTCTCGACCGGCGTTTCGACGGGCATGTCGACGCTAGACAATGCCGGTAACTGGCGCGGTATGGAGGTCGAGTTCTGTCGTGGTGTCGCTGCGGCGATTCTCGGAGATCCAGCCAAGGTGAAGTTCGTGCCGCTTGAGTTTCGCGCGGCCTTCACGACGCTCCAGTCGGGTGCGGCCGACCTTCTGGCGAGAACCGCGACGTGGAGCTATTCGCGGGATTCGTCGCTCAATCTCGATTGGGCGGGCGTCTACATGTACGACGGCCAAGGCTTCATGGTGGCCAGGAAGCTCGGCGCCAAGAGCGGTAAGGATCTCAATGGCGCTGCGGTCTGCGTCTCGGCCGGAACGACGTCGGAACTTAACCTCGCGGACTACTACCGTGCCAACAGGATGACCTATACGGCCATCACGGGAGCAACCCGCGAGCAGAACCAGCAGAATCTCGAATCCGGGCGCTGCGACGTCTATTCGAACGAGCGCGGCGGTCTTGCGGCGAGCCGGACGGCGATGAAAAATCCCGACGATTGGGAAATCCTTCCAGACGTCTTCTCGAAGGAGCCGCTTGGGCCGACCGTGCGGCAGGACGATCCCCGGTTCCGGGACATCGTTTCGTGGGTCCTCAACGTGATCATCACGGCCGAAGAGTTCGGTATCACGCAGGCCAATGTCGTCGAGATGAGCCAGAATTCGACGAATCCCGAAGTCCAGCGAATGCTCGGCAAGACCGGCGAGTTCGGCAAGATGCTCGACCTGTCGCAGGATTGGGCCGTTAAGGTGATCGGGACGACCGGCAACTACGGCGAACTCTACGAACGCAACCTCGGTAGCGGCAGTCCGATCAAGCTGGCGCGCGGGCTGAACAGCCTGTGGAGCAACGGCGGTCTGCTGTACAGCCCGCCTTTCCGCTGATACTCGGAGTAGCCATGCGGGACGGAGACGCCCGCATGGCAATCCAGCCGCCGACCACGATGCCCAACGCGAATTCGCCAGGACTTGCGGCGCTACAAACGGAGGTGGAGTCATCCTCTCGTTCGCCGACGCCGCGCCAATTTCGCCGTTTTGCCTATCAGGCGGTGTTTGTACTGGCGGCTGGCGCTCTCGGCTGGGCGGCTTGGGAGAACGTTCAGGCCAACATTGCGGTCCGGAACCTCAGTTTCGGCTTCGGCTTCCTGAGCCAAGAGGCCGGTTTTGGCATTCCCTTCAGCATTCTTCCCTACGACGAGACCGACAGCTACGGGTGGGTTTTCGTCGTCGGTGTCGCGAACACTATCCTTGTAGCGGTTCTCGGCATCATCGCGGCGACGGTTCTCGGCTTCGCGATCGGAATTGCACGACTTTCCCCGAACTGGGCGGTCGCGAATGCAGCTCTGGTCTATATCGAGGGCGTCCGGAACCTGCCGCTGCTGCTGCATGTTTTGATCTGGTACAACGTCGTCATCCGGGGACTGCCGCCAGCCCGGCAGGCGATCTCGATCGGTGACGTGGCGTTCCTCAGCAACCGGGGCATCTTTCTCCCTTGGCTGTCGACTGGGCTCGGCTCTTGGACGCTCTGCGCAATCGGGCTCGTAGCCATCTCCGGTTTGAGCTTCATTCTGTATCGGAGCCGTCGACGGCGGGAGGCAAGCGGAGAGGGACTGCCTGCATTCCGTCTTGTCGCGATCTGGATCGGGGCGGTTGTCGCCGGTGTCCTTTTCACCGCCCACGCGACGATCCATTTCGAGGTCCCGGTATTGCGGGGCTTCAACTTTGCGGGCGGGATCGCCCTGTCGCCGGAGCTTGCAGCGCTCGTCATCGCACTAGCGACGTATAACGCGTCGTTCATCGCGGAACTGGTGCGCGGCGCCATCGAAGCCGTCGACCGCGGCCAGCGCGAGGCGGCGTTATCGCTTGGCCTCGATCGGATGAAGACCCTGCGGCTTGTCGTCATCCCGCAGGCCGTTCGTCTGCTTGTCCCGCCTTTGACCAACCAGTATCTCCATCTGCTCAAGGCATCCTCGCTTGCAACGGTCATCGGATATCCGGACATCGTGAACATCTTCGTTGGCACGACGCTGAACCAGACCGGACGTGCAATCGAGATTATGGGACTGACGATGGCTGTTTTCCTGGTCCTCAGTCTTGGAATCACCGGAATCAGCAATCTCTATAACCGCCACATGAGGATTGTCGGCCGATGAACGCCGCCGTTTGGGCCCGACGGAATCTTTTCGCGCGGCCGATCGATGCCCTATTGACCGCCGTCGTCGCTGTGTCGATGTTCGGAATCGTCTATACCGTCCTCGATTGGGCCGTGTTTTCGGCGACATGGACGGGAAGCAGCCGGGCCGACTGCGACCCCGAAGGCGCGTGCTGGGCTTTCGTTGCAGCCCGTGCAGGCCAATTCACTTACGGTTTCTATCCGCCCGGCGAACGCTGGCGCGTCGATGCCGCGTTCCTGTTGTTGGCGGCTGGAATTGCCGTGCTCGTGATACCGCGTCTTCCCGGTAAGCGGTTGGCGGGACTCTTCCTGCTGGTTGTATTTCCGATCCTTGCAGTCGTTCTGCTCAAGGGCGGGGTTTTCGGACTGCGCGCCGTGCCGACTGATCGATGGGGTGGGCTGTTCCTGACTCTCGTGCTTGGCGTCGCCGGTATCGTTTTGTCCTTTCCGATGGCGACTTTCCTTGCTCTCGGCCGGCAGTCGGATTTGCCCGCAATCCGAGTAGCGTGCACCCTCTACATCGAAATCTGCCGGGGGCTGCCGCTGATCACCGTCCTGTTTATGGCACGAATCCTTTTGCCATATGCGCTACCGGTCGGTTCGGAACTCGATCCACTGGGCCTTGCCGTTGCCGGTATTGTAATGTTCGAAGCCGCCTATCTTGCGGAGGTGTTCCGCGGCGGATTGCAGTCCCTGCCGAGAGGGCAGTACGAAGCAGCCGCAGCGATCGGGTTCGGCTATTGGCGGACGACGCTTTACGTCGTTCTGCCGCAAGTGATGCGCAATGTCGTTCCAGGATTGGTCAACAACTCGATCGCACTTCTCAAAAATACCACGCTCGTCGTGGCGCTCGGGCTTTTCGAGATCCTGAATATCGTTGCTGCCGGTGCATCGGATCCCCAATGGTTGGGACTGGCGGCTGAAGGATATTTCGTCGCCGGGATCGTGTTCTGGGGTCTTTGTTTCGCGATGTCCCAATACAGCCGGAGCGTCGAACGACGCCTTTCGCGGGGACGATAGAATGCGGGAAAGTGTCGCCGATCCGTTGATCGATATTCGCCGGCTCAACAAATGGTTCGGGCCGTTACACGTGTTGCGGGACATCGATCTTCGGATCTCGGCCGGCGAGCGTGTCGTCGTTTGCGGCCCGTCTGGATCGGGGAAGTCGACGCTGGTGCGCTGCATCAACGCGCTCGAGCGCTACCAAAGCGGTCGGATCCTGGTCGCCGGGCGCGCAGTGAATCCCGAGTGCGACCGCGTGCTGAAGCTCCGGCGCGATGTCGGTATGGTATTTCAATCGTTCAATCTGTTCCCGCATCTCACTGTCCTGCGGAACCTTACGCTTGGACCCGAGAAACTTTTGGGGCTGTCCCGGGCCGCTGCGGAAGCCGCAGCGATGGCGCTTCTCGCAAAGGTCAAACTTTCCGATCAGCGCGAGAAGTATCCGAATGAATTGTCCGGCGGCCAGCAGCAGCGTGTGGCGATCGCTCGTGCACTTGCGATGCGACCGGCTGTGATGCTGTTTGACGAACCGACCTCCGCACTCGATCCGGAAATGGTGAAGGAGGTTCTCGACGTCATGATCGAGCTTGCAGGGAGCGGATTGACGATGGTGTGCGTGACGCACGAGATGGGTTTCGCGAAAGCCGTCGCCGACCGGGTTGTGTTCATGGCGGAAGGCGCAATTCAAGAAGTCACGACACCCGAGCGCTTCTTTTGCGGCGATTGTTGCGATCGCGCCCAGCGCTTCGTCGAGCAGGTGCTTCGCTAATGCAAAAGAAAATTCCTGTACGCGACGGCATAGAGACGATCGCGGTACATGCGGGGCGCGATCCGTCCGTCCATGCCGGAACCGTAAATCCGCCAATTTTTCACGCCTCGACGATTCTCTACGACCGGATGGAAGATTACGACCGCCGTCGCGACCGGTTTTTCGACGGAGTCGGGTATGGCCTTTACAACACGCCGTCGACGCTCGCCCTCGCGAGTGCCGTGGCAGCCATAGAGAACGCCGAGCATTGCGTGATCGTTAGCTCCGGGACTGCAGCTATCGCGACGGCGCTTTCGGCGTTCGTCGGTCAGGGCGCCAACGTGTTGATTCCCGATAATGTCTACAACGCAACGCGGACGTTCTGCGACGAGGTACTCGGTCGCTTCGGAGTCACGTCGACGAGCTATAATCCTGAGATCGGAGCCGGAATTGCCGCATTGATGCGGGAGGACACATCGGTCGTTTTTCTCGAGTCTCCTGGCTCGCTGACATTTGAAGTACAGGACGTTCCGGCAATCGCCCGTATCGCTCGAGAGAACGGTGCGGTCAGTGTGATAGATGGAACCTGGGCATCGCCGATCTTTATGCGGGCCCTGGATCTAGGGGCCGATGTCGCGTTGCAGTCCGGGACCAAGTATTTGTCGGGGCACTCCGACGTGATGTTCGGTACGCTCTCGACGCGGGACGAAGGTTTGTTCCGCCGTCTTAAGGAGACGGCAGGGCGGTTCGGCAATCGGCTTGGCGGTGAAGATTGTTACCTCGCGCTGCGCGGACTACGTACTCTGCCTGTGCGGATGCAGGCGCATCACATGGCGGGGCTCGAACTTGCGCGGCGCGTTGCTGGGCATCGTGCCGTCCGCCGGGTCATGCATCCGGGAATCGCAGGCTCTGTCGGGCACGAACTTTGGGAAAGGGACTTTTCGGGTGCTTCGGGATTGTTCGGCGCCGTGTTGCGGACCTCCGATCGGGCTCGCGTCGCCGCCGCGTTGGAGTCGAGCCGCCTGTTCAAGATGGGATCAAGCTGGGGCGGATTCGAGAGCCTCATCGTCCCGGTCTATCCGGGGCTACAGCGCAAGTCGACGCAATGGAAAGAAGAGGGGTTCGTCGTCCGGATACACGCTGGCCTCGAGACGATCGAGGATCTTTGGTCCGATTTGGCGATTGTTTTGGAACGTACCATCGGGTAGGCAGCTTGCGTGCGAACGAGAGATGGATCATATCGCCTGATGGCCCCCGATCCGAACATGGCTAGTCGCATGTCAGGAATGCTGCTCGCTATGACGATGGGCGAGCCTGCGGGCGTCGGACCTGAGCTTTCGCTCGATGCATGGATACGTTTGCGGGAATCCGGCCCGCCCTTCGTGCTTTTTTCCGATCCCGATCTGATGGCCGATATTGCGCGAAGCGTCGGGCGCGATGTCTCGATCGCCGTGGTCGAAAGCGGAGTTGAGGCCATAAGCCGATTTCGGACGGCATTGCCTATGATCCCAGTCAAGCTGGGCAAATCCGTACAGCCTGGGAGACCGGATCCGGCCAACGCATCTGCGGTCATACAGTCGATCGAATTTGCGGTTGCCGCGGCAAAGCGAGGGGAGGTGGGCGCTGTCATCACGAATCCCATCCAGAAGGCCTCTCTCTATGCGGCCGGTTTCCGGCATCCCGGACATACCGAGTTTCTTGGTGAGATCGCCGGGACGGGAGTTGTTCCGGTTATGATGCTCGTGAGCCCGGATCTTCGGGTCGTGCCGGTGACGATCCATGTCGCATTGCGTGAGGCTCTTGCCATACTGAACGCCGATACGATCGTCGAGACTTCGCAAGTAGTCGTCAACGCGCTTCGGCGGGACTTTGGGATCGAAGCTCCTCGAATCGCTATTGCCGGGGTGAACCCGCATGCCGGCGAAGGCGGCGCGATGGGCGACGAAGACAACCGGATCGTAGCTCCGGCCGTCGAGCGGCTCCGGAAGGCCGGACTCGCCGTCGCAGGACCGATGCCGCCGGACACGCTGTTCACGGCGCGCGCGCGCCGGAACTATGACGCCGCAATCTGCATGTACCACGATCAGGCGCTGATTCCGATCAAGACGCTCGATGTGGACGGCGGCGTGAATGTCACGCTCGGCCTGTCCATCGTGCGAACTTCGCCGGATCATGGAACGGCCCTCGATATCGCCGGTAAGGGCATCGCCGATCCCGGGAGCCTTGTCGCGGCAATCCGGATGGCGGAAATGATCGCACGCAACAGATCGAAGGAATCCCAAGATGCTTAGACTCGGCGTTAACGTCGATCACGTCGCCACGATCCGGAATGCGCGTGGCGGTACGCACCCGGATCCGGTGTCGGCGGCCAAACTTGTCCTGTCGGCTGGAGCCGACGGGATCACTGCCCATCTCCGGGAAGATCGTCGGCATATCCGCGATGACGACATGCGGCGTCTCCGGCATGAAATCACCGCACCTTTGAATTTTGAGATGGCCGCAACCGCGGAGATGGCGGTGATCGCGCTCGAACTGCGACCTCACGCCTGTTGCTTAGTGCCGGAACGGCGCACCGAGGTCACGACGGAAGGTGGACTAGACGTTGCCGGTAATCTCGAGAGTCTGACTGGTTATATCGCGAGACTTTCGGATGCTGGCATCCGGGTATCCCTATTCATCGATCCGGATCGGCGACAGCTCGATGCGGCAAAGAGCGCCGGTGCGCCTGTCGTCGAACTCCATACCGGCGCCTATGCGCATGTCGATGCCAAGCCGAAAGCTCATGAATTGCAGCGACTGGTCACAGCCGCTCGCCATGCGGCCGATCTTGGCCTCGAGTGCCACGCGGGCCATGGGCTCGATTTCGACAATGTCGGACGTGTCGCCGCCATCCCGGAGCTTGTGGAGCTCAATATTGGCCATTTCCTTGTCGGAGAAGCGGTTTTCGGCGGTTTGGCTGGCGCTGTTCGGACGATGCGCCGACTGATGGATGCGGCGCGGGCCGCTTGAGGATGGGTTGCATATGGAGATTGTATCCGTCAGGTTTTGCCCGAGATGAGTGCATCGATCCATATCCTTGTCGTCGATGACGACGCCGAGATCCGCGATCTTCTCAAGCGGTTTCTCTCGCGCAACGGATTCCGCGTCACTTCCGTTGCCGACGGATCGGGAATGCGTTCGGCGCTTTCGCAGGGCGGAGTCGATCTGATTGTGCTCGACGTGATGATGCCAGGGGACGACGGCCTTACGCTTTGCCGCCAGTTGCGAGCCAAATCTGCCACGCCGGTAATAATGCTGACCGCAATAGGCGACGAGACCGATCGGATCGTTGGCCTTGAGATGGGGGCTGACGATTACCTCGTAAAGCCGTTCAATCCGAGGGAATTGCTGGCGCGCATCAAAGCGGTCTTGCGGCGCAGCGGGCAGAGCGCGCTTCCGGGTGGTAGGAATCTGCTCAAGTTCGAGGGGTGGACACTCGACATCGCCAAGCGCGAGTTGACGGCTTCCGACGGACGCTTGGTCGATTTGACGGGCGGCGAGTTTGATCTGCTTGTCGCGTTCGTCGAGAATCCACAACGCACATTGTCGCGCGACCATCTTCTCGACCTTACGCGCGGTCGGACAAGCTCGCCGTTCGATCGCAGCATCGATATCCAGGTGAGTCGTTTGCGGCAGAAAATCGAAGACGATCCCAAGGAGCCGAAGCTGATCAAGACCGTCCGCAGCGTCGGATATATTTTTTCGACCCGCGTAGCGGCCGCTTGATGGCGACGAAACCTCCGCTCCTTTCCAGTCTTGTCGCGCGGGCAGTCGCGGTACTGATTTTGGCCGTGCTTGTGTCGCACGGCCTCAGTATGGGGCTCTATCACGTCGAACTCGCCGACCGCTTGGCGGCGAATCAAGAAGAGCAGCTCGGTGAGAAGCTGGCGGCGATAAAAGATCTCGTCGAATCGGCGCCAGAGGAGGCCCGGGAAGCGATCGTACATGCGATCGGAGGTCCGTCGATCGAGATTCATTGGGATCGGCAAAGTGCCGTCGCGTCCAGCGCAAGCGGAAATGCCCGCTTGCGCGAGTTGGCGGGCCGTCTGACGGAGCGTTTACCTGGCGTGCGCGTCGATGATCTTCGGCTGTCGCACGCGAGCGACGGTCCTGATTCGGCGCGCGATCCGCATTTCTATCTGGTTTCGCTGCGACTCTCCGACGGCTCCTGGGTGAATGCGAATGTCGGGACGCATCGCGTCCCTGAAGGCGGTATGACCAGCGCGATCGCATCGACGGTCCTGATGGCGCTTGCCGTCGTTCCGCTTGCCATCTGGCTGTTGCGGATCGCGATCCGTCCGTTGCGTGTATTCTCGAAGGCCGCCGAGCGTCTCGGCAACGACATGAACGCTCCGCCTTTGCCCGAGCGCGGTCCGGCCGAAGTCGCGCAGACGGCACGCGCCTTCAACGAGATGCAGCGGCGGATCCGCAAGCTCCTCGCCGATCGGACGGCCATGCTGGCGGCGGTGTCGCACGACTTGAGGACGCCGATCACGCGACTGCGTTTGCGTGCCGAGCTTCTCGACGACACCGAGCAACAACAGAAGATCGTCTCGGACATCGTCGAGATGGAGGAGATGGTCAATTCGACGCTGGCTTTTTTCCGGGACGACGCCGTCGCCGAAGCGCGGCGCCCACTCGATCTCGGTTCCCTCGTCCGGACCATTGCCGACGATACGGCGGATCTCGGTCATGACGTGAAGCTCGAGCGCTGCGACGACTGCGCGATCGACGGACGGCCGATCGCACTCAAACGCGCCCTCGTCAATCTCGTCGAGAACGCCGTCAAATACGGCGATCGCGCGCGCATCCGGCTGGTTGGCGAAACGAGGGACGCTGTCCTGACGATCGAAGACGACGGTCCCGGCATTCCGGAATCCCACATAGACAACGTCTTCGAACCGTTCGTGCGTCTCGAAACGTCCCGCAGCCGCGAGACGGGCGGGGTCGGTCTCGGGCTGGCGCTCGTCCGCTCCGTTATTCGCGCACACGACGGCGCCGTCGCGCTCGAGAACACTGCCGGACGCGGGCTCAGGGTTACGGTGGTGTTACCGAAGCTCTCTGAGGACCGATGAAAACCAACCTGAAAATTGCGGCGGCTGCCGTTACTTCTGTCGCTATCGGCGTCTTCGCAATCATCTACTGGGATGTCTTTCGATCGGCGCCGGGTGGAGCAGACACCGCCGTTATCGAGGCCGGTGCTCGTATCTATGCCGAATCCTGTGCCGCCTGCCACGGCTCACGGCTTGAAGGGCAACCAGGATGGCGCAGCCGCAATGCCGCAGGCCGTCTTCCCGCACCGCCGCACGACGAGACCGGCCATACTTGGCACCATCCGACGAAGGCGCTTTTCGAGATCACCAAGTACGGTGTCGCAAGGTTCGCGGGCCCGGGCTACCAGTCCGACATGCCCGCTTTCGAAGGCCGTCTCACGGACGACGAAATCCGCGCGGTCCTCATCTATATCCGCGCGCAATGGCCGGACGATATCCGCAAGGTCCACGCTGAAATCGACCGCAAGAGCGGTTCATAGGTTCCGTCGATACACTTCGTTACGGAACGGGCCGTTGCGTGAAACACCAGCGTTACAGCCGATCGCCAAATTTCGTCCAGTCTCGCTAACGAGAAGGGATGACCGTGCTCCGGTTTGATTTCGCTCCATATCGACCCCGCACCTGCGCCTTAGCCCTCGCAGTCGGATTTTCGGTTGCGGCCATTGCTGGTCTACCGACCGTTTTGGGCGCCCAGACGCGCATCCCGGAATCGGGGCGCCCGGAAGCCGGGCGCGAAGTGCCGAGCATGATCGCGCCCCTCGTGGATCGTCCGGCCGTCGGCGCCTCGCCCACGGGATCCGTGTTCGTACGGCCGCCGGCCGTCGTCGACGAGCCGGAAACGGATTGGCGGAACGCCAACGACGAAGCCGCCCGCCTCGGAGGGCATGCCGGCCAGGTCCGCGGCCGTCCGGCCCAGTCTCGTCCTTGAACAGCACGAAGTGAGATCCATAATGAACATCGGTCTGCGGTCGATTCGTACGGGCGTCCGACTTTCCACGGCGGTTATCGCCGCATCCCTTTTGGCGGCGTGCGCCACGGAATTCTCCGGTTCCGCGCCGGTTGCCGCGTCCGCTTCAGCCGGCGGAAGCCGGATTGCCGACGTGGCAGGACCCGGCTATGCCGATTTGACGTCAGTCCGACGGGCGCTGGATGAGCTCCTTTCGCGTAATATCGATGCCGACGCGGCCGTCCGGATCGCGCTTCTGGCGAGTCCCGCCATGCACCGCATCTACTTCGACTTGCGCTTGGCCGGTGACGACATCGCGCGCGCCGCGACGGCGGCGGCTCCGCCTTCCGAGAGCGTAGAATATTGGTTTGCGTCCTCGGCGATCGGAAGCCGCCGCCGATCCGCATCCGAGGCTGAGACGCTCAAGTTCGAGCAGGCGAAGCTCGAAATGGCTGGCGAGATCGTCCGGTTGGGATTGGAAGTACGCCGGGCACATGCCGCAGCCGTCGCAGCCCGTCAGGTCGCGAACCTGACGGACGATTTGAAGACAGCGTCCGAAGCCTCGGCTGAACTCGGTCGGCGCATGGCGCGGGTCGGCAACTGGCCGCGACTGAACGAGTATCGCGAGAGCGCGGCCTTCGGCACCGTCAGCGTCCAGGCAGCCCGAGCGCGGCTTGCGGAAACGGCGGCGCGCGAGCGCCTTACGCGCCTTTTGGGCCTCTGGGGCGCCGATGCGCAGTACCGGTTGCCGGACACGTTGGCACCGCTACCGGCACAGCTCGCGCCGATCGCCGATCCCGAGACCATCGCGGCGAACGGGCGTTTAGATATCCGCGCGATGGTCTTCGACATTGCCGCCGAAACGCGCGAGTTCGAGCTGGATTCTGACGCGAGCACGCTTCGCGCAAGTGCGGGCTTTTACGAGTTGCCGCGCGCGCGGGCGCTGGGTCAGGCCGATACTGCCGGAACGATTTCGGTTCCGGTATTCGATCTCCGGATTCAGTCGACTCTCGGAGCGTCAGCCCGTTTCATGGGGCTGCTGACTCGCGCTTCGCAGGCGGCAATCTCTGCCAGGGCGGATGCCCGGGTGGCATACATGGCCCAGCGGACGGCTTACGAAGTCGCAAGTCATTACGCATCGCACATGCTGCCGCTTCAGGTTCGGATCATGGACGAGAGCGTGCAGCGTTATAATGGAATGTTGATCGGCGTATTCGACTTGCTTGCCGACGCGCGCCAGAAAACCGCTGTCGAGATCGCGTCTGTGGAGGCGTTGCGCGACTACTGGATCGCGACCGCCAACCTCGGCAATGCGTTGCTTGCCGGTGGATATGCCGGTGGTGCCGTCGCTGCCGGTTCCGCCGCCGCCCCGGAAGCTGCCCCTGCGGGGCACTGATCCGTCTCCGTCACGCTTCGATCTGTCAACGGGAGTACCCGATGTTTTCGCGACGCAATTTTCTCAGCGCATCGGCCGCCGGAATGGTCGGCGCCGGTCTTGTTTCGAAGGCAAGTCTAGCCTCGATCCCCGAGGCGCAAAGCCAGTCCGGTGCGACGATGGTGGCTCCGACAGTCCCCGCCACCGGGCGCCCCTACAATCCGGTCGCGACGCTGAACGGGTGGACGCTGCCCTGGCGGATGCGCGACGGTTGGAAGGAATACCATCTCGTCGCGGAACCGGTGACGCGCGAGATCGCTCCGGGAATGGTCGCCAATCTCTGGGGATATAACGGACAAAGTCCGGGCCCCACGATCGAATGCGTCGAAGGCGACAAGCTCCGCATCTTCGTGACGAACAAGTTACCCGAGCACACGACCATCCACTGGCACGGCATTCTGCTGCCTTGCGGCATGGATGGCGTAGGCGGGTTAACCCAGCCCCACATCCCGGTCGGCAAGACCTTTGTCTACGAGTTCGTCATGAAGAAGAGCGGGACTTTCATGTACCACCCGCACGCCGACGAAATGGTCCAGATGTCGATGGGAATGATGGGGTTCTTCGTCGTCCATCCTAAAGATCCAACCATGCACGCTGTCGATCGGGATTTTGTTTTTCTTCTGAATGCTTACGACATTGAGCCAGGCTCGAAGACTCCCAGAAATTCCGAGATGCTCAACTTCAATATCTGGAGTTGGAACAGTCGCGTATTTCCGGGAATCGATCCGCTGGTCGTGCGCAAGGGCGACCGCGTGCGCATCCGGGTCGGCAATCTGACGATGACCAACCATCCGATCCATTTGCACGGTTACGACTTTGTCGTGGCCGGGACGGACGGCGGGTGGGTGCAGCCGACCGCACGATGGCCCGAGGTCAGCGCCGACATTCCCGTCGGGGCCATGCGGGCGATCGAGTTTACGGCCGACGAACCAGGCGACTGGGCGATCCATTGCCATAAGTCGCACCATACGATGAATCCCATGGGGCATACGGTTCCGACCATGATCGGTGTCGATCATCGCGATGTCGTGCACAAGATCATGAAGGTGGCGCCTGACTACATGGTCATGGGCGAGCGCGGCATGGCGGACATGCAGGAGATGGAAATGCCCATTCCCGAGAACACGCTCCCGATGATGACCGGCCGCGGTCCGTTCGGGTCGCTTGAGATGGGTGGCATGTTCTCGGTTGTGAAGGTCCGTGAGGGGCTTGCCCGGAACGACTACAAAGATCCGGGCTGGTTCCAGCACCCGCCCGGTACCGTCGCTTACGAGTGGAAAGGCTGATCTGATTTTACATTTCAAGCAGGAGACCGACATGAAGAACGAGTTGTTGGCGTCGATTTTGGTACTGCTCTTGACCAGCCCGTCGATAGCGATTGCTTCCCCTGGCCATAGCGGCGGGCATGATAAGCCTACTCTTGGTGAGCCTGGTGATCCCAAGCGTGTCAATCGGACGATTGAAGTACGGATGAACGATCAGATGCGCTTCCTTCCGGACAGGGTCAACGTCCGCCCAGGCGAAACGATTCGTTTCGTGGTCAAGAACAACGGTGAATTGCCGCACGAGATGATGCTTGGCACAGAGCAAGAGTTGATCGCGCACGCGAAAATCATGCAAGAAAATCCAGGCATGGAGCACGACGCCGAGCCGAATGCTGTTTCGGTGCAACCGGGTAAGACCGGGGAAATTGTTTGGCGGTTCACCAATGCCGGCACATTCAAATTTGGCTGTCTTGTGCCCGGTCACTACGAATCGGGTATGGTCGGCTCGATTTCCGTGCGCCGTTGAAATGTATAGATCAGAATACTCCGGAGGAATATCGATGTTCCGAGTTCTTGGCCGCTTGGCGGCAATTCTCGTCTTGAGTGCCGGGCTGTCCGGCGTCGCGCTTGCGCAGAAGACCGACAGGGTCGAAGGCGAGGTCCGGCGCATCAACGAGGCCGAGGGCAAAGTCACGTTGCGCCACGGCCCGCTGCTAAATCTCGACATGCCTGCAATGACCATGGTCTTTACCGCCAAGGATCCTGCGATCTTGAAGGGGATCAAAGTTGGCGAGAAAGTAAATTTCGTTGCCGAGTCCGCCAGCGGCGTATTCTACGTCCTCGAGATTTCAAAACCGTAGGTCGAGATTTGATGGCGCGACGGACCCGGAGGCTTACGCGGCGGCGGCTGTTACTCTCCGGGGCCGCGCTGCTTTTGCCCGTCCGGGCGCGCGCATTGTCCGAAATCCGACTGCCGATACCAGCGTTAATGGACGCGTCTTCAGGCGCTATTCTCCTCGAGGCCCGTAGGTCGACGCATGCTTTTATGTCGGGCAAGCCGACGGAATCTTTGGGCTACTCGGCGAATTATCTCGGCCCCACGCTTCGCTTTCGAAGCGGCCGACAGGCTTCGCTTTCCGTCGCGAACCGCATGGACCGACCGACAACCACCCATCTTCACGGTCTGTTGGTTCCTGCGGCGTCGGATGGCGCTCCGCACCGGCCCGTCGCTCCGGGCGAAACCTGGCGAACAACGATTCGTATCGATCAACCGGCAACAACTGCCTGGTATCACGCCCATCCGCACGGCGATACAGGCCGTCAGGTCTATATGGGCCTTGCCGGCATGGCGATCGTTGACGATGCCGTTGGTGCGAATCCCGATCTGCCGACTCGCTACGGTATCGACGATCTTCCCCTGATCCTACAAGATCGGGCTCTCGATCCCTCGGGCCGTGCGATCTATCGATCGGACGGACACGCCATGATGATGGGGATGCGTGGCGACACGTTGATCGTCAACGGTGTTGCCGACCCGGTTGCGACGGTCCCGGCAGGCCTCGTTCGGCTGCGAATCCTCAATGGCGCGAATGCCCGAAACTTCGATCTCGCGTTCCAGGACCAACGCGCTTTCCACGTCGTAGCGGGTGATTGCGGTTTGCTGTCCACACCTGTCGTACGACGTACGCTAGTTGTCGCACCGGGCGAGCGGTTCGAGATCGTCGTCGATTTCTCGGATGGGCGCCCTGCGATCCTCGAAACGGCCAGCGACACCGCTGCGGTCCTTGCAGCGCGTATGGCGAATCCGCCCCGAACGATGGGGCGGGGGAGCGGCCGTATCTTAAGATTCGAGATCGACCTGTCGCTACCCATCCACACGCGGCCGCTGCCGCAGCGGCTCGCGAGGCTGGCATCACCCGTTGTTCCTGCTGATGCAGTTCGCCGTGTGATTTCGCTCGACATGGGAGCATCGATGATGGGCCTAGGGATGATACCGGGTACAATCCGTCACGGCCCAGGCGGAATGCACGGGATCAATGGGAAATCTTATGATCCCGAGCGGATCGACTACGAGATCCCGCTCGCCACGACCGAGATATGGGAAGTCTGGCCGCAGATGATGGCCCATCCGTTCCACGTCCACGGCGTCACGTTCCGAATCCTGTCGCTCGGCGGTGCCGCCCCGCCCGAGCATCTGGCAGGCGACAAAGATACGGTTCTCGTCGATCGGCCGGTCGAGCTTTTGGTCCGGTTTGGCCAGCCGGCGACGAAAGAGGCGCCGTTCATGCTCCATTGCCACGTACTCGAGCACGAGGATGCGGGCATGATGGCGCAGTTCAGCACAATTTAGGAATCGTTTGGGGGCGATCAATGCAACAGAGCGCAGTCGAGCAGTTCCGACGTTCCGGTTATGTCGTCATCCGAAATCTGTGCCCGCCCGACGAAGTTGCAGAACTCAAGCTCCTTGCGATGCAGGAGCACAATGAACGCACGGGGCCGCTCGAGCTAGAGGCAGCCGTCGGATATCCAGGCGCTCCGCCTTCCCTTGCTTCACGGGGCGGCAATACGATTCGGCGTCTGCTCAATGCGGCCGACCGTAACCCAAGATTTGAACGGTGGATGTCTGGGCCGGTTATCGGAGCCCATATCGAGACATTGATCGGTGAAACTGCGATCATGTCCCAGGTTCACCACAACTGCATCATGACGAAGCATCCGGAGCATGGGAGCCAAACCGGTTGGCATCGAGATATTCGTTACTGGTCGTTTGCAAGGCCCGAACTCGTATCGGCGTGGCTGGCGCTTGGCTACGAACGGCCGGAAAACGGCTCGCTGATGCTTGTCCCCGGATCTCACAGCCTCGAGATCGAAGACAACCGTTTCGATTCGCTGAAATTTTTACGCACGGATATCGCTGAAAACGCGCGACTTCTCGAAAGTGCGGTTCGGGTATCCCTGAATCCGGGAGATGTCCTGTTTTTCCATTGTCGAGCATTGCATGCGGCGGGCCGCAATTCCGGTGACTCGATAAAGTACTCGCTCGTCTCGACATACTGCGGAGTTTCAAATCCGCCGGTCGAAGGAACTCGATCTGCATCGCGAAACGGTATTCCAATCGGTCACGACTAAGCGCCAGCCTCATATACATAGCGCCGAAAGCTCTCTCGAATAAGAATCTGGTGGTTGCCGCTCTGATCGCGATCAGCAGCACGGCGAAACAACGAACGGAGGGCGAGGGATGAGCAAACGGTAATGACGAGTCGTATCGTAGCAATCGGAATACTCGTGACAATTCTGGGGGTCGTCGGCGCATTCATGGCGATCGCCTTAATCGGGCCACGCGCTGCAAGCACGGATAGTGCGCCGATCATGCTTACCCAAAGCATTGGAGAATGGAGGGTTCATGCTCGGCTGACACTCGGCGCTTCGGACGGCTACGCGCTGGATCTTCGCTTCGCCGACGAAGGCGGCGAGTCCGCATCTATGTCCAGCCGCCCGACAGTCCGAGTATCTATGCTGGATCACGACATGGGAATAACCTCTCTGGCTGTCGAGACTGTCGGCGTTGGGTCGTATCGTGCGGTCGGAAGCTTGGATATGGCAGGCCGCTGGCGTTTCCGGATCGAGTTGACCGGGAATCATGCCGACATGATTGTCGATTTCCGAAGAAAGGGTTCACCGTGATCCAAAAAACCTTGAATGGCACGAAGTCCGGCATCGCCACGAGCCGCGGCAATACGCGAGGACGTTCTCGATGATTCGATCCTGCGTGTCCTTCCCGTCTCCCATTCGTCCGCGAGCACCGCTCAAGCGGATTGCGATGGGTTTCATTGTTGCCTTATCAACTTTTGCCGCACTCGGAACCGTATCAGCCGTGTGGGACAACTCCTTGTTCACGCGGATGACATCGACAGGCGCGTGGGAGACCACCGCCGGCCCTTTATTATTCTCGCTCCTTGCCGGTATTTTCGTCGTGATTTGCCAGCCTTCCTGTTCCGTACGCTTGGCAAGCGCCGGCGGTATCATCGGATTTCTTGGGATCGCCTGCCCGACCTGCAACAAGGTGCTAATGCTGCTCGTCGTCGGCGAACTCCTGCTCGCGCATTTCGAGCCGAACAGTCTGTACGTTGCAACAGCAGGCGTACTGGTGCTCGGAGCCGCTACGGGGCGTGAAATCGCCCGTCGCCACAGGTGCGTCTTAGTTTATCCGATCGATGAGGCCTTGCGATGAGCGGATCTATTCGGGGGCGCAGAGCGCCCATCCTGCAGTTCTCGTTTGCTTGGTTAATCAGGCAGACGGTACCACGACATATCCTAGCCATTCTTGTCGCTATATTGCTGGTCTACTTGTTTGGTGCCGTGCACGGACAATGGAGTGCTATGCACCGGTGGAATAGAGCCACAGCGGACGCTTCACTCATACTGCTGACGTTCACAATGGCCATTGGGCCGGGCGCACGGATTTGGTCGCCGTTGAGTCGGCTTCTCCCGCTTCGGCGAGAATTTGGCATCCATTCCGTACTTCTTGCGCTTATTCATATCGTCATCATCTTTGACGGCTGGGTGGAATGGGACCTTGCTCGTTTGATTGGGTTTGCGTTTCAGCCTGTCCTCGGCCGCCAGGTGATGGTCGAGCATGGCTTCGGACTGGCGAACCTGATCGGGATATTGGCGCTCGCTTACGGTGTCGTCTTGATGTCGACCTCCAACGACAAATGCGTGCGCCTCCTCAGCGGGCCTATATGGAAGTTCCTACAAGCAGGGGCTTACGTTCTTTGGGCGCTTGTGGTCGTGCATACCGCCTACTTCCTGTTCATGCATTTCCTCCATTTCCATCGACCGCAGCCGCCGCCCAATCCACTGAGCTGGCCGTTCGTTGCCCTCGTTGTGCTCGTCCTCGTCGTCCGCTTTGCTGCGTTCATTCAGACTTGGCGCCGGAGGCGCAAGACGACCGAAGAGTCTCCAGTGCCCTTGGGGTAACCGACCATGGCGGCTGCGGACCTGCAGTGGACCCAGAGATTGTCTCCCGTCAGCGCTAATAGGACGTAAGCGTCGTGGCGGTCATACGGTTGAAGGCTTGGCGGCCCATCGCCAGGGTAGGAGTGTGCTGGCGCGGTTGATGGGATGGCCACCGGCGAGCGCTTCAAGGGTTGCGGTCAGATAGGCGAGCGGATCGAGCGCGTTGAGCTTTGCGGTCTCGATCAACGAGGCCAGGCACGGCCAATGCCGCGCCCCGCCGTCGCTGCCAGCGAACAGTGCGTTCTTTCGGGTGAGCACCTGAGGCCCGACGGCGCGTTCGGCCGCGTGGTTGTCGAGCTCGATACGGCCGTCGCCGACGAAGCGGGTGAGCTCCGCCGAATGCGAAAGCGCGTGGTGGATCGCCTAGGCGGTCGGAGATTTGCCCGAGATTCGCTCAAGATTTACGCGCAGCCACGTTTCGAAGGCGTCCAGGTCCGGCTTGCTGCGTTTGTTGCGCGCGGCGGCGCGCGCGAGTCCTATCTGATTCCTTTGGAAAGAAGAGGCGCATCGTGCGGAAGAACGATGACGCGCAGATGCTCGGCCCGACCCGGAAGCTCGACAGAGTCCTGCCATATCCAACCTTGCTCAGCGGCGGGACAAAGAGACGGCACGAGCGTCGCTTCGGATACGATAAGTGCCGCATCAAGAGTCTTGGTCAAGCTCTCGAGCCGCTGGGCGACGTTCACGGCGTCTCCAAGAACCGTGAATTCGTCGTGGCATCCACTTGCTATGACCCCGCCGATCACATTGCCGGTGTGAAGTCCGATCCCGGCGCTTGGCGCCGGCTGGCCCGCTGCTAGCCGACGGTCACGCCATTGCCGGAGAATGACGGCCACTTTGACGGCACACTCGAACGCGCGCGCCGCATCGTCCGACTTGGAGCGGGGATGTCCGAAAACCGCCATGACCGCATCGCCGATGAACTTGTCGATCGTTCCACCCGCATCGAAAACGTAGCCTGTTACCAATTGCCGGTACTCGGTCAGAAGATCGGAGATTTCCTCCGGCGGGAGCGTCTCGCTAAGCCGCGTGAAACCGCGCAGATCGACGAACATTACAGTCGAAATCCTGCGGCTTGGTGACAGGGTTGTTCCGGTTCTTTCGATTTCCGCCACCACACTCGGCGAAAAGAATCTGGCCAAAGTTGCTTTGGATCGCTCGCTGGCGATTGCGCCTTGCAGTAACACGGCGTGATCGCGCGTAAGCCGATAGCAGACGAAAGCGGCAAACCCGAAAGCGGCCGCGAGCGCGGCTTCGGCGGCGAAGACAGAAAAGTCATGGCGATGAACGTCGATGCCGGCGAACGAAATCAGGACCATGGCGCCAAGCAGCGCGAGCCAGCCAGACAGGACCAGCCCCGCGTAGAGAGAGATCAAGAGCGGGCGTAGCCTTAGAGCCACATGCGCAAGGAGTAGAAATGCGATCGCGATGACCGGCGCCGTCAAGCTATGGTCCAGACCTCCGCCGGGTGCCCAGAGATGCTCATGGAACAGGGCGACAACGAGTGCGGCGTCTGCGATTGCGAAGCTCGGCGTCAGCCATGGCATTCCTACGCGTGCGTACGCCAGCGATAACCCCAGCAGCGTCGCGCTGGCGTAACCCGCGACGATATGTAACTGCGCCAAATGGGAGTGGAACAGGACGAAGTCCCCGATCGATCCAGCGTAAAGATTGATCACCAGAACCAGAAACACGATGACGCGAAGCCATGCGGAGCGTTTTTCACGACGCCATTCGAGTTCGTCGGCCGAAAGTCTGGGATTGTCGAACGATAGATTGGAGTTGTGGTCCATTCGTTACCTTTGCTATGGGCTATTGATAAATATCGTTAAGAGAAGCGCGCAAAGGCTATGTACTGATTCTCAAATCCGCGGCGGGCGACCAGCAGCGATTTGGCGATCGTTCCGATCAGTCGCACATTTCCGCCGAGCATGTCCAAGTCTGTGTCGCCTCGCAATTTGTGGTGAATGGAAAATAATACGCCCGCGATCTTTATCCTCGATGATGTCGACTCCACGGGTAGTCCCGTCGTTTGACCGTTCCCCGGAGACACCGAGGCCCGCTGCGAATGCCCAGGCGATTGCGCCTCGGCGGACACTGTCGGCGATAGGCTGACGGCGGCAGTGGCCAGCGGCGCTAGACACGGGAATGGAATCACTGCGAGCGAAAGATTCATGATGCGACTTTTTCTGGTTGGTCGGTTCTTCTTACCGACCGACTGCGTCGCAAGATTTTCGATCCCGTAACGAATTGTTGCGCCAGAGGCGCATTCGCGAAGCTCAGCGACGGGATGTCGCACCTGGTCGAAACCCGAATTTCACCTCTCGCGGCGCTAAGCTGAACGAAGGCGGCCGAATCAGCAATTGCAAGCCCTTACACGTATTCAATAGGCACTTTGGATGCGCCTACACATCGCGCGACCTCAAGGTTGCGAAACAGTTCGTTACAGACCAGAAATCCCACAGTAACACGCGCGCCGCAACTTACTTCGACATATTTAGTGAGCAAGGGGCGCGATGCGAAATGAAACAGCCAGACGAGAAATGTTGCGCGGGGTGGTAGCGCTCGCGTCGCTCCAACCACACATCGGCTTTACGCAGGCGACCAAGCGATCGACCGGTGTCATTCTTGCGACGGCTGATGCCGTAATCCGACAAATTTCGTGCGACACGTACTTAGCTTTGTCGCAGATCGATCTCTCGTTCGAGGTCGCTCTTCGCGCGCGAGATCCTCGGACGCAACGCGTGCCGAACTATTCGGTTCGCATCATTCCGGGCGAGGGGCCGAATTACGAATGGCCGATCAACGGGTTCGTTCACGGCCGGGATACGGCGATTGTGGCGTGGCCCGGAGAACGGCCGGAAATCCAATCCGCGATTCCCATCTCAATGATGCATTTCATGCATTTGCATGAGCATAGATTCCAGATCGTCGACAATCGTGCGGTACGATCCCAAGGACCGATTCTGGACATCGTGATCGTCCCGCCGCATTCTCCGGTGGCCGTCCACATCGAACTCTATAAGCCGGGGTGCCAGTATCTAAACTGCTATTATCTTTACCGCATGGCGGCCGGCATAATGGCCGCGCAGTGGGTGACCTGACATGCGGTCAGGAAGAAACCAGCCGGATGGTAAAGCTGCCGACGCGGTCCGACGCGTCCTTTCCGAGGATCGCGAGGACCTTTTGCGCTTCATCGCGCACCGCATTTCCAACGCGCAGGACGCAGAGGAGATTCTTCAGCGTTTTATTCTGAAGGCTTTGGATCGGGCTGGCGATTTGCGCGACATCGTATCGGTACGTGGCTGGCTCTCGAAAGTCCTGGCGTCGACGATCGCGGATCATCTTCGGCGGGTCCGCCGGGCCGGGCGGCGCGAAGTCGCGCTCGATGAGACCGCGTTGTCAGTGCCAGTTCCCGACCCGGAGATCGAGCAGGCGATCTGCGCTTGCCTCTACAAGCTTCTTCCAACTCTCGTGCCGGCGCACGCGCAAGTGATTTGGCGGATCGACATTCTCGGAGATCGGCGAGAGGACATCGCCAAGGAATTCGGCGTATCGCCGAACAACTTGGCGGTCCGGCTTCACCGCGCCCGGATGGCGCTCAAAAAGCGCCTTCAGGAGATGTGTCCTTCGTGCCGCGTTGAAGGTTTTTTCGACTGCGGCTGCGAGCTGAAGCGATCCGAAGGGATCGAGTGTAATCGCTCACGCGTTGCGGCGTCTATTTAAGGCAGCTAGACGAGTTCGGACACCGGGGGCCACCGGACGGCAGATCGATGTGCTGCGAAGAGTTGATGACTTCGGCGCCAACAAGGGGGACGTCATGGAAAGTGATCACGAGCATATGAGGCATGAGGACCAATCCGGTCGCGGTTCGACGGGATGGTCGAGGGATAAAATAGTTCTCGTCGGCTTCCTAGTGGTCGCGGGATTCTACTTGTTCACCGAGCACCGCGCGCATCTCTACGGGGCATTGCCCTGGCTGCTGCTGGTGCTTTGCCCCCTGATGCATCTTTTCATGCACGGGGGCGGTCACGGTGGGCATGGCAACGGCAAAACCACCGCGCCGATCAACCGGAACAAGGGGGAGGGTACGCCATGACTGGGCACGAAATGCCGGCCTACGGCTGGTGGAGTTTGGTCGCGATCAACTCCGCTATCTTCATTCTCTTCGCATTCAGCTTCTTCAGGCCGACGACACCCCGCGATTGGAGGACCTTTGGGATGTTCAGCGGCTTTTTGGTGGCCCTTTTCACCGAGATGTATGGCTTCCCCCTGACAATCTACTTCCTCTCCGGGTGGCTCCAGTCGCGCTATCCGGCTATCGATTGGATGTCGCATGATGCGGGCCATCTTCCCGAGATGTTGTTCGGTTGGCAGTCCAATCCGCATTTCGGTCCGTTTCACGTCCTCAGTTTTCTATTCATCGGCGGCGGGTTTATCTTAATTTCGGCCGCTTGGCGCGTTCTCTATGAAGCTCAGCGCGCGGGTCGCCTTGCGACGACGGGGCCCTACGCTCATCTTCGGCATCCGCAGTATGTCGGCTTCGTCCTGGTGATGTTTGGCTTCCTGGTGCAGTGGCCGACCATCGTAACCATCTTCCTCTTCCCCATTCTCGTCGCGGTGTATGCGCGACTTGCGACTCGGGAGGAGCGGGAATCATTCGAGGCCTTCGGCGACGCTTATGCGAAATATCAGGCGGCGGTTCCGGCCTTTGTCCCGAGAATTCTGTCGCGCTTACCTCCGCGCGCGCCCGACGGTACGGATGGGTAATGGTTCGTCCTTAGCGACGTCTTTTCAAGAGTGGAATTGGAAGCTGCCGCTTCCGGCCAAAATGATGGGGTGGGAAGACATGAACGATTCGAACAGATCGCAAAGCGACGGACTTGTACCGTCCGATCATTGGTCGGCGATCGCCGTGGAGCTGCGGAAGGCACTCGAGGAGGGTTCGTCGCGGCAGATCGCGGCGATCTCGACCGTCAATGCGAAGATCGTCGATGCCTGGATCAAGTTGGTGTCGGCGCGCGACCCGAGCGCGGCGTTGTCCGCGCAGTTGGAGATGGGCTGCTGCATGGGCGAAGCGGGCGCCGCGCATGCCCGAACTGTCGCCGATATCGCGACCAAACTTCATGATTGCCATTGCCGGATCGTCGCCGAAGCGTCCCGATCTGCTGGCGCAATAACGACGTCAGGGAAGATCCAACCATGAACGACACCGCACGCATTGGAGACGTGATGGAAGATAGCGCCATGGACGATTGCCGGCCGTTCGAAGCAATCGACCTGACCGGAAAGAAGGTGTTGATCGTCGGTATCGCGAACGAACACAGCCTCGCGTGGGCGGCGGCGCGTTGGTTACGCCGGGCTGGCGCCGAACTTGCTGTGATCCATTACAACGAAAAGGCCAAATCTTTCGTCGAGCCACTGGCGAAGCAGGCCGACGCCGAAATATTCTTGCCTTGCGACGTCGCCGTGCCAGGTCAGCTCGAAACGGTATTCGCCGCCATGACCGCCCGCTGGGCCCGCGTCGATATCGTGGTGCACGCTATCGCATGGGCGCGGAAGGAAGATCTTCACGGGCGGCTTACCGATTGCTCCGCCGAAGGGTTCGCCGAGGCGATGACGATCTCGTGTCATTCATTTCTGCGCATGGCGAAGCTGGCCGAGCCGCTCATGCGCGACGGCGGCAGTTTGCTGACGCTGAGCTATTGCGGGGCGGAGAAAGTCGTCGATCATTACAACGTGATGGGGCCGATCAAGGCGGCCCTCGAATCGTCCGTCAAGTATCTGGCGTACGAGCTTGGCCCCAAGAACATCCGGGTGAACGCGATATCCGCCGGGCCGGTGAAGACACGCGCAGCCTATGGAATTCTGTATTTCGACGAACTGTTGAACGAAACGGCCCGTCGGGCTCCGATGCGCGGTTTAGTGAGTGCCCGACGAGGTCGGACGAACCGCGTTGATGCTGGCCGCGCCGATTAGTACGGGGATGGCGTTTCATTGACGGACGCGCTGCCTCGAAACGCCCGGCGACGGGCCGGATCGGCGGGCGGGTCTTCGATCTGGTGGTTCACGTAGCGAGCGGGCTATCGGCCCCGCCGAAATGGAGGAAGGAACATGAAGCTCCACGATATGATTCGGGTCATCGCGGCCGGCGCTCTTGCGCTGGCCGTGTCGTCCGGTATCGCAGCCGCGCAGTCGCTGGCGCAGACCCCGTCGCATGCCGATCATCCGGCGCCGGGTGTGGCACCCGCGCAACCGCGCGGCGCGCCGGCGCAAGGCATGCCCATGATGGAAAACATGGGCGACATGATGCGTATGATGCGCGACATGATGCCGATGATGGAGCGGATGGGTTCCGTCGCGCCCGAGGAGCGAGCGCGGATGATGGAGCGCATGCGCCCGATGATGCGCCAAATGATGCCGATGATGGAGGGTATGGCGGGCGCGGCACCTCCGGGCGGCGCGCACGATCATGGAGCGCCGGCTGGCGCGGCGCCATCGACGCGCGAGTTCGTGGAAGCCGGGCAACGCATGCATCGCGACATGGCGATCGCCTTCACGGGCGACGCCGATGTCGACTTCGTACGCGGAATGATACCCCATCATCAGGGCGCCATTGACATGGCGGAGATCGTCCTCCGGCATGGAAAGAACGAAACGACGCGCAAATGGGCGTCCGACATCATCCGCGAACAACGGCGCGAGATTTCGGAGATGCGCGAATGGTTGCGCGTGAACTCGCGGTGAGCGGCATACGAATCGAGCGGCGCGCGTTTGTCACCGGCGGGCTCTGTGCCCTGGCGTTACCCGCAGGAGCGCAGGCTCTCCAATTGGAGGTTTGGCGCGACCCGAACTGCGGGTGCTGTGCGGGCTGGGTCGAGCATATCCGCAGGGAAGGGTTCGCCGTCACGGATCGGATTGTCGCGTCCGTTTCGCCGTTCCGGCGGATGCTCGGCACGCCGATCGACCTGCTCTCCTGCCACGCCGCGCAGATTGATGGTTTGGCGATCGAGGGGCACGTGCCGGCATTGGCGATCCGGCGGATGCTAGCCGAGCGGACGCCGGAGGTCGCCGGGATCGCGGTGCCCGCGATGCCGATTGGGACTCCCGGTATGGAGATCGAAGGCCGGGAGCCTGAGATCTACTCCGTCGTTGCCTGGAATCGGGACGGTAGTTTTTGGCCGTGGCTGCGTATGCGAGGTGGTTCGGTGGTCTGACACGGGATGCCAGTGCCGGCGTCGCCGGCAAGTTTCGGTTTCGGAGGAAATTAGTCATGCCAAACGATAGCCATCGACACAAAACAGCAACGGGTGGCGGACACGGCGATCATGCAGGACATGGTCACGGCCATCACGCGGACCATCTAAGCCGCAGTGCGGACAAGAATGCGGCGACTGATCCTGTCTGCGGCATGAAGGTAAATCCAGCGACGGCGAAGCACAGTTCGCGGATCGACGGCCGTACGAGCTTCTTTTGCTCACTCTCGTGCAAGTCGAAGTTCGACGCCAATCCCTCTGAATACGCTGCACCGTCGAGAAAGGATGGCATTACGCAACCGGCGGCGAGTCAAGCGGTCTACACCTGCCCGATGCATCCGCAAATCCGCCGAGATGGTCCGGGAAGCTGTCCGATTTGCGGCATGGCGCTCGAACTTTTGGTGCCTGAAGGTGAAACGGGTCCAAGCCTCGAACTCAACGACTTCGCCCGGCGCTTTTGGATTGGCACGGCGATGACCTTGCCCGTGGTTCTACTCGAAGTGGGCGGGCACCTCGCGAACCTGCACCAGACACTCGGACAACAGAACGGCAACTACCTACAAGCCCTGTTCGGAACGCCCGTCGTCCTCTGGGCGGGGTGGCCGCTCTTGACTCGTGGCTGGCAGTCGATCGTCCTGCGCAGCTTGAACATGTTCACGCTGATCGCAATGGGGATCGGGATCGCTTTAATTTACAGCCTCGTTGCCACGTTCGCGCCGGGCGTATTTCCCGAAACCTTGCGCGGCGCCGAAGGCGCGGTCGCTGTCTACTTCGAGGCGGCCTCGGTTATCACCGTTCTGGTCCTTCTCGGCCAGGTTCTCGAACTGCGGGCGCGCGAAACGACGAGCGGCGCCATTCGCGCGCTGCTCGATCTCGCGCCGAAGACCGCGCGCAAGATTGGGCCGGGCGGGATCGAGACCGAAGTCCCGGTCGATGAAATCGCCATCGGCGATCGTTTGCGGGTTCGGCCCGGGGAGAAGATCCCCGTCGATGGCACGGTCGTCGAGGGGCGAAGCGCCGTCGACGAATCGATGGTAACCGGCGAGTCTATGCCTGTGACAAAGGAGATCGCGTCGAAAGTGATCGGCGGTACGGTCAACCGGAGCGGTGCACTCATCGTGGAAGCGCGGAAAATCGGCCGTGACACAATGCTGGCGCAGATCGTTCACTTGGTCGCACAAGCCCAGCGTAGTCGCGCGCCGATCCAACGTCTGGCCGACCAAGTTTCCGCTTGGTTCGTGCCAGCCGTGATCGCCTGCGCCGCGATCGCATTTGCTGCTTGGTATGTCTACGGGCCGGAGCCCCGCTTCGCCCTGGCGCTGGTCGCGGCGGTGGCCGTTCTGATCATCGCCTGTCCTTGCGCGCTCGGCCTCGCCACGCCGATGTCGATCATGGTCGGCGTCGGACGCGGTGCCGAGAGCGGGGTTCTGATCAAGAACGCGGAGGCGTTGGAGCGCATGGAGCGCGTCGACACTGTTGTCGTCGATAAGACCGGGACACTCACAGAGGGTAAGCCGTCGGTCACATCGATCGTGATGGCGCCCGGCGCGAGCGAACTCGAGGTTCTGCGGCTTGCCGCGAGCGTGGAGCGGGCGAGCGAGCATCCACTCGCGAACGCCATCGTGCGCGCCGCGAAAGCCAGGGCGATCGACTTGGCGCCCGTACGAGACTTCGACTCGCCGACTGGCAAAGGCGCCGTCGGCACGGTTGATGATCGCTCGGTCGTGCTGGGGAACGCCGTGTTCCTTGCCGAGCGAGGGATCGTGGTCGATTCGTTGAAGGAAGCCGCAGAGGAACTACGACGCGACGGGGCAACCGTAATCTTCGCTGGTATCGACGGACGGGTGGCGGCGGCGCTGGCGATCGCAGATCCGATCAAGGAGACGACGCCCGACGCCATCGCCACGTTACGACAGGAGGGCGTGCGGATCGTCATGCTTACGGGCGACAATCGCACCACTGCCCTGGCGGTCGCGGCACGTTTGGGGATCGAGGACGTTGAGGCCGAGGTTCTTCCTGAGCGCAAGAGCGAAATCGTTCGGCACTACAAGTCGGCGGGCGGTGTCGTCGCTATGGCCGGGGACGGCGTAAACGATGCGCCCGCCTTGGCGGCCGCAGATGTCGGGATCGCGATGGGGACGGGAACCGATGTGGCCATGGAGAGCGCGAGCGTAACGTTATTGAAAGGCGATTTGATCGGCATCGTCCGGGCGCGGCGGCTGTCGCGCGCCACGATGCGGAACATTAGGCAGAACCTTTTCTTCGCCTTCGCTTACAACGTGGCGGGAATTCCGGTCGCTGCCGGGGTTCTCTATCCAGCGTTCGGGGTCCTGCTTTCGCCGATCGTCGCAGCAGCGGCCATGGCCTTATCATCCGTTAGCGTAATAGCGAACGCGGCGCGTCTGAGACGGTTCGTCCCTTAGCGCTGCCAAATTACACTCGGGCTCCGGCATTTCTGTCGGGCAGGATATTTTCGGATTCAACTATGCCGCTGCGACACTAGGCGCAGGAGAGAAAAACCCACAATCGAGAACTCGACAGTTGTTTGACGAATCATTCATCGGAACACCAAAAGTATACTCAGTATACTTTTGGTGTTAATATACATTGCGATACTGACTTTTATCTGGTCAATGGACCAGACTCAATCCGTGCGGGGTAGGGTATGGCTGACGAACTTGAGGGACCGTATGCAATTCCGCGCTTGATGAAAGTTAAGCGAAATGCCCTGGGCCAGACACACGCTGCTAGATCGGAAAATGGCTTGCGGCTTCCGCACCTAATTCCGGGAAATCCACTACCCGAGGTCCTTTTTAATGCCGCGCCTAGGGGTACCAGCTTTGTCGATTTCGTCCTGCTGAAATACGAAACCGCAAAGGCCCAAGGGCGAGTGTACCGTCCTCGGAAAGACCAAGTACTCGCCATAGAAGGACTCCTCACGGCCAGCCCGGAATTCTTCCGCCCCAATACGCCGAACATCGCCGGAGCATACGAGATTGAGAAGGTGCATCAGATACGCGATCGAGCCCTTCCGTTTCTAAAAAGCCGCTACGGAGAAAATCTGGTTCGCATTGAGCTGCAGCTTGACGAAGTCACACCGCATTTGCAGTTTGCCATCGTGCCAATTGATTCAAAGGGACGATGGTCAGCGAAAAACTGTATGTCGAATTCTGCATTCCAAAGACTATGGAGTGACTGGTACGAAGCGACTAAGGACCTCGGTTTGAAGCGAGGTAATCCGGGAATGATTGGCGATCATATTCCGATTAGAGAATTCTACTTCGCATCCGGTATATTTAAAAAACTCAAGAATGATGCCGAGCAAAAATTCCGGCTACCCCATTATCAGGTTGAAGTACCAAGTCGCTCCTCACTTCTGAACCCTCAAAAACTGGCAGATGATATTAACGCAAAGCTTGCCAAGTGGATGGATGAGCAGTCGCGACTTCTTCAAGAACGCTTCGCTCCCATATTCGCGGGTGTGGCGGAGCAGAGGCTTAAAAATCGCAGAGCCTCGCAGTTTCGAGCATCAGCTTTGAGGCATGAAAAGCGAAATAGCGAGCTCGAAGAACAGCTCAGAGCGCTAACAGCGAAATTTAAGCAACACGAGCCGATCAGCGTGGAAGATGTCGCCAAGAAACTTGCGCTGACCGAGATTCCAAAAGCTCTTCAGAGCGAAGATGCAGTCAGATTTCTGACCATGACGAAGAATGTGAGCGTAGACGAAGCGTTCGGCTGGATACTTTCTGAGTTTGGCGAGAATAGAGCGGCTGCAACGGCGGCAGCGTTAGAAAAATCTCGCTTTATTGCCCGCGCATCGACGCTTCCAAAATTAAGTGGACGCAACTTCGGGAAAAACAGAAGTGAGATTGAGGAACAGCTTTCGGCACTGCATGCCGATTATTTCCAGATCCACTATAAGAGTCATGCCGATGAGACGGCTCAATTGATGCGTCAGGCAAAACCGAAAGGTAAGTCTACAGATTGGACACTCGAAGACGTGCTGGCCAATCTACCGACCGTAAAAAAATTATCTGATAATCACGAAATCCGGGTTCTGCCTTTTAGTTCGAAATACAATTACTTGCTTGTCGCTGGCGCGAGGTCAGAAAGTATGTTTTCTGATTTTCGTTATGATCCATGCGTGATTCTACGTCTCGGGCTGAATCAATTTGAGGCCGTATTGCGTTGCCCTATTGGGATTGTTAAAGCAAAAACAGAAGTCGGTATCGACGAATACGCTGCCAGCCTTAAACTTGCTATTTACTCGGTTGATCGGGGTGAAGCGATTCCGCTAGCAGGTTCGCGAACCGTGGATAACGATAAAAAAGGCAAGATCGTTGGGAGAGTGGGGCTTGTCTCGGCTGTGGATGTCGATGCCTTCCCGACACCGGGGACTACGAATCGGCCCAAATACGGAGGCTAAATTTCATTATCCGGCGTTGCGCTAAATAAAATCGTGACCGCTGACTCTGGCAAAATCAAAAAATATATTACTTGGTCTTGCGCTGATTTCTAGTCGAGATCCCAATCGGCCGATTGCCGATTGATCCGGTATTTTTCGGGTAGTCGTCTGGCTTCAAACGCTCGACAAGCAACGAAATATTTCTAGAAGGCGATCTAACGCCCTGTTCCCAGCTTCGAATCGCATGAACAGTAACGCCAACGAGATCAGCAGCCTGTTCTTGAGTCAGGTTGTGACTGATTCGCCAGTTTCTGAAGTCAGATCCATCAAACTTCTTCATGTCCAGATCATGGATATCTGAATCGTGCTGGCGTGCGAAGGGATTTTGCTTGATACTAATACAAAATACTAGTATACTGATGTCATCCTAATCGATACCGAGGTGCGTCATGCAGGATGACATTCCATTGGGTGAGCCCCTCGATAATCGGCTGTGGATCGCCAATTTTCCCGGCTTTTTGAACTGGATCCAGCAGCAGCGGATCGCCCGATTTCTTCAGGATGCGGCTGGCTCCATACTTGCGATTAATCCAAATACAGATCTGACGAAGCTCCAGAAGCACGAACTACTGGCGCTCGCTATCCGTAGCCATCGCATGGATATCAGTCGTGATGTAGTTGGGTCATTTCTGGCCCTCGCGGTGGAGAAACGGTCGCTGATTGCATTGGCCATGCTGTCGCAGGTCGCTGGCCAGGCCATCCGACAGGATGAGGCTCTTGGCAAGCTATACACCGAGAGGAAAGCTGCTCTCGGAACTCTTCGATTCCTTCATCGGGCGCTCGATGGATTCCTGTTTCTGGACGAGTTCGATAAGTATCGCGATGAAGTCGCAGAACTCGCGGAAGCTGTCCGAAATGACGAGATTTGGGCACAGATTAGTGCCTCTGAAAGTGTTCGCGCTTCTTATCGCGTCATCGCACCCGGCCTTAAATCCCTCCTACATCTGGAGGCGAGCGCAAAAGATCTTGAGGCATTGAAAGGACCTCTCTTTCTTTGGCGGTCGAAGATCACTTCTTCGATCTTGGCCGAGGTTCTTGCCGGAGAGTTTCCGCACTTTGCCAGTGTAGCGGGCGACATAGCGCGCTTTGTTGTCGGAGATACAAATGAATTTGATCGTCCGATCTTGCTTGTTGGTATCCCCGGCATCGGCAAGGACTCCATTCTGCGGCGAGCTGCGCAACTCGTGGGAAGACCGATTGGGGAGTACGACTTAGCCGGAGGCAGTGACAGCCGAATTCTCAAGGGTACGGCAAGGGGGTGGAGTTCAGCATCTCCCAGTCATCCTGCGATGATCTGCGCAAGGTATCGTTGTGCCAATCCGTTGCTGGTCTATAGCGAACTCGACCGCGCAGGCGGTAGCCGCCGCAACGGCAATGCGCATGAGGCATTGCTCGGACTTTGCGAACCTACGACACGCCGAAACTGGTTTGACGATGGTCTTGCTGTCGGCCTCGATTTGAGCGCTGTCGCCATTGCATTCACGTCGAATGGAATCTCGGCCACGCCCGATGCTTTGGTAAATCGCCTACGGATAATTCGGCTAAAAGCGCCGCGACCAGAGCACGTGCGCAACATACTTCTACAAACGCGTCGGCGTATTGCTGAAGAGCGTGGAATTGATATCGACGATATAGCTGAGCTAGGCCCACAGGTGATCCGGAAACTCGAGACTGCCGCACGGCACGGGCGCTTCCACCTGAGATTGGCTGATCGCGTAGTCCGTGCGCTCGGCCATCTACAGCCACCAAAACCGATGCATTGACGACGATACGAATTTACTCGGCAACCTAGGAGAAGTTAGATGATCGACCTATTGATTAATGCGTTTGAGCCGCAAGTATTTTTTGCCAACTTAGTTGGCGAGGCGACGAATGACGCATCTGCCAAGGCCGCGTTCTTCGCGATCAAATCAGTTGGCATCGCGCTACTGGGCATGGCGTCAAATCTTCGTCGACCGGGCGCGACAGTGAAGCGCCGGGCTCTTAAGTCGCGGAAGCGCAAGTCTAAGCTGCCGGCAAAGCACCCCATGCGTCGTCGAAATTGAAACCGAGCACATTGGTCCCTGCTGGAAGTGAAAGCGCATGGTCATCGCATTCATTGATTTTGAAGCATCAGCTTTGGAAAACGGCTATCCGATAGAAGTCGGATATGCGCGATCGGATGGCCGTGTAGGAGCATTCCTGATCAAGCCGCGCATGGAGTGGAATACTCTGAGCTGGAGCGTAGCCTCAGAGCATATTCATCGCTTGCCACTCACGCTGCTTGATCAAGGAACCGACGCTGGAGAAGTGTGCGCACGGTTAAACGTCGAGCTTCAGGGTTGCGCATGTTTTTCTGACGCTCCTGCATTTGATTGGCGTTGGTTGGCAATGCTCGAGCCTGGACGAGTACCAGAATTCAGGCTGATGAACACTCCGGCCGACACCCTTTTGATGCATGCTGCTGATGAAGCCGGGATTCCTGGACCGACTGCGGCTCGTATCGTCGATCGCTCAATGCGCCTCGGCGGTCATGCGGCAGCGGGCGACGCCGCTGCGCTAGCAGCAGGACATGAGATCCTCAATCGACAAGGTGAGATTCGAATGATGGAGGTTGAGGCTTGTTTCCGAAGGTGGCAAGAGCTGGCCGCCACCGCATCAGCATGGCGGATCAGGTGAGGTAGGGAGAATTGAACGCCCCTATAGGGCGCGCAGGAAGGCCATCTTCGCCGCAGAATTCGGGCAGATTTTGAAGAATTAGAGCAACGAATTTTTTAAAGTACTGAAAACAAACGCTTAATTCGAGCGACGTTCCGAAGCATGAGGCTACGATGGAGGTGTGAAGCGATCGACAACCCCTTTGGTTTTGGCGTCCGGGAGTGCCGTAGGCATCTCGACAATTGAGCCGTGCGCAAGCCAGAGGTTAAGCGATGACTTCATGTCACTTGATGAGCTTGCGCTGCGTTGGTCATGCACTCAAAGAACCGCTCGCCAAAAAATACAAGCTAAAGGCCTGGGAATTTGCCCTGCTGGTACCTGGTTGATCTCTCGGTCCAGAGTTGCGGCGTACGAAGCCTCGCTTTTTGGTAAGCCCCGGGACGTTTCAAATGATCCTACCGCTGTAGATCAGGCTTCAGCGCGCGCATTGACGCTCAACGATAATCTAAAAAAGTTCGGAGTCACTGAAAACGCTGAGCTCAAGCGTCGACTGTTTAAGCTGGCACCACCGATATCGAGAAAGGTCGAATAATCATGCGTGGACGCTCTGTCTATCTGCAAAAGTCGACTGGTCGCTGGCGGATCGATTTTTACCACCAGGGCAAACGCGTGCATGGCTATGCCAAGAATGCAGATGGATCACTAGCGCGCAGTCGAGGAGAGGCTGAGCAGTCGGCGTTTCGTAGTCGAGAGGCACTCGTCAATCCGAGCGCTGTCACTGCGACTTCAAGCCAGCCCATCATAGTTTCGCCACAGCAAGTATCAGTCGCAACGATGCGTTCGCCTGTAAATGCGGATGCTTCTTACACGATCGGCGACGCTGTACTTGCATATGCGGCAGCCTCCTCAAGTCTTCGCTCCTGGCCGTCGATCCAAGGCTACCTGTCGACCATCAACCTATTTTTTGGACAGGATTTCCTCATCGGCGACGTTGATGAGGTCAAACTCGCCGAGTTTCGCGATTGGCTACGGCAGGCGCCAATCCTTAACTATTGCGGTGGACCTACGACTCCTCAAAAATCAAAGCGACCAGAGGAGCAGCTTTATTCAGTCCGCTCTGCAAAAGAGACGAATGTAGACGCCGAGTCTGCCGCGACAGCGCAACGTAGCGAGACGACGGTCAGAAAATACCTCAAAGCATTGCGGTCGGTTTTGCTGATGGCGCATCGTAAAATTGATCCCAATGATCCGGTGGGGCGGCCCTACTTGCGGGCTATGCCGGCGTTCAAAAATCTTCGGGATCCACAAGGGACACCGCGCCCGTTTCCTACCGAACGACTGTCGGATGTTCTTACGCATCTCCCGGCGCATGCGCAAGCCGTGGTACTTGGTGCGGTGTTTACGGGGTGGCGCCGCGGACAGGTTTGCGCTTCGCAGATTGCTTGGCTAGACGACGAGCGTCGCGCACTTCGCCATGATAGTAAGAACAAGGGCCAACGAGAAGGATGGACGCCGCTCAGCCCAGAGGGCTACGCGTTTTTCTGCGCATTGAGAAAGCAAGCGCAGGCGATTGGCTCAAAGCATTTCATTAACTATCGGGAGCCTAAATCGGGTCGCTGGCGATCGATCAAAACGATCGAGAGGAGTTGGCTGCGCGCGTTGGAAACGGTTGGTCTCGCCGGCCAGTTTAGATTCCACGACCTTAAAGCGATGGTGCTCTCCACGATGGCTTCCGCGCGAGTTGATCCCCGAACTTTGCAATCAATCGGACAGCATTCCGATATCGAGACGACGATGAAGCATTACGTGTTCACGCAGCTTGATGCAGGGCGTGAAGCGCAAACGCTCGTCAACTCGAAGCTCGCGGAAGCAGGTTTTGATCTGCATGCCGCGTCAAGACTTGCGACAGAAGCGGCGGAGTCGGAGCTGAAAAAACCCGCGAAGTCCCACACGAAGTCCCACAAATCGACCGCGAAGCGCGTCGCCGTGCAACCCTCGAAACCGTCTAAGCTATTGAAAAAAATGGCGCGCCCGGCGCGACTCGAACGCGCGACCTTCAGCTTCGGAGGCTGACACTCTATCCAACTGAGCTACGGGCGCCCTGTCCTGTGCGGACATGTCCTCTACGGACGGGCGCAAACTAGCCCAAGCGCCCGGCTTACGCAAATGCCGTGGCGGCGGCGGGTTGGAGATAGGGCAGGGGCGGCGGCAAGGGCCTTTTGGCCACGATGTCGATGCGCGCCAAGGCGCGATCCAGCGACAAGCGCATGTGGCGTTCCAGCGCGGATGCCGCTTCGCGCACATGCCCGCCTTCCAGCCGCTCCGCGACCTCCAGATGCTCGGGCAAGAACGGTTCCGACGCGTAAAGCTGCGGTCCCCAGCGATACAGGAAACTATGCGCGATCAGCAGCGACTGGTAGACGCCCAAGGCCTCCAGTAGCGTGCGATTCGGGCAGCGCGACAGCAGTTCGACATGCATCTCGGCTTCCAGCCGGTCGAGGGCGGCGCCGTCGAGCTCGTCCGCGCGCGCGATCGCGGCCTCGAGATTGACGCGCAAGGCGCGGATTTGCGCCCGCGGCAAATGCGCCGCCGCCGCCAGCAGCGCCGTCGGTTCCAGCACCCGGCGCATCTCGTAAAGCTCGGTCACATAGCCGCGCGTCAATCCCGGCGCGTGCCAGCGCGACTTGTCGTCTTTTTTGACGATGCCGTATTGCTGCAGGCGCGCCAGCACATCGCGCGCGACCGTGCGGCTGACGCCGTGATAGCGCGCAAGATCGCTTTCCACCACGCGCCACGTGCCGAATGCGATGCGCGCCACGATCTCGGTCTCGACTTCCTTGTAGATGCGCGACCAGCTCGCCGATGCGGCCAGACGGATCGGGGCGGGGGCGGCGGGCAGCGCGTCGGGTTTGGCACGCGTGCCGGAGGCCGCTTCGTAGCCGCGCCCGTCGACCGCGCGGATCAGACCTTCCGTCGCGAGTTCGGCGAGCGCACGCCGCGCGGGCGCGCGGCTGATGCCGAACTCCGCCGCGATGCGCGATTCGTAAAGCCGCTCGCCGGCGGGGATCTGTCCGTCGCGCAGCCGCGCGCGCAGAATCTCCTGCGCGCGCTCGTAAAGACGCGGCGCCGCCCCTTGCGTAACCGGATGCGGTTTGCCGGTGCGTGAATTTCGTTTCGCGGCCATCGGCGCCATTGTCGCGCGCCCCGCCCCAGGATGGGAAGCGCCGCCACCGGAAAAATCGCTTGGCCGAAAAATAATGTCCAGTGTATACGAGAGACATAATTCGACGGGAGAGACGCTTGCCTGGCCGATTGGAGGGAAAACGCGCGTTTGTCGCCGGAGCCGGTCAGGGAATCGGCCGCGCCGCCGCGTTGGCCTTCGCGCGCGAGGGGGCGACCGTCTTCGCCGCGACCCGTACGGCCGCCAAACTCGCCGATGCGGCCGCGTCGCAACCTTCGATCCGGCCGATCGCGCTCGACGTGACCGACGGGCCCGCGCTGAAGGCAGCCCTGACCGAAGCGGGCGAGATCGACGTCCTGTTCAATGGGGTGGGGTGGGTGCATTCGGGCACGCTGCTCGATTGCGACGAGGACGATTGGGCGCGAAGCTTTGCGGTCAACGTCACGCCGATGTATCGCGCGATCCGCGCGGTGCTGCCGGGCATGATCGCGCGTAAGCGCGGCGCCATCATCAACGTCGCGTCGGTCGCGTCGAGCATCTCGGGCGTAGCCGAACGCGCCGCTTACGGCGCCAGCAAGGCCGCCGTGATCGGCCTTACCAAAGCGGTGGCGCGCGACACGATCGCGACGGGCGTGCGATGCAACGCGTTGTGCCCTGGCACAACCGATACGCCTTCGCTGGGCGACCGAATCGCCCAGGCCGACGACCCCGACGCGCAGCGCCGGACTTTCGTTTCGCGTCAGCCGATGGGGCGGCTGGGCCGGGCGGAGGAGATGGGCCAGGCAGCGCTGTTTCTGGCCGACGATTCTGTCGGCTTTATGTCGGGCGGCGTGCTGGTGATCGACGGGGGGCAGACGTTATGAGCGCGCGCTTCGACGCAGACGATCTCGCGCGCTTCTGCCGCGAATGCTTCATCAGGACGGGCGCCGACCGCGCGACGGCCGACGCCGCGACGCGCGCGATGATGCACGCCTCGCGCCTGGGCATCGACAGCCACGGCGTGCGTTTGCTCGGCCATTATCTTACGGCGCTGAAAGGCGGGCGCGTGGCGAAGCGGCCGCGCTTGCGCTTCGCGCGCGGACGCGGGGCCGGTAAATTGCTGAACGCCGGGCATGCGCACGGCGCGCTTGCCGCCTACACGGCGATGGATCGCGCGATGCTCATGGCGGCGCGCCACGGTATTGGCGCCGTCGCCATCGCCGACACGTCCCATTTCGGGCCGGCCGGCGCCTATGCGCTGGCGGCGGCCGAACAGGGTTTCATCGGCTTCGCCTTCTGCAACTCCGACGCTTTCGTGCGCCTGCACGGCGGCGCCGCGCGCTTTCACGGCACGAACCCGATCGCCGTCGCGGCGCCGGTGGCGGGCGAGGCGCCTTGGCTGCTCGACATGGCGACCAGCGCCATTCCCTACAATCGCGTGCAGCTCTATCGCAGCCTGGGCCGCGTCTTGCCGCCCGGCACGGCGTCGGACGCCGCCGGGATGAACACCCGCGATCCCGCGACGGCGGAAATGCTTGCCCCCTTGGGCGACGCGTTCGGTTTCAAAGGCGCCGCACTCGCGGGCGTCGCCGAAATCCTCAGCGCCGTGCTGACTGGCATGCGCTTCAGCCCCGACATCCTGCCGATGGGCGGACCGGATTTTCGTACCCCGCGCAAGATGGGCGCGTTCGTGCTGGCGATCGAACCCGCTGCCTTTCTGCCGCGCGGCGACTTCGAACGGCGCATGGCCGACTACGTCGCCAAGCTGCGCAATTCGAAGGCCGCGAGCGGCGCGAAAGTCATGGCGCCGGGCGATCGCGAATGGGCGGAAGACCGCCGCCGCGCGATCGAAGGCGTCCCCATCGATCCCGACACCGAGGCCGCGTTCGCGCGGCTCTCCCGCGAACTCGACGTCGAACCGCCGCGGCCGGCGCCGTCGATTCGCAACGCCAAGCGCCCCCGAAAAAGCCGCAACGGAAGGAGAGGGAGATGAAACGACTGATCAAGACGGCCGCGCCGCTGTGCGCGGCGCTGCTGCTGGCCGCGGGCGCGTTCGCGCCATCGGCCGTCGCGGCCGATGCCCAAGTCGCGCAAGGACAGAGCTTCACGCTGCGCTTCAGCCATGTGCTGGGCCCGCGTGAGCCGTATCACGAAGGTTTCCTCGCCTGGGCGCGCGCGGTCGAGGCGCGCACCAATGGCGGCCTCAAGATGGAGGTCTTCCACAGCTCCTCGCTCGGCCGCGAGGAGGACATCATCGAGCAGTTGCGTCAGGGCGCCAATCTTGGCCAGAACACCGACGCGGCGCGCCTGGGCAACTACGTGCCGCAGATTGCCGTGCTGAACGGCCCCTATTTCGCTTCGTCGGGCGAAGAGGTCGCGCGTATCGCGAAGACGCCCAGCGTGGTGCGCTGGCAGGCCGAACTCGCCGAGAAACACGGTCTGAAGGTCGTTTGCTTCAACTGGGTCCAGGGCTTCCGCCACTTCTTCACCAACAAGCCGATTCGCAAGCCCGAAGACCTTCGCGGCCAGCGCGTGCGCACGCCGCCCGCGCCGATCTGGCAGGAATCGATCCGCGCGGTCGGGGCCGCTCCCGTCGCGATGGGTTTCGGCGACATGTATCCGGCGTTGCAGCAGCGCGCGATCGACGGCGTGGAGCTCGTCTACAACAACATTCCCGCCGGACGCTTCTACGAGGTGTTGCGCTTCGCCAACGAGACGAAGCATATCCTGCTGATCAACTTCCAGGTCGTCGGCTCGCGCTTCTTCAATTCGCTGCCGCCGGCCTATCAAACGGCGCTGGTCGAGGAATGCGAGAAAGCGGGTGCGGAAACCTCGGCGCGCATCCAGACGCTGGAGGCAGAGGTGAAGGCCGATCTGCGCCGGCGCGGCATGACCATCGTCGAAGATGTCGATATGGCCGCTTTCCGCGCGGCGGGGGAAAATGCCTATCGGGCGTTGAACCTGCTTGAAGCCAAGGCGGCGGTCGACAAGGAACTGGGCCGATAACCGCGATCGGCGCCGCGGAACGGAGAACGGTGATGGACTTCCAAAGAATCTACCGGGCCGTCTGCGGCGCCGAAGCGACTCTTGCGGCGTTGTTCCTGATGGCGATGGTGCTGTTGGTACTGACCGGCGCCATCGCCCGCACGCTCGAGAATCCGCTGAACTGGACGGGCGATATGGCGACGTTCTGTTTCGCCTGGGCCGTGTTCCTGTGCGCGGATGTGGCGTGGCGACGCGGCAGCATGATGTCGTTCGACCTTTTCGTCGAAAGCCGCTCCGCCGCTGCACGACGCGCGTTGCTGTTGCTCAATCTCGGCCTGATCGCCGTATTCCTGCTCTTCCTCGTCATTGCCGGCATCTATCTCTCGTGGATAAGCCGGGCGCGCAGCTTCCAGGGCATTCCCGAGATCAGCTATTCCTTCGTCACGCTCAGCCTGCCCGTCGGCGCGGCGCTGCTGTTCGTCACTACGGCGCTGAAGATCCGCGATGCGCTGTCCGCATCCGCAGCGGGCGTGGCGCGATGATTCTCGTCGGCATCGTTTTCGCGATCCTCGTTCTGATCGGGATGCCGATCGCCTTCGCGATCGGAATTTCCGGCGTGGTGTTCTTCTTGCAGAACCCCGACCTGCCGATCACCATTCCCGTCCAGCTCGGCGTATCGCAGACGCAGAATTTCGCGCTGCTGGCGATCCCGCTGTTCATTCTGGCCGGCAACCTGATGAACCTGTCGGGCATCACCAAGCGGCTGCTCGACCTCGCCTCGGTCATCACCGGGCGTCTGCGCGGCGGCTTGGCGCAAGTGACGATCGCGCTGTCGGCGCTGATGGGCGGCGTGTCGGGCTCGGCGATCGCCGACGCCGCGATGCAGTCGCGGATGCTGGGGCCGGAGATGCTCCGGCGCGGCATGACGCGCGGTTTCGCGGCGGGAATTCTGTCCTACAGCTCGATTTTGACGCCGATCATCCCGCCGGGAATCGGCTTCATCATCTACGGAACGATCGGCCAGGTGTCGATCGGCCGCCTCTTCGCCGCCGGTTTCGTGCCGGCGGCGCTGCTGTGGATCGCGCTGTCGCTGGCCGTGACCTATACGGCGCGCAAACGCGGCTATCCGCCCGAGCGCGACAAGCGGCCGACCTTGAGCGAAACCGTTTCGGCGTTCCGCGGCGGCGCCTGGGCGCTGATGTTTCCCGTGTTGTTGCTCGCGGGATTGCGCGCGGGCGTGTTCACGCCGTCGGAGATCGGCGCCGTGGCGGTCGTCTACGCGTTGTTCGTGGGCGTGGTCGTCCACCGCGAGATGGGCCGCAAGGAACTGACCGAGTCGCTCGACGGCAGCGTCGCAGATGTCGGCGGCACGATGTTCCTGATCGCGCTATCGGCGATCTTCGCCTACGGCATCGTCTACGAGCGCGTGCCCGACAACATTTCGCAATGGATGCTGGGTCTTGGCGGCGGCCTGGAGGCGATCATGGCGATGATCGTCGTATTTCTGCTGATCGCCGGTTTCTTCGTCGATGCGACGGTCCTTATCATCATTCTGACACCGATTTTTCTGCCGCTGATTCGAGATCTTGGCGGCGATCCGGTGCATTTCGGCGTCGTTTTCATCGTCTCGGCGACGATCGGCAATTTTACGCCGCCCGTCGGCGCCGCGATGTACGCGGTCTGCGCCGTTCTCAAATGTCCGATCGGCGAATACGCGCGCGAATCGGTGCCGTTTCTGATCGCGGTCTCGGCCGTCGCGTTCGCGCTGATCTTCATCCCCGATCTGGTGCTGTTCGTGCCGAACGCGTTGTTCGGCGCGTTCTAACGCGCCCGTTCCAGCACCCAATCGGCGACGTCCGCCTGCACTTTCGCGCGGCCCAGATCGCGCAACAGCATGTGGAAGCCGGTCGTATAGGTTTTGACCGTGCGCGCGCCGGTTTTCGGCAGACGGTCGAGCATCGCGCCCATCGCGGCGTCGGGGATCAGATTGTCGTTGGCGCCGATCAGGAACAACGCGGGCGCATCGAAAGCGGGGGCGGCCGCATAGGCCGCATCCATCAGCCCGACCAGTCCGTAAAGCGCATCGACCCGCGTGCGCTTGATGACCAGCGGATCGCGGCCCAGCTCGCGCAGCATCGGGATATTGTCGGACGGGCGGATTCCCGTCCCTTCGACCGTCGGCGCGAAGCCCGGGATCGTGTGCGCGAGAATCCAAAGCCAGGCGTTGCTCCACCAGCTGAGCGTCTCGCGGCCGCGCACGGCCGGGGCGGAAAGGATCGCGCCCTTCGCGACGCCCAAGCCGCCGCCGGCATGGGCGGCCATGATGACGGCCCCGCCCATGCTTTCGCCCGCGACGAACACGGGCACGCCGGGATGTTTGGCGGCGACGAGCGCCACGGCCGCGCGAAGGTCGTTCGTCAGCGCAACCTCGCCCGCCCAAATACCGGGTTGGGGTGCTGTGCCAAAACCGCGCTGGTCATAGGCATAGGTCGCAATACCCGCCTTCGCCCAGGTCTCGGCCGGCATTTCCCAGGCGCGCGAATAATCGTTGAAGCCGTGCAAGGCGAGGATCACGGCTTTGATCTCGCCCGCGGGCTGCCACAGCCGATAGGGCAGCACGGCGCCGTCCGCCATCGTGAACGATGCGTCGTCGAAAGCGGGCGCATGGCGCGCCGGGCCCAGCCCCTGTTGCGACGGTTGCGCGCAAGCCGCCGTCAGCAATAGCAGCAGAACGGCGAGAAGCCTCATGCCGCCGATCGGACGAGTTGCAGGAACACGTCCTCGAGATCGCTTTCGCGCGTGCTAAGATCGGCGATGCCCACACCCGATTGCGCGACCGCGCCCAGAATGTCGGACGCCTTGGTAGCGCTGGGCCGATAGGGGACGACCAGCAGACGCGAGGCTTCGAGCTTCGCGCCGAACGGGATCAGCGACGCCGGAACTTCCGTCAGGTCGCAATCTATCGTGATGCGCATTTCCTTCGCGTCGACGCGCGCCAGCAGCGCATCCTTGCTGTCGTCGGCGACCAGCTTGCCGTGATTGATGATCGCGATGCGATCGCAAAGCTCTTCGGCTTCTTGAAGGTAATGCGTCGTCAGGATGACGGTCGTGCCCTTGGCGTTGAGCTGGCGCACATAGGCCCACAGGCTTTGGCGCAATTCGATATCCACGCCGGCGGTGGGCTCGTCGAGGATCAGCACCGGCGGCGTGTGAACCAGCGCCTTGGCGACCAGCACGCGCCGGCGCATGCCGCCCGACAGCGAACGCGCATAGGCGTTGGCCTTGTCGGCAAGGCCGACGGCGGCGAGGATTTCGGCCGTGCGCCGTTCGGCTGGCGGCACGCCGTAGAGCCCGGCTTGCAGTTCCAGCAATTCGCGCGGCGTGAAGAAGGGGTCGAAATTGATCTCCTGCGGCACGATGCCGATGGCCCCGCGCGCGGCGCGCGCGTCCACATCGATATCGATGCCCCAGACCTTGGCGCTGCCCGCCGTTTTGTTGACGAGGCCCGCCAGAATGTTGATCAGGGTCGATTTACCGGCCCCGTTGGGGCCCAGCAGCCCGAAAATCATGCCGCGCGGCACGTCCAGCGACACATTGTCGAGCGCCTTTTTCCCGCCGGCATAGACCTTTGTAAGGCCGCGCAGTTCCAGGGCGTTTTCGGGCGGGAGAGGGGGCATCGGGGCGGTTTCCATCGGGGACGCGCTTGGGTATCATCCGCCCGGTTCCGAATCAACGAAAGCCCGATGCCCATGACCGCCAACATCGCCACGCCCGTTTCCCAGAAGCCGATCGAAGTCACGGAATCGCAGGTCGCGTGCGACGGCGGCGGCGGTGCGCTGGGCCATCCGCGCGTTTATCTGACGATGGGCGCGGACGGCACGGTCGAATGCCCCTATTGCGACCAGAAATTCGTGCTGAAGGCGGGCGCTTCGGGCGGACACGGGCATTGAGTAAAAAGGCCGACGCCGCCCCGCATCGCCTGTGCCTGGTCGACGGCTCGGGCTTTATCTTCCGCGCCTATCACGCCTTGCCGCCGCTCACGCGCGCCGACGGCACGCCCGTGGGGGCCGTGCAGGGCTTCGTCAACATGCTGGTGCGATTAATCGAAAGCCATGCGGGCGACCGCATCGCCGTGATTTTCGATTCGTCGCGCAAAAGCTTCCGCAACGAATTCTATCCCGAATACAAAGCCCATCGTCCCGATCCGCCCGAGGATCTGATTCCGCAATTCGCGCTGGTGCGCGAAGCGACGCGCGCCTTCGATCTGCCGGCGATCGAAATGCCGGGCTACGAGGCGGACGATCTGATCGCGACCTATGCCGCACACGCGCTGGCGCAAGGCGGGACCGCAATCGTCGTCTCGTCGGACAAGGATCTGATGCAGCTCGTGCGCCCTGGCGTCGAGATGCTCGATCCGTTGAAGCAGAAGCGTATCGGCGAAGCCGAAGTGCTGGAAAAATTCGGCGTGAAGCCCGACCGCGTCGTCGACGTCCAAGCGCTGGCCGGCGATTCGACCGACAACGTGCCCGGCGTGCCGGGGATCGGCGTCAAGACGGCGGCCGAACTCATCAACACCTATGGCGATCTCGACACGCTGCTGGCGCGGGCGGGCGAAATCAAACAGCCCAAGCGCCGCGAAACGCTGCTCACCAACAAGGACAAGGCGCTGGTTTCGCGCCGCCTGGTGCAGTTGAAGGCCGACGTGCCCGTCACGGTGCCGGTCGAGAGTTTCGAGATCAAGAAGCCCGATCCCGCGAAATTGCGCGGCTTCCTGGTCGAGCAAGGTTTCCGCACCACGATCGGCCGGCTCGAGAATATGGGCTGGCTGACCGACGGCGGGCCGATGCCCGCCGCGCGCGCGGCGGCACCCGCCGCAGCGCCGGCGGCGGCGGTCGAGCCGGCGGCGCCAGCAGGGCCGGCGAAATACGATCTGATCGACGATCTGAAAACGCTCGATGCCTGGATCGCCAAGGCCAAGGTGGCCGGGCGTCTGGCGATCGATACCGAAACCACGTCGCTCGACGCGCGCAACGCCGATCTCGTCGGCATTTCGATGGCGGTCGAGGAAGGTCATGCCTGCTACGTGCCGCTCGGCCATGTCGAGCCGGGGGCGGCGGGCGAACTCGATTTCGGCGGGGCGAAGCTGAAGCCCGGCCAGTTGAAACCCGCCGACGTGTTGAAGCGTTTGGCGCCGCTGCTCGCCGATCCGTCCGTGCTGAAGATCGGCCATAACCTCAAATACGACATTCAGGTTTTCATGCGCGCCGGGATCGCCGAATTCGGCCCGGTGGACGACACGCTGCTGATCTCCTTCGTGCTCGACGCCGGGCGTCACGGCCACGGCATGGACGAACTCGCCGAAGCGCATCTCGGCCACTCGACGATCAAATACGACGACGTGACGGGTACCGGAAAGTCGCGCATTTCCTTCGCACAAGTCGCGCTCGACAAGGCGCGCGACTACGCGGCCGAAGACGCAGAGGTGACCCTGCGTTTATGGAACCGCTTGCGCCCGCGTCTGGCCGACGAAGGCTTGCTCGCGTTCTACGAGCGCGTCGAGCGGCCGCTGATCCCCGCGATCGTGACGATGGAGCAGAACGGCATCGCGGTCGATCGCGACGCGCTGCGCCGTCTGTCGAACGATTTCGCCCTGCGCTTGGACGAGCTTGAAAAGACGATCCACAAGCTCGCCGGACACCCCTTCAATGTCGGCAGCCCCGCGCAGCTCGGCAAGGTGATGTTCGACGAGCTGGGCCTGCAATTGCCCGACGGCAAGGCGCCGTCCAAGACCAAGACGGGCGCCTATGCCACGGGTGCGGACGTGCTCGACGATCTCGCCGCCACGGGCCACGAATTGCCGCAGCGCGTGCTCGATTGGCGCCAGCTCGCCAAACTGAAATCCACCTATACCGACGCGTTGATCGAAGCGATCGATGCCAAGACCGGCCGCGTGCACACGTCCTTCGCGATGACCGGCGCGGCGACCGGGCGCCTGTCGTCCAACGATCCGAATTTGCAGAACATCCCCGTGCGCACCGAGGAGGGCCGTAAGATCCGCGAAGCCTTCGTCGCGGCCAAGGGTACGACGCTGCTGTCCTTCGACTATTCGCAGATCGAGCTGCGCTTGCTTGCCCATGTCGCGGATATCGAGACGCTGAAGGACGCGTTCCGCAACAAGCTGGACATTCACGCCGCGACCGCGTCGGAAATGTTCGGCGTGCCCATCGACAAGATGGACAAGGAAACGCGCCGGCGCGCCAAGGCGATCAATTTCGGGATCATCTACGGCATCTCGCCCTTCGGTCTCGCGCGCCAGCTCGGCATTCCCCAGGGCGAGGCGCGCGCCTATATCGACGCCTATTTCAAGCGCTATCCCGGTATTCGCGCCTATATGGACGCGACCAAGAAACAGGCCCACAAACAGGGCTATGTGACCACACCTTTCGGGCGTCGCATCTGGCTTTCCGAGATCGGGTCCAAGAATCCGGCAATGCGCGCCTTTGCCGAACGGGCGGCAATCAACGCGCCGTTGCAGGGCGGGGCGGCCGATATCATCAAGCGTGCGATGGCGCGTATCCCCGGCGCTTTGGCGGATGCAAAGCTTTCGGCGAAACTTTTGCTGCAGGTCCACGACGAACTTCTGTTCGAAGTGCCGCCGAAGGAAAAAGACGCCACCATCGCGCTGATCCGCGGCGTGATGGAGAGTTCCCCGGCGCCATCCGTCGAATTGTCCGTGCCGCTTGTGGTGGATTGCGGCGAAGGCGCCAACTGGTCTCAAGCGCACTGACTCGACCGTCGCCGGGGCCGGGCGTATAATTCGGAGTTATGAGCACGACCATCACGCCATCGGTGTTTTCGGTGCAGGACGCCCTTGCGGCACGCAAGGCGCAGCGTCCGGCGGCGCCGGGCGTGGAGGCCGACATCGCGCAGCGCGCGCTCGACATCAAGCAAAACCCCGACACCACGCCGCCGCCCGCCGCCACGTCTGCGCAATCCGGCCGCGGCGGCAACGTCAGTTTCTTCGCTTAAGGGCCGGGGCATGGCAGAACTCTATCCGCTGCCCGACGTGATCAGCCCGGTGGGGCCGCGTACGGCGCCCGCGCGGGCCGAACGCGCGGCGGGCCGCACGGCCGTATCCGCACCCGCGCAAGTTGCTCCCCAACAACCCGCGCCGGCGCCGCCCGCCGCTTCCGGCCGGGGCCAACGCATCGACGTCTCCGCCTGAGCCCGCGCGCAATCCGCGTCGCAAGGGTTCCGTAACGATTGGTCTGTTACCACTTCAAATTATGCGACAGGATCGCCCCGTCACCGATGCCCGTTCTGCGCTTCACGCGATCGACAAGCGTTTGGGCGAGCTATGGCAACTCGGCTCGCGCTTCGTCGCGGCCTGGACGCTCGACGGCACGACGCTGATCGTCGCCACGGCGCGCATCGCCGATCTTCCCGCCTTGGCCGCCAGCGAACCCGCTTTGTTGCGCGGCGAGCGGATGGATTTGCAGCAATTGGCGCAAACCTGCACGCGCGCGCGGCTGCGGATGGAGGAGATCCCGGCCGGCCCGTGGTGGAACACGCCCCAACTCCACGCGGCGCTGGACGCGTCGATCGGGCGCTACGCGATCCGCCGCACCGAATTCCACGCGATGTCGCGCATCGAGATCGAAGGGTTCCGCAAACTGCCGACCGCCCAGCGCATCGCGCAGCTCGCCACCTTGTCATATTCGATCAATATCGCGGCCGAGCGTCTCGAAGGGGCGGGCTCGGATATCGATCTGGGCCGCGCGCCGACCGGCAAGGGCTATCGCTTGTGGAATCGCCGCCAGGGCTGGAAGGCGGATACCGACCTGTTCTGTTTGCTGGCTCTCACCCTCGCCGAAAACGGGCTGGCGCGCGCGCGCGACGAAGCGGCCGCCCCCGTGGTCAAAGCCGCCTTCACCGTGGGCGGCGGCTGGGAGTTTTCGTTGCCGCGCGGCGGCGGCAGTCCCGCCATCCACAACGACGTGCTGGGCGAGATCGAAGACGATACCCAAAGCCTGCTCGAAGCCACGCTGCCCGGCCAAATCTTGATCGGTGCGTTCCAGCGCCCGATGGCCGAAGGGGCGCCGCGCAAAGGGATGATCTATCGCATGCTCGACGCGCCGCGTTTCGTCGGCCTTGCCCAGCGCCGCTTGGGCGATTTCGACAACGTGATGCTGGGCGCGGAAAAGGTATCGGGCATCAAGCTGTATCTGACCGGTGACGAAATCGCGCCCGGCACGTTCGATATCAAAAGCTTTGCCTATCCCATCGGCCGTGCGCGGATGATGGAGGCGTTCAACGTCAAGCTCAACATCCATCGCCCGTCCCAATCGCCGTTCTTTTTCGGGCTTCAGCACAAGGATTTGCGCGATGTGGCGCAAACCCGCGCCTATCGGTCCGACGAAGCGCCCAAGGATTTCGTTTTGCCGGCCTAACGCGCTTGCGGCCCGATTCTTGTATGATCGGCGCCATGACCACCGTGACCAAGCTGGCCCCGCCCCAGATCCGCAAGCTCAAGCCGCGCGCTTTGACGCGCGAGAATTTCGCGCCCTATGGCGAGGCGATTTTGCCCGCCCCCGACGGCGCGCCGCTGCCGGGCCATGAGGCCGAGGGTTTGGATTTGTCGCGCGGTAAACCGCGCTTCTATGTGATGCGGCTCGACGGGCGGGGCTTGGGCTTCCGCCAGATCACCCGCCATCGAAGCGTGACGCAGTGTTTGGCGTCCACGCTCGGCCAGGATTGGTATCTGGGCGTCGCCCCGCCCAAGGGGCTCGACGATCCGGACGCCAAACCGGCGCTGGACGATATCGTCGCGTTCAAAGTGCCCGGCGGGATCGCGATCAAGCTGCATGCCGGCACATGGCATGCGGGCCCGTTCTTCGCGGCGGCACAGATGGATTTCTTCAACCTCGAACTCGCCGACACGAACGAGATCGATCACCACACCGTGGTGCTGGAACGCGAATACGGCACGGCGTTCGAGTTCGAAGTCTAACTACTTCGCCGGCGGCGTCAGAACGTCCTTGCCCAGGAACGGGCGCAGGGCCTTGGGCACCACGACCGAGCCGTCGGCCTGCTGGTTGTTTTCCAGGATCGAGATCATCGCGCGGCCCAGCGCGATCGCCGTGCCGTTCAGCGTGTGGACGTAAAGCGGCTTGCCCTTGGGCTCGGTGCGATAGCGGATGTTCAGGCGCCGCGCCTGGAACTCGGTGCAGTTCGACGTCGATGTGATCTCGCCGAACTCGCCGCCTTGCCCGCGTGCGGGCATCCAGGCTTCGAGATCGTATTTGCGATAGGCGGCGGCACCCAGATCGCCCGTGCAGATATCGAGCACGCGATAGGGGATTTCCAGCGCGTCGAAAATGTCGCGCTCGTTGGCCAGCAATTCCTTGTGCAACGCTTCCGATTGCTCGGGCGGTGCGATCACGACCATTTCGACCTTGGTGAATTGGTGCACGCGATAAAGCCCGCGCGTGGCGCGGCCCGCCGCGCGCTCGGTGCGGAAGCAATGCGACACGCCCGCGATGCGGATCGGCAGCTGGGCCGCGTCCAGGATCGTGTCTTGGTAAAGGCCGCACAGCGTGATCTCCGACGTCGCGATCAGCGACAGGTCGGTATCCTCGATGTGATAGGTGTTCGTCTCGTTGCCGCGCGGTACGAAGCCCGTTCCCATCAGCACGGAATCGCGCGCGATGTCGGGGGTGATGTGGGGCACGTAGCCGCGCTTCACCAGGAAGTTCACGGCGAAATTCTGCAAGGCGAGTTCCAGCAGCGCGCCGTCGCCCTTCAGAAAGTAGAAGCCCGGCCCCGCGACCTTCGAACCGCCTTCGGTATCGATGATGCCGTGGAGTTCGCCCAAAGCTACGTGATCGCGCGGCGTGAAGTCGAATTTCGGGATCGCGACGGCGTTGCGCGAGATTTCCTTGTTGTCGTGGTCGTCGCGCCCGATCGGCGATTCCGGGTGCGTCATGTTCGGGATGCGCCACAGCAGCGCGTCCGCCTCCTCGGTCCGCTTATCGACCTCAGCCTTCAGCGCCTCGCGTTTTTCGCGCAGGGCCTTGCCGCGCTCGCGCTTCTCGTCGACCGACAGCGACTTGTCCGACGCCAAGGCGTTGGCCTCGGTCTGGGCGGCCTGCAACGCCTTGTCGGCGTCGCGGCGCGCGGTCTCGGCGGCAACGAAGGCCGAAATGTCGACGTCCACGCCGCGATTGCGGCAGTTTTCGGCGACCTTGTCGGCATTGGCGAGGACGTAAGCACGGTCGAGCATGGCGGGTCCGGGAATTGCTAAGAATTTACGGAATGACCGCTTAGCACGGGACGGGCAACCCTTGCCAGTTACGGCGTTTTGCCCCAGTTTCCCGGCCCGAAAGGCAGCCGAAATATGACCCGTTACGCCGATTTGAACCCGCCCGCCCGCCTTCTGATGGGCCCCGGCCCGATCAACGCCGATCCGCGCGTGCTGCGCGCCATGGCGACCCCCCTGATCGGGCAATTCGACCCATCGATGACGGGGTTGATGAACGAGACGATGGAACTCTATCGCGGCGTGTTCAAAACCGCGAATAAGTGGACGATGCTGATCGACGGCACGGCGCGCGCCGGCATCGAAGCGGCGATGGTTTCGCTGATCGAGCCGGGCGACAAAGTGCTGATCCCGGTTTTCGGCCGCTTCGGCCATTTGAAGGCGGAAATCGCGCGCCGTTGCGACGCCGAGGTGATTACGGTCGAGCGCGAATGGGGCACGGTGTTTCCGCTCGACGAAATCCGCGATCTCGTGAAGAAGCATCGGCCGCGTTTGCTCGCGTTGTGCCAGGGCGACACGTCGACCACGATGCTCCAGCCGCTCGCCGGCGTGGGCAAGATCGCGCATGAGTTCGACGCGCTGTTCTATACCGATACGACCGCGTCGCTGGGCGGCAACACACTGGAAACCGATGCGTGGGAAGTCGATTGCGTCTCGGCCGGTTTGCAGAAATGCCTGGCCGGGCCGTCGGGTTCGGCGCCGATCACGCTCAGCCCCCGCGCCGAAGCCGCGATCGTTCGCCGCCGCCATATCGAACAGGGTATCGCCACGGCATCGGATGTGCCCGGCAATGGTGCGCGCATTCGCTCCAACTATTTCGATCTCGCGATGATCATGGATTATTGGAGCGAGAAGCGCCTCAACCACCACACCGAGGCGACATCGATGCTCTACGCCGCGCGCGAATGCGCGAAGATTCTGGTCGAGGAAGGCGTGGACGCCGCCGTCGAACGCCATCGCGTGGCGGGCGGGGCGATGGCCGACGGGTTGAAGGCGATGGGCCTTAAACTCTTCGGCGACCAAACGTCGCGGATGAACAACGTCGTGGGCATCTATATTCCCGCCGAGGTTCAGGGCGACGCGGTGCGCAAATCCATGCTCGACGATTTCGCGATCGAAATCGGCACCAGCTTCGGGCCCTTGCACGGGAAGATCTGGCGGATCGGCACGATGGGCTACAACGCGCGCAAGGATACGGTTCTGACCACGCTGGTCGCGTTGGAAAGCGCTTTGGCAATGCACGGCGCCAAGATCGCGACCGGCAAGGCGGTGCCAGCCGCCCTTGCCGCATTCCGCGCGGCCCAGTCCCGAACGGCCAAGGCCGCCGAATAGGGTGGAACACCCGACGCATCTGGCGCTCGCTTTCGCCGACGGCCCGTGGGGCTTGGCGCTGGCGATGTTTCTGGCGGCGTTGGGCGGGGGCTTCGCGCATTGCGCGGCGATGTGCGGGCCCTTCGTGATGGCGCAAACGCTCGCACGGATGGGGGCGGGGCCCACGCGCCTCGCCGGGGCGGCGTTGCTGCCCTATCATTTCGGACGCGCAATCACCTACACATTGCTCGGCGCCGTGCTCGGCGGGTTGGGCGGGGCGTTGGGCTCGGTGCCCGGCTTGCGCTTCGTGATGCCGGTCTTGCTGGCGACGGCGGGCGCGTTATTCGCGCTGCAAGCCTTGGGGCGGGCCTTTGGTGGTACAGGCGGTTTCGTCGCCGCAAGCTTGGGCCGATTCGTGCGGCCGTTGATCGAGAATCCCGGTCCGCTGCGCGGCTTCGCCCTTGGGCTGGCGCTCGGCTTCTTGCCTTGCGGTTTGCTTTACGCGGCCCTTGCGGCCGCAGCCGGGGCGGGCGGGGCAGCCGAAGGCGCGTTCGCCATGGCGGCGTTTGCGCTCGGCACGACGCCCGCCTTGCTGATCGTCGGTTTCGCGGGCGCCATGGCCGCCAAACGGTGGAAGGCCGCGATGGCGCAGTTCTCGCCGGCGCTGATGCTGATCAACGCCGGCTTGTTGTTCTGGATGGCCTGGCGCGCGATCTAGTCGACGACCAAGTCCTTATAGGCGTGCCATGTCGCGTGGCCGATCAACGGCATCGTGATCGCGAGACCCAGGAAGAACGGCACCATCCCAAAACCGGTGAAGGCGACGATCAGCGCCGCCCACAGCGCCATCGGCTTCCAATTCGCGCGCACCGCGACCCACGACGTGGCGATCGCGACCCACACCGTGCAGTCGCGCTTGTCGAGCAGCATCGGAATCGAGATGGCCGAAATCGCGAAGACCAAAGCGGCGAGGATCGCCCCCAAGACCGTGCCGACGATCAGGAACGGCAGCGCCGTGGGCGAGAACAGCGTCAAGTCGATCAGTTCGCGGATACTGTTGCGCGGCGCGCCGAAAAACAGCGCGAACAGCAGCAACGCGAAGCGCACCCAGAACAGGTTAAACACCGCCAGGACGAGGCCCAAATACGCGAGATGCTCGGGATTTCGGGTTAACGCCGCCGCGGTGGTCGCGAAATCCGGATTTTCACCGAGTTCCAGGCGCCGGCTGGTGTCGTAAATTCCGGCGGCCAGCAACGGCGCCACGAACAGAAAGCCCGCCGCCAACGGCCACAGGGCGTAAATCTGGTCGAACCACCACAGCACCGCGACGACCGCATAGCTTGCGGCCACGATGGCGCCGCCATAGGTCAAACTGGTGTTTTGGGCGCGGCGGAAATCGTCCCAGCCCTTCCCGAGCCAGACCCAAGGCCGATCGACCGGTACCAGCCGGATCCGGGGGGAAGGACTGGCGAACACGGGGATGGCTTCCGGCATAGCGTCGATCTCCCTATGGTTTTCGGTCCAGCGTTAATTGGTCGCATCTTGCAGCGGTTGAGCCGCCGTTACCTTGACTTGGATCAATGTTTTCCATCCGCCGAATGGCGATAGTCAAGCATCGGAGTCCAGCCGGGCTTTTTGGCGCATACTCGACGTCAAGAAGACCGGACAGCAAAGGGGAGCAAAATGGCACTTGCCGCCACCGCGTCGGGCGAATCGGCCCGCGCCGCATCGGGGGCTGTACCGGCCTATAACGACGACGTCGTTCGGGCCGCCGCGATCGCGACGATTTTCTGGGGTTGCGTCGGCTTTTTGGTCGGCGTGGTGATCGCCTCGCAACTCGCCTTCCCCGTGCTCAATCTCGGGCTGGAATGGACGAGCTTCGGCCGGTTGCGCCCGCTGCACACCTCCGCGGTGATCTTCGCCTTCGGCGGCAACGCGCTGCTGGCGGCTTCGTTCTACATCGTCCAGCGCACCTGCCGGACGGAACTCTTTATGGGTTCGGCCGGCGCGTGGTTCGTGTTCTGGGGCTATCAGCTGTTCATCGTGATGGCGGCGCTGGGCTACGTGATGGGCATCACCTCGGGCAAGGAATACGCCGAGCCCGAATGGTTCGTGGACCTGTGGCTGACGATCGTCTGGGTCGTCTATCTCGTCGTCTATGCGGGCACGCTGATGAAGCGCAAGGAACCGCATATCTACGTTGCGAACTGGTTCCTGCTCGCCTTCATCATCACCATCGCGATGCTGCATATCGGCAACAACATCCAATTGCCGGTCAGCTTCCTGGGCTGGAAGAGCTATACGGTTCCGTCCGGCGTGCAGGACGCGATGATCCAATGGTGGTACGGCCACAACGCGGTCGGCTTCTTCCTGACTGCGGGCTTCCTGGGCATGATGTACTACTTCATCCCCAAGGCCGCGAACCGCCCCGTCTATTCCTATCGCCTGTCGATCGTGCACTTTTGGGCGCTGGTCTTCCTCTATATCTGGGCGGGCCCGCACCATCTGCACTACACCGCGCTGCCCGATTGGGCGCAGACGCTGGGCATGACCTTCTCCGTCATGCTGTGGATGCCGTCCTGGGGCGGCATGATCAACGGCCTGATGACGCTGTCGGGCGCCTGGGACAAGCTGCGCACCGACGCCTCTCTCCGGTTCTCCGTGACGGCTGTCGCCTTCTACGGCATGTCGACCTTCGAAGGGCCGATGATGTCGATCAAGGCAGTCAACGCGCTGTCGCACTACACCGACTGGACCATCGGCCATGTCCACTCGGGCGCGATGGGCTGGGTCGGTTTCGTCAGCTTCGGCATGCTCTACTATCTGGTGCCGGTGCTGTGGGGCCGCACGCTCTACTCGACCCGCTTGGTCGCGTGGCATTTCTGGATCGCGACGCTGGGCATCGTGCTCTACATCACCGCGATGTGGGTGTCGGGCATCATGCAAGGCCTGATGTGGCGCGCCTATGACGAGTACGGCTTCCTGCAATACTCGTTCGTCGAAACGGTCGCCGCGATGCATCCGTTCTACGTGATCCGCGCTTTGGGCGGGGTGCTCTACCTCGTCGGCGCGCTGATCATGGCCTACAACTTCTACAAAACCATCACGGCCGGCGCGCCGGTACGCGTCAGCGTGCCGCAAGCGGCCGCGGCCTGAGGGGAGGGCGGAACATGGCCTTCAAGTTCAGTCACGCGATCTTCGAAAAGAACGTCGTCATCCTGTCCATCGCTACGCTGATCACGGTCGCCATCGGCGGCCTGGTTCAGATCGTGCCGCTGTTCGCCAACGAACAGGTGATCGAGCGCGTGGAGGGCGTCAGGCCCTACACGCCGCTCGAACTCGCCGGACGCAACATCTACATCCGCGAAGGCTGCTACAATTGCCATAGCCAGATGGTCCGTCCGTTCCGCGACGAGATCGAACGCTACGGCCATTACAGCCTGGCGGCCGAGTCGATGTACGACCATCCCTTCCAATGGGGGTCGAAGCGCACGGGTCCCGATCTCGCGCGCGTCGGCGGCAAATACTCCGACGACTGGCACGTCGCCCATCTGATCGATCCGCGCGCCGTGGTGCCCGAATCGATCATGCCGGGCTACGCCTTCCTGGCCACGCGCCCGCTCGGCTACGCGGATATCGCCGAACATCTCAAAACGCTGCGCATCATCGGCGTGCCCTACACGCAAGCGCAGATCGACAACGCCAAGGCCGATCTGGAAGCGCAGCAGAATCCCGACGCCGATGGTGCTGCGGACGTGACCAAGCGCTATCCCAAGGCGGTCGTTTCCGCCTTCGGCGGCGATCCCGCCAAGGTCACGGAGATGGACGCGATGGTCGCCTATCTGCAGATGCTCGGCACGCTGGTCGACTTCAAGTCGGTCCGTCCCGAACAGCTGACGCAGTAACGGGGGCCGTTATGGACAAGCAGGAAATGATGAGTCTGATCGGCAGCGTGCAGATGGTCTGGCTGGTCGTGTTTTTCGCGGGGCTTATCGTGTGGGCTTTCTGGCCTTCGCGCCGCGCGGAAATGGACCGCAACTCGCGCATTCCGCTGCGCGACGACCACGACGTCAACGGCCGCTGAACGGGACCCGGGAGCAAATCGATGCCCACCAAGATCGAGAAAGACGAAATCACCGGCACCGAGACCACCGGCCACGAGTGGGACGGTATCAAGGAGCTGAACACCCCGCTGCCGAAATGGTGGCTGTGGACCTTCTACGCGACGATCATTTGGTCGATCGGGTATTTCATCGTGTACCCCGCGTGGCCGACGCTGTCGGGCCACACCAAAGGAACGCTCGGCTGGACGCAGCGCATCGAGATCGCGCAGCGTATGGAAGAAGCCAAAGCGTCGCGCGCGCCGTTCGTCGGCCGGATCGAGAAGGCGTCGCTGGACGAAATCCGTGCCACGCCCGACCTGCTGAATTTCGCTATGGCCGGCGGGCGTTCGGTCTTCGCCGAAAACTGCGCGCCTTGCCATGGTGCGGGCGGCTCGGGGGCCAAGGGCTATCCCAACCTCGCCGACGATTCCTGGGTTTGGGGCGGCGCGCTCGACGACATCCACACCACGATCGCCTACGGCATTCGTAACGCCAACACGCAGTCGCGTGTCAGCCAGATGCCGCGCTTCGGCGCCGACGGCGTGCTGAACGCGAAGCAGATCGACGACGTCGCCGAATACGTTCTGTCGCTGTCCAAGCGTTCGACGAACGCCGACGCGGTCAAGCGCGGCGAGACGGTGTTCTCGGAAAACTGCGTCGCCTGCCACCAGGAAGGCGGCGTGGGTTCGACCGATTTGGGTGCGCCGAACCTTGCGGCGAATATCTGGATCTATGGCGGCGACAAAGCCACGATCGTGGAATCCGTGCGTAACTCCCGTGCCGGGTCGATGCCGGCTTGGACCGGGCGCCTGGACGACGCCACGATCAAGATGCTCGCCGTCTACGTTCACGCGCTGGGCGGCGGCAAGTAAGCCGCCGCGCCACGCACCCCTCGCCCCTCGAGGAGGAAAGGCAAGGCTCGATCATGGACGGCACGTCTCCCCCCGATGCCGATGCCGCCGCCAGCAAGGCGGGGCATGTCGCGGTCGAAGATGCGGTTTCGACGAAGGTTCAAAAAGCGGCCACGCCGCTCTACGTCAGCCGCATCAAGGTGCATCCGAAGGATGTGAAGGGCCTCTACCGCCGCATCAAATGGGCGGTATTGGCCCTCTGCCTTGCGGTCTATTACCTCGCGCCGTTTCTGCGTTGGGATCGCGGACCCACGGCGCCCGATCAGGCGATCCTGATCGATCTGCCGGGGCGCAAAGCCTATTTCTTCATGATCGAGATCTGGCCGCAGGAAGTCTATTTCCTGACCGGCTTGCTGATCCTGGCGGCGATCACACTGTTCCTGGTGACGTCGCTGTTCGGCCGTTTGTGGTGCGGCTATGCCTGCCCGCAAACCGTGTGGACCGATCTGTTCATGTGGGTCGAACGCAAGATCGAAGGCGACCGCAACGCGCGCATCAAGCTCGACGCCGCCCCCTACACGGGCGAGAAGATCGTCAAACGCGCGCTCAAGCACACGGCGTGGATCGCGATCGCGCTGGCGACGGGCGGCGCTTGGGTCCTCTATTTCGACGATGCGCCGACGGTGATCCGCGACGTCTTCACCGGCAACGCGACGCTCACCCAGTATTTCTTCATCGGGATGTTCACGGCCACGACCTATACGCTCGCCGGCTGGGCGCGCGAACAGGTCTGCACCTATATGTGCCCGTGGCCGCGCTTCCAGGGCGCGATGCTCGACGACCAAAGCTACGTCGTCACCTACGAGGAATGGCGCGGCGAAAAGCGCGGCAAGCTCGCCAAGGCGGCTCCGGGCGTGGACCCGTGGGCCGGGCGCGGCGATTGCGTCGATTGCAATTCCTGCGTGGCCGTGTGCCCGACGGGCATCGATATCCGCGACGGCCAGCAGCTCGAATGCATCGGCTGCGGCCTGTGCATCGATGCTTGCGACGCGGTGATGGACAAGGTCGGCCGCCCGCGTGGACTGATCCGCTTCGACACGCTGGCGAACCAAGCCTGCCGTGCCAAGGGCGAACCGGCGACGCATAAATTCATCCGCCCGCGCACGCTGATCTATGCGGGCGTGCTCGCGTTCGTCGGCGCCGTCATGCTCGTGGCGCTGCTGTCGCGCGCCACGGTCGAGCTCAACGTGCTGCGCGACCGTGCGCCGCTTTTCGTTACGCTGTCGGACGGCAATATCCGCAACGCCTATACGATCCATGTGCTGAACAAAACGCACGCGCCGCGCGACTTCGCGCTCGCCGTGTCGGGCCTGCAAGGGGCCGTGCTCGGCGTCGCGGGGTCGGATGCGGCGGCCGCACCGGTCGCGACGCTGTCCGCCAAGCCCGATTCGGTCGCGACCTATCGCGTATTCGTGACCGTGCCCGCGCAAAGCGTGCGCGGCAAAGCGTCCTCGCCCGTGCGTTTCGATCTGAAGCCGCGCGAAGGGCGCGGCAGCGCCGACTACGACTCCGTCTTCCTCGCCCCCGGACGGTAGGAGAGCATTATGAACGTCGCCGGTTTCCGCCTGTCGCCCGAACGTCATCTGTGGCTGGTCTATCCGCTCGCCTTCGTCGCGGTGCTGATCGCCAACGGCGCGCTCGTCTATTTCGCGCTGTCGTCGTGGCCGGGCCTCGCCTACGACAACGCCTACGAGCGCGGGCGCAAATACAATCAGGTGCTGCGCGAGGAAGATCGCGAAAGCGCTCTCGGCTGGAAGATGGAAATCCTTCGCGACGGCGACGTGGTCACCGTGCGCACGCTGGACGCGACCGAGAAGCCGCTGTCGGATCTCGACGTGACGGCCATTCTCGTGCGCCCGGTCGGCGGCATGCCGAACCGCACCTACAAATTCCGTTCGGTGGCGCCGGGAACCTATACGGGCGCCATCGAGCTGCCCTTGCCGGGCCAGTGGGAATTGCGCGTCGTCGCCGAGAACGCGCAAGGCGCGCGCGTTCACGAATTCGTGCGCTTCTTCGTCCGCTAAGACGCCCCGATGGCTCCCCTCGACGATCTTTCGACGCGCGCCAACGCGGCGACCTGCGTGCATTGCGCCGCACCGGTCGCGCCGGGCGTCCGGTTTTGCTGCACGGGCTGCGAAGGCGCCTACGAGGCGGTGAAGGGCCTGGGCCTCGACGCGTTCTACGCGCGGCGCACGGCACCCAGCGCCAAGCCGCAGGACGACGGGGTTATTCAGGATTACGCGTCGCGCGTGAACCTCTCGCCCGAAGGGGTGGCGACGCTGCATTTGATGGTCGAAGGCATCACTTGTGCGGCCTGCGTTTGGCTCATCGAAAGCGTCTATGCGCGCGAAGCCGATGTGCTCGACGCGCGGGTCAATCTGTCGACCGGGCGTCTCGTCCTTAAATGGAAGGGCGATGCGGCGCGCGCCGATGCGCTGGTCGCGGTCGCGGCCAAGCTCGGCTTCCGCTTTGTCCCCTTCGATCCTTCTTGCCTGACGCGCGCGGGCGACGCGGAAGAACGCGATCTGCTGCGCGCGACGGGTGTCGCCGGGTTCGCCGCCGGCAACGTGATGATGCTGTCGCTGGCCGTTTGGGTCGGCAGCGATATGGGCCCGGCGACCAAGGATCTGCTGCATTGGGTGTCGGCGCTGATCGGCTTGCCCTGCATTTTCTTCGCGGGGCTCCCGTTCTATCGCTCGGCCATCGGGGCGCTGCGCGGCGGCCGGGTCAATATGGACGTGCCCATCGCCGTGGGCATCACCATGACGGCGGCGATGAGCTTGTCGGAAACCATCCGCTCGGGCCCCTACGCTTATTTCGACGCGGCGCTGACGCTGCTGTTCTTCCTGCTGGCGGGGCGCTATCTCGACCGGCGCGCGCGCGGCAAGGCGCGCGCCACGGCCGAACATCTGCTGGCTTTGCGCGCCGCCCCGGTCACGGTGATCGATCCGGAAGGGCGTGCGCGCGCCGTGCCGGTCGACGCGGTGAAGGCCGGCGATTTCGTCCAGGTCGCGGCGGGCGAGCGTATCGGCGTCGACGGCGAAATCCTGTCCGGCGTCACCGATCTCGACACCAGCCTCGTCACCGGCGAATCGCTGCCGCGCGGGGCCAAGCCGGGCGATGCGGTGTTCGCGGGTATGATCAATCTGGGCGCGCCGTTGCGTTTGCGTGCGACCGCGACAGGCGAGAACACGCTGCTCGCCGAAATCGTCCGTTTGGTCGAAGCGGCCGAAGGCGGGCGCTCGCGCTTCGTCGCGATCTCCGAACGCGTCACGCGGCTCTATGCGCCCGTCGTGCATGTCACCGCGCTGGCGACATTCCTGGGCTGGTATTTCCTGATCGGTGTCGATTGGCAGGTGGCGATGCTCTACGCCGTCGCCACGCTGATCATCACCTGCCCCTGCGCGCTGGGCTTGGCCGTGCCGTCGGTGCAGGTCGTCGCGTCGGGCCGCTTGCTCAAAAGCGGCGTGTTGCTGAAGAACGCGACGGCGCTCGAACGCCTTGCCCAGATCGACACGATCGTGTTCGACAAGACCGGCACGCTGACCCAAGGCCAGCCGGTGCTGGTCGACGAGCCGCAGCGCGCCAAGGACGATCATCGCTTCGCCGCGTCGATGGCCGCCGCCTCGCGCCATCCCTTGTCGCGCGCCTTGGCCGCGACGATCCGCGATGTGCCCATCGCGACCGGCGTCGTCGAGCATCCGGGCCAAGGTCTGACGCTGGGCCAAGCGAAGCTCGGCAGCCGCGCTTTCGTGCGCGTGGACGACATCCTGGCGGGGCAAGCGACGGGCCCGGAGCTGTGGCTCGATCGCGGCGACGGGCGCAAAGTGCGCTTCGCCTTTCAAGACGCGGCGCGCGACGACGCGGCCGAGACGATCGAGCATTTGATGCACGAAGGCTATGCGATCGAGCTGCTGTCGGGCGACCGGCGCGAGACCGTGCGCGATGTCGCCGCCACGCTGGGCATCGCCGAATGGCGGGCGGAAGTTAATCCGGCGGCGAAAGCCGCACGGCTTGCCGAACTCGCGGCGGCCGGCCGCAAGGTGCTGATGGTCGGCGACGGTCTCAACGACGCGCCCGCCTTGGCGGCAGCACACGCGTCCTTGTCGCCGGCGACGGGGGCCGATGTGGCGCAGGTCGCGGCGGATGCGGTGTTCCAGGGGGCCGGGTTGTCGGCGGTGGGCGAATTGCTCGACGTCGCGCGCCGGGCGCGCGGCCTCGTGCGCCACAACATCGTCGCGTCGATCGTCTATAATGCGCTGGCCGTTCCCGCCGCCGTGCTGGGATACGTCACGCCGCCATTGGCGGCGTTCCTGATGTCGTCGTCGTCGATCTACGTCGTCGTCAACGCTTTGCGCCTGGGAAGAACGCGATGGACACGCTCCTGATCCTCATCCCCGTGGCACTTGTCGCGTCGCTGCTGGCGCTGGCCGCGTTCTTGTGGTCGTTGCGCTCGGGCCAGTACGAGGATCTCGACGGGGCCGCGTCGCGCATCTTGTTCGACGACGAGAAGCCGAAACGCTGAGGCGCTTGCGGGGCGCCGCGCCCCGGGGCATGGTTCCGCCCCATGTCACACGATCTCGACCCAGAAATCACCGCCGTCCTTGCCGAAACCGTTCAGCGTTTCGGCCCGGCCCCCAATCATCTGCCCGGCAATCCCGAGGCGGCGCGCAAGGATGTCGAACTGCGCCGCGCTTTCGTCAATCTCGGCGGGCCGCAGATGCGCGAAAAGCGCGATCTGATGATCGATCTTGCCGGCCGTTCGATTCCGGCGCGCTTCTTCGTGCCGGAAGGCGAGACGCGCGGCTTGCTCGTGTGGTTCCACGGCGGCGGCTGGGTGCAAGGCTCGATCGACACGCATGACCGCTTGTGCCGCGCGCTGGCGTCGGGCGCGGGGACCCGCGTCTTGTCGATCGGCTATCGCAAAGCGCCGGAATTTCCGTTTCCCGTACCGCTCGACGATTGCTTCGATGCTTTCGTCTGGGCGCGCAAGAACGCCGAAACGCTGGGTGCCACGCCCGACAAGCTCGCGGTCGGCGGCGATTCCGCCGGCGGCAATCTCGCTTTCGGCGTATCGGTCAGGCTCGCCGCGCAAGGCATGCCAGCGCCCATCGCGCATATCGGCGTCTATGGCGTCTATGATTGCGATCTCGATACGCAATCCTATCTCGCCCCCTTCGGCGACGGGCGCTATGGCCTCAGCCGCGCCGCGATGGCGATGTATTGGGATCTCTATTGCCCGGACGTCCAGCGCCGCGAACATCCGGAAGCCTCGCCGCTGCGTGCGCCCGACATGACGATCTTCAAGCGGCCTTACATCATGGCCGCGGGCCTCGATCCGCTGCGCGACGACAGCCGCAAGATGCGCGACAAGCTGGTCGCTTCGGGCGTCGACACGGTCTATGTCGAATTCCCGCGCGCCAATCACGCTTTCGTGCATTTGGGGGCGTTCGCCGCCGTATCGCGCGAAACGGTTGCGCAGATGTCGGCGCATTTGGCGCGCGCGTTTTCGGTTTAGTCAGACCGGCAAGCGCAGCGCGCTTTTGCCGGTGACGGCGCCGATCGCGGCGACCGCGGCGACGGCCGTGCCGTGCCACAGCAGGATCATCGTCGCGGTGTCGAGGCTGTGGAACGTCTCCAGCGTCGCCGACGCGAAAGCGGCGACGGCCAAGGCCGCCCATGCGCCCGTCGCGACGGGGGCGAGCGGGGCGGCCTTGCGCAGCATCCAGCCAAGGGCCAGGCCCAGCGGAATGCTGGTTTGCAGGATCACCTGCACGCAATGCCAGCTCGTGCCGATATGCGAAAACCCGTGCGCGACGAGTTCGCCCAAGCATCCGGCGCCCAGCGTGCCCAGCCACACGGCGAGCGGCGGAATCGGCAGCAGGAAAAGCCAGCGCGGCGCGCCGGGCACGGACAAATGGAACACCGCGAAGGTCGCGAGAATGCCGGTCAGCACCGAGGCGAGCCACGGCACCACGAAAACGGGCTGGTCGAGGCGCGCGAGGAACATCTCGCTGGGCCCGTAGAACAGCGCGATCGCCAGCAGGCACGGTGCGGCGAAGGCGAGATAGCGCAGCGCGCGGCTGACGGGGCTGGCGAGCGGCTTCACGGGCCGGACATCCGCGCTCAAAGCGCCGATCAGATTTTCGGTGTCGCGCGTCGTCATGTGGTTTCCTTCTTCCACATCTTGCGCAGATTCGCCAAGGCGCGATGCGTGGCGACCTTCAGCGCGGTGATCGACTGGCCCGATTGGGCGGCGGCCTCGGCCAGCGACATTTCCTTCAGCTTCAACATCTCCACCGCCTGGCGCTGACCGGGCGGCAATTTGGCGACCCAGCGCCGCACCGTTTCGCCCGAATCGCCGCGATCCAGTTCCCGGTTCGATTCGGGGTCGGCGAAGGTTTCGGCCGCATGGTCGGGCATCGCGACTTCGTTGCGCGAAATTCCGGTTCGCCGGCGGCGCCAATCGACCGCGCGCCGTCGCGCGATCGCGGTCAGCCAGGGCCGCACGGGGCGGGCGGGGTCGTAGGTGTGGCGGATGGCGTGGATCGTGATCAGTGCTTCCTGCACCACGTCCTCGATCGCGTCGGCGGGAATGCCGGTGCGCGCGACGATGGCGCGCAAAAATCCCGCGCTCTCGCCCAGAAAACGGCGATACGCCGCTTCGTCGCCCTGTTGGGCGCGGGCAAGCAAATCGGGCCAGTCGTCGTCGCGCATGGGCCCGACGATGGCACGGCATTGGGGTGCCGCGCCACTGATCGCGGCGCTTACGCCCCCAGATTGATCGTCCGGCCCCGGTCGCCGAAGCTCAAAGGCGCGTTGCCGGACGCGAAATCCGCCAGCAGTCGCGTCACGTCGAACGCCGGGTTGCGGTCCAGCGCGCCCGAATCGCCCGGGGCGGCCTTTTTGGCGCGCTCGACATCCGTACAATTCTGACACGGTATTCCATTCACGATTTGCATGGCGGATTCTCCGCTGTTGGTCTCGTGGCAAAGTTCGGGTCGGACGCCGAGAAGGTTACGGGTTAACCGTCCGTTAGCCGTATTTCGCAACCGGTCTGCAATATCGCGTCGTTATTGTCGGACCCATGACGGTTAAAATCGACGCCTTCGTGCGCGACGTGGTGCCGGTAGTGCCGAGCGACCCGTGCGATTCGGTGTATGCGCGCTTCGTCGAGGACCGGGATTTGATGGCGGTGCCCGTGTGCAAGCACGGCCGCGTCGTCGGGCTCGTCGACCGTTACGACTTTCTGCGGCAATTGGCACATTCCTATGGCCGCGCTTTGTTCGACCGAAAGCCGGTCGCCGTGCTGATGGATCGCGCGCCGCTTGTCGTCGATCGGGAAATCGACATCCTCACCCTCCAGCGTAAGGTCGAGCGCGAGCATCCCTCGGCGCTGATCCGGGGCTTCGCGGTCACGGCCGATGGCATATATGCGGGCTACGGCGACGCACTCGCCCTGTTGCGCGCGAGCCTCGCGGAAAGTGCCGCGACCAACGCGAAGCTGGCGGCGGCCCTCGACGAGGCGCGCCAAGCGGGCGAGCTCAAATCGCGCTTCCTCGCCAATGTCAGCCACGAACTGCGCACGCCGCTTAACGCCATCATCGGCTTTTCCGAAATCATGGTGGCGGAATCGATGGGAAAGATACCCGTGCGCTACCGCGAATACGCCGCCGACATCCACGCCAGCGGCCGGCATCTGCTCGATCTGATCGGCGACCTGCTCGACATGGCGAAGATCGAGGCGGGCCAAATGCGCGCTTCGGCCGAGGAGTTCCATGCCGAACTGGCGATCGGCACGGCGGTGCGTTTGGTTCGCGAACAAGCCGCGCGCGGCGGAGTCGCGTTGACGGTGTCGGTCGATCCCGAGCTTGCCCCGCTGCACGCCGACCCGCGCCATTTCCGGCAGATTCTGCTGAATCTGCTGTCCAATGCGATCAAATTCACGCCGCGCGGCGGCAAGATCGAAATCCGCGCCTACGTCGAAGCGGTTGGCGCGCTGACCGTCGAGGTGGCGGATTCCGGAATTGGCATGAGCGAGGCCGAGCGCGAAATCGCGCTGCGGCCTTTCGGCCAAGCGGCCAATGCCATGACGCGCCTACACAACGGAACGGGGCTGGGGCTGCCGATCGTCAAGGCGCTGGCCGAAATCAACGGCGCTAGTTTCGACCTGGTCAGCGCCCCCGACAAAGGAACCTGCGCGATCTTGCGCTTCGACGCCGCGCGGCGCAGTTACTCGGCCGCCTGACGCGGCGTGTCGGGCTTGGTCGCGACGCGGATTTCTTTCTCGCCCGCTTCCGCCAGCAGCGAAATGAAGCGCCGGCGCATCAGCATGCCGGGCTTATCGGACGGCATGTGGAATTCCTCGCCCGAGGTCGCTTCCAGCGGCACGTCGAACTCCGTCGCTTCCAGAATTTCGCGATCCTCGCCGGTGACCTGCCGGTCGAAGGCGACGACGCTGGCGGCCGGCGTCTCGGCCTCCGTGTCGTTGCGATAGACGAATTGGACGAGCTGGCTGCGCGTGTCGTCGATCGGCGTCGCACCGGTCTGGATGCAATGCACCAGACCGTTGGGATAGCGGATGCGCAATTGGCGGAAGAACGGCATGAACCAGGTGCGCGTATTGTCGCGCGTGGTCATGCCTTCTTCGATGCCGAGATTCTTCTTCTGCAGATCGGGGTTCTGCACGCGCACGATGGAATGCGTGCGGAAGCCCCAAGGAAATTCCTCGTAGGTCATCTCCGACGGCGTGGGATCGGGATCGCCGAAGCTCGATTTATGCACATAGGTGAAATGCGCGTTGTCGAACGCGTTCTCCAGCACGCGCAGCGCGTTCACGTTCCACGGCTCGTAGAATTCCGGAATGCGGCGGAAGCTCGGGTCCGACGCTTCGGGGATTTCGGGGATGTCGAACATCGGCTCGTCCAGCGCCACCCAGACGAAGCCGTAGCGTTCCTTGGCGCGATAGGCGTCGATCTTGAACTTGGGCGTGCGGCTCGCATCCTTCCATTGCGGAATGCGCGTGCATTGGCCGGACGCGTCGAACTCCCAGCCGTGATAGCCGCAAGCGATCCGGCCCTCCGGCGTGCAGAACCCTTTCGACAGCTTGGCTGTGCGGTGGCAGCAGCGGTCGATCGCCGCCGCCGGATTGCCGTCCGCGTCCTTCCACAGCACGATCGCCTGGCCCAGCAGCGTGAAGGGCACGGGCTTGTCGGCCAGCCGGTCCATCGGCAGGACGGGGTACCAGAAACGGCGCAGAATCTTCTGTTGGGTCACCAGCATGGTTCGCTCTCCCGGGCTCGGTCCGATGCTTGCAAACCGCTTGCCGGTCGGGCAAGGGGAAAGGCGAAAGGCGCAGGGAAACCATGAAAATTCTGCTGATTTCGGCACACCCGGTCGAAACCTCGTTCAATGCCGCGATCCAGAAAACGGCCCTCGCGGCGCTGCGCCGGGCGGGGCACGAGGTCGACCATCTCGATCTGTATGCCGAAAATTTCAACCCGGTGCTGAGCCGCGAGGAACGCCTGGGCTATCACGAAATCCCGGCCAATCGCGGGCCCGTGCAGCCATATGTCGACCGGTTGATGGCGGCCGAGGGCATCGTGTTCGTCTTCCCGACCTGGTGCTACGGCTTGCCCGCGATTTTGAAGGGCTGGTTCGATCGCGTGTTGCTGCCGGGCGTGTCGTTCAATCTGGGCGCGGACGGCATCGCGCGCCCGGCGCTGACGCATATCAAGCGCGTGATCGGCATTTCGACTTACGGAAGGCCGTGGTGGGTCGCGACGTTCCTGGTCGGCAATCCGCCCAAGAAGCAGATCATGCGCTATTTCCGCCTGCTGACGGCGGGGCGCGCGAAAATGAACTGGCTGGCGCATTACGACATGAACCGCGCGACGGATAAAACGCGGAGCGATTTTCTGGCGAAGATCGACCGTACGCTGGGCGGTGTGCGATGAAATTTCTGCTCGTCTACGCCCATCCGCGCGACGATTCCTTCTGCCACGCGCTGAAGGAAAAAGTGACCGCGACGCTCGCAAAAAGCGGACACGACGTGGACGTGCTCGACCTCTACGCTGAGGGCTTCCGGCCCGACATGTCCGCCGAAGAGCGCGGACGCTACAATTACGAAAAGACGAATCTGGAAGGGATCGAGGCCTATGTCGCGCGCCTCACTGCGGCCGACGGGCTCGTCTTCGTCTATCCGACCTGGTGGTACGGCCTGCCCGCGATGCTGAAGGGCTGGTTCGACCGCGTCTGGGCGCCGGGCGTGGCGTTCGAGATCAATGGCGGCGTCATCAAGCCGCTGCTTCGCCGCGTCAAATCCATCCATGTCGTGACGACGATGGGCGCCCCCTGGTGGTTCGCCTGGCTTATGGGCCATCCGGGCCGCATGTTCCTGCGTCTGGGTGTCAAAAGCATGTGCGGGCGCGGCTGTCGCTTCGTGTGGCGCGCGCATGACCGCATGGATTCGTCGACGCCGGAAAGCCGGGCCGCGTTCCTGGCCGAAGTCGAAAAGACCTTCGCGCGCGTCTAGACCCAGCCGGTGGTCTCGAGATCGGCGGCGGCACCGGCCCCCAACGGCTTCAGCGCCGGGCCGCCCTGCCAGCCCGCCATCTTACCGGGATTGGCGAGGCCGTAGGGATCGTGACGCTTGCGGAATTCGAACTGCGCATCGTCGATCTTCTTCATGCCGCCGTTCTGCAACAGCCATGTATGCGCGTTGGCGATGCGAATACCCAAGGCTTCGTGCGCCTTCACCAAGCGGTCGAGCTGGTCGCGCCCGGTATAGCGGAATACCGGAATGCCCTGCACGGTGACGCGCCCGTCGAAGCGCACGCATTCATAGTGATGCATCATCTCACCGCCGGTCGCCGCTTCGAGCTTCGCGACGATATCGAGTGTGCCGTTCGCCGGCAGCATCGATTGCAGATAGGTGACCGACTTATCGGCGCGCAACGCATGCAGCGTCGTATGGCCCCAGGAATATTCGTAAAGCGGAGGTTCTCCCGGAGCCTCATCGGCCTGGCGATCCAGCGTGATCGTGGCGCCATGTTCTGCCGCCAAAGCCTGCACGCCCAAATGCGAGTATTCGGCGACGATCGCCAGGACGAGCCATTTGCCGGCCGGGCAGAATTCGCGGATCGGTTTGAAGTTCTTGGTGAGATCGGGATGCGCGACCGTCGCGAGTTTCTTGACCAGCCCGTCCGACGCCGCCAACGCCAAGCCGAAGCGCGTCGCCGCGATCGTATCGGGGCAGGCGAAGATCATTTCGCGCCACGGCACGGCTTGGGTCGTCGCCATATCGACCGACAAGATCAAACCGTTGGTGCCGTAGGCGTGCATCGCCTGCTGCACCTCGTCGCCTTCCAGATCGACGATGGTCGGTTCGTCCGACAGCGTCACGACGCGCAAGCCCGCGACATTGCCGCGATCGCGCAGCATGCCGAATTGGATCGAGCCGATGCCGCCCGATCCGCCGGCGACATACCCGCCCAACGTCGCCGTGCGCGCGGTGGACGGATGCAGGCGCAGCTCGACGCCATGCGCGTCGCGAAGCTGGCGGTCGAGCGATGCGATGCGCGTGCCCGACAACGCGCGCACGCGGCCGGGCGCGACGAATTTCAAACCTTCGACGCGGCTGAAATCGACGAGGGCGCCGCCCGCCAGCGGAATCGCTTGGCCGTAATTCCCCGTGCCGCCGCCGCGCGGCGTGACCGGCGTTTTGGTCGCGACGGCGGCGCGCGCGATGGCCAGTACGTCGGCTTCGTCGCGCGGGACGACGATCAGATCGGCTTCCAACGCGCCGAGTTCCTCGCGCAGGATCGGCGAGAACCAATAGAAGTCGCGGCTTTTGATCTTCAGCGCGACCGGGTCGTCGACGACGGGAATGTCGCCGAGCAATTCCCGGAAGCGGGAAAGGTTCACAGCTTTGCCTCGGCCCATTTGGAACGCGTGGGCGTGCGTTCCTCCCAAGCGCGCATCTTGCCGACATTCAACAGGCCGTAGGGATCGGCCATTTTCTTGAATTCGTATTGCGCTTCGTCGACGACCTTCATGCCGCCGTCTTCCAGCAGGAAGGTGTGCGGATCGAAGATCGGGCAGCCGTTCTTCTCGTGGATCTCGATGATTTCGCGCAGACGCGCATCGGTCGTGTAGCGCACGACCTGAAGGCCGAAACACGCGACCTTGCCGCCCAAGCGCACGAATTCCAGATGCAGCGGCACTTCGTCGCCGAAGATCTTCCACATCTTCTCGACCAGGGCGACATGGTCGGGCGGCGGGAACAGCGTCTGCATATAGGTGATCGACTTGTCGACCTTCAGCACCTGCAGCGTGGTGTGGTTCCAGGTGAATTCGTAAAGCGGCGGAATATCGGCTTGGTCCGTGTAGTCACGGTCGAATACGATTTCGCCGGCGAAATCCTTCACCAAATCGGCGGTCGCTTCGCGGCTGGTCTGCGCCACCATCAGAATGACGATCGCCTGGCCGTCCTTCAGCATCGGCCGCAGCGGCTTGAAATGCTGGGCCGCGCCCCAATCGATGGGCGAGACGAGTTTCTTCACGACACCGTCGGCCTCGCATAGCGCCTGCGCAAAGCGCGTCGCGACCATGATGTCGGGGAAACACGCGACTTGCTCGGCCCAGGGCCAGGCGCGCGCCATCGCGACGTCGAGCTCGGTGATGATGCCGTTGGTGCCGTAGGCGTGGACGACCTTCTGCACGTCGTCGCCGGTGAGTTCGACGATGCGGGGCGTTTCCTCGACCGTCACGACGCGCAGGCGGCGCACATTGCCGCGATCGCGCAGAATGCCGTAATTGATCGAGCCGATACCCGACGAGCCGCCGGAAATGAAGCCGCCGATCGTCGCCGTGCGGCGCGTCGACGGATGGAAGCGCAATTCCCAGCCTTGCTTCAGCGTCTCGTTTTCGAGATCGATCAGCTTGATGCCGGGCTGGACGGTCAGCACGCCTTTGTCGAGCCGCACGATCTTGTCGAGGCCCGACATATCCAGGATCACGCCGCCCGCCAGCGGCATCGCTTGGCCGTAATTGCCGGTCCCGGCCCCGCGCACGGTCAGCGGGATGCGATCCTTCGCGCAAGCGGCGGCGACGGCGATCACCTCGGCTTCGGTTTTCGGCAGCACGACGATGTCGCCGAAATGCTTGCCCAGCTGCTTTTTCAGCACCGGCGAATACCAATAGAAATCGCGGCTCTTCTGTTTGACGAGTGCCGGCTCTTCGATCGTTTCCATATTGCCGATCGCCGCCTTGAATGCCGTCCAGTCGGTGACGGGGGCGGGCGGGGCGGGCGGATCGGCCCAAAGATTCTCGCTCATGCGGATTTCCAGCGGCGCATCTTGCCGGGGTTGAGCAGGCCGTAGGGATCGGTCCCGCGTTTGAAGTCGAGATGGTGGTCCTGCGCGATCACCTTCGGGCCCTTGTCCTCGAGCACGTAGGTGTGCGGGTTGGGGATGATGCAGCCCGCCGCTTCGTGATCGCGGATAATCTCGTAAAGCCGCGCCTCGGATTTCCAGCGCACGACTTGCAAGGCCGAACAATTCACCCGGCCGAAACGGCGCTGGAACTCGAGATGCATCATCACCTCGTCGCCGTATTTCTCGTACATCGCCTGAACGACTTCGAGATTGCGGCCGATGGGAAACACGGTTTGCAGATAGGTGACCGTCTTGTCGGTCTTCAACACCTGCAAGGTCGTATGGTTCCAGCAATATTCGTAGATCGGCGCGTCGTGGCCGTCTTCGTCGGGCGTGTCGCGCCACGCGGTCAGCGTGCCGTTATGGTCTTTGATCAGCGCCTCGAACGGTTCGCGGTCGCCGGCGGCGATCATCGCGAAGAACACATGCTTGCCCTCGGGGCATTCGTCTTTCAGGCCCTTGAACAGCGACGGGATTGGCCACGCGACGGCGGCGGCTTCTTTCTTCACGATGCCGTCGGCTTCGGCCAAGGCTTGGCCGAAGCGTGCCGAATCCATGAAGTCGTCGAACGCCACGACCGCGTCGCACCATTCCCACACGGGCACCAGGCCGATCTCGGCCTCGAGGATCACGCCCGTCGTGCCGTAGGCATGCGTCGCTTTGGCGACGTCGCGCCCGCGCAGTTCCAGCGTGCGCGGAACCGGTTCGCAGGTCGCGACCTTCAAGCCGGGGATGCAGCCCCAATCGCGCAACTGCCCGTGCATCACGCTGCCCACGCCCGCGGCCCCGCCCGCGAGATAGCCGCCCAGCGCCGATTGGCGCTTGGTCGACGGATGCATGCGCAATTCCCAGCCCATAGGCCGCGTGCGGCGGTCGATCTCGATCAACAGCGTGCCCGCTTCGAAACGGCCCACACCCGGCTTGATCGAAATCGTGCGGTCGAGCTTGTCGGTCGCCAGCATCACGCCGCCATTGAGCGGCACCAACTGGCCGTAATTGCCGGTCGCCCCGCCGCGCGGCATCACGGGGATGCGGAATTGCGCGGCCGCCCCCAGCACGCGCAACGCTTCGTCTTGATCCTTGGGTACGGCGACCAGATCGGCCGATTTCCGATTGAGCTCGGCCTTCAGGATCGGCGAGTACCAAAAGAAGTCGCGGCTTTTGAGGCGCACGACCTGCGGGTCGTCGATCACCTCGACGCCGCCCAGCGCCTTGCGGAATCCCGCCAGATCGTAGCCGTGGCCGCCGTCCATCACGGCGCCCCGACCAGCGCGTCGAGCGTGGCGAAATCGGGCGGCGTGGTGTCGATCGCCTTGCCGTTGCGGATCACGGCGCGGTCGCTTTGCGAACGCGACAGGAATTCCGACCAGCTTCGCGCCTTGAACACGATCAGATCGGCGGGCACGCCCTTGGCCAAACGCCCGGCTTGCGGCAGGCGCATCGTCTCGGCGGGGTTCTTGGTCGCGGCCAGCGCCCAGCCGTCTAGAGGATGGTCGAGCTGCAGGATGCGAACGGCCTGCACGAAGGTCTCGGCCATGTCGTGATCGCCATAGGCGTAGAACGGGTCGCGGACGTTGTCGCCGCCGACGGCGACGTTCATGCCCGCCGCGCGCATTTCGTGCAGTACGGTCACGCCGCGCCAGCGCGGCGTGCGGCCCGCCTTGCGGCCTTGCAGATACATGTTGCACATCGGCAGCGAAACGACGGCGATGCCCGCATCGGCGCACAGCTTCACCGTTTCGGCGATCGCGTCTTCTTCCTGCAAGGACAGCGAGCAGCAATGCCCGCATTGGATCTTGCCCTTGAACTTGCGCTTGAGCGCGATCTTGGCGATGCGGATCAGCGTGCGCGCCGTGGTGTCGTCGGTTTCGTCGACATGCAGGTCGAGATCGAGCCCGCGCTCCTCGGCCAGGATGAAGACCTTCTCCATCAATTCGTCGAAGCCGGCGGGCACGCCGGCGTGATCTTCGCCGGCCATGCGCGTGACGCAGCCGAGCAGGCCGTTATGCTTGGCGACGAGATCGGCGAGCTGCTTGCCGCCATCGGTCGCGAACAGATCCATCGATACGATGGACGAGGCTTGCAGCGTGACCTTGCCGGCCCATTTGTCCCGCAGTTTCGCGAAGACGGGCCAGGAAATCTCGGCCTGCGGCGGGAAACTGTCGAGATGGGTGCGGATCGCCGATACGCCGCGCGCATAGGCGGTCGCCACGCCGAAATCGAAACGCGCCTCGACATCGGCCGCATTCCAATTCGCCTTGCGGTCTTCCATGGTCGCGGTCAGCGCGCCGAAGAACGTGCCGTCGACATTCGGGTTGCGCGGCCAGATATGGCCCTTGTCGAGATGGGTGTGGATATCGACCGGGCAGGGCCAAACCATCGCGCCCTTCAAATCGGGGCCGATATCGATGGGGGCGGCACCCGCCGTCAGGATATCGGCGATCTTGCCCTTTTCGACCACGATGTCGCGCTTGGCGAGATTGCCGTCTTCGAGCAAAGCGTTGACGTTGCGCAACGCGTAGCGATCGGTCTTCGGCGGCTCGAAAAAGGACGGCAACTCAATTCTCCCGCTTGAGAGCGCTTTCGTGCCAGCGGCGCAGCACGAGATGCGACAAGAACGACAGGCACAGGAAAATCACGATCCCGGAAATCGAGATCATGAACAGCGCGGCGAACATGCGCGGAATGCGCAGCTGATAACCCGATTCGAGAATGCGATAGGCGAGCCCCGAAGCGGAGCCGCCGGTTCCCGCGACGAATTCCGCCACCACCGCGCCGATCAGGCTGAGGCCGCCGGAAATTTTAAGTCCGGCGAGGAAATAGGGCGTGGCCGCGGGCAGGCGCAGGTAAAGCAGCGTCTGGAAGCGCGAGGCGCGGTAGAGCTGGAACAGGTTCAGCAGATTGTGATCGGCCGAGTTGAGGCCGAGCGTCGTGTTCGACAGGATCGGGAAGAAGGCGACGATCCAGGCGCAGATGAGCAACGAGAGCTGGACGTTGTCGACCCAGATGATGATAAGGGGCGCAATCGCGACGACCGGCGTCACCTGCAGAATAACGGCGTAGGGGAAGAACGAGAGTTCGACCCATTTCGACTGCGCGAACAGGATGGCCAGTGCGACGCCCGCGACGACCGCGACGGCAAGGGCCGCGAGCGAAATCGACAGCGTGATCCACAGCGAGCCCGACAGCGTGCCCCAATCCAGCCACATCGTCGTGGCGATCAGGATCGGGCCGGGCAGGATATAGGGCGGGATCTGGTTGATCCGCACGACCATTTCCCAAGCGCCCAACGACAACAGGCCGACGGCGAGCGGCATCAGGATTTTGGGCCAAGCCGAGGCGGGCAAGCCCAGGATCGTCTTTTCCCGCAGGAAGACCGGCGCCGTGCCGTCTTGTTCGGCGACTTGTGCGAGCGGTGTCGTGGTCATGCCGGTCAGCCGTGATGCGCGTGATGGGCCATGGCGCTTTCCAAGGCGGCGGAAGCGCTGCGGCAATGCTCGTTATAGAGCGGGCTGGTGCGATAATCGTTGTCGCGCGGATAGGGGGCGGCGACTTCGATATCCTCGATGATGCGTCCGGGGCGCGCGGCCATCACCACGATGCGTTCCGACAGGAACACGCTTTCGAACACCGAATGGGTGACGAACACGACGGTGAAGTTCGAATCCTGCCACAGCCGCAGCAGATCGTTGTTGAGCTTGAAGCGCGTGATCTCGTCGAGTGCCGCGAAGGGTTCGTCCATCAGCAGCACTTGCGGACGCGTGACCAGCGCGCGCGCGATCGACACGCGCATCTTCATGCCGCCCGAAAGCTCGCGCGGGTAGGAATTCTCGAATGCCGACAGACCAACCAGGCGCAGCGCGTCGGCGGCGCGCCCGCGCGCTTCGTCGGCGGACATGCGGGCGATCTTCAACGGCAGCATCACGTTCTTGATCGCCGTCGCCCAGGGCATCAGCGTCGGCTCCTGAAACACGAAGGACAGCGCGTGCGCGTCGCCCTCACGGTCGGCGGGCCAATCGATCTCGCCGGCCGACGGCTCGCCCAGGCCTGCGATCAAACGCAGCAGCGTGGATTTGCCGCAACCCGACGGGCCCAGCAGCGACACGAATTGGTGATGTTTGATGTCGAGATCGACGTTTTGCAGCGCCAGCGTGCCGTTGGAAAACACTTTCGCGACACCCCGGCAGGAAACGACCGGCCGCGTGGCCGGTCGTTCCTGGAGCTTCGCGGCGTTCGCGAAAGCCGTCATGCTCAACCCATACCCACGCGCTTGTTGATGAACTTCAGCGTATAGGCGCGCGAGATGTCGAGGCCGGGGCGCACCGCACCGGCCGCGGCCATCGCGTCGTAGAACGATTTCCAGCGCGCGTCGGTCATGCACATGATGCCGAGTTGCTTGGAATCGCCCGAGTCGACGATGCCGTACTGCTTCATCTGGGCGATCGACATCAGGATCTTGTCTTCCGCCATATCCGGGTTGTCGCGCTGGATCAGGGCGTTCGCGGCTTTCGGATCGCCGTTGAGATAGCCGTACCAGCCTTCGATCGACGCGTTGATGAAGCGCTGCATCAGATCGGGCTTCTCGTTGACCAGCTTGACCGAGGTGTTGATGGTCGTCTGGTAGTTCTCGAAGCCGTATTCGGCGAGCAGGTGGATCACCGGCTCGACGCCCGCCTTGCGGATCTCGTTCGGCTCCGACGTCAGGAAGCCCTGCTGCGACAAGTTCTTGTCGGCCAGGAACGGCGCCATGTTGAAGGTATAGGGGCGGACCTGATCGTCGCTGAAGCCGAACTTGGCGCGCAGCCACGGCCAGTAGGACGAACGGCCGCCCGCGCCGATCAGGATCGGCTTGCCCTTCAACGCGGGCAGCGTGTCGTTGCCCACACCCGGATGCGAGATCAGGACCTGCGGGTCCTTCTGCATCACCGAGCCGACGACGATGAACGGCACGTTCTCCTCGACATAGCGGAAACCGGAGAACGAATTGGACATGATCGCATCGACACGGCCGGCGACCAGCAGCGCGTTCGGGTCCTGCTGCGGCCCGCCCATGCGGATCTCGGCGTCGATTCCGTACTTGCGATAAATGCCGGTGGCGAGCGCGTGATAGAAGCCGCCATGTTCGGCTTGGGCGCGCCAATTGGTCTGATAGACGAATTTGTCGAGCGTTTGGGCGCGCAAGGCGGGGGCGGGCAGCGTCGCGGCGGCGGCACCCGCACCGAGAAGACCAAGCGTCGTACGGCGAGAAATCGTTCTTTGGGTCATGGGGTTGCTCCGGAGTAGGGGGCGGAGAGGTCGGCCCCCCAGGGCAGCAAATTCCGGACCATGCCCAACACCCTGTGGCGCCAAGCAAGGACTATAGCGGTGCCTTCGGTTTAGGCAATCGGCCTAGCGGCGATCGACGATATTCGCCAGTGGATAACTCGCGATTTCCGACAGGGCCTGGACGAGTTTCGCGGCCATGTGGTCGACGAGTTTTTTACCGCGCTCGGCATCGGCGTCGAGCGCGTTGCCCGCCGCCCCCAGCGGATGCAGATCCTGAATCTGCCAGGCGACCGTGGTGCGCCCGCCCGGGATGATCGTCTCGTATTGGCCCTTCAGTGTCTTGGGCAGGGTGACGAAATCGCGCCGTTCCTCGTTCTTCACCAGGTCGGGCGTGAGATGCATCATTAGCGAGGTCTCGGCCGATCCGGCATGGATGCCGTAGGTCAATTCCTCGGCCGGGAACATGCCCGGCGGCTTGCCCAGCATGTAGGAGCTGATCGCGACCGCGACCATCGAATGGCGCACGCGCAGATCGCGGCACACGATGTCGACGATCTGCGGCTGGCCGCCATGGGAATTGAAGATCGCGAATTTGCGGATCCCCGCGCGCGCCACACCGTCGCCGATTTCGGTCCACAACCGGATCAGCGTTTCGGCCGACAGCGTCAGCGTGCCCTTGAAGCCCAGATGTTCGTTCGATTTGCCGATCGGCATCGCGGGCAGGAACAGCACGCCCAGATCGGCGGGCAGCAATTCGACCGCGCGTTCGACCACACCCTGGTTGATGCGCGCGTCGACCCACACGGGCAAATGCGGCCCGTGCTGCTCGATGGCGCCCACGGGCAAGACGGCGACGGTGCGTTCGGGATCGAGCCCGTCGAAATCGGGCGAGGTGAGTTCGTGCCAGTAGCGCTTGGCCGGGATGCGGCTCACTGCAGCACGGCCTTCTGCCAGCGGAATTCCGAATAGCCCTTGCCCTGGATCGCGCCCACCAGATGCGCCGGGCCCAGGAAGACCGGGCGGCGCGTCAGATCCATGTACATGAGCACGACTTGCTTGCCCGCGAAGCGCGGCGTCATGTAGCCGAGCGTGCGGCGTTGCATCTCGGGCGTCGATACCGAGGCGGGGTCGACATTGACGATCACGCATTGCACGCCGCCGACGGCGTGAAGGGCGACGTTGAAAGTTTGAGCGGCCATGGGGCGATAAAATTAATCCCGCGTCCGGCGCCTGAAAAGCCCGAACGCGGGAGAAACTCCGGAAGTTTTACGGCAGCGCCTTCGGCGAATCCGACAGCGTGCGCAGATGCGCGATCAGGTTCGCGCGATCTTCCGCGCGGCGCATACCGGCATAGGCCATGCGCGTACCGGCGATGTAGGCGCGCGGATTGGCGAGGAACTGGTTGAGTTCCTCGTAACCCCACTGGCCGCCCTTCGCTGCAACGCCAGGCGAATAAGCGAAGCCATCGATATGCGCCTTCTTATTGCCGACGATGTCCCACAGATTGGGGCCCACGCCGTTCCGACCGCCCTTGTCGAAGGTATGGCAGGACGTGCAATTGCGCAGCAGCGCGGCACCCGCGGCGGCATCGGCCGACGCCATCAACGGCGCAATCGGCGGCACTTCGGCCGGGCCGGCGGCAGCGGCGGCGGTCGGCGCGGCGGTTTCGATCTTGATGTCGAGCACCGATTTCTCGAGTTGGCGCGGATGGACGAGCAGGTTGGAGATGTAGCCGATCACCGTGATCGCCAGCACCGAGCCGACGACGGCGCCGAAGATCTTGTTGAGCTCGTAGGAATTCATCGCGCTGCCCGATCGTGAATAAAGGTCCCTGCCGGCCGCTCCCGCAGCGCCCGGAACGGGGGCAATCTAATTCCGCCGCCGCCGCCGCGCAACTGCGGCGCAAAGCCCCAACAAATCCGGGGGGAATCCCGGTTATCGCGCCGAATCAAGGTGTTCGGGCGGGGTGGCGATTGACACGCGCCCCCGCCTTGCCGATAACCGGCCCCTCTTTCGCCGCCAGACGGGACGACTCGCCCATGAAGTCCGCCAAGATTCCCGCCCGTATCGCCTTCCAGGGCGTGCCGGGCGCCTATTCGCATCTCGCGTGCAAACACGCCTATCCGAAGCTCGCACCGCTGCCTTGCGCCAGCTTCGAGGACGCGTTCGACGCGGTGCGCGGCGGCAAGGCGGTTTTGGCGATGATCCCGATCGAGAATTCGACCGCGGGCCGCGTCGCTGAAATCCACCAGATGATTCCGGAAGCGGGCCTGCACATCATCGGCGAGCATTTCGAGCGCGTGAACCATCATCTGCTCGCCCCGCCGGGCGCCACGCTCAAAACGCTGAAGACGGTGCAAAGCCATGTTCAGGCGCTCGACCAGTGCCGCGGCAATACGCGTGCGCTCGGCCTGAAGCGCGTCACGGGTGCCGACACCGCCGGTTCGGCGGCCGAGATCGCCAAGGCCGGCGACATCACGCGCGGCGCTATCGCCTCGTCGCTCGCGGGCGAAATCTACGGCCTCAAATCCTTGCGGAAGGATTTCGAGGACGCCGAGCACAACACGACGCGCTTTGTCGTGCTGTCGAAAAAGCCGAAGCTCGCCGACGCGAAAAGTGGCGTGTGCGTCACGACCTTCGTGTTCCGGGTCAAGAACCGCGCGGCGGCGCTTTACAAGGCGCTGGGCGGGTTCGCGACCAACGGCGTGAACATGACCAAGCTCGAAAGCTACATGATGGGCGGCAAGTTCACGGCGACGCAATTCTACGCCGACGTCGAAGGCCATCCCGACCAGACGCCGCTCGCGCATGCGCTGGAGGAACTCGAGTTCTTCTCCGACATGGTGAAGATCCTCGGCGTGTACCCGGCGCATCGCTACCGGCTGCAGGGCCGGCACTAAAGCAAGCTGAACTGATCGCCCTTTTGCGGCGGGGGTTTGAACGCCGACAGGTCGTAGGACCAGTCGTTGCGGTCGAGCCCCAGGCGTTTGCGCGCCTTGATGAAACGCGCGTTCAGCATCTGCGCATAAGGGCCGGAGCCCACGAAGCGCTTGCCGAATTCGGCGTGGTTGAGCTTGCCGTCGCGCGATTCGCGGATCAGGTCGAGCACGCGCTTTTTCTTCAAGGGCGCGTGTTCATCCAGCCATTCGGCGAACAGATCTTTGATCTCCAGCGGCAGGCGCAGCAGCGTGTAGCCCGCACTCGTGGCACCGGCATCGCGCGCGGCCTCCAGGATCGCTTCCAATTCGTGATCGTTGATCGCGGGAATCATCGGGGCCGCCATCACGCCGGTTTTGATACCCGCTTGCGTCAGTTCGCGAATCGCATCCAAGCGGCGCTGCGGCGTGGAGGCGCGCGGTTCCATCCGCCGCGCGAGATCGCGGTCGAGCGTCGTGACCGAGACGAAGACATGCGCCAAGTTGCGCGCCGCCATCGGGGCGATGATGTCGATATCGCGCGCGACCAGCGCCGATTTGGTCACGATCGAAAACGGATGCGAGAAATCGCGCAGCGTTTCCAGAATGGCGCGGGTGACTTTATGCGTCCGCTCGACCGGCTGATAGGGATCGGTGTTGGTGCCGAGTGCGATTGACTTCACGCGATAGCCGGGCTTGCGCAGCTCCGCCGCCAGCAATTTCGCGGCGTCGGGTTTGGCGAATAGCTTGGTCTCGAAATCCAAACCCGGCGACAGGCCGAGATAGGCGTGCGTGGGCCGCGCATAGCAATAGACGCAGCCATGCTCGCAGCCGCGATAGGGGTTGATCGATTGCTCGAAGGGAATATCCGGGCTGTCGTTGCGCGCGATCACCGTGCGGCTGGCATCGGCCTGCACATGGGTGCGCAGCGGCGGCAGGTCTTCGTCGGGCCCCGCCTTCCAATCATTGCCCCAGCCATCGTCGATCCGCACCCGGCCGAGCGGTTCGAACCGGCCGGCGAGGTTGGAAACGGCGCCGCGCCCTTTGCGCGCGCGATCGGGAATCGCTTCGTCCATGACGCGGGAAGCCTATCCCAGCACCATGAACAATTCAAGAACATAGAGATATACGGGCTTAGCCCCAATCCTTGCGCTGATCGGCGATGGTCTTGATGTCCAACGCCGCCGCGATCGCCTTTTCGGCGTGGTCGGCGTAGCGCCCGTCGAGGCCCTTATGCGTGCCCTCGACGCGAAAGCGGATGAACTGGCTGGTCGTGCGCAGCCAGACGAGGCGCCGGAACGGCCGGAACGCCGATAGGGTTTCGCGCGCCAGCGCATCGCCCGCGCGCAGCGCCCAAGCGCGCATGAACCCGTCGATATCGGCGGGCGACAGGCTTGCCGCGCAATCGGGATCCCAGGCCAGCGCCGGTCGCGCGCAAGTATGCGCAAGGTCGAGGGCGGCGAAGGAATAAAGGCATTTGTCGATATCGACGAAATAGGCGCGGCCCCCCGGCGCTGCGATGAAATTGCCGGGATGCGTGTCGTAAAGGCACAAGCTGCGCGTCATCCCTTGGAAGCGCTTATCGTTGTTGGTTGAGAATTCCTTGGCCCAGGCGAGTTCCTGACCGAAGGCGATCTTCGCTTTGGGATCGAGCGACGCTTTGTCGGCGAGCGCCAGATTCGCCTCGATCGTCGCGACCGTCGCGGCGACGGGATTGGCGGGCGAGGGCAGCGGTGCACGCGCCGCCTCGTCCGGCACTTTCATTTTGTGGATCGAGGCCAGCGCCGTGCCCAAGGCGGGCAGCTCGGCCGGCAGTTTCGGCGCCGCGCCGCCGATATCGTCGACGATCAACGCGCCGCCGGGTGCCAGCTCGCCGGGCGCGATCGTGCCGCGCAGGCGCGGCGTCGCATCGGAAGGGGCCGCGCGCGTGAACATCTCGGCTTCCAGCGACAGCCGCGCTTCGGCGCTTTCGCCTTGCCGCAAACGCGGCAGGCGCAGCAGCACGCTTTTGCCCTTCACGCGCACATGGTTATGGGCGAGGCCCTTGCCGGCGAGCGGGATCAGCTCGCTCGGCGCCAATTCGGCGAATTGCGGGCGGGCGGTCAGCGCGCGGAAAAGATTATCGAGGTCGAGGCGGCTCATGATTTTTCGTGACTGTTTCGCGAACTCTAGCCCCAAGCGGGGCTCCGGCGCCATGATGGCGTGCCCATGCGCCTTTCCATCGTCGTTCCCGCCCTCAACGCCGAAAGTTTTCTTCCCGCCTGTCTCGCGGCCTTGAGCGTGTGGGACGGGGCGGATCGCATCCTGGTCGATGGCGGCTCGGCCGATGCCACGCGCGATATCGCGGCGGCGGCGGGATGGCGGGTGATCGAAGCACCACGCGGCCGGGGCACGCAGTTGCGCGCCGGGGCCGCCGCCGCACGCGGCGATACCCTGCTGTTCGTCCATGCCGACACGGTACTGGCGCCGGATTGGGTCGCGGCGGTGCGCGGGTTTTCGGGCGAAGCGGGGTATTTCCGCCTTGCCTTTTCGGGCGCTGATCGGCGCGCCGCCCGCGTGGCGCGCCTCGCCAATTGGCGCGCGCGTAATCTCGGCCTGCCTTACGGCGATCAAGGCCTGCTGATCGCGCGCGATCTTTACGATCGCCTCGGCGGCTATCGCGACATGCCGCTGATGGAGGATGTCGATCTCGTCCGCCGCATCGGCCGCGCGCGATTGCGCGAACTCGACGCGGTGGCGGCGACCTCGCCCGCGCGCTACGAACGCGATGGCTGGGTCGTGCGGCCCTTGCGCAATCTCTCGATCCTGGCTTTGTGGTTCCTGGGCATGCCGCCCGCACTATTGGCGAAACTCTATCGATGATCCGGCCGACGATTTTCGTTTTCGCCAAGCCCGCACGGCGCGGCCGCGCCAAAACGCGGCTCGCGCGCGGGATCGGCGACGCGGCGGCACTCGCGTTCCAGCGCGCTTGCTTGGCCGCGACGTTGCGCAAACTTGCGCGCGGGCCCTGGCGCTTGGTGCTCTGCGTCACCCCCGATGCGAGTGCATGCAACGCGCATCTTTGGCCATTACGCACGCGGCGCGCGGGCCAAGGACGCGGCGATCTGGGTACACGCATGGAGCGCGTACTGCTGTCGCGGCGCGGCCCCGCGATCGTGGTGGGCAGCGATATCCCCGACCTCAGCGCTGCGCTGGTGCGCGACGCGTTCAAACGTTTGGGTGCTGCCGATCTCGTGTTCGGGCCGTCGCGCGACGGCGGCTATTGGCTGGTCGGTTCGCGCCATGGCGGTTTGGCGATGGGCGCGTTCAAGAACGCGCGATGGTCCAGCGCACACGCGCTCGCCGATACGCTCGCCAATCTCAAACATCGCCGCGTCGCTTTCGCGGCGACGCTCGACGATGTCGACGAAGCGGCCGATTACGCGCGATGGATCAGACGGTCGCCTTCGGCTTCGTCGTAAGGTGCTCCTGCAAGCGCGGCATCAGCTCGACCAGATTGCAGGGGCGGTGCCGGTTGTCGAGCTGCCACTTCAAGATATCGTCCCAGCCATCGCGGCAGGCCGACGGCGAGCCCGGCAGCGCGAACAGATACGTGCCGCCCGAAACGCCGCCGGTCGCGCGGCTTTGCAGCGCCGAGGTGCCGATCTTGGGAAACGAGATCATGCGGAACATCTCGCCGAAGCCGTCGATCTTCTTTTCGTAAAGCGCTTCGAAGGCTTCGGGCGTCACGTCGCGGCCCGTCACGCCTGTGCCGCCGGTCGAGATCACGACGTCGATCGCGGGGTCGGCGATCCAGGCTTTGAGCTTGGCTTGGATCAGGCCGATATCGTCCTTCACGATCGCGCGCGCGGCCAGTTTGTGTCCGTCGCGGTCGATCATTTCGGCGAGCGCGTTGCCCGAACGATCGGACGCTTCGTCGCGCGTGTCCGACACGGTCAGAACCGCGATGTTGCAGGCAAGGAACGGGCGGGTTTCGTCGAGCTTGGGCATGGGGCGAATCTAATCCGCCCGGCGTGAAAAGTCAGCGGCGCGGCGTCTGCTCGGCCGTTTGCTCGAGATCGTTGGCCGGCACCACGCGCGCGGCGCGCTGCGGGACGGCGTAAAGCGGCCATTGGCCTTCGGCGAGCTGGTCGAGCGACGGCGTCGCCTGGCCCAAACGTTCCGAATACATCCAATAGGAATAGAGCAGGCGCGTGATGAATTGCCGCGTCTCGGCCGAGGGCAGGCTTTCGATGAACAGCAGCGCATCCTCGCGCGTTTCGCCGCGCTGGTCCTGCATCCGCTTCCATTTGGAAAGATTGCCCGGCCCGCCGTTATAGGCGGCGGCCAGGCGCGTAAGCTCGCCTTCGATCAGCGGGTCTTCCAGCAGCGCCTTGATGTAGCGCTGGCCCAGCGTGATGTTGGTTTCGGGCTCGTACAGCTTGTCGAGCTGCCCGCGCAGCGAAGCGCCATTCATCATGCCGGCGGTGCCCGGCATCAGCTGCATCAGGCCGCGCGCCCCGGCAGGGCTGATCGCGCGCGGATTGAAGCCCGATTCGATGCGCATGAAGGCGAAGACCAAAGCGGGGTCGATTTCGAACCCGCCTTCGGGGCGCCAATGCGGCACGGGATAATTGGCGCCGTCGTAGCGCCGCCCGTCGATATCGTTGAGCTCGCGCGCGAGGCGCATGGCGAGGCCCGGCATGTTGGCTCGCATCGCGACGGCCAAGGCCGCTTGCGAGAGCTGCAACCCGCCGCGGCCCAGCACCAAGCGAAGCTCGGCTTCGGCACGGCGGTCCTCGTCGATTTGCAGAAGTGCAAAGGCGCGTGTCGCGGCCGGGTATTTGCGCAGCTGGGCGAGATCCTCGGGGCCCAGCGGCGGCGGATTCCAATTCAGGCCGGTGTCGATCCCCAATGCCCGCGCCGCCAGCGCGCCGTAGAAGGTGCGCGGATTTTCGGCCGCTTGGGTCAGCCAGAAATTATAGATCTCGGGCTTGCGGTCGTGCAGATGCGCGCGCGCCGCCCAGAAGGCGCCGGCCGCCTGATCCCAGGCGGGCGTATTCGGCAGGCGGTTCAGCGCTTCGAAATGCTGCGCGGCGCGGCCGTAACGCTGCTGGCGGAATTCGGCGAGACCCGCGATCCAATGCGCGCGCGGGACGGACGCGCCCGACCGGCGCGCGGCGTCGCCCGCCAGGGCGATGGCCTTGCGATCGTCGCCGCGCATGAACCAGCCCGAGGCGAGCTGCGCGCGGTAATGGTCGATCTCCGCGACCGACAGAAGATTAAGGGTATCGCGGTTCGCGAGTTCGCGTTCGACGCGGTCGAAATGCCCGTCGGAAATCCACTTGGCGAAGCGCCCGCGCAATTGCGCCGCTCCCGGCGCGGTCGAGCGCATCGGCGGCGTGCGGCCCAGGCCCGGGCCCAGGTCGTCGGCCCCCGCGCGCTCGGTGAAGGCGTCGCCGGTGGGGCGGTTGAGCTTGGCGTTGCGCGGGGCGCGGCGCTGGGCCAGCGCATGGATCGCCGGCGCGTCGGGGTTGTCGTTGAATTCCTTCAGCCAGGCCGAAAGCTCTTCATGCGTCGAGCGGTGATTCCGGCCCAAGTAACGCTCGGCCAGCACATGGCCAACCAGCATCCGGTCTTTCACCTGGCGTAACGCGGCGTCGGCTGCGGCGGAATCACCGCGCTCCTGGGCGGCGAAGGCGGCGCGGTAATGCTTGGCGTCGTTCGCCGAGAGCGGGCGCGGCAGGTCGGTCGCGCGTTCCGGCGCCAGATCGGTGCGCGGCAGCGACGCGGTCTCGGTGCCGGCATTGGCGCGCGCCGCGCGGGTCTGTTGGGCGGAAAGATCGCCGCCGAAGAGCGTCACCCCGGCGATCGCCGCCAAAGCGACGAAGGCCGTTTTCAAAATTGTCCGATGGCGTGCTGCCAATCGGCAAATATAGGTGCGCGAATTCGGCATGCTGACGGGGTAAAAAGCAGGATTTGCCGCCCCCGGCAAGGAAAAATCTTAGATTTTCCACAGATTTAGTTTGAAGTTATTGTATCTATATTTACTTGGTCATTATTTAGAAAGCATTTGTATTCTTTGCTTCAATGACAATAAATCCCGCCACGAATCCCTTTTTTGTGCCGGGGTTCGCAACAAATACGCCGGATGGAAAATTGGTAACGCGGGGATGGGGGCCTTTAGGCCCGGCGAGCTGTAGTCGCGCCATTTGCCGCGCATCCGGATGATGCCGTCGGTCGTGCCCAGCAGTGTTTTGGTCGAGATATTCCCAACCAAAACAAGGATTTGCGGATTGCAGAGCTCGATCTGCCGGCGGATGAAGGGCTCGCAGGCGGCGATTTCGGCGGCCGTGGGCGTGCGGTTGGCGGGCGGGCGCCAGGGGATCACATTGGCGATATAGGCGTTGGTTTTGCGGTCCAGCCCGATGAAACCGATCATCCGGTCGAGGAGCTGGCCGGAGACTCCGACGAAGGGTTTGCCCTGGCGGTCCTCGTCGGCCCCAGGTGCCTCGCCCACGAACATGATCTTCGCCTCGGGGTTCCCGTCGGCGAAACACAGATTGGTCGCCGTCGCCTTCAACGGGCAGCCGTCGAATTTGGCCAAGGCTTCGCGCAGCTCGTCGAGGGTGTTCGCGGCGGCGGCCGCGTCGCGGGCGGAGATCACCGCCTGGGCCGCCGGGACCGGGGCGGCGATGGCAGGGCTGGCGACCGGCGCAACGACGCGCATCGCCGGGGCGGGGCGGGCGGGGGCCGGCAGCTCGGCCGGTGGCGGGGCGGAAAAACGATCGACCGGCGCCTCGGCGATCGCCTCGTCGGCGCCGAGTTCGACCAGGTAGCGGAGGGCGGCCAGATCGTCCATTGCGGCGGCAACCTAGCACGATTATTACGAACGCCAGACTCGAGGAGTAAGCCCGTGACGACCAGCCAGCGCCCCGACCGCGAACGCATGGATTACGACGTGGCCATCGTGGGGGCGGGGCCGTCGGGCCTGGCCGCCGCGATCCGCTTGAAGCAGCTTTCCGCCGAAAAGGGCCGCGAGATTTCGGTCTGCGTGCTGGAAAAAGGCTCCGAGGTCGGCGCGCATATCCTGTCGGGTGCCGTCCTGGAACCGCGCGCGCTGAACGAGCTGATCCCCGATTGGAAGGAAAAGGGCGCGCCGCTGAACACGCCGGCGAAGGAAGACCGTTTCCTGTTCCTGACCAAGAAGCGCGCGATCCGTCTGCCCACGCCGCCGCAAATGCATAACGAAGGGAACTACATCGTCTCCCTCGGCAATGTGTGCCGGTGGCTGGCGACGCAGGCCGAGGAACTCGGCGTCGAGATTTTCCCGGGCTTCGCGGCGGCCGAAACGTTGTTCGAGGACGGGCGCGTGTGCGGCATCGCCACGGGCGATATGGGCATCGGCAAAGACGGCCAGCGCACCGCGAATTTCACGCCGGGTGTGGAAATCCATGCGCGGCTGACCGTGTTCGCCGAAGGTGTACGCGGGTCGTTGTCGAAAGCGCTGATCGAGAAATTTGATTTGCGCAAAAACGCCCAGCCGCAAACCTACGGCATCGGCATCAAGGAATTGTGGGAGATCGATCCCGCCAAGCACCACGCCGGCCGCATCATCCACACGGTCGGCTGGCCGCTGGATTTCGAGACCTATGGCGGCTCGTTCCTCTATCACCTGGAGAACAACCAGGTCGCCGTCGGCTACGTGATCGGGCTCGACTATAAAAACCCGTATCTGTCGCCGTTCGAGGAATTCCAGCGCTTCAAGACGCATCCCGCGATCCGCCCGATCTTCGAAGGGGGCAGGCGCATCGCCTATGGCGCGCGGGCCATCAACGAAGGCGGCATGCAGTCGATCCCCGATTTGGTGATGCCGGGGGCGGCGATTATCGGCTGCTCGGCGGGTTTCGTGAACGTGCCCAAGATCAAGGGCAGCCACACGGCGATGAAGTCGGGCATGCTGCTCGCCGAAGCGGCGTTCGAAGCGCTCGCGACCGACGGCCCCGTCGGCACGCTCGACGCGTACCCGGCGGCCGTCAAAGCAAGCTGGATCTGGGAAGAACTTTCGGCCGTGCGCAATATCCGCCCTGGTTTCACCAAGGGCTTGGTCGTCGGCATGGCCAATGGCGCGCTCGAAACCTATGTGCTGCGCGGCAAGGGCCCGTGGACGCTGAAGCACCATCCCGACAACGAATCCTTGCGCCCCGCCGCGGCCAGCACGCCGATCGAGTATCCGAAGCCGGACGGCAAGGTTTCGTTCGATCGTTTATCGTCGGTGTTTTTGTCGAACACCAATCACGAGGAAAATCAGCCGCCACATTTGACGCTGAAGGATTCGTCGGTACCGGTTTCGTACAACCTCGCACTCTACGATGCACCCGAGCAGCGTTACTGCCCGGCGGGCGTGTACGAAATCGTGCGCGAAGGTTCGGCGGCGCCGCGTTTGCAGATCAACGCGCAGAACTGCGTCCACTGCAAAACCTGCGACATCAAAGACCCGTCGCAGAACATCGTCTGGGTCGTGCCCGAAGGCGGCGGCGGGCCGAATTATCCGAATATGTGATCAGTCGAGCTTGAGCGGTGGTACCCGCATCACCGGCACGCGCTGCACGACCAAACGGCCGTCTTGCGAGGCGACCGGCACTTGCACGGAGCCGTCGTTGCTGCCGCCCGTGCGGCCGAGAAAGCCGAGGCCGATTTTCAGGATCGCCGCCGGGCCGGGCTCGATGATCCGCGCTTCTTGAAGCGCATCGATCGTTTCGCGCCAGCCGGCCACGCGGATCGTGCCCGCCCCCAAGGGCCGGTCCTGATCGTCCAGCGCCAGCGTGCCTTCGGCGGTCAAATGCGCCGGCCCCCAATCGAGGCCGAGAAGTTTGATCTCCAGCGTGCCGCCATCGTCGCGCCACGCGCGCAAGGCGGGGCCGAGTTTCGTGCCCGCGCCGGCGATGCGGCCTTTCACATTGCCGACGAGTTCCGCGCGCGCGATGTCGCGGCCCAAGGCGGGCACGGGTTCGATCAAGCGCACGCCCAACGCCAGAAGCCGCAGGTCCAACGTATCGGCGCGATGATCGGGATTAGCGGGGCGATTGGGCGAGAGCGTGGCGTCGAGCTTGCGCATCGACAGCGGCGCCGAGCCGTCGATCGTCGCTTCCAGCGCTTCGAAATCGAGCGTGAGCGACGCGACCTTGCCGCTGTCGTCGAACGCGATCGTCGCATCGGGTCGCGCGGCGCGAAGTGCGATTTTGGTTTCCAGATCGCCCGCTCCGAACGAAGCGCTTTGCGCGCCCGGCAAGCGCACGCGCAACTCGCGCAGATTGCGCGGGTCGAGTGTCGCGGTGAGCCGTTCGCCGGACCATGCCCAGGCGGACGGGCCCGCCCCGGCCGCGCGGGGCTTGCCGACATTGGCGCGCCAGCTGAACGGCCAGCCTTTGATGTCGAGTTCGTCCCATTCCAGCGTCACGCCCGATTGGGCCTGGGCCGCGCGCCATGTCTCGATCCGGCGCAGGATATTCTGCGCCGTGACCATCCAGAACACGGTCCATAGAAAGACGATTGCGATTCCCGCATAGGCGAAGTGCTTGGCGTAGCGTTTCATACCTTCATATATAGGGTATGGTCCGCGCGTTTCGCGATGGCCCATCTCGTTCCCCTTGTTTTCGTGGCGCTCTGGTCGACCGGTTTTATCGGGTCGAAGGCCGGGCTGCCCTATATCGAACCGCTGACCTTCCTGGTCGTGCGCTTCGCGATCGCCACCCCCTTGTTCGTCGTGTGGTCGCTGGCGGTGCGCGCACCCTGGCCGCGCGGCCGGCAAGCCTTGCATGTCGCGGTGGTGGGGGCGGCGTTGCACGGCGTCTATCTGGGCGGCGTGTTCGTCTCGATTTCCTGGGGCCTGCCCGCCGGCGTGTCGGCGCTGATCGTCGGGCTGCAACCTTTGCTGACCGCCGCGATCATTCGCGCACTGGGCGAGGCCGTGACGCCCCGGCAATGGCTGGGGCTGGGCCTTGGCTTCGTCGGCGTGGGGGCCGTGCTGTGGGAGAAACTCGGTTTCGACGCCATTCCGCTGGCCGCGGTTTGGCCTTCGGTGATCGGCTTGTTCGGCATCACCTTCGGCACGCTTTACCAGCAGCGTTTCTGCCGCAACGTGAACCTCGCGACCGGCGGGGTGATCCAGTACGCGGCGGCGACCTTGGTGCTCGTGGGCCCGATGTTCGCCTTCGAAACCCGAATCATCGACTGGACGCCGCAGCTGGTGGGGGCGCTCGCCTGGCTGATCCTGGTCCTGTCGATGGGGGCGATTTCGCTGCTGATGCTGCTCGCCAGGCGCGGGGCGGCGGCCCAAACGGCCAGCCTTTTCTACCTCGTGCCGCCGACCACGGCGCTGATGGCCTGGGTTTTGTTCGGCGAGGTTTTAGGAATTCTCGCGCTGGCGGGCATGGCGCTGACGGCGATTGGCGTCTATCTTGTCCGCAAGAGTTGACCCCGCGATGCCATCGACCCTGACGCAGAACCGTCCCCGGACGGGCAAAATCCCCGATTGCGAAGGCTGTCCCCCGCCGCCCGACACGGCGGATTTCTGGCTTTTTGCCTATGGGTCGCTGATCTGGGACCCGGGCTTTCCGTATGAAGAGGCGCGGCCGGCGAAGCTGATGGGCTTCCACCGCGCCTTTTGTCTTTATTCGACGCGCTATCGCGGCACGCCGGAAAAACCCGGCTTGGTGCTGGGGCTCGATAAGGGCGGCTCGTGCCGGGGTATCGCCTATCGCGTGGCGAACGCGCATCGCGAAACCACGATGGCGTATCTGTGGGACCGCGAAATGCTGAATCGGTCCTATCACTGCATGGATCTGCCGATCACCTTGCAGGACGGGCGCGAGGTCGTCGCGCGCACGTTCGTGATCGATCGCGATGGTCAATCCTATGCCGGCAAGCTGCCGCTGGAGGAAACCGCGCGGATCATCCGCGACGCGCATGGCCAGCGCGGCGCGAACGCCGCCTATCTCGCCAACACGGTCGAGCATCTCGAACGTTTGGGCCTGCACGACCGGCGTTTGGCCGCACTTTTGGCGGCGGTCCGTTCTTGAACGGACGCGCCTGACTCTTGCCGGATTTCCCCTTTCGGGGGAGAGTCGGAGTCGCGATGAAATTCCTCGAAGACTACCGCTCGCCCACCGACGGCGAAATGAAGGAACTCACGCTCGAGGAAGCGGAGCGCATCGACGCGCTCAACAAGGAAATCCATCTGCGCAACCGGCTGCTGGTGCATAACGCGCGCGCCATCCTGCAGGAAGTCGATCCGGCGGCGAAGCTGTTGAAGACGATCGACGCGCCCGCACCGCCCGTCCTCTATTCGCGCGTCATCCAATTGCTGGGCGAGCGCGGTGCTGCGGCGGCCGAGCGCGTCGCGGCGGCGGCAGCGAAAAAGCCGAAAACCTAGAATGCAGCCCCAGCCCCAACCGCCCTTCGAGCGGCCGCGCGCCTTGCGCCAGATCCGCCAGTTGCGCGGCGGCGTGGTGGCGGGCGTGATGGAGAAGGCGAGCGATCTGGAACTGTCGATGTTCGTCGCGTCCTTCGTGCGCTCGGGGCTGGTGGCGGACGAGGGCGACGGTCCGTCGCATGCGCATCCGCCCGCGCATGGTTACGATCACGGCGCCATCGTCGACCCGTCGATGCTGCCCGCACCCAAACGGAAATTCGGAGGGAAACCCGTTATGTCGAGCGATCCCTGGGCGCCGTCGGACGAGCAAAAACGCATGCTCGCCTTCATCGACAAATCGGTGCGTCTCGTGAACCGCGAGATCATCCACAAGCAGATCCCCGGCCTTACGAAGGAACGCTTCGTCGAATTCGCGGCAACGGTGGCGCGCTTGCGCGCCGACTATCTCGCCAGCGCCATGACCGCCTTCCTCGACGGCAAGGGCGAAGCGGCGGAACTCGACGATCTTTCGCGCAAGCGCGAATTGTTCGAGGAAGGCGTCAAAGCCTACGAAGCGCTGCACCGCGCGCTGGAGCGCGGCTATATCGACCCGGAAGGGACGAAGGCGTAGGGGGGTAAGCGAAGATAAGTGCTTATAGCTTCCAAGCGTCCCTTAGTATTTTCACCATTTCCTGGTGACGATTTTCAATATCGGCGACGGTCCAGGTTTTTTGTTTAAGCACGCCCGTTGTGATCGCGAATGGCGCGACTTTCTCATATGAGAAATAAACATCACGCTTCTTTTCGAAGTCATAGTTGCTTGCCTGAGTATTCTTCCTTCTCGGCAAGAGGACTAAGTTTCCGACTCTATGTAGCCATTTTTGGTGCGTTTTATGATCTGGGAATTGCTTCTCCCATTCACTCCCGGCTCTGATCGTTTGCGGCATGACGTGCTCAACGGAAATGACGTCTCGCTGATAAACGGCTCCACCGTCTGACATTAACTCATCCAATTTCAGCAATACTGGCAATACGACACGCGTCGTTGAATAGATGTTGCCATCAATCATGCTGAATGCCTCTTTCTTCTCGAGGTTGGGCACATCAAATGGCGTTTTTCTGGGAATGAGAATTGTACCCTCATCGATCGCCTGTAAAACCTCACCATAGCGGCGCACTCTCTCGGTTGAGTAGGCGCGGCGTAAAAACAGTACATAAGCGAATCGCTCAAGACTGGTGAAGAATTCGAGCAGCTTCTCCGGTGAACCAGCATTCGCTTTCAAAAAATGGATTGCCGGAGGTATCCAATCAGAGTTGTCCAGTCTGCCTAACGCTCGGATTGAAGAATCTAAAGCGGGCAGTTTGCCCTTGAGTGGCACTGACCCGTCGAGCAAATTGCCGAATGCTTCAGCGTAAGGAACTAAGACTTGTTCAATAAAGTTCTTGGCTTCGATTTTGGAGAAAACATCTTCGCGGAAAGATTCAATGATCGATTTCTTCGCCTTCTGGCGAGAAAAGATCATTCGAATATGGCCAAAGAGACTCTCAAAACTTTCTCTGCCTAGCTGAATTTCGTTGTCTTCCCAAATTTTGGTGAGTTTTGCTTCGGTGGCACCATTGTCAGCGGCTTCACCTAGAATATCTGCCTTTAAGATGTCCGAAGGAGTCAGATCAAGGCCGCGATCGTTCATGACTGAAAAGATGCGATATGCTGAATCTCGGCTGTCGGCGCTAACCGCGACTAAGAAGCATCTCTGAATTATGAAAGCAGCAAGCCGTTTCTTCTTATCTTCCGACATTCGGTTGGTTGCGCTGAAAAGCGCGGCCGCATTTTCCCGAATTCTGCTTTGGCTATCGCTTAGCTCGGCGCCATTTTCTGTCAATGCCTGCAGTGTGCCGGGACGTTGCACGTTCTTCTCAAAAAAATCTTTGTCGCGACTTCTTAAAATGAGTCTGAAACGGTCCATGTCGCCAGTGACCGGATTTCCAGATTGGAAAATGAGGCCCTGGATAGCTCCAGATACATTTGGGTCGGCAATCGAGTCACGAAGGCAGGCGAGCAAGATTGTGAGTGTGGTCAGCCTTTGTTGACCATCTACAACATCGAATTCGACGTTTTCTTGTCCTCGAATAAGGACAATGCTTCCTAGGAAGTAAACGGGAAGCTTATCAACAGAAGTTTCGTCAGGAAAATCTTCGAGCGCTGACAGTAAGTCAGAAAGAAGTGTGTTTGCCTGTTCGGTCGTCCAAGAATATGGGCGTTGATAGGCTGGAATGCGAAATCCGAAATCCGGAGAAAGAATTTTCTTGATTGGCAGTTCTTGGGCGCTAATCGAGCTTGTCATTGTTACTTCGCCAATTGAGATGGTTTTTCGATTAGTAGCAAAATTAACAAAGACAGTAAAATTTTTTATTCTCAGGCATCAGGTTTGTTTGATTATTTGAAGAAAGCTAAGGTCGTATTTATTTGATTCTCACCCGCATTTGGAAAATCCGCAAGTCGTGCAGGTGTCGCAGCCTTCCATGCGGATCAGCGTCGGCGCCGTGCATTTGGGGCAGTGACGCGCCCCCGCGAGCCGGGCGGTCGAACCGTCGGGCGGCGAACCGGTAAACAACGCCGCGACTGTGCCCGACGACGCATTCGGATTCGCCGTCGTTTCCGGCGCTACCACCGCCGCACCGCCGCCCATCGCGGCGACGGGCATATGCTCGGCCGCCGGATCGCTTGACAAAGCTTCGCCCGGCCGCAGGAAGCCGATCTGCACCATATGGCGCTCGATCACTTCGCCGATCGCCGCGAGCAGCGAGGGCACGTAGCGTCCGCCCATCCACTGGCCGCCGCGCGGATCGAACACGGCTTTGAGTTCTTCCACGACGAACGAGACGTCGCCGCCGCGCCGGAACACCGCCGAGATCATGCGCGTCAACGCCACGGTCCAGGCGTAGTGCTCCATGTTCTTCGAGTTGATGAACACTTCGAACGGCCGGCGGCGCCCGTCGACGATCACGTCGTTGATCGTGATGTAAAGCGCGTGTTCGGCGTCCGCCCATTTGATCTTGTAGGTCTGGCCTTGCAGCGCTTCGGGCCGGTCGAGCGGGCGGGTCATGTAAACGACACTCGCCTCGTAATGATCCTCGGGCTTGGACGGCGACTTGCTGAAGGGCAGCGATTGCTGCGCCTCCGGCTTTTTCGGCTCGTCCTTCTTCACGCTCAGCACGGCGCCCGTGATGTCGTTGGGGCGATAGGTCGTGCAGCCCTTGCAGCCCAGCGCGTAGGCCTGGGTGTAGACGTCCTTGAACGCCTCGAATGAAATATCCTCCGGGCAGTTGATCGTCTTGGAGATCGAGGCGTCGATATATTTCTGCACCGCCGCCTGCATCACGACGTGTTCGGCGGGTGTGAGGCGCTGCGCGTCGACGAAATAGTCGGGCAATTGCGCGTTCTCGCCGAACATCCGCTTATAAAGGCGATAGGCGTGGTCGGAGACTTCCTCCTGCCGGCGCGTGCCGTCGGGCAGCAGCACGGTGCGCATGTAGCTGAACGAGAACACGGGCTCCAAGCCCGACGACACGTTGTCCGCCATCAGCGAGATCGTGCCGGTGGGCGCGATCGAGGTCAGCAGCGCGTTGCGAATGCCGTATTTGGCGATGCCGTCGCGAATCTCGGGTTCGAGAATCTTGACCTGCTCGCCTTGCAGATATTTCTCGCGGTCGAAAAGCGGGAAGGCGCCTTTCTCGCGCGCAAGCTCGATCGACGCGCCGTAAGCAAGACGACGAATCGCGCCCATCCAGCGCTCGGTTTGCAGCACGGCGGGTTCGGAGCCATAGCGCAGACCGCACAGGATCAGCGCGTCGGCAAGACCCGTGACGCCCAATCCGATGCGGCGCTTGGCTTTGGCTTCGGCGGTTTGCGCGTCGAGCGGAAAACGCGACACGTCGGTCACGTTGTCCATCATGCGCACGGCGAGCTTCACCACGCGCGCGAGTTCGGCCTCGTCGAGTTCGGCGTCCGCCTCGAACGGGCGCTTCACCAACGCGGCGAGATTGACCGAGCCCAGCAGGCACGCGCCATAAGGCGGCAATGGCTGCTCGCCGCACGGGTTGGTCGCCGCGATCGATTCCGCGTACCAAAGATTATTGGCGCGGTTGATGCGGTCGATGAAGATCACGCCCGGCTCGGCATAGGCATAGGTCGCGCGCATGATCTTGTCCCACAGCTCGCGCGCGCGCAGCGTTTTGAAATGCGTGCCGTTGAAGGTCAGTTCCCACGGCGCGTCCTCCTTCACCGCGGCCATGAAGGCGTCGGTGACGAGGACGGACAGATTGAACATGCGCAGGCGGCCGGGCTCGCGCTTGGCTTCGATGAACGCCTCGATATCCGGATGGTCGCAACGCAACGTGGCCATCATCGCGCCGCGCCGATGCCCCGCCGACATGATCGTGCGGCACATCGCGTCCCACACATCCATGAAGGAGAGGGGGCCGGACGCGTCCGCGCCCACGCCCTTCACCGGCGCTCCCTTGGGGCGCAGCGTGGAGAAGTCGTAGCCGATGCCGCCGCCCTGCTGCATCGTCAGGGCCGCTTCGCGCAGATGGCCGAAAATGCCCGACATATCGTCGGGCACCGTGCCCATCACGAAGCAGTTGAACAACGTCACATGGCGCGCGGTACCGGCCCCGGCGACGATGCGGCCCGCCGGCAGGAATTTGAAATCCTCCAGTGCCGTGCGGAACTCGGTCGCCCAATGCGCGCGTGCTTCGGGCGCCTCCGCCTCGGCCAGCGCGTTCGCCACGCGCGTCCAGGTATCCTCGATCGACTTGTCGATCGCGGCCCCGTCGGGCGCTTTGAAGCGATACTTCATGTCCCAGATCTGCTGGGAAATGGCGGCGATGGGGCGCATGGCGGCGACGACGTCCTGGCGGCTGAAGGTTGCTCGGGTGCGGGAAGAAATATAATCGAATCAATGTTTTCCGGCAAGTCGTTGGCGTTATGTTCTTGAATTCGCGCGGCTTGTTGGCTTATCCCGATTTTCCACAGCCCTCGTTTTGCGGCGGCCGGCCGGTCACCATTTCTTCACCAAAACACACATTTAATGTGGCGAATAAGGCGCCGATTTTGGATGTGGACGCGGCAGAAGGACGAACACCACGATGACTCCGTTGCTCACCCGCGTGACCGCGAACGAGGCCGATGCGCTGCCCCTGCCGCCCGGCCGCCTCAGCGCCTTGGCCCTGGATGCGCCGGGGCTGGAGGCGCGCTGGTATCGCCCGCCCAATCCCGACACCCAGACGCCGCATGACCGTGACGAGGTCTATGTCGTCGTGCGCGGGGCGGGGCATTTCGAGCGCGAAGGAATCCGCGTGCCGTTCGGGCCGGGCGATTTGCTGTTCGCCGCGAAGGGCGACACGCATCGCTTCGTCGATCACTCGCCCGACACGTCGGTCTGGGTCGTGTTCGGCGGGAAGGGTTAGCCGAGATCGACGGCGCGCGGGAAGGCACGCACGCGGACTTTTCCCTCGCGGCCGCGCAAATCCACATCGACCGCCGCGATGCCGCGCGCGTCGAGCGCTTCGCCGGAAAGTCCCGCGCGCGTCAGCACCGATTCCGCGACCACGAGTTCGACGCCGAAATCCTTGGTCAGGCCTTCGATGCGGCTGGCCGCATTCACCGTGTCGCCGATCGCGGTCAAATGCATCGCCCGTGCGTAACCCATCTCGCCGACGATCGCGGGGCCTGCATGCAGCCCGATGCCGATCTTCAGCGGTGTTTTCAGATCGTGTGCTAGTTCGGCGTTGAGCTTGTCGAGCGCTTCGCCCATCGCCTTGGCGGCGGCCAGCGCCAGCCGCGCGGCGGCGCCCGCGTCGCGGCCGTCGGTGCCGAACAGCGCCATCACGCCGTCGCCGATGAATTTATCGACATAGCCGCCATTGGCTTCGATCGCGCGGCCCATCGCGGCGAAATAGCGGTTGAGCAGGAACACTGTATCGAACGGCAATTGCCCGGCTGATAGACCTGTGAAGCCACGGAGATCGGCGAACAGCACGACGATGTCGAGTTCACGCCCCGTGCCGTAGCCGTCGCCGCCGCGCGCGGTCGCCGGACTCGCATAAGCGGGCAGCAGCGGTACGATCGAAATCGGCCCCTTGCCGGTGACGAAGGCTTGGCAGGCGAGCCGCACGATCGCCGTGCCGTCGGCGCCGTCGGGATCCGCACCCACGCGCGCCAAAACCTTGCGTTCGGCCGGTGCGGCCGGTGTCAGATCGGCGGCCCCGGCGGCGATCCGCACGCGGCACGTGGAGCAGCGCCCGCGCCCGCCGCACACGCTGGCGTGCGGCACGTTGTTGACGCGCGACGCGCCCAGCAGCGACAGGCCGGGGGCGACGCGCACCGTGCGCCCATCGGGATAGACGATGGCAATGCCCGCGCGCATCCGCTTCATCTGGCCGCGCAGCAATCCGATCGTGGCGGCGACCAGCACCGCGATCCACCACCCGCGAACGGCTTGCGCGGCATAGCCGGTCAGCGCGGCATAGGCTTCACCGCGCGGGATTTTGTATTCCGCGTCGAAGCGCGCGCGGAACGCCGGGTCGGCGAGCAACGCTTCGGCTTCACGCGAACCCGCGACGAGGCCGAGCAAGGCGAGCACCGGCAGCAGGATCGCGCCGCAGGCGAGTGTGGCGCGCCATTGCGGATAGAACGGCTTCAAACGCAGCCAATGCGCCATGCCGATGCAGCCGTGGAACCACACGACGCAAAGCCCGATGGCCAGATCCGTCGTCACGCCGGGATTGAGCGTCGCGTTGCCGACGACGGCGGTGTGGAAGGGCAAGTAGCCGAAAGCCTCGCTGCCGGTGCGCACCAGCGTCACGTGGCCCGCCATCAACGGCACGATCGAGACGCCCAGCAAAAGCTGCAACACCTCGGCGGGTTTGATGCCGCGCCAGGATTCGCGCGTCGCCAGGGCGTAAAGCCCCAGGAACGCGTGCAAGACCAGCGCGCCATAAAGCAGCAGCGTGCCGGGCGGCGAGCGCAAAAAGGCGAAAACCGGAATCGCGAATGCCTCGGCCGCCGCCAGCGAAATAAGCATCGTCGCGTGGTTGGCGAGATGCGTGGCGACGTAAGCGAACAGAACGAAACCCGCCCCCAAGCGCCAGGCGCGCAGCGCGGCGGGGTTCATTTGCGGCCCTCGGCTTCCAGCTTTGCGCTGGCGGCTTCAATGCGCGTTTCGATCTCGCGCATGAAGGCGGCGCGCGGCATGCCGGGGGCGATCGCGCCCAAAACTTCGACGCGGATCGTGCCGGGATGTTTGAGGAAGCTGCGCCTTCCCCAAACCTGACCCGAATTCAGCGCGACCAGCGTGCAAGGCACGTTGAGTTTGGCGTAGAGCCCGGCCGTACCCGGCTGATAGGGATAGTCGGATGTCGGCGCGCCCGGCTTCACGCGTGTGCCTTGCGGGAAAATGACGATCTGCCGTCCGTCGGCGATGGCGCGCGTCGCCGCGTCGATCATGCGCTTCAACGCTTTCCCGCCGCCCTTGCGGTCGACCGGGATCATCTTCTGCTTGCGCGCGAGCCATCCGTAGATGGGAATGCGCATCAGCTCCTTTTTCATCACGTAAGTCGGGTCGGGACAGACGAGATAGAAATAGAGCGTGTCCCACGCCGATTGATGTTTGGACGCGATCAGGCCGGGTTGGCGCAGCAATTCGACCTGGCCGCGCAATTCGATCGTCACGCCAAGGAACACGCGCAAGCCCAGGCACACGAGCCACGCCCAGCCGCGCGCCAGGCGATTGACGCAAACGCGCGGCAGCAGGAACAGCGGCAGCGAGCCGATCAGCGACAGGATCGTGATGCCGAAAAACCAGATATTGAAAAGCAGAGAGCGCGTATAGGCGATCACGGGATTTCACCGGGGGCGAGGTCGGTTTCGGACGCCGGGATCGGCAGATAGGGCCGGATCAACGCGCCCAGATATTTATGGTACTCGCCCTGCACCAGCGCGAAGGTGCCGGGCCAGCGCCACCACGCGTCGATGCGGAACCCGTCGGGAAAGACGGGATGCGCGACGATCGCCGCGTCGGGCATCGCGCGCCGGAATTCCAGCAGCGAACGGCGCATATGATAATTCGCGGTGACGAGCCGCAAGGACGCGAAGCCTTCGCGCTCCATCCACGCGGCGGTCTCGCGCGCGTTGCCCAATGTCGAATCGGCCGCGTAGCCGAGCTCGACGCAGCATTCGACCTCCTGCGGCGATTGGCGCGTGATGCGCAGCAATTCCTGCACTTCGACGCCGCGATAGACGCCCGAGACGAGCAATTTCTTCCCGCGGCCGGCCGCGAGCAGATGCAGGCCTTCGCGCAAGCGCAACGGGCCGCCGGTCAGCACCACGATCGCATCGGTCGCGTCGCCGGCGTCCAGGCCGGGCGCGCGCTCGATCGTCTGCGCGAACCAGACGAACCCGCCGGCATAGGCGAGTGCGCCCGTCACCAGCAGCAGGAAGATCCAGGCGAAGGGTCCGCCGCGCCCGCGTCTCATGGCGGCGTCCCCAGCAGAATATCGACGGCGGCGGCGAGGTTTTCGTGCACGCGCACGGGCAGAACATCGGCCGGAATTCCTGCCGCCTGGATTTTGGCGCCGTGGCCCGTGCGCACCAGATGGCGCGGGCAGCCCGCTTTGGCCGCCGCTTGCAGATCGCGCAGATTGTCGCCGACGAAGGGCGTCTCGGCGGCGCTTGCGCGGAATTGGCGGATCGCCTCCAGCAGCATGCCGGGTTCCGGTTTGCGCCTTGGCGAAGCCTGCGCGTCCGGACAATGAAAGATCGCGTCGAGCGAAGCATCCTCGCGCGCCAGTTCGTCGCGCAATTTGGCATGGATGCGCGCGAGCATCGCTTCGTCGAAAATGCCCTTCGCGATGCCGGCTTGGTTGGTGCAGATCGCGACCTTGAAACCGGCGGCGTTCAACCGCGCGACGGCCTTGGCGGCCCCCGGCAGCATGACGAGCTCGCCCGGATTCTTGACGTAATCCGGGCGGTCTTCGTTCAGCACGCCGTCGCGATCGAGCAGCACGAGTTTCATCTGTGCCTTTTCTACACGATCCGCGCCAAAGCCCGCATCACGGTCGCGTAGGCGGAAATCGCCGCGACCAAAGTTGCTGCCAGCGGTACGGCGGCCAAAATCGTCCAGCCCAGCGGATCAAGCGTGGGCAGCGGGAAGGCAAGGGCGCCGGTCGCGGTTGCAAGCATATAGGCGCCGGCCAATACGCCGGCCCCGGCACCGGTGCCGATGGCGGAACCGACGAAAGCCAAGCGCAGCGCCGCCCGCGCGAATTGGCGGGCGATGTAACGATCCTCCGCACCCACCAGATGCAGGATATCGACCGCCTCGCGATGCATCGCCAGCCCCGCGCGCGTCGCGAAGCCGACCGCGCCGGCCGCGGCGATACCGACCGCGACGACGACAACGACGGCGACGATTCCGGCCGCGCGCGCCACGGCCAGGAACCCGCCCAGCCAGCGCGCATGGTCGTCGACTTGCGCGCCGGGTGCGGCGGTTTTGATCGTCGATTCCAGCGCGCCCGCGTCGAAGACGACGCCCTTTTTCAGCCGCGCATCGACCAAAGTGGGCAAGGGCAGGGCGCGCACGTTCTCGGCGCCGAGCCAGGGCGCCAGCAGCGCTTCGGCGCGTTCGCGCGGCAAGGCTTGCGCGGTTTCGATCGCGGGATCGAGGCGCAGAATATCGAGCACGTCGCGCAGCTGTTGCGCTTGGCGCGCGGGGTCGGGCGTCGCCGGAATCTCGATCGTCGCGATGCCTTCGAAATCGGCGCGCCATTTCGATCCGGCCGAGGACAGCGCAAGGGCGAGGCCCAAGGCGAGCGCGGCGAGCAGCGACAGCGTGCCGATCACGCCCGCGATCCAGCGCCGCTCGCGATCGCGCTCGAGCCCGAGTTCCGAGCCTTTCAGTTCCGCGCCGGCGCCCTTCACGCGGCACCTTTGCGCGTTTGATAGAGGGCGCCGCCGTCCAAGCGCAGCTCCGGATGCCGCGATTCCTGGACAAGCTGCATGTTGTGGGTGGCGATGACGATGGTGGTGCCCAGGCGGTTCAACTCGTCGAACAGCCGCATCAAGCGCACCGCGATGCGGTCGTCGACGTTGCCGGTGGGCTCGTCCGCGATCAGCAGGCGGGGCCGGCCGATCACCGCGCGCGCGATCGCCACGCGCTGCTTCTGCCCGCCCGACAGCGTGGGCGGCAGCGCGTTCAGGTGATCGCCCAGGCCCACCCAGGCGAGCAGCTCGGCCGCGTGTTCGCGCACTTGCGAATCGGCGATGCCCTGCACGCGCAAGGGCAAGGCGACGTTGTCGATCACCGGCAAATGGTCGAGCAGCCGGAAATCCTGGAACACCACGCCGATTTGGCGGCGCAGGGGCGGCAGGTCGCGGCGCGCGATGGCGGTCACGTCCTCGCCGAACAGCTTGACGGTGCCCCGGGAAGGTTTACGGGCCAGATAGAGCAGCGACAGCAGCGAGGATTTGCCCGCGCCCGACGCGCCGGTCAGGAAATGCAGGCTGCCGGGGGCCAACGAAAAGCTGATATCGCGCAGGATTTCGGGCCCCAGCCCATAGCGCAAACCGACGCGTTCGAAGCTCACCATACCGTCCCGCACCCTTCCGGAATTCGGCACGGACGGCCGCACCTCGGAGAACGTCCGAATCCTGGCACGCGGCGCTTGCTCCCGGCAAGCTTGCCGGGTCCGCCCCGGGCCCCCTATAAACGTCTCGGGTTTCTCGCGTTTCCGCCCTTGGGAGTCGCTTTCGGCACGTCCCTCATGATCGTCGCCTGCCCCGAATGTTCGTCGCGATTCCGCGTGCCCGAAGACGCGTTAGGGGCCGGCGGCCGCTATGTGCGTTGCGGCAATTGCGGCCATAGCTGGGTCCAAAAGCCGCGCCAGGCGATTCTCGAGGTCAATCACCGCTTTCCGCGCACCGAAAAGCGCCTGAAGAAGGACGAGCCGGGCGCCGCGATGCCGCCCGCCGCCCCCGCGCGTTCGGCCGGTCGCGGTTTGCTGGACATCGCGCAGGAGGAGATGGCCCCCGCCGCGACGGCCGCCTTCGCGCCGCCGCCGCCGCGCATGGCGCCGCCGCCCCCGCCGTCGCCCGCGGCGAGCCCTGCGCCCGAACCCGATTTGGCCCCGCCGGTCGAGGAAGCGCCCTCGCTCGAGGCGCTCGCCGAAACAGTCGCCGAGACGGTCGAGCCCGCCGACGACATGCCGCGCCGCCGGGGCCCGCGCCCCAAGCCGCCGGAAGCGCCCAAGCGCTCGATCGCCGCGGCGATCGGCTGGATCCTGTTGCTGGTCACGATCGTCGGCTTGGGTCTTGCGGTTCAGATGCGCGCCGATGTCGTCGCGGCTTTCCCGCAATCGCGCGCGGTGTTCCAAGCCTTCCGCTTGGACGTGCCGGCCCCCGGCGCGGGGCTTAGCGTCACCGTTCAGCCGCCGGTGCGCGGCTCGTCGGCCGGCACGCCGACGATGGAAGTCAGCGGCAAGCTGCGCAACGCATCGGCGTCGGCGCAAGCCGTGCCGATCCTGCGTGTGTCGCTGATCGACGAGAAGGGTGTGTCGGTCGCCGACCGCGATCTGACGCTCGATGCCCAGCACCTGGAGTCGGGCGAGGAAACCGCATTCACGGTCGTGTTCGAGAACCCGCCGGCGGCAGCACAGAACCTGGTTATCACGCTGCACGACCGCCCTGGTTCGGGCTTGGCGTTGCCGGCCTGGCTGACCGGCCTTTTCTAGAACCGGCGCAGCAGGCGTTCCAGATATTCGCGCTCGCCTTCGGGGCGGGCGCGTTCGCCCAGGCGGCGGATCAGCTCGTCCAGGATTTCCTGCGACCGCATGATCTGTCCTTCGCCCAACCCCGGTATGCGCTGGAACGCGTCGGTCATCGTGCCGTTATTGCCGTCGATGTCGCGGCCGGCCGGGTCGCGTTCGCTGGCTTGCTGGTCGCCGAACGCGTCTTCGCCTTGGCCTTCGCCCTGGCCTTGACCCTGCTGCTGGCCGAAGCGCTCCATCATTTGGCGCATCGCTTCGCGCGCACCGGCGCGCAGCTGATCCAGCGCTTCCATCTGCGGGCGCAGCGCGCGGCCCGGCTGGCCGCGGCGCAGTTGATCGCCCGAATCGCGCATCGAGCCTTCGGCTTGGCCGAAGCCTTCCGGAACCTGCCCCATCATCTCGCCGAATTGGCGCATCATGTCGCCCAGCGCCCCGCGCAGCGCGTCCTGTTCGCCCGCGTCGCCTTCACCGTCGCCTTCGCCTTGCTGGCCCTGTTGTCCTTGCTGCCCCTGCTGGCCGCGCTGCCCCTGTTGGCCTTGCTGGCCTTGCTGGCCGGGGCGGAATTGACCGGGGCGGTTCTGCTGCGAGCGGCGGAAGGTGCGATCGGTCAGCTGCTGCTGGCGCTGCATCAGCTCCTGCAGGCTGCGCATCATTTCCTGGGCGCCCTGGTCGCCGGGCTGGCCTTGCTGGCCCTGCTGATTGTCGCCGCGCTGGGCCTGCATCGTGCGCAGATTCTCCAGCATCTCTTGCAAGCGCGACAGCAGATCGCGCGCCGCGTCGCGGGCACCCGTGCGCGCCAATTGGCGGGCCTGGTCCAGCAATCGTTGCAGATCCTGACGCTCCAAACGCTGGCTGCGATCGGCGTTCGGATCGCGGCGCTGCGCCTGTTCGGGATTGCGCATCGCGTTTTCGATCATCGCCTGCAGATAGCGGTCGATCGCCTGCTGCAATTCCTGCATCAGTTTTTCGATTTCGGCGTCGGGCGCGTTGTTGGCAAGCGCATCCTGCAAACGCTGCTGGATCGCGCGCAACTCGCGCTCGGCCGACGACAAGCGCCCGTCCTCGATGCGCAAGGCGACGTCCCACAGCAGGTTCTGCATTTCGTCGACGACCGCCGGTGTCGCGTCTTTGGAGATCAAACGCTGGGCGGCGGTGCGCAAGCCCAGGAACACGACCGTATCGTCGGAATATTGCGGCGTGTTGGCGCCGATGGCGGCGATGGCGCGCGCGATCAATGCGCGGCGCGACATGTCGGCCACCAGCAGCTTGCGCTGTTCGACGATGGCGCGCGCGACCGGATGCTCGAAGCTGCGTTCGGGCATCACAAGGTCGATGGTTTCCGAAACGCCCGTTTGGCCCGCGACATCGGTCGCGCGCAACGTCAGCTTCACCGGCAGCCCGGCCCAAGGATGGGCGGAAAGATCGTGGAAGCTCGACGCCGTCGCTTCCTTCAAGCGCGGCCCCGGCAGCGGCAGGTTCAAATCGATCGGCGCGCCCGGCCCTTCGACGTTCGGGCGGCGGATTTCCGCGACCACGCCCGCGATGCCGTAATCGTCCTTGGCGAGATAATCGAGCTTCAACGCCGCACGGCGCGTGCGCTGCGGCGCTTGCGGGTATTCGACGCTGGGCGCCGCGTCGGGGATCAAGCGCAGCTTCCAAGAGCCCAGCGACGCGTTGCCCTGATCGATCGCCAGCGATTGCCCATCGACGAGTTCCGCGCCAGCGCGCCAGCTTTGCAGGCGCTGGCCGTTGGCGGCGGTGGCCGAGGTTTCGACCGGGGCGAACGGCGCTTGGCGCGCATCGATCGTCAACCGCGGCGTCACGGGGCCGCCGCTGACTTGCGCGATCAACTGGCTGCCGACGGGCACGGCGATTTCCGTGGTGTCGTGGCGCGGGATGACCGGCGGCAAACCGGTATAGGCGGGCGGCGTGATCCACAAATCCAACGCGCCGGGCGGAATCGCGGGCGTATCCACGCCCGGCGACAAGGCCCGCGCCAAACGCGCACCCGCGCGATCGCCGCCCACGCCCACGCCGACGACAAGCAGCAGAATCAAACCGACGCGCAAGGCCAGCGGATCGCGCGCCGGCATGCCGGGCTTGGGCCAGCCGACGCGCACTTTGGCGAGGGCCGCCAGCAGACGGCGGCGATGCGCCTCCCACAATTTGGCTTGCGCGGAATCGGGCGTACCGGCGGGCTTGTCGCCCAGCGCCTGCAGCGGGCGATGGGCGAAGCCGCTGGCGGTCTCAAGCCGCCGCTGGCCCGCTTGCGCGTCCGGCAGCAGCAGCGCCTTGCGCGCGTACCAGACCGCCGCCAGGAACGCGGCGGCGAAAGCGGCCAAGGCGCTCCAATGCAGCGCCACATGCAGGCGCGGCAGAAGATCGAACAGCACGGCGAGGATGAAGGCGCTGGCGACCGTCGCGGCCGGCCACAAGGCGGGCACGGCGCGTTCCCACAACAGCGCCAAACGCGCCAGGGTCAACCGGCCGGAAAGGCCGGGTATCGGGGTCGGTGAACTCGAACGCGGGTCGCGCATACACACTCCGCAAGCACAGAGGGGCTACCGGTCCAGGGGAAGATAAGTCTAACCCGCCAGAAGTCCCGTGCAATCGCGCGGTTTGTTACGCCCGAAAAACGCCTTAGTCCTGGTAAGGGCTCGGCTTTTGGCGCTGCCAGGGGGCCAAGCGATCCAGTCCGATCAACGACTCGACGCTTTGGCGCGGCCGCACGACCGCGACTTTACCCTTATTGACCAGCAATTCCGGGGCCAAAGGCCGGGAATTATAGGCCGACGACATGACCGCGCCGTAAGCGCCCGCCTGACGCACGGCGATCAAATCGCCCGCATCGAGCGGCGAAATTTTACGGGCCTGCGCGAGATAATCGCCGGATTCGCAGATCGGCCCGACCACGTCGTAAACGCGCTTGGCGCCTTTGCGCGGGCGCAAGGGCTCGATCGCCATCCACGCTTCGTACAGCGTGGGGCGGATCAAATCGTTCATCGCCGCGTCGACGATCGCGAAATTCTTTGCCGAGCCCTTCTTCACGTAGATCACGCGCGCGAGCAACACGCCCGCATCGGCGACCAGCCAGCGGCCGGGTTCCAGCACCAGGCCGAAGCCGGTTTTGTCGAGTGCGGCATGCACCGCGCGCGCATAGGCGGCGAGATCGGGCGGCGATTCGTTCTGATAGACCACGCCCAAGCCGCCGCCGAAATCCAGCCGCGTCATCGGCACGCCCGCTTCGCGCAATTCCTTGCCCAGCGCCGCGACGCGCGCGAAAGCCGCGCGATAGGGCGACACGTCGGTGATCTGGCTGCCGATATGCGTGGACAAGGCTTCGATGCGCACCGACTTCAATTTGCGCGCGGCCAGCGCGATCTGGCGCGCATGGGCGATTTCGATGCCGAACTTGTTCTCGCTCTTGCCCGTGGTGATCTTGCGATGCGTCTTGGCGTCGACATCGGGATTGACGCGCAGCGCCACGGGGGCGACTTGGCCGCGCTTCTTGGCCACGCGCGCCAGCGCTTCAAGCTCGGGCTCCGACTCCACGTTGAACTGCAAGACGCCGGCGCCGAGCGCCAGGGCCATTTCGTCCTCGGTCTTGCCCACACCCGCGAAAACGATCTTCGACGCAGGAACCCCCGCCGACAACGCGCGCACCAACTCGCCCGCCGAAACGATGTCCGCCCCGGCCCCCATCGCGGCGAAGGTCGCGATCACCGCCTGATTGGAATTGGCCTTCAGCGCGTAGCAAATCGTGGGATCGAGCTTGGCGAAGGCTTTCTGGAATTCGCGCAAACGCGCTTCGAGCAGCGCCTGGCTATAGATCCAGGCGGGCGTGCCATGGTCGCGGGCGATACGTTCCAGCGAAACGCCGTCGCAGTGAAGAACGCCGTTCTTGGTGTGGAAGCCGATGGTCATGGCGAGCGCCGGGGCTGCTGTTGGTCTTGCTGTTCTTGTTGCTGCTGTTCCTGCCGCAGTTGTTCCTGCTGGCGGGGCGAGCGCGCCGGGTATTGGCGCGGATAACGCCGATCGGCGCCTTCCGGCGGCTCGGGATCGCCCTTGCGCCCGCACGCGGCGAGCGGGGCGGCGAAGGCCAGCGCCAGCAGCAAGCGGCGCGGAATCGGGGGAAACTCGGTCGTCATCGTGAACCGCTTATATCAAAGATAACGCTTGCGCGCCGCAGTCACGGCCTTGCGCACGTTGGCGGGGGACGTGCCGCCGAAGCTCGTGCGGCTGGCGACGGAATTTTCCACGCCCAGCACCTTGAACACGCGCTTGTCGATGCGTTTCTCGACGGCTTGCATATCGGCCAGCGGCAATTCGGAAATGTCGATGCCCAGCTCCTCCGCCCGGCGCACGATGCGCCCCGTCACGTGATGGGCCTCGCGGAACGGCATCCCCAATTCGCGCACCAGCCAATCGGCGAGGTCGGTCGCGGTCGTGTAGCCGGCCGAAGCGCTCGCCTTCATGCGCGCTTCGTTGACGGTCAGATCGTCGATCATGCCGGTCATCGCGGCGATGGACAGCATCAGCGCGTCGGCGGCAGCGAAGCTGCGCGCCTTGTCCTCCTGCATGTCCTTCGAATAGGTCAGCGGCAGGCCCTTCATCACGGTGAATAGGCCGATCAGCGAACCGATCATCCGGCCCGACGTCGCGCGCACGAGTTCGGCCGCATCCGGGTTGCGTTTCTGCGGCATGATCGAGCTGCCGGTACTCCACGCATCCGACAGGCGCACGAAGCCGAATTGGGGCCCGCACCAAATCACCAGTTCTTCGGCGAGGCGCGACAGATGCATCGATGCGATCGCCGCCGCCGACAGGAATTCGAGCGCGAAATCGCGATCCGAAACGGAATCCAGCGAATTCGCCGTCGGCCGGTCGAAGCCCAGCGCCTCGGCCGTGAAATGCCGGTCGATGGGGAAGGACGTGCCGGCGAGGGCTGCGGCCCCCAAGGGCGATTCGTTCATGCGCCGGCGCGCATCGGCGAAGCGGCCGCGATCGCGCCCGGCCATTTCGACATACGCCATCAGATGGTGGCCGAAGGTCACGGGCTGGGCGGGCTGCAAATGGGTGAAGCCCGGCATGATCGTGCCGGCATGGGCTTGCGCCTTGTCGAGCAGTGCGCGCTGGAATTCGCGCAACGCCAATTCCGCGCGGTCGCACGCACCGCGCACCCACAGGCGAAAGTCGGTCGCGACCTGATCGTTGCGGCTGCGCGCGGTGTGCAAGCGCTTAGCGGGCTCGCCGATCAACTCCGCGAGCCGGCTTTCCACGTTCATGTGGATGTCTTCAAGCTCGGTCTTGAAAGTGAAGCGCCCGGTCTCGATCTCGACGCGCACCTTGTCGAGGCCTTCGACGATCTTCGCCGCGTCCTTCGCCGTCAGGATCTTCGCTTTGGCCAGCATGCGCGCATGCGCCTTCGACCCCGCGATGTCTTCGGCGTAGAGGCGCTTGTCGACATCGATCGACGCGTTGATCTTCTGCATGATCGCGTCGGGCGCCACGCCGAAACGTCCGCCCCACATCGGGTTCGCTTCGGGCTTCTTGGCGCGTCTGGAAGTGTCGGACATGGCGGCCTATATTCGGATTATGCGGTTCACCCGGCGACATCTTTTACGGGCGGCCGGGGCGGGCGCGACCCTAGCGCTTTCGGCCTCGGGTTCAAGCGTTTTCGCCCAGCTTCCCCCGTTCAAGGGCAGTCTGGGCGCCTTCGTACCCCGCACGCCGCCTGAAGCGGCGCCGGCGATCAGTTTCAAGACCGCCGACGGCAAGGAATTGACGCTGGCGGATTTCAAGGGCCGCGCGCTCGTCCTCAATTATTGGGCGACATGGTGCGCGCCGTGCGTGGAGGAAATGCCCTCGCTCGACAAGCTGCACGCCAGTATGGCGGGCGAGGGGATCGAGGTCGTCGCCATCTCCGTCGATCGCGGCGGAATGCGCCAGGTGGCGCCGTTTTTCGAGGTGAACGCGCTCAAGAACCTGCCCGTCTATCTCGATCCGCCGGGCGCTTCGATGCGCGCTTTCGGTTTGCGCGGCTTGCCGACGACGATCGCGATCGATCGCCAGGGCCGCGATGCCGGACGCCTGGAAGGCATGGCGCATTGGGATTCCGACGACGCGAAGAAATTGCTGCGCGCCATCGCGGGTCCGAAAACGGCTTAATAGATAAGCTCGTCGTCGCTGCCGCCTTTGCGCGACAGGTTGATTTCCTCGCGCGCGGCAAGGTCCTTGGCCGTTTCGACGACCGAGGCTTGCGCTTCGGACACGTCCTTTACGCGCACCGGGCCCATCTGTTCCATGTCGTCGCGCAGCATTTTGCCGGCACGCTCCGACATGTTCGACAGGAACAGATCGCGCAATTGTTCCGAAGCGCCCTTCAGTGCCAAGCCGAGTTTGCTTTTGTCGACGGAGCGCAGCAGCGTCTGGATGCCGGCGGGATCGAGGCGCTGGAGATCCTCGAATTTGAACATGCTCTCGCGCACTTTCAGCGCGGCCTCGGGATTGCGCTCCTCCAGCGACTGCAGGAAGCGCTTCTCGGTCGGCGCGTCGAGCGCGTTGAAAATCTCGGCGATTTCCTCGTGCCGGTTCTTGGTCGTGTTCTTGCCGAGATTGGCCATGAACTCGTTGCGCAAGATGCGCTCGACATCGTCGAGCACTTCGCGCGGCACGGTTTCGAGCCGCAGCATGCGCATCACGACTTCCATCGCGAAACCGTCGGGCAAGGCCGAGATCACCTTGGCCGCGTGGTCGGGGCGCACGCGCGACAGCACGACCGCCGCCGTTTGCGGATATTCGTTTTTGAGATAATTCGCGAGCGTCGTTTCGGGAACATAGCCAAGCTTGTCCCAGACGGTGCGGCCGGCGGGCCCGCGGATATCGTCGAGAATGCCGTCGGCACGCTTGCCCAGGACCTTGCCCAGGAACCGCTCCGTGCCTTCCATCGTGCCGGCGAGCGCGCCGCCCTGGCCCATCTGGTCGGCGAAATCGACAATCAGACGCTCGATCACCGACGCGTGGACCGAGCCGAGATTGGCCATGACGACGGAGAGTTCCTTGATCTCCTCGTCGTCCATCACGGCGAACATCTTCGACGCCGTCTCCTCGCCCACGGCGAGCAGCAGGATCGCGGCCTTCTCGTGGCCGGTCAGCGTGCGGTAATCGTCGATGACTTTCTGCGACATGGATAACGCCGATTCTATCGCAGAATCGGCAACTTGCGAAGGACCACCCCGGCCCGCGATGGGGCGGGGTGGTCTTCGTCCGTCATCGCAAGTTCAGCGCGGCTGGTTGCCGACTTGGCTTTCCCAGCGCTGGATCAAACGCGTGCGCTCGGCCGTCGCCCCGTATTTGGCGAAGTCGTAGTCGATCAGCTTCGTGTCCTCCAGGCGCGGGGCCTGGGGCGGGGGGCTTGCCTTGCTGTGCGAGGGCGTCTGATAGCTTTTCGCCTTGGCACCCAGCATCTGGACTTCCGGGTCGAGGGCGAATTCGTACCAAGCGCGCGCTTGCGCCATGTTGCGCGCCCCGCGCACGATCGACATCGAGCCGATTTCGTAACCCGTGCCCTCGCATGGGGCGGCGACCGCGACGGGGGCACCTTCCACCGCTTCGGCGACCGCATCGTGCAGGAACATGATGCCGACCAGCGTTTCGCCGCGCGCCACGTTGCGCGCCGGGGCGGGGCCCGAACGCGTGTATTGGTTCACGTTGGTGTGAAGCGCGCGCAGAAACGCGAAAGCCGGGTCCTCGCCCATCACCTGCACCAGTGTCGCGAGTGCCGTATAGGCCGTGCCCGACGAGGTGGGGTTCGAAATCTGCACTTCGTTTTTGAAGCGCGCGTCGGCGGCGTCGCGCCAGCAGCGCGGCGGCTGGATGCCCTTGCGCGCCAATTCCTGCGTATTCCACGCGAAGCCGAGCACGCCCGCATAGATGCCGACGGTGCGATAATTCGATTGCTCGGCTTGGCGGCGCGCCCAAGGCTGCAACTCGGCGAGTTTGGGCGAGCGATATTCGGCCGTGAGATTGGCTTCGGCCGCTTGTAAATGCGGATCGCCCGTGCCGCCCCACCACATATCGGCGCGCGGGTTCTGCGCTTCGGCGCGCAATTGGGCGAGCGTTTCGCCCGAGCCCTTTTGCGTCATCGACACGCGGATGCCGGTGCGCCGCTCGAATTCCTGCGACATCAGCGTGCACCAATCCTGGAGCACGGAGCAGTAGACGACGATCTGGCCTTGCGCTTGGACCGGGGCCGGCGTTGCGGCCAGCGTTACGAGCGCCACGGCGCCCGCCAAACTTGCGAAGCGTTTCATGCGGTTCCCCCTTTTGGCGGCGCCGGTTTCGGTTGAAACGCACCGCATCTGGTGACAGTTTAATGACAGATTCGTTTCAAAGCGGGAAGACCCGCGGGCCGAATCCAAACGATCGCGGGATGCGACCGTCGATCCCACGCATCCCCGACCCCCGGAGGAACCCATAATGTTGAAATTGGCTTCGATTTCATTGGCCGCGTTGATCGCGGTGACCGGCATGGCGGCGGCGCAAGCCTTGGAAGATCGCGTGACGATCGTCACGTCCTTCTCGCGCGACGTGACCACGCCCTTCGTCGACGCGTTTCAGAAGAAATATCCCGGCACGAAGGTGGAGATCCAAAACCGCTCCACGACCGCCGGTGTGGCCTTCATCCGCGAAACGCGTTCCAACCCGCCCGACATGATGTGGGCTTCGGCCCCCGACGCGTTCGAAGTGCTGAAGAAAGGCAATCTTCTGCAGAAATACGAACCGAAATCGGAAGGCATCGCACCGAAAGTCGGTTCGTCGCCGACGCACGACCCGCAAGGCTTCTATTTCGGCTTCGCCGCGTCGGGCTACGGCATCATGTACAACACGCGTTACTTGCGCGCGAACAACCTGCCCGCCCCGAAGGAATGGGACGATCTGAAGAAGCCGATCTATTTCGGCCATGTCGGCATTTCGGCGCCCTCGCGCTCGGGCACCACGCATCTCACCGTCGAAACCATCCTGCAAGGCGAAGGCTGGGATAAAGGCTGGGCCTCGATGCTGGAAATCGGCGGCAATTTCGCTTCCGTTTCCGACCGCAGCTTCGGCGTGCCCGATGCGGTCAACTCCGGCCAATACGGTATCGGCATCGTCATCGACTTCTTCGGCCTGTCGGCCAAGGCGTCGGGCTTCCCGGTCGAATTCGTCTACCCGACCGTGACCACGATCGTGCCCGCCAATATCGGCATCGTCGCGGGGGCGAAGAACCAGCGCGCCGCGCAAGCCTTCGTCGACTTCCTGCTGTCGGAAGACGGGCAGGCGATCCTGCTCGATCCGAAGATCCAGCGTCTGCCCGTGCGCCCGGCGAGCTATGCGAAAGCGCCCGCCGGCTATCCCAACCCGTTCACCGATCCCAATCTCGGACGCCGCGTCGTGTTCGACGGCGATCTGTCGGAAGGGCGCTACGAGCTGGTGAACTCGCTCTACGACCGCCTCGTCACCTTCCGTTTGAAGGAGCTGACCGAGGCGTGGAAGGCGATCCATGCGGCCGAAGCGGCGGTGGCGCGGTCCAACAGCGCCGAAGGCAAGCGCCTGATCGCCGAGGCGCGCAAGCTCGCCACCTCGGTGCCGATCACCGAGAAAGAGGCGAGCGATCCCGCGATTGCCGGCGCGTTCCAGGAAAAGCGTCCGGATCGCCCGGTCGCGGCGCGCCAGGCGGAGTTCGAGGAGCGCTGGGACGCGTTCGCGCGCCAGAACTACGCCCAAGCCAAGACGCTCGCCGACAACGCGGCGCGCGCGCGCTAATCGCGGAACGAAGGGGAACGGCGTGGCCGACGCGAGCATGAGTTTACCGGCACCCCGGCGTGTGGGGTTGCTGGCGCGTTGGGAAACCACGCCGTTCCACCTGATTTGCGCGGGCACGGTCGCGGCCTTCCTGGTCGCGTTCCTGATCGTGCCCGTGGCGACGGTGGTGTTCGTCGCCTTTTGGGACGGGCAAAGCCTGACCCTCGTTCACTTCGCCGATTTCTTCCGCACGTCGCTGATGATCGAAGCGACGTGGAACTCGATCTACGTGGCGCTGATGGCCGTCGTCGTCGCGACGATCATCGCCGTGCCGCTCGCTTATTTCACCGTGCGCTTCCGCTTCAAGGGAGCGGCGCTGATCCAAACGCTGGGCGTGATCCCGCTGGTGATGCCGCCTTTCGTCGGCGCGGTCGCCATGCAGCTCGTCTACGGGCGCAACGGCTCGGTCAATCTGCTGCTGATGGATTGGTTCGGCTTCCGCTTGCCCTTCATGGAAGGGCTCAACGGCGTGATCTTCGTCCAAGGCCTGCACTACTTCCCGTTCATTCTGCTGAACCTTTCCGCCGCGCTCGCCAATATCGATTCGGCGATGGAGGAATCGGCGCAGAATCTGGGCGCTTCGGGTTGGACGCTGTTCTCCAAGATCGTCTTCCCGCTGGCGATGCCCGGCTACATCGCCGGGGCCGCGTTGGTCTTCGCCAAAGTGTTCGACGATCTGGCGACACCGCTGCTGCTCAACGTCAACAACATGCTCGCCCCGCAAGCGTATTTGCGCATCACCTCGGTCGGCCTCGCCGATCCGATGGGCTACGTGATCTCGACCATTCTGGTCGTGCTGTCGGTGGTCGCGGTATGGCTGTCGCTGCTCAGCCTAAAAAACCGCGACTTCGCGACCACGCAGCGCGGCGGCGGCGGTTTGTCGAAGCGCGAATTGCGCTTGTGGGAAAAGATCGGCGCCTATGCCTTCATCGCCGTGGCGCTGATCCTGGCGCTGTCGCCGCATTTCGGCATTTTGATGCTGTCGCTCGCGACCGTGTGGTCCTTCTCGGTGATCCCGGACGCGTTCACTTTCGCCCATTACATCACCGTGTTCCGCGACGCGGGCGGCATGATGGCCAACACGGTGCTTTATTGCGGCATCGCGGCGCTGATCGACGTCGTGCTCGGCACGATGATCGCCTATCTCGTGCTGCGCACGAAATTGCCGTTCCGCCAGTTGATCGACCAGATCGCGATGGCGGCGGTGGCCGTGCCCGGCCTCGTGCTGGGCATCGGCATCTTGCGCGTCTATTTCGACGTGAAGCTGCCTTTCTCGGGCGAAAGCCTGGCGACGTTCTGGGTGATGCTCGCCATCGCCTATGCCGTGCGCCGCTTGCCTTACGCGTTGCGTTCTTGCACCGCCGCGTTGCAGCAGCTTCATCGCAGCCTGGAAGAAGCCGCCGAATGCCTGGGCGGTGACAAATCCGTCGTGATGCGCAAGATCGTCGTACCCTTGATGGCGGGCGGCATTCTGGCGGGCTTCGTGACCAGCTTCGCGACGGCGGCGGTCGAACTCGCATCGACGCTGCTGTTGGTCACGCGCGATGCGTCCGCACCTTTGTCCTACGGCATCTATGTCTATATGCAATCCGCTGCGGGCCGCGGGCCGGGTGCAGCACTGGGCGTGATCGCGGTCGTCGTGGTGGCGATCGCGACTTGGGCCGCCTATCGCGTGGCGGAAAACGATCGGGCGCGGCGTGCCCGCGAAGGAGTCGCGGTATGAGCGCGCCGGGTGTGGAAATCGATCGGGTCTCGTTCGGCTACGGATCGACCAAGATCCTCGACGACGTTTCCTTGCGGGTGGAGAAGGGCGAGTTTTTCGCGTTTCTGGGGCCGTCGGGTTCCGGCAAGACGACGCTGCTTCGCCTCGTCGCCGGGTTCGGCGTGCCCAATGCCGGGGCCGTACGCGTCAACGGGCGCGACGTGACCGACGTGCCGCCGTGGAGGCGCAATGTCGGCATGGTGTTTCAAAGCTACGCGCTGTGGCCGCATATGACCGTCGCCAAAAACGTGGCGTTCGGCTTGGAACGGCGCGACGTGTCCAAGGCGGAAATCGGCAAGCGCGTGGCCGCCGCCCTCGATCTCGTGGGGCTCGGCGCTTACGGCGAACGCCGCCCCGCCCAGCTTTCCGGCGGGCAGCAGCAGCGCGTGGCCGTGGCGCGCACGCTGGTGATCGAGCCCGACGTGCTGCTGCTGGACGAGCCCTTGTCCAATCTCGACGCCAAGCTGCGCGTCGAAATGCGCCAGGAAATCCGCGAGCTGCAACGCAAGCTCGGCCTCACCACCATCTACGTCACCCACGATCAGGAGGAGGCGAACGCCATCGCCGACCGGATCGCGGTGCTCGACGGCGGGCGCATCCAGCAGCTCGGCGCGCCGATGGACCTTTACGACCGGCCGGCCAATCGTTTCGTCGCCGCCTTCCTTGGCACCGCCAATCTGATCGAAGGCGACCTCGCCGCCGATGGAAGTTTCCGCGCCGACGGCTTTGCGTTGGCCGGACTTGCCGTGTCCAAACCCGGTAAGGCTTGCGTTTCCTTCCGGCCGCACGACGTGACTTTGTCGGCGGAAGGGCGCAATCTGACGGGCACGATCCAGCATCGCGAATTTCTGGGCGGCAATATCCGTTATGTCGTAACGGTCGGACCACATCGCGTGACCGTCGATACGGTTCATCGCCGCGATTTCCGGGTCTACGAAGTCGGCGCTTCGGTCGGGTTGTCGATCGACGCGGGTCAAGCCAGCGTTCTTTACTGAGTGTAGGAGAAGTTAAAATCGGCGCATCCCTCGTTCTGATCCATTTGGCTGGTGGTGTGGCGCTGCTCCTGTGGGGCTTGCGCATGGTCCGCACGGGCGCGATGCGCGCCTTCGGCGGCGATCTGCGCAAATGGCTGTCGAACGCGCTGTCGAACAGGATGTCCGCCTTCGCCTGCGGCCTTGGCGTCACCGCCGTGCTGCAAAGCTCGACCGCGACGTCGTTGATGACCGCGTCTTTCGCCAGCCGCGGCCTCGTCACGACGGGCGTGGCGCTGGCCGTCGTGCTGGGGGCCGATGTCGGCACGTCGCTGATCGCGCAATTGCTGTCCTTCGATTTGCGCTGGCTGTCGCCGGTGCTGCTGATCGTGGGCGTGTTCGCTTTCATGAGCACGCTGCCGACCAAGTGGCGCGATCTGGGGCGCGCGGCCGTCGGCCTTGGCCTGATGCTGCTGGCCCTACGCTTGATCGTCGAAGCCACGCATCCGCTGCGCGATTCCACCGTCATCCACGAAGTGCTCGCGGCCCTCGCGGGCGAACGCTTCCTTGCCGTCGTGCTGATGGCGCTGCTCACCTGGCTCGTCCATTCCAGCCTCGCCATGGTGCTGCTGGCGATCTCGCTCGCCGATGTCGGTTTGCTGCCGCCGCAACTCGCCTTGGCTTGCGTGCTCGGCGCCAATCTTGGCGGCGCGTTGCCGGCCCTCGTCGCCACGTGGCACGGCGAAGCGGGTGCGCGGCGCGTGACGATCGGAAATCTTATTTTCCGGGCGACCGGCGTGCTGCTCGCCTTGCCGTTCCTGGCGCAGATCGGGCCGCTGCTCGCCGCGATCGATACCGATGTCGGCCGCCAGATCGCCAATTTCCACGCCGGCTTCAATCTGGCGCTCGCACTTCTGTTCCTGCCCCTGGTCAATCTCGTCGCGGGGCGTCTCGACAAGCTGATCGCCGAGCGCGAGGGGCCGGAAGTGCCCGGCCAGCCGAAATACCTGGACGAGTCCGCGCTGGAATCGCCCGCCTTGGCCGTATCCGCCGCCGCGCGCGAAACGCTGCGCATGGGTGACGAGCTTCAGGCGATGCTGCACGACACGCTGACCGCCTTCCGCACCGACGACCGCAAGCTCGCCGAAGCGGTGGCGTCGCGCGACGACGCGATCGATCGTTTGTGCGAGGAGGTGAAGACCTATCTTCTGCGCATCCAGCCCGAATCGCTGTCCGACGCCGACGCGCGCCGTTCGATGGAAATCCTGCAATACGCGACGAATCTCGAGCATGCGGGCGACATCATCGAGAAGAACTTGATCGAACTCGCGGTCAAGAAGATCAAGAACCGCGTGAACTTCTCCGAAAAGGGCTTCGCCGATATCGCCGCTCTGCACGCCGATCTTCTCGAAACGCTGCGCTTGTCGCTCGCCGTGTTCATGAACGGCGACGTCGCGATGGCGCGCAAGCTGATCGCCGAAAAGGTCGAGTTCCGCGAGCGCGAGCGCGCAGCGGCACAGACCCATCTGGAACGCCTGCGCAGCCGCGTGCCGGACACGATCGAGACGAGCTCGCTGCATTTGGACGTGTTGCGCGACCTGAAGCGCATCCATTCGCACCTCGTGTCGGTCGCCTACCCGATCCTGGAGGCGACCGGCGCCTTGCGCGATTCGCGTCTGGCGCCCGAAAAATCGCCGCGCCGCGCCAAGCCGAAATCCGATCTGGGCGCGCCGGCGGCCCCGGCGTCGCAATAATAAAGGAACAACGCGTTCAGGCGGCGTGTTGGATCGGCGCCGGGACGCATTTCTCGGGGAATGAAAGCGTCGCGACCGTGCCGGTTTCGCCGCTGGCGATGGCGATCGTGCCGCCGTGGCGCTCGACCAGCATTCTCACGATCGCCAAGCCCAGACAGAGTCCGCGCGAATCTTCGTTGGCGACTTTCGAATCGCCGAAGCCGAACGGCTCGAACAAATGCGGTCGTATCGCCTCGGGAATGCCATTGCCGGTATCCGCAACCGAGATATCGATTCCCGCCCGCGTGCGCTGGGCGTGAATGGCCACGCGCCCGTCCGGCCGGTTGAACTTGATGGCGTTGGACAAAAGCCCGAGCATCATCTGGCGCAACAACGCCGGGTCGGCGTCGAGATGTTCGGCGCCGATCTCGACCTCGATATCGATTTGAACTTGCGCCTCTTTGGCGGCGCATTCCATGCTTTTGGCGCAGTCGTGCAGCATGGTGGCCACGACGATACGGGTCGATTCGAGGGGCGTTCCCGTCGATCCGATCTTTGAAACTTCCAGGATCTGGTCGATCATCGCCAGCAAATGCTTGCCGCAGTGATGGATGTCGCGCGCGTAGTCGCCGCGCCGCACGGCGACGGCGGCGAAGCGCGGATCGATCATCATCTCCGAGAAGCCAAGAATGGCGTTGAGCGGCGTACGCAATTCGTGGCTCATCCGGCCCATGAAGTCGGATTTGGCCCGGCTCAGCGCGGCGGCTTGGGAGAGCGCTTCGGAGATCCGCGCGGCGTCGCGCTCGTTCCGGCGCAGAAGCGCGAAAATCCAGATCGACAGCGCCAGCACGATCAGCGTTGCCAGACTGCCCAGCGCGAACGTGTTCCAGTGCTGCGTCCACCATTGCCGCTGGATTTCGTCGACCAGCAGCGACGTGTAGACGACGAGCGGCGCGCGTTCGAAAGCGGTCGCGGCGCTTAGACGCGGCTGTTTTTTGATCAAGCTCGTATGTTCGAAGAACGTGATCGCTTGATCGCCTGTCGCCGCGTCCTTGAAAATGAAGTCGGCGATGCGGGTGCCGGCATAGCCGGGGATCTTGCGCGAATCGAAAAGGACCGTGCCGTCGACGCGGATGATGCCGGCATCGCTTTGGCCCGCCTCGAGCACGCCGATGACGGTCGCGCGCAATTTCCCGAGGTCGATGCCGGAGACCACCAGCGCGATGCCGTAGGCGTTTTCATGCGCGCGGATCACGATCGGAATCACCTCTTGGCCGGTGTCGCGCGCGATGACCGTCTTGCCGACATAGAATTGCCCCGGCGTCAGCGCGATGGCGCCCTGAAACCATTCGCGGTCGCTGACGTCGATAAGGGGGTTCTTCACACCGGTCAGCGAGATGCCTTCCCCGCCCGCGCCGATCAACCGGATGTCCGCCGGTTGGAGCGACGTCGTTCCCATCATCTTCAAGACGTCGACGATCTCGCCGAGCGGCGGCGGCGCCGGCGCGCGCGAAGCGAGGGCGAGCCACGCCTCCACGCCGACCGCGCGGCTGAGCGCCGAGTTGAATTCGCCGTGCACCTTCGTGCTGAACATCAGGTGGTTGTTGCGCAGATCCTGACGGGCTTCGTCGAGGGCGCGATCGCGGTCCGCGATCAACGTCGCGGCGATCGATCCCCAGATCATCGCCAGGACGAACGCGAAAAGCACGCCAATCAGCGCCGCCGGCAGCCGTTGCAAGTTTCCGATGGCGAATTTCTCCTGCACTTCTGTGCCTCTCGTCGTTCTCGTCGCGCGTAAGGCGCGCATCTACGCCCCGCCCCTCCTAACAACCTCTTAACCACGCGCTAACATGTCGGACTGTTCGCAAGGATGCGCCCTATGGCCGCGGGCGGGAAATCGCCCCGGCCGCGGCCGGGGGAGGCCACCAACCGCTTGCAATCGCCGCCAAATCCCCTAAATGAGGGGCGCTTCGCCGGCCGCGCGCTGTTTCTCTGTGGCCGTATTGGACAATTCGGAACGGGATAAACTCGACCATGTCCGCCGACACGATGCTGGAAATAAAAAATCTCCAGAAGCATTTCGGGCCCATTCGCGCGGTGGAGGACGTTTCCTTCACCGTCCACAAGGGGGAGGTTCTAGGCTTCCTGGGCCCCAACGGGGCCGGGAAGTCCACGACGATGAAGATGATCACCGGCTTCCTTGCCCCCACCGCGGGCACCGCCACGGTGTGCGGCTTCGATGTCGAGGCGCAGCCGATCGAAGCCAAGAAGCGCATCGGCTATCTGCCCGAGGGCGCGCCCGCCTATCCCGACATGACGCCCGCCGCGTTTTTGGACTTCGTCGGCGCGATCCGCGGCTTCGACGGGGCGGAGCGCGCCAAACGCGTCGATCTGGCCGTCGCGCGCGCGCAGTTGAAAGGCGTGCTGCATCAGCCGATCGATACGCTGTCGAAGGGCTTCAAGCGCCGCGTGGGCCTTGCCCAGGCGCTGCTGCACGACCCCGAAGTGCTGATCCTCGACGAGCCGACCGACGGTCTCGATCCCAACCAGAAGCACGAAGTGCGCGAGCTGATCCGCCAGATCGCGCCCGAGAAGGCGATCGTCATTTCGACTCATATCTTGGAAGAAGTGGACGCGATCTGCGCGCGCGCCATCGTCATCGCGAAGGGTCGCGTGCTGGCCGACGGCACGCCCGAAGCGCTGGAAAAGCGCTCGCGCTGGCATTACGCGGTGTCGGTCGTGACGGCGGCGCCGGAAGTGCCGCGCCTCAAGGCGCTGTGGAACGGCCATCCCGGCGTGGCGGCGTTCGAGGCGGTGGAGGGCGAGGGCGGCCTCGCCATGCTGACCGCCTTCCCGCATGGCGGCGTGCCGATGCTGGCCGAGTTGGGCCGTATGGCGCGCGAGGCGGGAATCCGCATCGACGAGATCCGCGAGGAGCGCGGGCGTCTCGACGAGGTCTTCCGCGACATCACCGGTAAGGCGGCCTGATCCCCATGCGCAACATCGCTTTCATCCTGAAGCGCGAGCTCGGCGGTTATTTCGCCACCCCGGTCGCCTATGTGTTCCTGGTGATCTTCCTGGTCCTCGCCGGCGTCTTCACCTTCTATCTCGGCAATTTCTTCGAGCGCGGTCAGGCCGATCTTCAGGCCTTCTTCTCGTTCCACCCGTGGCTCTATCTGTTCCTGATCCCGGCGATCTCGATGCGCCTGTGGTCGGAGGAACGCCGCTCCGGCACGATCGAATTGTTCCTGACACTGCCGATTTCGATCGGCCAAGCGGTTGTGGGCAAGTTCCTCGCCGCCTGGGCGTTCATCGCCATCGCGCTGGCGCTCACCTTCCCGATGTGGATCACGGTCAACATCCTGGGCAATCCCGACAACGGCATCATCGCGGCGTCCTATATTGGCTCGCTGCTGATGGCGGGCGGGTATCTGGCCATCGGCGCTTGCGTTTCCGCGATCACCAAAAGCCAGGTCATCGCCTTCGTCGTGGCCGCCGCCGTGTGCTTCGTGTTCACGGTGTCGGGCACGACGATGGTGCTGGCGTTCTTCGCGGGCTGGGCGCCGCAAGCGGTGGTCGACGCGATCGCCAGCTTCTCGTTCATGTCGCATTTCTCGGCGATCTCGCGCGGCGTCATCGATCTGCGCGATCTCGTCTATTTCGTCTCGCTGATCGCCGCGTTCCTGTTCGCGAACGCGGCGCTGGTCGAACTCAAGAAGGCGGGCTGAGCGATGAAAATGGGCCGTTCCGCACTCGGTGGCATGGGGATCGCGCTGGCCGCGATCCTGTTCGTCGCGATCAATTCGCTGGCGGGTCCGCTGCTTCAGGGCCTGCGTTTGGACCTGACGTCGGACAAGCTGTTCACGCTGAGCCAGGGCACGCGCGCGATCCTGTCGCGCATCGACGAGCCCGTGACCTTGCGCTTCTATTATTCAGAGCGTCTGGGCCGCGAGATCCCGTCCTACGGCGTTTACGCCGTGCGCGTGCGCGAGATGCTGGAAGAATACCGCGACGCCGCACGCGGCAAGCTGCGTCTCCAGATCATCGATCCGCCGCCCTTCTCGGACGAGGAGGACCGCGCCGTCGCGTTCGGCCTTCAGGCCGTGCCGCTCAACCAGCAGGGCGAGACGGTCTATTTCGGCCTTGCCGGATCGAATACCGCCGACAAGGAAGAAGCGATCGCTTTCTTCCAGCCGGATCGCGAGCGCTTCCTCGAATACGATCTCACCAAGCTCGTCTATAACCTCGCCACGCCCAAGAAGCCGGTCGTCGGTTTGATGACGATGATCCCGATGGCGGGCGAGTTCCGCTCGATGCGGCCGACACCGCCCTCGGCCGTCTATTCGCAACTCACGCAATTCTTCGAAGTGCGCGGGGTCGAGCCCAACGCGACCGAGATTCCGGCCGATATCGGCGTGTTGATGCTGGTGCATCCCAAGGAATTGCCGGAATCCACGCTCTACGCCATCGACCAATTCGCGATGCGCGGCGGGCGCCTGCTGGTTTTCGTCGACCCGCATGCGGAATCGGAAATGGGGCGCGGCGGCCCGGCGGCGATGGGCGGAAACACGGCGTCCGACCTCAAGAAGCTGTTCGACGCTTGGGGCATCGAGATGGAACCCGGCAAGCTCGCCGGCGACCGTCAGGCGGCGCGGCGCGTCAACGCGGGCACCGAAGGCCGCATGCGCGCGGTCGATTATGTGCTGTGGCTCACGCTGCGCGACGCGAATTTCGACAAGTCGGATATTCTGCTGAGCGAAGCTTCGATCGTCCAAGCCGCGTCCGTCGGCATCCTCAAGAAGAAGGACGGTGCGTCGATCGGCTTCCAGCCTTTAATTCGGACGTCGACCGATTCCGAAGCGATCGAGGCGGACAAGGTGCGCCTGCAGCCCGATCCCGTGCAGCTTTATCAGGACTTCAAGCCGTCGGGCGAAAGCTTCGTGCTGGCCGCCCGCCTGCACGGCAGTGTCAACTCGGCGTTCGACGTGCGCCCCGCCCCGGCGGAAGGCGAGAAGGTACCGGAGAATGCGCTAGCCCATCTCGCCAAGAGCCAGAGCGATTTGAACGCCATCGTCGTGGCCGACACCGATCTGCTCGACGATCGCTTCTGGGTGACGACGCAGGATTTCTTCGGCCAGCGCGTGGCCGTGCCCGCCGCCTATAACGGCGATTTCGTCGTCAACGCGGTGGACAATCTGCTCGGTTCGTCGGAGCTGATCGGCCTGCGCGGGCGCGGCTTGTCTCAGCGTCCATTCACGGCACTGCAAGCGATCCAGCGCGACGCCGAGGCGCGCTTCCGCGCGAAAGAGCGCGCGCTGCAGGAGAAGCTCAAGGAAACCGAACAGCGACTTGCCCAGTTGCAGGGCCGCGGTGCGGCCGGCGAACAGGCCAACCGCGCCATCGCCGGTCCCGAGCAGCAGGCGGAGATCGAGAAGTTCCGCGCCGAGCTGGTCGGCTTCCGCCGCGAATTGCGCGACGTGCAGGCGCAGTTGCGCGGCGATATCGAACGCGTCGAGATCGCGACCAAGGCGATCAATATCGCCGCCGTGCCCGTCGCGGTCGCGGTGCTGGCGCTGGTGCTGGGCTGGCTGCGCGTCCGCCGCCGCCGCCCGGCCGCGAACTGAACGGAGGGGCGATATGCGCGCGAAAACCCTCGGTATCCTGGCCATCGCCGCCGTGCTGGCGGGTGGCGGCGCCTATTACGTCAACGCGACCCGCAACGTGGCGCCCGTCGATCGGGCGGCGGGTACGCTCGTTTTCCCCGATCTCGCGGCGAAGGCGAACGCGATCGCGTCCGTGCGGATTGAGACGGACGGTGCCGCCTTCGCGCTGAAGCGCGAGGGCGACGCGTGGGTTCTGCCCGAGCGCGACGGCTACGCGGTCGATTCCGATCAGGTGCGCCGACTGTTGCTCGAACTCGTCGCGTTGCGCATTCTCGAATCGCGCACCGCCAATCCGGCCTTGCACGCCGAACTCGATCTCGACGGCGCTGGCAAGGACCAGAAGGCGATCCGCCTGACGCTCGCCGACGCGAACAATGCGGCGCTGGCCGATTTGCTGGTCGGGCGTGCGCGTTTCGGCCGCCAGGGCGCGGCGGGCGACGGCACGTTCATCCGCCGCCAGAGCGAGAATCAGGTCTATTTCGCGCGCGGCCGCGTGGCGCCGGAACGCGACGCCGCCAAATGGCTCGACCGCCGGGTGATGAACGTGGCGCGCGAGCGCATTGCGTCGATCGATTTGACCGCGATCGACGGCGAGCGTCTGTCGGCCGGCAAGAAATCGCCCGCGGACAACGACGTCGAACTCACGAACGTGCCGGATGATCAGAAGGTCAAATCGACCTTCGACGTGAATCTTCTGTCCAGCGCCTTCGAAGGCCTCGATCTCGAAGACGTACGCAAGGCCGAAGGTCTCGATTTCGATGCCGCCCGCGAACGCGCCGTCTATACGACCTTCGACGGGCTCAAGATCGAAATCGCCTTGGTGCGCGATCGCGATATCCGCTGGGCGCGCGTCGCGGCATCCTACGAAGCGCTGGCCGCACCGGTCGATCCGGCGGCGGCACCCAATGCGCGTCTGCTATCGGCCGAGGACGCCGCCAAGCAGGCCGCCGAGATCGCCGCGAAGACCAAAGGCTGGGCCTATCGCTTCCCCGACTACAAGGTTGAGCAGATGACCAAGCGCGTCGCCGACTTGGTCGAGCCGAAAGCGCCGGCAGACGAAAAGAAAGAATCGGGCGGCTAACGCGCGGGGACGGCCGGCATCGGCGGCAGGACCAGCATCGGGTCCACGCGGATATCGAAAAGATTGACGCGCCAATCGAGATGCGGGCCGGTGGCACGTCCCGTCGCACCGGCGGCACCCACCGTTTCGCCCTGGCGCACACGCTGGCCGACCACGACGTCGATGCGCGAAAGGTGGGAGTAGGTCGAGCTGACGCCCGACCCGTGATCCAGAATCAGCGTGCCGCCGGTGAAATAGATATCCGGGTCGGCGAAGGTCACGACCGCGTCGGCCGCCGCGACGACCGGCGTGCCCGTGGGCACGGCGATATCGATGCCGAAATGCGGCTGGCGCGATTGGCCGTTCAAAATCCGCTGACTGCCATAGACGCCGGAAATCCGCCCGACGACAGGCCAGACGAAGCCTTGCAGATAGAAGGGCTCCGCACCGTCGATCCGCCTCGCCTCGGCGATGCGCGCGTTCTCCGCGCGGATGCGTTCGAGTAAGACGGGATCGGGGGTCACCATCGCCTCGGGCAAGCCGTCGATGCGCTGGATATCGAATTGGCGCGGCTTCACGGCGAGCATACGGCGTGCTTGCCGCCCATCGGGGAAGATCAGTTCCAGCGTCGCTTGGCGGCCGGCATCGCGGCCGAAGGCGATGGGGAACCGCCCATCGGCCGACACGCGCATCTCGCGGCCTTCGAACACCGCGCGCGTGCCGGGCTCGGCGCGCACCACGGCGAAACCGCCTTGCGCGATCTCGCCTTTTATCTCGATCTCGTCCGCCGCGACCGGCGCGGCGGCGAGCAACGCGAGTGCGACCAGCAGGCGTTTCACAGCAGCGAGCCTTGCTTGCCCGGCGGTGCGGCGGGTTTCGGCGTCGCGGCCTTGCGCGGCGCGGGTGCCGCACCTTCGACATGCGCGCCGACATCGCCGTCGGCGAAGCGCAAGGTGATATCGCCCGCTTTGCGCGCATCGGCTGCTTGCGTCACCAACTGCCCTTGCGCGTCGGTCACCAGCGCGAAGCCGCGCGCCAGCGTCTTGCGATAGGAATAGCTTTCCAGCAGATCGCCCGCCCGCCCCAGCGACGCGATGCGCGTGTCGATGCCGCGCAACGCCGCCCCCTTGGCGCGCGCCAGAAGATCGGCGACGTGCTTGGTCTCGCGCGCGAGATTGGCTTTGGTCGCGGCGGTGTTGGCGGAAAGGGCGGCCCCCGCGCGCGCCAAAGCGCCCTTGGCGCGTTCGAGCTGCGTTTTGGGATCGGGCAGGCGGGCGCCGAGTTCGATGACGGTCCGCTTGCGCTTGTCGATCAACGCGGTGCCCGCGAGCTTCAGGCGCTCGGCCCGCTCGTCCAGGCGCTGGGCGCGATCTTCGACCAAGCGCATCGGGTCGCCCAGCGCCGCGGCCCCCAAACGCTGGCGGCGGTCGTCGAACATCCGCTCCAGCCCCGCTTCCAGCGACGCGGCGTTGCGCGCGAGGCGCGCGATCAATTCCTGGCGCACCGGCACGACCATTTCGGCGGCGGCGGTGGGCGTGGGGGCACGCCGGTCGGACGCGAAATCGATCAGTGTCGTATCCGTCTCGTGCCCGACGGCGGAGACAAGCGGGATATCGCTTTCCGCCGCCGCGCGCACGACGATCTCCTCGTTGAACGCCATCAGATCTTCGATCGAGCCGCCGCCGCGCGCGACGATCAGCACGTCCGGGCGCGGAATCTTGCCGCCCGGTTCCAGCGCGTTGAAACCGCGAATCGCCGTCGCGACCTGCTCGGCCGCCCCTTCGCCTTGCACGGCCACGGGCCAGACCAGCACATGGCGCGGGAAGCGGTCGGACAGGCGATGCAGAATGTCGCGGATGACCGCCCCGGTCGGCGAGGTGATGACGCCGATGACCGCCGGCAAATACGGCAAAGGCCGTTTGCGGTCCGCGTTGAACAGGCCTTCGGCGGCTAGGCGCTTCTTGCGATCCTCGATTAGCTTCAGGAGCGCGCCTTGGCCCGCGAGCTCCATCCGCTCGACCACGATCTGGTATTTCGAGCGGCCGGGATAGGTGGTCAGGCGCCCGACCGCGATCACCTCCATCCCGTCCTCGGGCTTGATCGCGAGTTTTCCGGCCGAGCCGCGCCAGCACACGCCGTCGATCGCGGCGTCCGCGTCCTTTAGCGCGAAATAAAGATGGCCGGAGGAATGACGCTTGAAGCCCGAAATTTCACCGCGCACGCGCACGATTTCGAACGCGTCCTCGACCGTGCGTTTGACCGCTTGCGAAAGCTCCGAAACGGTGTATTCCGGCAAATTGCCGCGCGGGGATTCCATGCCCCGCATGATACAAGCGGGACCGGATTCGAGGGAGACGGAATTATCGCTATGCGCATTTTGGTCGTCGGTTCGGGCGGGCGCGAACATTCCCTGTGTTGGGCGATTTCTGCCTCGCCCTTGTGCGACAAGCTGTTCTGCGCGCCGGGCAATCCGGGCATCGCCGCCGTGGCCGAATGCCTGCCCGTGGGGGCCGAGGATATCGCCGGGATCGTCGCGGCCGCCAAGGCCCAGAAGATCGATTTCGTCGTCGTCGGGCCCGAAGCGCCGCTGGTTGCCGGGATCGTCGACCGTTTGGCCGAGGCGGGTATTCCCGCTTTCGGGCCGATGGCGGCGGCGGCGCGCCTTGAGGGCTCCAAAGGCTTCATGAAGGATTTCTGCGCGCGCGCGGGTGTGCCCACGGCGGAATATCGCCGCTTCACCGATGCGGCGGCGGCGCGCGCTTATATCCGCGAGAAGGGTGCGCCGATCGTCGTCAAGGCCGATGGCCTTGCGGCGGGCAAGGGCGTGGTCGTGGCGGCCACGCTCGACGAAGCCTTGGCCGCGATCGACGACGCGATGGTCGCGGGCCGCTTCGGCAAGGCGGGCGCGGAAGTCGTGGTCGAGGAATTTCTCGATGGTGAGGAGGCGAGTTTCTTCGCGCTGTGCGACGGCGAACACGCCTTGTCGTTCGGGGCGGCACAAGACCATAAGCGCGTGGGCGACGGCGATACCGGCCCGAATACCGGCGGCATGGGCGCCTATTCGCCCACGAAGCTGGTCGATGCCGCGATGGAAAAGCGGATCATGGACGAGATCGTGTTGCCCACCGTCAAGGGCATGGCGAAGGAAGGCGCACCCTTCAAGGGCGTGCTGTTCGCCGGGCTGATGATCGGTAAAGCGGGCCCGAAGCTGATCGAGTTCAACGTGCGTTTCGGCGACCCGGAATGCCAAACGCTGATGCTGCGCCTCAAATCCGATTTGCTGCCCGCGTTGATCGCCAGCCAGCAGGGCGAATTGAAGCGCTTCGATCTGCGCTGGCGCGACGACACGGCGATCTGCGTCGTGATGGCCGCCGAGGGCTATCCAAACACGCCCAAGAAGGGCACGGAGATCCGCAATCTCGATGCGGCCGGAAAGCTCGACGGCGTGACCGTGTTCCATGCGGGTACGAAGGCCGCCGGGGATAAGATCGTCGCCGATGGCGGCCGCGTGCTCGGCGTTTGCGCGATCGGCAAAACGGCGAAGGACGCGCAGGCCAAAGCCTATAAGGCGGTCGACGCGATCGATTGGCCGGGCGGTTTCTGCCGGCGCGATATCGGCTGGCGCGTTCTGTGACCGGCTTCGTTTACGAAGATATCGAGCCGCCGGAAAGCGGCGGCGCCAAGCTGTTGGCGCCCGGCGTCAAATGGGTGCGGCTCGCTTTGCCCTTTCCGCCCGATCACATCAATGTCTGGCTGATCGACGAAGGCGAAAGCTGGACGATCGTCGATACCGGCCTCGCGCGCGACGAAACCAAGGCCGAATGGGAACGCGTGTTCGAAACGCAGCTCGACGGCAAGCCGGTCCGGCGTTTGATCTGCACGCATTTCCATCCCGACCATATGGGCCTCGCCGCGTGGATCTGTGCGCGCTGGAACGTCGAGCTGTGGACGACGATGGGCGAATATATGACCGCGCGCTACGCGATCACGCCCGCCACGCCGGGCGATATCGAGAACCGCATCGGCTTCTATCGCGCCAACGGCATCGGTCCCGATGCGGTCGGGCAGTTCGCCACGCCCGAAAATCTCTATCGGCGCGGCGTGCCGGATTTGCCCGCGCATTTCCGGCGAATCTATGGCGGAAAGACGTTGCGCCTCGGCGCCCATGATTGGCTGCCGATCATCGGGCGCGGCCATTGCCCGGAACATGCGTGCCTGTGGGCGCGCGATCTCGACATCGCGATCGTCGGCGATATCGTGCTGCCGCGCATCACGCCCAATATTGGCGTGTGGCCGGTCGATCCCTTCGCCGATCCGCTGCGAGATTATCTCGACAGCTTGGATGGGTTCGCAGTCGTGCCGGAAACGACTCTGATCCTGCCTGCGCACGGCCAGCCCTATCGCGGCGTGGGGGCCCGCATCGCCGCGATCCGCGCGCATCACGAGGAACGCTTGGCCGCGTTGCGCGCCGCTTTCGCCGAGAACCCGGGCGGCCTGCGCGCGGTCGATTGCTTTACGCTGCTGTTCAAGCGCGAGATCACGCCGCGCGTCGTCGGCCTTGCGGTGGGCGAGGCGCTGGCGCATCTGCATTTGCTCGAATCGCGCGGCGAAGCGCGGCGCACACGCGACGCGGGCGGCGCTTGGCGGTTCAGCGCCGCGCTTTGAAGAAATCGCGCAGCAGCGCGGCCGCGTCGGTTTCGGCGATGCCGCCGAACAATTCGGGCCGGTGATGGCAGGTGGCTTGCGCGAAAATGCGCGGCCCGTTCTCCACGCCCCCGCCTTTGGGGTCCGCGGCGCCCCAATAGACCCGGCGCAGGCGCGCGAAGGAAATCGCCGTCGCGCACATCGGGCAGGGTTCCAGCGTTACGTAGAGATCGCAATCGGGCAAACGCGCATCGCCACGCGCGGCGGCGGCTTGCCGGATCGCCAGCATTTCGGCATGCGCCGTCGGGTCCTTGTCGCGCTCGACGCGGTTATGCGTCGCGGCCAGGACGGCGCCGGACGCGTCGACCAGCACCGCGCCGACCGGCACTTCGCCCGCCGCGGCGGCCATTCGGGCCTGTTCGAGGGCCAATTCCATGAACCCGGACATGGGTTCCGTTTACCGGGGAATCGCTCGCGTGCTAAGAGATTTCCATCATGACGCTCCCCCTTATCGGCATCACGCTGGACAGCGAACCGGCCGGCGGCTGGTCGAAAATGCCCTGGTACGCGCTGCGCCAAAATTACTGCGGCGCCGTGGCGGCGGCCGGCGGCTTGCCCGTGGCCTTGCCGCACGAGCCCGAAAAGGCCGGCGATTATCTCGACCGGATCGACGGCTTGCTGATCACCGGCGGCGCCTTCGACGTCGATCCCGCGATGTTCGGGGCGTCGAGCAAACACGCCACGGTCAAAACCAAGGACCGGCGCACCGCGTTCGAATACGCGATCGTCAAGGGCGCGTTGGAACGCGACATGCCGATCCTGGGCATTTGCGGCGGCGAGCAATTGCTGGCCGTCGCCTTGGGCGGCACGCTGATCCAGCACATCCCGGACGAAGTGCCGGGCTGCCTGCCGCATGAACAACCCAATCCGCGCACCGAGCCGGGGCATATTGTGGACGTGGTCCCCGGCACTCTGCTGCACCGGGTCAACGGGGAGCGCGCGCGCATGGACGTGAATTCGGCCCATCATCAGGCGGTCAAGACCGTTGGCCCCGGCACGATCGTCAGCGCCAAGGCGCCCGATGGCGTGATCGAAGCCATCGAGGCGCCGGGCAAGCGTTTTTGCCTGGGCGTCGAATGGCATCCCGAATACTCGATCGATCCGGGCGACGACGCGATCTTCCGCGCCTTCGTCGCCGCGTGCCGCCGATGACCGACGAACCCCCCAAGGGCGAACGCATCGCCAAGGTGATGGCGCGCGCGGGTCTGTGTTCGCGGCGCGAAGCCGAAGCGTTGATCGCGCAAGGGCGCGTCTTCATCAACGGCAAGCGGCTGACCAGCCCCGCGCACAACGTGCAGCCGACCGACGAAATCATCGTCGACAACAAGAAGCTGGCGAAGCCCGAGCGGCCGCGCCTGTTCCGCTTCCACAAGCCGCGCGGCGTGCTGACCGCGACGCGCGATCCCGAAGGCCGTCCGACGATCTATGACGGCATGCCGGCCGAATTGCCGCGCCTGATGCCGGTCGGGCGCCTCGACTACAATTCCGAAGGCTTGTTGCTGCTGACCAACGACGGCGGCATCAAGCGCCATCTGGAGCTGCCCGCGACCGGCATCAAGCGCAAATATCGCGTGCGCGTCTATGGCAGCCCCGATCCCGCACGCCTCGCGCGGCTCAAGAACGGCATCACGATCGAAGGCGTGCATTACGGCGCCATCGACGCGCGCCTCGAAGGCAAATCCAACACCAGCAACGCGTGGATGATCTTCGAACTGACCGAAGGCAAGAACCGCGAAATTCGCCGCGTTTGCGAAGCGATGGGCTTGCAGGTCAACCGGCTGATCCGCATCGGCTACGGCGCGTTCGAGCTCGACAAGCTTGCCGTGAGTGCCATCGAGGAAGTCGGCCCCGGCGAATTGCGCAAAGTGCTGGGGGCCGCCTTGGCTGGTGCGCCGCTGAAACTCGGCGGCCGTCCTCAGCCGGACAAAACGTAAGTCAATTTCGTCGCCCCATTGGCGATCGTTTCGCCGCGTAACGCTTTCAGCGTGCGCGCGCGATCGCGCTGGAACAGCGGTACGCCGTCGCCCAGCACGATCGGCAACACGAACGCCTCGAACGAATCGACCAGCTTCGCGTCGAGGAACGCGGCAATGGCCGCGGCACCGCCGTCGAGCCAGATATCCTTGCCGCCGGCAGCCGCGCGCGCCTTGGCGAGCAGGGCGGCCGGATCGGCGTCGAACCCGCCCAGATGCGCGAAGGGGGCGGGCGTGCGGCGCGTCAGCACGAAGGTTTGCCGCGGGCCGTAGGGCCAGTCGCCGAAACCCAAGACTTGTTCGTAGGTCGTGCGGCCGTGGATCAAGGCGCCGATGTCCGCAACGAAAGCGTCGAACCCGAAATCACGCGAATCCCACGCGGCCAGCCAATCGACGCCGCCTTTCGCGTCGGCGATGAAGCCGTCGGCGCTGACCGCCAGCCAAACCCGGCACTTGCCGCTCATCTTTTCTCGCCTGGCCGCGCGAAGCGGCGTATGGATCGGGGACCGGGGAAGGGCGGTTTCATGCGCGGCACTGTGGCAGGTTCGGGATCGATTCGCATCGTCGGCGGGCGCTGGCGCGGGCGCAAACTCATGGCGCCCGAAGATCGCGCAATCCGCCCGACGGGCGAGCGTCAGCGCGAATCTCTGTTCAATATACTCGGCCACGGCGCCTATGCGCCCGGCGGCGTGTCGATGCTGCAAGGGGCGGCGGTGCTCGACGTATTCGCGGGTACGGGCGCGTTGGGTTTGGAAGCCTTGTCGCGCGGTGCGGCGAACGCGCTGTTCCTGGAGCAAGCCGCGAATGCGCGCCGCTTGATCGAGGCGAATATCGCCGCGTGCAAGGCGCAAGGGGCCGCACGCTTGGTGTTGGGCGACGCGACCAATCCCGTGGCCCCGCCGCCCGCACCCTGGACGCCCGCCACGCTGGTCTTTCTCGACCCGCCTTACGGCAAGGAGCTGGGCCCGAAGGCGTTGGCGGCGTTGAACGCCAAAGGCTGGCTGGCGCCGGGCTGCGTGGCCGTCGCCGAGACGGGGGAGCACGAGGATTTCGCCGTGCCCGAGGGTTTCGCGCAGGAAGACATGCGCGACTACGGCAAGACGACGCTGCGCTTCCTGCGCAAACTCTGAAAAAGAAAACGGCGCGGGTGGATTTCTCCGCCCGCGCCGTTCGCCGTTAGGCTTTACCGGAAGATCAGGCCGCGTTCTTGGCCATGATCTCTTCCGCGATGTTGCGCGGCACCGGCTCGTAGTGATCGAACTGCATCGTGAAGGACGCGCGGCCCTTCGACATCGAACGCAGATCCGAGATGTAGCCGAACATCTCCGACAGGGGCACGTGGCTGCGGATGATGACCGACGTCGCGGCCTGATCCTGGCTCTGGATGATGCCGCGGCGGCGGTTGATGTCGCCCACGACGTCGCCGACGTGATCGGGCGGCGTCGTCACCTCGACGTCCATGATCGGCTCCAGGATGATCGGCTGGGCCTTGCGCATGCCTTCGCGGAAGCAGGCCTTGGCGGCGATTTCGAAGGCCAGCGCCGACGAGTCGACGTCGTGGTACTTGCCGTCGAGCAGCGAGTACTTGAAGTCGACCGTGGGGAAGCCCGCGAGCACGCCCTGCTCGCACTGCACCTTGATGCCCTTTTCGACGGCCGGGATGAACTCGCGCGGCACCGAACCGCCGACGACTTCGTCCTCGAACACGACGCCGCCGTTGCGGTCCAGCGGCTCGAACTTGATCGTGACTTCGGCGAACTGGCCCGAACCGCCCGACTGCTTCTTGTGGGTGTAGGTTTCGGTGTGCGCCTTGGCGATCGTCTCGCGATACGCGACCTGCGGCGAGCCGATATTGGCTTCGACGCCGTATTCGCGCTTGAGACGGTCCACGATGATTTCGAGATGCAGTTCGCCCATGCCCGACAGAATGGTCTGGCCCGACTCGTGGTCGGTGCGCAGGCGCAAGCTGGGGTCTTCGGCGACCAGCTTCTGGAGGCCGATGGCCATCTTTTCGACGGCTTCCTTCGTCTTCGGCTCGACCGCGATGTCGATGACGGGGACGGGGAAGGCCATGCGCTCGAGGATCACGGGGTCATCCGACGAGGCGAGCGTATCGCCCGTGCCGGTGTCCTTCAGGCCCACGAAGGCGACGATGTCGCCGGCGTAGACTTCCTTGATCTCGTCGCGCTTGTCGGCGTGCATCTGGAACATGCGGCCGATGCGTTCCTTCTCGCCCTTCGTGGTGTTGAGCACGGTGTCGCCGGACTTCAACACGCCCGAATACACGCGCACGAAGGTGAGGTTGCCGTACTTGTCGTTGATCATCTTGAACGCGAGCGCCGAGAACGGCTCCTCGTCCTTGGCGGGCTTGAAGCGCTCGGGCTCGCCCTCCTCGGTGACCACGCGCATGCCGGGGATGTCGGCGGGCGACGGCAGATAGTCGATGACCGCGTCGAGCAGCGTCTGCACGCCCTTGTTCTTGAAGGCCGAGCCGCAGAACACCGGACGGAACGCGCCCGTCACCGCACCCTTCTTGATGCAGCGCTTCAGCGTCGCTTCCGCAACGTCGTTCTTCTCGAAATATTCTTCCATGGCGGCGTCGTCGACGCCGACCACGGCGTCGAGCAGCTGCTGGCGATATTCCTTCGCCTTGTCGACGAGGTCGGCCGGAATTTCGATATCGTCGAACTTCGCGCCCAGCTCGTCGCCATGCCAAATCACGCCCTTCATGCGGACGAGATCGATGATGCCCTTGAAGTCGCCTTCGGCGCCGATCGGAATCTGGCACACGGCCGTGACGATGCCGAGCTTCTCCTTCATGGAGTCGACGGCCTTGTAGAAGTCGGCGCCGGTGCGGTCCATCTTGTTGACGAACACAATGCGTGGCACGTTGTAGCGGTCGGCCAAGCGCCAGTTCGTTTCGGACTGCGGCTGCACGCCGGCCACGCCGCAGATGACGAACACCGCGCCGTCGAGCACGCGCAGCGAACGGTTCACTTCGATGTTGAAATCGATGTGGCCGGGCGTGTCGATGACGTTGATGCGGTGGCCGTTCCACTCGGCGGTCACGGCGGCGGACGTGATCGTGATGCCGCGCTCGCGTTCCTGCTCCATGTAATCGGTCGTGGTGTTGCCGTCGTGCACCTCACCGATCTTGTGGGACTTGCCCGTGTAGTAGAGGATCCGCTCGGTCGTGGTGGTCTTGCCCGCGTCGATATGCGCGGTGATGCCGATATTGCGGAGCTTCTCGATCGGGATAGTTCGCGGCACGACTGCCTCCGTTGGCGCCGGCTCGGGTTTCCTCTCAAGGAAGCGGGCCGGGGGTTGGGTAAAACGAAACCGCGCGGGCGCCTGTCCCCCCTTAGGCGGACGGCGGACGCGCGGGCTACATCCGTGAAAACGGCGCCGGGCTTATACCCTTCGCAGGCCTTATATGGCAACAGCGAAGCGGGGGTTAAAGCCCCGCGCGGCCGCGCCCGGCCGGGCTGGTGCTAGACCCAAGAATCGGTTAGGTTTTTAGCCATGCCGCCAAGCCCACCCGACGACCGCAAAGCGGTCATGCGCCGGATCAACCTCCAGGCCGACGCCATTCGGCGCAAACTCGACCCCAAAGTGCTCGAGCGCGCCAAGGTGGTTGTCGAGGGCGGGGAGATCTACGACCGCGAAGCCGCGCAGAAGGTCGTGGGCGAATTCCTCAAGGGCAAGACCCGCAAGGACGGGGGCCTGTTCCAGCAGGAACTGATGGCCCGTCTGCGCGGGGTCAAGCACTGACAGCTTCCGGGACACCGATCATATGCAGGCCTATCGCTATCTGACCGGGAAGGACGATTCGTCCTTCTGCCACCGCGTGACCAAGGCGTTGAACGAGGGCTGGCAGCTCTACGGCAGCCCGACGCTGACCTTCGACGCCGCCAAGGGCCATGTGGTCTGCGGCCAGGCGATCATGAAAGAAGTCCCGGACGCCGAGTACTCGCCCGAGATGAAGCTCGGCGATCTCTAACGTTTTTCGAGCGTGCCGGTCCGCCGTCCGCTCGCGTCGCGGATGACATAGCCGCCACGCCCGTCGCTTTCATAGGTTTCGATCCGGCGCCCCGACGCGTCGCGGCGGATATAGTCGCCGCCGCCGCTCGCCCCCGCCTTGAATTCGATCGTGCCCGTCCGTCGGCCACTCGCGTCGCGCAAGACGAAGTCCTGCGCCATCGCGGCGGTGGCCGTTCCCGCCAGCAGAATCGCGGCCAGAATTCTTGCGCGTTTCATGGGCACCTCCCGCATTTCCAACGGAGATGCCGGGTGCCGCATTCCAGTCGCTTGTCGGCGTCATATTCGCCGCCTAGGCTTCGGGGTATGAGCCCGATCTCGCGCCGCACGCTTCTCGCCGCTTCCGCCGCAACGCTGGCGATCCCGCCGGCCGCCGCGCAGACGGCCCTGATCAATCCCTACGACGCCGCCGCCTTGCGCGCGCGCAAGGGCGTTAAAGGCCCAGCCAATGCGCAATGCCCGGCGATGCCCCCGCCCGCGCGCGATTTGGTCGTGCCGGATTTCTATTCCGATCCGCCGGTCTATAGCCGCATCGACCACGACCGGCTGGAACAGCGCAACGCGCTGGTGAAGCCGATCGAAGCGGTGACGCGCGGCGTCACCCTCAGCGCGGATCGTTGGGCGCGGCACAATCCCGTCGACGGGCGCTACGCCGCATGCGCCGCCGCCGCCCTCGATGCGATGGCGCAGGCGGATTCGACGCTCGGCCAGTCGAACACCCAAGGCGGTTTCGAGCGCAAATGGATGTTCTGCGCGCTGGCGCTAGCGCATCTCAAGCTCGCAACCGCGCCCGAATACGATGCGGCCGCGCAAACCCGCGTGCGCGCCTGGTTCGCGCGCTATTTGCCGCATTTGCGCGAGGCCTACAGCAAGCCGCCGGGGCGCGGGCCCGCACCTTCGATACAGCTCAACAACCACGCGACCTGGGCCGGGATCTGCGCGATGGCGTTGGCGCTGGCCATCGGCGACGAGGCGAGTTGGCGCTGGGGCCTATCGCGGATCAAGCTGACGCTCGATCAGGTCGACGCGGACGGTTTCTTGCCGCTGGAAGTCCTGCGCGGGGTCAAGGCGCTGCATTATCACAGCTTCACGCTGGGTCCGCTGGCATTGGCGGCGTTCCTGGCACGACCCAACGGGATCGATCTGGCGGGGCCGGCGGATGGGCCGCTCCACCGCCTCGCCAAACGCACCTTCGACGGTTACGCCGATCCGTCGGCATTTGAAGCGCGCACCGGCGGCAAGGTGCAAACGCCGTTCTCGAAATTCTACGACATGGCCTGGGTCGAGATTTACGCGGGCGAATTCGACAAGCCCGAATTCCTGACCGCGTTGGGCGACCGGCGCCCGCAAGGCCAAACTTGGCTCGGCGGCGATCTCACGCTCTGGCACGCGAAGGACAGATAAGCGTCAGCCGCGCGGGCGCAAATGCTCGGCGAATTGGCGCGCGCACTCGGCCCAGGAATAGTCGCCCGCATGGGCCAGCGCCCGCTCGCGCGGGATTTCCAGCGCCTTGAGGCACGCCGCGCGCAGATCCTCGTCCATCGCACCGCCCGATTGCGCGGCCGGGCGATCGCCCAGCACGTCCAACGGGCCGGTGACCGGATAGGCGGCGACCGGCGTGCCGCAGGCCATCGCTTCGAGCAGCACCAATCCGAACGTGTCGGTTTTCGACGGGAAGACGAACACGTCGGCGGCGGCGTAGACGCGCGCAAGCTCGGCCTGTTGCAGCACGCCCAGGAAGCTCGCATCGGGATAGGCGGCCTTCAACGACGCGAGCGCCGGGCCTTCGCCGACGACCCATTTTGAGCCCGGCAGGTCGAGTTTCAGGAAGGCTTCGACGTTCTTCTCGACCGCCACGCGCCCGACATAGACGAAGATCGGCGGCTTCGTTTGCAAACGGTCGCGCGGACCGGGTTTGAAAATCTCCAGATCGACGCCGCGCGTCCACAGCACGACATTGTCGAAGCCCCAGGATTCGAGATCCTTCTTCACCGTCGGCGTGGGCACCATCACGCGGCTGGCCGGTCCGTGAAAACGGCGCAGCACCGCATAGCTCCACGACAGCGGCGCATGGATGCGCGCGTTGACGTATTCCGGGAACCGCGTGTGATAGGCGGTGGTGAAGGGCAAGTTGCGCTTCAAGCACGCTTTGCGCGCCGCCCAGCCGAGCGGGCCTTCGGTCGCGATATGCACGGCGTCGGGCGCGAAGGCGTCGAGCAATTTGCCCACGCTGCGCGATCCCGCCAGCGACAGGCGGATCTCGGGATAGGTCGGGCAGGGGAAGGTCGTGAAGCGCTCGGGCGCGATCAGCTCGACCGCATGGCCCATCAGCTCCAGCTGCTTCTTGGTTTCGGTCAGCGTGCGCACCACGCCGTTCACCTGCGGGCGCCACGCGTCGGTGACGATGACGATGCGAAGATTGCGCGAAGCCGCGTTCATCGTGCGGCTCCCATCGGGGCCGCCAGCATGTCGAGTTTGCGGATATGCGCCCAATCGACGATTTTGAAATTACCGTCCCAATCTTCGACCAGGGCCGTGCAGCTTTCGACCCAATCGCCGTCGTTCATGTAAAGCGCTTCGCCGATCCGGCGGATTTCGGCCTTATGGATATGGCCGCAGATCACGCCGTCGAAGCCGCGGCGATGGGCTTCGTTGGCGACGGCTTCCTCGAAATCCGAAATGTATTTGACCGCGTTCTTGACCTTGTTTTTCAGCCACGCCGACAGCGACCAATAGGGCAAGCCGAAGGTGCGCCGCGCGCGGTTGAACCACTCGTTGGTCCAGAGCGCGAAATTGTAGGCGTGGTCGCCCAGGAAGGCGAGCCAGCGCGCGTAGCGCACGACGCCGTCGAACGCGTCGCCGTGGACGACCAGCATGCGCTTGCCGTCGGCGGTGTCGTGCGTGGCTTCGCCCGCGATGAAGATGCCGCCCAGATGGTGGTCGAGATAGTCGCGCAAGGCTTCGTCGTGGTTGCCGGGAACGTAGATCACTTCCGTTCCCTTGCGCGCTTTGCGCAGCACCTTCTGCACCACGTCGTTATGCGCTTGCGGCCAGTACCAGCCGCGCTTCAAACGCCAGCCGTCGACGATGTCGCCGACGAGATAGAGCTTGTCGGATTCGTTGTGCTTGAGGAAGTCGAGCAGGAACTCCGCCTTGCAACCCGGCGTGCCGAGATGGATGTCGGAGAGGAAGATCGTGCGCCAGCGTTTGACGTCGTTGCCGCCATCGCCGCCGCCGCCAAGTCCGTCGGGTGCGCGCATCGCGATGGCTCCGGCACGATGATCCACAAACTTGTCCACTGCCCGTCTCCGCGCCGATTCGGCGATTTCCTTTTGTCCGTATAAGGGCTTCGTGGTAACCGTTTCGAGTGAATCTTCCGTTGCGAGAATAATTTCTAGAAACTTCGCGTGATCGTCATAAAAATGCCATTCGACGCGAGAACCTCACGCTTTTTGGTCGTCTACAATCCCATCGCCGGGCGCCGGCGGCGGCGGTTTCTGTCGCGCGTGCTGGAAGCGCTGGAGCGGCGCGGGCTTTCGGTCCGCCTCGAGCCCACGAAAAAACGCGGCGACGCGGAAGATCTCGCGCGCGGCGCCGACGCCGATCGCATCGTCGTGGCGGGCGGCGATGGCACGATCAACGAAGCGCTGAACGGCCTGCCCGAAAACGGTCCGCCACTCGCGGTCATTCCGCTGGGTACGGCCAACGTGCTGGCGCACGAGCTGGGCGTGGCGGCGGGCGCCGAGGCGGTGGCGCAAGCGATCGTCGACGGCAAACCGCGCGATGTGACGCTGGGCCTCGTCAACGGGCGGCGCTTTTCGATGATGGCGGGCGTGGGGTTCGATGCGCATGTCGTGCGCGACGTCGACACGAAGCTCAAACGCGCCATCGGCAAAGGCGCCTATGTGATCGAAACTTTGCGCCAGCTCTTCAAATTCGCGCCGCGCTTCTACGACGTGCGCATCGACGGCGCGGCGCATCGCGCGTCGTCGGTCATTCTTTGCAATGGCCATTACTATGGCGGCCGCTTTGTCGCGGCCCCCGAAGCGCGCCTTGACGCGCCCGAATTCCAAGTCGTGCTGTTTGGCGCCGCCGGGCGTTTGGCGACGATCCGCTACGCCGTGGCGCTGGCGCTGGGCCGCTTACCGTATCTGGCCGACGTCACGATCCTGCCCGCGCGCGTGGTGGAGATCGACGGGCCGGCGAGCGAGCCCGTGCAGGCCGATGGCGATATCCTCGCCCATCTGCCGGCACGCTTCGAGGCGAAGCCCCGCGCCGCGCGGCTGGTGGGCCCGGCTTAGCGCCCGGCGATCGTGCAGCCATCGATGCGCAGCGTCGGCGCATCGGTGCCATGGCGGAAGACGAGATCGTCGGCGGGCGTCAGGTTCTTGAAAATCTCGATCAGATTGCCTGCGACCGTGACTTCCGACACGGGGAAAGTCAGCTCGCCGTCTTCGATCATGTAACCCGCGGCGCCGCGGCTGTAATCGCCGGTGACGCCGTTCACGCCCATGCCGATGAATTCGGACACGTACAAGCCGCGCTTGATGTCCTTGATCATCGCGTCGCGTTTGATCGTGCCCGCTTCCATATAGACGTTGGTCGCGGCGGGGCTGGGCGGCGAGGTCGTGCCGCGCGCGGCATGGCCGGTGGATTTGAGGCCGAGCTGGCGCGAGGAACGCAAATCCAGAATCCAGGTCGTCAGACGGCCCTTGTCGATGATCGCACGGCGCTGGGGCGCGATGCCTTCGCCGTCGACGGGCTTGGACGCGAGGCCGCGCTTGCGAAACGGATCTTCGACGATGGTGATGCCGGGCGCGAAGACGATCTCGCCCATCTTGTTTTTAAGGTAGCTCGTGCCGCGCGCGATCGACGCGCCGTTGATGGCGCTGGTCAGATGCCGGACGATGCTGTTCGACACGCGCGGGTCCAGCACGATCGGCAATTTCGTCGTTTCGATCTTCTGCGGGTTGAGGCGGCGGACCGCGCGCATCCCCGCTTCGCGGCCGACCTTGGCCGCGTCGTCGAGATCGGCGCCATGCACGGCGGACGACCAATCGTAGTCGCGCTCCATCGAAGTGCCTTCGCCCGCGATCACGGCGACGGACACCGAATGCGAGCTGCGGCCATATTCGGCGGCGAAGCCGTTGGACGCGGCGAGCGCCACGCGCGTCGTCCCCCAGCTCGCATCCGCCCCTTCGGAATTGGTGACGCCCTTCACCGCCATCGCGGCTTCCTCGGCGGCGCGCGCGCGTTCCATCAGCGTTTCGGCCGAGGGCTCGACCGGATCGACCAGATCGAGATCGGGCAGCGATTTGGCGATGTCGGCCGGATCGGCGAGACCGCAATAGGGATCTTCGAGGCCGGCTTTGGCCATCGCGATCGCGCGTTCGACGAGGGCGTCGAGCGCTTTGGGCGAACGGTCGTTGGACGACACCACCGCCTGGCGCTTGCCCACGAACACGCGCAAGCCCATGTCGTGGCCTTCGGCGCGTTCGAGCTTCTCGAGCTTGCCCAACCGGCGCGCATGGCTGACCGACACGCCTTCGACGAACACCGCGTCGGCGGCATCGGCGCCCGCGCGCTTCGCCTTGGCGACAAGATCGGACAGCAGATCGAGGGTCGAAACGGTCGCGGTCATGGGGCGCGCATCCTTCGCGTGGTTTCCCGGGCGAAGGCGCCCAGGCCGAGCAAATAGGCGAGGGCGACGATCCAGCCGCCCGCCATCGGGATATGGCTTGAAGCGAGCAAGGCCGCAAGCCCGATCGCCAAAGCGGCCAGCAAGCGCAGGCGGCTTGGCCCGCTCGCAATCAATCCGCCCAAGGCGGCGCCCGAAATCAGGAAGCCCAGACCGGCCGCGCAGACCAGCATCAAGATCAGCGTGGCGGCCAGCGGCAGGCCGACCAGCGTGAATCCGGCCAGCAACGCGACGAGGGGCACGCCCACGCCAAGCCCGATCCCCCAGGCCAACGCGGCGAAGGGTTGGGTGCGGATCGTCGCGGCGCAGGCGTGCGTGAAGCCGGGGGCGAGCAAGGCCAAGCCGAGCGCTACGAAGCCGATGGCGAACCAGAACACCCAGCGCAAGATCCGGCCGACGACGCCCATCAGCGCTTCCAGCGCGTCGGCGATCGAGCCGGGGTTATGGACGATGCCGCCCGCGATCTGCGCCGTCGCATCCACGATCGGCGGCTCGGGCGACCAGATGGTCAACGTGCCGCCGATCTTGGTGTGCGGGCCCAAGCGCACAGGGCCCGACGCGGCGATCTTCACGTCGCCGCGCGCGGCGAGATCCGCGACCACCGCGTCGCCGGTCAGCCACACGCGCTGCGCGTAATCGCCCGCGACCGACAGCGTGTGCCCGATGATATAGGCGTTGCGCGAAACCTTGGTGGCCGCACCCACGCCGATAGCACCGCCCGCGAGCACCAGATCGCCCGCGATCTCGGCCTCGACGTAGAGCGAACCGCCGGCGAGCGCCACGTCGCCCTCGACGATGCCTTGCACGTCGATCGACGGGGCTGCGCGCGTGATCCCTTCGGCGAAGGCGGCGCCGCACACGAAGAGTAAGACGATCAGAAGCGCCGGCGCGAAACGCCGCCCGCGGTCAACGCCCGATCGGCACATGGCAGACCATGAAGGCGCCGACGTCCCGGTTTTCGCCGCGCAAGGGCAGAATCATGTGGTGCCAGGAATCGACGCGCGATTCGGCGGGCGGCTTGTAATGCGTGGCGTAGGGCATGCGCGTCTTGATGGCCAAGCGGTAGATGCTCAAAAACGATTTGGCCAGCGGCCCCGGAAACGCGCTGGCCATGCCGCCGGTCATATCGCGATCATAGGCGGCGGTCAGCGTGCGGCCGAAGCGCGTGAAGATCAGATCGCCGTCGTCGCGGACTGTAAGCTCCGCGATATTGGCGTCGATCTCGTCGAGGATCGTTTGGCTGATCTCGCGACGGAACGGCATGGCTTGGCTTTTGAACCGCACGCGGCGCCACGCGACGAGCAAGCGTCGCTGCCGGAGATCGAGAAGATCCTCCTCCTGCGGATCGGCGCGCACGAAGAAGGGCTCGCTGAGGCCTTGGACATGGATGTCGAACAGCCGGCCCATCGCGACCCTACTTGCGCGCCATGCGCCGGGCGAAGGCGTCGGCGGCCAGGCGCGCCAGCGCCGCCAGCGCGTCGAGCTGGGCTTGCGTGGGCTCGTCGCGCGGCACGATATCGTCCACGCATAGCGTGCCGATCGCCGTGCCATCGGCCAAGCGGATCGGCTGGCCGACATAAAAGCGCACATGCGGCGCTTGCGCGGCGATCGGATTGTCGTGGAAGCGCGGGTCCTCCAGCGTATCGGGCACGACCAGCGCCGTTTCGCGCAGAATCGCGTGCGCGCAGAACGAAATCGCGCGCGGCGCTTCGTCGCCGTCCAGGCCGATGCGCGATTTCAGCCATTGGCGATCTTTGTCGACCAGCGTCAGATGCGCCATCGGCGTGTCGAAAAGCGCGCGCGCAACCGCGACGATATCGTCGAATTCGCGTTCGGGCGGCGTATCGAGCACGCTCAACGCGCGCAGTTTGGCCACGCGGTCGTCGTCGTCCTCGGGCGTCGCGGGTTCGATCATTGCGGCTACCAAAATGAACCTAAGCCGATACTTTTGACTAAATATATGAGCATTGCTTCAGTGAATTTCGTCAAGCTGCTTTCTGAAGTTCTCGGCAACACTCAGAAATAACTTAGGCAAGGCAAAACGATCACGATCTTATCGCCATACCAAATTTCATCTAACAACGAACTCATGCAGCTCGGCTGATAGCTTGACGTTGCAATCTGCGAGTGCCTGAAATGTCGTGAACTCTTCGCCAAAGCTTATCGACGGAGAGCCTCTCTGAAAGAATAAATATCTCCTTTCCAACGGCGGAACCATTCGCGGAGTGTCCGATTGATAGCCGCTTAGATCGGCAGTCGGAGTACAATTTCCGGATTGTTGGAACATCATCATATGTCATTGTCCAGGCTAATGGGCTCACTTGAATTGCATCTGCCAGCGCCTCGTGATCGCGAGTTACGTAATAGTCTAGGTAAAGGCGGCGACCGTTAGAGCAGTAAGGGGGATCGAGGTAGACGAATAGATTTCGGCGCCGAATTTCATCCCGCGCCTCTAGCTTTTTGATAAATTCTAGAGCGTCACAGTTCGTGATTTTTATCCTAGAAGAGTATGACGCGATGTCCTCTATTCGTTTAATTAAGCCGTCGCGCCCAAAACGAGCATCAAGCAGCCAATTTCCAGTTTGTGAATAACCGCCGATTGGACCACCAGAGAGGATGCCGGAGCGATTTGTTCGATTGAGAAAGAATGTGGAAAACCCAACATCAATCAGGCTGACAGAATTTGCTCGCTTGAGTATCGCCCGATGGCGATTGTATGCCGCCATTGAAACTTTGGCGTTTCGAACGCGGCGGCAAAACTCTTCGGGCTCGGAAAGAATTGACTTCCAGAAGGCGTAAATTTCAAATGAGGCATCGTTGATTTCGATGCCAGTCACGTATCCATTGCCGAGGAGTTGTAGAGCCGCGCCAGCACCGCCGGCGTAAGGTTCACAAAAAGTAACGTCTCCCTTAAAGTTGCTTTCTATTATCTGTGCAAAAATCTTCCATAAGAATGCCTTGCCACCAGGGTAACGTAGCGGACTGCGGAGCGAGGTCATTATTTTGCGACCTTTTTTAGAGCATCCATTTGATCAAATATTTCTTCTATAATGTCCTCAAAATAATCCCAATTTTCTCTAGCCCCTGCTGGGTTGCTAAGCAACGTATCGTTATGCGTGCAGGCGTTTAAAGAATCGAGGGATGCAAGCTGATCCTTTTGTGCTTTGGCAGTATTGAGAACTTTTTGAAGGCCTGGATCGGTGAAGAAGTTTTGATTGTTGCTGCCCAAATAAGCCATTAGTTCGCCTAAAGTTGGCTCGCCACGGCGTCGCTGCGGCATGCTAGTGAAGGCGCCGCGATGGCCTTTAATGTATGTGGAAAATAGAATCTGTAAAAATGAACGAAAGACGATCACAGCTGAATTTGGCACGGTGTCTGCGGATAGCTTTTTAAGTTCGTCAAAGAGCTTTTGGAGCTTCGGCTTTTGAAATCGCGCAGCAAAAAATCGGCGAGGGACAATACCTGTGGGCTGGCTTGTGGCTTGGGAGCGCCGCCTAGCTGGACTTGAAACTCGGCGTACTGGGTGGGCGGGTGAGAAATTTCCAACAGTAAATGTATCTGTTTTTGAGAGATCAGGCAGATCCTTGCCCAAGGACTCGATATAGCTTTCTATTTTTTCTGCGGTCTCGAGATGACGTGAGTTTGCTTTCTCTTCGAGAATATCAACTACAACTCTTGAGAACGCGCGCGAGAATTCGTTTTTGTCAACTGAGCCTTGAATGTGGCCATCCTTGTTAAAGGAAATGCCAAATCGTCTTCTAAAGGTCGGGTTGTTGTAGAGACGCTCAAGAGATGTGATTGGGAATTTCTTCTCATCGATTTTGTCGGAATGCTTTGCGTCGATGGGCAGTGACCTAACGACGGCATAAATCTCCGCTTGGCGAATAAATCGCGCCACTTGGCTATGTGGCATATTAAAATCAGCGCCAACCTTTGCTACGTCGCCCCGACTTCTAACCTCCTGTTCAACAAAGCGCGCTTGCATCAATGTGCTCCAACTATTTACCCAGTTGGAGTTGGTATGTTTCTCCGAAATAATTGGAGCCGCCGTTTCGCGGTTTGGCGCAACTATAGCTGGGAGCGGATTTAGCAGGCTATGAGCTGTGTCGCTCAGCGCCTTGGAAGCTTTTGCAAACTTCGAGATTTCATTGTCCGGTGCGAGGCTTGGGTCAATCAGTAACTTAATCGCGGCTACCCTTCGGTTGCCTTCGATGACAGTGAAGGTCTTGTCGTCGTTCTGTATAACAATAATTCGCTCAAGCGGCGGGATGCTTGCGTTTGCTGATCGTGCAAGTGCGATGGAAAGATCTAATAGCTCCGAATCTTTAATAAGCTCAGAAATGATTTCTCTCTGTGACTGATTTTGAACGCTTAAGCGAGGGTTCAAGTGATCGAGATCAATGGAGCGGACATTTATACTTTGAGACTTCCATTCTTGTGACATGTGCTTCCCTCGCCGTGATTTGTAATTTTTCTCAAATTAACACGGCTAGATGACGCAATCCAATATTGTTGGCTTTGATATTCCTGCATTAGATATTTACTTCCAGATTTTCTTGCCGCTGCCGGGCAGGCCCAGCTTCGACCACATCGCGTCGACCTTGGCGACGGTCGCGTCGTCCATGCGCAGCTTCACGCCCCATTCGCGCTTGGTTTCCGGCGGCCATTTGTCGGTCGCGTCGAGACCGATCTTGGACCCCAACCCGCTTTCGGGACTGGCGAAGTCCAGATAGTCGATGGGCGTGCCCTCGACCAAGGTGATGTCGCGCGCGGGGTCCATGCGCGTGGACATCGCCCACATCACATCCTTCCAGTCGCGCGCGTTTATGTCGTCGTCCACGACGATCACCCATTTCGTGTACATGAATTGGCGCAAATACGACCACACGCCCATCATCACGCGCTTGGCGTGGCCGGGATAGGCCTTCTTCATCGACACGACGGCGATGCGATAGGAACAGCCTTCGGGCGGCAGCCAAAAATCGACGATCTCGGGGAATTGCTGGCGCAGCAGCGGCACGAACACGTCGTTCAGCGCTTCGCCCAGCACCGAGGGCTCGTCCGGCGGGCGACCGGTGAAGGTCGAGAGGTAAATCGGATCGCGGCGCATCGTAATGGCGCTGACCGTGAACACCGGAAATTTTTCGACCGAATTATAATAGCCGGTGTGGTCGCCGTACGGGCCTTCGTCGCCGTAATCGTCGAGGCTGACATGACCTTCGATCACGATCTCGGCTTCGGCGGGCACTTTCAGCGGCACGGTTTTGCAGTCGACGAGCTCGACGCGTTTGCCGCGCAGCAAGCCGGCGAACTGATATTCGCTCAGCGTTTCGGGTACGGGCGTTACGGCCGCCAGGATCGTGCCGGGATCGGCCCCCAGCACGACGGCGGCGGGGAAGGGCTCCGGCTTGCCCGATTTCGCCCAGCGCTGATGCTGCTGCGCGCCGCCGCGATGTTTGAGCCAGCGCATCAGCGTCGTGTTCTTGCCCGTCACCTGCATGCGGTAGATGCCGAGATTGAACTTGTCCTCGCGCGCCCCGCTCGGGCCCTTGGTCACGACCAGCGGCCACGTGATCAGTGGGGCGGGTTCGCCCGGCCAGCAGCTTTGGATCGGCAATTGGGCGAGGTCGATCTGATCGCCCGTCAGCACCACCTCTTGGCAAGGTGCTGTGCCGAACATCTTGGTGCCGGGCTTCATTGCCAGCACGGTCTTGGCGAGGGGGACGAGTTCCAGCGCCTCGCGCCAGCCCTCGGGCGGCTGCGGCTGGCGCAGAAAGGCGAGCGTCTCGCCGACTTCTTTGAGCTGATGCGGCTCGCGATCCATGCCCCAGGCGACGCGCTCGACCGTGCCGAAAAGATTGACCAGCACAGGGATCGGCGAGACCGTGCCATCGGCGCGGATCGGCTTCTCGAAAATCACCGCCGGTCCGCCCTCGGCCAGAAGCCGGGTCTGGATCTCGGTCATCTCCAGAACGGTCGAAACCGGTTCCTTGACCCGGACGAGCCGACCGGCGTTTTCGAGGCGTTGGATGAAGTCGCGGAGCGAGGCGTAGGGCATGACGCAGGGACTATAGGGCGGGCCCGGCGGTTTCTGCTATAGGGCCTGGATGGATCGTTTCCCCGCCGAATTCCGTGAAATGTTGAGCCCCGTCGGCCGCCGCGTGCTGGACGGGAAACTGACATTGCGCGCCGAGCCGTTTCTGGCGCGGCCCGACTTGCTGGCGCCCGCCAAAGCCAAGGCGGCGTTTGCGTTATTGGAGCGCGCGTTGGGTCCGGTCGTGAAGCCGATGGAACGGACGATCCCGCCCGAATCGATCCTCAACCAGACGCGCAATTATCAGGAACGCCTGCCCAAGACCGTGCGCGTGCGCACGGCCGATCTCGACGCCTCGCGCGGCAAGGCGCGCGACGCCGCCCGCGCGACGGGGCTTGAGGCGATGCTGCTGTCACCAAGCTTCCGCGATTTCGCCGAGGCGCTGGCGGGGCGCAAGCTGACGCGCGGCTTCGGCCGGCAAGCGTTGCGCTACGGGCCCGGCGATTATTCGGGCCCGCATACCGACCATCACCCGGAAGATCCCGGCGCGAAAGACGGCTATTTCGATCTGCATCTGTCGTTCGTCGGCGGCGGAGCGACGCGCCAATTGCTGGTCTACGCCAAGGACGGCCATCTCAGCGAAACGGTGGATGTGGCCGTGCCCGGCCTCGTCTCCGCCTATCGCTTGCCGTTTTGGCATTACACCACGCCGCTTGAAGGCAAGGCTTCGGCGGCGCGCTGGCTGATCCTCGGGACGTTCTATTTCGCTTAGCGCGACGAAGCGCGCATCAGGCCCTTCAGCGAATTCGGGTCGAGTGTGGCGTAGTGTTTCGCGGGCTCGGCGGGCTTGTCCTTCTCGTAGAAGCCCCAGCGGCCGAATTCGTTGAAGCGTGCGGGCTTAATCTCGTGCGTCGTCGGCAGCACCTTATAGACGCGGCCGTCGCGGCCCAGCAGTGGGATCGGCCGGTCGTGGCGCGTGAACACGCGGCGCATGCTGGCCGAATGGTCGCGATTGGCCGTGAATTCGTCGCGGTCGACCTGGAACAGCATTTCGTAGGCCGCGACGAACTCAGTCAGGAAGCGCAGATTGACGATCTGCAGATGCGACTGCACCCAGCAGCGATCCTCGAAATTCCAGAACACCGACATGCCCAGGAAATCGCCGTCGCGGTCGATATAGGGGAAGAACGGGAAGGTGCGGCACGACATCGAGCGGTTGTCGCGCTCGCAGCTCATGAAGCCCTTGCACTCGATCGCCACGCAATCGTGGTGCAGGTCGGAAAGCTCTTTTTCCGTCGCCTTATCGGGGGCGGTGTATTCGTGCCAAAGATCGGTGCGCTTCTTCAGCAGCGTCCATTCGTGCTTGTCCACGATGGGAATGGCCGCCTCGGTCGAGCAGCAAACGGGCACACCCTCGTTATGCGCGGCGCATTTGGCCCCGCAATCGAAAGCGGACACGGGCGCCATGAACATCTTGTAGATGTCGGCGTAGATTTCGGGCGTCGCGGTGCGCGGGGGTCGAGTCTTGGCCATTTTTCGGCCGCAAATATGAAGGCCCGCAGCGCGTCGCGCCATTGCCCCATAGGGTCCGTCGCGATTCCGTCGCATCCTGTGGCGCCCGTGCCACGGTGCCGCACCGGCTTCCACGCCTGCGCGGAAACCGGCATGATGCGCCCAAACACGCAAAGCGGAGAATTTCGATGGCGACACGTTTCTGGGTCGAAGGCGGCGAGCATGCGGACGCGACCTTCACCGCTTTGGCGCCGGGCAAGGCGGAGATCCATGGGCCCTTCGCGACCTACGAGGAAGCGCGCGCCACCTGGCAATCGCGCACCATGGCGACGATCGACAACGCCCTGACTCGCTTCAAGGTCGTGGTGGGCGAAGGCCCGTCGATCGCGCCGGCCGCGGCCGCCAACGCCAAAACCTGGTGGGTCGAAGGCTCGGAATACGCCGATGCGACCTTCACGGCGCTGGCCACGGGCAAAGCGCCCGAGCGCCACGGCCCCTTCGCCGATTACGACACGGCCAAAAAGGCGTGGCAGTCGCGCACGATGGCGACGATCGACAACGCGTTGATCCGCTATCGGATCGTCGAGGGTTAAGCGGCGCGCAAACGCACGCCGAGTGCTTGCAACACCTTCTGCACCGTCGCGAAGCTGGGATTGCCGTCGCGCGACAGCGATTTGTAGAGGCTCTCGCGTCCCACGCCCGCACGTTTGGCGATATCGCCCATACCCTTGGCCCGCGCCGCAACGCCCAATGCATGCGCCAGCAAGGCGGGATCGTTTTCGGCCAGAACGGCGTCGAGATAAGCGGCGATATCGGCATCGTCGCGCAACGTCGCGGCGGTGTCCCAGGTCAGGGTTTTGATCTTCGCCTTCGCCATGTTCAAACCTCCGTCGCCAATTCCTTCGCACGGGCAATGTCGCGGCCTTGTGTCGACTTATCGCCGCCCGCCAGCAGGATTACGATCTCGGCCCCACGGCGCGTGAAATAGACACGATAGCCGGGGCCGCTATCGATTCTGATCTCCGACACGCCCGCACCGACCGGTTTCACGTCGCCGGGATTGCCCAGCGCAAGCCGATCGATCCGTACGGCGATTCGCGCACGGGCTTGTCTATCTCGAAGGCTGGCAAACCACTTCGCGAAGATCGCCGTTTGACGGATTTCGATCACGCTTATTTTGTATCTTAAAAGATACGATTCTTCAAGCGCCTTAAACCCGTACTTCCAGAATCCGGGTTTCGCGGGCGAGGCGATCCTCCAGGTCGAGCGAGGTCGGCACCGTATAGCGCGCGATTTCGGTAAGGCTCGTGGCGGGCAAATAGGCGCGGCCCGGATCGGCGACCAGCACCGTGGCGCCCTTCGCGGCGGCCGCTTTGAGCCAGGGCCAGACCTTGTTCGCCATCGGCTTTTCGTAGAACACGTCGCCCGCGAAGATCACGTTCCAGCCGGAAGCGGGTTTTGCCAGCACGTCGATATCGAGGATCTCGAGCGCCAGCCCATTGGCGTCGGCGTTCAGCGCCATCGCTTGGCAGGCGAAGGCGTCGATCTCGCAAGCGGTCACGTGCGCCGCCCCGGCCTTGGCGGCGGCCAGCGCCGCCACACCGCTGCCGGCCGCGAAATCGAGCACGCGCTTGCCGCGCACCGTTTCGGGCCGGTCGAGGGCGAGGCGGGCGAGCGCTTGGCCGCCGGGCCACGCAAAAGCCCAATAAGGCGGGGGCAAGCCGGTGCGCTCCAGCGTCGCTTCGGTCGCCTCCCATAAATCGGTCGCGCGGCTGGCGAGGTGCAGCACGAGCTCGGGCACCAGCGACGGATGTTCGAGGCGCGTTTGCGCGCGGATGAAATCGGCGGGGTCGGCGCTCAAAACGCGCCCGCCGCGATCAACCCGGCGAGCAGCACCCAGCCGAACAAACGGTTCGACTTGAATTTGGCGAGGCAATCATTGGGATCGTCGAAGCGGCAATCCCAAACTTGCCAGGCGAGTTGGATCGTGCCCGCCCCCAGCGCCAATTCGAAGGCGAGGCCGAGCCCCGCGACCCGATCCATCGCCGCCAGCAGCAGCACGGCACCGGCGTAGAACAGGCCGATCCCGACGCGCGAGGATTCGCCCAGCCGCAGCGCCGACGATTTCACGCCGACCAGCACGTCGTCCTCTTTGTCTTGATGCGCGTAGATCGTGTCGTAGCCGAGCGTCCAGAAAATCCCGGCGACGTAAAGCAGCACCGGCGCCCAATCGAGCGTGCCCGTGGCGCTGGCATAGCCCAGCAACGCGCCCCAGTTGAAGGCGAGGCCGAGGAAGAATTGCGGCCACCACGTGATGCGCTTCATCAACGGATACGTGAAGACCAGGATCAGCGACGCGACGCCGACCATAATGGCGAACAAATTGAACTGCAGCAGAATGACGAAGGCGAGCGCCATCTGCGCGAACATGAAGACGACGGCCTTCTTGACCGAGACGGCGCCCGACGCGATCGGCCGGTCGGCGGTGCGCGCGACCTGGCGATCGAATTCGCGATCGACGATGTCGTTATAGGTGCAGCCCGCCCCGCGCATCAGCAGGGCGCCAAGCCCGTGCAGCACGAACAGCCACAGGCCGGTCGCGAAACCGGGGGCGGCCAACGCGATCGACCACCAGCACGGAAACAGCAGCAGCCATGTGCCGATCGGCCGGTCCAGGCGCGCGAGCCGCGCATAAGGGCGCGCGAATGCGGGCAAATACCGGTCGACCCAGTTGCCCTTGGGGATGTCGCTCGCGTTCGTTTGCGCGTCCGCCGTCATGTGTTAGGGCTTTAGCATGAGCCGGGTCCCGCGTCTCCATATCCAAGGCGATTTCGCAAGCGGCGACGTGACCCTCGACGCCGACACGGCGCATCGCTTGCGCAACGTGCTGCGCCTCGCGGCCGGCGACGCGGTGCAAATCTTCAACGCCGCTTCGGGCGAGTTCGCGGCCACGCTGATCGAGCTTTCGAAATCGCGTGGCGTGGCGCGGCTCGATGCGCGCTTGCGCGAACCCGGCCGCGATACGGGGCCGTGGCTCGTCGCCGCCGCGATCAAGCGCGGCCCGCTCGACACGCTGGTCGAGAAGGCGGTCGAGTTGGGCGTGGGCGAAATCCACCCCATCGTCACCGAGCGCACGAATGTCGAGCGCGTGAACGTGGCGCGGCTCGACGCGATCGCCGTTTCGGCGGCCGAGCAATGCGAGCGTATCGACCCGCCCGCCATCGCGGCACCGGTAACCCTGCGCGAGAAGCTGGCGAATTGGCCGCGCGACCGGCGAATTCTGTTGTGCGCGGAGGCGGGCATGTCCATACCGCTCGCCCAAGCGCTCGCCGGTCTCGATTTCGCGGCGCCCTGGGCGATTATGGTGGGGCCGGAGGGCGGCTTCGCGCCGGCGGAGCTTGAAATGCTGGCCGCGCATCCCCTTGTTACCGGTGTCGGGCTGGGGCCGACGATCCTGCGGGCGGATACCGCCGCTCTCGCGGCGCTGGCCGCGTTCCAATTCGCTTCCCCGCGCGGGCGCATATCCCCGCGCGCGCTTTAGTTCGGTAGAGAGGTTTCGATGTCGGCACCGCCCACCTCGCGCGGCGAAGTTCTGGAGAGCAAACGCCAGCTCGTCGAGTATTTCGCTTCCGGCGCCAAGCCGAAGGCGGATTGGCGCATCGGCACGGAACACGAGAAGTTTCTTTTCCGGCAGGACGATCTGCGCCCGTTGCCATATGAGGGCGACAAAGCTTCCGTGCGCGGCATGCTCGAAGGCTTGGAGCGTTTCGGCTGGAGCCGCGTCGAGGAGAACGGCAAGCCGGTGGCGCTGCTGCGCGACGGCTGCTCGGTGACGCTCGAGCCCGGCGGACAGTTCGAGCTTTCGGGCGCCCCGCTCGAGAACATCCACCAGACTTGCGACGAGACGAACAAGCACCTCGCCGAATGCAAGACGGTGGGCGAGGAACTCGGCGTTGGCTTGCTCGGCGTCGGCTTCGTGCCGAAGGGTACGCGCGCCGAGATGCATTGGATGCCCAAGGGCCGCACCGCCATCATGCGCCGCTACATGCCCACCAAGGGCGGTCTCGGCCTCGACATGATGGCGCGCACCTGTACCGTGCAGGTCAATCTCGATTTCGCCAGCGAAGCGGACATGGTGCGCAAATTCCGCGTGTCCCTCGCGTTGCAGCCGATCGCGACCGCGATGTTCGCGTCCTCGCCCTTCGTCGAAGGCAAGCCCAACGGCTTCCTTTCCTATCGCAGCCATACCTGGACCGACACCGATCCCGATCGCTGCGGCATGCCCGAATTCGTGTTCGAAGACGGCATGGGCTACGAGCGTTACGCCGACTACATGCTCGACGTGCCGATGTATTTCGCCTATCGCGACGGGCGCTATACTGATCTTGCCGGAAAGTCGTTCCGCGATTTCATGGCCGGCAAGTTCAAGGATCAGGTCGGCGATTTCGCGCGCACCGGCGATTGGGCCGACCATGTGACGACCGCGTTCCCGGAAGTGCGGCTGAAGAAATATATCGAGATGCGCGGCGCCGATGGCGGCCCGTGGAAGCATCTTTGCGCCCTGCCGGCCTTGTGGGTCGGGCTGCTTTACGATTCGACGGCGCTCGACGCCGCCGCCGACATCGTCAAAGACTGGACGGTGCCGGAAATGCTGGCCCTGCGCCGCGACGTGCCGCGCCTGGCGCTCGCGACACCGTTCCGCAAAGGCACGGTGCTGGACGTGGCGCGCCAAGTCGTTGACGTGGCGCGCAAGGGTCTCAACGCGCGCGCGCGGATGAACCGCATGGGCGATTCAAACGAAAGCCATTTCCTGGACCCGCTGGTCGAGATCGTGGAAACCGGCAAGACGCGCGCCGAGCGCATGCTCGATCGCTATAACGGCGTTTGGAACGGCAGCGTCGATCCGCTCTATCGCGAATACCAGTACTAAGCGCCGCCGCTCAGCTCATGCAGGCGGCGTTGAGCAGGCCCACGCCCAGCGCGAAGGCGGCGTAGGAAACGCTGGTCGCCGTCTTGCCCGCTTCGATATCGGCGGCAAGGCCGGGCTTGGCCCAGCGCGCCACGAAGAACACGCCGAGTTGGATCACCATCGCGACGAAGCCCCACACGGCCATGTCGATGAGATTGAGGCTGTTGGCGGTCGCCGAGGCGAGCGGGATCGCGAAGCCGAGCGAGGCGCCCGCCAGGCTGATCGCCGCCGCGTCGTTGCCTTTGCGGATCAGCTCGAGCTCCGCCCAGGGCGTGATGCGCGTGTAGATGAAAAGATACGTGGCGCCATAGGCGATGGCGGCCGCGAAGAAGAACAGGAAATTCGGAATCGTTTGCATATAGATCATGTCGTTTCCTCGACGATATGGGGAACGAACCGGGCGAGCCCGCCGACGAAGGGATCGTCGGCTTCGCGCAAACCCAGGCCCGATGGTTGCGAGGCGACGCACCACACGCCGGCCATCAGATAGCGACCGTCGATTTGCGCGGTCGGCGCGAGTTTCTGCCAGACGAGCGGGCCTTCGTCGTCGTCGGCCTGTTGCGTGTCGCCGCCGGTCGCCGGCTTCAACCCGCCTTCGGCGTGGAAGACGACGCCGCGCCCGTCGCGGCCCAAGGCGGGCTTGGCCACGCATGGCTCGGCAAGCGGTTCGAGCGACGCCGGCAGCAGATTGGGATGATCGGGGAACATCTCCCACAACAGCGCCAGGAAGCGCTTGTCGGCGGGCAGCATGCGCCATGCGGGTTCAAGCACCGTCGTGTTCGCGACTTCCAGATGCGCCGCGAATTCGTCGCGCGCCAGCCACGCCCAAGGATAGATCTTGGCGAGGCTGCGCATCGTCTGCCCGTCGAGATCGACGAATTTCTCGCCGTCCCAACCGATCTCGTCGAGATCGATGCGCCGCGCGTCGATGCCCGCCGCGCGCGCCGTCTCGGCGAGAAAGTCCAGCGTGCGATCGGCTTCGATGTCGTCTTTGAGGCCGGCGAAATGCACCGGTAAGCGCGGCAGGCCGAGTGCCCGCCACGCATTGTCGAGATGGGCCTCGATCTCGTTCCATTGCAGCGCGTCGGGCGCTTGCACGTCGCGCCATTCGGCTTGGCAGCGCGCCGCCTCGATCAGGCTGACGGCGCCGTCGGCGTTGTATTCCAGCAATTTGGGCGCCTCGCCCGGCACGAAGGCGAAATCGAAGCGGCCGATCAGATTGCGCGCCTGGCGGTCCCAGGAATCGCCCGCGAGACGTGCGGCAAGCGGCGAAAGCTCGAAACGATCGAACAGGTCGTGCTGCACGATCCGATCGATCGCCGCGAGCGTCAGGCGCTCGATCTCGGCGGCGGCGTCGTACAGCAGATCGATTTGCGGTTTGGCGAGGACGTAGCCGCGATCCTCCACCCAATAGGGCGTGCCGTCGGGCAGGATCGGTTCGGCCAAACCCAGCGCTTCGACCCGCGCCTGCCAATCGGGCCGCGCTTGAACCCGGAAGCCGCGGATCACGAAATCAGCCGCCGCCCATGCGGCCCATGCCGCTGGAACCGAAGCCGCCGCGCCGCGCTTGCGTGGGCGAGGTCGCGGTTTGCTGGGGCCCGCGCGGCATGGCACTTGCCGTTTGATTGACGCTGCGCGGCGGCGGCATCAGGCGGTCGTCGAAGCGGCCCATCGGGCGCGCGCCGGCACCCGTATAGGCGCGATTGTTGGTGTCGCGATACATCGGCTGCGCGGCCATGGCGCCGCCGGCCATACGGCCCATCATGTAGCCCATCAGCAAGGGCATGAAGAAGCCGCCGCCGGCCTGTTGCACTTGCTGCGGTTGCGCTTGGCCTTGCGTCGCTTCATGGGTTTGCGCGGCGGCGATCTGCGCGGGGGTCGGTGTGCCGGGGGCCGCTTCGCAGTTGGCGGCACCGAACGCGGCCTCGCAGGATTCGCGCGTCGCGAAAGCGGGGGCGGTGCGCGCATGTTCGCGGCGCGCGTCCATCAGCGCCTGACGGCAGGCCGACGGATTATCCGTGCTGGCGCATTGCGCCTCGTCGCGCACGAATTCCGATTTGCCGGTGATGGAATCGTCGCAGGCGGCCAGGGCCAGGGCGGCGACGGAAGCGAGCAGCAGGTTCCGGGTCTTGCGCATGCCGGTAATGTAGTCGAATCGCGCGACGTTTCAACGTCAACGCGTCGTAAACAACAAGACGAGCATGGCCGATCCGATCGCGATGCGGTACCAGCCGAAGGGCGTGAAGCCATGCGTTTGGACGAAACGCACGACCCAGCGCACGACGACCAGCGCCGCGACGAAGGCAACCGCGAATCCCACACCAATCAGATGTAGATCGTCGACGCTCAAATCCGCGCGGTTTTTGTAGAGATCGTAGACCGTGGCGCCAAGCATCGTGGGGATAGCGAGGAAGAACGAGAATTCGGTCGCCGCCTTGCGATCGACGCGCATCAACAAGGCGCCCATGATCGTGGCACCGGAGCGCGACACGCCGGGGATCATCGCGACCGCCTGGCAGCAGCCGATCTTGAAGGCCAGCCACGGCGTCATCTCGTCGATATCGCGCGTTTCGACCGACGGTAGATTGCGCTCGATCCACAAAATCGCCACGCCGCCCACGATCAACGCGACCGACACGACCCAGGGATTGAACAGCGCGTTCTTGATGAAGGAATGCAGCGTGAAGCCCAGCACGAGGGCGGGCAGGAACGCGACCAGCACGTTGATCGCGAAGCGCCGGTCGGCGGGTTCGCTGGCCAGGCCCAACAGCGTGCCGAACAGCTTGGCGCGATAGACCCAGCAGATTGCCAGAATCGCGCCGAACTGGATCGCCACTTCGAACACGCGGCCTGGCGGGCCTTGGAAGCCGATCAGATCGCCCAGCAGGATCAGATGGCCGGTCGACGATACCGGAATGAATTCCGTCAGTCCTTCGACGAGCCCCAGAACGATGGCGCCCAGCAGCGTCGCGTTTTCCATGTGCGAATCGACCTTTCGGCGCGGATACTACTACCCGCCGAGGACGGCGCTACCCGCCGAATAGAATCCGAAGACCAGCGCGCCGACCAAGCCGAAGGACAGGACCGAGGCCGCGTAGCCGAAAATCACGAGGCGTCCGTCGCGCTCCAAAACACCCAGCGCCAACAGCGCCAAGGCGATCGCCGGCGGCGGATTGCCGAACGGGATCGGCATGGCGAGCAGCACGGCGACCGGAATGCCGACCAGGCCGATCATGCGTTCGCCCAGCGGCGAGGTGAGGGCGGGCAAGCGCGGCTTCACCCAGCTTTCGGCCTTCACGAGCCACGGCATGAAACGCGTGACGACCTGCGCGTAACTCGCGCGATCGACGCCGCGATCGAGCAGCTTGGCCGGCAGCCACGGCTTCTTCACGCCCAGCAGCAGCAGCAGGCAGAAGAAGGCGATCGGCAAACCCGTCAGCGCCGAAAAGCCGGGGATCGAGAAGGGCAGGAAATTCGGCAGGCACAGCAACACGATCAACGCGCCATAGCCGCGCTCGCCCAGCGCATCGAGGATTTCGCGCAAAGTGATTTGTTTGCCGCGCGCCGGATCGACGAGATTTTGAAAAAGCTCGGACAGGGATTCGGGATGGGCGTCGTCGTTCACGGCGGCTCCGGGATCGAAATCGCCCGCGATCGGCATCGAACCGGGGCGTGCCGTTTTCGCCGGGCGGCGAAACGGCAGAGCTTGGGGGGAAGGTTCGGTGGGCATGGGCGGGCGGCTTACGCCGCCGTGCCCCCGACGGTCAGCTTGTCGAGCAGCATCGTCGGCTGGCCCACGCCCACGGGCACGCCCTGGCCGTCTTTGCCGCAAGTGCCGATGCCGGGATCGAGCTTCATGTCGTTGCCGATCATCTTCACGTGCTTGAGCGATTCAGGGCCATTGCCGATCAACATCGCGCCCTTCACGGCGGGGCCGATCTTGCCGTCCTCGATCAGATAGGCCTCGGCCGCGTTGAACACGAACTTGCCCGAGGTGATGTCGACCTGCCCGCCGCCGAAATTGACGGCGTAGAGGCCCTTCTTCACCGACTTCAAAATCTCGTCGGGCGAATGGTTGCCGCCCATCATGACCGTATTGGTCATGCGCGGCATCGGATGATGCGCGAAGCTTTCGCGCCGTCCGTTGCCGGTCGGCTTCATGCCCATCAGCCGCGCGTTCTGCCGGTCCTGCATATAGCCGCGCAGGATGCCGTCTTCGATCAGCACGGTGCGCTGCGTGGGCGTGCCTTCGTCGTCGATGGTCAGCGAACCGCGCCGGTCGCCGATCGTGCCGTCGTCGACGACGGTGACGCCCGGTGCCGCGACGCGCTGGCCCATCAGGCCTGCGAAAGCCGACGTCTTCTTGCGATTGAAGTCGCCTTCCAGCCCGTGGCCGATCGCCTCGTGCAGCAAAATGCCGGGCCAGCCCGGCCCGAGCACAACGGGCATTTCGCCCGCCGGGGCGGGCACGGCGTCGAGATTGACCAAAGCTTGGCGCACCGCTTCGTTCACGGCGTTTTGCCAATTCTCGGGATCGACCACGCGGCCGAAAGCGAAGCGACCGCCCCAGCCATAGGAACCGGTCTCCTGCTTGTCGCCGTCGCCCACGACGACCGACACGTTGACGCGCACCAGCGGGCGCACATCGGCCAAGCGCTCGCCATCGGCGCGCAGAATCTGCACCGCCTGCCATTCGCCCGCGATCGAACACATCACTTGGCGCACGCGCTTGTCCTTGGCGCGGGCATAGGCGTCGATTTCGCCCAGCAGCTTCACCTTGTCGGCGAAGGGCATCAGCTCCAGCGGATTCTCGTCGGTATAAAGGCGGGCGTTGGTGCCTTGCGGGCCTTCGGCAGCCGTCCCGGCATGGCCGGACTTGATGGCGCCGACGGTGCGCGACGCGCGCGCGATGGCGTCGTGCGTCAGGTCCGAGGCGTGCGCATAGGCCGACGTATCGCCCAGCACGGCGCGCAGGCCGAAGCCTTTGGCGGTGTCGAACGAGGCGCTTTTCAGTTTGCCGTCGTCGAAGGACAGCGCCTCGCTCTGGCGGAATTCCAGGAACAATTCCCCGTCATCGGCGCCGGAAAGGGCCTCGGCCGTCTGGCGCTGGGCTTTCGCGAGGTCGAGCCCCGCCTCCTGGAAAAACAGGCGGTCGGTCGTGGCGATATGGCTCATACGGCTCCCGAGGGCAGGGGGTTACCCAGGGAATTTAGGATGATTGCGACGCTTTTTCCATGCGGCCGGTCCCTTACTTGGCTCTATTGTGGACTTCGACGGAAATTTCCTGGGAATTTCGAGCATGCCGCGCGAACACCCCCTGCGCATGGCGCTGGTTAACGAGGTTCATGCGCGGCCGTTTTTGGCGCTGACCGCACCCGAGCGCGCGTCGCATCTCGCCATGACGTCGGGCGAGGGCGGGGCGGCCGCTGATCGCGCGCATTTGGTGGCGCTGTGCGAACGCTACGGCGTGGGCCATCCGCCCGAAGGTGCCAATCATTACGTCGCGGAATTCGACGGCTTCACGCTGAAATGGGAGCGGCACACCGAATTCTGCACCTGGACCTTCCTGAAGAAGGGCGCGTTCGTCGATCCGTTCGACGCCACGCCGATCGAAGCCGCACCGCGCGAATGGGTCGCGGGGATTCCGGGGGAACGCTTGGTCGCCACGCATGTCGCGGTGATCGAGCGCACGCAAAGTGCCCCCGGCAACGATCTGCTGGGTAAATGGCTGCATCTTGAATTCCTGGCCGGCAGCTCGGTCGCCGGCGGGATGGCGACGGTGTGGACCGATTTCCGCGTCCATGCCGACGGGTTCGGGCGCATCGTCGTGCACGATCTGGGCTTGAGCGAACGCCAAGGCGGGCGCGTCGTGCAGCGTTTGCTGGAGGTCGAGACCTATCGCACGATGGCGTTGCTGGCCTTGCCGGTGGCGCGCGACACGACCGCCCGGATCGGCCGCGCCGATCGCGAATTGCTGTCGGTGATGGACGGCATGGCCGCGTCGGGCACGCTCGCCGAACAGCGCGCCTTGCTCGATCGTTTGACGGCCGTATCGGCGGATATCGAACGCGCGACGGGTTCGGCGGATTATCGTTTCGGGGCCGCGCGCGCCTATGGCGATCTCGTCGACAAGCGCATCCTCGAACTGCGCGAAACGCGCATCGAAGGCTTGCAGACCTATCGCGAGTTCATGGACCGGCGCTTCGTGCCCGCCTTGCGCACCTGCGAGGCGACGGCCGAACGCTTGGCCGGAATTTCCCGGCGCCTGACGCGCGCGGGCGCGTTGTTGCGCACGCGGGTCGATCTCGCGGTCGAAGCGCAGAACCAGGAACTGCTCGCGTCGATGGACCGGCGCGCGCAGCTTCAACTGCGCCTCCAAGAAACGGTCGAAGGTCTGTCCGTCGCCGCGATCACCTATTACTTGGTGGGATTGTGCGGCTATTTGTTCCGCGCGCTGGAGACGGCCGGGCTTCGGCTCGACAAAGATGTCGCGACCGGCGTTTCGATTCCGGTCGTTGCGCTGTTCGTATGGTGGGGGCTGCGGCGGTTCCGCAAATCGCTGCATAAAGCCGGACGATAGGCCCGCTTCTTGCTGCGTCGCCGGCATGGCGGCACCCCTCACGGTCGATTTCGTTGCGGGCGAAACCGGACCCTGGCGAATCACATCCGTTCGCGCGATCGCGGGCGATGCGCTAGCGCCCGCACCGTGCTTGCAGGTCGGCGACCCCGGCGCCGCCGGCGTTTGGCGTTTGCGCGGCGTGGTCAGCAATTTGCGCTACACGACCAAGGCCGAAGCGGCCGATTTGGCCGCGCGCCAGGAAGGGCTGGGCCGGAAGTCCGCGACACGCGCCGCCCTGATTCCGATCCGCAAATCGCCCGAATGGTGGGCGTTGGCCCAGGACGAGCGCCGCGAAATCATGGAGGCGCAGTCGCGCCATATCGCGATCGGGCGCGACTATCTTCCTGCCATCGCCCGGCGCCTTCACCATGCGCGCGATTTGGGCGAACCGTTCGATTTCCTGACCTGGTTCGAATTCGCACCCTCGGATACGCCGGCCTTCGACGCGATGCTGGCGCGCCTGCGCGCGACTCCCGAATGGCGTTTCGTGTCGCGCGAGGTCGATATCCGGCTCGAACGGGGTGCGTGACCGGACTGACCGCCGGGCTGCGGCATCGCCTGCGGCAAAGCGCCGCACCTATCCCTTAACCCTCTGAAATCGCGCGTTTTCGGGCTTATGCGCGCGATGCGCGACAAAGCCGGTCCGCCAGCCGCCCGGACCCCCGAAAGCGAGGGTTGAGAAGGCGGGTGTCGCTCGTGTAGGTTCCCGTCGATTCCGGGCGGCAATCTGCCGCACCGGCGCGATAGAATTCATTGAGGCCAAAGGCCGGGGCCGCCCTATGTCCCGGTTCCGCGATTAGACCCTAACGGTAGGCAGTCCATGCGCTCGATCCTGTCCGTCCGCTCCTTCGTGGCTTTCGCCGCGGTGGCGCTTGTCGCCTTGTTCGCCGACGCGGCCCTCGCCCAGCAGCCGCTTCCCTGGCAGCTCGGCATGCAGCCGCCCGCGAGCCCGGTGAAGGAGTTCATCGGCAGCTTCCACAACATGCTGCTCGTGATCATCACGCTGATCACCGTGTTCGTGCTGGCGCTGCTGCTCTACACGATGGTCCGCTTCCGCGCGGCGGCCAATCCGAACCCGTCCAAGACCTCGCATCACACGATGCTCGAAGTCGTGTGGACGCTGGTGCCGATCCTGATCCTGATCGTCATCGCCGTGCCGTCGTTCCGCCTGCTGTACTTCGCCGACAAGGCGCCGGAAGCGGAGATGACGCTGAAGGTCACCGGCCGTCAGTGGTACTGGAACTACGAATATCCCGACCAGGGCGGCTTCCAGTTCGACAGCTACATGGTCCAGGACAGCGACCTGAAGCCCGGCCAGCCGCGTCTGCTGGAAGTCGACAACCGCGTCGTCGTGCCGGTCGGCGCGCGCGTGCGCGTGTTGATCCACGGCTCGGACGTCATCCATTCCTGGTTCCTGCCGGCGCTGGGCGTGCAGAAATACGCGATGCCCGGCCGCATCAACGAAACCTGGATGCAGGTCGATCGCCCCGGCGTCTATTACGGCCAGTGCAACCAGATCTGCGGCGTGAACCACGCGTTCATGCCCGTCGCGATCGAGGCCGTGGACAAGGCGACGTTCGACCGCTGGGTCGAGGAAGCCAAGAAGCGCTTCGCCCAAGACGGTTCGGCCCCGCTGTCGGTCGCCGAAATCCGCATGATGGAAACGGGCTCGCTGACGGCCCAAGCCCCCAACGCCGCCCGCTGAGCTCTCCTGAAGGACTCGAATCATGAGCGCCACCCACGATCACGCTTCTCACGCCCACGGGCACGACGATCACCATGACCACACGCCGCACGGCTGGCGGCGCTGGGTCTATTCGACGAACCACAAGGACATCGGCACGATGTACCTCGTGTTCTCGGTGCTCGCGGGTTTGATCGGCGGCGCCTTCTCGGTGTGGATGCGCTTGGAGCTCCAGCAGCCGGGGATGCAATGGATGGCCGATGGCCACCAGTGGAACATGGTGATCACCGCCCACGGCCTGATCATGGTGTTCTTCGTCGTCATGCCGGCCCTGATCGGCGGCTTCGGCAACTGGTTTATCCCGATGATGTGCGGCGCCCCCGACATGGCGTTCCCGCGCATGAACAACATCTCGTTCTGGCTGATGCCGCCCGCCTTCCTGCTGCTGATCGGCTCGGCCGTTCTGGGCGGCGGTGCGGGCGTGGGCTGGACGATCTATCCGCCGCTGTCGAACGCGCAGTATCACCCGGGCCCGGCGATGGACATGGCGATCCTGTCGCTTCACGTCGCGGGTGCCGCCTCGATCCTGGGCGCCATCAACTTCATCACCACCATCTTCAACATGCGCGCCCCCGGCATGACGATCCATCGCATGCCGCTGTTCCTGTGGGCGATGCTGCTGACGGCGTTCCTGCTGGTGCTGTCGCTGCCCGTGCTCGCGGGTGCGATCACCATGCTGCTGACCGACCGCAATTTCGGCACGCATTTCTTCGAACCGGCGGGCGGCGGCGACCCGATCCTGTTCCTGCACCTGTTCTGGTTCTTCGGTCACCCCGAGGTGTACATCATGATCCTGCCCGCCTTCGGGATCATCAGCCACGTCGTGTCGACCTTCTCGAAGAAGCCGATCTTCGGCTATCTCGGCATGGCCTACGCCATGACCGCGATCGGCGTGGTCGGCTTCGTCGTGTGGGCGCACCACATGTACACGGTCGGTCTGGACGTCGACACGCGCGCCTATTTCACGGCGGCCACGATGGTCATCGCCGTGCCGACGGGCGTGAAGATCTTCTCGTGGATCGCCACGATGTGGGGCGGGTCGATCGAGTTCCGCGTGCCGATGATCTGGGCCGTAGGCTTCATCTTCCTGTTCACCGTCGGCGGCGTGACGGGCGTGGTGCTCGCCAACGCGGGTGCGGATATCGCCCTCCACAACACCTATTACGTGGTGGCGCATTTCCACTACGTGCTGTCGCTGGGCGCGCTGTTCGGCATCTTCTGCGGCATCTACTACTGGTGGCCGAAGATGACGGGCACGGAATTCCCGGAATCCTGGGGCAAGCTGCATTTCTGGACGACGTTCATCGGCGTGAACCTGACGTTCTTCCCGCAGCACTTCCTGGGTCTCGCCGGCATGCCGCGCCGCATCCCCGATTATCCGGACGCGTTCACGGGCTGGAACCTGGTCTCGTCGATCGGCGCCTATATCGCCTTCGCGTCGTCGGTGATGTTCGTGTGCATGATGATCTACGTGCTCTATCGCGGCAAACGCGTGACCGCGGCGAACCCGTGGGGTCTGCCGGCCGACACGCTCGAGTGGACGGTGCCTTCGCCGGCGCCGCACCACACGTTCGAGGAACTGCCGAAGCTCGCCGCGGCCAAGGGCCACTAAGGCGGCGGGGGCTCGACGAACATGGCGGGCGACGGCACGACCGCCCAGGCGCTGGACACCGGCGTCGCGGGCGCGCAACTCGGCGGGGCGGCGGATTTCGTCGCCCTGCTGAAGCCGCGCGTGATGAGCTTGGTCGTGTTCACCGGGCTCGTCGGGCTGATGCTCGCGCCCAATTCGGCCTTGCACCCGTTCGAAGCGGCCGTCGCGGTTCTGTGCATCGCGGTCGGCGCGGGTGCTGCCGGTGCGATCAACATGTGGTACGACCGCGACATCGACGCGTTGATGTCGCGCACCAAGGATCGCCCGATTCCCTCGGGTGCCGTGAATGCCGACGAAGCGCTCGCCTTCGGCATCGTGTTGTCGATCGCTTCGGTCGTGACGATGGCGCTGGTCGCCAATCTCGCCGCCGGCGCGCTGCTCGCTTTCTCGATCCTGTTCTACGTTCTGATCTACACGATGTGGCTGAAGCGCAGCACGGCGCAGAACATCGTCATCGGCGGTGCCGCGGGCGCATTTCCGCCGGCGATCGGCTGGGCGGCGGCGACGGGCGAAGTGGGCCTCGCCGCGATCGTGCTGTTCCTGATCGTGTTCATGTGGACGCCGCCGCATTTCTGGGCGCTGGCACTGTTCCGGGCGGGCGATTACGCCAAGGCCGGCGTGCCGATGCTGCCGGTGACCGCGGGCAAGCGCGAGACGCGCCGCCAGATTCTGATCTATTCGGTCGCGATGTCGGTGCTGGGCGTGACCCCCTATTTCCTGGGCGTCGTCGGGCCGGTCTATGCCGCGACGGCCGCCGTTCTCGGCTTCGTGTTCGTCGCCGGCGCTTGGGCCGTGTGGCGCGACGGCGCGCACGAAGACGCCGACAAGCCCGATTTCGCCGAACCCGCCGCCAAGCGCCTGTTCGGCTATTCGATCGTCTATCTCTTCCTGCTGTTCGGGCTGATGCTGCTCGACCGCGTGGCGCTGGGAGCGGCGTGAGATCATGGCCGTTCAGCCCGAAATCGATCCGCGCAAAGTGACGCCCGAAATGTGGAAGGCGCGGCGCGGCAAGAACATCGCGATCGCGCTCGCGGTCGCCGGTTTCTGCGCGCTGTTCTACGCCATCACCATCGTGAAGATGGTGAAGTGATGAGCGAAACGCCCGCCCCGCAACGCCCGTCCAACGCGCGCACGGCTTTGATGGCCGTGGGGATCGTCGTGGGCATGGCGGCGTTGTCCTTCGCGTCGGTGCCGCTCTATCGCCTGTTCTGCCAAGTCACCGGCTTCGGCGGCACGCCGATGGCCGGCGGCGAAGCGCCCGCCGAACATGGCTCGCGAATCGTGACCGTGCGTTTCGACGCCAACGTCGCGGGCGGCCCGTATCCGCTCGATTGGCGCTTCTCCGGACCGCAGCCCGTGAAGGTCGTGACCGGCGAGGACAAGCTGATCTTCTATCGCGCGGTCAATCGCGGCGACGCCGAAACGACGGGCACCGCCTCGTTCAACGTGACGCCGCTGAAGGCCGCACCCTATTTCCACAAAATCGCGTGTTTCTGCTTCACCGACCAGGCGCTGGCGCCGGGCGAAAGCATGGACATGCCGGTTTCCTTCTATGTCGATCCCGCGATCGAGAAGGACCCCAATCTTCGCGACGTGACGACGATCACGCTCTCCTATACCTTCCACCGGGCGGCCAAAACCGCCGACGCGACCAACGCGCGCAACTGAGGATCCGGACCATGGCCCAATCGCATTCCACCGGCGCGAAAGCCCCCTACCATCTGGCGGACCCGAGCCCGTGGCCGATCATCGGCGCGATCTCGGCCTTCGTGCTGGCGTATGGCTTCGTGGCGATGCTGCATCCCGACCTGTTCGGGAAGGGTGCCGAACCGTTCTTCAAGGCGCTCGGCCCCTGGAAGGTGCTGATCGGCGTCGGCCTCGTGCTGTTCACGATGTTCGGCTGGTGGCGCCAGGTCATCAAGGAGAGCATGACGGCGGGCCTGCACACGCCGGTCGTGCGCTTGGGCTTGCGCTACGCGATGGTGCTGTTCATCGCCTCGGAAGTGATGTTCTTCGTCGCGTTCTTCTGGGCCTATTTCCACTTCTCGTTCTACCCCGCGCATACCGCCGGCGGCGTGTGGCCGCCCGCCGATATCGTCACGTTCGATCCTTGGGATCTGCCGTTCCTCAACACGCTGATCCTGCTGACGTCGGGCGCCACGGTGACCTGGGCCCATCACTCGCTGATCGAAGGCAACCGCAAGGGCCTGATCTGGGGCCTGGTGCTGACGGTGCTGCTGGGGGCCGCCTTCACCGCCTGCCAAGCCTACGAGTACGGTCACGCCGCGTTCGGCTTCAAGGACAACGTGTACTCGTCGGTCTTCTACATGGCGACCGGCTTCCACGGCTTCCACGTGCTGGTCGGCACGATCTTCCTGCTCGTGTGCCTGGTGCGCGCGATCAAGGGCCAGTTCACGCTGCAGCGCCATTTCGGCTTCGAAGCCGCGGCTTGGTACTGGCACTTCGTCGACGTGGTGTGGCTGTTCCTGTTCGCCGTCATCTACGTGGCGGGCGAAGGTCCGGTCAGCCTGCCGGGCCACGGCCCCTGGTCGTCTTGATCGTGCGGGCGGGTTGAGTTGCCCGCCTCGCCGATTACGACCGGACTTCTCCAACGTTGTCCGCGTTGCGGTCAGGGCGCCCTCTTCGAGGGCGCCCTGTCGCTTTCCGTGCGCCCCGTCTGCCAATCCTGCGGCTTCGACATGAAGTCGCACGAGGAGGGCGACGGGCCGGCCGTGCTGGTCATGCTGCTCCTCGGCGCGATCGTGGTGATTCCCGCCCTGATCGTCGAGGCGCGCTACGAGCCGCCGTTCTGGGTCCATGCTTTGTTGTGGCCGGTGCCGATTTTCGGCCTTGGCATCTGGATGCTGCGGGTCATGAAGGCCATATTGATCGCCATGCAATACCGCCATCGCCGCGACGATTTCGATGCTTGATCGCCTGATTCCCGGCTTCGCGCCCAAGCTGATCCCCACGCTGATCTCGGTGCCGGGCGTGATATTCCTGCTCGGCCTCTCGGGCTGGCAGTTGTCGCGCCATGTCGAGCGCACGGCGGAAAACGAATTGCGCGCCGAACGAATGGCGTTGCCGCCCGCGGATATCGACGCCGTGCTGGCCGATCCCGCGCAAGACCGGTTCCGTCGCGTGAAGGCGACGGGCGTGTGGTCGCACGCGCACGAAATCCACGTCTATGGCCGCTCGCAGCGCGGCAACGAAGGCTTCTACATCCTCACGCCGCTGCTGCGCGACGGCAAACCCGCCGTGATCGTCAACCGCGGCTGGGTCGACAAGCAGCATCAAAACGCGTCGACGCGGCCCCAGGGCCAGGTCGCCGGGCCGGTGACGGTCGAAGGTGTGTTGCGCGACGAGCCGCGCCGCGGCCCGCTGATGCCCGACAACGTGCCCGAAAGGAACCAATGGTTCTGGTTCGATCTGCCGGCGATGACCAAAGCGGCGGGCCTATCGTCCGCGCTGCCGGTCTATGTCGAGCAGGAATTGGAGCCGCGCAATCCCGGCGGCTGGCCGCTGGGCGGGCAGACGATCGCGCAATTGCCGCGCCCGCATCTGCAATACGCCTTCACTTGGTTCGCGCTGGCGATCGCGCTGGCGGCGGTCTATGTGATTTCGCAAAGGCGCAAAGCATGACCCCGGAAGCCGCGTATAAAGCGCTCGAATCCCGTTTCAAGCGCATGAACCTGGTCTACGACGCGATCGCGATGCTGGACTGGGACGCGGCCGCGATGATGCCCGATGGCGGGGCGAACGCGCGCGCCGATCAGGTCGCGACGCTCAAAGTCATCGCGCACGAACAGGCGACCGATCCCGCGATGGCGGAATTGTTCGATCGCGCCAAGCCCGCCGATCCTTGGGCGCAAGCGAATTTGCGCGAAATGCGCCGCGGCTGGCTGCACGCGACCGCCGTGCCCGGCGAATTGGTCGAAGCCAAATCCAAAGCCGTTTCCGAATGCGAGATGCGCTGGCGCACCGCGCGCAAGGAAAACGACTTCAAGGGATTGCTGCCCTATCTGCGCCGCGTGCTGGACCTGACCAAGGAAGTCGCGACCATCAAGGCCGAGAAGCTCGGCCGCACGAAATACGATGCGCTGCTCGACGAATACGAGCCCGGCGGCTCGTCGGCCGAGATCGATGCGATCTTCGACGATCTTGCGAAGTTCCTGCCCGATTTCACCCAAGCCGTGCTCGACCGTCAGGCGAAGCAGCCCAAGGCTTTGCCGCTCGAAGGCCCGTTCCCGGCCGCGACTCAAAAGCAGCTCGCCCATGATTTGATGGCGAGCGTGGGTTTCGATTTCGAGCATGGGCGTCTCGACACCTCCCATCACCCGTTCTGCGGCGGCGTGCCCGACGACGTGCGCCTCACCACGCGCTGGGACGAGAAGGATTTCGCCAAGGGCTTGATGGGCGTGCTGCACGAAACCGGGCACGCGATGTACGAGCTGGGTTTGCCGCAAGCCTGGCGCAACCAGCCCGTCGGCTTCGCGCGCGGGATGAGCGTGCATGAAAGCCAGTCGCTGCTGGTGGAAATGCAGGCGAGCCGCTCCGACGCGTTCTTGCGCTATCTCGCCCCCAAAGCGGCGGCGGCGTTCGGCAAATCCGGCCCGGCCTGGACGCCCGAGAATTTCGCGCGCGTCTATCGGCGCGTGTCGCGCGGGTTGATCCGCGTGGATGCGGACGAGGTGACCTATCCCGCCCACGTCATCCTGCGCTATCGCCTGGAACGTGCGCTGATCGAAGGCCGCATGGATCTGGCCGATCTGCCGGGGGCATGGAACGAGCAGATGCGCGAACTCGTCGGCATCGTGCCGCCGGACGATCGCGACGGCTGCTTGCAGGACATCCACTGGCCCGGCGGCTCGTGGGGCTATTTCCCGACCTATACGCTGGGCGCCATGACGGCCGCACAGCTTTACGCCGCCGCGAAGGCCGCCGATCCGTCGATCGAGCCGTCGATTTCGAAGGGCGATTTCAAGCCGCTGATGGCCTGGCTGCGCGCGAACGTCCATTCGCTCGGCTCGTCGCTGTCGGCCGGCGAATTGCTGACCCGCGCCACGGGCAAGAAACTCGATGCCGCCGTGTTCAAGGCGCATCTCAAAATGCGCTATTTGGACGGCTGATTCGGCGTTCCGTACCAAGGTGTTAGGCTTCCTTGCGCGCGGGTGTCTGCGGGGCTAACGTCGCGCTCCTTTCCAAGTCCGGCGGATTTCGACTTTGCGTTATCTCTCCACCCGCGGCGAACCGGCCGCTCTCGCCTTCGACGACGTGTTGCTCGCAGGGTTGGCGCGCGACGGCGGTTTGTACGTGCCCGAGACTTGGCCGCAATTCTCGGCCGCCGAATGGCGCGCCTTGCGCGGCAAACGCTATCACGAGATCGCTTTCGCGGTGCTGAAGCCTTATGTCGGCGGGGCGATCCCCGATGCCGACTTGGCGCGGTTGACACGCGAGGCCTACGCGAACTTCACCCATCAGGCCGTCGCGCCGTTGAAGCAGCTCGACGCCAATCTGTGGACGCTGGAGCTGTTCCACGGCCCCACGCTCGCCTTCAAGGATTACGCGCTGCAGCTCGTCGGCAAGCTGTTCGACTATGTGCTGGCGAAGAAGGGCCAGCGCATCACCATCGTCGGCGCGACGTCGGGCGATACGGGCCCTGCCGGGATCGCGGCGGTTGCGGGCTCGCAGCATATCGACATCGTCGTGCTGCACCCGAACGGGCGCACGTCGCCTGTGCAGCGCCGCCAAATGACGACGGTGCTGGACCCGAATGTCCATAACGTGGCGATCGAGGGCAATTTCGACGATTGCCAGGATCTGGTGAAGGCGCTGTTCGGCGATCTCGAATTCCGCGATCGCTATAACTTGTCCGCGATCAACTCGATCAACTGGGCGCGCATCGCGGGCCAGATCGTCTATTACGTCCATGCCGCCTTGGCGCTGGGTGCGCCCGATCGTGCCGTATCGTTCTGCGTGCCGACCGGAAATTTCGGCAATGTGCTGGCGGCCGACGCCGCGCGCCGCATGGGCCTGCCGATCGAACGCCTGATCGTCGCGACCAACCGCAACGACATCGTCGCGCGCACCATCCTGACCGGCACGATGGCGCTGGAAAGCGTCGCGCCCACGATCACGCCGTCGATGGATATTCAGGTTTCATCGAATTTCGAACGCTTGATGTTCGAACTTGCCGGCCGCGACGGCCGCGCCACGGCCGCGATGATGACCGAGTTCCGCCAATCGGGGAAACTCGCCTTCCCGCAAGGGATGAAAGGCGCACTCGCCGATGGGTTCGACGCGGGTGCGGCGTCCGAAGCCGAGACGCTCAATACCATCGCCAAGATGCGTTTGACGACGGGCGAGATCGTCGATCCGCACACCGCCGTCGCCATCCATGTGGCGCAACGCGCCAAATCGGATGCGCCGATCGTCGTCGCCTCGACCGCGCATCCGGCGAAATTCCCCGACGCGGTCGAAAAGGCGACGGGCATTCGTCCCGCCTTGCCCGATTTCCTCGCCGATCTTTTCGAACGCAAGGAACGCGTCGATATCCTCCCCAACGACGCCGCGACGTTGAAAAAATACGTCGCCAGCCACGCAAAGGCCCAATGACCATCCGCATCACCACGCTGCCCTCGGGCTTGCGCATCGCGACCGATACGATGTCGCAAGTCGAAACCGCGTCCGTCGGCGTTTATGTGGGCGCCGGCACGCGCCACGAAAGCCCGGCGCTGAACGGGGCCGCGCATATGCTCGAGCATATGGCCTTCAAGGGTACGGCGACGCGCGATGCGAAAGCGATCGCCGAAGAAATCGAGGCCGTCGGCGCCTTCATGAACGCGCATACGGGGCGCGAGCAGACCGCCTATTACGTCAAGTGCCTGAAGGAAGACACGGGCCTTGCGCTCGACATTCTGTCGGACGTCTATCTGCGCTCGGTCTACGATCCCGCCGAGTTCGAGCGCGAACGCGGCGTGATCCTGCAGGAATTGGGGCAGGTCGAAGACACGCCCGACGACGTGATCTTCGATCGCTTCCACGAGACGGCCTATCCGGGCCAGGCTTTGGGCCGCCCGGTGCTGGGCGATGCCAACACGATCCGCACCATGGCGCGCGACGCGGCGATCGCGTGGCGCAAATCGGCTTATGCACCCAGCAACACGATCGTGGTCGCGGCGGGCAATCTCGATGCCGAAGCGTTCGACGCGGAAGTCGCCAAGCTGTTCGGTGCTTGGACGGGCGACGCGAAGCTGGTCGAGGAGCCCGCGCGTTACGCGGGCGGCGAGTTCCGCGACGACGGCGATCTCGAACAGGCGCATCTGGTACTCGGCTTCCCCGGTGTCGGCCTCGCCGATCCCGATTACTGGCCCGTGCAGGTGCTGGCGACGATTCTGGGCGGGGGCATGTCATCGCGCCTGTTCCAGGAAATCCGCGAGCGGCGCGGCCTCGCCTATTCGGTGTCGGCGCATGCCGCGTCCTATATGGATGGCGGCGTGTTCGATATCTATACGGGCACGGGCGAGACGGAGATGGCGGAGCTGATCCCCGCGCTGGTGTCGGAATTGCGCGGCGCGTTCGCCGTGCCCGGCGACGCCGAAATCCGCCGCGCCAAGGCGCAGATGAAAGCCGGGCTGTTGATGTCGCTGGAAAGCACCAATGCGCGCATGGATGCGCTGGGCTCGAATCTGCTGGTCTATGGCCGCGATGTGACGCCGGAGGAAGTATCGCGCAAGGTCGAGGCCGTGACGGCCGACGATCTGGTGCGCGTCGCGCGGCGCATCCTGACCGGCAAGCCCACACTCGCCGCGATGGGGCCCCTCGGCAAGCTCGAATCGCTCGCGAAAATCGCGGAACGATTGGCCGCCTAAGCGTGGCCCGCTTCGCCCGACAGGAAACTGGGATGGGCACCGGCCTTCATCAGGGCGCGATGCCATTTCGTGTCGAGATCGGCGTCGAACACGATGTCGTCGTCGACCGGCACGGTCAGCCATCCGTTGCCGGTCAATTCGCCCTCCAACTGGCCCGGGCCCCAATTGGCGTAGCCCAAGGCGAGCAGCGAGCGGCGCGGGCCTTCGCCTTGCGCCATCGCCTTCAAAATATCGACCGTCGCGGTCAGCGCGATGCCGTCCTGCACGCGCATCGTGCCGTCCTGCATGTAGTCGTCGGAATGCAGCACGAAGCCGCGCCCGGATTCGACCGGGCCGCCGGTGCGCATGCGGATCGCCTTGGCGCCGGTCGCGGCCTTGATGTCGAGCTGCTCGAGCAAATCGGGGAAGGTCAGCTGCGTGAACGGCTTGTTGATGACCAAGCCCATCGCCCCGTCCTTCGTGTGGGCACACATATAGATGACCGTCCGCGCGAAACGCGGATCGGGCATGCCCGGCATGGCGACAAGCAAATGCCCGGCGAAAAACGTGGGGATCTCGACGCGGCTCTTTCCCATGACCATATTAGAATAGCATGAAAACGGCGCTTTCACAGGTCAGCTCGGCATTCCGTTGCGCGCGACGTTTCGCCGTGGCGCTTGGTTTTGCCGCACTGTTTGTGGGAAATGCGGGCGGCGTGTCGGCGCAGGAAAGCGACTGGGTACGGCACAAGGAAATTTCGCTGCGCCTCGTCTCGGGCAGTTCGGCCTCGGGCGAGGGGGGCAGTTTGCGCCTCGGTCTCGAAATGCGCATGGCGCCGGGCTGGAAAACCTATTGGCGCTCGCCGGGCGATGCGGGCCTGCCGCCGGCGATCGACTGGACGGGATCGGCGAATTTCACCGGCGCGGAATTGCGCTTTCCCGCCCCGCATCGCTTCACCTTGTTCGATCTCGAGACGTTCGGCTATGGCGGCACGGTGATCCTGCCCATCGCCGCGCGCAGCGAAGGGCCGGGCGAAACGCGCGTGCGCGCCGCGGTGGACGTGCTGGTCTGCGAAAACATCTGCATTCCCTATCGCGCCGATCTGGCGCTGGACCTGCCCGCGGGCGTACAGGCGCCGACAGCGCATACGCACGAAATCGCACGCTTCGAATCCGCGATCCCGCAGATCGACAAGGACGGGCGCGGCGTCAATGGCATCGCCATCGAAAGTGCGGCGTTCCGCGCCGGGCCGCAAGCCGCATTGGTGGTGCGCGCCAGCGCCAATCCGCGTTTCGACGCGCCCGATTTGTTCGTCGAAGCGCAGGAAGGCTGGCGCTTCGCGAAACCGGAAATCGCTTTCGTCGATGGCGGGCGCTACGCCACGTTGACCTTCGCCGCGACGGGCGACAAATCGGCGGCGAAGCTCGACGGTACGGCCGCGACGCTGACGCTGGTCGATGGGCCGCGCGCGATCGAACGCACGCTGACGCTGGGCGTGGCACCGCCGGCCCCGGTCTTCACCGGCTCTTTCGCCGCGATCCTGGCGATCGCGGTGCTCGGCGGGCTGATCTTGAACCTAATGCCCTGCGTGCTGCCGGTTCTCGCGATGAAGCTCGCAGGCGTGGCGGCGTTGGGCGGCGCATCGTCGCGCCAATTGCGCGTGGCGTTCCTGTCCACATCGGCCGGTATCGTGGTGTCGTTCCTGATTCTGGCGGGCGCGTTGATCGCGTTGAAGCTGGGCGGCGAGACGATCGGCTGGGGTTTGCAGTTCCAGATGCCGTGGTTCCTGTCGGGCATGGCGTTGATCGTCACGCTGTTCGCGGCGAATCTGTGGGGCTTGTTCGAAATCCCGTTGCCGCGCGCCTTGGCCGATCGTGCCGATGCGGGCTCGGCCGCCGGATCCTTTGCGACCGGCATTTTCGCGACATTGTTGGCCACGCCGTGCTCGGCGCCGTTCGTCGGCACGGCCGTTGGCTTCGCGCTGGCGCGCGGGCCGGTCGAGATCGCGGCGATCTTCGTGGCACTCGGTGTCGGCTTGGCGCTGCCGTACCTCGCCGTCGCCGCCGTGCCTTCACTCGCGCGCGTATTGCCGCGGCCGGGCGCTTGGATCTTCAAGCTGCGCGCCGTGCTGGGCGTGGCGCTCGCGGGGACGGCGTTGTGGCTCGTTTGGGTTTTGGCAGGCCAAGCGGGCGAGACGGCCGCCGCCGCGTTGGGTTTCGTGCTCGGCGCCGTCGTCTTGGGCTTGTGGCTGGTGCGCGGGCTCGAGCACAGCCAGGCGCGGCCGTTGCTGTTGGCGGCGGGGGCCGTCTTCGCCATCGCCTTGCCGTTGCGTTTCGCCGAAACACCCGCCGTGATCGCGGCCGACGCGGCAATCCCCTGGCGCGAATTCGACCGCACGGCGATCGACGCGGCGGTGCGCGAGGGCAAGATCGTGTTCGTCGACGTGACCGCCGATTGGTGCGTGACCTGCCAGGTCAATAAGCGCTTGGTGGTCGATCGCGGCGCGGTCGCCAAGGCGCTGTCCGACGGCACGGCGATTCCGATGCGCGCCGATTGGACGCGCCCCGATCCGCGCATCGCCGCGTATCTCGCGGAATTCGGGCGCTACGGTATCCCCTTCAACGCGGTCTATGGGCCCGCGGCCCCCGGCGGCGCGCCTTTGCCCGAATTGTTGAGCGAAGACGCCGTTTTGGCGGCTTTCGCCAAAGCGAAATAATCCCCCACACGCGGCCGGGTTGCTTTCCGCCCGGCTTGGATTTACATCCTTCGCACCCAACCCAAAACGACCGGAGACGGCTCGATGACCATCAAGGCAGGCGACAAGATCCCGTCCGTGAAACTGCGTCATATGACGAAGGACGGCGTGAAGGAAATCACGACCGACGAGATCTTCAAGGGCAAGAAGGTCGCGATCTTCGGCCTGCCCGGCGCGTTCACGCCGACCTGCTCGGCCAAGCATCTGCCCGGCTATCTCGCGAACTTCGACAAGTTCAAGGCGAAGGGTGTGGACACGATCGTCTGCATTTCCGTGAACGACTCGTTCGTCATGGACGCCTGGGGCAAGAGCCAGAACGTGGGCGACAAGGTTCTGATGGTCGCCGACGGCAACGCGGAATTCGCCAAGGCCCTGGGCATCGAGATGGACGGCACGGGCTACGGCATGGGCCTGCGCATGAAGCGCTTCTCGGCCTATGTCGTCGACGGCGACGTGAAGGCGTTCAACCTGGAAAAGCCGGGCGCTTTCGAAGTCTCGAACGCCGAGACGATGCTGACGCAAGTCAACTAAGCGAAATTCGCTTCGCTACCGAAACCCCGGCGCCTCAGGCGTCGGGGTTTTTGTTTGCTTTGATCGTCGCAATGCCGCCGCGCGCCAACGCATCGGCGCGTTCGTTCTCCGGATGGCCGGCATGGCCCTTGATCCAGCGCCATTCCACGTCGTGGGGCTTGGCCGCTTCCAGCAGCGCCTGCCACAGATCGACGTTCTTCACCGGCTTCTTGTCGGCGGTTTTCCAACCCGACCGCTTCCAGCCATGGACCCATTTGGTGATGCCGTCGCGCACATAGACGCTGTCGGTCCACACCCGCACTTGCGCGGGGCGTTTGAGCGCCTTTAGGCCCTCGATCGCCGCCATCAATTCCATGCGGTTATTGGTCGTCGGCGTTTCGCCGCCGGAAAGTTCCTTCTCCACGCCGCGAAAGCGCAAGATGGCACCCCAGCCGCCGGGGCCGGGATTACCCGAGCAAGCGCCGTCGGTGAAAATCTCGACGAGGTTCTCTTCCGCTTCGCTCACTTCGCTTCCAGCAAAACGTCGGCTTCGACCGAGACGCGCACCGTGGCGCGGCCGGGTTCAGCACTCGGGGCGGGGGCCGCATCGGCCATCGCCATCGCCGGCGCGGCGCGCATCATCACGGGGCGCATCGGCGGCTGTTCGTTGACCGCACCCACGCGGATCGCGCGATAGCCCGCGATCTTCATATTCAGCGCATCGGCGGCACTGGCGGCACGGGCCTGCACGCGGGCGAGCGCTTCGCGCGTCAGTACGTCTTCCGCTGCGCGCGCCGTCTCGCGGCGCAGATCGAAGCGCATGCCCGACATGGCCAGCCCCGCTTCCTGCAAGCCGCCGGCGAGTGCGGTGACCGACGCGAAATCGGTGCCCGAGATTTCCAGCGTCGCCGCACCGCGCCAGCGGCGCGGCTGGCCTTGCGGGCGTTCCTCGCTGGTCCAATAGCCGCCGGTTTCGACCTCCACGCCTTGCACCGCTTTGGCGCGCGCGATCGCGGCGTCCATGCGCTTGTTGATCTCGGCTTGCACGGCCGCGGCATTCGGCGCCGTCGCCTCGGCGCGCAAGGAAACGAACAGCTTGTCCTGCGGCACCGCGCGTTCGGCACTTTCGCCCAGCGTCAGCACAGTGGGCTCGGCCGCCAAAGCGGGCATGGCGATCAACAACAAGGCGATCAAAGCGGCGCGCATTTTCGTCTCCTTCAAAGGCCGTAGGCCGACGGCGAGGGAACGGCGCGATGGAAGCGCAGCTTCTTGGCGTATTCGAGGGGATTTTTGGGCCGCACGAAGGCGCCCGGCGGATGATTGAGCCAGTCGTAAAGCCGCGTGAGCAGAAAGCGCAGCGCGGAGCCGCGCGCCATCACCGGAAGCGCGGCGGTTTCGGCGGCCGACAAGGCGCGCGTGCCCGTATAGCCCGCGACCAGGCGGCGCGCCTTGGTGGCGTTGAACGAACCGTCGCCCTCGAAGCACCAGCAATTGAGGCAGATGGCGAGGTCGTAGGCGAGGATGTCGTTGCACGCGAAATAGAAGTCGATCATCCCCGAGAATTTTCCGTCGAGGAAAAAGACGTTGTCGGGGAAGAAATCGGCATGGATGACGCCTTGCGGCAAATCGCGCGGCCAGTTCGCGTCGAGGAAATCGAGCTCGCTTTCGATCAACGCGGCGAGGCCCTTTTCCACTTCGTCGGCGCGCCCTTGGCACGAATCGTAAAGCGGGCGCCAGCCGGCGGGGCCCAGCGCGTTTTCGCGGCGGATCGAAAAATCCGCGCCCGCGACATGCAAGGACGCGAGCGCTTCGCCGACCGGCGCGCAATGTCCGATTTCGATCTTGCGCGGCCATACGCCTTTGAGGAACGAGACGATCGCGGCGGGCCGCCCGCACAGCTCGCCCAGCAATGCGCCGTCGTTGCGATGGATCGGCGTCGGGCAGGCGATGCCCTTGGCGGCGAGATGTTCCATCAAGCCCAGGAAGAAGGGCAAATCGCCGCGCTTCACGCGCTTCTCGTAGAGCGTGAGGATGAATTGCCCCATGCCCGTTTCGAGCACGAAATTGGAATTCTCCACGCCTTCCGCGATGCCGCGATAAGCGACCAGCGAGCCGATTGCGTAATCGGTCAAGAACCGCGCGAGCGCTTCGTCGTCGACATCGGTATAGACGGCCATCAGGCGGATTCCAGCGCGCGGGGCAGGTTGAATTTCACGTCTTCGACCGCGGTGACGACATCTTCGAGCGTGACAGCGAAACGTTTGCGTGCTTCGTCGATCGTTTCCTGCACCAGGATTTCGGGGGCCGAGGCGCCCGCCGAAAGTCCGAGGGTGCGGATGGGCCCAAGCTTCGCCCAGTCGATATCGGCGGCACTGGCGACCAAATAGGCGTTGGCGCAGCCGGCCCGCTTGGCGACTTCCACGAGGCGCAGCGAATTCGACGATTTGGTCGAGCCGATGACCAGAACGGCGTCGCTGCGCGCGGCGATCGCCTTCACCGCCGCTTGGCGGTTGGTCGTCGCGTAGCAGATATCGTCTTTGCGCGGCGGCAGCATCTCGGGGAAGCGGCGCATCAATTCCGCGACGATGCCGGCGGTGTCGTCGACCGACAGCGTGGTTTGCGTGGCGTAGGCGAGCGGCCCGTCGGGAAGCGTCACGCGGCGCGCCTGTTCTTCGTCCTCGACCAGCGTGATGGCGCCTTCGGGCAATTGGCCCATCGTGCCGACGACTTCCGGATGACCGGCATGGCCGATCAGCACGATATGCCGTCCGGCCTTGCGGTGATGCTCGGCCTCGCTATGGACTTTGCTGACCAGCGGGCAGGTCGCGTCGAGATAGATCATTTCCCGGCGCTGGGCTTCGGCCGGGACCGCCTTGGGCACGCCATGGGCGGAGAATACGACCGGCCGGTCGTCCGGCACCTGGTCCAGCTCGGCCACGAAAATCGCCCCTTTGCGTTCCAGCGCCTCGACCACATGGCGGTTATGGACGATCTCGTGGCGCACATAGACGGGTGCTCCGTAGCGTTCCAAAGCCCGCTCGACGATCAAAATCGCACGGTCCACCCCGGCGCAGAATCCGCGCGGGCCGGCCAGCAGGATCGTCAGGGGCGACCTGACTTCGGAAGCTTGTGCGGGCATAGGGGAAATCCTATTGTCGCCCCGTGATATACCGGAGTCGCAGCGCGATTCCAGCCCGTTCCGGAGGCTCGAAAAATGGCCGAACCCGTCGTCGCCCAGAAAGCGCCCTATCCCGTGGATGTCGAAGCGGGAAAAACCTATTGGTGGTGCGCCTGCGGCTTGTCGAAGAAGCAGCCCTTCTGCGACGGCTCGCATGCGGGTTCGGGCATCCAGCCGATGAAATACGAAGCCGGCCAGTCGAAAAAGCTGTTCTTCTGCGGTTGCAAGGCGACCAAGAACCAGCCTTTGTGCGACGGCGGCCATAAGGGGCTCTGACACTTGTTGCGTAAAGCTTTCGTCGCGGCGGGCCTCGCCGCCGCAGTTCTTTCGGCTTGCACCCCGTCCGACACGGTCACCACGGCGACCTGCCCGCGCGGCGGGCTGGTGCCCGATGCCAATACGCTGGTCCAGTTCCGCGAAGGGCCGGGCCGCGACCTGACCGACGTTGTGGCGCAAGCCCAGATCGTCGATTTCAAGATCACTTGCGAATACGCGTCCGGCCGAAATGCCAAGCCCGGCGTCGTGCTGGATCTGCAGGTCGCCATCGCGGCCGAACGCGGTCCCGCCGATCGCGCGCGCAAGGCCAATCTGTCCTATTTCGTGGCGATTCTGGACGGCGAACAGAACATTGTCGCCAAGGATTTCTTCCAGGCGGCGTTCGAGTTTCCCGACAACCGGACCCGCGTGGGCCGGGTCGAGGAATTGGAGCCGCGCATCGCGCTTAAGTCCAATTTCGACGGTCCGTCCTATCGCGTGATGATCGGCTTCCAGCTGACCGAAGATCAGCTGGAATGGAACCGCCGCCAGCGCGGCCCGCGCTAAGCAAGCCTTAATTCATCCACACAATCGACGAGCGGCTTGACCCGCCAGGGACTCCCTTTATCTTGGGGACGCCTATCGCGGGAGAGACCGTGTCGTTTTCGGACGGCGCGGCGCCGAAGGAGCAACCGCCCCGGAAACTCTCAGGCAAAAGGACCGCGACTAGGTACGCGTTGCGAACTCTGGAAAGCGGCGTATGGGCTTCGGCCCGTCCGCCCACCGACGAGGTAAGTCCGCGCTTTCGTTTGGCGGACGATTCTTTCAGGTCCCAGGACAGAGGGGGCGCCCACGGCCGGATGAATAATCCGGCTTTAGCGCGCCCGACTCCGGAGTTCCGTTTTGTCCGACGACGAAAACCTGAAATTCACGCCGCTCGATGCGTTGCATCGTTCGCTGGGCGCCAAAATGGTGCCCTTCGCGGGCTATGCGATGCCCGTGCAGTATCCCGCCGGCATTCTGACGGAACATCTGCACACGCGCAGCGCGGCCGGGCTGTTCGACGTGTCGCATATGGGCCAAGCCTTGCTGCTGGGCCCCGATGCCGCTGCGGCACTCGAAACGCTCGTGCCCGGCGACCTTCAAGTGCTGAAGGAAGGGGCCACGCGCTATACGCAGCTCACCGACGACAATGGCGGCATCCTCGACGATCTGATGGCGACGAAGCGGAGCGATGGGCTCTATCTCGTCGTCAACGCGGCGTGCAAAGACGCCGATTTCGCGCGCATCGAAGCCAAGATCGGATCGCGCGCGAAGCTGCAACGCCTCGACGATCGCGCCTTGCTGGCGCTGCAAGGCCCAAAAGCGGCCGAGGTGATGGCGCGTTTGGCGCCCGATAGTGTGGGCCAAAAATTCATGACGTTGCGTGCCGGGAAAATCGGCGCGTTCGATTGCTGGTTCACGCGCTCCGGCTATACCGGCGAGGACGGATACGAGATTTCGGTTCCGGCGGCCCAGGCCGAGGCGTTCGCGAAGCTTCTGCTCGATCAGCCGGAGGTAAAGCCGATCGGCTTGGGCGCGCGCGATTCGCTGCGCCTGGAAGCGGGTTTGTGCCTCTACGGCCACGATATCGACACGACGACCTCGCCGATCGAAGCCGATCTGGTCTGGTCAATTTCCAAGCGCCGACGCGCCGAAGGCGGCTTCCCCGGTGCCGCGCGCGTGCAGAAGGAACTCGCCGAAGGCCCGTCGCGCAAGCGCGTGGGCATTCTGCCCGAAGGCCGCGCGCCCGCGCGCGAAGGCACGGAAATCGTCGATGCCTCGGGCAACACGATCGGCATCGTCACCTCGGGCGGTTTCGGCCCCACGGTGAACGGCCCGATCGCCATGGGCTATGTGCCCGCTTCTTTCGCCCAGCCCGGCACGCCGGTCGGGCTCGTCGTCCGGGGCAAGACGCTTCCCGCCAAAATCGCGGGAATGCCCTTCGCTCCGCATCGTTATTTCCGAGGGTAGGAGACCCGACACATGGCCGAATTGCGTTTCACCAAAGACCACGAATGGATCCGCGTCGCCGACGGCGATGTCTACGAGATCGGCATTTCCGACTACGCGCAAAGCCAGCTCGGCGACGTCGTGTTCGTCGACCTGCCGGAGATCGGCAAGCAAATCGCCAAGGGCGGCCAGGCCGCCGTGGTCGAATCGGTCAAGGCGGCGTCGGATGTCTATTCGCCCGTCGGCGGCACGGTCGTCGGCGTCAACGACGCGCTGACCGCCGATCCCGGCCTCGTCAATCGCGAGCCGACCGGGGCAGGCTGGTTCTTCAAGCTGAAGACCGGCGACACCGCGCAATTCGCCGAGCTGATGGACGAAGCGGCGTATGCCGATTACGTGAAGGGCCTGGGCTGATGCGTTATCTGCCGCATACCGATTCCGATCGCGCCGCGATGCTGGCGGCGATCGGCGTCAAATCGGCCGACGATCTGTTCGTCGACGTGCCCGCCGCGGCGCGTTTGGCCGGCCCGGTCGCGGGTCTGTCCGCCACCAAGAGCGAGCTGGAAGTCGAGCGCATCCTGTCCGGCATGGCGGCGAAGAACCGCCCCGCCGGTTCGCAAGCGAGCTTCTTAGGCGCGGGCGCCTATCGCCATCATGTGCCCGCCTCGGTTGACGCGATCATCCAGCGCGGCGAGTTCCTGACGAGCTACACGCCCTATCAGCCGGAAATCGCGCAAGGCACGCTGCAATATCTGTTCGAGTTCCAAACGCAAGTCGCGATGCTGACCGGCATGGATGTCGCCAACGCGTCGATGTACGACGCGGCGACCGCCGCGGTCGAAGCCGTGCAGATGGCAAATCGTGTCACGCGACGCGGCAAGACGATCCTGTCGGGCGCGGTCCACCCGCATTATCGCGAAACGATCGAGACGCACGGCAAGTTCTCCGGCTTCGAGGTCGTGTCGCTGGCCCCGAATTTGGATGGGCTTGCGGGCATCGAAGCCAAGCTCGACGCCAAGACCGCCAGCGTCGTCGTGCAATACCCGAACGTGTTCGGCCGCTTGCAGGACCTGACGTCGCTCGCCGCCGCCTGCCAGAAGGCGGGTGCCTTGCTGATCGTCGCGATCCCCGAGATCGTGTCGATGGGCGCGGTCACGCCGCCGGGCGATATGGGGGCCGATATCGTCGTGGCCGAAGGCCAGTCGATCGGCAACGCGCTGAATTTCGGCGGGCCTTATGTGGGCCTGTTCGCGGCGAAGGAAAAATATGTCCGCCAGATGCCGGGCCGTTTGTGCGGCGAAACGGTGGACGCGGACGGCAAGCGCGGCTGGGTGCTGACGCTGTCGACGCGCGAGCAGCATATCCGCCGCGAGAAGGCGACGTCGAATATCTGCACCAATTCGGGGCTCTGCGCGCTCGCATTCACGGTGCATTTGTCGCTGCTGGGCGAAACGGGCTTGCGGCGCCTTGCGGGCCTCAACCACGCGCTGGCGACGACGCTCGAAGCCAAACTCGCCAAGGTGAAGGGTGTCAAACTCCTCACCGACGCGTATTTCAACGAATTCGCGATCGAATTGCCGCGCGATGCGGGCGATGTCGTCGAGGCGCTTGCCGACAAGGGCGTGCTCGCCGGCGTGCCCGGTTCGCGTCTGTGGCCGGGCGATGCGTCGATGGCCAAGACTTTGATCGTCGCGGTCACGGAGACGAACACGGTGGAAGACATGGATCTGTTCGCGGCAAAGCTCGCGGAGGTGCTGTGATGGACAAGTCGCAAGGCCGCAGCGCGCAAGACGCGCCCGCCAAGGAACTCCCGCCTTTCGTCACCGCGTCGGGCCATCGCGGGCTTCAACTCGAAGAAAAGCTGATCTTCGAGCAGGGCGTGCCCGGCCGCATCGGCGTGGACGTGCCGGACGCGCCCAAAGGCGCCGCGAACAAACTCGGCGCTTTCGCGCGCAAGGGTTCGATCGGCTTGCCCGATCTGTCCGAGCCGCAGGTCGTGCGCCATTTCACGCGCCTGTCGCAAAAGAACTACGGCATCGATTCGGGCCTGTTCTCGCTCGGCTCGTGCACGATGAAGCACAACCCGCGCCTCAACGAGAAGATGGCGCGCCTGCCGGGCTTCGCCGATCTGCACCCGTTGCAGCCGGAAAAAACGGTGCAGGGCGCGCTCGAACTGATCGACACGTTGGCCCATTGGCTCAAGACGCTGACCGGTATGCCGGCGGTGGCGATGAGCCCGGCGGCCGGTGCACATGGCGAGTTGTGCGGCATGGTCGCGATCTGGGCCGCCATTCAAGCAAAGGGCGAGGGGGCCACGCGCCGCCGCGTGCTCGTGCCTGAATCCGCGCACGGCACCAATCCCGCGACGGCCGCGTTGCTCGGCTTCACCGTCGACCCGATCCCGGCGAACGAGCGCGGGCGCGTCGATCTCGCCGCGTTCGAGAAGAAGCTGGGCCCCGATGTCGCCGCGATCATGCTGACCAACCCGAATACCTGCGGGTTGTTCGAAGGCGACATCAAGAAGATCGCCGATCTCGTCCACGCGGCGGGCGGCTACTTCTATTGCGACGGCGCCAATTACAACGCGATCGCGGGCCGCGTGCGCCCGGCCGATCTCGGCGTCGACGCGATGCATATCAATCTGCACAAGACGTTCTCCACGCCGCATGGCGGCGGCGGCCCCGGTTCGGGCCCCGTCGTGCTGTCGGCGGCATTGGCGCCTTATGCGCCGCTGCCTTATGTCGTGCACGGCGCCAAGGGTTTCGAACTCGTCGAGACCCAACGGGCGGGCACGTCGCCCTTCGGCCGCTTGAAGGGCTTCCACGGCCAGATGGGCATGTTCGTGCGCGCGTTGGCGTATATGCTCAGCCACGGCTCCGACGGCATTCGCCAAGCCTCGACCGACGCAGTGCTGAACGCCAATTACATCCTCGCGCGCTTGAAGGATGTGATGAGCCCCGCCTTCGCCGGCGGCCCGTGCATGCACGAAGCCTTGTTCGACGACGCGTTCTTGAAGGATACGGGCGTGTCGACGCTCGACTTCGCCAAGGCGCTGATCGACGAGGGGTATCATCCGATGACGATGTATTTCCCGCTCGTCGTTCACGGCGCGATGCTGATCGAGCCGACGGAAAGCGAGAACAAGGAATCGCTCGACGCGTTCATCGACAGCCTTCGCCACCTCGCCACGCTGGCGAAGAAAGGCGACCAGGCCGATTTCTTCCACGCGGCCCCGCGGCTTACCCCGCGCCGGCGCTTGGACGAAACCCGCGCCGCGCGCAGCCCGATCCTGCGCTGGAAACCCGCCCAGCCGCCCGCGCCGACCGCGCAAGCGGCAGAGTAAAGACGCCCAACGAAAAACCCCGCCGGATCGCTCCGGCGGGGTTTTGCTTTTAGTGCTATCTCGGGGAGCTTAGTTCAAGCGGCCCGGGATGTTCTTGATGGCGCCATCGATCAGCGCGTCCTGGCGGCCGCGATCGATGCCCTGGGCCAGCAGCTTGCCCGTGGCGGCCATGGCGAGGTCGACGGCGGCGGAGCGCACTTCGGCGGTCGCCTGGGCTTCGGCCTGGGCGATGCGCTGCATCGCCGCTTCTTCGCGGCGCTTCAGCGAGGCTTGCAGATCGGCTTCGGCCTTGGCGGCGAGGCGTACCGCCTCTTCCTTGGCGTTGGCGACGATCGCGTCGGCCTGGGCCATCGCTTCCTTGTGCTTGGCGACGTATTCGGCCAGCAGCTTCTCGGCCTCGACGCGCAGCTTGGCGGCCTCGTCGAGATCCTTGCGGATACGCTCGGCGCGCGCGTCCAGACCGGCGAGGAGTGCCGTCTTGGCCGGCGTCCAGGCGAAGTAGAACAGCGCCACGATCGCCAGCGTGATCCAGAGATATTCGTTGTGCAGGATCGCCATTATCCGGATCTCCTTCAGGCGCGCGCGGCGGCCGCCGCCGCCTTGGCGTCGGCTTCGCTGACATTGAGGCCGGCGATCTTGCGCGCGGCGTCGGCGGCGATTTCGCCCGCGATGGCTTCGACATTGGCCAACGCGGCCTTGCGCGCATCGGCGATGCGGCTTTCGGCCGATTTGATCTTGTCGGCGAGTTCGGCACCCTGACGCGCCGACAATTCGGCGGCGTGCTTGGCGGCGGCAGCTTCGGTTTCGCCGCGCACGGCCTGCGCTTTGGCGCGGCTATCGGCCAACGCCTTCTCGTAGGCGGCGACCATCTTGTCGGTTTCTTCCTTCAGCGAGCCCGCCTTGGCGAGATCGCCTTCGATCTGCTTCTCGCGCGCCTCGATGGCGGCACCCAGCTTGGGCGTCACGGCGCCGGCGACGACGTAGTAGAAGATCGCGAAAATGACCAGGAGCCAGAAAATTTGGCTCGCGAACCAGGTCGGGTCGAATTGCGGCATGGCCGGTTCCCGTATGCGGGAGGAAAGGGGCCGGCCCTTCCCGAAGGAAGGGCCGGAAGAGGCTTAGGACACGAAGATCAGAATCGCGATGACGAAGGCGAGCAGCGCGATGAACTCGGTGACGGCGAAGCCGATGTAAGCGAAGACCTGAACGTTGTCCTTGGCGGCCGGGTTGCGGGCCACGGCGGCGATGAGGCTCGCCCACACCGAACCCACGCCGATACCCGCGCCGATCATGCCGATGGCGGCGAGGCCCATGCCGATGAGCTTAGCTGCTGCTGCTTCCATGAAACGTATCCTTCTCTCTTGGTTGGTTTACCGGCCATTCGTTCCCGCCGGCGGTCCACATTTTCGGGCCGGCGGGGCGAAGGTCAGTGCAGGTGGATCGCGTCGTGCAGGTAGATGCACGCCAGGATCGTGAAGATGTAGGCCTGAAGCGCGGCCACGAAGAATTCCAGCGCCATGATGCCGACGAGCACCGAGAACGGCACCACGCCCGGGATCACGAAGAACGCGCCCAGCGAAATGACGAAGCCGGCGAAGATCTTCAGGATGATGTGGCCGACGGTCATGTTCGCGAACAGTCGCACCGACAGCGAGATCGGGCGCGACATGTAGGAGATGACTTCGATCGGAATGAGAATGGGCGCTGTGGCAAGGGGCGCGCCCGACGGGAAGAACAGTGACAGGAAATGCGTGCCGTGGCGCGCGAAGCCGATCAGCGTGATCGTCAGGAAGATGATCAGCGCCATCGTGAAGGTCACGACGATGTGGCTGGTGAAGGTGAAGGCGCCGGGGATCAGGCCGGCGAGGTTGCCGAACAGCACGAACATGAACAGGGTGAAGAAGAACGGGAAATACTTCTTGCCCTCGTCGCCCACGTTTTCGCGGACCATGCCGGCGATGAATTCGTAGAGCACTTCGGCGGCCGATTGCAGGCGGCCCGGCACGATCTTGGCGCCCGACGCGGCCGAGACCAGGAAGAACGTGGCGGCTGCGGCGGCCAGCGTCATCCACAAGGCGGAATTCGTGAAGGCGAGGTTGAGCCCCGCGATTTCGATGGGGACGATCGGCTTGATCTGGAATTGATCGAGAGGGCTCGCCACGTCGGGACTCCGTCCGGTTAATTCGTCTCTGTCTTGGACCGCTCCGCGCTGATGCGCGTCGCGACCCGGATCGCGTTTCTCATACCGGCGGCGGCGCCGAGCATGAGGAACACGAGCGTCAGCCACGGCGAGGTGCCGAGCCAGCGATCCAGCACGAAGCCCATGCCCGTGCCGACCGCCAGTGTCGCCAGCATCTCCACCGAGATGCGGAACCCCAGGCCCATCTGCCCCGTGCTGCGGCCGGCCGTGCGCGCCGATTTTTGATCGGCCTTCGAACGGCGCGCTTGCAGCGCATCGACCTGCGCCTGGATCTCGTCGATGGCCCGCTTGTCGCGGTCGTCCATGGCAAGCTCCAGACCCGGACCCTTCGCAACCGCGAAGGGCGACCGGCAACTCGGGGAAAACGGTTGAAAAGACAGAAGAATCCGCCCTTTCACCCGGCTGACGCGCGCGGACAATAGGGGCGGTACCGCCCCCTGTCAAGGATCACGCTGACCGCCTAAGCCCTTGAACGGGCGGAGCTATTCGAGGGCTCTCAGGCGGTCGCGCGCAGTTTCTCGGCTTGTCGCATATCGACCGACACCAGGGTCGACACGCCGCGCTCGGCCATCGTCACGCCGAACAGGCGATCCATCTTCGCCATCGTCAGACGGTGGTGGGAGACCACGACGAAGCGCACGCCCGAGGAGCGGGCGATTTCGTCGAGCAGCGTGCAGAAGCGATCGACGTTGGCGTCATCCAACGGGGCGTCGACTTCGTCCATCACGCAGATGGGTGCGGGGTTGGTGAGGAACACCGCGAAGAGCAGCGACAGCGCCGTCAGCGCCTGCTCGCCGCCCGAGAGCAGCGTGAGCGACTGCAGCTTCTTGCCCGGCGGCGAGGCCATGATGTCGAGCCCGGCTTCGAGCGGATCGTCGACGACCTGGCCGTCGGGTCCCATCACGGGCACCCAGGTCAGATGCGCGCGCCCGCCGCCGAACAGGCGGCCGAACAAATCCTGGAAGTGCTTGTCGACCGCTTCGAAGGCGACGCGCAGACGCTCGCGGCCTTCCTTGTTGAGGGCCGAGATGCCGCCGCGCAGCTTGGCGATCGCCTGGACCAGATCGTCCTTCTCGGCGTTCATGCCGGCGATCTGGGCTTCGACTTCCTCGGCTTCCTGCTCGGCGCGCAGATTGACCGGGCCCATATTGTCGCGCTCCTTGATCAAGCGCTCCAAACGGTTCTCGATCTGCTCGAGGCCCGGCAATTCCTCGTCCGCCTCGATCATGCCCGCCGCCAAGCACGCATCCGGCGCGCAATCCAGGCGCTCGCGGATCGTCTGGGTCAGCGTCGCCTCGTTGGCGGCCTGCTGCTCGGCATAGGCTTGCGCGCGCACGCGATCTTCGCGCGCCGACATCAGCGTGTTCTCGACCGCCTTCAGCGCGCGATCGGCTTCCAGCACGGCGCTTTCCGCTTCGGCCAAGCGATCGGCCTTTTCGCGGCGCAGGGCTTCCACTTCGTGCGTCTTGTCGAGCAACGCGGAACGTTCGGCGGCGATTTCGCCGGGGCGCGCGGACAGGCCTTCGCGCTCCGTCGCCGTCGCGGCCGAACGGCCGTCGATCGATTCGATCTGGGTCTTCGCACCTTCTTCGCGGCGCGCCCATTCGGCGTTCTCGTGGCCGATGGCGACACGGCGGCGCTCGCGGCCTTCGCGTTCGCGCTGCAAACGCTGCGATGCGGCTTCGCGCTCGGCCAATTCCTTGCGCGCACCCGACAGCGACTGGCGGTCCTCGGCGAGCTTGGCGCGCGCCTCGGTCGGGTCGGGGATTTCGACGAAGCGCGCTTGCGCCGTGTCGAGACGTAGTTGGAATTCGCCGGATTCGGCGGTCAGGCGCTCGATCTGCTCGACCAGCGTGCCGAGCTTGGCCGAGCGGCCTTCGGTCGTGCGCTGGATCTGCACGATCGCCGAACGCGCGCTGTCGATCGCACCCTGGGCCGATTTCGCACCCTGGCGCGCCTGCTGATCGGCGGCGTCGGCCGCACGCGCGGCTTGTTGGGCCGCCTGATAGCGTGCCTTGGCGCCGTCGGCGATTTCCTTGGCGCGCACGACTTGCGCTTCCAGGCTTTCCAGGCGATTGCGCAGTTCGAAGGTTTCGGCGGCGCGCGCGACGGCGGCCCCGGTTTGGACGTAACCGTCCCAGCGCAGCAACGCGCCGTCGCGCGTCACCAGACGCTGGCCTTGCGCCAGTTGCGGCGCGATGCGCTCGGCGGTTTCCAGATCGGCGACGACGCCGATCTGGCCCAAGCGGCGCGCGAACGCGGCGGGCGCTTCGACATACTGCGCCAGCGACTGCGCTTCCAGCGGCAACGGGGCCGGCGTGCCCGCGATATCGAGCATGCGCCAATGGTGGGGCGCATTGGCGTCGAGCGCGGCGGCAAGATCGTCGCCCAACGCGGCACCCAGGGCCTTTTCGTAGCCGGGCGTCACGCGGATCACGTCCATCGCCGGCGGGAAATCCGTCGCCTTGCCGCGCGAGGCGGCCAGCGCACGCGAAATGCCCTGGCGTTCGCCGTCGAGCTTCGCGAATTCCGCGTCGGCTTCGCGCGCGGCTTCGCGCGCACCGAATTCCTCTTCCTGCGCGGCGCGGCGCGCGGCTTCGGCTTCCTCGGCGGCGGAAAGCGCGGCGTTCAGCGCTTCGTCCGCCTCGGCGAGCTTCATCTCGGCTTCGTGGCGCTGCGCATCCGCGCCCGCGAGTTCTTCTTCCAGACGCGTCTTCTCGCCGTCGACGACGGCGCGGCGCTCGGCCAAGCGGCCCAGGCGGCCAGTCAGATCGTTGATTTCGCGCGTCAGCGATGCGCGTTCGGATTCGGCCTTGGCGACCGCTTCGGTCGCGCGGGCGAGTTCCTCGTCCAGCGCTTCCACCGCTTCGCGGCGGCGCGCAATGTCGCCGTCGAGATCGCGCAGTTCTTCGTCCGCCGCGATATCGGCGTTGGCGAGTTCTTCGAGCTCGGCGGTCAAACGTGCGTGCGCGGTTTGCGCATCGGCGACCAGCGCTTCTTCGCGCGCCTTGTCGGCGGCGAGCTGCGCGATCGTCGCGTCGAGTTTTTCGATCTGGGCGGCGAGGCGCGCTTCTTCGGCCGCGAGCTGTTCGCCCGCCATCTGCAAGCGCGCGAGAGCGGCGGCCGCTTCGGCTTCTTCCTGGCGCAGCGCGGGCAAGGCGGCCTGCGCTTCGGCGAGGATCGTGGCGCCATGGGCCGCGCGCGTCGTGATCTCGACGACCAGCGCTTCGGCTTCCTTCAGGCGTTCCTGGGCGGTCAGCGTTTCGGCCGTCTGCGCCTGCCAGCGCAGATGAAACATGATCGCTTCGGCGCGGCGCACCAGATCGCTCATATTGCGATAGCGCGCGGCTTGGCGGGCCTGCTTCTTCAGGCTTTCGAGCTGCGTTGCCAGCGTCGTCAGCACGTCGTCGAGGCGCGCCAGATTCTGCTCGGCGGCTTTGAGCTTCAATTCCGCTTCGTGGCGGCGCGAATGCAGGCCGGTGATGCCCGCGGCTTCTTCCAGCACTTGGCGGCGCTCGGTGGGCTTGGCTTGGATCAGCGCGCTGATGCGGCCTTGGCTGACCAGCGACGGCGAATGCGCACCCGTGCCGACATCCTGGAAGAACAGCTGCACGTCGCGCGCGCGCACTTCGCGCCCGCCGATGCGATAGGCCGAGCCCTTTTCGCGCTCGATGCGGCGCACGACTTCGAAGTCGCTCATGTCGTTATAGGCGGGCGGGGCCTTGTGGTCGGGGTTTTCGACCGTCAGCGACACTTCCGCCACGTTACGCGCCGGGCGGCTGGACGTGCCCGCGAAGATCACGTCGTCCATTTCGCCGCCGCGCAACTGCTTGACGCGCGTTTCGCCCATCACCCAGCGCAAGGCTTCGACGAGGTTGGACTTGCCGCAGCCGTTGGGGCCGACGATGCCGGTCAGGCCGGGCTCGATCGCGAACTCGGTCGGTTCGACGAACGACTTGAAACCGGACAGGCGCAGCTTGGCGAAATGCATCGTCGGCAGACTCCCCTAAGGCGTGTTGTCAGCGCTTGCCCGCGAGCGGGCGCAGCACGTTGTCGAGTTCTTCGTAGCTCATCCCGCCGCGATGGACGGTCCCGTTGATGACGAGCGTCGGCGTGCCTTGCACTTTGTGCTCGCGCTCGCCGGTCATCGCGTTGGTCAGGATGACGTTCTGAACGGTTTGGTCGGCCAGGCATTGATCCATCTGGGCGCCGGTCATGCCGCCGAGCTGCGCCAGACGACGCAAATTCTGCATCATCTGGTCGGGCGTGCCGCGCGTCCAATTGGCCTGCTGGGCGAAAAACACGTCGAGGAATCCGAAGAAACGCTCCGGCCCCGCGCAGCGCGCCAGCATCTGGGCGTTCAGCGCCATGCGGTCGAGCGGGAAGTCGCGGAAGACGAATTTCATCTTGCCGGTGTCGACGTATTCGGTTTTGAGGCGCGGCACGATTTCGGCGTTGAAGCGCGCGCAATGCGGGCAGGTGAGCGACGCGTACTCGATCATCGTAATGGGCGCGTCGGGCGCCCCCATGACCATGTCGTTGCCTTCCAGGCGCGGCCCGTTTTGGGCCATTGCCGGGGCCGAAAAGCCAAGGCAAATCAGGGCGAAAACCGCCGCGAGCGTCGAGATGTACCGTTTCTGCATGGTCAGACCCACTAGATATAGTGATGGTATCGACTCCCGAGCGCCTCCCACAAGGGCCCGGACTCGATGGGGATAACTGCGGCTATCCGACCGCAGAATCGAGGCTTTTTGAAGCCTTTAAGGTATACGCCGGCGGCCGCGCAGCATTCCGTCGCCCAGGCGGCGGAGCGATTGGCGGAGATTCTCGTCCGGGATCGTTTCGACCAGCGCGTCGAGTCGCGCCGCCTGTTCTTTGGTCAGCGGCGGCCGGGGCGGGGCGGGCGGCTTGCCTTGGCCCGGCAGCGGACCTTGCACGAAGCGCAAACGCGCGACGGCTTTGTACCCGACGAAGGCGTTGATCTTGTCGATCAATTGCGGGGCGAGATGCTGCAATTCCATCGCGGCACCCGATCCGACTCGAAGCGTGAGCGTGCCCGCCGGGCGCGGCAAATTGCTGCCTTTGGGCGGGGGCGGCGGGGCGGAGATTTTTTCGGGCAGCGTGCTGGACGCGAATTCCGGCCCTACGATATTGGCCCATTCGGCGATCAGCGTGGCGAAAGCGGCACCGCGGCGTTTCAACGCCTCGCGGGTCATTCGCGGAACTTGTGCGCCGATCGCTTTCAGGGCCATTAGAGCATGATCTTGTGGATGTTGAGTGTCTGCGTTGGGGATCCGGCGTGCGCGATCCGCGCGGCGCGGCCCGAATGCCGATAGTGGTATCTATCGGCGAGGGACGCAACAAAGCGGGCGCCCGCCGGAACCCAACCCGGAGGGCCGCATTCTTTTCCGCCGCGGAGGGCGTCGAAGGGCTTGCGCGTAGTCACCGCTACGCGCGGCGCCCTTCTCCTACCCGCGACGCAAAATCTCTGCGGCGCAGACCCTCAACATCCGCAAGATCATGCTCTCAGGAACATACGTAAAGCTTTGACGATGTCCACCGCCCTCGCCGCATCGCTTCTCGCCTGGTACGACCGGCACGCCCGCGTGCTGCCGTGGCGCGTGGGGCCAAGCCAGCGCAAGACGCGCCCCGATCCCTATCGCGTCTGGCTTTCCGAAATCATGCTGCAGCAAACGACCGTCGTGACGGTCGGGCCGTATTTCGCCGAGTTCCTGCGCCGCTGGCCGGATGTGAACGCGCTGGCCAAAGCGCCGATCGACGACGTGCTCGCCGCTTGGGCGGGGCTTGGCTACTACGCGCGCGCGCGCAACCTGCATAAATGCGCGCGCTATGTGGCCGAGGAACTCGGCGGCGTGTTCCCCGACACCGAAGAAGGCTTGCTGACGCTGCCGGGCGTGGGCCCCTACACGGCGGCGGCGATCGCGTCGATCGCGTTCGATCGGCCCGCGGCGGTGGTCGACGGGAATGTCGAGCGCGTGATCGCGCGCGTGTTCAAGATCGAAACGCCGCTGCCCGCCGCGAAGCCGGAAATCCGCGCGGCGGTGGCCGAGCTCGTGCCCGAGCAACGGCCCGGCGATTTTGCGCAAGCGATGATGGATCTGGGGGCGACGATCTGCACGCCGCGCAATCCGCAATGCTTGCTCTGCCCGTGGAAGCTTGCTTGCCAAGCCTGCGGCGACGAACCCGAAACCTATCCGCGCCGCACGGCCAAGCCCAAGCGGCCCTTCAAGCGTGCGATCGCCTTCGTGCTGTTCGACGCCGAAGGCGCGGTATGGGTGCGCAAGCGCGCCGACACGGGATTGCTGGGCGGCATGCTGGAAGTGCCGTCGAGCGAATGGAAGACGGGCGAGATCGACGAGACCGCCGCGCGGCGCGCGTCACCCGCCGCGTTGGCGTGGCGCAAGGCGCCGGGCGAGGTGCGCCACGGCTTCACGCATTTCGAATTGGAATTCGCCGTGTGGATCGCGCAAGCGCGGCGCGGCGACGTGCGCGGCGGGCTGTGGGTCGCGGCGGACGAAGTCGGCGCCGTCGCGTTGCCCACGCTGATGCGCAAAGTGATCGATCACGCCCGCAAATCGGTCAGCCCTGCGAAAGGCACGAAGAAAGGTCCTTCGCGAGGCCGCGCATCACGCTGAAATAGTGATCGGCGCCCGGCGGTACTTCCGCGCCGACGTAATCCAGCGTTCCGGTGCGCGCTTTGGTGCCTTCGACGACCGTGCGCACCAGGGCCTGATCGAATTGCGGTTCGGCGAACACGCAGATCGTTTTCGACCGTGCGATGCGGTCGCGCAAACGCTGCAAGCGTTGCGCGCTGGGCCGGCGTTCGGGGCTGACGGTGATCGAGCCCGCCGGGGTCAGGCCGTAGCGCTTTTCCATGTATTGGAGCGAGTCGTGGAACACGATGAACGGCTTGCCGGCGAGCGGGCGCAACGCGGCGGCGAGATCGGCGTCGAGAGCTTCGAGTTTCGTCGCCAAGGCTTCGGCGTTGGCGCGATAGCGCGCGGCGTTGGCCGCGTCGATTTCCGACAGCGCCGCGGCGATGGCCCGGCCGAACGCGGCCGCGTTCTTGGGATCGAGGAACATGTGCCCGTCGATGTCGGCGTGCTTATGTCCGTGCGTATGCCCGTGTGCGTGGCCGTCGCCTTCCCAGACGCCGCCTTCGCGCGACTTCAGTTTGACGACGCCGGGCGCATCGGAAAGTTCCAGCACGCGCGCGCGGTTGCCCAGCGCCTTGATCGGGCGTTCGAGGAAGCCTTCGTAATCCTCGCCGATCCAGATCACGAGATCGGCTTGTTCGAGGGCGCGCGCGTCGGACGGGCGCATCGAATAGGTGTGCGGCGAACCGCCGCCGCGCACGATCGATTCCGGTTCCGTGCCCGAAACCGCCGCCGCCAGCGACTGCAGCATGGGGAAGCTGGTGACGATCTTCGGTTGGGCGGAGGCGGGTGCCGCCAGAAGAACCAGAAATGTCGCAATTCGCAGAAACTTGCCCATGGCGGCGTCAGCCTTCGTCCTAAGATGCTGGGAAATTCCGGAAATGACGCTAATGTTTCCGGTGAGCGGCTTTCCCGTGCCGGAAGAGCTCGTGTTACAGAGTATGATATACTATAGCGAGGCCGGGAGTTCTAGCTCAGATGTCGCCGAACGCAAATCACAATGGTTCCGCCCATCACGATCACGGGAAATGCGTCGCCGACGCGTTGGCCGCCGCACGCGAGATTTGCGACCAACGCGGCGAGCGTTTCACCGAATTGCGCGGCCGGGTGCTGGAACTCGTGTGGGAAAGCCATCGCCCGATCGGCGCCTATGCGGTGCTCGAGCGCCTGAAGGCCGACGGGCGCTCGGCCGCGCCGCCGACGGTCTATCGCGCGCTCGATTTCCTGATGGAAGTCGGGCTCGTCCATCGCATCGAATCGCTCAACGCCTATATCGGCTGCGCGCATCCGGGTGCGGCACATGCTTCGCAATTCCTGATCTGCAAGGATTGCGGCACGGCGGAGGAGCTCGAATCGCCCGCGGTCGACGCGGCCTTGGCCGCCGCCGCCGGCGATCACGGATTCAAGATTGCGGGTCGCGTGGTCGAGTTGTCGGGAACTTGCAAGAACTGTTCGGGATCGTGAACGGCTACGCGATCGAAGGGCGCCGTCTCGTCAAACGTTTCGGCGATCGTGTGGTCGTCGACCATGTCGATATCGGCGCCAAACCCGGCGAGATCGTCACGTTGATCGGGCCCAACGGGGCGGGCAAAACATTGCTGCTCAAAATGCTGCTCGGCCTCACCGTGCCCGACGGCGGCACGATCGCGCGTTCGCCGGGATTGCGCGTGGGCTACATGCCCCAGAAACTCGCCATCGATCCGAATCTGCCGATTTCGGTGGCGCGGTTCGTCGGCCTGGCCGGCAAGGGCGATGTCGCGGCATCGCTCGATACGGCGGGCGTGGTCGATATTGCCGCGGCGCCGATGACCGGCCTGTCGGGCGGGGAATTGCAACGCGTGCTGCTCGCGCGCGCGTTGATGCGCGATCCGCAATTGCTGGTGCTGGACGAGCCCGCGCAAGGTGTCGACGTCACCGGCCAGGATGCGCTCTACGCGCTGGTCGGCGAATTGCGCGACAGAACCAACTGCGCCGTGCTGCTGGTCAGTCACGATCTGCATCTGGTGATGGCGCGCTCCGATCACGTCGTGTGTCTCAACACCCATGTGTGCTGCACGGGCAAGCCCGAGGCGGTCGGGCGCGACCCGGCTTTCGCGGCATTGTTCGGTGCACGCGCGGGCGAAAGCCTTGCGCTCTATCGGCATCATCACGATCACGTCCACGACACGCATGGCCATGTGCATCACGCGCACGACCATGCGCATTCCCACGACGGGCATCGCCATGGATGAATTTCTATGGCGCGCCGTGGCGGCGGGGCTGGGGCTCGCCGTCATCGCCGGGCCGTTGGGCAGTTTCGTCGTTTGGCGGCGATTGGCGTTTTTCGGCGATGCGCTGGCGCATTCGGCGCTGCTGGGCTTGGCGCTCGGCTTCATGCTGCAGATCGAGCCCGCCATCGCCATCGCCGTTCTATGCGCGGCGTTCGCGCTGACGCTGACCGGTTTGCTGTCGCGCGCCAAATTGCCGCCCGACACGCTGCTGTCGATCGCCGCGTTCACGACCTTGTCGCTGGGCTTGATCGCGCTCGCCTTCGTCGAGACGTTGCGCGTCGATCTGATCTCCTACCTGTTCGGCGACATCCTGTCGGTCACGCGCGCCGACGTCGCGCTGGTCTGGGGCGGCGCGTTGCTGGCCCTTGCCGTTTTGATCGCGATCTGGCGGCCCTTGCTGGCGGCGAGCGTGGACGAAGATCTGGCGCGCGTCGAAGGGGTCGACACCGGCCGCGTGCGGCTTGCCTTCGTGTTGTTGCTGGCCTTGATCGTCGCGTTGGCGATGAAGATCGTCGGCGTGTTGCTGGTCACCGCCTTGCTGGTGATCCCGGCCGCCGCCGCGCGACGTTTCGCCCAGGGGCCCGAAGCGATGGCGATCTACGCCTCGGTCATCGGCGCCATCGCGGTGATCGGCGGCCTGTTCGCATCGCTCAAACTCGATACGCCGTCGGGCCCGTCGGTCGTGGTGGCGGCGGCCGCGATCTTCGCCGCGTCGCTGTTGTTCAAGCGCCGGGCTTAGTCGGCCAGACGCAGCAGCCGCGTCAGCCAGCGCAAATCGAAATCGTCGGTCATCGCGATACTCCGGCTTAAAAAGCCGCGCGGAATGCGGAAGCGAACCCCCGCGATCCCGCGCGGCCCCCAACCCGGCCGCGAACGGCCGAGGACGAGGCCGACGCTAGGGGCGGGGCCGCCGCCGGTCCAACCGATTATTCGGATCGTTCCGCGCGATTTTTCCGATCACCCGCCGCATGGGCGGCGGCGACCGCGGCGGTCAGCAGGATCACCGCCCCCGCTTGATGGGCGGCCGCCAGCGGCAGCGGCACCCAAAGCAGCAGCGTGACGATCCCCAGGCCCGCCTGCGCGACCGCGACGATCGCGGGCAGGGCCGTCCATTGGCCGTCGTAACGCCAGGTGCGCCAGGCGAACAGTATTGCGGCCAAAGCGGTGGCGATGCCAAGCCAACGATGGTTGAACTGCACGGCGACGACGTTGTCGAAAAGGTTTCGCCACGCCGGATCGATGTCGAAATAGCCGTCGGGGAAGAAGCGCCCGTCCATCAGCGGGAAGGTGTTGTGCGTCATCCCGGCGTCGAGGCCCGCGACCAAGGCGCCTGCCATCACGGTCACGAACACCAGGGCCGTCAACGCCAGCCCCGCTTTGCGGGCGGGGCTTGTGGCGCGGGGCCCGCGCAGCAGATCGAACGCCACCCAAAGAACGAGCATATGGATGATCAGCGCCAAACCCAGATGCGCGGCGAGGCGGATATGGCTGACCGCCACCATCGCTTCGCGCAAACCGCTGGTGACCATCCACCAGCCGACGAAGCCTTGAAGGCCGCCGAGCGCGAAAATCCCCGCGAGCTTCAGCGCAAGTTTGCCGCGCACCGCGCCGGTCCACAGGAACCACATGAACGGCAGGAAGAAGACGAGGCCGATCAACCGGCCCCACAGCCGGTGGAACCATTCCCAGAAGAAAATGACTTTGAATTCGGCGAGCGTCATGCCCGCGTTGAGCAGCTTGTACTGATCGATCTGACGGTATTGGTCGAAGGCGCGCTGCCATTCCACGTCGGTCAGCGGCGGCAGGGTGCCGGTCACCGGCCGCCATTCGACGATCGACAGGCCGGATTCGGTCAACCGCGTGATCCCGCCGATCACGACCATGGCGAAGATCATCGCGGCACAGACGAACAGCCAATAGGCAACCGCCCGCTTCGGTTCACGGTATTCAGTTACGTCGACTGTCACAGTAGAGCTGGTCATGGCCATCAAATAATCCTGGATCGGGCATGAAAAAAGACCTGTGGACAGTCCATACGTCCACGAACAGTATCGCGCTCCTTATGCAGTCGCTGCCCAAAACCGCGCCAGCCCCGGCAACGCCCCCGGCCGAAACGGAATCCGGCTACGGCCTGGAATCGCAGATCGGCCATTTGCTGCGCCGCGCGCATCAACGCCACACCGCGTTTTTCGAAAAGGGCCTCGGCGATCTCGACCTTACCACCACGCAATTCGCCGCACTGGTGAAGATCGGCGATCGCGGCGAGGTTTCGCAAAATCTTCTCGGCCGGTTGACGGCGATGGACCCCGCGACGATCCAGGGCGTGATCCAGCGCCTGATGGGCCGCGGGCTGATCGAACGCCGCCCCGATCCCGCCGATAAACGCGCCACGCTGCTGCGCCTTACCAATGACGGCCTTGCGTTGATGCGCGAAGCCGTGAAGCGCGCGCGCAGCGTCTCCGAAGCGACACTCGCCCCCGTGCAGGGGGCGGAGCGCGAAACCCTGCTGGCGCTGTTGCGCAAGCTTACCGACCTCAACGTGACGTCCGGACAATGAGCAGCCCCTATTACGAAGCCGAAGTGAAGACGGTCCACCATTGGACCGACCGCCTGTTCTCGTTCACCACGTCGCGCGAGCCCGCGGTGCGGTTCCTCAACGGCCAGTTCGTGATGATCGGCTTGCCGGTCGACGGCAAGCCGCTGGTGCGCGCCTATTCGGTCGTCAGCGCGAATTACGAGGAGCATCTGGAATTCCTGTCGATCAAGGTGCCGGACGGTCCGCTGACCTCGCGCCTGTGTCACATCAAGCCGGGCGACAAGGTGCTGGTCGGCCGCAAGGCGACGGGCACGCTGCTGATCGACAATCTCGAACCCGGCCGCAATCTCTATCTCGTCGGCACGGGCACCGGTTTGGCGCCGTTCATGAGCATCGTGCGCGATCCGGAAACCTACGAGCGTTTCGAGAAAATCGTGCTGATGCATGGCTGCCGCGAGGTTGCCGAGCTCGCCTATGCCGACTATCTCGAAAAGGAACTGCCCAACCACGAGCTGATCGGCGACATGGTGCGCGACAAGCTGCTCTATTTTCCGACCGTGACGCGCGAAGGCTTCCGCAACCAGGGCCGCGTCACCGATCTGATCGAGCAGGGCGAGGTCGAGAAGAAGCTGGGCCTGCCCAAGCTCGACGCCGCCCACGACCGCGCGATGATCTGCGGCAGTCCCGCTTTGCTTGCCGATTTCGTCGCGATCCTGAAGGGCCGCGGCTTCGTCGAGGGCAATTCCTCGAAGCCGGGCACCTATGTCGTCGAACGCGCCTTCGTCGAAAAGTAGCGAAATCCCCCCTCCATCCTCTCCCAAGGAGAATAGAGATATGACCCTCAAGCGACGCGAACTTCTGGCGGGTACCGCCGCGGCCGGCGTCCTGCTTGGTTCGCCCACGGTCCTGCGCGCCCAGAACGCGCCGATCCGCATCGGCGAGATCAATTCCTATTCGACGCAAGCCGCTTTTCTCGGCCCCTATCGCAACGGCTGGAACCTGGCGCTCGAGGAAGCCAACGCGGCGGGCGGCATCGACGGCCGCCGTCTCGAAACGCTGTTCCGCGACGACGCGGGCAAGCCCGAAGACGCCGTGCGCCACGCGGGCGAACTCGTCGCGGCGGAGAAGGTCGATCTGCTCGCCGGCGGCTTTCTTTCCAATATCGGCCTCGCCGTCGCGGGCTACGCCAAGCAGAACAAGAAGCTCTATGTCGCGTCCGAACCGCTGACCGACGCGATCGTGTGGAGCCAGGGCAACCGCTACACGTTCCGCCTGCGCCCCTCGACCTATATGCAGGCGGCGATGCTGGTCGAAGAAGCCGCGAAGCTGCCGATCACGCGCTGGGCGACGATTTCGCCGAACTACGAATACGGCCAGTCGGCGGTGAAGTGGTTCAAGGAATTGCTCGTCAAGAAGAAGCCGGGCGTGCAGTTCGTGGCCGAGCAATTCCCGGCCTTGGGCCGCATCGACGCGGGCGCCACGGCGCAGGCGATCGCGGCGGCCAATCCCGAAGGCATTTTCAACGTCACCTTCGCGGCCGACCTCGCCAATCTCGTGCGCCAAGGCAATACGCGCGGGCTGTTCGAACGCCGCGCCGTCGTTTCGATGTTGACGGGCGAGCCCGAATATCTCGACCCGCTGGCCGACGAGGCGCCGGAAGGCTGGATCGTCACCGGCTATCCTTGGGATCAGGTGAACACGCCCAACCACGTGAAGTTCCGCGAGGCCTATCGCCGGCGCTTCAACGACTATCCGCGTTTGGGCTCGGTCGTCGGCTACGACACGGTCAACGCCATCGTCACGATGCTGCGCCAAAGCCGCACGACCGATACCGAAAAGATGGTCGACGCGATGGAAGGCTTGAAGTTCCAAAGCGCGTTCGGCGACGTCGAATTCCGCAAGATCGACCACCAAGCCACGCTCGGCGCTTTCGTCGGCAAGACGAAGCTCGTGAACGGCAAGGGCACGATGGTCGATTGGCGCTACGCCGACGGCAAGGACTACCTGCCGTCCGACGCGGAAGTCGCGGCGATGCGGCCGAAGGACGCCTGATCGGCATTGTGCGCACGCGGCGATGTCCGCGCTCGCCGTCCAGTTCCTGAACGGGCTCGCCAGCGCGTCCGCGCTGTTCCTGGTCGCGTGCGGCTTGTCGATCATTTTCGGCGTCAGCCGGATCGTCAATTTCGCGCACGGCTCGTTCTACATGCTGGGCGCCTATCTCGCCTGGACGTTCACGCGCGGCCTGGGCTGGGTCGGCTACGGCCCGCTCGGTTTCTGGGGCGGCATTCTCGCCGCCGCGCTGATCGTCGGGCTGATCGGCGTGTTGATCGAATTGGTTCTGCTCCGGCGCATCTATCAAGCGCCGGAGCTGTTCCAGTTGCTCGCGACCTTCGGCGTCGTGCTTGTCGTCCAAGACGTGACGATGGCGATCTGGGGGGCGCAGGATCTGCTCGGTCCCCGCGCGCCGGGCTTGCGCGGCGCCATCGACGTGATGGGCCAGCGTTTCCCCCAATACGATGCGCTGCTGATCCTGATCGGGCCCGTCGTTCTGGGATTGCTCTGGCTGCTGTTCAACCGCACGCGCTGGGGCACGTTGGTGCGCGCGGCGACGGCCGATCGCGAGATGGTCGCGGCCTTGGGCGTGGATCAGCGCAAGCTGTTCACGTCGGTCTTCTTCCTCGGCACGTTTCTGGCGGCGTTGGGCGGCGGGCTGCAATTGCCGCGCGAGCCCGTGCAGCTTCATATGGATATGGCGATCATCGCCGACGCCTTCGTCGTCGTGGTCGTGGGCGGCATGGGCAGCGTGGGCGGCGCCTATCTTGCCGCGTTGCTGATCGCGCAATTGCAGGCCTTCATGCTGCTGGTCCCGGATTTCGAAATCGCGGGCCTCACCATCTCCATCGCCAAGATGACGCTGATCCCCAGTTTCCTGGTGATGGCGGTGGTGCTGATCGCGCGGCCCTACGGCTTGCTCGGCAAGGCGCCAAGCCACGCGCGAACGCAAGCGAGCGTCGAGCCCGTGGTGCGCGCCACGCCGCCCTTGCTGGCGAAATTCGGTTTCGCGACGGTCGCGGCGTTGATCCTGTTGCCGCTGATCGCCGACGAATATGGGCTGATGGTCGCGACCGAAATCCTGATCTTCGTGCTGATGGCGGCGAGCCTGCATTTCATGATGGGGCCGGGCGGCATGGCGTCGTTCGGCCACGCCGCCTATTTCGGCCTCGGCGCCTATGGCGCCGCACTCGCCGCCAAACATTTCGACGCGCCGATGGAAGCGGGGCTGGTCGCGGGGCCGGTGCTGGCCACGCTCGGCGGCATTCTGTTCGGCTGGTTCTGCGTGCGCCTCTCGGGTGTTTATCTCGCGATGCTCACGCTCGCGTTCGCCCAGATCGTCTGGTCGATCGCCTTCCAATGGGTCGCGGTGACCGGCGGCGATAACGGCGTGCTCGGCGTCTGGCCGTCGATCGGCAAGACCGGCTTTTTCTATTTGAGTCTCGCGCTCGCCGTGGTCGGCGTGTTGCTGCTGCGCCGGGCGATCTATTCGCCCTTCGGCTACGCGCTGCGGGGCGCGCGCGATTCCGCCTTGCGCGCCGACGCGATCGGCATCGACGTTAAACGCGTCCAATGGACCGCCTTCGTCATCGCCGCGAGCTTCGCCGGCTTGGCGGGCGCATTGTTCGCGTATTTCAAAGGCAGCGTCTTCCCGACCTATGCCGCGATCCCGAAATCGGTCGATGCGCTGATGATGGTGCTGCTGGGCGGCGTGCAAACCATCTCCGGCCCGCTGGTCGGCGCCGCCGTCTATATGGGCCTGCACGAACAGCTCGTGCGCGCGACCGAATTGTGGCGCTTGGTGCTGGGAATCGCGATCATCGCGCTGGTGCTCGCCTTCCCGCAGGGGATCGCGGGTTTCGCCGCCAAACGCTGGGCGAAGGAGGACGGCGCATGAGCGTGCTGTCCGTGCGAGGTCTGCACAAATCTTTCGGCGGTGTTGAAGCCGTCGCCGGCGTCGATTTCGATGTCGCCGCCGGCGAGATGCTGGCGCTGATCGGGCCGAACGGCGCGGGCAAAACGACTTGCTTCAACATTCTGATGGGCCAGTTGAGGCCGGACGCCGGAGCCGTGTCGCTCGACGGGGCCGATATCACCGGCCTGCCGCCGCGTGCGATTTGGCGGCGCGGCGTGGGCCGCACGTTCCAAATCACCGCGACTTTCGCGTCGATGACGGTGGCGGAGAATGTTCAAACGGCGCTGATGTCGCATCGCGGCGATCTCGGCCGTTTTTTCGCGCGCGCGGCGACATTGCACGCGGACGATGCCGTGGCGTTGCTCGATCAAGTCGGCATGGCTGATCAGCGCGACCGGGCCTGCAGCGTGCTGGCTTACGGCGACCTCAAGCGCGTCGAGCTTGCGGTGGCGCTGGCCAACGCGCCGCGTATGCTGCTGATGGACGAACCCACCGCCGGCATGGCGCCCAAAGAGCGCGTCGCGCTGATGGAGTTGACCGGACGCCTCGCGCGCGCGCGAAACATCGCGGTGCTGTTCACCGAACACGATATGGACGTGGTGTTCGGCCAGGCCGACCGCGTGATCGTTTTGAATCGCGGCAGGCTGATCGCCCAAGGCTCGCCCGCCGAGGTTCGCGCGCATAAGGCCGTGCGCGACGTCTATCTCGGGGGCGGCACCATGTCCGGGGGGCATTGATGCTGCGCGTCGACGGGCTCCACACCTATTACGGCCGCGCGCATATTCTGGCGGATGTGTCGCTCGACGCGGCGAAGGGCGAGATCGTCGTGCTGTTGGGCCGCAACGGGGCTGGCAAATCGACGACGCTGAAATCCATCATGGGGCTGGTGCCGGCCGCGCAAGGGGCGATCCGTTTTCTGGATCGCGACATCGCGGGCGCGCCGCCGCACGAGATCGCGCGCCTGGGCCTCGGCTACGTGCCGGAGGATCGGCGCATCTTCACCGAATTGACGGTGATGGAGAACCTCGAAGTCGGCCGCCAGCCCGCGCGCGATGACGCGCCGGTGTGGACGCCCGAGAAACTCTTCGCGATTTTTCCGAACCTCGCGGAGATGCGCAATCGCCCCGGCGGCAAGATGAGCGGCGGCGAACAGCAGATGCTGACCATCGCACGCACGCTGATGGGCAATCCGCGCGCGATATTGCTGGACGAGCCGTCGGAAGGCTTGGCGCCGGTGATCGTCGAACAGATGGCGCGCACGATTAAAGCGCTGAAGGCGGAAGGGCTGACGGTCGTGCTGTCCGAGCAGAACCTGCACTTCGCGACGATGGTGGCGGACCGCGCCTATATCGTCGAGAAGGGCCGCATCCGCTATTCCGGCACGATGGCGGCGCTGGCGGCGGACGAAGCGATCCGGCTGCAATATCTCAGCGTTTGATTTCCAGCGCGGCTTCGACGGCTTTCATCAGGGCGCGCAGCCCCTGCGCCAGTTCGGCGCGCGATTTGGCGCCGAACCCCTCCAGCAATCGCGCCTCGAATTCAAGATCGTCGCGATAGGCCGCCTCGACCGCGCGCCGGCCTTTCTCGGTCAGCTCGGCCGCCAGAACGCGGCCGTCGTGCTCGGCCGGCACGCGTCGCACGAAGCCCGCGCGTTCGAGCCGGCCAAGGCGATGCGTGAGGCTGCCCGAGGCGACGAGCAACGCCGCGTAGAGGTCGGTCGGCGTCAGCCGGAAGGGCGGGCCGTGGCGGCGCAGGGTCGCCAGCACGTCGAACTCGCCGCGATCGAGCCCGTGGCGCGCAAGGGCCGCTTCGATCCCCGGCGCGATCAGGCGCGAAAGCCGGTGGATGCGCCCGAAGATTTCGACCGGCGATGTGTCGAGATCGGGCCGCGCCGCGCGCCATTGGGCACGAAGCCTGTCGACGTGATCGGTTTCGGCTTTTCCCATCCGGCCCCCCGGCGCGCGGAATATCTTGACATGAAGATATTATTTCCGCAGATATCTTCACGTCAAGATATTTGGGGGAAGCGCATGTCGTCGAAGGACGGGCCCGGCGGCGGATTACTCGCGCAAATGCTGCTGTGCTCCTTCCTATGGGCAAGCGCGTTCCTGCTGCTGAAAATCGCGGGCACGAGCCTGTCGCCGCTGGCCTTGGCGGCGCTGCGCGGCGTGATGGGTGCGGGATTGCTCGCCGCGTGGCTGCTGCTGCATCGCATTTCCGTCGTGCCGCGCGGGCGCGAATGGCGCGATTGGGCGGTGTTGGGCTTGTTGCAGGGCGTGATCCCCAACGCGTTGACCGTCTACGCGCTGACGCAAATCTCGGCGGGTCTCACTTCGATGATCCAAGCGACGACGCCGTTGATCGTCGCGGTGTTGGCGCAAGCTTTGTTCGCCGACGAGAAATTGACCGCGCGGCGCGCGCGCGGCCTTGTCGTCGGCTTCGTGGGTATGGCGTTGTTGATCGGGCCGGCGGCGTTCGACGGCGGGCCGGTTGACGATATGGGCGTGGCCGCGATGGTCGTCGTCGCGATCAGCTACGCGCTGGGCAATGTCTATGTCCGCGCCGTGCCGTCGCCCGATCCTTTGCGCTTGGCGTTCGGCCAGCAATTCTTTTCCGGCGTGCCGACTTTCCTTTGCGTGGCGCTGATCGCCGGGCCGTCGGCTTTTTCCGGCGTGGCGGATTCGCTGCCGGTCTTGGCGATGCTCGGGGTCTTCGGCACCGCCATGCCGATCGTTCTATATATGCGCATCCTGCGCCGCGCCGGTCCGACGATCGGCTCGATGAACGGCTACTTCCAGCCGCCGTGGACGATCTTGCTGGGCTTCGTGCTGCTGGGCGAGACGATCAGCCTGCGCGAAGTCGCGGCGACCGCGATCGTGCTGATCGGCGTTACGATGGTGACCCCCGGGCCGGGGCCGATCGCGCGAATCGCCGCGTTGTTCGCGAATAGGCGCGGCTAGCGTTTACGTCGCCAGCGGATAAAGGTCGCCGCGCCGGTCCTGCCAGGTTTTGACCGAGCCGCCGGCGCGCGCGCGGGCGAGCGCTTTCATATCGAAATCGCCGCACACGACTTGATCGTCGTTCATCTCACCTTCGGCCAGCACGCCGCCGGGCGGATAGGGGTAATCGCAAGGCGTGTGCAGCGAGGCGCGGCCGTAATTGGCGCGCATCAACGGCACACTGGGCAGCGAGCCCGTCGTCATCGACAACGCGACGTAAATCTGATTCTCGATCGCGCGCGCGGCCGCGCACAAGCGCACGCGGTGATAGCCATGCGCGTCGTCGGTGCAGCTTGGCACGAGCAGGATATCGGCCCCGCGCGCGCGGGCTTGGCGCGCGAGTTCCGGAAACTCGATGTCGTAGCAAACCGGCATCGCCGCGCGCGCGAAGCCCAGATCGACGATCTTCAACCCGTCGCCGGGTTTCAGGTTCCAGGGCGTCACTTCGCACGGGGTCAAATGGTTCTTCGCCTGGCGTTCGATCCGCCCGTCGGGAAAGAACAGATGCGCGGTGTTGCGCAAGGCATTGCCGTCGGACACCAGATGCGTGCCCGCCAGCACGGGGATCGCGTGGCGCGCGCTCAGCGCCTTGAACAAATCTTCGTAGGCCTGCGTGGCTTGCGGCAGGCTCTCGATGCCGCCGGCCCCGGGCACGGTCAGCAATTCGAAGCTCAAATACTCCGGCATCACCAGCAGCTTCGCGCCGAACTCGGCGGCGGACGCGACATGCGTTTCGACGCGGCGCGCGAACTCGTCGAACGACGCGACGGACTGGAAGCGATACTGGGACGCGGCGATGCGGATCAACGAACTTCTCCGGCTGGTGTGGGGCCGGAGTGTCGCTGCCCGCTTAGTGCAGCGTCAACAGGGCGGCGTTGGCGCGAATCTCGGCGGGCTTGATCAGGCCGGCGGACGCCACGCGCACCTGATAGAGCTTGCCTTCGATCTCGCGCTCCCAGAATTCGAGGAACTTCCGCAGCACCGGGAATTGCGGCGCGAGGTCGAGATCCTGCCAAAGGTAACTTTGCAACACGGCGGGATGATCGGGCAGGCGGTAGAGGATTTCCGCCGTGGTCAGGCGGTAGTCGGCGAGCTGCTTGGCGAAATCGGACATTGCGCGAAGCCTCCTTTCCAATCGGTCCCGAACTGCCGGGACGCCTCTATTCTGAAGCAAAGCCCACGCCAAAATTCAACAATTTCAATATGTTAGCAGCGTGCAAAGGCGAGTGCTGCCAACCCCCTTGACGCTCGATTTCGGTTTTCCTATCTGGCTGGCACTCGGGCTTCCCGAGTGCCAATTCGAAGAGGGAGTCACGCTGATGAAGTTCAAACCGCTGCATGACCGCGTCCTGGTCCGTCGGATCGACGAGGAAGCCAAGACCGCGGGCGGCATCATCATTCCCGACACCGCGAAGGAAAAGCCGTCGCAAGGCGAAGTCGTCGCCGTCGGCCCCGGTGCGCGTAACGAGAAGGGCGAACTGGTCGCGCCGACCGTGAAGGCGGGCGAGCGCGTGCTGTTCGGCAAGTGGTCGGGCACCGAAGTGAAGATCGACGGCGAAGAGCTGCTGATCATGAAGGAGTCGGACATTCTCGGCATTCTCGAAGGCGTCGCCGCGGCGCCCGCGAAGAAGGCCGCCTAAGCGAACGAAGAGGATCGAATCATGGCTGCCAAAGACGTGAAATTCGCTGGCGACGCCCGCGCGCGCTTGCTGCGCGGCGTCGACATCCTGGCCGACGCGGTCAAGGTGACTTTGGGCCCCAAGGGCCGCAACGTCGTGATCGACAAGTCGTTCGGTGCGCCCCGCATCACCAAGGACGGCGTGTCGGTCGCCAAGGAAATCGAACTCGCCGACAAGTTCGAGAACATGGGCGCCCAGATGGTGCGCGAAGTGGCCTCGAAGACCAACGACGCGGCCGGCGACGGCACGACGACGGCGACCGTTCTCGCCCAGGCGATCGTGCGCGAAGGCGCCAAGTCGGTCGCTGCCGGTATGAACCCGATGGATCTGAAGCGCGGCATCGACCTTGCCGTCGAGCGCGTCGTCGAGGATCTCAAGAAACGTTCGAAGAAGATCACGACCGACGCGGAAGTCGCGCAGGTCGGCACGATCTCCGCGAACGGCGAGAAAGAGATCGGCGAGATGATCGCCAAGGCGATGCAGAAGGTCGGCAAGGAAGGCGTCATCACGGTCGAGGAAGCCAAGAGCCTCGAGACCGAGCTCGACGTGGTCGAAGGCATGCAGTTCGACCGCGGCTATCTGTCGCCGTACTTCGTGACCAACGCCGACAAGATGACGGTCGAACTCGATGACCCGTACATCCTGATCCACGAGAAGAAGCTGACCGGCTTGCAGCCGCTGCTGCCCGTGCTCGAAGCCGTGGTGCAGACCGGCAAGCCCTTGCTGATTATCGCCGAGGAAGTCGAAGGCGAAGCTTTGGCGACGCTGGTCGTCAACAAGCTGCGCGGCGGCTTGAAGATCGCCGCCGTCAAGGCGCCGGGCTTCGGCGATCGCCGCAAGGCGATGCTCGAGGATATCGCCATTCTCACGTCCGGCCAGGTGATCTCGGAAGATCTCGGCATCAAGCTCGAGAACGTCACCCTCGACATGCTGGGCCGCGCCAAGAAGGTCCGCATCGACAAGGACAACACGACGGTCATCGACGGCACGGGCAAGAAGAAGGACATCGAAGCGCGTGTCGGGCAGATCAAGGCGCAGATCGAGGAAACCACCTCGGACTACGACCGCGAGAAGCTGCAGGAGCGTCTGGCGAAGCTGGCGGGCGGCGTTGCCGTCATCCGCGTCGGCGGCGCCACGGAAGTCGAGGTCAAGGAGCGCAAGGATCGCGTCGACGACGCGATGCACGCCACCAAGGCCGCGGTCGAGGAAGGCATCCTGCCCGGCGGCGGCATGGGCTTGCTCTACGCGATCCGCGCGCTCGAAGGGCTGAAGGGCGCCAACAACGACCAGCAGGTCGGCATCGAGATCGTGCGCAAGGCGCTGCAAGCGCCCACGCGCCAGATCGCCGAGAATGCCGGTGCCGACGGCGCGTTGATCGTCGGCAAGCTGCTGGAAGGCAAGTCGGCGACCCAGGGCTTCAACGCCCAGACGGGCGAGTATGTCGACATGATCAAGGAAGGCATCATCGACCCGACCAAGGTCGTGCGCTTGGCCCTCCAGGATGCATCGTCGGTCGCCGGTCTGCTGATCACGACCGAAGCGATGATCGCCGAAGCGCCGAAGCCCGAAAAGGCCCCGGCGATGCCCGCGGGCGGCATGGGCGACTACTAAGCCCTTCCGTCGACGAACCGCTATGGCATGCGGAACCCCCGGGGGCGACCCCGGGGGTTTTTCGTTGCGGGCCGCACGGCGGCGAAATAGGGTCCGCCGCCATGCAAGCTGTTTTCAATGTCGTATTGCCGGTCTTCGGCATCGTTTTCGCGGGCTATCTCGCGGGCCGCGTGCGGCTGTTGGGCGCCGACTCGTCCGAAGCGCTGAACAAATTCTGCTACTGGTTCGCGCTGCCGCCCGTGTTGTTTCTTGGGCCCGCGCGCGTGCCGCTCGATCAGGTGTTCAACCTGCCCTTCATCGGCGCCTTTTTCGGCGGGGTGATGTTCGCGTGGTTCGTGGGGCTGGTCGGCCTCGTCCTGTTCTTCCGCGCGAGCACGGCGCAGACGGCGCTCGCCTTGTCCTGCGGCACGTTCGCGAATACGGGCTATATGGGCATTCCGCTGTTCATCGCCGCGTTCGGCGCCGCCAACGCGCTGCCCGCAATCATCGTGACGGTGGGCTACACGCTCACTCTCGTCGCCGCGACGGTCGTGCTGGTCGAAAGCGGCTTGACCGGCCAAGGCGGTGCCGCGCGCGCGGCGCTCAACGTCGTCAAAGGCCTGGCCAAAAGTCCGCTGGTCGTGCCGCCCTTGCTGGGTCTGGCGTGGAATTTGAGCGGCGTGGCGCTGCCCCGGCCGATCGTCAATTTCGGCGAATTGCTGGGGGCGGCGGCGGGCCCGTGCGCGCTGTTCGCGATCGGCCTGTTCCTGTCGGGCCGATCGCTCGGAACGCTCGCGGGCGGGCGCAAATCGATCGAGGTCGGCTGGCTCGTCGCCGTCAAATTGCTGATCCAGCCGCTGGCGACGTGGTGGCTCGCGGGTTATTTCGGGCTCGACCCGTTCTGGACCGCGTCGGCGGTGATCCTCGCCGCCTTGCCGACAGCGGCTTTGTGCTTCGTGCTGGCGCAGCAATACCGGCTTTATGTCGAGCGCGCCTCGGCGACGATCCTGGTCTCGACGGTGCTGTCGGCCGCGACGATTTCGGCGGTCATGATTCTGTTTGCGGGCGTGAAGCCCCCGGTTTGAAGAATTCACGCGTCGCGGCGATCGCGTCGGCCAATCCCATGCGCTCGACCTTCGTGCCGGGCGGAAAGGCGCCCGCGAGCCGCGACGGGAAGCGCCCGTCGAGCAGCACGAACACGCCCGAATCGTCGGCCTTGCGCACCAGCCGCCCGAAGGCTTGGCGCAAACGCAAACGCACGATGCGGTCGTCATAGGCGCTTTTGCCGAACGCCGCGCGGCGCGCCTTGTGCAGAATATCGGGGCGCGGCCAGGGGACACGATCGAACACGATCAAGCGCAGCGCGCGCCCGGGCACGTCCACGCCGTCGCGCACGGCATCCGTGCCCAGCAAGCACGAATCCTCTTCGGCGCGGAAAATGTCGACTAATGTCGACACGTCCAAACGATCGACATGCTGGGCGTAAAGCGGCAAGCCCGCCGCTTCGATCGCCTTGCCGATGCGGCCATGCACCGCTTTCAACCGGCCGATCGCGGTGAACAGGCCCAGCGCCCCGCCGCCCGACGCCAGAAAAAGCTCCCGATACGCCGCGGCGACGCGGTCGGGCTCGTCGCGACCCAGATCGTTGACGACCAGCACGCGCGTGCGCGCCGCGTAGTCGAAGGGCGAGGGCATTTGCGCACGCACGTAATCGGGCATGTGGCGTGCGCCCGTGCGTTCGGCCGCGCCCGCCCAATCCTTGTCGACGTCGCCGGTCGCGTCGGTCAGCGTCGCCGAGGTGATCAACGCGCCATGCGCAGGCCGCAGCACGGTCGCGGCGAAAGGTACGGTCGGATCGATCCAGCGGCGGTTGAGGCCGACATCCGTATCGCGCCCGTCGATGCGGTCGAGCGAGATCCAATCGACGAATTCGGGCGGCGTTTCGCTCGACAGCGATTTCAGCATCGTGCGCCAGCCGGCAAGTTCATTATTGGCGCGCCGCGCCAAGCCGCGCGCCACGGCTTCGATGCGCGCGCGCGTGGCGGTGTCGAGCTCGGCGGCTTCGTCGTCGAGCTTTTCGGCAAGGCGCTTGGCGAGTGCCAGCAACGGCTCGGCGATGCGCGCGAGCGAGGCGTCGAGCTTATCGGCGGCTTCGATCAAACCGGGAATCGGCGGGCGCGGATCGGTTTCCAGCGAGTACCCATCGTCTTCACCTTCGGCGCGCGCGATGGTTTGTTTGCGCAACAAAGCGAGGAACGCTTCGGTCGCGCCGATCGTTTCGCCCGACAACCGCGCGAGCCAGCCTTCGCCGGGCAGCGATCGCGCAGCCGCGATCGCGTGTTCGATCATCGCTTCGGCGCGTTCGTCGCCCGCGACCAGATCGTTGGCGCGCGCCTTCAATCCGCGTGCACGCTGGCGCCCGCCTTCCGCGCCGACGATCCAGCGGCGAAGTTCGCTCGTCTCCAGACCGGACAGCGCTGAACCGAACGCTGAGTCCGCCGCTTCGAAAACATGATGGCCTTCGTCGAACACGTAGCGCAAAGGCTGGCGCGCATCGGTGGCGCCCGCCGTTTGGTCGGCGGTCGCGGCCCCCAACGCCGCCTGGATCATCACCAGCGCGTGATTGGCGATGACGATCTCCGCCCGGCGCGCGCGCCGCACGCTCTTCTCGATCGGGCAGCGCGAATAATGCGCGCAAGCGGCGTAGACGCATTCGCCGCGCCGATCCGCCAATCCGCGCGTGCGCACCTTGCCGACCAGATCGGGCAGCCACGCCGGGAAGTCGCCGCCGACCATGTCGCCGTCGCGACTTGCTGCCGCCCAGCGCGCCATCAGCCCGAGGGGTACTGCGTCCGACGGGCGCGTGATCACGCCGCGCACCGCTTCTTCCATGTTCAGCAGGCACAGATAGTTTTCGCGGCCCTTGCGCAGCACGACCTTGTTGCGCTTCTCGGCCGGTTCTTCGAACAGCCGATCGAGCTCGCGGTCGATCTGGTGCTGAAGATTCTTGGTGTAGGTCGAAACCCACACCGCGCCATTGTTCTTCTCGGCCCACAGCGTGGCGGGGGCGAGATAGCCGAGCGTTTTGCCGACACCCGTACCCGCTTCGGCGACGACGAGGCGCGTATGCTCGGGATCGTCCTTGGGCAGGAACGCGGCACTGGCGGCCGACGCGTAATCGGCTTGTTCGGGTCGGGCTTCGCTTGCCGCGCCCAGCATATCGGCCAAGCGGCGGCGCGCTTCGCCGGGATCGACCGCGTCGTTGCCGGGGGCGGATTCGGGCGCTTGCTCTTCCCATTCATCGATCCGGCGCCAGACTTCGAGGCCTTGCAGCGAGCGATCCTTCTCGAACGCGGTCGGATCGTCGCCCAACGCCGCGAGCACCGACGATGCCCAGCGCCAGCCGCCGCGTGCCATCGCGCGCGCGACCGCCAGAATATCCGGATTGCGCGCGGTCAACGGCTCGGCGAGTTCGGCGAGCAAGGCCGCGACCGCCTCGCGCACGGCCTGCGCTTCGGCCGACAACGAATGCGGCACGACGATGCCCATCGCTTGGGCCAAGCCCCGCGGTGTCGGCACGCAAAATTTCGCAGGCCGAACGAACGCATACAATTCAAGCGCGTCGATGGAAGCGATCCGGTCGAGGCCCAAGCGTTTGCTTTGTGCCGGTGCGTGGACCAGCATCGGCGCCTCGGCCAAGGCGCGCGACGCGGCCTCGCGTAAGGACAATTCCTCGATTTCGCCGTCGGCGGTCAACCACGCGGCGCGCGCCACGCCGGCCACCAGGATCGGGGCGTCGGGCAGCCTTACCGCGCCGCTGGCGCGGCGGTTGAAAGCGACGATCGAGGGCGGCGAATCGGGCATTTCCGGCACTATAGGCGCTCGGCGGCGTTGACGCATCGAACCCGGGCGCCTAATTTCGCCGCCCCATGAATGAAACAGCCCAAATGCCGATTTCCCGCGAGGACGCGCTCAAGGGGCGCGCCTGGCCCTTCGAAGAAGCGCGCAAGCTGATCGCCCGTCTGGGCGGCAAAGCGCCGGAAAAAGGCTATGTGCTGTTCGAAACGGGCTATGGCCCGTCGGGCTTGCCGCATATCGGCACGTTCGGCGAGGTCGCGCGCACCACGATGGTGCGCAAGGCGTTCGAAATGATGACCGGCCTGCCGACGCGGCTTTTCGCGTTTTCGGACGACATGGACGGTCTGCGCAAGGTGCCGGACAACATCCCCAATCCGGAGATGATCCGACCGCATCTGGGCAAGCCGCTGACGCAAGTGCCGGACCCGTTCGGCACGCACCCGTCCTTTGGCCAGCACAACAACGCGAAGCTGCGCTCGTTCCTCGATTCCTTCGGCTTCGAGTACGAGTTCGTCTCGGCGACAGATCGCTACAAGTCGGGCGCGTTCGACGAAACGCTGCTGAAGGTCTTGCGCGCCTATGACGAGATCATGGCGATCATGCTGCCCACGCTGGGCGAGGAACGCCGCGCGACCTATTCGCCCTTCCTGCCCGTGTCGCCGAAATCCGGCCGCGTGCTGCAAACCCAGATCTTGGAGCGCAAGGCGTCGAGCGTCGTCTTCCGCGACGAGGACGGCGAAACGGTCGAAGCGCCGGTGACCGGGGGCGCTTGCAAGCTGCAATGGAAGGTCGACTGGGCGATGCGCTGGGCGGCACTCGGCGTCGACTACGAAATGTCGGGCAAGGATCTGATCGATTCGGTCAAGCAATCCTCGAAGATCGTGCGCGCCATCGGCGGCAAGCCGCCGGAAGGCTTCACCTACGAGCTTTTCCTCGACGAAAACGGCGAGAAGATCTCGAAGTCGCGCGGCAACGGCCTGACGATCGAGGAATGGCTGACCTATGGCCCGCCGGAAAGCCTGTCGCTGTTCATGTTCCAGCAGCCCAAGGCGGCCAAGCGTCTGCATTTCGACGTGATCCCGCGCCACGTGGACGATTACCTGTCTTTCGTCGAGCGCTATCCCACGCAGAATCTGCAACAGCGTTTGGACAATCCGGCGTTCCATATCCATTTGGGCAATCCGCCCGCCCCGGAAGCCAACGCGCTGCCGTTCAATATTCTGCTGAACCTCGCCTCGGTCGCGAATACCGAAGACAAGTCGGTGCTGTGGGGCTTCATCTCGCGCTACGCGCCGCAAGCCAATCCGCAGGCGAACCCGATGCTCGACCGTCTGGTCGGGCACGCGATCGCCTATTTCCGCGACAAGGTGAAGCCGACGCGCGTCTATCGCGCGCCGACGGAGGCCGAGCGTAAGGCGCTCGCCGATCTCGACGCGATGCTGGCGGGCTTGCCCGCGGGCGCCGATGCGAGTGCCATCCAGAACCACATCTACGAAATCGGCAAGCGGCCGGATTTCGCGGATCTCAAAGCGTGGTTCCAGTGCCTCTATGAAACGCTGCTGGGGTCGAGCCAAGGCCCGCGCATGGGGTCGTTCGTGGCGCTTTACGGTGTGCCCGAAACGCGCGCGCTGATCGCCAAGGCGCTGTCGGGCGAACTCGCGAAGTAACTACTGGCTCGCCCAGACGATGCGATGGATGAAGGCCACGCCGCCGGCATCCATCGCTTCGATCTCGTTTCCGCCGATCAACGGCAGCACTTCCACATGTCGCGGCGTGCGGCGCACGAATTCGCGCGCGACCAAGCGGCCGACGATGCTGCGCAACATCACGCGATCGCCGCGCCGCGCGGGCGCATGCGGGCTGACGATCAGCACATTGCCGTCGCGGTAGAGCGGCTCCAACGAATCCCCGTTGACGATCAGCGCATAGGCGTGGTCGTCGAACAGATCGGGGAAGGCGAGTTCGTCCCACGCCGCCCCTGTGGGTTTGCCCGCGTTATCGAACGCGTCGCGCAATTGCGCGTCGGAAATCGGCAGCGACGGCAGTTTTTTGCGCGCGCCGATTCCGCCCGCCGATGGCACGACGCCGGCTTGCGCCAGGAAATCCAACGGGTTGGTCCCCGTCGTGTCGAAGATTCGCGCCAAGGATTCGAGCGAGGGGAAGCGCAAACGCCCATCCGGACCGATGCGCTTGGAGCGATTGAACGCGCTGGGATCGAGGCCCGCGCGCTTCGCGAGCCCCGACAGCGAGAAGTTATGGTCGCGCGCGACCTTGTCGATCGCCGACCAGATATCCGCATGACGCAACATAACGGTGAAATCTTCGCATGGCGGGCGGGGGAAGGCGATGGGAAAAGAATCCTATCTCGGAAAAAATAGGAAAAAATTCCTATTTTAAAATCCGTTGAGACGGTGCGGCGCGAATCGTTATTCCTGGGGCGTCGAATTGATCCGCCATCTCCAGGAACCCGCATCATGGGCCTCGCCTTCGCCGATACGCCGACCGCCGAATTCGCGCTGATCCGCCCCGGATCGGAAGCGCTGGTCGTGTTCCGCGACCACACCGAAATCGCGTGGTTGCGCTGGTTGAAGCGCGGCTTCCGCCATTGCGCGGTCGTGGTGCGGATCGGCGGCGAATGGGTGATGATCGATTCGCTATCGCATTCGATTTGTGTCGGTAAATTCGGGGCCGAACGGATGCAGCATCTCGCCCGGCGCTATCGCCAGGCCGGGCACATTGTCGTCGAAACCGCGGTCGGCGAAGGCAAGGCGCGCGTGGCGCCGCCGCTGCCTTTCACTTGCGTCGAGGCGGTCAAGCGCGTGCTGGGCGTCCAAAGCTGGTTCGTGCTTACGCCCTATCAGCTCTATCGCCATCTTCGCGTCCGCGCGCGCGACCGCCGTCGCGACGTCGGCGACAACGCGCGTCCGGCGGTCGTCGAAGCGGCATGAGAACAAATAACGAACATTTGAATTATCAAAACACGAAAGCAAATCAGGAGATCGTCATGGGTTCGATATTCTCGTCCGCGCCGCCGCCCCCGCCGCCGCCTTTGCCCGATCCCGAGGCCGAGCGCCGCGAAGCGCGCATCAAGGCGATGCTGCGCCGCCGGCGTGGCCGCCAAGGCCTGCTCGCCACGGGCGAGCGCGGCGTGCTGACCGCGTCGATCCTGCCCGATCAGACCCAGACGAAGTTGGGGGCGTGAGCGTCATGGACTCCGCACCCGATCAAGCCCAAGAAATTCTGCGCCGCTATCGCCGCGCGCAGCAAACGCGGGGCCCGTGGGAATCGATCTGGCAGGATTGCTACGATTTCGCGTTGCCGCAGCGTTCGGCGTTGGCGCCTTCGGTCGCCCCCGACCGCCGCGCCGATCGCCTGCGAATGACTCGACGCGCTCGACGAGATCAAGGTCGGCAGCGAAGAAAGCCAGACGGTGATCAACTCGGACGCCTGCGTGCTGGGCCGAAAGACCGACGAACTGATCATCGAAGCGCTGGGTGAGTCGACCAACTATGCGGGCGACAACAGCTCAGGCATGACCATATCTAAGGTGCTAACCGCCTTCAAGATGTTGGGCGCGACGACGGGCTCGACGCGGTCGCAGGCTGCTTGCTGTCCGAACCCGTGCGCTTCGGCCCGCCGGAAAGCACCGCCAAACGCAAGGATTGGCGCCCCGGTGCGGGCGGTCATGCCGCCAATACCGAATTCGAACCATAGAGAAGGAGTGTGCGCGATGTCCGCGATGGAATTCCCGCCCGACATGTTGTTGGGCGCCGCGACCAACACTTCGGCGCTCGGCGCGATGGTGTGGCTCGTCTGGCGCCATCGGCGCGACGCTGAACAGGCGATCGACGCCGCGCGCCGCGTGGCGGCGGCGGAAGCGCGCGAATTGCGCGAAGCGCTCGCCGATTTCAAGCTGCAGGTCGCGCGCGGCTACGCGTCGATCGGCTATTTGAAGGATATCGAGAATCGCCTCACGCGCCATTTGCTGCGCATCGAGGCGAAGCTCGACGGAGAACGGCCATGATCCCCGCGCTGTTGCTGCAAGCGGGCGTCCCGCTGTTCGCGCGCTGGCTCGGGCTAGCCTTGGGCGGGATCGAGCATCCGGCCGCGAAGGCGGCGTCCAAAGCCTTGGGTGAGGTCGGCGAGGCGATCGCGGCCGAGCGCATCGATCCCGAGCAGCTCGCGGCCGCGCAGCGCCATCTCGAGGAAATGGCGAAGATCGACGGCGAGAATTATCGCGCCACCTTGGCCGAGGTGAACGCGACCGCGCGCGTCGAAGCGCAAAGCGACGATCCTTACGTGCGCCGGATGCGCCCGACCTTCGGCTACGTCATGGCGATCACGTGGGCGGCACAGATGGCCGCCATCGCCTGGGCGATCGTGGCCACGCCCAAGGACGCGGCGCAGATCGTCGAAGCGCTGGGCGCGTTGTCGCTGATGTGGTCGGTCGGGCTCTCGGTGCTCGGCGTCTATGTCTACAAGCGCTCGGCCGACAAGGCGCTCGCCGCCGGCGCAACGCCGCCCGAAGCCGCGATCGCGACGATCGCCAAAATTCTCAAACCCCGGAAAGGATAGATCATGCTGAACTATACGCTGGCGCAGCTGCGCGCGATGCAGGCCGAACGCCGCTATTGGGACAAGCGCGATTCCGAAAACGCCGCTTTCGTCGCGCAAGTCGATCAGGGCTATCGCGATCTGTTCGACGAACCGGCGGCGCTGGTGCCCACGCCCGAGCGGGAAGAACAGTCGCGCCGTCTCGAAGAAGATCTGCGCCGCCGCATGGCGCGATCCGAATATTGGAATCCGCGCCACGCGGATTACCAGCGCCTGCACGACGACGTCGCGCAAGGCTACGCGAAGCTCTATCCGACGGCGGCACCGGCCTCATCGATGGCCGAGCCGGAACAAGCGCCGCCGTCCGAACCGGTGAACCTGCTGGAGCTGACGCGACGGATGTTGCCCGTAGGTTCAAGCTCTAGAATGAATCTGCAAGAAGTGAAGCCAAGTTCGGAAAGCAATCTGGTCCTCTCAACAAGTGGATCCCAAATTGCTCTATCGCCATTTTGGCAGAAACCTCCAGCACCTGAACCAACGGTTCCGGAGCGTAGCCCTGTTCCCATGCCGCCAAAGATAATTCACCCCGACATTTCGGCGCCGCCCAATAGCGATCCGAATTTGATCTATTCACCGCTCCAAGTCGATCCTTCTCAAATTGAGAAACTGTGGAAATTTTTGGATGATCCGGAGTGGGGATATCAGAAGTTCCTCGAAGAGTGGGGCAACAAGAAATGGAAGGATCCTGTCACCGGGGAGGAGCGCCCATTCACCGAGAAAGAGCTTAGGGACAGTTTCGAGCGGGATCAGGACAAAACAAAAGAGTTTCTTTGGGACTACTATCACCGACGAGATTCTGTTTTTCCTGAGGACAAGGAACGCGCATTTCCGCCTGGTGTCGAGGAGCCCAACGAATGGTTCGAACGGGAAAATAAAGAGTTTGAAGGGCGCTTTGGTTGAACCGGCTAGATAAATTCATTGCAGTCCTGCGGTTGAGTTCATGACGCAATCGCAGGATATTTTTCTAATATGACTTTGTTGATATTCGTTGATATTCTTTTTTACATGAAGAATTGGCAATCTATCTTTGGAAAGCATAGTTGCGCTGGGTACAGAAGATTCGCCGCATATCGGGTTGCATGTCGAATCGTGTTGCCTATTTTTTTCGCGCCTTTAGTGGCGTGCGCGCCGTCGGGTATCTATGGGCCCTATGGCTTACCGGTTGAAGTGTATTCGCAGTGCAATGAGGCCCCGCATCCCGGACCATCCGCCTGTACGCGCGGACCTTTATCGCGCGTTCCGCTCGCCGATCCGCGCGGCTGCGTTCCTTACGCCGCATCGCGCGAAACATCGCCCGCGCGGCGTGCTTCGGTCGAAACGCTCTGCCGCGACAACGTGCTCGATACCGAGGGCCGCGTGTTGGTTTCCAAAGCGCGGCTCGCCGATCGGATCGAGGCGGCGGAAAGCGCGCGCCGGCTGTCGGGTGATCCGGCGCGCCAGGCGCAGGCCGCAGCCGATCTCGCGGTCTTGCGCGAATTGATACCCCAAGCGCCAGCCGAATAGCGATCTCGCGCGGGCGGCTTCGGCCTGCTAATTTCCCGCGCCATGGCGACTCCGATCTATCACATGTGCCGCGCCGACGAATGGGCGGATGCCCAAGCGACGGGTTCCTATGCCGGCTCCTCGCAGGATAAAGCCGATGGCTTCATCCATTTCTCGACCGCCGAACAGATCGTCGTGTCGGCGGCGAAGCATCGCGCTGGCCAGGATAATCTGGTGCTGATCGAGGTGCTCGATACGGCGCTGGGCGATGCCCTCAAATGGGAAGTCTCACGCGGCGGCGCGCTGTTCCCGCATCTCTACGGCGCGCTCGACATTGCCAAAGTCGCGCGGCATGCGGCGCTCAAACTCGGCCCCGAGGGGCGACACGTGTTTCCCTGGGGGCTGGCATGAGCGTTTTCTACAAACTGATCCGGCCGTTCCTGCACGCCTTCGATGCGGAGACGGCGCATGGCTTGTCGATCACCGCGCTGAAACACGGACTCGTGCCGTTGCCCGTGCCGGTCGACGAGCCGAGCTTGCGCGTCAAACTCTGGGGCCTCGATTTTCCGCATCCGATCGGCCTCGCCGCCGGGCTCGACAAACATATCGAGGTGCCCGACGCGCTACTCGCCCAAGGCTTCGGCTTCGTCGAAGTCGGCTCGGTCACGCCCAAGCCGCAAACCGGTAATCCGCGTCCGCGGCTGTTCCGCCTGACTGAGGACGAGGCGGTCATCAACCGCTTCGGCTTCAATTCCTGCGGGCTCGACGAAGCGGCCGGGCGTTTGGCCGCGCGCGCGCGGCGCGGCATCGTCGGCATCAATCTCGGCAAGAACAAGGAAACGCCGGACGCGGCCGACGATTACGTCAAGCTGATCGCCGGATTGGGCCCGCACGCGGATTACGTGGTGTGCAACGTCTCCTCGCCCAACACGCCGGGGCTTCGCGCGCTGCAAAGCCGCGAACAGCTCGACGCGATCGTGGTGCGCGTGCAAGCGGCGATGGACGCCTTGCCGGTCGATCCCAAGCCGCCGCTTTTGTTCAAGATCGCGCCGGACCTGACCGACGCGGATTTGGAGGATGTCGTGCGCGTGGCGCTCGATCGCGGCCTTGCCGGGCTCGTCGTCGGCAACACCACCTTGTCGCGGCCGGAAAGCTTGCGCTCGCCCCACGCCAAGGAAAGCGGCGGCTTGTCGGGCAAGCCGCTTTTCCCGCTGGCGACGGCCGTGCTGCAAAAGACCTATCGCCTGGCCGGCGGAAAAATTCCGCTGATCGGCGTGGGCGGCGTGTCGGACGCGCGCACCGCTTACGCCAAGATCCGGGCGGGGGCGAGCCTCGTGCAGCTTTATTCGGCGCTGGTTTATCAAGGCCCGGACCTTGCCGTGCGCATCGCCCGGCAATTGCCTTCCCTGTTGAAGGCCGATGGTTACGCCCATGTGTCGGAGGCCGTCGGCGCCGATTGCCGTTGACCGAATCGGCCCGGCTTGGGATACCGGAACGGTCCCATGAACAAGATGCCCCATATCCTCGCCGGTCTCGCCTATCTGTTGGGCGGGGGCGCGCTCGCGCTCGGCGTGGGCCCGCTCTGGGGCCTCGCGGGTTTCGCGGCGGCCGTGGCCCTGCACGGGATTTGGTGGGGTCTCGTCCTCGCCGGACATCTCGAGACCGCGCAGGCGCGGATCGGCGAATTGCGCCGCGACGTCAAATTCGCGCGCGAGGAAATCCAGAGCGTGCTCGAAGCCATCGAGAGCATGGCGAGCAAGAACGCCGAGATGGCGAACGTGTCGACCGAGCTGCGCTTCCTGAAAGGCTTGGTCGAACAATTGTCGGGCAAGCCGATCACGTTGCCCGGCGAAGCGCCGCATCCCAAGGCGCCGCCCAAACCCAATCTTCCCGACGCGCAAGTGCTGGACATGGTACGCGAGGCGCTGCGCGAAGGCCGCGTCGATCTCTATCTCCAGCCGATCGTCGATCTGCCGCAGCGCCGCCGCCGCCACTACGAATGCTTCTCGCGCGTGCGCGGACCCGACGGCACGATGATCGGGCCGGACTCATATCTGGCGCTGGCCGAGGCGTATGGCCTGGTCGCCGCGATCGACAACATGCTGCTGTTCCGCGGCGTGCAGCTCGTGCGCCGCGTGCAAGGGCGCGGCGGTGCGGGGGCGGGGACGGGCATCTTCGTCAATATCTCGCAGCACACGCTGGCCGATAAGCGCTTCTTCGGCGAGTTTGTCGCCTTCATGGCCCAGAACCGCGATCTCGCCCCCAATCTCGTGTTCGAATTGGCCGAGGCGCAGGCCCGCCGCCTGACCGAAGAACAGTGGAAAGCGCTCGCTCAATTGGCGGCGCACGGCTTCCGCTTCTCGATGGATCAGGTGGTCGAGCCCGCGACGCTCGATCCCGTGGCGCTCGCCCAGCACAGTTTCCGTTTTATCAAGGTCGAAGCGCGCAAGATGGTGGAGTTCGCGTCCGCCGGCGGCGGACTCGCCTTCACGCGGCTGCGCCAGGGCTTGCTCGATTCGCGCATCGACCTCATCGTCGACAAGATCGAAAGCGAGCAAGTGTTGCTCGAAGTGCTGGAACTCGATGCCAGCTACGGCCAGGGCTATTTGTTCGGCGAGCCTAAGCCGCTCAAGGAATCTCAATGACGCAAGCGTTGGACGGTTTGGGACCGGTCGTCGACCGGTACGACGTGTTTTTGCTCGACATGTGGGGGTGCATTCACGACGGCGTGCATGTGTTTCCCGGTGTCGCCGATCTGCTGGCGCGCCTTCGCGCCAAGGGCAAGAAGGCGATCGTGCTGTCCAACGCGCCGCGCCGCGTGCCCGTGCTGGTGAAGCAGATGCCGGGCTATGGCGTGTCGGCCGATCAATTCGACGGGATTGTGACCTCGGGCGAGGATGCGTGGCGTGCAATGGCCGCGAAGAAGCACGGGCTGGGGCCGCGCTTTTATCATATCGGTCAGGCCGCGAATTTGACCGACCCGGCCGAGATCGGATTGCGCGAAGTGAGCACGCTCGCCGATTCCGATTTCATCCTCGCCTCGGGTGCGGCGGGCGACGGCACGCTCGATATGGACAAGCTCCAGCCCATCCTCGCCGACGGTGTCGCGCGCAATCTGACGATGGTGTGCGCCAATCCCGATCTGGAAGTCTTGCGCGGCGAGGAACGCTATCTGTGCGCGGGCACGGCCGCCGCCGCATACGAAAAGCTGGGCGGCACGGTGCATTATCACGGCAAGCCGCATCGCGGCGTCTACGAATGGGCGCTGGAGCTCGCCGGCAATCCCGATCGCAAGCGCGTGATCGGTATCGGCGACGCGATGCGCACCGACGTGGCCGGCGGGCGCGGGGCCGGGATCGATCAAGCCTTCATTCCCGGCGGCATTCATGCCGTCGCCTTGGGATCGCCGATGGGCACGCTGCCGACGGCCGAAAAGATGGCGGCACTGTCGGCCGAGTTCGGCTTCGCGCCGACCTATATGTTGGCCGAATTGCGCTGGTAATCCCGAGTCGCCGCGAATCCCCAGATATGGGGGTTCGGCGGCGACTTACCCACAAGCTGTCGATAAGTGGGATTCGCTGCGGCGAATCAACCTCTTGTCATCGCCGCGCCGTGTGCTCGAGTCGGAGGCCTATTTTGGGGCCCCGAACGCCCCTTAAGATCATGAAATCAGGGGAGTAGAGCCATGGCCGATTTCGCGCGTCCCGACCTGGCGCAATGGGAAAAGCTGGCGTCCGCCGAGTTGAAAGGCGCGCGCAGCGATTCGCTGACCTGGACGACCCCCGAAGGCATCAAGGTCAAACCGCTCTATACCGCGGACGATCTCGCCGGTCTCGAGCATCTCGGCGGCATGCCGGGCTTCGCGCCCTATGTGCGGGGCCCCCGCGCCACCATGTACGCGAACCGCCCGTGGACGATCCGCCAATATGCGGGCTTCTCGACCGCCGAAGAATCGAATGCTTTCTATCGCCGCGCGCTGGCGGCGGGCCAAGCGGGGCTATCGGTCGCGTTCGATCTTGCCACCCATCGCGGCTACGACAGCGATCACCCGCGCGTGGTCGGCGATGTGGGCAAGGCCGGTGTGGCGATCGATTCCGTCGAGGATATGAAAATCCTGTTCGACGGAATTCCTCTGGAGAAAATGTCCGTCTCGATGACCATGAACGGCGCGGTGCTGCCCGTGCTGGCCGCGTTCATCGTCGCGGGCGAGGAACAGGGTGTCGATCAAGCCAAGCTCTCCGGCACGATCCAGAACGACATCCTCAAAGAATTCATGGTGCGGAACACTTACATCTATCCGCCCGCACCCAGCATGCGCATCGTGGCCGATATCATCGAGCATACGGCCAAGCGCATGCCGAAATTCAATTCGATCTCGATCAGCGGCTACCACATGCAGGAAGCCGGGGCGACCTGCGTGCAGGAACTCGCCTTCACGCTGGCCGACGGTCTGGAATACGTGCGCGCGGCGTTGTCGAAGGGCTTGGACGTGGATGCGTTCGCCCCGCGTCTGTCGTTCTTCTTCGCGATCGGCATGAACTTCTTCATGGAGATCGCCAAGCTGCGCGCGGCCCGCTTGCTGTGGGCCGAGCTGATGCAGGGCTTCAATCCGAAGAAGGCCGATAGCTTGGCGCTGCGCACGCATTGCCAAACGTCCGGCGTCTCGCTGACCGAGCAGGACCCCTACAACAACGTCGTGCGCACGGCGATCGAAGCGATGGCCGCCGCGTTGGGCGGCACGCAGTCGCTGCATACGAACTCCTTCGACGAAGCCTTGGCGTTGCCCACCCCGTTCAGCGCCCGCATCGCGCGCAACACGCAGCTGATCCTGCAAGAAGAGACGGGCATCACCAAGGTCGTCGATCCGCTGGCGGGCTCGTACTACGTCGAAAGCCTGACCGCCTCGATCGCCGCGCATGCGCGCGCGCTGATCGGCGAGGTCGAGGCGCTGGGCGGCATGACCAAGGCGGTCGAAAGCGGCATGCCCAAGCTGAAGATCGAAGAATCCGCCGCGCTGCGCCAAGCGCGCATCGATCGCGGCGAGGAAACGATCGTCGGCGTCAACAAATACAAGGTCGAGAACCCGGAGAAGGTCGACATTCTCGATATCGACAATACCGCCGTGCGCGAAGCGCAGGTGAAGCGCCTCAAAGACGTCCGCGCCAAGCGCGACGAAGCGAAGTGCCGCGAAACATTGGAAGCGCTGACGCGCGCGGCCAGCGGCGGCAACGGCAATCTGCTGGAATTGTCGATCGAAGCAATGCGTGCGCGCGCGACGGTGGGCGAAGTCTCCGACGCGTTGGAGAAAGTCTATACCCGTCATCGCGCGACGATCCGCTCGGTCACCGGCATCTACGGCTCGGCCTATGACGGCGACGAAGGCTTCGCCAAGATCAAGACCGACGTCGCCGCCTTCGCGGCCGAAGAAGGCCGCCGCCCGCGCATGCTGGTGGTGAAGCTGGGTCAAGACGGCCACGATCGCGGCGCCAAGGTGATCGCAACGGCCTTCGCCGATATCGGCTTCGACGTCGATGTGGGCCCGCTGTTCCAAACGCCGGACGAGGCGGCGCGCCAAGCGGTCGAGAACGACGTGCACGTGATCGGCGTGTCGTCGCAAGCGGCGGGCCACAAGACGCTGGTGCCCGCGTTGATCGCGGCGCTGAAGGCGCGCAAGGCCGACGACATTCTGGTCGTGTGCGGCGGGGTGATCCCGCCGCAGGATTACGACGAACTGCTTCAACAAGGTGTGGCGGCCATCTACGGCCCCGGCACCAACATTCCGCACGCGGCGGCCGAAGTGCTCGGCCTGATCCGGCGGCGCAAACGGGCAGCATAGCAAATGAGCGAGAACGACAACACCTCCGGTCCCGGTTCCCAGCGTCTGCGCGTTTTGAGCGGTGCCGCCGAGCGCGAGCAGGAGCGCCTGCGCGCGGCCAACGATCCCGCGGGCCCGGTCTACGAACCGCTCGCCCCGACCGGCAAACGCACGATGGCGGCCGCACTGGCCGCGTCGGCCGTGTGGACCGTCGCCGTGCTTTGGTACGCGTTTGCGTATATCGGCGCCGGCGCTTTCGCGTCGATGTTGCCGCACGAGCTGGGCGCTTTCGTCGCGGGTGCGACGATGCCGCTGCTCGTGTTGTGGTTCGTGCTCGGCTATCGCGCGCGCGGCCAGGATTTGGTGCGCCATGCCCGCGCGCTCGAAGTGCGCTTGGCGGAACTCGTCTATCCCGCCGACCAGGCGGATTCGAAGCTGCAATCCATTGCCGTCACGCTGCACGACCAGGCTCGCGCGCTGACCGAAGCGTCCGATGCCGCGACGCGCCGTTTGGCCGAAGCGCGCCAAGGTTTGGCGAGCCAGGCGGGCGAACTCACGACCGTTTCCGATCAGGCCGCGACGCGCGCCATGCAGGTGATGGCGGGGTTGCGCCGCCACGCCGAAGGGCTGGAGCGCGTCACCGGCTTGCTGACCAGCCGCGTGCAGATCGTCGAAGCCGCCGTGCGCGAACAGGCCGAAGCGCTGTCGGGCGCTTCCGACCGCGCGATGTCGCAATCGCGCGAGATCAACGCGACCTTGCGCGAGCAGGTGGAACGCCTTGCCGCGACGAACGAGAAAACCGCCGCGAACGCGGGCGCGATCCGCGAAGCGCTGCGCGAACAGTCGCAGGATCTGGCCGAGACGACCGAGCGCGCGCGCAGCCGTGCGGCCGAAATCCGCGCGATCCTCGCCGACCAGACCGGTGCGTTGGTCGAGGCGACCGAAAAGGCGCTCGACCGCGCCCGCGAAGTGGGCGATTTGCTGCGCCGTCAGGCCGAGGCGTTCGTCGACGCGACCGAAACCGCCGAAGGCCGCGCCAATTCGGCGTCGGTCGAAATCGGTTCGGCCAAGCGCCAAGCCGAAGCGGCGGGTGAAGCGCTGGAAAGCATCGCCGATCGCCTGGTCGAAACCGCGCGCGATCTCGCCAAGCAATCCGACGCGACGCAGAATGCGTTGCGCACGCAAATCGAAGCGCTTGCCGACGCGTCGACCGCCGCCGAAGGCAAGATCGTCTCGGCGGGCGATTTGATCCGCTCGCGCACCGAAGACGTCGCCAACGCATCGACCCGCATGAGCGAGGTCGCGACCACGCTGGGCGGCGAAACGCGCGCGATGCAAAGCACGCTCGAACGCCTCACCGCGCGCACCGAAGCCTCGACCGAATCCGTGCGCCGCCAAAGCCACGAGCTCGCCACCGCCGCCGATCAGGCGGTGGTGCGCGTGCGCGCGGCGGGCGAAACGTTCCAAACGCAGTCGCGCGAACTGGCGGACGCGGCCGGCCAAGCGTTGGCGCGCGTTGGTGCTGCGAATGCTGGTTTCTCCGAAGCCGCGCGCGATTTGGCGCTGGCGGGCGAAGCGGTGGAAGCCAAGGCCGCCGCGATCGGCGAGGATTTGCGCCGCCACGGCTCGGGCCTGATCGAATCGGCCGACACGGCCGGGCGTACGGGCATCGAAGCGGGCCAGCGCCTGTCGCGCGAGGTCGAATCGCTGCTGCGCATGGCGGGCGCCTTGTCGGCCGAAGCGCAAGCGGCCGAAACGCTGCTGCAATCGGAAAACCACGCGCTGGCCGAAGCCGCCGCGCGCGCCAAGGCGACGGTGGACGCCGCCGGTGCCGCCTTGCGCGTGCGCAGCGAAGAACTCGACGCCGTCAATCGCCGCGTGGGCGAAAGCCACGCGACGCTCGAAACGACCGCGCAGCGCGGCCAGGAAGCGCTCGACCGGGTCGCGTCGCGCATCGACGCCTCGGCCGAGGTCGCGCGGCGCCGTTCGGACGAATTGGTCGTCGCCGCCGATCAAGCCGCACAGCGCGTGCGCGCGACGAGCGAAGGCTTCCGCGTCCATACGCAGGACATGACCCATTCGGCCGAATTGTCGCTCGCGCGTGCGGCGGAACTGGGCGAAACGCTCAAGCGCCGCGCCGACGAGATCGATGGTGCCACCGAACGCACGACCCAGCGCATGGATACGCTCGCCGCAAATCTGCGCGACGGCGCCGTCGCGCTGGGCGATACGGCCAGCGAAGTCGCGCACAAGCTCGGCAATTCGGGCGAAGCGGTGCGCCAGCGCACCGAAGCGATCGAGCGCGCGGCGGATTCGGCCCTCGACCGGATGGGCGACGCCGCCGCCGAGATCGAGCGCAAGGCCAAGGACCTCGACGCGACGGCCTTGTCCGCGCAAGACCGCCTCAACGAAACCGCCGAAGCTTTGCGCGCGCGCGGAGCGGAATCCGAGAACGCCGTTGCGTCGGCCGTGCGCCGTCTCGACGCCGCCACGCAAGCCCTGGCCGACGACGCGCGCGAAGTGTCCGCCGCCCTCGACCGCACGGGCGCGCGGATCGAAGCCAATTCCGAAACCGCCAAGCGCGAGACCGAACAGCTCGGCCTCGCCGCCGATCAGGCGGGTTCGCGCATGCGCCAGGCGGGCGAGACCTTCCGCGACCAGACGCTGTCGCTGACCCGCGCGGCCGAACTCGGTATCGAGCGCGCCGACGCTTACGCCGATACGCTGCGCTTGCGCACCGAAGAACTCGCCGCCGCCGATCGCGCGACGGGCGAACGTTTGGAAGCGTTGGGTGAAACCTTGGCCCAGCGCACCCAAGCGCTGTCCGACGCCGCGTCGGAAACGGCGCAAACGCTCGACCGTTCGGGCGAAGCCGTGCGCTTGAAGACGGCCGCGCTGGACGATACGGCGGCGAACGCGCAAGCGCGCCTGTCGGCGGCGGCGCAGGATATCGACGCCCGCGCGCGCGAACTCGAAAGCACCTCGCATCGCCTGGACGAGCGCCTGCGCGCCTCGGGCGATACGGTGCGCTCGATTTCGCAGATCGCGGACGCGGATATGCAGGGCGTCGTTCGCCGCCTCGACGCGTCGGCCGAAGCCTTGGCGCGCGACAGCCACGAAGTGGCGCATGCGGTCGATCGCGCGTCGGAACGCATGCTGGCGTCGTCGGACGTCGCCAAGCGCGAAAACGCGGCTTTGGTCGTGGCGTCGGACGCCGCCGCCCAGCATGTGCGCGAGGCGGGCACGAATTTCCGCCAGGAAACGCAAAGCCTGGTCCATGCCGCCAATCAGGGCCTGGACCGCGCCAATCTATTGGAAACCGCGATCGCGCAGCGCACGGCGGAAACCAACGCCGCCGCCGACCGCACGCTGGCGCGCCTGGACGAGGCGGGGCTCGCCTTGCGCCAGCGCGGGGCCGATCTCGACGAAACCGCGACCGCATCGGTCAAGGCGATCGCCAATGCGGGCGATGCCTTGCGTCGGGAAACAAACGAACTTCTCGCGACCGGTCAATCGGCGTCGGCGCGAATCAACGACGTGGCGACGTTGCTCGACCAGCGTTCGGGCGAGTTGGCCTCCATCGCGGCGACGGCGACGCAGAAGCTGAAAGAATCGTCGGATTCGCTGCGCGCCCGCTCGGGCGAGTTGGACCAATCGGCCGATCGCGCGGCGCTGCGCGTGGGCGCCATCGATGCCGGTTTGCGCGACCAGTCGCTGACGTTGCTCAAGACGATGGAAACCGCATCGGGGCGCGCGGGCGAACTCGGCGCGCAATTGGAAACGCAGGCCGCCGCCGTGGGCCGCGCGTCGGACGACGCGGCGGCGCGTTTGCGCGCCACCGCCGATGCGTTCCGCGACCGCGCGGTCGAAATGGGCAACGTCGCCGATATCGCGACCGGCAAGGTCGCGGATACGGGCGCGGAGGCCGAGCGCCGCTTGCAGGCCTTGGCGACCAACGCCGTCGAAACCGCGGGGCGGTTGGAGGAAAGCGGCGAGACCTTCCGCCAGCGTCTGGCCGATCTCAACCGCGCGGCCGGCTCGGTCGGCGCGTTGATGGCCGAGGCGAGCGAGACCTTCCGCCAGCGCACCGGCGATTTGCAGATCGCCGTCGATCAGGCGAACACGCGCGTCGCGTCGGTGGGCCAAGCCTTGCGCGAACGCACGGTCGATCTGGGCGGGGCGGCGGACGCGGCCGAAGCGCGCCTTTCCATGGTCGCGGAAATCCTGCGCGCCAACGCCTCCACGCTCGCCGACACGGCCGACCGTTCGTCGACCAAGCTCGACGCGCTGGGCGAAGCGCTCGTGCGCCGCGCCGCCGAACTCTCGGCGATGTCGGACGGGACGGCCGCGCGCATGGCGACGGTCGATTCCGAACTCGCCAAGCAGCGCGCGACCCTGGCCGAGACGATCGAGAATCTCGGCAAGCGGTCGAGCGAGCTGGGCGCCATCCTGCGCGGTCAGGCCGATCACCTCAACGGCGTCGTCGCCGAAGCGGGCGAGCGTCTCTCCGAAGTCGGCGCGCAATTCGACCGGCAGGCCCGCGAAGCGGCCGACGCCGCGACGGTGGCGAGCCAGCGCATCGGCCAGACGGGCGAATCCTTGCGCCGTCGCGCCGACGAATTGTCGGGTGCCGCGCAGGAAGGCGGGACGCGCCTCGAAGCGACCGCCGACAGCTTCCGCCGCCGCGCGGAGGAAGTCATGGCCGCGGTCGGCCAAGCCGCGGCGCGCATCGCCTCGGTCGGCGAAAGCTTCGCGCGCCAGTCGCGCGAATTGGGCGTGGCGATGGACGCGGCCGAGCGGCGCATCGCCGAGGCCGAGCGTCTTTTGTCGGTCCAGACCGACGCGCTCGACGCCGCCGCCGACAAGGCGACCGGCGAAGCCAATGCCGCGACCGAAGCCTTCCGCCGTCAGGCCGAAGACCTTGCCGCCGCGTCGGCCGCCGCGAACGAAGCGCAAGCGCGCCTCACCGCCAGCGAGTTCGAAGCCAAGCGCGGCCGCTTCCTGCGCGCCTCGCGTCTGGTTGTCGAAGGTCTCAATTCGCTGTCGATCGATCTGGCGCGCACGCTGGATTCGTCGGTCACCGATCGCGTGCTGAAGGAATTCCTGGGCGGCGATCGCGGCGTGTTCGTGCGCCGCTTGCTGCGCCTCGATTGGGGCCCGACGGGCAAGACCGTGCAGCGCCGCTACGCCGAGGATCCGGATTTCCGCCGCTACGTGACCGACTATCTCACGCAATACGACCGCCTGATCGCGGACGCGCGCGAGGCCGATCCCGAAAACGTGCTGGTCTCGACCTTCCTGTCGGCGGATGTGGGCAAGCTCTATATGACACTCGCCTCGATCGTCGGCTGGAAGAAGAATTGAGACGCTAAACCGCGCCCTTGAGCTTGGCGAGCGCCCAGATCGCCAGCGTTTCGGCGTCGTCGACGCGGCCGTCGGTCATCATGCGCTCGAACTCCGCGAGCGGTACGCGCGCATGGACCATGTCGGACTCAGTCGCCTCGCGTGCATGCGGTCCTTGCGTGAGGTCCGTCGCGAGATAGACATGCATCGCCTGGCGCAGGAAGCCATTGGCGATGGCCAGCGTGCCGAGGAACTTCCACGTCTTGGCGGTGAGGCCGGTTTCCTCGGCGAGCTCGCGCATGGCGAGCGCTTCGGGATCGAGGTCTTCGGCCTCCCACGAGCCTTGCGGCAATTCCCAGGCGCGTTTTGACGTCGCGTAGCGATACTGTTCGACCAGATGGATGTGCCCGTCGTCGATCGCGACGATACCGATGCAATCTTTCTTTTCGGCGACGCCATAGATGCCCAGCGACCCGTCCGGAAACCGGACTTGGTCCTCGCGCACCGTCATCCAGCGGTTTTCGTAGACGACCCGCGTATCGAGACGCCGGATCACGAAATCACGAACGCCCGTGGCAGTGCTTGAATTTCTTGCCCGAGCCGCAGGGGCAATTGGCGTTGCGCGGCACGTTGGCCCAGGTCGTCGGGTCGGCCGGGTCGATGCCGCGCTTGCGCGCCGCTTGGGTGGGCGAGGCGGCGTCGCGCATCTCCATGCCTTCGGGCAGCGGATGCTGGGCGAGCAGCTTGCCCATTTCCGGGTCCTCCGGCATCAGGTCCGAGGCCGGGGGCGCGTCGATGCGGATCTGCACGCGGGCCAGCAGCGTCGTCACGCGCTCGCGCAATTCGGCGAGCATCGCTTCGAACAGCTCGAAGGCTTCCTTCTTGTACTCGTTCAGCGGATCGCGCTGCGCGTAGGCGCGCAGATTGATGCCCTGGCGCAGATGGTCGAGCGTGAGAAGATGCTCCTTCCACGCGTGGTCGAGCTCTTGCAGCAGCAGGCTCTTCTCGACCTGGCGCATGATCTCGGGGCCCGTCTCGGCGGTCTTCGAGGCCATCTTGCGCTCGATCGCGTCGGCGATGCGTTCGCGGATTTCCTCTTCGGCGATGCCTTCTTCCTTCGCCCAGTCGGCGACCGGCAAATCCATGCCGTAGAGGCGCAGGATTTCCTCGTGCAGCGCCGAGGTGTCCCATTGCTCGGGATAGGCGTTGTGCGGAATGCAGCGCGCGATCAGCACGTCCAGCGTTTCGCGGCGCATATCCTGGATCTGCCCGGACACGTCGTCCTGGCGCATGATGTCGCGGCGCTGCTCGTAGACGACCTTGCGCTGGTCGTTCATCACGTCGTCGTATTTCAGCAGCTGCTTGCGGATTTCGAAGTTGCGCGCTTCGACCTTCTGCTGCGCCTTTTCCAGCGCCTTGTTGATCCAGACATGGACGATCGCTTCGCCTTCCTTAAGGCCGAGCTTCTGCAGCATGCCGTCCATGCGCTGCGAGCCGAAAATGCGCATCAGATCGTCGTCGAGCGACAGGAAGAACTTCGACGCGCCCGGATCGCCTTGGCGGCCCGAACGGCCGCGCAGCTGGTTGTCGATGCGCCGGCTTTCGTGGCGCTCGGTGCCGACGACGTAAAGGCCGCCGGCGGCGAGCGCCGTCTTCTTCATTTCCTCGATCTCGGCGCGGATCGCGGCGGCGCGGGCGTCGCGCTCGGGACCTTCCGGCACGCCGGCAAGCTCGGCCTTCACGCGCATGTCGTAATTGCCGCCGAGCTGGATGTCGGTGCCGCGACCGGCCATGTTGGTGGCGATGGTGACGGCGCCGGGGCGCCCGGCCTGCGAGACGATCAGCGCTTCCTGTTCGTGATAGCGCGCGTTCAGCACCGCGTGCGGAATGCCGCGCTTCTTGAATTCCTCGGACAACGCTTCCGACTTTTCGATCGACACGGTGCCGACCAGCACGGGCTGGCCGCGCTTGCGGCAATCCTCGACCAGATCGGTGATCGCTTTCGATTTCTCGCGCGCGGTCCGGTAGACCTCGTCGTCGTGATCCTTGCGTTTGACGTCGACGTTGGTCGGAATCTCGACGACTTCCAGCTTGTAGATCTCGGCGAATTCCGGCGCTTCGGTCATCGCCGTGCCCGTCATGCCCGCGAGCTTCGGGTACATGCGGAAATAATTCTGGAAAGTGATCGAGGCGAGCGTCTGGTTCTCGCGCTGGACCTGGACCTTTTCCTTCGCCTCCAGCGCCTGATGCAGGCCTTCGGAATAGCGCCGGCCTTCCATCATGCGGCCGGTGAACTCGTCGATGATGACGACTTTGCCTTCCTTGACGATGTAGTCGACGTCGCGCGTGAACAGCTTATGCGCGCGCAGGGCCTGGTTGGCGTGATGGACGAGGTTGACGTTGGCGAGCTCGTACATCCCGCCTTCCTTCAACAGGCCGGATTCCTGCAGCAGCTTTTCGATCTTTTCCGCACCCGCCTCGGTCAAGGCGACCGTGCGCTGCTTCTCGTCCTTCTCGAAATCGCCGGCGTCGAGATGCGGGATCAGCTTGTCGACGGCGATGTAAAGCTCGGAGGAATCGTCGGCCGGGCCCGAGATGATCAAGGGCGTGCGCGCTTCGTCGATCAGGATCGAGTCGACTTCGTCGACGATCGCGAAATGGAAGGGCCGCTGAACCATATGCGCGAGATGGAACTTCATGTTGTCGCGCAAATAGTCGAAGCCGAATTCGTTGTTCGTGCCGTAGGTCACGTCGGCGGCATAGGCCGCGCGGCGCTCGTCGTCGGTCAGGCCGTGGACGATCGTGCCGGTGGTGAGGCCCAGGAAGCCGTAGACGCGGCCCATCCATTCGGCGTCGCGCTTGGCGAGGTAGTCGTTGACCGTGACGACATGCACGCCCTTGCCTTCGAGGGCGTTGAGATACACAGGCAGCGTGGCGACCAGCGTCTTGCCTTCGCCGGTCTTCATTTCCGAAATGCGGCCCTTGTGGAGCACCATGCCGCCGAGCAGCTGGACGTCGAAATGGCGCTGGCCCAGCACGCGCTTGGCCGCTTCGCGCACGGTGGCGAAAGCGTCGGGCAGGATGTCGTCGGTCGTTTCGCCTTTCGCCAGCCGATCCTTGAGCCACGGGGTGCGGGCCTTGAGGTCGTCGTCGCTGAGGGCGGCGATTTCCGCTTCTTTGGCGTTGATCGCGGCGACGGTCTTGGCGAAGCCTTTGAGGACGCGGTCGTTGGAAGACCCGAAAAGCGCGCGGGCGATGGCGCCGAACATGCGGAAAGTCCTTGGAAATCTGTAGCGCCGCGAAATCGCCGGCGGCGGACCGGACCCGGAGAGATAGGCCCATCGCGGCGCCCTGTCAACGCGACCCGAACCCCCGGATATCGCACGGGTTTCGCCTTGTTCGGGCCCTAATGGCATGCCACTCTCCCGGCCGGATTTCGGGGCGATCGGCGCCCCAGGAAGGAACCCGCAATATGCGCGCGATTTTCGGGGCCACTCTGGCCCTGCTTGTGACGGTCGCCCCCCTGGCCGCACAGACCCAAGCCCCCGTCCTGCCGGGCCCCGCCGGCGGCGAAGACACGATCGTCGCGCGCGTCGACGGTCAGCCGATCCGCCGCTCGGACGTGTTGTCGTTCCAGCGCTCGCTGCCCGCCCAGTTCCAGCAAGTGCCGATCGAAGCGCTGCTGGAGCCGATCGTCGAGCGCCTCGTGTCGCAAAAGCTTCTCGTCGCCGACGGCCGCAAGAAGAACCTGCAGACCGACGCCGAAGTGCGCCAGCGTCTGACGCAGTTCGAGGATCGCGTGATCCAGGAAGTGCTGCTCAACCGCGTGCTGGCCGACAAAGTCAACGACGCGGCGTTGCGCACGCGCTACGCGGCCTATCAGAAGGAAAATCCGGGCAAGGAGGAAGTGCGCGCGAGCCACATCCTCGTCAACTCGGAAGCCCAGGCGAAGGAAATCCTGACCGCGCTCAAGGGCGGGGCGGATTTCGGCAAGCTCGCCAGCGAAAAGTCGATCGACCCCGCGGGTAAATCCTCGGGCGGCGATCTCGGTTATTTCGGCAAGGACGAAATGGTGCCCGAATTCGCCGAAGCCGCGTTCGCGATGAAGGCGGGCGACACCTCGGCCGCGCCGGTCAAAACGCAATTCGGCTGGCACGTGATCCGCGTCGCCGATCGCCGCACGGTCGCCGAGAGTTTCGAGGAGGTGCGCGATCGCCTGTCCTCGGAAATGTCGCAGGAGATCATGCAGAATTACGTCGAAGGCTTGCGCAAGTCGGCGAAGGTCGAGTTGTTCGGCCTCGACGGCAAGCCGCTGCCCGCCGCCCCGACCAGCCCCACCATCACGCCCGCCAAGTAAGAAAACGGAAACAAGACGAATGGCCCACGCCGTCTCGCCGCTCGCCCCGACTTCGTTCCCCGAACTGCCGGCGATCGGCGGCGTGCGCATCGCCGCCGGCTTGACCGGCATGCGCTACAAGAACCGCGACGACATCGTGATGTTCGCGTTCGACAAGGGCACGGCGGTGGCGGGCGTGTTTACCAGCAACAAGATGCCGGGCATGCCCGTCGATTGGTGCCGGAAATACGTGGGCAAGGGCAAGGCGCGCGCCTTGGTCGTCAACGCGGGCAACGCCAATGTCTTCACCGGCAAGCAGGGGCGCGACGCCTGTGCGGCCACGGCGAAGGCGGCGGCGAAGGCGCTGGGCTGCAAGGCCGAGGAAGTGATGCTCGCCTCGACCGGTGTGATCGGTTTGATCCCGCAGGCCGATCTGCTCGCCGCCGCGGTCGCCGATTTGGGGGGGCGCTTGGGCACAGCCGATTGGAGCCGCGCCGCGCGCGCGATCATGACGACCGATACTTTCGCCAAGGCCGCGACGACGACCGCCAAGATCGGCGGCAAGAAAGTGCGCATCTCGGGCATCTGCAAAGGTTCGGGCATGATCATGCCGCAGATGGCGACGATGCTCGCTTTCGTCGCGACCGACGCGGCGATCGATCCGGCCGTGTTGCGCAAGCTGGTGCGCGAGGAAGCCGATACGAGCTTCAACGCCGTGACGGTGGATGGCGATACGTCGACCTCCGACACGCTGCTCGCCTTCGCCACCGGTGCGGCCGGCAACAAGCCGGTGAAAAGCCTGACCTCCGCCGACGGCAAGGCTTTGCGCAAAGCCTTCGCCGCAGTGCTGCAGGATCTTGCCATCCAAATCGCGCGCGACGGCGAAGGGGCGCAAAAGCTCGTCACCATCGACGTTGCGGGTGCGCAATCCGACGCCGCAGCGCGGCGCATCGCCATGTCGATCGGCAATTCGCCCTTGGTCAAAACCGCCCTTGCGGCGGGCGACGCCAATTGGGGCCGCATCGTCATGGCCGTGGGCAAGGCGGGCGAGAAGGCCGATCGCGACAAGCTGTCGGTATCGATCGGCGGGATCACGATCGCGCGCAAAGGCGGGCTCGTGCCCGGCTACGACGAAACCCCTGTCGCCAAGCATCTTGCCGGGCGAGAAGTGTTCTTGAAGGTCGATCTCGGCCTCGGCAAGGGCAAGGCGCGGGCGTGGACCTGCGATCTGACCCACGCCTATATCGACATCAATGCCGATTACCGGTCCTGACGCCGAACCTGAAGGCTGCGACGATCCGAAACTGTCGGCGCTGCTGGCGGCACCGGCGCGCGTCGTCACGGTTGTCGCCGCCGCGCTGATCGATTCCGACGGGCGCGTGCTGCTCGCGCAACGCCCGCCGGGCAAGTCGATGGCGGGGCTTTGGGAATTCCCCGGCGGGAAGCTCGACGCAAACGAAACCCCGGAAGCGGCGTTGACGCGCGAGCTTCATGAGGAACTCGGCATCGATCTGCGCCCCGCCTGTTTGGCGCCGCTGACCTTCGCCTCGCATCGCTATCCCGATTTCCATTTGCTGATGCCGCTTTACGCGGCGCGCAATTGGAAGGGCACGCCGCAACCCAAGGAAGGGCAGAAGCTCGCCTGGGTGCGGATCGAGAATTTCAAAGATTATCCGATGCCGCCCGCGGATATCCCGCTGGTGGCGATGCTGCGCGACCTTCTTTAACTCGGCCGCGCGCGGTCGCCGGTTTTGACCTCGACCGCGTCCAGCGCTTGGGCCAGCCGCGTCGTCGCCGAACCGGGGCGCAAGGGCTTGGGCTGGTTCGCCGCCGGCGCCCAGGCGGTCAGCGTCAGCATCTGGAACGTCGCGGGCATGCGGCCCGTGCTTTCCTTGCCGAAGCGATCCTCGTAGATCGCGGCCGCGCGTAAAATCGTCGAGCGACGGGAGAAATCCTTGCGCCGTTCGACGACCGCGTTGCTTTCGCCCATGCCGCGCAGATCGCGCATCAGGTCCAGCGCGTTTTCGTATTCGACGGTGATCGTATCGCTATCGGCGACCGGCAGCGCGAAGCCGGCGCGTTGCAGCAGCGCGGCCGCGTCGCGCAAATCGGCGAAGGGCGACACGCGCGGGCCCGCCCCGCCGGTCTCGGCAAGCTCGGCATCGAGCAATGCTTGGCGCAGTTCGATCAGGGTCTCGCCGCCCAGCAGCGTCACCAGGAACAGCCCGTCCGGCTTTAACGCGCGGCGCGCTTGGATCAAGGCGCCGGGCAGGTCGTTCGTCCAATGCAGCGACAGGCACGACACGACCAGATCGAAACTGCCTTCGGCGAAAGGAAGATATTCCTCGTCCGCCACCACGACCGCGCGATCGGCGTCGCCGTCGCAGCTGCGCGCGCGGGCCGCGCGCATCATCGCGCAGGAAAGATCGCAATGGACCAGCAGTTCCACACCCTTGCGCTGCGCGATCAACGGCGCCAGCAATCCGGTGCGTGCACCCATATCCAGCACGCGCGGGAACGTGCGGTTCACGTCGTCGAGACGTTCGACCAAGCGTTCGGCGGCTTCGCGGAACAGGAAATCGTGATCGGCGAAATGCCGCGCGGCGCGGTCGCGATGCGCGCGCACGGCTTTGCGGTCGAAAACGATCGGCGATCCCATGCCCGATTCCTAGCCCAACCCGCGCGTCCGGGAAACGGGGCATGTGAAGTTCCCCACATTGACTTGGCCGCCGTTTTCGTGTTGCGCTCGGCGGCCGTGGACTTCGCCGCCCGCATCGCCGGATTGATGGAGTTGGGCGTTCGCGCGGGGCGCGCCGCTCTCGACGCGGTCGTGCCGCCGATTTGCGTTGCCTGCCGCGAGCCCGTTTCCGAAACGCATACACTTTGCGCCGCGTGCTGGGCGAAGCTCGGCTGGATCGACCGTCCGTTTTGCGCGCGCTGCGGTTTGCCGTTCGACTTCGCGGCGCTGACGCCGGGTCCCGCCGAATGCGCGCCGTGCCTCGCGCGCCCGCCCGCCTTCGCCAAGGCACGCGCGGCGTTGCGCTACGAACCGGCCAGCCGGGAATTGGTGCTCGCCTTCAAACACGCCGACCGCACGCAGAACGCGCCGGCCTTCGCCGCATGGATGGCGCGCGCGGGCGCCGAGCTGCTCGACGGCGCCGATCTGATCGTGCCCGTGCCCCTGCATTGGACGCGGCTGATCGCACGGCGCTTCAATCAGGCGGCGCTGCTGGCGCGCGGGCTTTCGAAACGCACGCGCATTCCGTTCGATCCAAGGTTACTGGTCCGTACCCGCCGCACGCGAACGCAAGGTGATCTGACGCGGTCCCAGCGCATGCGTAACGTGCGGGGCGCCTTTGCGGTGCGCGCAAACGGGCGCCTGAAATTGAAGGGGCGCGTCGTCGTTTTGGTGGACGACGTGATGACCACCGGCGCCACTTTGGAGGCCTGCGCCAAGGCCTTGCGCCGGGCGGGCGCCAAGGAAGTGCGCGTTCTGGCGCTCGCCCGCGTCGTCCGGCCGGGCGAGGGAACGGCCGTGTAGTCTGCTGGCATGCACTGGTGTGCGCTGCGGCAATTTGCTAGTTTGGAAGCATTCCAACAACGGAAACGATCATGGCGACCAAAGTCGAAATCTACTCGAGCCCCTTCTGCGGATATTGCGCGCGCGCCAAAAGCTTGCTGCGCCGGAAGGGCGTCGAGTTCGTCGAATACGACGTGATGGAGCGCCCCGATCTGCGCGAGGAAATGGTGAAGCGCGCCGGCGGCCGCTCGACCGTGCCGCAGATTTTCGCCGACGGGCAGCATCTGGGCGGCAGCGACGATATCCACGCCCTGGATGCGCAAGGCAAGCTCGACCCGATCCTCGCGGTCTAACGCGTCAAAACGAATTCCAGCGTTTCGCGCGGAGTCTCGCGCGCGGGCTGGCTGCGCAGCATCTTGCCGTTGGGCCGCATGCCGAGTTTGCGCGCGACCGCCAGCGACGGCGCGTTGTCGGGCAAGGCGCCGGCGGTCAGGCGCGTCATTTCCATCGACCAACAGAATTCCACCAGACGCGCCGCCGCTTCGAACGCGTAGCCGTTCCCTTGATGCGGGATTGCGATCCACCAGCCCAGATCGCCTTCTTTGCCCGGCCCGTCCAGCGCCACACCCACGCCGCCGATGGCACCCGGCGCGTTCCGACGCTCGATCACAAAGGTGAGCGCGCGCGCCGCTTCGATCGACGCGCGCACATCCGCGATCCAGGACCGCGCGTTCTCGATCCCGTAAGGATGCGGGATATTCGCGGTCCAGCGCGCGATCTCCCATTCCGCGAGCCACGCGGCCAGGGCTTCGGCGTCGCCGTCGCGGGGAACCCGCAAAATCAGGCGTGGCGTTTCCAGGCGCAGATCGAGAGGGTTCAAGGCTGGACGCGGACGTGATTGACCACGGCGCGCACGTCTTCCGTGCCGCGCGCCAGATTCAGCGCTGTATTGAGCTCGGTTTGGCTTAGTGCACGGCCGAACAGATATACGGTGCCGTTCACCGCGCGCACGCGGAAATTCCCGCTGGTGATGCCTTTTTCGGCCAAGAGCTTCACGCCCATTTTCTGCTCGATGGCGAGGTCCTTGGCGGTGGCGCCGATCCCGCCTTGGTCGGTCACTTGAAGCTCGTTGATGACTTGGCTGACGCCCTGGATGCCGCGCGCCAATTCCTCGGCGAGGGTTTTCATCCGCGCTTCCTTGACCGATCCGGTCAGCATCATCCGCCCGACATAGACGTCGGTCGACACGTCGCGGAACAAGGCGCCGGATTCGCCCGCGACCGCGCGGTTGAAGGCCAGCAGGATGCGGTTGTCCTCGGTGATCTGCGCGGTCGTGCGCGATTCGGTGGCAAGGCGCGCGACGGTCGACACGCCAGGCGGGGCGCCGCAAGCGGCAAGGCTCGTCAAAGCGGCGAAGGCGACCAAAATTGCGGCGATGCGGCGCATGGGCGTGCTCCCGTTTGGGTTCACCTAACCGTACAACGCTTCCAGCCGATCGCCATAGACCCCGCGCACGATATGCCGGCGAACTTTCAATGTCGGCGTCATCTGCTCGTTCTCGATGGTGAAGGGCTGGGCCGCGATCAGGAAGCGGCGCACGCGTTCGGGCAGCGGCAATTTAGCGTTGGCACGCTCCACCGCCGCGTCGATCGCGGCGATGAGATCGCGGTCGCCCGCCAGCGCCGCAAGATCGGCGGCGACGCCTTTCGCTTTGGCGATCGCTTCGATCGTTTCGGGTTTGGGCACGATCACCGCGACCAGATACGGCCGCTTGTCGCCATGGACCATCGCTTGCGCGATTTCCGGTTCCATGATCAGCGTGCCTTCGATCTTCGACGGCGACAGCATGTCGCCGCCCGAATTCTTGATGAAATCTTTTTTACGGTCCGTGATTTTGATCCGGCCCGCCTCGTCGATCAGGCCGACATCGCCTGTATGCAGCCAGCCGTCGACGATCGTCTTTTCGGTCCATTCGGGCTCGTTCCAATAGCCCTTCATGACCAATTCGCCGCGCACCAGAATCTCGCCGTCGGCGGCGAAGCGCACTTCCACGCCTTTCATCGGCGGGCCGACCGTGTCCATGCGTTCCTCGCCCGGCCGGTTGGCGGCGATGACGGGGGCGGATTCGGTCTGGCCATAGCCTTGCAGCACGCGCACGCCCAAAGCGTGGAAGAAGATCCCGATCTCCGGGTTCAGCGCCGCGCCGCCGGAGACGAACGCCTTCAACCGCCCGCCGAAACGGCCGCGCACCTTGTCGCGCACCAGTTTTTCCAGCATGCGGTCGGCAAGCCATTCCAGCATGTTCAAGCGTTCGCCGTTATAGCGCTTGGTGCCGAGTTCGATCGTTTTGGCGAACAGGAATTGCTTGAGCGGCTTTTCGCGCTTCAGCCCTTGGGTGATGCGCGCATGCAGGCTTTCGTAAAGCCGCGGCACGGCGGTCATGATCGTGGGCCGTACTTCGACCATGTTGGAGCCGAGCTTGTCGATCCCTTCGGCGAAATAGACGGTGGCGCCGATACCGACCATGAAGCCCATGCACACCGTGTGCTCGTAGGAATGCGACAGCGGCAGGAACGAGAGATACGTCTCCTCGCCGGGATGAAGGGCGGTGAAGATCTCCCACGCCCCGTCGCAATTGCGCAGGATCGCGCCGTGATGAAGCATCACGCCTTTGGGCTTGCCGCCGGTGCCCGAGGTGTGGATGACGCAGGCGATATCGTCGCGCAGCAAACCGCCATTCGCGGTGTCGGTCGGATCGGGCGCATCCTTGCCCAGCGCCAGCGCGTCGTCCCAAGACAGAATTTCGATGCCCATATCCTGCGCGTAGGCGGGCTTCTCGATCGCGATGGCGAAGCGGCAGCCCGGCGATTGGCGCGCGGCGGCGACGGCCTTCTCGGCCAAGGCTTGGGTCGAGACGATCACGCCCTTGGCGTGGACGTTCGACAGGATGAATAAATGGTCCTCGACCGTGTTGGTCGTGTAGGTTGGCACGCTGATCGCGCCCGCCGCCATGATGGCAAGATCGGCGATCACCCATTCGGGCCGGTTTTCGGCGATCAGCCCGACGCGGTCGCCGCGCCCGATACCCAGCTTCACCAGCGCGGCCGCCAGCGCGCGGACTTGTCTTTCGGTCTGCGTCCAGGTCAGCGCCTTCCACTCGCCGTCCTTTTTGGCCAGCAGAAAGGGCCGGTCAGCGCGCTTCTTCGCCTGGTCCAAAAAGGCCCTGAGCAGACTGGGGCATTTGTCGAAATCGGTGGGGGGTGCTGACATTCGGGGGGTTCCTCGGCTGCCGGGTCTTTTCCCGCAGGTGCGACCGGCTTATATCCATGAAATAGCTTATCGGCCCGATTTCAGGAACCCCATCCATGACCGCTTCCGCCGCCGCCAAAACCTCGTTGCCCGAATGGGATTTGCGCGACCTGTTTCCGGGTCGCGATTCGCCCGAACTGGCCGCGGCACTGACGAAGGCGGAGAAGGATGCCGAGGCGTTCCAGGCGCGTTACGAAGGAAAATTGTCGGGTTTGACCGGTGCGGCCCTGGGCAAGGCGATCGCCGAGTACGAAGCGCTGGAGGAATCGCTGTCGCGGATCACGTCGTTTGCGGATCTGACCTATGCGGGCAACCAGGCGGATTCCGCGATCGCGAAATTCTACCAGACGGTTCAGGAGCGGGTGAACGGCATCTCCAGCCGCACGCTGTTCTTCACGTTGGAGCTCAACCGGCTGGACGAAGCCGATATCGCCGCCAAGCTGAAGGCGCCGGAACTGGCGCGCTACGCGCCGTGGCTGCGCGATTTGCGCGCCTTCCGCCCGCACCAGCTGGGCGACGAGATGGAAAAGCTGCTGCACGAGAAATACGTCGCCGGCCGGGCGGCGTGGACGCGGCTGTTCGACGAAACGATGGCCGGTTTGCGCTTCGACGTGGACGGCAAAACGCTGACCTCGGCCGAAGCGTTCCATCTTCTGTCCGACCGCGACGGCAAGGTGCGCAAAGCCGCCGCCAAGGCCGTGGGCAAAACGCTGGGCGACAATGGCCGCCTGTTCGCGCTGATCACCAACACGCTGGCGAAGGACAAGGAGATCGAGGACAAGTGGCGCCATTACGCCGCGCCGATCTCCTCGCGCAATCTCGCCAACCGCGTGGAGGACGAAGTCGTCGACGCGCTGGTCGGCGCCGTGCGTCAATCCTATCCCCGGCTGTCGCATCGCTATTACGCGCTGAAGGCGAAATGGTTCGGCGTCGACAAGCTGGACTACTGGGATCGCAACGCGCCTTTGCCCAGCGCGGATGAACGCGAGTTCGATTGGAACGCCGCGCGCGACACGGTGCTCACGGCTTACGCCGCGTTCAGCCCCGACATGGCGAAGGTCGGCCAGCGCTTCTTCGACAATGCCTGGATCGACGCGGGCGTGCGGCCGGGCAAGGCGCCGGGCGCCTTTGCGCATCCGACCGTGCCGTCGGCGCACCCCTATTTGCTGGTCAATTTCCAGGGCAAGACGCGCGACGTGATGACGCTCGCGCACGAGCTGGGCCACGGCGTGCACCAAGTGCTGGCGGCCGGGCAGGGGCATTTGCTGGCCGACACGCCGTTGACGCTGGCCGAGACCGCGTCGGTATTCGGCGAGATGCTGACCTTCCGCAAGCTGCTCGACGACGCCAAGGACCCCAAGCGCCGCAAATCGATGCTGGCGGGTAAGGTCGAAGACATGCTGAACACGGTCGTGCGCCAGATCGCGTTTTGCGAGTTCGAGCGTCGCTTGCACGCCGAACGCCGCCAAGGCGAATTGGAGCCGCAGCGCATCGGCGAGATTTGGATGGAAGTGCAGGTCGAAAGCCTGGGGCCCGCGTTCCGCTACGATCCCGAATATGCGTGGTACTGGACCTATATCCCGCACTTCGTGCACACGCCGTTCTACGTCTACGCCTATGCGTTCGGCGATTGCTTGGTGAATTCGCTCTACGCCCTCTACGCCAAAACGCCCGCCGGCTTCGCCGAGAAATATCTCGACATGCTGCGCGCGGGCGGCACCAAGCGGCATAAGGAATTGCTCGCCCCGTTCGGATTGAACGCCGCCGATCCGGCGTTCTGGCGCCAGGGCTTGTCGCTCGTCGAAGGTTTCATCGACGAACTCGAAACGCTTCCGTAACCGGATGGCGGAACAAAACTCCCTCGGCGGGCGCCTTGCGCGCTACGCGCGCGTGGGCTCGGCGATGGGCGGCCTTGCGGTTCGCTTGGGCGCCGAGCGCGTGTTGGGCGTGGAGATGGATCGCGCCAAGCACGCGTCCGAATTGCGCGCGGCCTTGGGCGGCTTGAAGGGCCCGTTGATGAAAGTGGCGCAGTTGATCGCCACCGTGCCCGACGCATTGCCCGACGAATACGTGCAGGAGCTGTTGCAGCTTCAATCCGACGCGCCGGCGATGGGCTGGCCCTTCGTCAAACGCCGCATGGCGGCGGAGCTGGGTGCGGATTGGCAGGCGAAGTTCCGCGACTTCCCGCGCGAGGCCACGGCCGCCGCGTCGCTGGGCCAAGTCCACCGCGCGACCTTGCTCGACGGGCGAATCGTCGCGTGCAAGCTGCAATATCCCGATATGGCTTCGGCGGTCGAAGCGGATTTGAAGCAGCTCAAACTCGCCTTCGGCGTCTATGAGCGTTACGACCGCGCGATCCGCACCGAACAGATCTTCGCCGAGATTTCGGCGCGGCTGCGCGAGGAACTCGATTACGGCCGCGAGGCGGCGCATATGCGCCTCTACGCGCATATCTTGCAGGGCGAAGATCTCGTCCATGTGCCCGAACCGGTCGCGGAATTGTCGACCGGGCGCTTGCTGACAATGACCTGGCTCGACGGCGCCAAGCTGCTGACGGTCACGGCGCGCGACGCCGATTTCCGCAACAAGGTCGCGCGCGCGATGTTCCGCGCGTGGTACGTGCCGTTCTACGAAAGCGGCGTGATCCACGGCGACCCGCATCTGGGCAATTACGCCGTGCGCGACGACGGCACGGTCAATCTGCTCGATTTCGGCTGCATCCGGATTTTCCCGGCGAAATTCGTCGGCGCCGTCATCGATCTCTACCGCGCGATCCGCGACGGCGACGAGGCGCTCGCCGTAGCGGCCTATGAAAGCTGGGGCTTCACGAATCTCAATAAGGAGATGATCGAGTGCCTCAGCAATTGGGCGCGCTTCGTCTATGCGCCCATTCTGGAAGATCGCGCCAAGCAGGTCGCCGAGACAAACGCCGCCGTCTATGGCCGCGAAGTGGCGGAGAAGGTGCATAAGCGGCTGCGCGAATTGGGCGGTGTGGCCCCGCCGCGCGAATTCGTGCTGATGGATCGCGCGGCCATCGGCCTCGGTTCGGTCTTCATGCATTTGAAGGCCGAGATCAATTGGTACCGGGAGTTCCATGGCCTGATCGACGGCTTCTCGGTCGACGCGCTCGCCAAGCGCCAAGCGGCGGCGCTCAAACACGCCAAAGTCCCCAAGGCGGTGGGGTAAAGCTTGACGCCGCCGCGTGCGGCGCGCTTCACTCCGGGCCAATTTGACACCCGTCCGGAGGAAGCCCCATCGTGACCACGACGACAAAACTCGGCCGCCGCGCCGTCCTCGCCGGCTCGGCCGCCGGTGCCGCCCTTCTCGCGGCACCCGCCATCGTGCGCGCGCAAGCGCCCGCGATCCGCATCGGCATGCTGCTGCCGCGCTCGGGCTTCTTCGCCCAGGCCGGGCAAAGCTGCCATCGTGGCGCGCTGGCCGCCCCGCGCGTGCTGTCCGATCTCGGCTATCGCGTCGAGCTCGTGCATATCGACACCGAGTCGAACGCCGATATCGCCCGCACCCAGGCCGAACGCGCGATCAACGACGGCGTGCATTGCCTCGTCGGCGCGTTCGATTCCGGCCATACGCTCGCCGTCGCCCAGGTCGCCGAACAGCGCCAAGTGCCGCTGGTGATCAACATCGCCGCCGCTCCGCCGATCACCGAGCAGGGCTACAAATTCCTGGTGCGCAACTTCCAGACCGGGCCGCAGCTCGTGACCAACGGTCTGCGCCTGATCGGCGAAACGATCGCGGCGACGAAGATTTCGCCCAAGACGGCCGTGTTCCTGCACGCCAACGACACGTTCGGCCAAGCCCAGCGCGGTGCCATGGATGCGCTGTTCCCGCGCGCCAATCTGCCCTTCACGCTGGCCGAAAGCATCGCCTACGATCCGCGCGCGCAGGATCTGTCGGTGGAAGTCACGCGCCTGCGCGCGTTGCGCCCCGATCTCGTGCTCGTCGTCACCCGCGCGTCGGACGCGGTGAAGCTGGTGCGCGACATGGTGCGCCAGCGTTTCGAGCCGATGGGCATCGTCTCGCCCGGCTCGCCCGGCATGTACGACGAGGAATTTTACCAGGCGCTCGGGCCGCTGGCCGATTTCCACATCTCCAACCTGCCCTGGGTCAATCCGCGCTCGGCGATGACCAAGGCGCTGGAAACGGCGTTCACCGCCGTGAACCCGAACAACCGCTTCGCGGCCGACGCGTTCAACGCCGGTTTCACCTTCGAAGCGATCCTGATCGCGGCCGACGCGTTCAAGCGCGCCGGCACGACCAATGGCCCGCAATTGATGGCGGCGATCAAGGCGACCGACATCGCCGAACACGTGATGATCGGCGGCCCGATCAAGTTCGACGAGAAGGGCCAGAACTCGAATATCGGCTCGGCCGCGGTGCAGAACCGCAACCGCACGCCGACCGTGGTGCTGCCGGCCGATTCCTCGGCCGCCGCCCCGGTTCTGCCGATGCCGGGCTGGCAGGGGCGCACGTAAGCGCCCTTTCCAAGCTCGGCCGGTTTCTGTAAGGAAAAGTCCCCTTCGCCCCGCCGGGCGGAGGGGATTTTCTTTGATCCGAGCCACCCGCAAGATGCCGCTCGATTTCTACGTCAACGTCGCCCTGCAGGGCGTTTTGACCGGCCTGGTCTACGGGCTGATGGCGCTCGGCCTGTCGGTGATTTTCGGCGTCGTGCGGCTGGTTAATTTCGCGCATGGCGAATTCGCGGTCGTGGCGATGTATCTCGCCTTCGTGTTCTTCGCCTGGGCGGGCGTGGATCCCATGCTCTCGATGCTGCCCATCGCCGCAGGGTTCTTCGGCATCGGCTATCTCCTCCAGCGCCACGCGATCGACCCGTTCGTCGGGCGGCCGGAACACGAGCAATTCATCCTGCTGGTCGGCCTCGCCATCGTCATGGTCAACGGCTTGCTGATGATCTTCGGCCCCGATCTGCGCCACGCGAATCTGTCCTACGCCTTCGATTCCTACGAAATCGGCACGCTGCTGATCGACAAGGTGCGCGTCTATGCGGCCGCCGCGTCGCTGATCGTGTCGGCGCTGCTGTTCGCGTTCTTCCGCTTCGCGCGCACCGGCATGGCGATCCGCGCTTGCGCCGACAACCTGACCGGGGCCGCCGTCGTCGGGCTCGACGTCAAGCATCTCTACGCGCTGACCTTCGGCATCGGCATGGCCTGTGTGGGCGCGGCGGGCGCGCTGATGGTCGTGCTGGCCGATGCCACGCCGATGTTGGCGCCCGCCTTCACATTGCTCGCCTTCACCATCGTCATCGTCGGCGGCATGGGTTCGATGGCGGGCGCCTTGGTCGCGGGCATTGTCATCGGCGTGTCGGAGGCGTTCGCGAGCTTCCTGCTCGCACCCTCGATGAAAAGCATGTTCTCGTTCGGGCTGCTGATCGCGGTTCTGCTGTTCCGCCCGCAGGGCCTGCTGGGGAAGCGCAAATGAAAGCGTTGTCCCGCATCTGGAACGCGACGAACCCGCGCGCACGCGCGGCTTTGGCGCTGTTCTTCGGCGCGCTGTTGATCGCCCCCTTGTTCGCCGATCGCTATTTGCTGTCGGTGCTGATCCTGATCTTCTATTTCGCGTTCGTCGGCCAAGCCTGGAACGTGATGATGGGCTTCGCGGGCCAGCTCTCGCTCGGCCACGCGCTCTATGTCGGCGTGGGCGCTTATGTCTCGGCCGCCTTGTGGGTGAAGTTCGGCATCGGCCCTTGGGCGGGAATGTTCGCCGCGATCGCCGCCTGTGTGGCGCTGGGCCTCGTCATCGGCGCGCTCGGCTTCCGCTTCGGCATCGAAGGCGTCTATTTCGCGATGCTGACCATCGCGATCGCCGAATTCGTGCGCATCGCCTTCGACCATATGGAGTGGACGGGCAAGGCCGGCGGCTTCTTCCTGCCCGTGCAGGCCGACGCGGCGGGCGAATGGTGGAATCTGCGCGGCGGGCCGCTGCTGTTCTATTATCTGGGCCTCGCTTTGATGGTGGGCGCCTTCGTTCTGTGCGCGGCGCTGCGCCGATCGCGCATCGGCCATCAATGGCTGGCGATCCGCGAGGACGAACAGGCCGCGCGCGCGCTCGGCATCGACGTATTCCGCGCCAAGCTGATCGCGGTCGCGATTTCCTCGGCGATGACCGGCATCGGCGGCGTGTTCTATGCTTTCTATTACAACAATCTGTTCCCGGCGCAGGTCTTTGATATCTCGCGTTCGATCGAATTGATCCTCGGCCCCATCGTCGGCGGGCTCGGCACGCTGTTCGGGCCGATTCTCGGCGCCTTCATCCTGACGCCGCTGGGCGAAGCGTTGATCGGCGCCACCGAACGCATGGGCGTGAACGTGCCGGGTGCCAAGGCCGTGTTCTACGGCGTGGCGCTGATGGCGATCATCTACGCCGCCCCATCGGGCGTGTGGCCATGGCTTAAGAAAAAGCTGAGGCTCGCATGACCCAGCCGATCCTGAGCGTCAAAGGCGTTACCCAGCGCTTCCGCGGCCTCGTCGCCGTGGACGACGTGTCGTTCGATGTCGCCAAGGGTCAGATCTACGCGGTGATCGGGCCGAACGGGGCGGGCAAGACGACGCTGTTCAATTTGATCGCCGGCGTCTACACGCCCGGTGCGGGCACGATCGCGTTCGAGGGTGCCCGCATCGACGGGCTGAAGCCCGAGCAGATCTGCGCCCGCGGGATCGCGCGCACCTTCCAGATCGTGCGGCCATTCCCCGGTTTGACGACGCTGGAGAATGCGACGATCGGCGCCTTGCTGCGCGATTCCGATCCGGACGCCGCCACCGAACACGCGGGCGAAATCCTGCGGCGCTTGGATCTGTGGGATAAGCGCGACGCGCGCGCGGGCGCCTTGACGCTGCCCGACCGCAAACGTTTGGAAGTCGCGCGTGCACTCGCGACGAAACCCAAATTGCTGCTGCTCGACGAAGTGATGGCCGGTTTGCGCCCGACCGAGACGGACCGCCTGGTCGCGATCTTCCGCGAGCTGGCGCGCGAAACCGGCGTGACGATCCTGCTGATCGAACATGTCATGCGCGCGGTGATGGCGCTCGCCGAACGCATCCTCGTGCTGCATCACGGCGCCAAGCTGGTCGAAGGGGCGCCCGCCGACATCGTGCGCGACCAGCGCGTGCTCGATTCCTATCTGGGCGCGGAGGCGTTGGGCTGATGCTGGCCGTCCGCGACCTCGACGTTTTCCATGGTGACGCGCAAGCGCTCGACGGCGTATCGCTGGACGTGGCGCAGGGCGGCATCGTGGCGATCGTCGGCGCCAACGGGGCGGGCAAGACATCGCTGATCCGCACCATCGCGGGCATGCATCGCCCGCGCAAAGGTTCGATCGAATTCAAAGGCGAGAATATCGCCGGCTGGCCCAGCCACCGCGTCTGCGATCTCGGGATCGGCCAGGTCGCCGAAGGCCGCCAGGTCTTCCCCACGCTTAGCGTGCGCGAGAATCTCGAGATGGGCGCCATGCTGCCGCGCGCCAAGGCGCGGCGCGCGCATAATCTCGAGCGCGGCCTGGCGATGTTCCCGAAGCTCAAGGAACGCTACGCTCAGGCGGCGGGCACGCTATCGGGCGGCGAACAGCAAATGCTGGCGATCGCGCGCTGCCTGATGGGCAATCCCGAGCTCGTGATGTTCGACGAGCCGTCGCTGGGCCTGTCGCCGACGGTAACGCAGGACGTACTGCGCGTCATCCGCGATCTCGCGGCCGATGGCCTCACTTGCGTGCTGGTCGAACAGAACGTCGCGGTGTCGCTGAAACTCGCGCACCATGCCTATGTACTGGAAAACGGCCGCATCGTGCTGTCGGGCACGGGCCAAGAATTGTTGGCCGACGACCGCGTGCGCAAAGCCTATCTCGGGCTTTAACGCGTCTCCAGTTCCGCCGGCATCGACCGGTCGAGCTTCGACAGGATGTATTGCCGCGCGATCACTGGCCCGTATTTGGCCGGGTTCGCATCCGACTTGCAGGTCGGCAGGCATTCGATCAGCGCGTCGTCATTGGGCCCTGAGAAGAAGACCAGCGACAGACGCCGCGTGGCGATCGCGCCGTCGCGCGGCGGATTGACCACGCGATGCAAGGTCGAGCGCCAGCGATCGTTGGTCCAGCGCGCGATCAAATCGCCGATATTGATCGTGAAGGCGCCCGGATGCGGCAACACGTCGATCCATTCGCCGTCGAGCTCGACCTGCAAGCCGCCGGGGGCGGAATCCTGGCGCAGGATGGTGAACCCGCCATAGTCGGAATGTGCGCCGTAGCGCAACTGGCCGGGTTCGGGCGGATTTTCCTGCTCGGGGTAGTAGGCGAGGCGCAAGACACCTTTGCGCTTGTCGATATAGGGCGCGAAGAAATCTTCGGGCAAATCGAGGGCGAGCGCCGAAAGCCGCATGAGATCGCCCGAGAGGTCGCGCACCGCGACGAAATACTCGCGCAACGCCGCCGCCAGTTCGGGCGGGTTGGCGGGGATCAGATTGCCGGTCGCCGCACTCGTCCCCGGCCGCAAATCCGGCGGTTCCATGTGCATTGCGTAGAAAACCAGCGCTTCGACCAGATCGGGCGGCCGGTCGTCGCCGCGCGTCAGCGCCACGCTTTCCACACCCGCTGGCACATAGCCGCGATTCTTGACCCGATCGGGCAGGGCGCTGCGCATTTTTTCGTCGAGCGTCAGGTCGAAGAAGCGATTGGCGAGTTCATAGGCGCGCGCGGTGACGCCCGCATCCACACCGTGGCCGACGATGGTGGCGAAGCCAAACCGCTCGAATGTATGCCCGAATTGGCGGGCGAGATCGCGCCGCGACGTGCCGTCGCCGCCGCGTAACGCGCTCATATCGATGACCGGGATCGCTGGCATGGGCGTTGCTGTTCCTCCGGGAAAGGCGAGGAAAGCGGCAGCAAGCCGTGTGCCATCGCCGCACGAAACGAAAGGAACGGGTGCGATGGCGTGGCGTATTTCCCGATTGGTCGGTGGATTGGTTGCGGCGGTAATCGCGGTGTCGGGCGCGCAGGCGCAAACACGCGATAAGGTCGTATTCGGCCTGTCCTGGCTGCCGCAGGCCGAGCATTGCGGCTTCTTCCAGGCCCAGGCGACGGGCATTTACGCCGCCGCCGGGCTCGACGTCGAACTCGTCCAAGGCGGGCCCGGCGTCAATGTCGCGCAGTTGGTTGCGGCGGGCCGTTATCATTACGCGATGGGTTCGGCGCTGACGACGCTCAACATGCGCGCCAATAATGTGCCGGGCGTCACCATCGCGTCGATGTTCCAGAAAAGCCCGCAGACTTTGGTGGCGCATCCCGATCAGGGAATCACGAAGCTCGAAGACCTCAAAACCCGGCGCGTCGCCGTCGCCAATTTCTCGCGCACGACGTTCTGGGCATGGCTGAAAGCGGCCTACGGCTTCGACGACACGCAATTGCGCCCGTACGTCTACAACCCGGCGACTTTCGTCGCGGACCCAAGCTCGGTGCAGCAAGGCTTCATCACCGAAGACGCGTTCTTCCTGGGCCAGGCTTTGGGTAAGCCGCCGGTCACGCTGCTGCTCGCCGATTACGGCTACCCCGATTACCAGACGACGATTTTCGGTGTCGAATCGGAAATCGCCGCGCGCCCGCAAGTGGCGCAGCGTTTCGTCGACGCGACGATCAAAGGCTACGCGAGCTGCATGACCGGCGATCCCAAGCCCGCCTTCGAAGCGATCAAGGCCGCGATGGCCGAACAATCGCTGGAGCTGTCCGCGTTCAAAGTCGCGCAGATGAAGAAATACGAACTCGTCACCGGCGGCGATGCGGCGACGCTCGGCATCGGGGCGATGACCGACGAACGCTGGAAGCGCATCTTCGATGTGATGTCCGAGGCGGGCGTCTACGCCAAGGATTTGAATTGGCGCGCGGCGTACCGCCTCGATTTCGTCAACAAGAAGGTCGCGCAGTAACCTTTAGACCATCGGCCATTACACCATTGGCAGGGCGCCCTCGGGCGAATCCAGCAGGATCTCGGCGAGGGTGGAGAGCGCGCGTTCCAGGTCCGCGTCGTGATCGGGCTGGGTCAGTGCGATGCGCACGGCATGCGGCACGGGCGCGCGGCCCACGGCGAAGGCGTTGGCGGGGGCGACACCCACGCCGCGCCGCCGCGCGGTTTCGGTGAATTCCTCGCGCCGCCATGGCTCGGGCATTTTCAGCCAGATATGGAAGGCGCGCGGATGGCTGCGGAATTCGCAGCCCTTCAATATCTGCGCCGCGAGCTTTTGGCGCCGCTCGGCGAGCTCGGATTGATAGGCTGCCGCTTTGTCGGCATCGCCCGAGCGGATCAGGCGCGTGGCGATTTCCGCAATCATCGGCGTGGTCATGAACGTGGCCGCGCGGATCGCCGCCGTCGCGCGCTGGATGATCGCGTCGGAGCCGTGGAGATAGCCCAGGCGCAAACCCGGTGCGACCGTCTTCGACAGGCTGGTCAGGAACACCGTGATGTCGGGCGCCAATACGGCCAGCGGCGTCGACGCTGGATCGAAGCTGCCATAGATGTCGTCTTCGATGATCGTCACGCCATGGCGGCGGCAGATCTCGATGATCGCTTTGCGCCGCTCCAGCGGCATGATCGTCGTGGTCGGGTTTTGGAAGGTCGGCAGCGCATAGAGCGCTTTGGGCGCATGCTGGCGGCACGCGGCTTCCAGCGCGTCGGGCAATAGCCCGTCATCGTCCATCTCGATGCCGATGGGGCGCACGCCCAAAAGATTGGCGATCGATTTGATGCCGTAGAAGGTCAACGCCTCGACCAGCACCACGTCGCCGGGGCGGCACAAGGCGGCGATCGCCAGCATCATCGCGTTTTGGGCGCCCGAGGTGACGGCGACGCGGGCGGGATCGGCATTCACCCCGCGCCGGCGCAGCCATTCGGCCCCGGCTTCGCGATGCGCCGGCAGGCCCTGATTGGACGTGTAGCCGAGCAGCGGTTGAATATCGCTTTGCGCGATGTCAGCCAAATGCTTTGCCACCATCGCGGCGGCGGGGCCCGAAGCACTGGGCAGGTTGCGCGACAGATCGACGTAATCGTCCGTCGTCGGCGGCGTGGGCATCAAGGGCGGCGGCGCATCGCCCAAGCGGTCGCGAATATAAGTGCCGCGCCCGACTTCGCCCGCGATCAGGCCGCGCCGTTCGGCCTCGGCATAGGCGCGGGTGATCGTGCCGACAGTCAAATGCAGCTTCCACGCGAGATCGCGATGGGTGGGCAGGCGATCGCCCGGTTTCAGCCGCCCCGCCGAGATATCGGCGGCGAGGGAATCGGCGATCGCGATGTAACGCGGGCCGGGGCGGGTTTCGATCTCGGGCTGCCAAGTTGTCATAGAGACAATGTAATTATTGACCCCGTATTGTGTCAATGAGATCGTGACAAAGCGAGACATTCATTCGGGATGTTTTGCGGACAAATGGAGGATTGCATGGATACAATAGCCCGGACCGGCCCGCTCGAGCAGATCGCTCGCGCGACCGTTTTCGCGACGTTGGAAGCCATGCGCGCGGTCGACCGCGTCCTTCTGCTCGCGGTCGAAACCCTGCTGAACTGGCAGGCCCGTGCGCGCATGCGCACCCAGATGGCCGAACTTTCGGAGCATCTGCGAAAAGACATGGGGCTGACGGTCGGCGACGTCATTCGCGAGTCCGACAAACCTTTCTGGATGAACTGAGCCGGGCGAGGGCCATGTCGACGTATTTGGCCCTCGTTCCCATTCTGGTGTTCGCGTTGGCGGCGTGGCGCGGGGTGAACTTCCTTGCGCCCGCCGCTTGCGCGGGCGCGCTTGCCGCGTTGCTGCTGGCGGGATTTCCCGCCGGCATTTTGCCGCGCGCCTTCTGGATCGCCGCCCCCATGGCGGCCGTATTGTTCGCGGGCGTGTTGCTGCGCGAGGTCGCGAACCCGCGCGTCGCGCCGGCGGCACCGCGCGATGCGGCGCAGGCCCATCGCCGCCTGTTCGTCGCGTGTTTTCTGTTGGGCCCGTTCTTCGAATGCGCGGTCGGTTTCGGCATCGGCGCGATGTTCGCGCTGCCGTTCATCTTCGCCGCGCACCGCGAAGGGGCGAACGCCGCCGCCTTGGCGATGCTGACCCAATGCCTGGTGCCGTGGGGCGCCATGGCGATGGGGCCGATGGGCAGTGCCGACATTGCAAGCGTGAACGCCATCGCGGTGGGTCAGGCCTCGGCCGCCGCCGTCGCGTGGATGCTGCCACCGTTCCTGATCTGCTTCTGGTGGCTGACGCGCGACCTCGGCGTTTCATGGTTTCAGCGCCTTGCGGATGTCGCGTGGCTCGCGGCGCTGTGGCTGGTGCTCGATCTGATTTCCCCTTACGCGACACCCGATGCGGCGGGAATCGCGGCGTGCGCCATCGTCGCCGCGGCGCGTCTCGTTTGGGACGAACGGCCCACGCCCGCGCAAGCCTTTGCCGTGCTCGCCCGGCAATGGCCCTATGTCGCGCTGACGCTGGCGCTGGCGGGATCGCGGCTGTTGCCCGAAGTCGGTGCGATCACCAAAGCGGTCGCATTGCCGACCGCCTCGAACCTTCCCGCCTTCGCGCCGTTCCATCACGCGAGTTTTTGGCTGTTGGCGCTTGCGCTGCTGGCATCGCGCGGCAAAGCCGTGCCCATCGCGGCCGCGTGGTCGCAAAGCAAGCGCGCGATCTTCGCCGGCGCCGCGTTCATTTTGTTCGGCGAAGCGCTGGCGCAAGGCGGTTTCGCGGCGGCACTGGTCGATGCCTATACGCGGATCGCCGGCAATGTCGCGATCGCCGTGGTGCCGATCCTCGGGGCCTTGGGCGGCATGGCGACAGGCTCGGCGCTGGCGGCAAGTGCGGTCAATCTGCCGCTGACCTTGCCGTTGATGGGCGCCGACCCGCTGCCCGCGATCGGCGCGCACGTGGCCGTTGCCGCCGCCTTCACCGCGTTCTCGCCCGCGCGCGTGACGCTCGCGGCCGGGCTTTCCGGTCTCGCGGGCGATGCGGGCGCCGTCTATCGCGAATTGCGCCCGCTGGTCGCGATGCTTTGCCTTGCCGCCGCCGCCTTGTTCGTGTGGGGAGTCTGATCGCCATGTATGTGCCCGCCGCCTTCGCCGGAACCGACGCGCAAGCGCGCGAAATGATCGACGCCTATCCCTTCGCGACCGTGGTCGGAAACGGAGCGGGCGGTATGGTCGCAGCACATCTGCCGCTGTTGCGCGACGGCGAAACGCTGATCGGCCATTTGGCGGGGCCGAATCCGCTGACCGGTCTGCTGTTCGATGCGGCGAAGACCGGCACGGAAGTGCTGGCGATTTTCCACGCCCCCCATTTCTACGTCTCGCCGACTTGGTATCAGGCGAAAAGCGGCACGGTGCCGACCTGGAACTACGGTGCCGTGCATGTCTATGGCGTGCCGCGCCCGACCGACGACAAAGCCAAGCTGCACGATCTCGTCTCGCGCCTCGCCGCGCGCTACGAGAAAGGCGAATGGCGCTTCGAAGACCAGCCCGCGATCTTCGTCGACAAGATGCTGGGCGGGATCGCGGGATTCGAAATCCCGATGACCCGCGTCGAAACCAAACTCAAATTGTCGCAGAATCGCGCGCGTGCGGATCGCGACGGCGTGCTCGCCGCGATCGACGGCGAGAATGCGGAATTCATGCGCCGCTACGGACTTCCGGAGAAGCAAGGATGAAAGTCGAAACGGTCACGCTCGAAGGCAAATATGTGCGCCTCGTTCCTTTGGACATGGCGCATGCGGAGGGCATCGCCGCAATCGTCGACGCGTCGCTGACGCAGTATTTCCCCAAGCCGTTCCGCTCCATCGACGATGTGCGCGCGATGATCGCCGACGCGTTGAAGATGCGCAATGCGGGCAGCGCCTTGCCGTTCACGACGATCGATGTCGCGACGGGGCGTATCGCCGGCGGCTCGCGCTTCGCCAATATCCGCACCCACGACAAGGTAGCGGAAATCGGCTTCACCTATGTCGGGCGCGATTTCCAGCGCTCGCCCGTGAACACCGAAGCCAAGATCCTGATGCTGCGCCATGCGTTCGAAACGTGGAAGGCGAATCGCGTCGAGTTCAAGACCGATTCGCTGAACGTTCAGTCGCGCACGGCGCTCGCACGTCTGGGTGCAGTCGAGGAGGGTACCTTCCGTAATCACATGCTGATGGAAGGTGGGCGCCTGCGCCATTCGGTGTGGTTCTCGATCATTCCCGACGAATGGCCCGCGATCCGCGCGCGCCTGGAATCGCGTCTGGCGCAAGGAGGATTCAAGCCATGAGCGAACTCGAATTGCCAATCTATCAGGTCGACGCTTTCGCCGACCGTCTGTTCGCCGGCAATCCGGCGGCGGTCGTGCCGTTGAAAGCCTGGCTGCCGGACGCGACGATGCAAACCATCGCGGCGGAGAACAATCTTTCCGAAACCGCGTTCTTCGTGCCCGAGGGGCCGGATTTCGGCTTGCGCTGGTTCACGCCCACATGGGAAGTGCCGTTGTGCGGGCACGCCACACTCGCCTCCGCCTTCGTCATCGCGACGATTTTGGAGAAGGGGCGCAGCGCCATGCGCTTCAACACCAAGTCGGGCGTGTTGCAGGTGACCAAGGCGGGCGACACCTTCACGCTCGATTTTCCCGCCCGCGATATCGTCGACGATGTCGCGGCGGATTACGACGCGGTGGCCGATGCGCTCGGCGCCAAGCCCGTTTGGCTCAAGCGTTCGGCCTATCGCTATCTCGCCTTGTTCGAAACGGCCGAACAGGTCGAGAAGCTCAAACCCGATTTCGGCAAGCTCAAAGCCACGCCCAAAGGCTGCGCGATGGTCACGGCACCGGGCACGGATTGCGATTTCGTGTCGCGTTATTTCGCGCCCTTCGCCGGGATCGACGAAGACCCGGTGACCGGCTCGGCGCATTCGACGTTGATCCCCTATTGGGCGCAGCGTCTGGGCAAGAAGAAGCTGCATGCCCGCCAAGTCTCCGCGCGCGGCGGCACGTTGTGGTGCGAGGACGCGGGCGAGCGCGTCTATATGGCGGGGACGGCCAAGCTGTTCCTGTCGGGCACGATCCGGGTGCCGCAATGAAGCGGGTTCGCGACGACGGTTACGCGATCGACGACGATCGCGCGCGGCTCGATCTGCCGCGCGTCCATCGCTGGATCGGCGAAGAAGGCTATTGGGCGCGCGGCATTCCGTTCGAGCTGTTCAAGCGCAGCGTCGATGGGGCGCGACCCTTCGGCATCTACGCGCTCGATGGCGCACAGGTCGGTTTCGCGCGGGTCATTTCCGACGGTGCGACGTTCGGCTATATCGGGGACGTGTTCGTCGATCCCGCCCATCGCGGCAAAGCCCTATCGAAATTCCTGATGGCCGCGATCATGGAACATCCCGAATTGCAGGGCTTCCGGCGCTGGATGCTGGTGACCGCCGACGCGCACGGGCTTTACAAGCAATTCGGCTTCGAAGCGCTGACGAATCCCGAGCGCGTGATGGAACGCCGCCATCCCGATCCCTACGGCCTCGGCGGTAAGGGCGCATGAACGATCCGCTGCTGTGGGCGCTGATCGGCTTCGCGCTGGTCTCCAGCACGACGCCCGGTCCCAACAACGCGATGCTGACCGCGTCGGGCGCCAATTTCGGCTTCCACCGCTCGCTGCCGCATATGGCCGGTATTACCCTCGGCTTTCCGGCGATGATCCTGGCGATCGGACTGGGGCTTGGGACGGTGTTCCAAGCCCTGCCGTGGCTGCATGTGGCGCTCAAATACGTTGGCGCGGCTTATTTGCTGTTCCTCGCTTGGAAGATCGCCGGTGCCGGCCGCGCGCAGGCGGCCGCGGCAGCCGTGCCGATGACCATGCTGCAAGCCGCGTTGTTCCAATGGATCAATCCGAAAGGCTGGATCATGGCGGTGGGGGCGCTCGCGACCTACACCGACCCGGCGGGCGACGCGTTGAACGAGGCGTTGCGCGTCGCGGCCATTTTCTTCGGGGCGTCGATTCTATCGAATGCGACATGGTGCGGCTTCGGCGTGGCGATCGGCCGGTTGTTGAAAACCGAACGGGCCTTGCGCCTGTTCAATTGGGCCATGGCGGCGGCCCTGGCGGCGTCGGTCATCCCCGTCTTTCTGGTCTAGCAAGTTCCGGGTGGAGGTCGGCCGCGCACGGGCCTAGATTTCCCGCCATGGAAGATTACGCGCGCATCGAAAAAGCCCTCGCCTTTTTGGAGGCGAGCCTCGACGACCGGCCGGAGCTGGATGCGGTCGCCGCCCATGTCGGCCTGTCGCCGTTCCATTTCCAGCGCCTGTTCACACGCTGGGTTGGCGTTAGCCCGAAAAAATTCCAGGAATATCTCGGCCTCGACCGCGCCAAGGCGTGCCTTGCGCAAGCGGGTTCCGTGCTCGATGCGGCCTATGAGGCGGGCTTGTCCGGTCCCGGCCGTCTGCACGATTTGTTCGTGACGCACGAGGCGGTGACGCCCGGCGAATTCAAGCGCGGCGGCGAAGGTTTGGCGATCGCTTGGGGCTGGGCGGAATCGCCGTTCGGTCCCGTGCTGGCGATGACCACGCCGCGCGGGATTTGCGGTTTGGCTTTCGCGATGGGCGAGGGCGAGCAGGCCAAGCACGACGCGTTCGAGGATATGCGCCGACGTTTTCCCGGCGCTTCGCTGCACGAGGACCCGGCGCAGGTGCGCGATCTCGCCGCACGGATTTTCGACGCGAAGGCGGACAAGGGCGAACTCAAGCTGCTGCTCTGCGGCTCGCCCTTTCAGGTCCAGGTATGGAAGGCGTTGCTCGCGATTCCGCCGGGCGCGCTGGTCGCTTATGACGACATCGCCGCGAAGATCGGCAAGCCGACCGCCAGCCGCGCCGTGGGCTCGGCCGTCGGCGCCAACCCGATCTCGTTTCTGGTGCCGTGCCATCGCGTGATCCGCAAGTCCGGCGCCATCAGCCATTACCATTGGGGCCGGCCGCGCAAGCTCGCGATGATCGGCTGGGAAGCGGCGCGCGCCGAGGGCGCAAAACCGATGGCGGGGGCGGCGTAACGCGCTATTCTCGCCGCCTCAGTTGCGGGAGGCGACGGCATGGCGGCGAAGAAACACAAGATCGCGGTGATCGCGGGCGACGGGATCGGTACCGAAGTGATCCCCGAAGGCCTGCGCGTGTTGGATGCCGCGGCCGCGCGTTACGGTATCGAGCTTTCCTATACGCATTTCGATTGGAGCTGCGAGGTCTACGCCAAGACCGGCAAGATGATGCCGGATGACGGCCTGGATCAACTGCGCCCGTTCGATGCGGTGTTTCTCGGCGCGGTCGGCTTCCCCGGCGTGCCCGATCACGTGTCGTTGTGGGGCTTGCTGATCCCGATCCGGCGCGGCTTCAACCTTTACGCCAATGTCCGGCCCATCCGCTTGCTTGCCGGCACGCAAAGCCCGCTCGTCGGGCGCACGGCAAAGGACATCGACTTCGTCGTGGTGCGCGAAAACACCGAAGGCGAGTATTCGGAGATCGGCGGCCGCTCGGGCAAGGGCACGGCCGACGAGATCTGCATTCAGGAGGCGGTGTTCACGCGCAAGGGCGTCGACCGCATTCTGAAATACGCGTTCGATATGGCGGCCAAGCGCCGCAAACACGTGACGTCGGCGACGAAGTCCAACGGCATCGTCCATACGATGCCGTTCTGGGACGAGCGTTTCGCCGAAATGGCCAAACGCTATCCGGGCGTGAAGACCGACCAATACCATATCGATATCCTCACCTCGCATTTCGTGCGGCACCCGGACTGGTTCGACGTGGTCGTCGCCTCGAATCTGTTCGGCGACATCCTGTCGGACCTCGGGCCCGCGATCGCGTCCGGTATCGGCGTCGCGCCATCGGCGAATATCAATCCCGAACGCGAATTCCCGTCGCTGTTCGAGCCGGTGCATGGCTCTGCGCCCGATATCGCGGGCAAGGGGATCGCCAATCCGGTGGGCACGATCTGGTCGGCGGCGATGATGCTCGATCATCTGGGCCACGAGGACGCCGCGCGCGCGATCGAAAAGGCGATCGACGAGGCCTTGGGCGGCGGCTGCCGCACGCCCGATCTGGGCGGCAAGGCGACGACGGTCGATCTGGGCAAGGCGATCGCGGGGGCGGTGAAGTGAGTTCGATGCCGCCGCGTATGGATTATTATTTCGACGAGCTGACGCTCGGCCAGCGTTTCGAAAGCGCGGGCTATCGCTTCACCGAAGCGGCGATCATCGACTTCGCCTTCCAGTTCGATCCGCAGCCCTTCCATATCGACATCGACGCGGCCAAGGAATCGCATTTCGGCGGCTTGATCGCCTCGGGCTTCCACACGCTGAATATCGCGTTCCGCATGCTCTATCAGACCGGCTTCATGCGCGGCGCGTCGCTGGGCGGACCGGGCATGGACGAGTTGCGCTGGCTGAAGCCCGTGCGCCCCGGCGACACGATCCGCGCGGTCGCCGAAGTGATCGAGTTGCGGCCGTCGCAGTCGAAGCCCGATCGCGGTGTGGCCAAGTTCCGCTTGGCCGCCCTCAATCAGGCGAACGAGGAAGTGATGACCGCGATCATGATGGTCATCATGAAGCGGGTGCGGGCATGAGCTTCACGCTGCGCGACGCGAAGCCGGGCGACGAAGCCACGATCGTTGCGTTGATCGAAGCGCTCGCCGATTACGAAAAGCTGCGCGACCATTGCGCGGCGACGCCGGCGGCGATGCGCGACGCGCTGTTCGGCACCGAGCCTTCCTGCGAATGCGTGCTGGCCGTGCTCGACAGCGGCCGCGTCGCCGGCTTCGCGCTGTTCCACAAAACCTTCTCCACGTTCCTGGCGAAGCCGGGTTTGTGGCTCGAAGATCTCTTCGTCTATCCCGATTTGCGGGGTGTGGGCATCGGCAAGGCGCTGATCGCGCATGGCGCCAAGCTTTGTGCCGCGCGCGGCTATGGCCGCTACGAATGGTCGGTGCTCGACTGGAATGCGCCGTCGATTGCGTTCTACGAATCGCTCGGCGCCCGGCGCAAGGATGGCTGGTTCACCATGCGGATGGACGGCGAGAAACTCGCCGCCCTTGCGCGCACGGCCTAAGCCGCACGCACTTCGCGCAGGAAGCGGTCGACCTGGTCGCGCAGGCGGGCGGATTCCCGGCCGAGCTGCCCGGCGGAATCCAGCATCTCGCTCGCCGACGTGCCGGTTTGGCGCGCGGCGTCGGTCACCGTCACGATATTCGACGAGACTTCCGCCGTGCCCGCCGACGCCTGCTGCACGTTGCGCGCGATCTCGGCCGTCGAGGCCGATTGCTCCTCCACCGCCGCGGCGATCGAGCCCGCGATCTGGTCGATGCGCTGGATCGTGTCGCCGATGGAGCGGATGGCGGCGACGGCGCCGCCGGTCGCGTTCTGAATCGCGGTGATCTGGCCGCCGATATCTTCGGTCGCTTTGGCCGTTTGCGTCGCGAGGCTTTTGACCTCCGACGCCACGACCGCGAAGCCTTTGCCGGCGTCGCCCGCGCGCGCCGCTTCGATCGTGGCGTTGAGCGCCAGCAAATTGGTCTGGCTCGCGATCTCGCTGATCAGTTGCACGACCTCGCCGATCTTGGCCGCGGCGGCGCTCAAGGCTTCGACTTGATGATCCGTGGCCTTGGCCTGATTGACCGCGTCGCGCGCGATGGACGCCGATTCCGAAACCTGGCGCGAGATCTCGCCGATCGATGCGGAGAGTTCCTCGGCCGCCGAGGCGACGGTTTGGATATTGACCGCCGCTTGTTCGGAAGCGGCGGCCACCGCCGAGGATTGGCGCGTCGTCTCCTCGGCCGAACCGCCGAGCTGTTTGGCCGTGCTTTCGAGCTGGGCGGCCGCGCTCGCCACGATTTCGACCGCGCCCTTCACATTGGTCTCGAAATCGTCGGCGAGCTGGACCTGCTTCGTCACCACGTTCCAGCTCAGCATCGGACCGATATAATTTCCCGCGCGGTCGTACATCGCCGAAGCGCGCAGATCGAGCGTTTCGGTGCCGAGTTTGATCTTGGCGCGGTGCGGCAGATTGGCGGGGTTCGACAACATGCCGCGTTGATGCGACGGATTGCGGTGGAAATGGTCGATCGACGTGCCGACGATGTCCTCGGCCTTCATGCGGATCAGCGATTCGAAGGGGCGCAACGAATCGATCGTCGCTTTATTGGCGTAGTTGACCTTGAACTCGTTTTTCGGATCGGCGGTCATGATGGCAAGCGGCATATCCTCCACCATCTGTTTCAGCCGGAACGCCTCGCCCACCGCGACGCAGAGCTTCGCCATCGCGGCCTGTAGCGATCCGATCTCGTCCTTGCGGCTGCCGGCCTCCACGCTGACGGATTCGTCGCCGTCGGCCAAACGCTTCGCGGCGTCGACGAGGCGCGCGAGCGGGCCCTTGAGGCTGATCGCGAACCCCCAGGCGATCAGCAACGCAAGCAAGGCCGCACTCGCGCCGACGATCGTCATCGTCCGCTGGCGCGCGATCAATTCCCCGTCGGCGGCGGCGGTCGACGCCGATTCCTCGGATTCCGCCCGCGCGGCGAGCGTCGCGGCGATTTCATTCAGCTTTTCGCCGTCGGCATCGATTGCGGCGCGGCGTTCCCAGAACGCTTTGACGTCGGCGCGATAGCGCGCGTAATCGTCGCGATACTTCTCGACCGCGCGGACTGAATCGGCGAGTGCGGCCGGCGCGCCGGGCATGGCGCGGGCGTTTCCGAGCGATGTCAGCGCGTCGGCGAAGGCGCGATTCGCGCCGTCGATATCCGCGTCGGCGCGGCTCGAGCGGAAGCGCATCGCGCGCACGCGGCCCAGCATATAGTGTTCGGCGGCGAGGTTGAGCTGGGTGGCCATATCCGCCATCCCCTGTTGCGCCACGATATTGCGCTGGTTCTGGATCGCGGTGCGATTGGGCGGTCCGGTGCGGTCGAGCTCCGCGAGGGTCGTGCGAATACGCGCCTCGATCGCGCGAAGGTCCCGCCAGCCGGCGACGGCGTAGCTTTCGTAAAGCCTTGCGAGATCGGCGACGGCGGCTTGTTTCTCGGCGTCGAACGCGCGTTTTTGGACTTCGGCCAGTTTGCCGCGCGCAAAGTCGGCCTGCTTGTCGACTTCGGCCGCCGCCGCGTCGCCGGGCATTTGTAGCCAGACGTTCAACGCGCTGGTGAGGCGGGTAAGGCCGAGATCGACGCCGCGCGCGTCGCTGGCGACATGCGCGAACTCGGCTGCACGATCCGACGACGCTTTCGTGTCGATCAACGAACGCACCGCGTAGAAGGCGGTACCACCGAGGATCAGTGCGATCAGTCCGAAAGCAGCGAAAAGTTGTCCGATCAGGGAAAACCGACCGAACGGCGAAATCGTACGGAGCATGGGGCCCTCCCGACGAATTCTTCCGGCTTCATGCCGAGTTAAGGTTACGCGCCGAAAGTGAAGGGGTCGAATTAATGGCCGGTAAAACCCTGGTGAAAATTCGACACCCAGTCCGAAATTATTGTATGCGTTGCAGCGCAACAACTTGGCTTAGATATGAAATCGATTCGCATCAGCGCGATAAAACGCCATCCGGGTTCGATATTTCGTACTCGGTATGATGTAGCCTTGCGTATCTACGCGCGGCGCAGGGTGGATTTTCGGGCCTCGCCGCCATCACGAAATCGAGTTAACGATTCTTATCTCTGCGAAACGCCTTCGGCCGAGTCGGCCTCGTAATCGGAAAATCGGTGAAACGATGCAGAGCATGACACGAATAATCTTTCTACCGAAACTGCGTATCTTGGCGGGCGAACTCGCCGGTCCGGACGAGCCGCGCGCGCTGATGCAGGCGGCCGTCGTCGTGCCGCTGACGCCGGCGCCATGCCGTTTCGCCGTCGCGGGCAACGAAGTGACGCTCGATTCCGATCACGCGCTGCTCGTCAATCCGATGACGGAGCACGCGCGGCTCGACGCGGGCGAACGTTGTCCGATGCTCGTGGCGCTCGTCGGCACGGAGTGGGCGGCGCCGCACCTTTCCGGCAAGCGCGGCGTGCAGACCTCGCGCCCGTTTCCCGCGACGCTGGTGCCGCAGACGCCGTCGTTTCGCCAGCGCCTGGACGCGTTGCTTGCCCAGCTTCGCGATCCCGCCGCGACCGACGCGGAACTGACCGCCGTTGCCGAAGCCTATGCGCAAGAAGCGCTCGATATCTATGCGGGCCCGGTGGAAACGTCGGGGCCGGCTTTCGATTATCGCATCCGGCGCGCGATCCAGACGATCGGCGTCGATCCGGCAAAACCGCCGTCGGTCGACGATCTGATCGCGGCGTCGGATCTATCGCGCTCGCGTTTCTTCCAGCTGTTCCGCGAATGCACGGGGCTGACGCCGCAAATGTATATCGACGCGCACGCGATCGAACCGGCGCTGGATGCGTTGACGCGCGGCGGCCGTCCGGTCGCGCGCATCGCGCGCGAAGCCGGTTTGGGCTCGCCCGAGCGTTTCGCGCGCTACGTGAAGCGCATGACGGGTTTGGGGCCGCGCGAATTCCGCCGCGCGACCTTGCGCCTGGACGGCGCCAAGCCCGAAGCCCCGCGTTACGATCACGCGGCGCCCGCGCCGCTCAGCCCGGTCTGATATCCCCAAGCTTGATGTCGATCGCGCCGCCGGGCCGCAAATGCGGCAGCAGGCGGGGCCAGTCGGCGTGCGCCACGGCGACGCAGCCGGCGGTCGGCGTCCAATCGGGGCGCGCGACATGCAGGAAGATCGCCGAGCCGAGGCCCGGCACGGCCGGCGCGTCGTTCCAGCCCAGCGGCACGATCCAGTCATAGACCGCATCGTCGCGCCAAAGACGCTCGGGATGCTCGGCGGGTGCGCCGCGCCGCAGGCGGTTGTAGTGCGGCGAGGCGGGATCGTCGTCCCACCACATATCGGGTTCGATCGCTTGGAACGGCAGCGGCGACGCGGCCGTCACGCGATCGGCGCGGAAGAACGCGAAACGAAGCAAATGCCGCCCGGCGGGCGTGGCGCCATCGCCCTCGCGCTTCGCATCGGCCGCGACGATGCCGCCGCGTCCGACGACGCAGCGAAGTTCGAGATCGGCGACGCGCAAGCGCCCGTTGCGGACCAGCAGGTCGGTCATCCGACGATGTTGTAGCCGGAGTCGACGTAATGCACGCCGCCGGTCATGCCCGCGGCCGCGTCGCTCGACAAGAAGGCCGCCAGCGCGCCGATCTCCTCGATCGTCACCAAGCGTCGGCCGGGGCTGCGTGTCTTCGCGCGTTCGACCAATTCGTCGAACCGGTCGATACCGGACGCCGCGCGCGTCAGCAGGGGACCGGGTGAAATCGCATGGGCGCGGATATTCTTCGGCCCCAGCTCGGCGGCGATCGCGCGCACGCTCGCCTCGAGCGCCGCTTTGACCGGGCCCATCAGGTTGTAGTTTTCGACCGCTTTCTCGGCGCCGTAGAAACTGACGGTCAGCAGCGTGCCGCCCTGTGTCATCAACGGCTCGGCCAGCTTCGCCATGCGGATGAAGGAATGGCACGACACGTCCATCGCCTGCAGGAATCCGTCGCGCGACGAATCGGTCACGCGCGCGTGCAGATCCTCGCGCGGGGCGAAGGCGATGGAATGCAGCAGAATGTCGAGCTTGCCCCAGCGTTCGGCGACGGCGGCAAAGCAGCGTTCCAATGCGCCGGGCTCGCGCACGTCGAGCGGAATCAGGAAATCGGTGCCGAGTGCTTCGGTCACCGCCCGGACATGCTTTTCCGCCTTGGCGTTCAAATAGGTGACGGCGAGCTCCGCGCCTGAGTTGCGCATCGCGGCGGCGCAACCCGCGGCGATGGATTGGTCATTGGCGATGCCGACGATCAAGGCCTTCTTGCCGGCCAGTGAGGCGGGGATGGACATGCCCGCACGATAGCGTCGAATTGTGACGCTTCCCAAGCGCCACGGCGCGACGTTCGGCCGCATTCGTGAAATCCGGTTGCGCGAAACCGACCTCTCCTTTAGAACCTGCGGCGGGCCAGGATCCCCCAACGGATCCCGGACCTTCTGGAAGGAAGGGATTGAAAATGACGAAGCCTGCCACGCGCCCGAATTGCGCGAATTTTTCCTCCGGCCCCTGCGCCAAGCGCCCCGGCTGGAATCTCCAAGCCCTCGAAAACGCGGCCCTCGGCCGTTCGCATCGCTCGAAGCTCGGCAAAGCCAAGCTCGCGGACGTGATCGAACGCACGCGTAAAATCCTCGGCATTCCCGCCGATTATCGCATCGGCATCGTGCCCGCGTCCGATACCGGTGCGGTCGAAATGGCGATGTGGTCGCTGCTGGGCGCGCGCGGCGTCGACATGCTCAGCTGGGAATCCTTCGGTGCCGGTTGGGTCGCCGACGTGCTCAAGCAGCTGAAGCTCAAAGACGCGCGCAAGATCGAATCCGGTTACGGCCTGCTGCCCGATCTCAAATCGGTCAATTTCGACAACGACGTCGTGTTCACCTGGAACGGCACCACCGCCGGCGTGCGCGTGCCCAATGGCGACTGGATCCCGGCCGACCGTAAGGGCCTGACGATCTGCGACGCGACCTCGGCCGCCTTCGCGATGAAGCTGCCCTGGGACAAGCTCGATGTGACGACGTGGTCCTGGCAGAAGGTGCTGGGCGGCGAAGGCCAGCATGGCATGCTGGTGTTGAGCCCGCGCGCCGCCGAGCGCCTGACGACCTATACGCCCGCCTGGCCGCTGCCGAAGATCTTCCGCCTGACGCAAGGCGGCAAGCTGATTGAAGGTGTGTTCAAGGGCGAAACGATTAATACGCCTTCGATGCTCGCGGTCGAAGACGCGCTCGACGGTTTGATCTGGGCCGAGAAAATCGGCGGCTTGGACGCGCTGGTCGCGCGTTCGGAAATGAACCTCGCCGCGATCGAAGCCTGGGCCGCGAAAACGCCGTGGGTGGGCTTCCTCGCCGAGGATAAGGCGATCCGCTCCTGCACCTCCGTCTGCTTGGTTATCAAGGACCCGGCGGTGACGGCGCTGGATGCCGATGCGAAGGCCGCCTTCTCGAAGAAGATGGTCGCGATGCTGGAGGCCGAAAAGGTCGCCTACGACATCGACGCCTATCGCGATGCGCCCCCGGGCCTTCGCATTTGGGCGGGCGCCACGGTGGAAACCGCCGATCTCGAGGCGTTGTTCGGCTGGCTCGACTGGGCCTTCGCCGAAGCCAAGGCGTCGCTGTCCAAAGCGGCCTGATCCTTTTTCCCGTTCCCTGAAACGGCGCGGCCGATCCGCGCCCGGAGACCCTCCATGCCCAAGGTTCTTATTTCCGACGCTTTGTCCCCGCGCGCGGTCGAAATCTTCAAAGAGCGCGGCATCGATGTCGACCTCAAAGTCGGCCTGAAGCCGGACGAGCTGAAAGCCATCATCGGCGAGTATGACGGCCTCGCGATCCGCTCGGCGACGAAGGTCAACAAAGACATCCTCGCCGCCGCGACGCATTTGAAGGTCATCGGCCGTGCGGGTATCGGCGTCGACAACGTCGACGTGCCCGCCGCCACGGCGCGCGGCATCGTCGTGATGAACACGCCGTTCGGCAATTCGATCACGACCGCCGAACATGCGATCGCGCTGATGATGGCGCTCGCCCGCCAGCTTCCGGCCGCCGATAAGTCGACCCAGGCCGGCAAGTGGGAAAAAAACCGCTTCATGGGCGTGGAAATCACCGGCAAAACGCTCGGCCTCATCGGCTGCGGCAATATCGGTTCGATCGTCGCCGAGCGCGCGCTGGGTCTGAAGATGAAGGTCGTCGCCTACGATCCGTTCCTGACGGCGGAGCGCGCGAAGAATCTCGGCGTCGAAAAGGTCGAGCTCGACCAGCTGTTGCCGCGCGCCGATTTCATCACGCTGCACACGCCGCTGACCGAGCAGACGAAGAACATCCTCGACGCCAAGGCTTTGGCCAAGACCAAGAAGGGTGTCCGCATCGTCAACTGCGCGCGCGGCGGCTTGATCGTCGAGGACGATCTGAAGGCGGCGCTGGATTCGGGGCATGTCGCGGGTGCCGCGCTGGACGTGTTCATGGTGGAACCCGCCAAGGAACACGCGCTGTTCGGCCGCGACGACGTGATTTGCACGCCGCATCTGGGCGCTTCGACCAGCGAAGCGCAGGAGAATGTGGCGTTGCAAGTCGCCGAGCAGATGTCGGATTTCCTGCTGACGGGTGCGGTGACGAACGCCGTCAACATGCCGTCGGTCTCGGCCGAGGACGCGCCGAAGCTCCAGCCTTATATGAAGCTCGCGACCGATCTCGGCCGCTATCTCGGCCAGTTGCAGGACGAGAACGTCAAGGCGATCGCCATCGAATATGAAGGCTCGGTCGCCAATCTTAACACCAAGCCGCTCACGGCCTGCGTGCTCGCGGGCTTCCTTGGCGTGAAGATGGAAAGCGTCAACTCGGTGTCGGCCCCGGCCGTCGCGCGCGAGCGCGGCATCGGCGTGACCGATGTGCGCCACGACCGCACCTCCGATTATCCCACGCTGATCCGCGTGACGGTGGAATCTGAAGGGCAGAAGCGCATCATCGCGGGCTCGCTGTTCGGCCAGGCGAAGGCGCGCATCGTGCAGATCGCCGAAGTGCCGATCGAAGCCGAGTTCGCGCCGCATATGCTTTACGTGCGCAACCAGGACAAGCCGGGCTTCATCGGCGCGATCGGCCGCTTGTTCGGCGACGCGGGCATCAACATCGCGTCGTTCCATCTCGGCCGCACCTCGGCGGGCGCCGACGCGATTTGCCTGATCGCGGTCGACCAGCCGCCGTCGGAAACGGTGCTTACGAAAATCCGCGCGTTGCCCCAAGTGCTGCGCGTGCGTGCGCTGGCGTTTTAAGCCATCGCGGTATTTTCGGACGGATGAAGGCGGGCGCCCACAAGGCGTCCGCCTTTATGCTTTCTTGAGCCAGCGCGCGATAAGCGCGTAAGCCGCGACGACGAGTGCTGTTTGGATCGCCATCGCTTCGCGCGTCGTGTTGCCCGCAAGCGTTGCGAGCCATGCAGGCACATCGGCGTCGGCGGCCGGAAGCAGACCGAGCGTTTGGAATTCGCCGACCGATGCGGCGATCAAGCGCAGCGCCACGGCGAAGAGCGCGAGGGCCACAAAGGTGCGCGCCACGCCGTGCGACCGCCGCGTGCGGGCGAGCTTTACGCTCGCCGCGAGCATCAATGCCGCCCCGCTCGCCGCCGCGAGGGCGGGGGCGAGCATGCCGAATTCGTTCGTTGTGGTTTGAACCGCCTCGACCATTTTCATTCAAATATGCAAATGCGACTTATTATCAATATAGGATGATTTGACGGAAATGGAAGGGCGGCTGGCCGGAGTCGGGTTCGGGCCCTTCGTTACCGGCACGGAACGTCTCCTATCGTGGGTGCGGCTGCGTTTTCGGCTATCGGCCGCTTCCGCATAAGCCTATGAAATCGCGATGAAACCACGCGGGTGGCGCCGCGCTTCGGCGGCGGCCTTCGCCGGGTCTTGGCCGGGCGCCCGAAACCCGCTACACACCCCCGGAAAAGCCGGTCGGCCAAAAGGTCGGGCGCGTTTTTCGCCCGTCCGCCAAAAACGCCAACGCGTGGCCAGTCCCCACGCCCCGACCTCGGCTCACGCTCCCATGAACGAATTGACGACCCGCGCCCTTCTGCCTGCCGGTCTGCGCGACGCGCTGCCGGCCGAGGCCGAACAGGAAGCCGAAATCGTCTGGCGCATCGCGCAGGTCTTCGCGTCTTACGGCTATCGGCGCGTCAAGCCGCCGATGGTCGAGTTCGAGGATTCGCTGCTCGCCGGCAGCCAAGCCGCCCTCGCGCGCCAGACCTTCCGCCTGATGGACCCGGACTCGCAGCGCATGCTGGCCTTGCGCGCCGACATGACGCCGCAGGTCGCGCGTATCGCGGCCACGCGCCTCAAAGGCGAAGCGCGGCCCTTGCGCCTTTGCTATGCGGGCCAAGTCATGCGCGTGAAGGGTGACGCGCTGCGCCCCGAACGCCAATTCGGCCAGGTCGGCGCGGAGCTGATCGGCGCGCCCGAAGCGCAAGCCGATAGCGAGATCGTGACGATGGCGGCCGACGCGCTGGGCCAAGTCGGTGCCGCGAATATCTCGATCGACCTCGCCATTCCCTATCTCGTCTCGGCGGTGCTCGCCGCGCATCCCGATCCAGGGCCGGTGGCGAAGGAAGCGATTCGCGTGGCGCTGGAAAAGCGCGACGGCGAAACGCTGGCGCGCGTGGGCCGCGAATCGGGAGCGATGCTCGCCAAGCTTGTCGCCGCGTCGGGCCCGGTCGAAAAGGCGCTCCCGGCGTTGAAGGCTTTGGACTTGCCCGCAGACGCCAAGCGCGAGATCGCGCGCCTGGAACAGGCCGTCGGCTTGATCCGCGCGGCACGCCCCGATCTGGCGTTGACGGTCGATGCGGTCGAGCGGCGCGGCTTCGAATATCAGCAAGGTTTGAGCTTCACCGTGTTCGCGCGCGGCGTGCGCGGCGAGTTGGGGCGCGGCGGGCGTTATCTCGCCGGCGAAGACCTGATGGAAGGGGCGGGCGAAACCGCGACGGGCGTGACGCTGTTCACCGATACGGTGCTGCGCGCGTTGCCGTTCCCGCCGCCGCGCAAATGCGTGTTCGTGCCGGCCGATGCGCCCGCGGGCACGGAATCCGAATTGCGCCGCCACGGCGAAATCGCGCTGCGCGGCTTCGCCGCCGGTGCGGATCCGAAATCTCTGGGCTGCACGCATGTCTGGCGTGCGGGCGCCGTCGTCAAGATCGAAGGGTAAGCAACATGACCAACGTCACCGTCGTCGGATCGCAATGGGGCGACGAAGGCAAAGGCAAGATCGTCGATTGGCTGTCGGAACGCGCCGAGATCGTCGTGCGCTTCCAGGGCGGCCATAACGCCGGCCATACGCTGGTCATCGACGGCGTCACCTACAAGCTGTCGCTGCTGCCCTCCAGCGTCGTGCGCAAGGGCAAGACCGGCGTGGTCGGCAACGGCGTGGTCGTCGATCCTTGGCATTTGTTGAAGGAGATCGCGGCGATCCGCGAAAAGGGCGTGGATGTCGGCCCGCATAATCTGCGCGTGGCGGAAAACGCCGCGCTGATTTTGCCGCTGCATGGCGAGATCGATCGCCTGCGCGAAGAAGCGCGCGGCAGCGCCAAGATCGGCACCACAGGACGCGGCATCGGCCCGGCCTACGAAGACAAAGTCGCGCGCCGCGCGATCCGCCTGTGCGATCTGTTCGACGGGCCCACGCTCGACGCCAAGCTCGAAGAGCTGTGCCGCCATCACGACGCGCTGCGCAAAGGCTTGGGCTTCTCGCCGGTCGATCGCGCGACATTGCGCAAGCAATTGCTCGAACTCAGCCCCCAGCTCGCACCCTATGCCGATCCGGTATGGCCGTTCCTGGGCGATTCCAGCAAAGCCGGCAAACGTATCCTGTTCGAGGGCGCGCAAGGCGCGTTGCTCGACGTCGATCACGGCACCTATCCCTTCGTCACCTCGTCGAACACGGTGGCCGCACAAGCCGCGACCGGTTCCGGCTTGGGCCCGCACGAAGTCGGCTATGTGCTCGGCATCACCAAGGCCTACACCACGCGCGTGGGCTCGGGCCCGTTCCCGACGGAACTGACCGATTCGATCGGCCGCCATTTGGGCGAGCGCGGGCACGAATTCGGCACGGTCACGGGGCGCGCGCGCCGCTGCGGCTGGTTCGACGCGGTGCTGGTGCGCCAGACCGTGCGCACCGGCGGCATTCGCGGCATCGCGCTCACCAAGCTCGACGTGCTCGACGGGCTCGACGAGATCAAGGTCTGCGTCGCCTACGATATCGGCGGCAAGCGCTACGACCGTTTGCCTGCCGCCCAGCATCTGCAGGCGCAGGCCGCGCCCATCTACGAAACGCTGCCGGGCTGGAAGGAATCGACGCAAGGTGCGCGCAGCTGGGCCGATCTGCCGGCGGCGGCGGTCAAATACATCGTGCGGATCGAAGAATTGATCGGCGCGCGTGTCGCGTTGCTGTCCACCAGCCCCGAACGCAACGACACGATCCTGGTCGAGGACCCGTTTGCCGATTGATTTCGTTGGTTAAATCGGTTCGTTAACCAGTTTTCGACAAACACGGCTTAAATTCGGGAGATCGATCCGAACAAACGCGGAGGGCGGCCTATGGCCGAACCGGCCAATCAACGCGACGACGACGACGACGAGAAGGGTGGCCCCGCCAAGGGGCCGTCCGGCACGTCCGTTTCGCTCGCGGGCCGGTTCAAGATCTATCCGTCGTCGCCCATCCCCGAAATGTCGACCGCCAGCGTGCGCGCCTATTTGGCGGTCGACGAACGCGACACGATCGGCCAGCGCGTGGCGCTGATCTGCAGCCAGGAGATTCCGCCGCGGCTGGAGATGGCCAAGAACATCAAAGGCGTCGAACGGCCCGGCCTGCTGCGGCTTTACGAATTCGGCCTGGTCGACTGGCCGGGCGCTTCGGCGCGGCGCTTGGCGTTCATCTACGATCTGCCCGAGGGCGGTCCGCTGTGGCGCGGCAACGGCCCGCGCGACGAGTGGCCGGCCCCGCGCCTCCTCAGCCATTTCTTGATGCCGCTCGCCAACGCGCTGGGCGAGCTGTTCCACCGCAACGTCACCCATCGCGGCATCCGGCCGACGAATCTTTTTTGGCTCGACGAAGCGCGCACGCGCATCGTGCTGGGCCCGTCCTTCCACGTGCCTGGCGGGTTCGAACAGCCCGCCCCGTTGGAGCCCATCGAACGCGCGATGGCCGATCCCGACGCGCGCGGCTCGGGCACGCGCGAGGACGACATGTTCGCGCTGGGCATGACGCTGCTCGCCTTCGCGCAAGGTTTCATGCCGGGCCAGGGCATCGACGTGGACGAGCAATTCGCGCGGCGCGTGGATCGCGGCACGTTCGACTCGCTCGCCGATCTCACCAAGATCGCGCCGCAGGTGATGGAAGTGCTGCGCGGCCTGACCAATGATTGGGAGCAGGACCGCTGGACGCTGGAAATGCTGAAAGGCTTCCTCGACGGGAAGCGCCAGCAGGTCAATCCGTCGGCACCCCTCGTCTTGCGCGCGGCCAAGGGCTATCGCTTCGGCGGGCGCGAATACAAAACGCCGCGCGATCTGGCGCACGGGCTCGGCCGGCGCTGGGAAGCGGCGGCGGCCGAATTGCGCAACGGCAATATCGCGATGTGGGTGCGCAATACGCTGGGCGATCAGAAGCTGCACGACCGCTTGAACGCGGCGGTGCGCGAGCCCAGCGGCGATCCCAACCCGACCTATTCCGATGCGCTGACGGTGGCGCGCGCGTCGATCGTGCTCGATCCTTTGGCGCCGATCCGCTTTCGCGGTCATAGCGTCCATGTCGACGGTCTGGGCACTGCCATTGCCGTGGCCATGCGCAAGCCCGGCGGCGGGCCGATCTTCGCCGATCTGATCCGCAGCCGCGTAATCGGCTTGTGGACGATGCTGCACAAATCGGCGGGCGGGCGCGGCCTGCCGCCGGCGGGCTTCGTCGAACGCCTGGGCAAATGGATCGAAGATCCGGCCCCCGGCAACGGCATCGAACGCGTGCTCTACGAACTCAATCCCAATCTGCCGTGCTTCTCCGAACTTGCGGCGGGCATGTGGGTGTCCGAACCCGATCAGGTGCTGGAGGCGCTGGAAGCTGCCGCGGGTTCCGGCCACAAGCCGATCGACCGGCACATTGCGGCCTTTCTTGCGGTCCATGCGGGTGCGGACCCGGCGCAGATTCGCGTGCTGATGAATCCCGAGCAGGTCGATCTCGCCGGCGGCATGTCGATCCTGCGCATGCTCTCCGACCTGCAAGAGCGCTTCGGCCCGCCGATGGTGCCGCGTTTGACCGCGTGGTGCGCCACGCTGGTGCGCGGCTATGTCGACGGGATCAACCATTTGCCGCTGCGTCAGTCGCAGATCGAGCGGCTGAACCAAGTCGCCGAGGAAGGAAATCTCAAGGCGCTGCTCGAACTCGTCGACAACGAGAAAATGCGCGAGGTCGATCATTGGGGCTTCGACGCCGCCAAGGAAGCCTATGTCGCGGCGGGGGCGGAGATGGTCGAGATTCGCGGCGGGGCGAAGCAACGCGCGCATGCCGCGATGCTCGCGGGCAAGGAAACGGCGGCGCTGACCTCCGCGTCGCTTTCGGGCGTCGTCGGGATCGGCTCCATCATTTGGCGGATTCTTTTCTGACCATGGCCAAGCAACCGAAATCCGCGAAGAAGGGCCCGAGCGCCATGACGCTCGCCATGGCGGGTACGGGCGTCATCGCCATCGTCGCATGGCTCGCCTATAACGTGCCGTGGCTGTGCCTGTTCGTCGTGGCCGGATTCCTGCCCACGCTCGCCGCCGCGGTCGTCGATCCCACGCGCCAGAAGCACGATGCCATCGCCGTGGGCACGATGAGCATGGGCGCGATGCTGCCCTTCTTGCTCGACGGGTTCGCGTCGATGGGCCGCACCGGCGGGCGCGAGATTCTCGGCAACGCTTTCGCGTGGCTGTCGGTCTATGGTGCGGCCGTATTCGCCTGGGGCTTGTGCTGGCTGTTCCCGATCGTCGCGAACATCATCTACGAGAACCGCGCGCAGGCGCGCTTGCGCCAATTGCAGCGCCGCCAAGCATCGCTCGAAACCGAATGGGGCGAGCGGGTGAAGGAACTCGCCGACCTGCCGCCGCAGCAATAGAGAATTTTCAGGCGGCGCCGCGCCGTACGGTCAAACCGGCGCTTTCCAACTCGCCGACAAGCTTGTCGCCGTGGGCGCGATCGACGACCTCGATCGTCGCTTCGACCGTCACCGCGCGCGCCGAGCGTTCGGTGAAGGTGCGCTGGTGTTCGACCTCGACGATATTGCCGCCCGCCTTGCCGATGCGCCCCGCCAGATCGGCGAGCGCGCCGGGGCGGTCGGGAATCTCGATCGACAAGCGCAGCAAGCGCCCGTCGCGCGCCAGGCCGCGCAGCAGCACGCTCGACAAGACGCGCGTGTCGATATTGCCGCCGCACAGGACGAGGCCGACTTTACGGCCCTTGAATCGCTGGGGATGGGCGAGCAACGCGGCAAGACCCGCGGCGCCGGCCCCTTCCGCGACCGTTTTCTCGATCTCGATCAGCAGCACGATGGCGCGCTCGACGTCGAGCTCGTCGACCACGACGACATCGCGCACCAGTCTGTCGATGACCGGCCAGCATTGCGCGCCGACATCGGCGACCGCGATGCCTTCGGCGATCGTCGTGCCGCCGGTATGGACCTTCTCGCCGGCTTTGCGCTGTGCTGCGGAGGCGAAAGCCTCGACCTCGACGCCCACGATTTCGATCGCCGGATTGATCGACTTGGCCGCGACGGCGCAGCCCGAAATCATTCCGCCGCCGCCGATGGGAATCACCAGCGTGTCGAGATCGGGGAAATCGGCGAGCATTTCCAGCGCCAGCGTGCCTTGGCCCGCCATGATCGCCGGATCGTCGTAGGGATGGACGAAGACGAGATTTTCCTTCGCCGCCAGATCGCGCGCGAAGGCGGCGGCCTCGGTCAGCGCGTCGCCTTCCAGAATCACGCGTGCGCCATGATCGCGCGTGCGCGCGACCTTGGTGAAGGGCGTTCCTTTGGGCATCACGATCGTCGCGGCGATGCCCAAACGCTTGGCGTGATAGGCGACCGCTTGCGCGTGGTTGCCCGCCGACATGGCGATCACGCCGCGCTGGCGTTCCTGGGGCGAAAGCAGCAGCAGTTTATTGAGCGCGCCGCGTTCCTTGAACGAAGCGACGTATTGGTGGTTCTCGAATTTGATGCGCACATCCGCGCCGGTGACGGCGGACAATGTCGCCGAGCGCAACGTCGGCGTGCGCAGAACCTGGCCTTGAATGCGTGCGGCCGCAGCGGCGACATCGGCGGCATTGATGCTGATCGGATCGGTCATCACTTGCGCCCGTAGGAATCTTCGAGGCGCACGATATCGTCCTCGCCCAGATAGGAACCCGACTGGACCTCGACGATGTGCAGCATTTCCGTGCCGGGATTTTCCAGGCGGTGGACGCAGCCGACGGGGATGTAGGCGGACATGTTCTCGCGCAGCGTCAACACGTCCTCGTCGCGGGTCACGCGCGCGATCCCTTGCACGACGACCCAATGCTCGGCGCGCTGGGCGTGTTTTTGCAGCGAGATTTTGGCGCCGGGCTTCACCGACAGGCGCTTCACCTGGAAACGCGGGCCCAGATCGATCGTCTGATAGCTGCCCCAGGGGCGATGCACTTCGGTGTGCAGGCTCGCCTCGCTGCGCCCGGCCGCCTTCAGGCGGTCGACGATGCGCTTGACGTGCTGCGCTTTGTCCTTGCGCGCCACGAGCGTCGCGTCGCGCGTGTCGACGACGATCAGATCGTCGACGCCGATGGTCGCGAGCAAGCGGCCTTCGGTGCGCAGATACGAATTATGCGTATCCTCGGCGATCACGTCGCCGCGCACGACGTTGCCGTCGGCGTCGCGCGTGCCCAAATCCCACAGCGCGTCCCACGCGCCCACGTCGGACCAGCCCATCGATGCGGGCACGACGGCCGCAAGGCTCGTGCGCTCCATCACCGCGTAGTCGATCGATTTCGACGGGGCGGCGGCGAAAGCGTCCTTGTCCAAGCGCACGAAATCGAGATCGCGCTTGGCCTTGGCGACGGCGTCCTTCGCGGCGCGCGCGATGGCGGGCTCGAATTTCTCGGTCTCCGCCAGGAAGATCGCGGCGGGCAGCATGAACATGCCGGAGTTCCACGCCCAACCGCCTTCGGCGAGATATTTCTTCGCGGTGTCGAGATCGGGCTTCTCGACGAAACGCTCGACCGCATAGGCGCCGTCGAGGCCGGGCAGTGCAGCCCCGCGCTTGATATAGCCGTAGCCGGTTTCGGGACGTTCGGGTTCGATGCCGAAGGTCACGAGCTTGCCGGCACGCGCGCCTGCCGCCGCTTTCGCCGCCGCTTTGGCGAACGAAGCGACGTCGGAAATCGCGTGGTCGGAGGGCAGCAGCATCATGATCTCGCCCGGCTCCAGCAACGCGGCGGCGGCCGCGGCGGCGGGGGCCGTGTTGCGCCCGACGGGTTCGAGAATCATCGCGCGCGGGGCGATGCCGATCTGGCGCAATTGCTCGGCGATGGCGAAGCGATGCTCCTCGTTGCACACGATGATGGGCGCGCCGAAGCTTTCGCCGCCGCAACGCGCGGCCGTGTCTTGGATCAGGCTGCGTGTGCCCGCCAGCGCCAGAAGCTGCTTGGGATAGGTCTCGCGCGACAAGGGCCACAGCCGCGTGCCCGCACCCCCGGACAGGATTACCGGAACCAGACGGGAAGGGGCGGCGGCGATCATATGCTTTCTCCAATCGAAACAGGCGTTTGCTACCCCATTCCGGGGGGCTTGGAAAGCCGGTTGAGCCATATCAAAGCGCGGGACGGCGCTTTGCGTCAGGTTCAATCGCGAACCAGACAAGGAGATCAACGTCATGACCCCGTCGCGCAATCCGTCCCCGTCCCAAACCGCCGGCTTCCGCGATCTGGTGGTTTTCGCCGAGGCGGGTCCCGATATCGCGCTGCGTTTGGCTTTCGCCGCGCGCTTCGCCAAGCGGCAAGGCGCGCATCTGGCCGCGATCCATGCGCTGACCGAGCCGGTGCTGCCGTCCTCCGCCCGCGCGATGGCGGGGCATTCGATCATGGAAGCGTTCCGCGATCAGGTGCGCGAGGAAGCCGCCAAGGTGCGCGACGCGGTCGCCAAGGCCGCCGCCGCCGAAGGCGTGGAGATCGAGTATCGCGAGGCTTGGGGCTTCGCCGAGGACGTGGCGCTGAACCACGCCCGTCATGCCGACGCGATCGTCGTCCCGCAGCCGGACGGCCAATTGCCGCCCGACGTGGCCGCCTTGGGCGAGGCGCTGGTGCTGACCGCCGGGCGTCCGGTGATTTTCGTTCCCAACGCCGGGAACTTCGCGGGCACCACGAAACATGTCGTCTGCGCTTGGAACAACACGCGCGAAGCCGCGCGCGCCATCGCCGACGCGTTGCCGCTGCTGCGCGCGGCGGAGAAGGTCTCGATCCTGTCGATCGACCCCGACGGTGCCGCCAAGCGCCTGCCGGGGGCGGATATCGCGCTGCATCTCGCGCGTCACGGCGTGGCGGCGGAGGCGACGACGACCTATTCGGGCGATCTGTCGGTGGGCGACGCGCTGCTCAGCCGCTTGGCCGATCTCGGCGCCGATTTCCTGGTGATGGGCGCCTATGGGCATAGCCGCGCGCGCGAAGCGATCTTCGGCGGCGCCACGCGCGACGTGCTCGACCACATGACCGTACCGGTGCTGATGTCGCACTAAGCCTTACGGCGGCGCGGGTCGAAGCGATCCTGAACGGCGTCGGCGAGAAGATTGATCGCCGCGACTGTGATCAGGATCGCGACACCCGGCCATAAGGCGAGCCACGGCGCTTGGACGATCGTTTCCTGCGCGCCGGTCAGCATATTGCCCCAGCTTGGGATCGGCGGCTGGATGCCGAGCCCCAAGAACGACAGCACGCTTTCGTAAAGGATCGTGCCGCCGACGGCGAGCGCCGTCGCAATCAGGATCGGCGTCGCGCAGTTCGGCAGAATATGCGCCCACATGATCCGCCAGGGGCCGGCGCCGAGCGCACGCGCCGCGCGCACGAAATCGCGTTCGCGCAGCGCCAGCGCGTGGCCGCGCACCAGCCGCGCGACTTTGGGCCAGCCGAACGCCGCGACGATGACGACGATGCGCGCAAGGCTCGACGCTTCGCCTTCGGGCAAACCCAATTTGCCCAGATCGACCGCGGCCAGCACGATCAGCACCGGCAGCACGGGCAGCGACAGCACCGCGTCGGTCACGCGCATCAGAATTTGATCGATGCGCCCGCCGAAATAACCGGCGATCAAGCCGATCGCGGTGCCGATGGTGCTGGCGGCGAGTGCCGCCGCAAGGCCGACGGCGAGCGACACGCGCGCCCCGAACAGCAAACGTATCGCCACGTCGCGGCCCAGCTCGTCCGTGCCCAGCGGGTTGGCGAAGGACGGCGGCGAATAGCGGCGCAGCAGATCGGTCTCGAACGGATCGTATTCGACGATCCAGCCGATCAGCGGGGCGGCGAGGGCAGCCAGCGCCACGACGGCGATGACCGTTCCCGCGAGCGCCAAGCGTTTCTCGGGGCCGGTCATGTGTCGTCGCCGCGCGCGCGCCCGAAGCCGATGCGCGGATCGAGGGCGGCATAGACCATATCGGCCGCGAAATTCGCCGCGATCACCAAGGCCGCGGCCATCAACAGACAGGCCAGCGCCAGATTGAAATCGCTCGCCATGATCGAATCGTAGATGAGCTTGCCCATGCCGGGATAGGCGAAGATCGTTTCGGTGACGAGCGCACCCGAAAACAATCCGCCGAAGCCCAGCGCCGCCACGGTCGCGACGGGAACCAGCGCGTTGCGCAACACATGGCCCAGCACCACGCGCGTTCGCGAGGCCCCCTTGGCGCGCGCGGTGCGCACCCAATCCTGCGCCAGCGCGTCGATGGCAGCCGCGCGCATATGGCGCGCGTATTCGCCCGCTTCGACCAAGGCCAAAGTCGTCACCGGCAAGATCAAATGGCGGATTTTGTCCCAAATGCCGTCTTCGCCCGGTGGGGGCAAGGCGCTGGCGGGCAGCCAGCCAAGCGTCACCGCGAACAACACGATCATCAGCAGCGCCAGCCAGAAGGTCGGCGTCGCGGCCGAGACGAAGGCGAAGGCGTTGATCGCCGTATCGATCGCGCCGCCGCGATTGGCCGCGGCCGCGAGGCCCAGCGCGATGCCGAGCGCCAGCGCGATCAAGAACGACGCGAGCATCAGCGCGGCGGTGTTGGCCAGGAAGGGCGGTATCGTCGCCAGCACGGGGCGCGAGAACGTGCGGCTGTAGCCAAGATCGCCCGACAGCGCCGCCGCCGCCCAGTCGAAATAACGGTCGACCAGCGGCCGGTCGAGCCCGTGAAGTTCGCGCAAATTGCGCAGATCGTCGGGGGTGAAATTGGGATTGCCCGAGGCGATCAGATCGACCGGATCGCCGGGCATTAGGCCAAGCAGTACGTAGATCGCGAAACTCGCGGCGGTCAGAACCAGCAAACCTTGGATCAGGCGCGTGACCGCGTGGCGGAGCATCCTAGTTGCGCGGGCGCCAGTTTTCGACGCCGAGCGTCGAATAATATTGATGGCCCGTCGGCTCGATCCCGGTCAGCCATTTCGGGATCACGAACGGATCGGCGCGGAAATAGAGCGGCAGCACCCAGGCGTTCTGGGCGTAGAGCGTTTGGATACGCGCCCAGATCGGCTTGCGCTTGGCGGGATCGAGCTCGCGCTCCAGCGCGTCGATCGCCGCGTCGATCTCGGGCTCGCGCACGCCGGGATAATTCTGGCCCTGCCAGCCATTGGCTTCGCTGGGGATCATCTCCGAATGCAGCGTGGTGCGCGGCACCGATTCGGGCGCGGAGAACCACGCATACATCGCGAGCTGGAAACGGCGCTTGGAGGTGCCGTCGCCGAAGAACACGCGCGGCGGTTCGTTGCGGATACGCACTTCGATCCCGGCGCGCCGCCATTGGCTTTGCAGCGCCTGCTGCACCGTTTCGCGAAGCCGGTTTCCGGCGGTGGTGCCGAATTCGAAGGACAGGCGCTCGCCCGCCGCGTTCTGGCGAATGCCGTTGACCACGCGATCGAACCCCGCTTCGGCCAGCAGCGCTTGCGCGCGCGCCAAATCGAAGCCGAGCACCGGTACGTCGGGCGCCGACATCGGATCGCGTGGGCCCATGAAGGAATGCGCCACGCGCTGCTTGCCCTCGAACAATTGGCGCGTCAGCGCCTCGCGGTCCAGCGCATGCACCATCGCGCGGCGCACGCGCGCATCTTTCAGGATCGGGTGATCGAGATTGAAGTCGATATGCTCGTAGAGCAGCGACGGAACGTAGTTGAAATCGAAGCGCGCGGCTTGGCGCTTTTCCAGCGCCAAAGCCTGATCGAGCGTGAAGCCGAGCTCGCCCGCGACGTAATCGATCGAGCCCGAGAGAAGATTGGCCTCCAGCGCCGCCGAATTCTCGATCACGCGCACGAAGATGCGTTTGAAATGCGGCTTCCTGCCGGCCCAATGCGGATTGGGCTCCAGCGTGATCGAAGCGCCCGGCTGCACGTTGGTGATGCGATAGGGCCCGTTATAGAGGCCCGGATTGGCGGTATCGGTGTCGTATCCCGTGCGCCGACGATAGGTCTCGGGGTCTTGCTCGAAACGCGCGCGTTCCAGATGCGCCGGGATGAAATCGTATTGGCTGAAATCGTTGTAGGAGAAGGTGACGCGGTCGGAGGTGAAGATCAGCGTTTTGGGATCGGGCGTTTCGATCTTCAGGATGCGTCGATAGCCTTCGCCCGACGTTACGCCCGAACGCGGATGCTTGCCGATTTCCCAGGTCAGCAACGCGTCGTCGGCGACGACCGGCTTGCCGTCGCCCCAAGTCGCGTCCGGCTTGATGCGGAACGTGACTTCCATGCCTTCCTTGCCGTCGGGCAAGGTCACGCGTTTGGCGCCGCCGTTTTCGACGGTCGGCAATTCCACGCATATCAGGCAGACGAGTTTCCAATCCTTGTCATAGGTCGTCATCGGACGGCGGACCATGCCGAGCACATAGCTCTTGGCCGCCATCGAATCGATCATCGGATGGAAGGTCGCGGGGAATTGCGACAGGCCGACCGTCAATTCGTCCTTTGCTTTGGCCGGGAAGGCCAAAGCGAGCAGGGCGAAGGCGAGGGCGGCGACGCGCATCCCGAAAGCCTACTCGCCTTTCTTCTTGCCGTCGCGGCCCACGCCGCCATGGGCGTAGGACCAATCCGCCGGGTTCTCGAGGAATTTACGCACTTCGGCGAGTTCGGCGGCGGGATAGACGGCTTGCGCTTCGGCTTCCTTCAGCACGTCCCACCACGTGGCGAGTTCGTGCAGCGCCACACCTTCCTTGGCGAGCGCGGAGACGCTTTCCGGGAAGATGCCGTAATGAAACACGACGAAGCTGTGTGCCACCTGGCAGCCCGCCTCGCGCAGCCCGTTGACGAAATGGAGCTTCGACTTGCCGTCGGTCGCGAGATCCTCGACCAGCAGCACGCGCGAACCTTCGACGATCTTGCCTTCGATCAGCGCGTTGCGCCCGAAGCCCTTGGGCTTCTTGCGCACATAGAGCATCGGCAATTCCAGGCGCTCGGCAATCCAGGCCGCGAAGGGAATGCCGGCCGTTTCGCCGCCGGCGACGGCATCCAAGCTGTCGAAACCGATCGTGCGCTGGATCGTTTCGACCGCCATATCCATCAGCTTGGCGCGCGCACGCGGGAACGAGATCAGCCGCCGGCAATCGCAATAGGTCGGCGACGCCCAGCCCGAGGTGAAGATATAGGGCTTGGCGACGTTGAAATGGATCGCTTGGGTTTCGATCAGGATGCGGGCGGCGGTTTTGGCGATCTCGTCCTTGTTCATGGCGACTCCCGGATGTCTGGCGCGCCCTTCTTATTGCATGGCTTTGGCCTTGGCGAGACGGCGTGTTCCCGTCGGTAAAATTTTCCGTTGCGGGACCGTAGTTGCCGGTTCTGCCCGGCAGAAACTGCCCCTGGTATGCTATTTCATTCAATTAAGTATTTGTTTTTAAACAATATTAATGTTGGCGCATGATTTGCGGAGTGTTGGGAAAGAACACCCCCTTCACGGAGCCTGTTATGTCCAACTCGATCAACACCAATCTCAGCGCGATGGTCGCCCTTGGGTCGCTGCGCACGGCGGGTTCGATGCTCGCCACCGCGTCCAAGCAGGTCCAGACCGGCTATCGCGTTGCCGATGCGATGGACGATTCGTCGACCTTCACGGTCGCGCAGGGCATCCGGGGCAATCTGCAGGCCTTTCAGGCGGTGCAGGCGTCGATCACCAACGGTACCGGCCTGGGTGCCGTGACCGACGCGGCGCTGACCAATATCTCGAACCTGGTCGGAAACCTTCAGGCCAAGATCACCCAGCTCGCCGACGGCTCGATCAGCAACAGCCAACGCACGATCTACGCCGCCGATTTCGGCGCGATGACGAACCAGATTTCGACGTTCATCAGCCAGGCGAACTACAACGGCGTGAACTTGCTGTCGAACAACTCGGCGGCCAAGACGTTCCTCGCCGACGTCAACGCATCGACGCTGACGATGTCCAGCCGTTCGACCGTCCATACCGCATTCACCACTTTCGCGGCGTCTTCGGTCTCGTCGGTCACGGCGGCGACGGCGGCCCTCACGTCGCTCTCGACCTTCGGCAACGCCGTCTCGGCGGCGCTGGGCGGGGCGGCGGCCGATAGCCGTGCGCTGCGCCTGCAAAGCAACCTGCTCAACTCGGTCGTCGACGCGACGACGACGGGTATGGGCGCCATGGTCGATGCCGATATCGGCAAGGCCTCGGCCTCGACGCAATCGCTGCAGGTCCGCCAGCAGCTCGCCGTGCAGTCCCTTTCGATTGCCAACCAGCAGCCGCAGCTCATTCTCGGTGCCGTGCGTTAGTCTCCAGTACGTCTTCTCCTCTCCTCCTCTCCCAAACTTCGGGGCGGCGTTTCCAAGCGCCGCCCTTTTTCTTTAATGTGGCGGCGGGGAGGACCATCGATGCCAGCCGCCAAACGAAGCACGCCGAAAACCGTCTCGACGAAAGACGGACTGATTCTGGTCGACCGCGAAGCGGCGGGCGATCCGCGCATCGTGACCGTCACGCTCAACCGGCCCGAGAAACTCAACGCGTTGAGCCAAGCCAGCTGGAAGGGTCTGGGCGAAACGATAAGCGGCCTCCATCGCGAGGCCGATATCGGCTGCATCGTCTTGCGGGGCGCGGGCGAAAAGGCGTTCGGGCCCGGCGCGGATATCTCGGAATTCGAGCGTACGCGCGCGACGACGAAACTCGCCGTCGCCTACGGCAAGATCATGCACGCCACCCTCGCCGCGATCCGCGATTGCCGCCATCCCACGCTCGCGATGATCCATGGCTTGTGCGTGGGCGGGTCGCTGGAAATCGCGTCGATGTGCGATCTGCGCATTTGCGGCGAGGCCAGCCGCTTCGGCGTGCCGATCAACCGGATCGGCGTGATCATGGCGTACCCCGAATTGTCGGCGCTGATCGATCTCGTCGGCCGCGCGACGGCGCTGGAAATTCTGCTCGAAGCGCGCGTGTTCGGGGCCGCCGAAGCGAAGGACAAGGGCCTCGTCACGCGCGTCGTGGCGGATGCGGCCGTGACGAAGGAAGCCTACGCCGCCGCCGCGCGCATCGCTTCCGGCGCGCCATTGTCCAACCGCTGGCACAAGAAATTCGCGCGGCGCCTGATGGACCCGCGCAAGCTGACGAAACGCGAGCATCTCGAAGGTTTCGCCAACTGCGACACGCGCGATTATCTGGAAGGCTATCGCGCGTTCCTGGAAAAGCGCCCGCCGCGCTTCGAGGGCCGCTGAGATGGCCGGCGCGCTCGAAGGGATTCGCGTCGTCGAACTCGCCCATATCATGGCGGGGCCGGTCGCGGGCTTGATGCTCGCCGATCTGGGGGCGGACGTCATCAAGGTGGAAAAGCTGCCCGGCGGCGACGATACGCGGCGCATGCAGCCGCCGATGGTCGGCGACCAAAGTGCGGCTTTCCTGATGATGAACCGCAACAAGCGCGGCATCGCCCTCGACCTCAAAACCGAGCACGGCAAGGATGCGCTGCGCCGGTTGCTGTCCACCGCCGATGTGCTGATCGAGAATTACCGGATGGGCACGCTCGACAAGCTCGGCTTCGGCTATGACGCGGTGCATGCGCTCAATCCGCGCCTCGTCTATTGCTCGCTGTCGGGCTTCGGGCGCACCGGGCCTTACGCCGCGCGCGGCGGCTTCGATCTGGTCGCGCAAGGCATGTCGGGCTTGATGGGCATCACCGGCGAAGGGCCGGGGCGGGCACCCGTGAAGGTCGGCGCCCCCGTCACCGACATCACCGCGGGCATTCTCGCGGCGATGGGAATCCTTGCCGCGTTGCAAGCGCGCACGCGCACGGGCGAGGGCCAGCTCGTCGATACTTCGCTGTTCGAAGCGGGCATCGTGCAGACCTATTGGCAATCGGCGATCGCGTTGGCGACCGGCGCGTCGCCGGGGCCGCTCGGCTCGGGCCATCCGTTGAACGCGCCCTATCAGGCTTTCGCGACCAAAGACGGCTGGATCAATGTCGGGGCCGCGAACCAGAAATCCTGGCTGAAGCTGATCGAATGTCTGGAGGCGCCGCAACTTGCCGCCGATCCGCGCTTCGCGACCAATGCCGATCGCATGGGCAATCTTCCGGCGCTGGTCGATGCGCTGACACCGCTATTCGCCGCGCGCACGACCGCCGCGTGGCTCGATCTGTTCGACCGGATGGGGATGCCGGCCGGGCCGGTGCTGTCGATCCAAGACATGCTCGCCGACCCGCAAACCCGCGCGCGCGAGATGGTGGTCGCGACCGATCATCCAACGCTGGGCCGCGTCGAAACCCTGGGGGCGCCGGTCAAGCTTTCGGCCACGCCCGCCCGCGTGACGCGCGCGGCACCCACACTCGGCCAGCATACCGACGAAATTTTGCGCGAGTTGGGGCTTTAGGCTTTCGCCGGGCGGTTGACGGTCCAGATGCCGAACCCGACCAAAGCGAGCGACATCACCAGTACGGGCTTCAACTCCTCGCCCAGCAGCAGATGCGCCGCGAACACGCCAAAGACGGGCGTGAGGAACGAGAACGACGCCAGCGACGAGGCGCGATAGACGGGCACGAGCGCGAACCAGATCGTGTAGCTGACGAACACCACGATCACGATCTGGAAGGCAAGGGCGCCGATCGCGAGCGGCGTCGGATCGAAGATGCCGCGCTCGCCCATCAGCAACGCGACCGTGCCGAGCAGCACGGCCGATACCGCGTATTGGTAAAGTCCGATCTTCTCCCCGCGCGCGGTGGCGAGATTGGAACGTTTGATGACGATGGTCGACGCACTCCAAAACAGCGACGCGGCGAAAGCCAGCGCGTCGCCGATCAGGCCTTTGCGGTCGGGCAGGGTCAGCGAATCCGCGAACAACAGCGCCACGCCCAAGAAACACGCGGTCAGGCCGAGAATCTTCCGGGGCGTCAAACGGTCGCCCTTCAGGAGGAAATGCGCTGCGATCGCCAGCGAGATCGGCGCGGTATAGAGCAGCACGACCGAGCGCGCGGCCGTGGTGAATTCGATCGCCCAATAAAGCAGGCCGAATTCCGTGCCGAACAGCAGCCCGGCCGCGATCCCGCCCGCCAGCGTGCCGTCGCGCTCGAAAATCGGAATGCCGCGAAATCGCGCCCAGAGAAGCACGAGGATCGCCCCGCCTGCGGAGCGCAGCGCCGCCTGCCACAGCGGCGAAATGCCGGTGTTGCCGAATTTGATCGCGACCTGATTGACGCCCCAGATCGCGCACAGCACGACCACAACCGCCATCACGCCAAGCCCCGGCGCGCGAGATGTGTCGTTCAACGCGCCACGCCTTCCAAGGTTTCGCTGCCGGGGCGGTATTTGTAGACGGCTTCGCCCGTCGCCACGGCTTTGCCTTCGTCGTCGACGATTTCGATCGTCGCGAAATAGATCGACTTGCCGCCGGGCCGTGTGCGGCCCGTCGCGATCAATGTGCGGCCGATTCGCGCAGGCCCGATGAATTGCGTCGTCAGCGACAGGGTGGAGGCGCGGCGCACGCGGCCGGGATGCGGGCAGAAGCAGCCCGCGAATCCCCCGGCGACGTCCACCATCGTCGCCACCACGCCGCCATGCGCGATGCCGGAACGGTTGCGGTGGCGTTCTTCCAGCGCCAACACCATTTCCACGTAGTTTTCCCGCCAAACGCGGGGAAAGTAGCCGATCAAGTCGCGAAACGCGCTGTCGCCCGCGGGCGCCATACATTCGGGTATTTCGTCCATCGCGGCAAAATAGCCCTGCGGCGACCCTTGCGTCCATCGCGGCCCGCTTGTTAACTGCCGCTCTGTTTTTCGGAGGTAACGCATGTCCCCCAAACCGCGCAGCGGCGGCCGCGTTCTGGTCGATCAGTTGCTGATTCACGGCGTCGATATGGCGTTTTGCGTGCCGGGGGAATCGTATCTCGAAGTGCTCGACGCGCTGCACGACAGCCGCACGATCCGCCTGATCAACGCGCGACACGAAGCCGGTGCGGCGAATATGGCCGAAGCCTATGGCAAGCTGACCGGCAAGCCGGGCATTTGCATGGTCACGCGCGGGCCGGGTGCCACGCACGCTTCGGTCGGCGTGCACACGGCTATGCAGGATTCGACGCCGATGATCCTGCTGGTCGGCCAGGTCGGCCGCGACATGATGGATCGCGAAGCGTTCCAAGAAATCGACTACCGGCAGATGTTCGGCTCGGTCGTCAAATGGGCGGCACAAATCGGCGACGCGTCGCGCATTCCCGAATATATGGCGCGCGCGTTTCACACCGCGACGTCGGGCCGCCCCGGCCCGGTCGTGCTGGCGTTGCCCGAGGACATGCTGACCGACGTGGTGACGGTGCGCGACGCCGAACCCTATCGCGTCGCCAAACCCGCGCCGACGCATTCCGATCTGCTGCGCGTGCAAGCGGCCCTCGCCAAAGCCCAGCGCCCGCTGGTCATCATCGGCGGGCCGGGCTGGCAGGACGAGGCGGGTGCCGCGATCCAAGCTTTCGCCGAGGCCAACGATTTGCCGGTGGCGGCGTCGTTCCGGCGCATGGACGCGATCGCGCCCGATTCGCGCGTTTATGTCGGCGATCTAGGCACGTCGGGCCCGCCCGAACTCGTCAAACGCGCCAAGGAAGCCGATTTGCTGCTGGTGATCGGCGCGCGCCTGGGCGAGATGACGACGCAGGGCTACACCGTGCTGGAAAGCCCGGAGCCCAAACAAACGCTCGTTCACATTCACGCCGATCCGGACGAACTCGGCCGCGTCTATCGCCCGGATGTCGGCGTCGTCGCCGACGCAAACGCATTCGCGCTTGCCACGGCCGCCCTGAAACCGCTGGAAACACGTCCGTGGAAAGCATGGACGCAAGCCGCGCGCGCCGATTTCGAAAAATCGCTCGTGCCCAATCCCTATAACGGCGAGCTCGATATGGGCCGCGCGATGCGCGAACTCGCGACGTCGCGCCACGTCGAAAGCTATGTCGTCACAGTCGATGCCGGCAACCACACGGGCTGGCCGATGCGCTTCCTGCCGTTCAAGCGCCCCGCGCGCTTGGTCGGGCCGACGTCCGGCGCCATGGGCTATTCGGTGCCGGCGGCCGTCGCGGCGTCGCTCGTCCATCCCGATCGCCTCGTGCTCGGCATGATCGGCGATGGCGGGTTCATGATGTCGGGGCTGGAGATCGCGACCGCCGTGCAATATGGCGCGTCGCCGATCATCCTTGTGTTCGACAACGGCATCTACGGCACGATCCGCATGCATCAGGAACGCGAGCATCCCGCGCGCGTCGTCGGCACGGATTTGAAGAGCCCCGACTTCGTCGGGCTCGCTAAATCGCTGGGCGCCCATGCCGAAGAAGTGACGCGGACCGAGGATTTCATGCCGGCACTGGAGCGCGCCATCGCCGCACGGCGCACCGCGCTGCTGGCGTTGAAGATCGATCCCGAAATCATCACCACGCGCACGACGATGACCGCTATTCGCGAAGCGGCGCTGAAACGCCAAGCCGCGCAAGCGCGCTGAGACAACGAAGGAAACGCATCCGATGTCCGATATCGAGATCGCCCGCAAGGCGACGTTGCGCCCGCTCGCGGAAGTCGCCGCCAAGATCGGCATTCCCGAAGCGGCGATCGAGCCCTACGGCCGCGCCAAGGCGAAGATCGATACAGGGCTGCTGCCCAAATCGGGCAAGCGCGGCAAACTGATCCTCGTCACCGCCATCAACCCAACCAAAGCAGGCGAAGGCAAGACGACCACGACGATCGGCTTGGGCGACGCGCTCAACCGAATCGGCAAGCGCACGGCGATCGCACTGCGCGAGCCCTCGCTCGGGCCCTGCTTCGGCCAGAAGGGCGGGGCGACCGGCGGCGGCCATGCCCAGATCGTGCCGATGGCCGACATCAATCTGCATTTCACCGGCGACATTCACGCGATCGGCACGGCGCATAATCTGCTCGCGGCACTGATCGACAATCACGTCTATTGGGGCAAAGCACCCGCGATCGATCCCAAGCGCGTCGTCTGGCCGCGCGTGATGGACATGAACGATCGGTCGCTGCGTGATCTGGTGATGGGCCTGGGTGCCGGCAATGGCGCCGTGCGCCAGGGCCGATTCGACATCACGACCGCGTCCGAGGTGATGGCGATTTTCTGCCTCGCCAAAGATATGGCCGATCTGCAAGCGCGTCTGTCGCGCGTCGTCGTCGCCGAGCGCAAGGAAGGCGGCTATGTCACCGCCGCCGACCTGAAAGCGCAGGGTGCGATGGCCGCACTGCTGAAGGACGCGATCAAGCCCAATCTGGTGCAAACGCTGGAAGGCAATCCCGTCCTCGTCCATGGCGGGCCGTTCGCGAATATCGCGCATGGCTGCAACTCGGTCGCCGCGACGACGACGGCCTTGTCGCTCGCCGATTACGTGGTCACGGAGGCCGGCTTCGGCGCGGATCTCGGCGCCGAGAAATTCCTCGACATCAAATGCCGCCAAGCGGGTCTGACGCCCGATCTCGCGGTCGTGGTGGCCACGGTGCGCGCCTTGAAGCTGCAAGGCGGCGCGGATGCCAAGGAATTGACGCGCGAAGACGTCGGCGCGGTCGAGAAGGGCCTCGCCAATTTGCTGCGCCATGTCGAGAATTTGAAGAAATTCGGGCTTCCCGTGCTGGTCGCGATCAACGCCTTCACGTCGGACACCGCCGCCGAATGGACGGCGATCGAGAAAGCCTGCGCCGCCGCCGGTACGAAGGCGATCCGGGCCAAGCATTGGGCCGATGGCGGGGCGGGGGCGGAGGACCTCGCGCGCGAAGCCGTCGCCCAGATCGACAAGGGCGAAGCGAAGTTCAAATTCCTTTATCCCGACGACGCCCCGCTCAAGACCAAGATCGAAACCATCGCGCGCGAAATCTATCGCGCGTCGGGCGTCAGCTTCGCGTCGGCCGCGTCCAAGCGCCTCAAAGCCATCGAAGAAGCGGGCTTCGGCAAATTCCCGGTCTGCATGGCGAAGACGCAGTATTCCTTCTCCGCCGATCCGGAGTTGAAGGGAGCGCCGACCGGCCACACGCTGCCGGTGCGCGAAGTGCGCTTGTCCGCCGGGGCGGGTTTCGTCGTGGCGCTGGCGGGCGACGTGATGACCATGCCGGGTTTGCCGAAAATCCCGGCCGCCGAAGCGATCGGCCTGACGCCCGAGGGCGAGATCGACGGGATATTTTGATGCCGCGATCCGACGGCCTGCGCGCGGTCTTCCTGATGATCGCGGCGATGGCGTTTTTCGCGTCGATGGACGCGTTGAACAAATCGCTGACGCAGGGCTACGCGATCCAGCAGATCATGGCGATCCGCTTCGTGGTTTTCATCGCGATCGCTTGCCTGATCGCCAAGCGCGGGCCTTGGCTGGTGCTGGAAAGCCGCGCGCCCTGGTGGCAGGCGCTGCGCACCTTCGTGCTGCTGGTCGAGATGGTGTGTTTCATCCTCTCGTTCAAATATCTGCCGCTGGCCGAAGTCCACGCGGTCGCGGCGTCGGCGCCGTTGTTCGCCACGGCGGCGGCGGCGATCTTCCTCAAAGAGAAAGTCGATCCGATCGGCTGGGGCCTGGTCGCCGGCGGGTTGATCGGCGCGCTGCTGGTGATCGGGCCGGCCTTCCAGAATCTCGGCCCCGCGATGTGGATCGCCGTCGCCGCGACGGCCACTTGGGGCCTGTATCAGGCGCTGACGCGCATGATCGCCAGCAAGGATTCGACCGACGTGACGACGCTGCACACGCCGATCGTCGGCTTCGTCATCGCCGCCGTGCTCGCCTATTTCGATTGGCGCGCGCCCGACGCGATCGGCTGGTTCTGGCTGATTCTGGGCGGGGCACTCGGGGGCCTCGCGCATATCTGCGTGATCCGGGCGCTGGCGCTGGCGCCGGCCAGCGACCTTCAACCCTATAACTACCTGCTGGTGGTTTTCGCGACGCTGTTGGGTTGGCTCGTCTATGGCGATGTGCCCGGCCAATGGACGGTGGTCGGCGCCACGCTGATCTGCATTTGCGGGATCGTCGCGATGCGGCGCGCGGCCATCGCCGCTAAAGCGTGAAACCGGGATCGTGCGCCGCGCGGGAATCCGCCGGCGCCTGATCGCGCACGTTCAGGCCGTAGTCGCGGATCACGCCTGCCACGCGCAAACGGTAATCGGCGAAAATGCCGGTGCGTCCGGCGGCCTGCGCCGCGCGGTGGCCGGGCTTGTTGCGCCAGGCCTGCACGGCGGCCTCGTCGCGCCAGAAGGACAGCGACAGCATTTTGCCGTCGTCGGTCAGGCTCTGGAATCGCTCGACCGAGATGAAGCCGTCGCTCGCCATCAGATCGGCACGCAAGGCGGCGGCGAAGTCGAGATAATCCTGCTTGCGCCCTTCGGCGGGGCGCACCTCGAAAATCACCGCGATCATTCGATCCCTCCGATCATCGCCTCGGCCTGCTCGGCGCGCGCCGACCAGCGATAGGTGCGGTTGACCCAATCGACCTGCAGGCGCAGCCGCGCATCCAATGCCGGGTTGTTTTGCGCGAACGCGTCGATGATAGCGCTGGCAGCATTCACATAGGCCTGCGGGTCGATGTTTTTGTCGACCACGGGGGCGAGGATGCCGAACTCCCCCGTCGTCTCCGGCAAGGCGCCCAAGGCCGTGGTGATGACCACGCAACCCGCCGCCATCGCCTCCATCGTCGCGATCGACGCGGTTTCGGCGGCGACGTTCGGATAGAACAGCAGCAGCGAGGCTTTCAACGCCTTGGCGAGTTCGGCTTGCGGCACATTGCCGTGCGAGACGACGCCCGGCGCGTTCTTCGCCTCCTGCGCCAGGAATTTCCAGCTGGGCTGATGGCGGAAGAAGTTATTGGCCGGGTAGAAATCGAAGCTCGAAAACACGTCTAGCGAGATGTCGGCGCGCGCCGCGCGCAGATCCTTGAAGAAGGCGAGCGCTTGCTTCAGGCCCTTATAGGGTACCGACGTGAACGAAGCGCGCGGCGGCCGGGCTTTGGCCGCGACGATGCTCTCGCCGGGGGCGAACATATTCTCGAAGGCCGGACCGATCGCGTTGCCGAGCACGACGATGCGATCCGCGGCGACGCCGTAATCCGTGAAATTCGTTTTGTGCCAGTTCGACACGCAGACGATGCGGTCGCGCGGGCCGGAGATGGCCTTCAATGCGGCGTCTTCCTCGGTGCCGGGCACGAACACGTTATGCGCCCAGGCGAAGATCGGCGGGTTCGGGTGGGCGGCGCGCAAGGCGGGCACGAGTTCGGACGCCGAGGTCACGAAAATCGCGTCCCAGTCGCCGGGCAACGCGCCGGTCCAGCGCGCCTGGCCGAGCCCGCGCAGGCGCCGGTCCCCGCGCGTCGTGCCGGTGAACAGCGCGACGTCGTGGCCGCGCGCCGCCAACGCAAGTGCGAGATAGACCTGTGCCGATTCGGAGCCGGGCAACGGCGCCTCGAACGGCGTATCGGCGTCGTAATCGTGCGACAGGTTCGGATTGACGAAGGCGATTCGCATGGCGAGGCCGACCCTAACACGAGTCGCACGACGCCTCTTTTCATACGATGAATGCCGGATTAGGATCGCGACAGAATTTTCCGGGGGAAACCATGGCCGACACGAAAAAACGTCATTTCAAAAAAGGCGAACTGCGTTCCAAGGAATGGTTCGGCCGCACCGACCGCGACGGGCTGATGCATCGTTCCTGGATGAAGAATCAGGGCCTGCCGCATCACATGTTCGACGGCCGCCCGGTCATCGGCATCTGCAACACCTGGTCGGAACTGACGCCCTGCAACGCGCATTTCCGCGATCTGGCCGAAAGCGTGAAGCGCGGCGTGCTGGAAATGGGCGGTTTCCCGCTGGAATTCCCGGTGATGAGCCTGGGCGAAACGCTGATGCGCCCGACGACGATGCTGTTCCGCAACCTCGCTTCGATGGACGTCGAGGAATCGATCCGCGGCAATCCGATCGACGGCGTCGTGCTGCTGGTGGGCTGCGACAAGACCACGCCGGCCCTCGTCATGGGCGCCGCATCGTGCGATCTGCCGACCATCGCGCTGTCGGGCGGGCCGATGCTCAACGGCCGCTGGCGTGACCAGCAGATCGGCTCGGGCACGCATGTGTGGAAATTCACCGAGTTGATGAAGAAGGGCGAGATGGACACGAACGACATGATCGAGGCGGAAGCCTGCATGTCGCGTTCCGTAGGCCACTGCATGACGATGGGCACCGCGTCGACCATGGCGTCGATGATGGAAGCTTTGGGCCTGGCGCTGCCGACCAACGCCGCGATTCCGGCGGCCGATTCCCGCCGCAAAGTGCTCGCCCATATGACCGGGCGGCGCGCGGTCGAAATGGTGAAGGAGAACCTCAAACTCTCGAAGGTGCTGACCAAGCAGGCGTTCGAGAACGCGATCGTCGCCAACGGCGCCATCGGCGGCTCGACCAACGCGGTCGTGCATCTGCTTGCCATCGCCGGCCGCATGGGCGTCGATCTCACGCTCGCCGATTGGGATCGTCTGGGCCGCGAGGTGCCTTGCCTCGTCGATCTGATGCCGTCGGGCAAATACCTGATGGAGGATTTCTACTACGCCGGCGGCTTGCCCGTGGTGCTGCGCGAGATGGGCGACAAGCTCCACAAGAAGGCGCTGACCGTCAACGGCAAGACGATCTGGGAAAACGTCAAGGACGCCAAGAACTGGAACGAGAAGGTCATCACGCCGCGCAAGAAGCCGTTCAAGAAGCAGGGCGGCATCGCGGTGCTGCGCGGCAATCTCGCCCCCAACGGCGCCGTGCTGAAGCCGTCCGCCGCCACGCCCGCCTTGATGAAGCACAAGGGCCGTGCGGTGGTGTTCGAGGATATCGACGACTACAACCGCCGCATCGACGATCCCAAGCTGGACGTCGACAAGAACTGCATCCTGGTGCTGAAGAATTGCGGGCCGAAGGGCTATCCGGGTTTCCCGGAAGTCGGCAATTTCGCGCTGCCGCAGAAGCTGCTGAAGCAGGGCGTCTCCGATATGGTGCGCATCTCGGACGCGCGCATGTCGGGCACGGCCTATGGCACGGTCGTGCTGCACACGGCCCCGGAAGCCGCCGCCGGCGGCCCGCTGGCGCTGATCAAAAGCGGCGACATCGTCGAACTCGACGTGTCCAAGCGCCTGTTGAAGATGCATGTTTCCGATGCCGAGCTCGAAAAGCGCCGCAAGCAGTGGAAGGGCCCGCCCGTGCACGAAGCGCGCGGCTGGGTTAAGCTCTACGTCGACCATGTGACCCAGGCCGACACGGGCGTGGATCTCGATTTCCTGGTCGGAAATTCCGGCGCGCCGATCGGCCGCGAAAGCCACTAAGGGGAACGCACCATGACGATGAGCGCCGAATTCCTGATCGTGGCGCTCGTCGTCGTGGCCACGCCCGGCACGGGCATGATCTACACCGTCGCCGCCGGATTGGCGCGCGGTGGCAAGGCGAGCGTGGTGGCCGCGTTCGGCTGCACGCTCGGGATCGTGCCGCATATGCTGGCGGCGATCACCGGCCTTGCCGCGTTGCTGCACGCCAGCGCGCTCGCCTTCGACGTCGTGAAATACGCGGGCGTCGTGTATCTGCTGTGGATGGCGTGGCAGACTTGGCGCGACAAGGGCGCGCTCAGCCTGACCGCGGCCCGCAGCGCCCGCCAAGGCTTCCTGGCCGTGACCTTGGAAGCGGTGGCGATCAATCTGCTCAATCCCAAGCTCTCGATCTTCTTTTTCGCCTTTCTGCCCCAATTCGTCGCCGCCGATGCGCCCGGCGCGGTCGGGCAGATGCTGGGCATGAGTGCGGTATTCATGGCGATGACTTTCGCCGTGTTCGCGCTCTACGGCCTGTTCGCGGCGGCGGTGCGCGATCGGATTTTGACCCGGCCTGCGGTGCTTGCTTGGATGCGCCGGGGCTTTGCCGCGACTTTCGCCCTGTTGGGCGCCAAACTGGCGCTGACCGAACGCTAAATCCGGCGCCGGGGGTTGTTGGGGCGGGGGATGGAGCCCTATAAGAAGGGCCCGTTCCCGCCGACCCTGGTCCCCGCGTGTCCATGCCGAATTTCCCGCTGCGTCCGAAATCCGAGAACCTGCTCGGCTCGCTGATCCGCGAAGTCTCCAAAGACGCGATGGATAAGCCCGGCTTGATTCCGCTGTGGTTCGGCGAGGGCGACCGCCCGCCCGCACCCGCGGTGGTGACGGCGGCGCACGAGGCGCTCGACCAGGGCTATCACTATTATTCGTCGAGCCTGGGCCGCAGCGAATTGCGTGAAGCGATCGCGGCTTATGTTTCGCGCCTGCGCGGGCTGAAGATCGGGCCCGAGCGCATCGCGGTCACGTCGTCGGGCAATTCGGCGATCCAGATGGCGATGCAGCTGATCGTCGATCCCGGCGACAATGTCGTGTTCGCCGTGCCGTTGTGGCCCAACGCGGCCGATGCGTGCGATCACCTGAACGGCGAAGTGCGGCGCGTCGCCTTGCGCTTCACCGACAATGCGGGCTGGTCGCTCGATCTCGACAAGCTGTTCGCGGCTTGCGATGCGCGCACCAAGGCGATTTTCCTGAATTCGCCGGGCAATCCCACGGGCTGGCTTGCCACCAAAGACGAGCTCAAAGCCGTCGTCGAATTCTGCCGCGCACGGAACATATGGGCGATCGGCGACGACGTTTACGAACGCCTGGTCTATGACGGCGACTACGCGCCCTCGCTCTTGGATTTCGCGCAACCCGGCGATCCGGTGATGAGCGTGAATTCGTTCTCCAAAAGCTGGTGCATGACCGGCTGGCGCATGGGCTGGCTGGTGGCCCCCGAAGGCGTCGTCGACACGCTGGGCAAGATCATCGAGTTCAATACCTCCGGCGCCAACACGATGACGCAACGCGCGGGCATCGTCGCGCTGCAGCAGGAGGATTTCGTGCGCGACCTTCGCGCGCATTACGCCAAGGCGCGCGATATCGTGCATAACCGCCTGGCGAAATTCCCGAAGGTTCGCACGGCGCGCGCGCAAGCCGCGTTCTATTCCTTCTTCCAAGTGCAGGGGATGACCGACTCAGTCGAATTCTGCAAACGCGTGGTGCGCGAGGCGAATGTCGGCCTGGCCCCCGGCCGCGCTTTCGGCCCGGAGGGCGAGGGCTGGGTGCGGCTATGCTTCGCCATCGGGCACGATAAACTCGAAACCGCCCTCGACCGACTGGAGCCTTTGTTGAAATGAGCGGATTCGTCGCCCTCGATTGGGGTACCACCAATCTGCGCGCCTTCCGGATCGCCGCCGACGGCACGATGCTGGACCGGCGCGAACGGCCCTTGGGCTTGCAGTCGATCAAGAACGCCAATTTCGCCGGCGCCTTCCGCGACGTGGTCGGCGATTGGATGAACGATCCGTCGCGCCCGACCGCGCTGATGTGCGGCATGGTCGGCTCGGCGCAAGGCTGGATCGAAGCGCCCTACGTCAAGTGTCCCGCTTCGGCCGCCGAACTCGCTTCGGGCCTGGCGGTGGCGCCCGATCCGCATTTCGATATCCGCATCGTGCCGGGCCTGCGCTGCCAAGGGGCGGGCGGGCCCGATGTGATGCGCGGCGAGGAAACGCAGCTCGTCGGCACGGGGCTTGGCGACGGCGTATATTGCCTGCCGGGCACGCATTCGAAATGGGCGATCGTCGAAGGCGGGCGCATTCAGCGCTTCGCCACGTTCATGACCGGCGAGCTTTTCGCGACGGCGCGCAAGCACACGATCCTCGGCCGTTCGATGGTCGATGCGACGCACGATCCCGCGGCGTTCGCCAAGGGTTTCGTGCGCGCGCAAGGACCGGGCGGATTGCTCAATCACCTGTTCATGGTCCGCACGACCGCGCTGCTCGAAGGGCTGAAGCCGGCCGAAGCGCCGTCCTATCTGTCGGGCTTGCTGATCGCGCACGAAATCGCGGCGGCGAAGGAATGGTGCAAGCCCGCGCGCGTCGTCGTCGTTGGGGCCGGGCCGCTCGTGCAGAATTACGCCGTGGCGCTGGCGATGGCGAATGTGGAAGCCGCCGCCGTGAACGGCGAGCACGCCTCGGCCGCCGGCCTTTATGCCATCGCCAACGCGGCGGGGCTGCTCAAACGATGAAGATCCTGGTCCCCGACGCGCAATTCGCCCTCGACCCCGATGTCGAACGCACGGCGCTGCCGGAGGCCGAGTTCATCATCCATCGCGCGCGCGATCCGTTGCAGATCCCGGATTCGGTGTGGTCGTCGGCCGATGGCGTGCTGGTCTGGCAAGACATGCCGCTCGACCGCGTCGTCGCGCGCAAGCTCACGCGCTGCCGGATCGTCGTGCGCCATGGCGTGGGCTACGACAAGGTCGATCTGGAAGCCTTCGCCGAGCGCAATATCCCCGTCTGCAACGTGCCGGATTATGGGATCGAGGAAGTCGCGAACCACGCGATCGCCTGCGCGCTCAGCCTGCGCCGGGGATTGCCGACCTATACCGAAATGCTGTCGCTCGACCCCGTCGCGGGCTGGCAGTGGAACGTGGCGCCGTTGGTGCGCCGCTTGACCGGCCAGGCTTTCGGCATCGTCGGACTGGGGCGGATCGGCCAAGCCGCCGCTGCGCGCGCGAAGGCTTTGGGCTTCGATGTCGGGTTCTACGATCCCTATCTGCCGGTCGACGAACCCGCCGCACAGCCCTATTTGCGCTTCGCTGATCTGGGCGAGATGCTGGCGCAATCGGACATCGTCTCGATCCATTGCCCGCTGACCCGCGAAACGCACGGAATGTTCGGGGAATCGACTCTTGCACGGCTCAAAAAAGGCGCGATCCTGATCAACACGGCGCGCGGGCCCATCGTCGATACCGATGCTCTGCTGCGCGGAATTGAGGCCGGGGCGATCGGCGGCGCGGCGCTGGACGTGCTGCCGCAGGAACCGCCGGACCCCGACGACAAGCTGGTCGCGGCCTATCGCGTGCCGCCGTCCTGGCTCGCGGGACGCTTGATTTTGACCCCGCATGCCGCTTTCTACAGCCCCGAAAGCTGGTACGATCTGCGGTATAAAGCGGCGGACACGGCCGGGGACTGGCTCAAGAAGGGCAAGCTGCGCAATTGCGTGAACCGGCATTTGTTCCCGCCGGGCGCCTTACCAGCGTAAGCTGAGTTAGAACAAAAACGCGACGGGAGGAGACGGTTTTATGAAAGCGGTGGTGACGGGCGGGACGGGTATGCTCGGCAAGAAGCTGGGCAAGGCGCTGCTGGCGCGTTCGGAAATCACGAAGATCGTGCTGTTCGACGTGGTCGATCCGGGCGACGCGCCGAAAGACCCGCGCATCGAGGTCGTCGTCGGCGAAGTCTTCGATGCCGCGACCATCGCCAAGCTGATCACGCCGGATACGGGTGCCATCTTCCACCTCGCAGGCGTCGTCAGCGCCGGTGCCGAACGCGATTTCGATCTGGGCTACCGCGTCAATCTCGACGGCACGCGCGTCGTGCTCGAAGCCGCGCGCCGTTTGCCCAAACCCGCCAAGCTCGTCTTCGCCTCGTCGCTCGCGACCTATGGCGGCGATCTTCCCGAGGTCATTCCCGACGATTTCCGCCTGACGCCGCAAACCTCCTACGGCATCCAGAAGGCGATGGGCGAAATGCTGGTCGCCGACTACACGCGCAAGGGCTATCTCGACGGCCGCTCGCTGCGCTTGCCGACGATCGTCGTGCGCCCGGGCAAGCCCAATCTTGCCGCGTCGACTTTCGCGTCGTCGATCATCCGCGAGCCGCTCGCGGGCCAGAAAGCCGTCTGCCCGGTTTCGGCCGATGCGTGGATGCCGCTCTTGTCGCCGCGCCGCTGCATTGAGGCGTTCCTGCGCGCCTATGATCTGCCGTCGTCGGATTGGGGCTGGAACCGCTCGCTGATGCTGCCTTCGCTCGACGTTACGGTCGGCGAAATGGCCGAAGGCCTGAAGCGCCATTCCGGCGCGAAGGCGTTCGATCTGATCGAGTGGAAGCGCGACGAGATGATCGCCAAGATCGTCGCGGGCTGGCCCAAGCGTCTCGACTCCAAGCGCGCGCGCAAGATGGGTTTCCAATCCGATACGTCCATGGACGAATTGATCCGCAACTACGTCGAAGACGACATGCCGAAAGCCGCCTGATGCGTAAACTCGTTGCCGGCTGGTCGGCCGCCGCCCTGACCGCCTTTCTGTTCCTGCCCTGGCAAGCGATCGAAGACGGTTTCTTCGGTTTCGGCTGGGTCCGCGACTATCCCGACGATCGCAACGCCAGCGCTTTGTTCTACGCGCTGGCCTTCGATCGGCCGTGGCTGTGGGGCGTTTTGCCTTTCGTGGCGCTGGGCGGGGTGGCGCTGGCTTTTCCGCGCGAAGATCGCCGCTTCGGCCAATTGCTCGTCGCGGCGGGTCTCGGCGGGATCGGCTATACGTTCCTGCAAGGCTTCGCCATCGGCATTACCGGTCTGCAATGGACCTGGCTTGCGCCGCTGATCGGCCAAATCGAGACGTCGCAATACGGCTTCGGCTGGGGGGCGACGATCGTGCTGTTCGCCTTCCTGATGATGACGTCGCTAGGCGTGGCCGCACTCGGCTATTTCCGCGGCGACGCGTTCATCGCGGGCTCGGTCATCGTTTCGACCGCGCTGATTCTCGCTTTCGTGTTCTTCCCCATCGCCACGATGCTGGCCGGGGCCGTCACCGACGAACACGGCAATCTGGCGTTCGATCTGTTCTGGCGACGCTTCTTCGCCGACGACATCTGGGAACTCAACTGCCTTGTCGGCGGCCCGCGCTGCGGCGTGGTGTTCAACACCGTGCTGCTGGGCGTGTTGACCGGCGCCCTTTCCACGTTGATGGGCCTTGCCTTCGCGCTGGTCGTGGTGCGCACCGGCCTGCCCTGGCGCAAAGGCCTACGCGCGCTGACCATCTTGCCGATCATCACGCCGCCTTTCGTGATTTCGCTCGCCATCATCGTGCTGTTCGGGCGCACGGGCATCGTCACGTGGTTCCTGGAAGTCGCGTTCGGCATTCCGCCGTCGCGCTGGATCTACGGCCTGCCGGGCGTGCTGATCTCGCAGCTTTTGTCGCAGATCCCGGTCGCGTTCCTGGTGATGATCGGCGTGGTCGAAGCGATCAGCCCGTCGCTGGAGGAAGCCTCGCAAACGCTGGGCGCGTCGCGCTGGCAGACCTTCCGCACGGTCACGTGGCCGCTGCTGCGTCCCGGCCTCGCCGCCGCCTTCCTGCTCGGCTTCGTCGAAAGCCTCGCCGATTTCGGGAACCCGCTGGTCCTCGGCGGCAATTTCGACGTGCTGTCGACCAAGATCTTCTTCGCCATCGTCGGTGCGCAGCACGATCCCGGCCGCGCGGCGGTGCTGGCGATCTTGCTTTTGATCATGACGCTGGGCGCCTTCTGGATTCAGATGCGCTGGCTGGGGCGGCAAAGCTACGTGACCGTCACCGGCAAGGGCGATTCTGGCCTGTCGGCGGAACTGCCGCGCACGTTGAAGCGCGTCCTTTATTGGACGACGATCCCCTGGGCGGCGTTCACGCTGATCACCTATGCGATCGTGATCTTCGGCGGCTTCGTGCGCGATATCGGCCGTTTCGATCTGGAATTCACGTGGCGCCATTATCTCGACGCGTTCCGCGTGGAGCTGACCGAGCGCGGCATGTTCTTCTCGGGCTCCGCCTGGGATTCGCTGATGACGACGATCGAGGTGTCGGCGATTTCTGCTCCGCTCACCGGCATCATGGGTTTGCTCGTCGCCTATATTCTGGCGCGCACGAAATTCGCGGGTCAGCGCACCTTCGAATTCCTGACCATGCTGTCCTTCGCCATTCCGGGCACGGTCGTGGGCGTGTCGTATATCGTCGCGTTCAACGTGCCGCCGCTGGAACTGACGGGCACGGGGCTCATCCTCGTCATCTGCTTCGTGTTCCGCAACATGCCGGTGGGCGTGCGCGCGGGCATGGCGGCCTTGTCGCAGATCGACAAAAGCCTCGACGAAGCGTCGCTGACGCTGGGTGCCCGCACCGCGACCACGGTGCGCCGCGTCGTGATGCCGCTGCTGCGGCCCGCCATCGTGGCCACGCTGGTGTTCAGCTTCGTGCACGCGATGACGGCCGTGTCGGCCGTGATCTTCCTGGTAAGCGCGCGCCACAATATGGCGACCGCTTACATCGTCGGCCGGGTGGAGGCGGGCGAATTCGCGCTGGCCATCGCCTATTCGACGGTGCTGATCGGCGTGATGGCGCTGGCGATCGTAATCATTCAGCTCGGCGTCGGACGCCGGCAGCTCGGACGGCGCGGCCAGCAGACGGCCGCCGCCCTCGGCGGACATTGAGGAATAGGAACGCACGATGACGAAATCCACGACCAAGAAGGGCCCGGCCTCGGTCGAGTTCCGCAACGTGACCAAGCGCTACGGCACGGTCGCGGCGGTCAGCGACGTGTCCTTCACCATCGAGCCCGGCACGCTGGTCACGCTGCTCGGACCTTCGGGCTGCGGCAAGACGACGACGCTGCGCTTGATCGCCGGTCTTGAAATCGCGACCGAAGGCCAGATCCGCATCGCGGGCGAGGACGTCACGAATTTGTCCGCGGCCGATCGCGACGTGTCGATGGTGTTCCAGTCTTACGCGCTGTTCCCGCATATGAACGTGCTCGACAACGTCGCTTATGGGCCGACGGTCGCAGGCCAGAAGAAATCCGACGCCTACGACCTCGCGCGCCAGAAGCTCGCGCTGGTCGGCCTCAAGGATTACGATTTGCGCTTGCCGTCGGAATTGTCGGGCGGCCAGCAGCAGCGCGTGGCCGTCGCCCGCGCGCTGACGATGGAGCCGCAGGTGCTGCTGTTCGACGAGCCGTTGTCGAATCTCGACGCCAAGCTGCGCCGCCGCGTGCGCGAGGATATCCGCGACCTGCAGCGCGATCTGAACCTGACCGTCGCTTACGTGACGCACGACCAGCAGGAAGCGCTCGCCGTGTCGGATCGCGTGATCGTCATGTCCAACGCGCGTATCGCCCAAATGGGCGCGCCGCGCGAATTGTACGAAGCCCCGGCCAGTCTTTTCGTGGCCGATTTCATGGGCGATTCGAATTTGATCGACGCGACGGTGGAGCGCGTGTTGCCTGCTGATCTAGCATTGGTTCGCATTGGCGCCACATCACTCGAACTGCCGTCGCGCGGCACGAAGCCCGGCCCGTGCAAGGTCTCGATCCGGCCGGAATCGCTGAGCGTGACGGCGTCGGTCCCGCAAGGCCCGGCGATCCCCGGCACGATCCGCAAGGCCGCCTATCTCGGCACGCATATGGAATACACGCTGGCCGCCGAGATCGGCGAATTGTTCGTCGTCGACCGCGATGTCGCCAACCCGAAACCCGTGGGGTCGACCGCCTATCTGGCGCTCGCCCGCACGGGCGTGTCGATCGTGCCGAGCACCTAGTCAGAAGGCAACGGACGTTCCGCCGTCGACGACCAACACCGTGCCGGTGACGTAACTGCCGGCGGGCGAGCACAGCAACAGCGCCGGGCCCGCCAGTTCCTCCGGCATGCCCCAGCGGCCGATGGGGGCCCGCGCTTCGACCTGGGCGCGGAACGCGTCGGTCTGGTGCAGGCCCTTGGTCAAATCGGTCACGAAGAAACCGGGGGCGATGCCGTTGACCAGCACGCCATGCGGGGCGAGTTCGATCGCCATCGCGCGGACGAGGCCTTCCAGCCCCGTTTTCGCCGAGGCATAGGCCGCTTGTTGCGGGCGCACGGCACGCGCCATCAGCGACGTGGTGTAAAGGATGCGGCCCCATTTATTGGGCACCATGCGGCGCGCCGCTTCGCGCCCGAGCACGAAGCCCGCGCGCAAATGCGAACCCAAAATCGCGTCGAAATCCGACGTCGGGTACTCAAGCAGCGGCTTGCGGATCGCCGAGCCCGCGTTCGAGATGAGGATATCCAGCCGCCCGTGCTTGGCGACGATCCGGTCGAGCGCGGCGATCGCTGCTGCCTCGTCCGTCACATCGAAGGCTTCGGCGTCGCCGCCGATCTTGGCCGCCGCGGCTTTCGTCTCGGCCTCGTTGCGCGCGGCGAGCACGACTTTGGCGCCGGCCCCGGCCAAAGCCGTCGCCATCGCATAGCCGATGCCCCGCGAGCCACCGGTGACCAGCGCCACGCGGCCTTTGAGATCGAACATTTGGGCGGGAGTCATGTTTCCATCCTTCATTCGTCAAGAAACGCTTTGAGTTTGTCGGCGACGCGCGTCATCGCCAGCACGCCGTCGAGATGCCCGCCATTGCCGGGAATGGGGACGAGATCGGCCTGCTTGCCTTGGCGCTTCAGGATATCGACGGCTTTTTGCGCGTAGCCAGGCAGCAGCAGCAAATCGCTCTCGGCGGGGATGAACAGCGCGCGCGCTTTGATGCGGCCCAGCCCTTCCTCCAGATTGTTCTGGTGGCCGGTCACGAACAGCTGGTTGGCGCGCACCAGATAGACGAAATGATTGGCGTCCGACACGCGCGCGCGGGCGAGCGACACTTGGTCGAGCGTCGCATCGATCGCGAAGCGATTGTCCCACGACGCCAGCGGGTTCTTGGTCGTTTCCGCCCAGCGCCGCCCGAAAGTCGCGTCGGCCCAGCCATGGGCGCGCGCGTCGAGCGTCACCATCTTCAGCGCGAGGGCAAGTCCGTTCGTCGGCTCCGGCCCGCCATACCAATCGCCGTTCTTGAAATTGGGATCGAGCAGGATGGGCTGGGCCCAAACCGCCAACCGCGCGATCGTATAGGCGTCGGCTTCGCCCACGCCGATGACCGGCACCACGCGCTTGACGAAATCGGGGAAGGCGGCCGCCCATTCCAGCGCCTGCATCGAACCCATCGATGCGCCCACGGCGGCGTGAACGGAGGTGACACCTAGGGAGTCGAGCAGCGCCTTCTGCACGTTCACGAAGTCGCGCATCGTGACGATGGGAAAGCGCATGCCGTAGGGCTTGCCGGTCGAAGGCTCGATCGAAGCGGGCCCCGTCGTGACCGTGATGCCGTCGCGCGTGTTGAGATTGACCAGCGAGTCGGCCGAGACGACGAAATACTTGTCGGTGTCGATCGCCTTGCCGGGCCCGATGATCGCGTCCCAATAGCCCGGGGCGGGCTGATCGGCGCGATAGCGACCGGCGGCGTTGGAATTGCCGGAGAAGAAATGCGGCACGATCACCACGTTGTCGCGCGCGGCGTTGAGGCGGCCGTAGCTTTCCCAGCCGATCTTCACATCGGGAATCGTGGCGCCGCCGACGGTGGTGTAGCTCGGCATCGCGAATGTCTTTTTTTCGACGATCCCGACACTGCGGTCCTGCGCCTGGACGCCCGCGCATATCTGGAAAACCGCTAAAGCGACAATTAAGGCGAACTTGCGCATTTTTCCCTCCCCGGCGTTTCGGCAACTCTAGTCGCGCCGCCATGCGCCGCCAAGGACTTGCATCCTTTACGGACGCGGGCCAGGATCGCCGCTCACAAAATTCCAGGAGGAAGCGATGGCGGGTCGGTTGGCGGGTAAAACGGCGTTCGTGACGGCGGCGGGGCAGGGTATCGGCAGGGCCAGCGCGCTGTCTTTCCACGCCGAAGGCGCCAAGGTGATCGCGACGGACCTCGACACCGCCAAGATGGCCGATCTCGCCGACAAGGGCATCGTGGTGCGCAAGCTCGACGTCATGGACCGCGCCGCGATTTTCACCGCCGGCAAGGAATTCGCTGGCGTCGACGTGTTGTTCAACTGCGCCGGTTTCGTCCATCACGGCACGATCCTGGACTGCGACGACAAGGCCTGGGATTTCTCGATGAACCTGAACGTCCGTTCGATGTTCTGGACGATCCAGGCCTTCCTGCCCGCGATGCTGGAGCGCAAGAAGGGCACGATCGTCAACATGTCGTCGGGCGCGGGCCCGGTGAAGGGCCCGCCCAACCGCTTCGTCTATGCGGCGTCGAAAGCGGCGGTCGTGGGCCTGACCAAATCGGTCGCCAGCGATTTCGTGAAGCAGGGTATTCGCTGCAACGCGATCTGCCCCGGCACGGTCGACACGCCCTCGCTGCAGGGCCGCATTGGCACGGCCGCGGATGTCGAACAGGCGCGCAAGGATTTCCTCGCCCGCCAGCCGATGGGCCGTTTCGGCACGGCCGAGGAGATCGCCGCGTTGGCGCTGTTCCTCGCCTCGGACGAATCCGGCTTCATCACCGGTGCTGAATTCAAAATCGATGGCGGTTGGTCGCTGTAACTAATACGTGCTGCGCCCGCCGGTGATGTCGAAAACGGCACCGGTCGAGAAGGAGCAGAGCGGCGAGGAAAGCCAGAGTACGAGGGACGCGATTTCGTCGACCTGGACGAAGCGGCCCATCGGGATCTTGCTCAGCATGTATTCGACATGCGCCTCGGTCATCTGCTTCAGAATGTCGGTTTCGGCGACGGCGGGTGTGACGCAATTCACCAGCACGTTCGACTTGGCGAGTTCCTTGCCAAGCGATTTGGTGAGGCCGATCAAGCCCGCCTTCGCGGCCGAATAGGCGGGCGCGTTCGGGTTGCCTTCCTTGCCGGCGACCGAGGCGACGTTGACGATGCGCCCCCAGCCGCCTTTCACGATATGGGGCACGGTCGCGCGGCAGCACAGGAAGGGGGCCGTCAGGTCGACCTCCAGCACCTTGCGCCATTCGGCGACCGGGTATTCCCAGGTCGTCGCGTTGGGGCCGGTGATGCCGGCGTTGTTCACCAGAATATCGATGCCGCCCATCGCGCCGACCGAACGGTTGGTCGCGGCGGCGACGGCGTTCTCGTCAGTCAAATCCACTTCGGCCGTGTGCACGTCGCCTTGACCGGCCAAGCGCTTCACGGCGGCGTCCAGCGCCGGCGCGTCGCGGTCCCACAAGGTGACGGAAGCGCCCGCCGACAAAAGCTTGCCCGCGATGGCGAGGCCAATGCCCCGCGCCCCGCCGGTGACGATCGCGCGTTTGCCCGCAAGATCGATGGCAGCGCTCATATGCTCCTCCTTGAATTAGTGGCTGCGCGCGGCCCCCAGCCGCTTCTCCAGCGACGCCGACCAGCGCGACATCGCGAAACACGCGAACCAGAAAATCGTGCCCGCGAAAACGTAGCCTTCGACGTTGTACCCGACCCATTTGGGGTCGGCCGATGCAGCATGCACGATGCCGAGCAGATCGAAAAGCGACACGATCAGCACCAAAGTGGTGTTTTTCGACAACGCGATGAACTCGTTGGCAAGTGCCGGCAGCGAGATCCGCAAGGCTTGCGGCAGCACGATCAGGATCGTCGCGCGCCAATAGCCCAAGCCCAGCGCGGCGGCGGCTTCGTATTGGCCCTTGGGCACGGCTTGCAGGCCGCCGCGGATCGCTTCGGCCATATAGGCGGCGATGACGAGCGTGAGGCCGACCACCGCGCGAATCAAACGGTCGACATTGATCGGCAAGATCAGCGGCAGCAGCAGCGAGGCGAGGAAGATCACCGCGATGATCGGCACGCCGCGCCAGAACTCGATGAATGCGACCGAGATCGTGCGGATGACCGGCAAATTCGATTGCCGCCCGAGGGCGAGCAGCACGCCCAACGGGAAGGCGAAGATGCCGGCATAGACCGTCATAAACACGGTCAGCATCAAGCCGCCCCATTGGCGCGTTTCGACATAAGGCAAGCCGCCGAAGCCGCCGAGCAGCAGCCAAATCCCGACGAACGGATAGATGACCAGCACGGCCGGGATCGCATATCGCTTGCCCGGCAAGCGCCGCCAGCCCGCCCACACGCCGAGGACGACGAGCAGCGCGCCCGCGATATCGATGCGCCAAGTCTGCGCCGCCGGATAAAGCCCGTACATGAACTGGTCGAAACGCGCGCGGATGAACACCCAGCACGCGCCGCCCGCGCTGCAGGCCGAGCGGTCGTCGCCCAGCCACGCCGCTTTGAAGATCGTCCAATCGAGCAGCGGCGGCAGAAAGCGCCACACGACCCAGATGCAGGCGAGGGTGATCGCCGCGTCGATCCACGTCGCGAACAGATTGGCGCGGGCCCAGGCGAGCGCTTTCATCGCGTCACCAGCGCGATGCGCGCGTTGTACCAGTTCATGAACATCGACACGGCCAGGCCCGCGACCAGATAGATCGCCAGCGTGATCGCGATGATCTCGATTGCCTGGCCGGTGGCGTTGAGGGCCGAGCCCATGAACACGCTGACGATTTCCGGATACGCGATCGCCGCACCGAAGGACGAGTTCTTCAGCAGGTTCAAATACTGGCTGGTCATCGGCGGCACCATCACGCGCAGCGCTTGGGGCACCACGATCAAGCGCAGCGTCTGGCCGGGCGTCAGGCCCAGCGACGCGGCCGCTTCCTTCTGGCCCTTGCCGACGGCGAGGATGCCGCCGCGCACGACTTCCGCCACGAAACCCGCGGTGTAGGTGACGAGGGCGGCGAGCAGCGCCACGAATTCGGGGACGAGCACGAAGCCGCCGCGGAAATTGAATCCGCCGCGCACCGGCACGCTCCAACTCGTCGTCAACGCCACGACGATCGCGGCGGCGAGCGGGATGCCTACGATCAGCGCCGTGCCCGCCGCCCAGATCGGGAAAATTTTCCCGGTCGCGGCCTGACGCTTCACCGCCCAGGCGCGCAGGACCAAGAACAGCGCCACGCCGATCGCGAACGCGACCGACACGGCGGCAAAAGGATGGCCTTCGGTCGGGGCGGGCACGTACAGCCCGCGATTATTCAGAAAGAAGGTGTCGAAGGCGCCGAAGGAATCGCGCGGCGGGGGCAGCGCGCGGATGACGCCGAAATACCAGAAGAAGACGAACAGCAGCAGCGGGATGTTGCGCACGAACTCGACGAAGCCGGTGGCGAGACCGCGCAGCAGGAAGTTCTTCGAAAGCCGCGCGATGCCGATCAGGAAGCCGAGGATCGTGGCGAGCGCCATGCCCAGCAGCGAGACTAGCAGCGTGTTGGCAACGCCAACCCACAGCAGGTCGACGATATTGTTCTGCGGCGTGTAGTCGACGATCTTGAAGGGAACGTCGATGCCCGACGTGCGCCAGAGGAAGTCGAAGCCGGACGCGATGCCGGCTTTGACCATGTTCTCCGACGCGTTGGCGACGAAATACCAGATCGTCCCAAACATCGCGCCCGCGACCGCGGCCTGGGAGATCCAGGCGCGGACGCGGGCGTCGTAGAACCAGCGCCGAAGCGCTGCTGTCATTGGAACGGCGAGGTAAACAGCAGGCCGCCCTTGGTCCACAACTGGTTGGGACCGCGCGGCAGCTTCAGGGGCGAATCCATGCCCACCGTGCGCTCGTAGCTTTCGCCGTAGTTACCGACCTGCTTGATCGCGTTGTAGAGCCAGTCGTTCGACAGGCCCAGCATCTGGCCGAAATTGCCTTCCACGCCCAGGATGCGGCGGACTTCGCCGTTGGTCGAGGAGCGGCGCATTTCGTCGACGTTCTTCGACGTGATGCCGAAATGCTCGGCGGCGATCATGCCGTTGAGCACCCAGCGCACGACCGCCTGATAACGCTCGTCGCCGTAGCGCACGGTCGGGCCTTGCGGATCGTTGGAGATCAGCTGCGTCAGGATGACGTGATCGTCCGGCGCCTTCAGCTTGGAACGCTGGCCCGCCAGCGCGCCGAAGCCGGCGGTGTAGGCGTCGCAACGCTCGGCGTCGTAGGCGGCGATGGCGTCGTCGTTGCGCTGGAAGTTGACGATCGTCACCTTCTTGCCGCGCTCGGCGAACCAATCGGTCGCCTGCTTTTCTTCGGTCGAGCCGGCCGCGACGCAAACCGTGGCGCCGTCCATCTCGTCCGGCTTGGAGATGTTCGCCTTCTTGCGGACGATGAACGTCTGGCCTTCGTAGAAGTTGATGCCCAGGAAGTTCACGCCCAGCGAGGCGTTGCGCGAGAAGGTGATCGTCGTGTTGCGCGACAGCAGATCGACCTGACCCGATTGCAAGATCGGCCAACGCTGCTGGACCGAGGTCGGCGTGTACTTGACCTTGGTGGCGTCGCCCAGAATGGCGGCGGCCAGCGCCTTGCAGAAATCGACGTCGATGCCCTGCCACACGCCCTTGTCGTCGGCGAAGGAGAAGCCGGGCAGGCCCAGATGGACGCCGCATTCCAGATGGCCGCGGGCCTTGATGGCGTCGAGCGTGGGGCTCGGCGTCAATTGCTGGGCGGAAGCCGCACCGGCGAAGCAAAGCATAAGGGCGGCCGACGCCGCCAATCGACGAAACATGGATAGACTCCCTGAGTTCCGGGCCGCGGGGTTTGTCCCTGGGCCGGTTGAGGATGGCGGATATTGGCGCGGTGTCATCGCGGAAGCAAGGGAGTGTCTTTTAATTGTCATAATCGATGCGCTAGGATCGGTTCCGGGGAGAACCAATACGATGTCCGCACGGTTGGAGATCGACCGGGTCGAGGCCGCTTATGGCGGCACGCGCGTGCTGAAAGGCGTCAGCCTGGATGTCGCACCCGGCGAATTCGTGGCGCTGCTCGGGTCGTCGGGCTGCGGCAAGACGACGCTGCTGCGCTGCATTTCGGGATTCGTGCCGGTCGCGGGCGGCGCCATCCGCGTGGGCGGGCGCGATATCACGCCGATGCCGCCCGACAAGCGCGAAATGGCGATGGTGTTCCAAAGCTACGCGCTGTGGCCGCATATGAGCGTGGCGCAGAATATCGGCTACGGATTGCGCTTGCGCAAAAAGTCGCGCGCGGAAATCGCCGCGCGCGTCGCCGAGATGGTGGCGATGCTGAAGCTCGACGGGCTCGGCGAACGCAACGTCACCCAGCTTTCCGGCGGCCAGCGCCAGCGCGTCGCCCTGGGCCGCGCGCTTGCCGTCGATCCGCAGATCCTGCTGCTGGACGAGCCGTTGTCCAATCTGGACGCGCGCATCCGCGAAGACGTGCGCCACGAGATCAAAGCGCTGCAACGGCGCCTCGGCATCACCACGATCCATGTGACCCATGATCGCGAGGAGGCGATGGTGATGGCCGACCGGATCGTCATTCTCGACGCCGGAACGATCGCCCAGGTCGGACGGCCGGAGGAAGTCTATAACCGTCCCGCGTCGGCTTTCGTTGCGTCCTTCATGGGCGCCAACAACGCGATCCGCCTCGATTTGTCGCGCAGCGGCGCCAAGCTGCGCGTGGCGCCGGGCCCGCATAATCGCGAAGCTGAGTTGCCGCACGAGGGGGCGATCGACGGCAAGGTCACCGCACATTTCCGTTCCGAAGCCGCGAAGCTGTCGCTGCCGGGCGATGCCGATCCGCAAGGCGCCTTGGCGCTGGAGGGTCGCGTCGTCCAGGCCGCCTATCCGGGCGGGTTCTGGCGCTACGCGGTCGCGGTGGGCGACCGGCAATTCATGGTCGACGACGAACGGCGTGTCGAGGTGGGCGTGAACGCGCGCGTCGTTCTGCCTGCCGAAGCGTTGCACTTTTTCCCTGCGGAGAAAGCGTAACGCAAACGTCGCACAGCGCGCGTATTGGAAAAAGCGCCCGCCGGTCCGCCGGACGGCGGGCGCGATCAAGTCCGGCGGATACGGAGGAGAACATGCAACGACGGACATTGATCGCGGCCGCTTTGGCGGCGGGTGCGGTCGCCGCGACGCTGCCGGGGGCGGTCAACGCCCAGGCGCGTAACGTCACGATCAACGTGTTGACGGCCGGCGACCAGAACATGGTCGACTACATCACCGAATTCCTCGGGCCGCAGTTCGAGAAGGCCAATCCCGGCGTGCGCGTGCGCGCCGTGGGGACGGGCCCCGGCGATGCCGGCTCGCAGCGCATCTGGGAACGCCTGGAAGCGCAGAAGAAGGCGAACGCCGCGACCGTCGATGTCGACGTCGCGATCGTCCACCAGAAGATGGCCGGCCAGATGGTGAAGGACGGCTTGCTGTCCAGCTATCGCGGCCAGGTTTCGACCGGGAGTATGGCGACCAGCGCGATCACCAAGAACGCGCTGGGCGTGAACGTCGACGGCTACGTGATGCCGATGTTCAACTCCCAAGTCGCCATCGCCTACAACCCGGCGCGCGTCGCCAACCCGCCCAAGACCTTCGACGAGCTCGTCGCTTGGGCCAACGCCAACCCGAAGAAGTTCGGCCATAACGGCATTCGCGGCGGCATGTCCGGCGTGGGCTTCGTGTTCGGCTGGCTTTACGCCTACGCCCCCGATCAGAAGAAGCTGATCGAAGGCCCGTATGACGACGCGACCGTGCAGGCGCTGACGCCGGCCTTGCAGAAGTTGAAGGCGTTCAACGCCGTCTCGACGATCACGCCGGGCAACGCGGGCACGCTCGACGCACTGAACCGCGGCGAGATCGACATGGGCCCGGTGTGGATGGACATGTTCTACTCCTGGCAGGGCGAAGGCCGCCTGCCGCCGACGCTGAAGCTGACGCTGCTCGAAAGCGGCTTGCCGGGCCAGCCGATGTACTACGTCATCCCCGACAAGTCGGCGAACGCGGATGTCTCGCGCAAATTCGTCGAGATGGCGACGTCGCCGGTCGTCCAGGCCAAGGGCATCGTCGAGCGCTTCAACTGGCTGCCGGGCATCGACGCTCAGCACGTGCGTTCGCATCTCGACGCCAAGCTGTGGGAACGTCTGTTCCGCGACGTGCCGCCGGATATGCTGAACAAGATGGCCCGCCCGATGCCGCAGGCCGACTACTTCACCAAGATCCAAGAGCAGTACGAAAAAGTCGTTCTGAACTGACGTAAAGGACGGGGCGGCGATTTCGAATTTCGCCGCCCCGTTTATTTCGATGGGTCCCACACGCGGCGTTTCCGTTTTGCTGATCTTCCCGGCGCTCGCCATGGCGCTGGCGCTGTTCATCTATCCTTTGGGCTACTCGCTGGTCGGCGCGTTCCAGGACAAGGCGGGCGTGTGGACGCTCGGCAATTTCGTGCGCGCGTGGGAGCTTTACCGCCTCGACACGCTGTTCACCGTTTTCATCGTCGGGCTGTCGACCTTTCTGATCGCCGTGATTTCCGTGTCGATCGGCGGGTATCTGACGCTCGGCAATTCGCCGGTCGCCAAGAAGATCCTCGATTGGCTCTATCGCTGGCCGTTATTCGTGCCGTTCATCGTCGCCGCCTTGTGCATGCGCACCTTCCTGGGCCGCAACGGGATGATGAACAACGCATTCGTTTTCCTGGGCCTGATGGATCAGGAAATGGCGCAAAGCTTTCTCGATTGGCGCGGCATCGTCATCACTTTCGTGTGGAAGCAGACGCCGTTCGTGACGCTGATGGTGGCCGGCGCGATGGCGGGGCTCGACCGCTCGACGATCGACGCCGCGCGCAATCTCGGCGCCTCGCGCTTGCGCGTGCTGCTCGAAATCGTCGTGCCCCAGATCCGCCGCACGCTGGCGGTCGGCTTGATCCTGTCCTTCGTCACGATGATGTCGGTGCTGTCGGTGCCGATCATGCTGTCGGGCCAAAGCCCGTCGATGCTGACGGTCAACATGGCTTGGCGGATCAACTCGGTCGGCGATTACGGCACGGCCAACGCGCTCGGCTTCGTGTCGTATCTGCTGACCGGCTTGGCCGCGTGGTTCTATTTGCGCGAAGCCGTGCGCGACAAGCAGCAGGGGTTGACGCGATGAAGTGGGTTTTGCGCGCCGGCCTGCTCGCGATTTTCGCCTTTTTCGTCCTCGGGCCGATCGGCAATTTGGTGATCTGGTCGGTGGCCGAACAATGGTTCTGGCCCAACCGCCTGCCGTCGCAATGGGGCTTCCGCTTCTGGGAAGTGGTGTTCCGCCCCACCGGCCGCGCGATGGAATCGCTGTGGCTGTCGATTTGGATCGCGCTGCTGACGACGGCGACGTGCCTTGTCGTGTCGGTGCCGGCGGGCTATGCGTTGGCGCGCGGAAAACTGCCCTGGCGGCCGATCGTGATGCTGATCTTCCTACTGCCGCAGGCGTTCCCGAACCTGCCCGTCTATATCAACATCGCGCGCATCTTCTTCGAATACGACCTCAACGGCACGGTCGCGGGCGTCGTCATGGTTCACGCGGTGCACGGGCTCGTCTTCTCGGTGTGGATCGCGACGGCGGCGTTCGCGGCGATCGACCCCGAGCTCGAGCAAGCCGCGCGCAATATCGGCGCGTCGGGCCCGCGCACCTTCTTCGAAGTGACGTTGCCTTTGGCGCTGCCCGGCATCGTGGCGAGCGCGATTTTCGTATTCCTCGAATCGCTCGACGAATTCACCGGCAGCTATTTCGTCGGCGCGCCGGAGATCCGGACATTGCCGCTGATGCTCTATTCGGCGGGGGCCGGCGGCAATATCCAGATTGCGGCGATCTCGGCCCTCATCCTTCTGGTCCCGTCGATCCTATTCATGCTGCTGGTCGAGCGGTTCCTGAAGGGCGAGGTTCTGGCCAAGATGGGGCGTTAGGTCCCCCAGATTTCGCGCGTGGCGCTCGAATACCAGCCGCGCGTATAGGTCGCTTCCAAATGGCGGAACTGCGCCGCATCCGCCGGCGTGCGCGGGGAAACGCCGCCCGCACCCTGCACGGCCACGATGCCCTGCGGCGTGGCGCGATAGATATCCGCGACCGAGATCCCGTAATCGGGCGCCAGCAGCGAATAGCAGGTGTTGGCGTAGACGGGTGCGAAAGCCGGACGGCCGTTCAGCGCCGCGGCGATCGCCTTGGCGACGAACTTGCCTTGGCTGTTCGCGGCGAAGCCCGATTTCGGCATGGCGCCGGCGATCGACGCGTCGCCGATCACATGGATGTCCTTGATGCGCGTCGATTCGAACGTGATCGGATCGACCGGGCACCAGCCCGCACTGCCGCCGTCGGGATTGGCAAGGCCCGCATCGCGCGCGATCTTGCCCGCGAACTGCGGCGGCACGACGTTGACGACCGCCGCGCGATGGCGCTGGCCGAATTCGGAAACCAGCGTGCGCTCGTTCGCGATGACTTGGGTGATGCGGCCGTCCTTGTTGAGCGGCACCCATTCGATCATGCCGGGATAGAGCGCGTTCCAGCCGTCCTGGAACAGCGGCTGCTTCGAGAACGCGTCCTTGGCGTCCAGCGCCAGGATTTTCGAGCGCGGCTTGGTCGTCTTCAGATAATGCGCGATGACCGAAATGCGCTCGTACGGGCCCGGCGGGCAGCGATAGGGGTTGCCGGGCAGCGCCAGCGCCACCACGCCGCCGTCCGGCATGGCTTCGAGCTGGCGGCGCAGCAACAGCGTCTGCGCGCCGCCTTGCCACGCATGCGGCAGAATCTCGGCGACGGCTTCGGTGTAGCCTTCGATCGCACCCCAGCGGATATCGATGCCGGGCGACACGACCAGCTTGTCGTAACGGATCGACTGGCCGCCGCCCGTGCGCACCGTCTTGGTCGCGGGATCGATGGCGACGGCAATGTCGCGCACATGGCGCACGCCATGCGTGCCGGTCAGCGCGTTGTAGTTATGCGTGATCTCGCCAATCTGCTTGAACCCGGCGATAACGTAGTTCGAGAACGGGCAGGTGACGAACTCGCTTTTCGGCTCGATCAGCGTGACCGCGATGCCGGGATCTTCCAGGCGGATGAATTTCGCGGCCGTGGCGCCGCCGAAGCCACCGCCGATCACGACGACATGGGCCTTGGCGGGGGCGGTCTGCACGGCGCAGGCCGACAGCGCGGAGGTGGCGAGCAGCGAGCCGGTGAAAGCGCGGCGGGTGAGTTTCGTGCGGGTCATATGCGTGATCTCCCCGTTAGCGCCAATTGGCCGAAATTTCGCGGGCGATGGCGGCGAGCTCGTCGTCGCTGAAGCCCTTGGCGTGGCGGTTCATCACCGTTGCCGGCCGGCGGTCGTTCTTGAAATCCAACATGGCGGACAGAAGCTGCTGCTCCGTCCGGCCGTTGATCGGCGGGATCTCGGCGACGCTGCGCCCGGCCGGGCCGTGGCAACCCGAGCAGGTCGCGGCAAGCACGCTGCCGGGGATGGGGGCGGCTTGCTGGGCCTGCGCTGCGGCGGCCGTGATCAAGCTGGCCGCGAAAGCGGCGGTTGCGATGACGGAACGCATGGATCTCCCTCTTCGTTCGGGCCCCTGGCGGGGATTTCGTCTTGGCGGCGATTGGGCGCGAGTGTGGCCGCATCCCCGGCCGTCTGGCAAGTGACGGGGACTATTTGCGGGGCCCGCGCGGTCCCGGCAACGCGTTTTATCTAAAAGGGTAATTTAGCGGTGTTTGATACCGCCGAGAGCCGCGCCTGACCTTAAGCGACGACGCCCACGATCACATGCCCGTCGGCGCCCGCCAGCGGCGCCAGCATCGCGATCCAACCATTGCTTTCGTCGGCGACTTGCATCGGCGTCGCGGTCAGCAGCGATTCGAGTGCGGCTTGCGCGATCGGGTCTGCCAGCGGCACCGCCGCGCCGGGGGCCGCTGCCAGAATTTCCTTGGCGCCGTTGCCGACGACGCGCCAGCGATAGAGATCGGCACCTGCTTCGACGACGGGCACCAGTACGAAGCCCGCCTGCGCGCCATTATTCGGCAGCCGCATCAGGTTGAAGGCCGTGCGCTCGGGAATACCATCGTCGATGCCGCGTGCGCCTTCCCATGTCCAGACGAACTGCGCGAGAAGATCGGGCAGGTCGGCGCCGGGATCGAAGCGGCGAATGGACGGAAGGGCTTTGGCGATGGCGGACATACGGAGCATTGTATGTACCGGATCTGAGCCGGACCTTAAATGCGCTTTATCCAAATCGCGCCAGAAAGGCGATTCGCTCGTCGAGTGCGAAGCCGAACTCCGCAAGAAATCCCGCCGCAATCAATACGCCCGTTGCGATTAAAACGAGCCCCGCGATCGCTTCGAGGCGGTGCAGCGCCGCGGGGATGACGGGGGATTTGCGCGCGAGAACGACATAGCCGAGCAAGACCGCGAGCCAAGCGGGCCAGCTCAGGAAAATCCCGTAAGTTGCAAGCGCTAGCGGCGCGGCGCCGGCTGCCGCGGCAAGGCCCGGTCCCGGAATCGGCGTCCATCCGAACGCAAAGGCGAAGCCCACGCAAAGGGCCGCGACAAAATTTGCAGGGACGCGCCAAACGGGCGCACGCGCCGCGCGGCGTAGGCCGGGGATCGGCGCCGCACCCAAAACATGCAGCCCGAAGGCGGCGATGACGGCGCCCGCCAATAATGTGAAAGCGCGCGCATGGCGGATCAGTAGGCCGTCGCCCGCGTTGAGGGCGGCGAAGCCCAATCCGAAGGCGAGGCCGAACAGCGCTGTCGCAGCGGCAAGGCGCGCCACGGCACCCGGCGGGGCGCCATCGGCGTCGCTCCATTCGTCGCGCAAGATTGCGGCCGCCCAGGCGGCAAAAGCGGGCCATAGCGGCAGCATGGCGGCCCCCAGGGCGCCGCCCAACCCGTCCAAAACGGCTTGCAGGATCGCGGTCATCTATCCGGAATCTAACAGAAAATCTGGCTTGATCCAGATCAATGCGCCCTGCGGCGTTTCGTCCAGAATGGCATCACCGGCGAATAGCTATATTGCCGTGACGAGGAGCCCCCCGATGGCCTGCACGCAGGAGTGCCGCACGAAAACCGACGAGACCGCGCGCGAATGCAAGCGCGGCTGCGGCGCGGTCGCGCGCCGCTTGGCGGCGATGCTGGAGCCCGACGCGGCGATGCGCAATCTGATCGGCGCGCAGCTCGAGATGCTGAACGCGCTCAGCGGCAAGCGGCTCTGATCGACGCTTTGTAGCCTTCGGGCATATTCAGCGCCTCGATTTCCTCGGGCGCGAACAATCCCAGTTTCTTGTGCTCGTGACTTAAGCGCGGCGTGAGGCCCGATAGCGGCGCGCATGCATAGGTCACGATCACGACCTCGACGCCCGGCGCGATGCGATAAAGCCAGGAATCGAGAATGCGTTCGGGCACGGCTTTCAGCCCAAGCTCCTCGTCGATTTCGCGCGCAAGGCATTCTTGCGGGTCCTCGCCCGGTTCCAGCTTGCCGCCGGGCAATTCCCATTCGTCGCGTTCGTTGAACAACAGACAGACGCGTCCGTCGATCGTCACGACACCCTTCATCGCGACCGGAAAACGCGGCGATTTGTTGTCGCTTGGCTCAGCCACGCGCGACCAGCGCTTTCAACGCCGCCACGAGCGAGCCTTCCTCGAGATATTTGAGCGCCAGCATGGCGCCGACCGCGATGCCCGCGACTGCGAGGAACGAGCCGATGGCGAGCGTCGACAGGCCTGTGATGCCTTGGCCCACAGTGCAGCCCAGCGCGCTGACGCCGCCGATACCCATCAGGATGGCGCCGCCGGCGTTGCGCAGGAAATCGTTGGCGTCGCGGAAGCTTTCCAAGCGCCATTCGCCTGCGGCTTTCGCGGCGATCGCCGATCCGATCAACATGCCGAACACGGTCGAGACGCCGAAATTGATCTTCGTTCCCGTCCAGAACATCGCATAGAACAGCGTGTCGCCGACGGGCGCCACGAAGGTGAACGAGGCAAGCGGCGTGGGATCGAAATCGTCCTTGCCCCACACGCCGGTGATGGTCCAGCCGAGCACGATCAACGCGCCCACGCCGAGCCCCGCGATCACGTCACGCGCGCTGGCGCGGAACGTCCGGTCCTTGAAGCACCAAATCAGCAGGGCGGCGCCCAGTGCCGCCGCCAAGATCGGCCGGTCGATGCCGGTCAATGTCGGCAGACTTTGATCGGCGAAGCCAAGCGCGCGCAGATCGAGATTCGCGCGCTCCCAAGTGTTGACCCGCACATAGCCGACGATGCCGCGCAGCGTGGCGTAGGCCGAGAATCCCAGAATCAGCAGAACGACGACGCTTTTGAGATTGCCCGCCCCGGCGCGGACCAGATTGCGCTGGCCGCAGCCGCCCGCCAACACCATGCCGAATCCGAACAATACGCCGCCGAAAATCGCGCCCGGCCAGCCGAGATTGGGCGCGAGGTAGATCGATCCGCGCAGATCGATGGCGCCGGCGGCGTGCAGCGCATTGGCGCCCAGCATCGCGATCCCGATGGCGGCAACCCAGGCGCGCAGACGGCGCTTATCGGCCATCACCAGGGCGTCGGAAATGGCGCCCATGGTGCAGAAATTGGTGCGTTGGGCCAAAGCGCCGAACGCCGCCCCGGCGGCGAGCCCGGCGATCGCGACGAGAAGATGTATCGGAATATCCTGCATCGGGCGGGCAATCTATCGCTTGAAGGCGGCTGCTTCAAAGCCGTAATGTCGCGCCCGATGTCCACGACCGAACTCGATGTGAAGGGGCTGAATTGCCCCTTGCCCGTCCTGCGGGTAAAAAAGGCGATGGCGGGTTTGCCCGCCGGCGCGACGCTGAAGGTCTTTGCGACCGATCCGGGTGCCGTGAAGGATTTCGAGGCGTTCTGCAAGACCTCGGGCAATGTCCTCAAATCGGCTTCCGAAGCCGACGGCGTGTTCGTGTTCGAGATCGGCAAGGCCGGTTGAACCGCACGCTCTCCCGCGAAGGTTTCTGGCTGCTTTTGACGCTTGCGATTTTCTGGGGCGTCAATTGGCCGGCGATGAAATTCGCCGTTCTGGAACTGCCGCCCTGGGTGTTCCGCGTGGCGTGCGTCTATATCGGCGCGGCGGGCCTGTTCGCCATCGCGTGGCGCTTGCGCTTGGATTGCCGCGTGCCGCCGGGGCGGCTTCGGCAATTGGCGATCGCCGGGTTTCTGAACGTCACCATCTGGCACGTTTCGACAGCCTATGGGCTTCAGCATGTCGAAGCGGGGCGCGCGGCGCTGATCGCCTTCACCATGCCGATGTGGGTGTCGCTGTTCGGCGCCTTGTTCCTGGGCGAGGCGTTCGACCGTCGCCGCGCGGCGGCGCTCGCCTTCGGCGGGGCAGGGCTGTTGCTGCTCGCCTGGCCCGCTTTCGCGGGATTGATCGATCGGCCGATCGGCTTGGCGCTGATGCTGGCGGCGGCGACCGGCTGGGCGTCGGGCACGGTCTATACCAAGCGCGCGAATTTCCGGATGCCGGTGGTGGCGTCCACCGCGTGGCAATTGACGCTGGGCGGCGTGCCGCTGATCGCGGGGCTGATCTGGTTCGATCTGTCCGGGCATCTGTGGCCGGCGCAGGGGTTGACCCTGCAAGGCTGGCTCGGCTTCGGCTACGCGGCGACGGTGCCGATGATCTACTGCCATTGGGCTTGGTTCCGCGCACTCGACATCATGCCGGCACCGGTCGCAGCGCTCGGCTTGCTGGCCGTGCCGGTCGTGGGCGTCGCGTCCTCGGCCTGGCTGACGGGCGAGCGCTTCGCCGCCCTCGACTACGCGGCGATGGCCGCGATCATGGTCGCGTTGTTTTTGGCGCTGCGGCCGCCGAAATCTATTTCCGCCGGTTGACCCAGACCAGAATCGCGATCGCCAGCACGAAGGCGCCCAGCATCGCGAATTGGAAATGTGCGGCGAGCTCGCCGAACGCCGTTTCCAGCGCGTGGCCGAACAGATAGCCGCCGCCCGCGAACAGGATCGCCCAAACGAAAGCCGCGACGAAATTCAACGCCGCGAAGCGCAACGGATCGATGCGCGCCAAACCCATCGCGAAGGACGCGAAATTGCGCACGCCGTAGATGAAGCGGAAGGTCAGGATGAACCAGGTATCGTAACGCTCGAGCCAGCCCATCGCGCGTTCCACGCCCGGCTTCCAGGCGGGCTTGCGGGCAAGCAGCCGCACGCCGTAGGTCCGGCCCAGCCAGAACCACAACTGGTCGCCGCAGAAGCTGCCGAACCACGCGGCAAGCAGCAGCGGCAGGAAGGCGATCTTCTCCTGCTGCGCCGCAGCGCCCGCGAAGATCACGAAGGTTTCGCCTTCGAAGAAGGTCCACAGAAACGTCGCGGCATACACCAGCGCCCCGTATTCCGCGATAAGCCGATCGACGTCCAACCCCGAGCGCTCCCTTGCGCGATGTGGTATAGTCATCCACATACCCTAACGAGGGACGAAGAGGAACCGATGCGACGTTTTCTTGTGATCGCGACCGCGCTGCTGCTGGCTTCGGCCCCGGCTTGGGCCGAAGATACGCGTCCCAATTCGACGCCGCCCAAGGCCAATGCGGACGCCGACAAGCTGAACGCCCGTAACCCGAACGTCTTCCACGCGGGCCCCGGCAAGCCGCTGGAAGGCAGCGTCTATGTTTCGCCGTCGCGCATCCCGAAGCCGGACGCGAAGAAGTAAGGGGATCGGCCGCCGGTTATTCGGCGATTTGATTGCACTCGGTGCTGCCGCCCAACGTGCGCACGCAAGCGAATTTGGCGTTCGGATCGGGCTTGGCTTCCTTCGGCGTGTCGCTATAGCGCTCGCGCAGATCGCAGATGATCTTGCGATCGCCCGTCGCCCACAAACCGTCGCACGCGCCGGGCATGAAATGCGGTCCGATGATCGCGGTCGTCATGATAACGCCCGGGCCGATCACCGTATTGATCGCCTGCTCGTAGGGCTTCAGATAGGTCGTCACCTTGTTCGGCGCGTTCGACAAGGGCGGGTTGCCGTGGATCGACGGCGACGTGCTGCACGCGCCGAGGGTGACGGCGAACAACGAAACGGTCAGCAGGGCGGCCGGGCTCTTCATGGGATAACTCCAATTCCCATAAAATTTGAACCAAATTTACTAATTATCGGTGAAGACGGCAAGAATTCGTATAAGTCACTGATTAGGCTTTAATTTTTGTCGCTTGGGCGATTTTCCGGGCTTCGCCTTCTCCTAAATCCCAATAAAGCCCGGCCATCAGCCGCAGCCCTTCGCGCGCGACATCCGGCAGGATGTGCTCGTTGGGCGCATGCTGGGAACAGGCCGGATAGGAATGCGGGACCCAAACGGTCGACAGGCCCAGCGTATCGCTGAACACGTCGTTGGGCAGCGACCCGCCGAGATTGGGCAGGATCGCCGGCTTCTTGTTGCTGGTGCGGCGCATGGAATCGACCGCGAATTTGACCCACGGGTGATCGGGGTCGAGCCGCGTGGCGGCGAACAGCACGTCGCGGGCCGAAGCGATTTTCACGAACGGGAAGCCGTGGCGATCCAGATGCCGGCGCAGGGCCGGCAGAATGCCGTGCGGATCGATGCCGACGACGAAGCGCAACTGGCAGCGCGCCCAGGCGCGCGGCGGAATGGCGTTCACCGGGTTGCGCGGATTGCCGGTCTCGTAGGCCAACACTTCGAACGAGCACCAGCCGAAGACGCGCTCGGACGGCGTCAGCCCCGGCTCGCCCCACCATTCCTCGATCGCCGGGCCGTCTTCGCCGCCATCGACCTCGCAATCGGCCAGCGCGCGGCGCACGGAATCGGGCAACTCGCTCGGCACCCATTCGGGAATGCGGATCTGACCGGTCGGGCCCGCGATGGTCGAAATCGCGTGGGCGAGTTGCAAACCGGGATTGGAGATGAGGCCGCCCCAATTGCCCGAATGATGGCCGCCTTCGCGCGCGTCGATCCAGATGTCGAAATTGAAGGCGCCGCGCGAGCCCAGGAAGATCGTCGGGCGTTCGGCGCGCAAGCGCGGCCCGTCGGAGGCGAGCAGCATGTCGGCCGCGAACAGCGCCTTGTTGTCCTCGCACACTTCGCGCAAGCCGGGCGAGCCGGTTTCCTCGCCCATCTCGATCAGATATTTGGCGTTGAAGCCAAGCTTGCCGCGCGTGGCGAGCACGGCAGCCAGCGCGCCGATATTGATCGAATGCTGGCCTTTGTTGTCGGCAGTACCCCGCCCGTACCAGCGATCGCCTTCGTCCTTCAATTCCCAGGGCGACAGGCCGGCGCGCCATTGATCCTCGAGGCCGCGGATCACGTCGCCATGGCCGTAACCGAACACGGTGGGGAGTGCTGGATCTTCGATGCGGCTGGCCAGCAGGAACGGGCCTTTGGCTTTGGCGTGGGTCAGAATGCGGCAGTCGAAGCCGAGCTTCGCCAGCGTGGGCACCATCTCCGCTTCCAGATAGCGCGCGAGTTCGCCAGCGCGATCCGGATTCTGGCTTTCGGTCTTGAACGCCACGCGCCTTGCGAGATCGGTCTTGAAACCGCCCTGATCGAAATAGGTTTCGGCGGCGACGATGGCGGCTTCGCGGGTCATGGCATGCGGGTCCTAGCTAGATGGTCCCCTATCATGCGCTGCGCCCGCGCTACACGGCAACCGAATGCTTCGCCTTGCTGTTCTCGATATATTGATCGAACACCGACGCGACGACGCGTACGAAGTTTCGCGCGACCTCGGGGATGGCGAGTTTGGTGCCGTCGATCGTGACCAATCCGCCGCGTACCATGAAATCGAGGCGGCCGATTTCGTCGCGGAAATGGTCGAGCGCGTGGCTCGCCGCGTTGTGCGAACGGCAGATCGCGTCGAGATCGGCCTCCATATCGCACATCAGCCGTTCGATGACCGCGCGGCGCAGGCGATCCTCGTCGGTGATCTGGATGCCGCGCGCGACGGGCACGAGCGCACGGTCGACCGCGTCGCGCCATTGGTCGAGACGTGTGTGATTCTGCGCGTAGCCTTGCGCGTAGGCGGAAATCGCCGACGGGCCGAAGCCGATCAGCGTGTCGGCCATATCGGTCGTATAGCCTTGGAAATTACGCCGCAGCCTTCCCTCGCGCAGGGCGCGCGTCATTTCGTCGTCGGGATAGGCGAAATGGTCGATGCCGATGCGCGTGTAGCCGCGCGCGGCCAAGCGCTGATGCGCGGCCTCGACCAGCGCCATGCGCTCGCGCATGCCGGGCAGGCCCTCAGGTTCCAGCAGCTTCTGATGCGGCTTCATCCACGGCACATGCGCGTAGCCAAACAGCGCGATGCGCTCGGCCCCCAGCTCGGCCGATTGGTCGATCGTCGCTTCGATCGTGTCGGCGGACTGATGCGGCAGGCCGTAGATCAGATCCATGCCGATATTGGCGATCCCGGCCGCGCGCAGCTTGGCGAGTTTGTCGGCGACCAGTTCGAAACTCTGCACGCGATTGATCGCCTTCTGCACACGGGGATCGAAATCCTGAATGCCGAGATTGGCGCGCGTGACGCCGGCTTCCTTCAACGCGGCGATCTGGGAATCGTCCAACGTGCGCGGATCGATCTCGACTTCGAAGCGCGTTTGGGCGTCGAAACGGAAGGCTTCGCGCAACGCCCGCGCAAGCGCGGCGAGATCGGCGGCGTTCAGCGCGTTGGGCGTGCCGCCGCCCAGATGCACGTGGCCCGCGCGCAGGCGGCGGCCGATCGTCCGGCGCGCAAGCGCAATCTCCTTCAGCAGCGTTTCGAAGTAATGGCGGACCGGCTCGTATTTCGACGCGATCGAGGTATTGCAGCCGCAATACCAGCAAAGTTTCTCGCAAAACGGCACGTGGATATAGATCGACACGGGATGCGTGTCGTCGATCGCGGCCATCCAGCGGCTGGCATGGGCCGCGCCGATCGCGGGCGAGAAATGCGGCGCGGTCGGGTAGCTCGTGTAGCGGGGGACTTTGGCCTCGGCCAAAGTCAGGGCTTCGGGGGACAACATGCAACCCGATTACGCGCGCTTGGCGCGTAACGAAATGATTTGAGTCAATTTCGTCCGAAGAGTTCGGCCGCCGCCGCGAAAAACCCGTCGATGGCGGGCTGGCGCCGCCGCTCGGCAAGGCAGGCGAGGTATTCGCCCACGTCGAGCGCCGCGTCGGAAAACGTCAGCTTGGCGAAACGCGGATCGGGGGCGAGCTCGGATTCGAAAACGAGCCCGATGCCGAACCCGGCGGCGACGGCTTCGGCCACCCCTTCGCGCGTGGCGACTTCGACCGCGGGCCCGAGTTGCAGCCGTGCGGCGGCGAGCCCCGTCTCGAAACGTTCGCGCGTGACCGATCCGCGTTCGCGCAGGATCATCGGGCCCGCCGCGACTTCGGCCAGGCGCAGGCGTTTGCGCTTGGCGCGCGGATCGTCGATCGGCACGAAGGCGACCAGCCGGTCGCGCTTCAACGGTTCCAACGTCAAACGCGGATCGGCGATGGCTTTCGCCAGAATGCCGACATCGGCTTCGTAAGCCAGCAGCTTGCGCGCCACTTCCTCGGAATTGCCGATCGCCAGCGCGAAGCCGAGATCGGGCAGGGTGGCGCGCCAGGATTTCAGTACCGCCAAGGCGGGGCCGGGCCCGTCCGCCGCGACGTTCAAGAACACGCGCGCCCCGCCCGAAGCGCCTTTGATCGCCGCCTCGGCTTCGTCCGCCAACGCCATGTAGCGCTCGGCCACATCCAGCAAGCGCCGCCCGGCCGGTGTCAGGCGAATGGCGCGGCCCTGGCGCACGAATAAGGGTGTCGCATAGCGCTGCTCCAGCGCCTTCACCTGCGCCGACAAGGTGGGCTGGCTGACGCGCGCCTTGCGGGCGGCGCGGCTGAATCCGCCTTCCTTGGCGACCAGCCAGAACGCGCGCAGCAAGATGGGGTTCATCTATAGATAATTCCGATTTGAAACATTGTTATTATGTATTGGACCTATGGATAGGGCAAGGCGATGATCCGTCCGTATTTCGGAGGGAATCCATGTCCAACGTGCCACCCCAAGTCCCCCAGGGTCTTTCGCAAACCGGCGACAAGCTGCTGCTCACCCCCGGCCCGCTGACCACGTCGAAGGCGGTCAAGGAGGCGATGCTGCACGATTGGGGCAGCCGCGACGCCGTGTTCCTGGAAGCCAATAAGGGCGTGCTGCGCCGGATCGCGGAAATCGCAGAGCGCGCCGACAGCCACGTGACGGTGCCGGTGCAAGGCTCGGGCACGTTTGCGGTCGAAGCGATGATCACCAGCTTCGTGCCGAAGACCGGCAAAATGCTGATCTGCAACAACGGCGCCTATTGCGTACGCGCCAAGCGCATCGCGGAGATCGCCGGCCGCGCGGTCGTTACGATCGATTTCCCGGAAGACAAGCCGATCGATCCCGCCGTGTTGGACGCAGCGCTCGCCAAGGACAAGTCGATCACCCATGTGTTCGCGGTCCAATGCGAAACGACGTCGGGCGTGCTGAACCCCATCGACGCGCTCGCCGAGATCACCGCCAAGCACGGGCGCCGTTTGCTGATCGACGCGATGAGCGCCTTCGGCGCGCTTTCGCTCTCCAAGGCCTGCCGCTACGACGCGCTGGCCGCGTCGTCGAACAAGAATCTCGAGGGCGTGCCGGGCCTCGGCTTCGTCGTTTGCGACAAGGCGGCGCTGGCCGAGACCAAGGGCAACGCGACGACTTTGGTGCTCGACCTGCACGACCAATGGCAGGGTTTCGAGCGGACCGGCCAGTGGCGTTTTACCCCACCGATCCACACCATCATGTCGCTGGCCAAGGCGCTGGACGAGCACGCGGCCGAAGGCGGCGTTTCGGGTCGCGGCAAACGCTACGCGAACAACTGCCGCGTGCTGGTCGAAGGCCTGCGCAAAATGGGCTTCGTCACCCTGCTGCCCGACGCGGTGCAAGCCCCGATCATCGTGACGGTGCGCATGCCCGCCGATCATAAATTTGTCTTCCAGAGCTTCTATGATCGCCTGAAGGATCAGGGTTACGTGATCTATCCGGGCAAGCTGACCGTGGCAGATTCCTTCCGCATCGGTTGCATCGGCCGGATCGACGAAAGCCAGATCAAGGGCGTGCTCGCGGCGATCGCCGCGACGCTCGCCGAAATGGGTGTGGCGAGCGGCGCGCCGGCGCAATCGCAGGCGGCCGAGTAAGGAGCTGACATGGGCAAGATGGACGTCAACGGCCGCGCTTACGCGCTGCCCCCGAATCCGGTGGTCGTCGTTTGCGTCGACGGCTCGGAGCCCGGCTATATCGAAGCGGCGATCGCCAAAGGCCGCGCGCCCTTCTTCAAGCGCTGCTTCGAAAACGGCACGGCATTGATCGGCCATTGCGTGGTGCCGAGCTTCACCAACCCGAACAATCTGTCGATCGTCACCGGCGCACCGCCGTCGGTGCACGGGATTTCGGGTAATTACTTCCTCGACCCCGACACGGGCAAGGAAGTGATGATGAACGATCCGAAGTTCCTGCGCGCCCCCACGCTGTTCCAGAAGCTGCAGGAACTCGGCAAAACGCTCGCCATCGTGACGGCGAAGGACAAGCTGCGCGCGTTGCTGGGCCACGGCGTCAAAATGGCGCCGGGCAAGGCGGTTTGCTTCTCGTCCGAGAAATCCGACAAGGCGACGCTCGCCGAAAACGGCATCGAAGGCGTCAACGCCTTCGTCGGCATGGGCGTGCCCGACGTCTATTCGGCGGGCTTGTCGGAATTCGTCTTCGCCGCCGGCGTCAAGCTGATGGAATCGATGCGGCCCGACGTGATGTATCTGTCGACGACGGACTACATCCAGCACAAGCACGCGCCCGGCACGCCGGTCGCCGACGATTTCTATGCGATGATGGATTCGTATCTGGCGCGCCTCGATGCGATGGGGGCGACGATCGTCGTCACCGCCGATCACGGCATGAACGCCAAGCACGGCGCCGACGGGAAGCCCGTCGTCGTCTATTTACAGGACGCGCTCGACGATCTGCTCGGCAAAGCCGCTGCGCGGGTGATCCTGCCGATTACCGATCCTTACGTCGTGCATCACGGGGCGCTGGGCTCCTACGCCGTCGTCTATCTGCCCGCGAACGCCGACAAGGCCGCAATCGCGCGGCATATCGCGGCGATCAAGGGCATCGACAGCGTGCTGACCAAGGACGATGCGGCGGCGAAGTTCCAATTGCCGCCGGATCGTTTGGGCGAGTTGGTCGTCGTGTCGTCGAAGCATGTCACGGTCGGCACCAGCGTCGAGCGCCACGATCTTACGGGCCTCAAGGAGCCGCTGCGCTCGCATGGCGGCGTGTCCGAGCAGAACGTGCCGCTGATTTCCAATCGCAAGCTGACGGTCGACGCCGGGCGGACCTACCGCAATTTCGACGCGTTCGACTTCGCCTTCAACCGTGTCGCCGAAAAGGTGCCCGCATGAACGCCCCAGTGAAGTTCCCCCGCATCGAGTTCCGCGCGGAATCCTTGCGCATCGCCGGCAAGAAGGTCGCGGGCGATCTCGGCACGCTCGACGTGTTCGATCCCTATACCGGTGCCGTCGTCGGCACGGTGCCGCGCGCCAGTGCCGCGCAAGTCGCCGAGGCGTTCAAGATCGCGGCGGCCTACAAGCCCAAGCTCACCCGCTACGAGCGCCAGAAGATCCTGATGAAGACGGGCGAGTTGATCGCGGCGCGCAAGGAGATGCTGGCGCGCATCATCACCGCCGAAAGCGGCTTGAGCCTGAAGGACTCGTATTACGAAGTGGGCCGCGCCTACGACGTCTATACGCTGTCGGGCCAGCTCGCGATCCGCGAAGACGCCGAGACCTTCGCCTGCGACATCACCCCGCACGGCAAGGCGCGCCGTATCCATACGCTGCGCGAACCGTTGCAGGGCGTGATCTCGGCGATCACGCCGTTCAACCACCCGCTCAACATGGTCTCGCACAAGATTGCGCCCGCGATCGCGACCAATAACCGCGTGGTGCTGAAGCCGACGGAGCTGACGCCGCTGACGGCGTTGGCGCTGGCGGACATTCTCTACGAAGCCGGTCTGCCGCCCGAGATGCTGTCGGTCGTCACCGGTTCGCCCGCCGATCTGGGCGACGCGATGATCACCGATCCGAATATCGATCTGGTGACGTTCACCGGTTCGGTCGCGGTCGGCAAGATGATCGCGCAGAAGGCCGGGTATCGGCGCGTGGTGCTGGAACTCGGCGGCAACGATCCGCTGATCGTGCTCGACGACGCCGATCCGGATAAAGCCGCCGAACTCGCGGTCGCCGGTGCGACCAAGAATTCGGGCCAGCGCTGCACGGCCGTCAAGCGCATCCTCGCGGTCGACAGCATCGCCGACAAGCTGGTCGAGCGCATCATGGTCCACGCCAAGAAGCTCAAACCCGGCGATCCGATGGATCCCGAAACCGATATCGGCACGGTGATCCACGAACGCGCGGCGCAAAGCTTCGAAAAGCGCGTCGTCGATGCGGTGAGCCTGGGGGCGAAGCTGCTGCACGGCAACAACCGGCAAGGCGCCTTGTATCCGCCGACGGTCGTCGACCACGTGCCGTACGATAGCGAGTTGGTGCGCGAGGAGACGTTCGGGCCCGTGATCCCGGTCGTGCGCGTCAAGGATATCGACGATGCGATCCGCGTGTCGAACTCGACCAAATACGGTCTGTCGTCGGGTGTGTGCACTTGGCGCCTCGATCATATCAATCGCTTCATCAAGGAACTCAACGTCGGCACCGTGAATATCTGGGAAGTGCCCGGCTATCGCATCGAAATGTCGCCCTTCGGCGGCATCAAGGATTCGGGGCTCGGCTACAAGGAAGGCGTCGTCGAAGCGATGAAGTCATTCACCAACGTGAAGACCTATTCGTTGCCCTGGAGCGCTTCCTAAGCCCTTACGTACCGGGAGTTGATCGGCCTTTACGCCGCGCACCCGTCTGTTTAGCCTTTCCCGGAGTTAATCCGGGGAAGGCGTATGCGGATCTGGATGGCGTTGCTGGCTGCTTTGGTTTTGGGCGTAGCGCCCGCGCGCGCCGACGAAGCGAAATTGTCGGCGGCCCTTGATGCGTTCGAGCGGATGGCGCTGTGGCGCGTCGCGACGGGCCTGCCGACGGGCGCTTTGGAGTCGACAGGCGGGATTATACGCTGGCAGCAGCCCTTGCGCGTTCGCATGGCCGGGCGCTCGTCGTCGAGTGAGCGATCATTTCTCCTCAAAGTCCTTAACGAGGCTGCGGAACTCGCCAATCTCGCGATTGTGGTCGAGAACGGTGCGAGGAGTGGCGAGAATTTCAAGATTGAGTTCTTTCCCGAATATGGCGCGCCGCCGATAATTCCCGACGCAGGTTGCTTGGCTCGTACTTGGCACATCCAAGGCATTATGACGCGGGTCGAACTCTATATTCGGACGGGAAGCCGCGAATACACGCGCTGCATTTTGCGCGCGATGCTGCATGGTTTCGGAATTCCGGGACATCCCAATGATCTCGACTCGGTGCTGAGTTTCACGCGGCACGGGATATCCAGATTTACCGAAGCCGACGTAACGACATTGCGCACCCTCTATCATTCGTCAGTGTGGCCGGGCATGCCGCATCTGGAAGCAATGGTCGCCGCCCGCAAATTGCTCGCCGAGCGGATGGGGTTGATCCCCGCCGGCGGTGATGCGAGCGGGTTGGCGCGACTGACGATGGATCGGTCTGTTGTGCGGCTTCGCGCTTCGGCCGAGGGAAGCGGCCGTCCGGCGGCAATCGCGGCGATCCAGCTTGGCATCGCCTATTCGCGCGGCAACTATGTTCGTACCTACCGCGATGAAGCGAATCGCTACATGCGTCTCGCCGGGGATGGAGGTATCCCCGAATTTCAGTACATCGTCAGTTCCATGTTTCTCGAGTGGGTCAGCCCTTTACGCGACGACAAGGCGGCCGCGCACTATCTCGAGAAAGCCGCTTTGCAAAATCATGCGGATGCCATGTTTCTGCTGGCGAGACTGCTGGCGAGCGGGCGCGGCCGCGAATTCGATCCGGTCGCGGCCTATGCTTGGTTCAGCCTTGCAGCCGATCGCAAAGTCCGTGGCGCGGCGACGGCCCGTGATAATTTAAGTGCGAATTTGAGCGCGGCGCAGATTGCCGAAGCCAAGTCCCGCGCCGAGAAATTCGTGCCGCAACCGGCGCGGTGAGCCGAGCAAAACAAGACTCGCTATTCGACGAGCTCGGATCGTAATATTTCCGTCATAAACCCGGGGGAGGGGAAAATGGCGGAATTCGAAGACGATCCGGAATCGATTGGCATCGCGCGCCCGATGGGCCGCGTGTTCGGCGACATCGCGCAAGAACGTTTGAGCCGGCGCGCCTTGCTGGGCGGCGCGGCCGCGGCGGGACTTGCCGCCGCGTTGCCGGAAGAAGCACAGGCGCAGGCCGGGCGCTCGTCGTTGAAATTCGCGGATGCCGACAGCGTGATGAACGCGCAAGATCGCGTCGCACCCGGCTACAAGCGCAGCTTCGTCATTAAATGGGGCGATCCGCTATTCGCCGATGCGCCCGCTTTCGATCCGCGCGCGCAGAGCGGCGCCAAGCAGGAACGCCAATTCGGCTACAACAACGATTTCATGGCGTTCTTCCCGCTGCCTTACGGTTCGCGCAGTTCGACGCGCGGCTTGCTGCACGTCAATCACGAGTACTGCAACGGGAACCTGATGTTCCCGGGCATCGGCGAGCGCGGCAACCAGACCAAGGAGCAATGCGAGGTCGAGATGGCCGCGCATGGCTTGTCGGTGATCGAGGTTGCGAAGATCGGCGGCGAATGGCGCTTCGTGCGCGATAGCAAGTTCAACCGCCGCCTGTCGGGTTCGGGCGAGATGTTCCACGTTTCGGGCCCGGCCGCCGGGCATCCGCGCTTGCGCTCCAACGAAGATCGCACCGGCACGCTGGTCGTCGGCACGCTGAACAACTGTGCTGGCGGCGTGACGCCCTGGGGCACGGTTTTGTCGGGCGAGGAAAACTTCAACGGCTATTTCGGCGGTGACGCGGCGAAAACGCCCGAGGCGCGCAACCATCGCCGCTACGGCGTGCAGCCCTTTCAAGGCGCGCCCTGGGCGACGTATTTCGAGCGCTTCAACGTCGAGAAGAACCCGAACGAACCCAACCGTTACGGCTGGGTCGTTGAATACGATCCCTACGATCCGAAATCCTCGCCGGTGAAGCGCACGGCGTTGGGCCGCTTCAAGCACGAGGGGGCGACCTGCGTCGTGTGCCCGGACGGGCGCGTCGCGGTCTATTCGGGCGACGACGAGCGTTTCGAATATGTCTATCGCTTCGTTTCGGCGGGCAAGTTCGATCCGAAGAACCGCCGCGCCAATCGCGATCTGCTGGATGAAGGCACGTTGTCGGTCGCGCGGTTCGACGCGGATGGTTCGTTGCGCTGGCTGCCGCTCGTCCACGGGCAAGGGCCGCTGACCGCCGCGAACGGTTTCGACAGCCAAGCCGACGTTCTGATCGAGGCGCGCCGTGCGGCCGATCTCGTCGGCGCCACGCCGATGGATCGTCCCGAAGACGTCGAGACCAATCCGGTGACGGGGCGCACCTATGTGATGTGCACCTATAACGAACGCCGCGCGGCGGCGGACGCGGCCGAGGCGCGCACGCGCGTCAACCCCGCCAATCCGCGCGTGGGCAGCCGCACGGGCCATGTCGTCGAGATGATTCCGCCCGGCGGGCGCGGGGCGAAGGCCGATCATGCGGCCGATGTGTTCCGTTGGGACATATTCCTGATGGGCGGGGATCCCGCCGATCCGGCGTCGGGCGCCAAATACGGTGCTGGCGTGGGGCCGCATGGCTGGCTCGCGGCCCCCGACAATGTCGCCTTCGATCCGAAGGGCCGCATGTGGATCTCGACCGACGGCATGCCCACGCAAGCCTCGCCCGCCCGCGCCGATGGCTTGTTCGGCACCGATACCGAAGGGCCGGGGCGTGCGGTCACGAAGCGCATCTACGGCGCGCCCTCGGGCGCGGAAGTCTGCGGGCCGTGTTTCACGCCCGACGGCAAGACGCTGTTCCTCGCCATTCAGCATCCGGGCGAGGCGCGCGGTTCGAATTACGAGAACCCGTCGACGCGCTGGCCGGATTTCCGCGACGACTGGCCGCCGCGCCCCGCGGTGATCGCGGTCGAAAAGATCGACGGCGGCGAGATCGGTTCCTGACCGGTCTTAGCCTTCGTTCGCCGTCAGCTGGGCCTGAAGCTGCGCCGACAACGCGTTCGGCGCGGCATCGGGCCGGCGGCCGCGCGCGACGACGATGCCTTCGGTGAACTCGGCACCCGACACGCGCCCGCGCGTGTCGGTGATGCCGTCGAGGTCGAGGCGCTGCGCGACCTCGCCCGCTGTGCGCGCGCGTTTGGCGTCGCGATCGTGGAACACCGCGCGGTTCGCCTTGGCGGCGACCGGCAGCACGCGATTGGCGGGCTGGTCGGGATTGGCTTCGGCGGCTTTGATCAGCCGCACGGCACCCGAAGCGCCCAGGAAGTGCGCGGCGTAAACCTCCTGATAGGTCGGCTCGCGGCCCAGCGCCTTTTGCAAACTGTTGCGGTTGGTCTTCGACAATTCGCCGGCCATCGCGGCGGCGAGTTTGGCGTCTTTGCGCAGGGCAAGAATTGCCGATCGGTCGTCCGCACTCGGCACTTCGTTCCGGCCGGTGGCGGGATCGCGCGCGATTTTCGCGGCCGCGTCGCCCATGCCGTATTTGGCGCCGTGGCGGCGCACCAGCTCCAGCCAGGTCTGCTCGGTGAACTGGAAAAGCCCCGTGGCGCTGGAATTCGGGTTCTTGGCGTCGGTTTTCAGGCCGCTTTCGCGCCGCGCGGTCGCCAACAGCTCGGCGAAGCCGGCCGTGCCCCGGCGCGCGGGCTCGGCCAGAGCCTGGCGGATCGCGGCGGGGGCGGGGCGGGTGGCGATAGTCTCGACAGTCATGGCGGGCAGAATATCGCAACCCCCGTGCCAAAGTCCCCAGATCACGCAAACGCGCGGTTTTCGGGGCCCAAAACGGGGCCGGAAAACCCGCCCCATCAATCGCTTGCGAAGGGCGGCCAGGGGCGGTATAGGGACGGCCCCGCACGGTCGGAGCGTAGCTCAGCCTGGTAGAGCACTAGCTTCGGGAGCTAGGGGCCGGAGGTTCGAATCCTCTCGCTCCGACCAGCGGTTCAACCACTTAGCTCCTATTTGACCCGCCGCAGATTGACGCGGTGGGACTTGGCGGTGGGACTTTCCATCGAGAATTTTCCCGGACCCGACACGCCCGTCGTGCCGCGCATCGCCTCGACCGCCGCGCGCGTGGCTTCGTCGGCCACCTTCGTATAACGCGCCGTCGTCGCCGCATCCTTGTGGCGCGCCAAGCCTTGCGTGACCGCGCTCGGCGCCACATGCGCGATCTGCGTGACGAAGGTCGCGCGCACGTCGTGAAACCGATAGGGCCGCGCGCCGGCGCGCTTCAGCGCCGTCTTCCAGGCCTTGCGCGCGTTCTTCATCGGCCGCGCCGCGAAGGCTTTGCCGTCGCCGCCTCGGCCCGGCCGGCGATAGACGATCAAGTGGTGCGCATCGTCGCGCGCGCCGGCTGACATCGGCGGGTTCTTCGCGCGCTCGGCCGCGTCCGCCGCCAGCCAGGCGAGCAGCTCGCGCGCCTCCGCGTTCGCCGGCAGGAATTCGTCGCGATCGCTTTTCGTGAAGGCGGCGGGGATCCGCACGCCGCCGTTCTCCCAATCGATCCAATCGACCGTCGCGCTGAACACCTCGTCGCGCCGGAAGCCGATCAAGCGCACCAGCGCCGCCGCCTTCCAGAGATGGTCGGGCGTGGCGGGATCCGTCTCGATCGCGGCCATCACGTAGAGCGGCACCGGCGTGGGGTCGCGCATGGGCTCGTCGAAAGGTTTGATCTCGGGCACGTCGGCGAGATGCGGCCGGTCGCCGCCCGGCGCCTTCGTCTTGTGCGCGATCGTCAGCAGGATGCGCAGCTCGTCGAGATACTTGTTCCGCCGCGACGCCGACAGGATCGCCCCGGTGTCGCGCCAGTTCTTCGGGTCCGCGCGATCGGCGCGATCGCCGGGGCCGCCGATCCAAATCTTCCGTGTCATCTTCGCGACATGCGATCGGAAGGCGCCTGCGCGCGCGGCCGCATCGCCGATCGCGCAGGCCGCGCCGAAGAAGCGCAGGATCTCGGCCAGCGCCGCGGTCACGCCGTCGATCGAGGCGTAGCCCTCGATCTCGGCCGCGCGGATCGCCGCCGCTTCGGCCAGCGTGAACTCGCCGGGGGCGGCAATCGCCTGTCCGCGAACGGCGTTCGCCGCCGCGACGCGCGCGCGGTTCTCGGCTTCCTGCGCCTGGCGGCGCGAGGCCGCCGGCGTGCCGTCGACGTTGCGCGCGCGGCGCTTGAAGCGCCGGCCGTCCTTCCAGAAATCGTAGATCCAGCAGCTCTGGCCGTCGTCGTAGAAGACCGACATGCGCGCCCTCCCGCGTCAGCGCGCGAGTATGCCCTTCGTCGCGAGAAAGGCAATCGCGGCCTTGTGACCGCTGGTTGTGCCGCGCGGTTTCGCCGCCGCACCCTTGGCGGCCGACGCGATCGCCGGCGCGATGGCCATGCGCACTTTGTAGCGATCGATCGAGGCGACAGACACGCGCGGGTGCCCGCGCGAATCGCGGTCGGCGCGCACGCGGATCCCCTCCAGGTCGCCGTTCTTCAACATCTTGCGCACCGTCGATTCGTCGCAGCCCAGCGTCACGGCCGCCGTCGCGATCGGCACGTGGCGATCGAGCGGCGGGTCGTCGGGGATTGCGTCGACGGGGCGCGGGCGCATCAGCGTGTCATGCCTCGTTCGCGACGGATCTGCTTGATCTGTGCGCGAGTGATGCCGCCGTTCTCGCGAAACCAGATCGATGCACCAGGCACGAGGTCGGCGAGATCGCAACCGAGGATCACCGCCATCGGCTCAACGCCAAGCTGATCCGCGATATCGACGATCTTGCGACGGGTGAACTTCCCCTCGCCTTGTCCCTTGCGCGCATCGAATGCGGCCGTCAGCGCCGGAACATCGATCGCCACCACGCCGGCGATCTTCCAATCCGGGAACGGGCGCTCGTCAGCATAGGTCCACCAGCGCTCGCGCAAGCCTTGAAAGCCGGGAATGCTCTCGTCGATCGTGACGGCGACGCCACCACCTCGACGGCAGATGGCGCCGCCCGAGACGCGCGTGACCGGTGCATAGCCGCGCAACCGGCCGTGCGCGACAATGTACAGGCGATCGCCGGGCTTGATCTGGCCGATCAGGTGATGGCGCGTGAACCAGCCCCATTCCTCCCCGGATTCAGGCGCGCCTGCGGGATCACCCTCGGCGATCCACTCGGCCCAAAAATGTTTCGGGCACGTCGCAACAAGGTCAGTCATCGACGGGCTCCACAAAAGTGGATAGGGGCGCTAGGCTGCGCGCCCCATGACCCGCCGCCGCGACTATCCCAACGCGCCGACCCTGTCGAACGTGAACGCCGGCGGCGACACCGTCGCGGGGATCACGGTCGAATGTTGGCCGTGCAAGCGCGGCACGTCGTTCCCGTTGGCCTCGCTGATCCAGACGTTCGGGCCCGATCAGGTTCTCTACAAGCTGTTGACGCGCTACAGCTGCAATGTCTGCGGCAAGCGCGCCGAGGCGTCGATCGCGCGGCCCGGCCAAATCAATTGGGCCGAGTATCGCGGCAATCCGCATTGGCGCGACCTGCCGCCGATCCGCCCCGAGCCGATCAAGCCGCATCATCGCGCGGCCCGCCGCAAGAGCTGGTCGCCCTAGCGCGATCACGGCACCCCGACCTGCGGCGGCAGAATCATCAATTGCGGGATGCGGATTTCCTTCGCGTCCGCCGCCGGGTGGAGGCAGCGCTCCAGCATCGCCAGCGCGTAAAGCGGGCGGGGGGGCGAGCCCGTCAGGTCGGCGAGCGCCGATCGCGCGTAACCGATCTCGATATCGAAGGGCTCGCCGAATTCGCCCGACGGCCAATCATCATCGTCGGTGTATTCCTCGGCGAAGTTCTCCGCCGCTTCAAGGGCCCGCTCGATCAAGCATCGCGCTTCGGCGATATCGGGCTTGGCGCGCAGCAGGACGTCGCGGGCTTCGTCGAGAAGCGTGAACGCGCGCGTATCTTCGAAGGCCATCGCGATCTCCTTTCAGGCGCGGATCGGCATCAGGATGTGCAGCACGTCGGGATCGGCTTCGTCGGTGATCAGCGCCGGCGCTTGGGCATCTTCGATGCACCAGACGGCGTCGTTGCCGGCGAGCTGGTCGAGCGTCGTCAGGGCGAACTTGCTGTTGTAGGCCGGCGCGATCTCGTCGCTCTTGAAACCGACATCGATCTCCTCCGTCGCGACGCGGCCCTCGGATCGCGTTTCGAAACTCAAACGGCCGGCGGTCAGGTTCCAGACCGCGCGGTGGTTCTTCTCGCCCGAGACGATCGCCACGCGCTTCAGCGCCGCGCGTGCGGCTTTGACCGGCAGATCGATCCGGATCTTCGGCTTGTCGGGGATGACGCGTTCCCAATCGGGGAACTGCCCGTCGATCAGTTTCGACGTCAGCGCGATGTCGCCGATGGTCACGCGGATGCGCGTGTCCGACACGGCAACGTCGATCGCTTCCTTCGCATCCTTCAGCAAGCGCGACAGCAGCGTCACGGTCGATGACGGCACGATCACGCGCGGCATGTTGGCGGCCCCCTTTGGCAAGGGTACGCGCAACCGGCACAGGCGCACGCCGTCGACGGCGACCGCGCAGAGATGCTTGGCCCGGCCCTCGACCTTCGGTTCCAGCAGGATGCCGCAGAGATAAAAGCGAAGGCTTTCCGTTCCCATCGCATAGGCGGGCACGCCGAAGGCACGGCGCGCGTCCTGGGCGTCGAGCTCGAATTCATGCGGCAAATCGCCCGCCGCAAATTTCGGGAAATCGTCGACGGGCAGCGCGCCAAGCACGAAGTTCGATCGGCCCGAACGCAGGCGCAAACGCGTGCCGTCTTCCTCGGCCTCCATCCCGATCTGCGCGCCGTCCTCCAGGTTCGACACGATCTGGCGCAGCATCTTCGCCGGTACGGTCAAGGCGCCTGGCGCCTGGATCTCGGCCGGTGCCTTGGCGACGATCGCGCGGTCCATGTCGGTGCCGGTCAGCGTCAGCGATCCGTCGCCGCCCTTCGTTTGCGCGGCCTCCAGCATCACGTTCTGGAGGATCGGGATCGTATCTTCGCGCGCCGCCGCATCGGCCGTGGCGTCGAGCGCGGCGAGCAACGCCGCGCGTTCGATGACGAGTTTCATCAGCCGGGCTCCCCGTAACTCGCGTCCATATTGAGCGCCGCGTCCGGCGAATCACCTTCGAGGAAGTAATCGCGCCAACAGCCCTTGCCGGTTCCCTTGATGTAATCGGCGGGCCAGCCACGGCGAATCGCCGCAGCCTCGAGCTTTGCGAACCACACTTCGAACTCCGCGCGGTCCGGGTCCGGCCAGGGCAGGAAGTCGGGATCGAAGCGTTCGGTGTCGGCGGCGTAGTCCAGCGCGCGCTGGATTTCCGCGTCGCTGGCGGGCGAGGGGTCGCCCATCAATCGATCGCCGAGGATCTGGTAGAGCTGGCCGATCTTCAGCTCCAGCTTCGTGGGCTCCCGCTGCGCGTCACGCATACGCGCATCGTGCAGAGGCGTCGGGCCTGGGCGCGGCGTCGTGGGCTTCTCCATCTCACTTCCCCTTCGATTTGGGCTTCGACGCCGCCTGGACGGCGGCACCCGCCTTGCCGTTGCGGACCGCGCGCGCGTTCTTTTCCTTCGGCTTCGCGGGAACCTTCGCCTTGGGTTTGGCGGCGGCGATCTTCGCGGCGGATTTTTCATTGACGACCTGCGCGATCGTTTTCTTCGCCTCGGCGGGGTCGATCTTGGGCGTCGCCTTCAGGGCCGCCTTCATTTCCACCTCGGGCACGAAGCGACACCACGGCGGCACATAGCCTTTCAGCTTGTCGCCGGCGTCGAGGATGATCTTGCGGATCACCGTGCCGGTCAGCGCGTCGGCCCCCTTGGCGAAGCGCGGGTCGCCCTCCAGCTTCAAATCCGCGACGATGCGCAGCAGCTGGCCCTTCTTCAGGCGCCCGAGGAAGTCCTCGCCGATCTGGAACGTCGCGGCCGGGTTCGCCTTGACGCTGCGCGCGATCGCCAGCTCGTCGGCCTGCGGCCAGCAATCGTTCGCGTAGTTGCTTTCGACCGACACGTTCGCCGCCACGAGATTGGCGAACAGCCGGTCGAGCTGGTTGGGCCCCAGCGTCATGATCGCCGCCCAGAGTTTTTCGCCGTCGAGAGTTTCCTTGAAGCCGATCTTCGCGAAGGCCTTCAGCGCGTCGTCGACGGCGGGTGCCGGAATCATCGATCCGGAGAAACCCATCGCGTCACGGCTGTCGCCTTTGATCCGCGCGATATCCGACTCGCCGAGCAGCGCCAGGACGACCAGCCGCTTCGCGTGGTTCACGTCGGCGGCGACGGCGGTTTGAAGCGCATGCGTGCGCACGACCAGCGCCTCGCGCGCCGCACCGACGGGGATGTCCTCGGGCTTCGCCGGTGCCGCCGCACCCGCGATCTTCTTCGGCTGGGGCACGCCGGGCAGCGCGTCGTGGGCTTCGGCGCGATCGCTCGCCTTCACCACGCCTTCGACCACGACGAACTTGCCGTCATGCGCGCCGAAGATCGCCGCCGCCTTGCCCGCCGCGATCGTCTCCTTGCTGGCTTTCTTCCAGCCATGGGGCAGTTCGCCCTTGGCGAGCTGCTCGGCGCCCCAAGTGTGATCGCCGACGAATTCGACGCCGCCCGGCCATGCCTTCGCCAGCTCCTTGCCCTTCGCTTCGATCGCCGCCGTCTGCAGCTTGGCGAACTCGTCGGGGTCTTCGAAGAACTTTTCGCCGTCGTCGGGATCGACGGTGGCGCCGCCCTTGTAGAGCTTGGGATCGAACAACGCGACGCGCGCCGGCACGCAGTCGCGGCGCAACTCGGCCTTCAATTGCTCAGCCGTGACGATGTCGTTGTAGTCGAAGGCTTCGTCGGGATCGTCGATCTTCTTGCCGGGCGGTACGATGCGCTCGAGGATCGAATCCTGGCGCTTGGCCGGCGCCTTCGTCAGTTCGCGCGCGTGCTCCAGGCTGATGCGCCCGTCGCGCAGCGCCGCCAGCGCCTTGGCCGACAGATCCTTCACCAGCGCCAAGCGCAGCTGAACGAAGCGCACGGTCTTGCCCACGCGCGACGCCAGCGTGTCGGTCGTGGCGCCCAGCTCGATCATCTTTTTGAAGGCCTCGGCTTCCTCCAGCGGCGTCAATTCGTTGCGCGCCACGTTCTCGGCCAGGGCCACAGCCATCGCGGTCAGATCGTCGAGTTCCTTGACCGCGACCGGCCATTGCGCATCCGCCGGCGCGCGCTTCTCGGCGATCAGCTTTTCGATCGCGCGGTGGCGCTGCTCGCCCGCGATCAATTCGAACTTGCCCGGCTGTTTGGGGTGCGGGCGGACGGTCAGGTTCTGCAGCAGGCCGATCTTGGCGATGCTGTCGGCCAGATCGGCGATCGCGGCAGGATCGAAATGCTTGCGCGGGTTCAGCGACGACCGGACGATCTGGTCGAAGGCGAGGGTGCGGCGCGTCTGCTCGGCCGCTTTCGCGTCGGCTTGCTTGGGCGCGGTGACGTTGCCGTCGGGCATTTGTGTCTCCTGGTTTTGCGGAAGGGGCAGCCAGCGAACGGCGTTCGCCGGGGCGATGTCAGTGGCGGGTCCAGACGCCGGTCACGCCGGCGAAGCGGAAGCCGTGGCGGTCGAGCCAAGCGGCGGCGTCGCGCAAGGAACGCGCGCCGAGCGGTTCGCGGGTTTCGCCGTCTTCGATCACCACACCGAGGCGCGTCGCCTTCGTCGCGGGATCGAAAGCGTAGGGATCGAAGCTGACGACGACGGCCAACGGCACGTCGTCGCGCGCGGACACGATCGCGGGCTTGCGGGGCTTGGCGCGGAGACCGAACATCAGGCGTCACCTTTCTGATCAGCGAGGGCGAGGTCGGCGACGGGCCGCGCGTCGAGGCAACCGTCGTCGGCGCGGATCAGCGCGTAGAAATCGGGCTTGCCGGTGGGGCTGTCGTAGAGCCGCATGATCCGGCCGTAGCGCGGGCCGATGGAGAAGGCGACGCGGTCGCCCAGCTGCAGATCGGAAGCGGGGCGGTTCATGTGCGGCCCCCGCGTCCGATATGGTCGGTCCACATGTCGTCGGACATTTCGTCGAGCCCGCAGAACACGTCGGGCGCGCGGCCGGGATCGGGATCGAAGGCGCCGACGGAACGGGCGCGGGCGATCGCGTCGAGATAGCAATCGGCGCGGAAGGTCGAGCGGCGATCCATCGCCAGCTGGTCGCGCGCGAGGCCGACGAACGCGGCCGCCGCGTCGAGCAGATCGATCTGCCGTTCGGTCAACGGGGCGGGGGTCATGCCACACCCTGCACTTTGCGCGCGGCGAGGCGGGTGTCGCGCGCCTTGCGCCGGCGGACGATTCGATCTTTCTCTTTGGGCTCGGGCCAGAAGGCGTCATAGGGCGGCGCCTTGCGCTTGATCAGGTTCGCCGCCTCGGCGCGCGCGGCCTCGCCGTGTTCGTTCAACTCGGCCGGGGTGAAGCCCGCGTCGAGCAGCTGGTCGCGCGTCACGGCCTCGCCGTTCTTGACCAGCAATTGCGCCATGGCGCCGGCGATCTCGGCCGCCATCGGGTGGAGGCCTTGGCGAACGGCGTTCGCCGGGGCGTGGTTGGTGGGGTGTGACATCGCGTTCACAACCCCATCACGCGGTTATAGGTGGCGCGGGCGAGTTCCCAATCCTCGGCATTCCAGCCGGTGCGCCCTTCCTCGTGCATGGCGCGATTGGCGGCGTGCTTGCCGGCGGCCAGGGCGACGCCGTGATCGGCGACGTTGCGGTTCGCCCGGCGGGGCGCTTCATCAACCTTGGGGCGGCGGGTGCTTGTCATCTTGTCCTCGGCGGTTCTGATGTCGAACGGCCAGGATGTTGCCGATATGGAAACATCGCGTCAAGCAAAAAGTTTCCGATATGGATACAGTCTGTCCATAAAACGGCGACTCGGCCGCCGCGAACGCCGTTCGCGGCGCCCTGTCCCCGGGGTCAAACGGCCCGCCGAACGCCGTTCGGCGCGCGTTTTTCACAGAAGAATGGCGATCGGACGGACAAAATGCCGCAATTCGATCACACAAAGTTCGCCCCTAAGATGTTGACGGGGCGGGTGTGGATGACCAAATATCAAGGGACCGAGCCCAATCCCCGAAAAAACGCCGCTTGCGCATAGTTCCTTTCGGGGACTAGGTTGCGGCCGAACTACGTTCTCCAGGAGGAGGCAAGACCGATGAACATTTCCCAAGAGATCCAGGTTCAGTATCGGGATCTTGGCGGGATTCACGTGTTCACCGCGACGGAGCTGCCCGGTCTGCATCATGCCAACCGAGACCTGCGCCGCGCGTTCGACACGCTGCCCGCCGTGGTCAACGAACTGGTGAAGCGCCAGTATGGTTTGGAGCCGTGCTATCGCGCGAAGTCGACGTTCGACGATTTCGAACATACGATCGAGACCCTCGACGTGTTGCCGATCGTCATTCTGGAATCAACCCGCCAACCCGTCGCGGCCTGACGTTAAAAACCCCGCCCCGAATGGGCGGGGTTTTTTTTATGCCCGCACCTGCCACCAAGGTCAGCATGAGTTCCGGGATATACATTCCTCGCGCTAGTCTTCACGCGCTCCTGTTGACCAAGCTTCGTTGCAAACCCGATCCGAAAGGATCCACCAGCGAATGCGATTGGTGGCGAACTTCCCCGTCGCCCAAGCACCCGCACGGTGTCGTGTTTCCGGTCTACCGCCCCGACGCGCTGCCGAACGGCAAAGTCGTCCGGCGGCAAAACGGCGAAATCGAGATGATGTATGATCGCGCTTACGTCACCGATCTATTGCGACAGGTGGCCGTTATGTACGGCGCGCCGCTGGCCGTGCAGGACGACGATCCCGGCGTCGTCGGCTTCGCGTTGATGGCTGTCAAGAAAAATTGAGGCAACCGCGAACGGCGTTCGCCCGGCGATTGAAGGTGGGCGGGCTAGCGCCGCTTCGCCAGGGCCGCGCGCATTTCGCGCAGCTTCTCCCGCGCCTCGGCGAAGCCCGACAGATTATAGACGAAATCGGTGCCCGACAGGCGCCCGCCGACGCGCAGCAGGGCGGTCGCCGCACCGGCTTCGATCTCGGCACCGACGCGTTTATCCTCGCCTTCGATCGGCCAACAAACGGCCGCGCGCCCGGTGCCGCATCGCCCCATACTGGCGGGCTCGCCCCGGCCGATGCGGATCCAGGCGGACGGTAATGCGCCGCGATCAGCGAGGGCGACGATCGTCCGCGTCTCCTCGTGCCAGTACAACGCTGGCCCCGACGTCATGCGCGGGCTGCCCGGCGTGTCGCGGCCGGGCAGGGTCATCATGTCGCAGCTCGCTTCGTCGGTCATGCCGTCGACCTTGCAGAACAAGGTCCAGGCGCCGATCTCGCGCGCATCCATCCGGGATTGCGCGGCGGCCGCACCGGCATGCAAGGCGGCCGCGAATGTCAGCAAGAACGCGGCGATCAAACGCATCGGCGCTTCTCCGAATTTCCGGTTCCGAACGCAAGGGCGAAGAGTAGCGCGGCTTTACCGCCGCCGGTAGCGGTGATGTTCGACCATCGTGGCGACGATGCGGCCGGGATTCTGCCGGTCGATGCGCAAGGCCGGCCAATCGGGATTGAGGGCGATCAGCTCGATCGCCGCCCCTTTGCCGGTCCCGAGCGGCCGATATTTTTTGAACGTCGCTTCGTGCGCATCGTCGAGTTTCGCGACGACGAAATCGCCGGGCAACGGCGACACGGCCGGATCGACGATCACCCGATCGCCTTCGCGGAATTCGGGCTCCATCGAATTGCCCCTGATTTCCAGCGCAAAGGCCTTCGCCGAAACGCGGGTCGCTGGATGCACGACCGCCATGCCGTCGCCCTTGGCGTAGGGATCGACGGGCGCCGTCCAATCGCCAGCCTGGACGTAATCGATGACCGGAAGGTCGCGCCCGGCCGCCCCGGCGAGGCCTTCGGACCCGCCAAGGAGTTCCAGCGGCTCGCAATCCAGCGCCTTCGATAGCCGATCAAGCCAGCGCGGGGTCAGCTGGATCTCGCCGTTCTCCAGCTTCCATATCTGGCCGCGCGTCGTGCCGGCCAGTTTGGCGACGGCATCGAGGGTCATGCCGCGCGCTTTCCGGTATTCGGTTAAGCGGTTCTTCATGCGGCGATATTTCCTTTTTGGAAATATCCTGTCAGTGCCGGTTTCGGAAACGTGCTTGACAGGAATGTTTCTTATATGGAAACGTCCCGGCCATGACGCTCGATCAATGGCGAAACGCCCAGAAGCTTACCTTCGATGGTTTGGCCGCCTTACTGCGGTGCAGCCGCTCGACGGCGTTTCGTCTGTGCAAGGGAATGCGCCTTCCGGACCGCGACCAGATGACCGCGATCCTGGAGGTGACCAATCGCGCGGTGACGCCGAACGATTTCTATTCGGACGCCGTCGCGCCCGCACCTTCCGCCGAGGCGGCGACGGCCAATGCGTGAGGGTCGCGCCGAAATGGAATTGCCCGTCGTCCGGCGCCTGATCCGGCGACTGGTCACCCTGGTCACGGGTCATCGGCCGCTCCGGCTTCGCTTGAACCCGGCGCACCTTCCCGAAATCCATACCGCGATGGCCGAAATGGCGCGGGCGTCAACGCCCGGAAATGGCGGTGTTGCGTGAGTTACGATTCTTCCGCCGAGACCATACGGGCCATCGATCGGATGACCGCCAGGGTTTGCGCCGCCGCGTGCGAGCAATTCGCCGGCAGCGAATCGTCGGTCATCGCGAAAATGCCGTCGGTCTCGGCGTCGGTCAGCACGCCCTTGGCGCGCAACACGCCGATCGTGATGCCGATGCAGCCGGCCATCGCCGTCAATTGCTGCACGAGGGCGTTCCACTCGGGGGCTTCTTCGGACATTCGCGACTCCATGGGTGGTTGGCACCGCCATGGTGGGGCGGCCCGGCCCGTCGCGCAACGGATCGTTGACGCCGAGGGCCGGGCCGTATCTCCGGTTGTTGCACTTGGTTTCCATACGCGGACGATGAACGCTTGCGCCGCGCGCCGCGACTATAAGCGCGTGGCGGTTTTTGAATCGGCCCCCTTCGCGTGGTCGCGCGCATGACCGCGATCAAGCCGCGCCATCCGATCAGCTGGGCCGGGGCTTGCACCAAGATCCTGGGAACGCTCGGCCTGTCGGCCGCGACCGCGATCGGCAAAAGCGACGCGCTGATCCGCCGCTTCGCCGATCCCGATCTCGACAACGAGCCGAACCTGTCCCAGGCCTTGGCGCTCGACGCCGCCTTCGTCAACGCGACGGGCGAGTCCGCGCCGATCCTGAAAGTCTACAAGGCGCGCTTGCGCGAATTGACCGCCGGTACGGCGCACGAAGCGCGCGCGCCCTTGGTGGCGCTGGCCGACGCGATGTCGGAAGTCGGCGACGTGTCGCGCGCCGTGCTGGTCGCCGTGACGGACGGCAAGGTCGCGGCGCACGAGCGCATCGCCGTCCAGCGCGAGATCGCCGAAGCGATCGAGAAGCTTTCCGCGCTGTCGCGCGATTTGGATGCGGGGGCCCGGGCATGAGCATCCGCCTGCCGCAGGATTGGTACGATATCGCGGCGCGGGCGAAGCGCGCCGCCACGAAGTCCGGCGCGGGTTGCCGGACGCAAGGTGCGACATCTGATGCCGTCGAGTCCGGCAACTTGTCTGCCTTGGGCGTTTCCTCCCTGACCTGCTCCGCCGGTCGCGAGATCGGCGGAGCCTTTTTCAAGGAAGGGGGTGCCGCATGATCGATCTCGCCAGCGGCCGGGTTCTGACCAAGGGGTTCATCGGCGATCCGTCCTGGATCGATTTCAGCCATCGCACGGTCGCGGCGGTGGATCGCGAACGGGGCGACGCTTATGCCGCGAACCTCGCCGCGCGCGGCTTCAACGCCAATTGGTTCCGCCAGCAGCGCGCCGGCGTGCCGGCCTGGGTGCCGGCGGATTTGCGCGGCGAATACCGCGCCCTCGCCGCCACGCGCGGCGAGGAGGAGGCCGCGTCGATCGTGCGCTGCTTGAAGCGCGACATGGCGGGGCCGGCATGAACGCGCGGCGGGAAAAGCAGATCGAAGCGTACGAGCTGACGATGCGCGGCGCGGGCGGCCCGATCGCGCATCCCGAATGGCGCTACGCACCTTTGATCGCCGTCGGGTTCGACGGCGTGACATGGGACGTTCCCGGCGCCTTGGTGCGCGGCGCCTTCGCCGTCCATCCGGCGGCCGACGACAGCGACGTCGAACTCTGGCTGCGCCTGACGCATCTGCCAACGGGCATGCGCATGGCGAGCGGCGCCGATCCACTGGCGCTGATCGAACTGGCCGCCGCGTGGGAACCGGCCTGCGATTGGGCGCAAGTCCGCGCCGACGGCATTCCCGCCGAGGCGATCAAGGACGCCGAATTCGTCGCAAGGCTCGACGATCTGCGCCGCGATTTCGAAACTTGGCAGCGCGGTTTGGTCCGCGCGGAAGCGGCGGCGACATGAGCGACGCGGTCGAACGCGCCGGGGAAGCGCTGATCAACGCCCTGCGGGGCTTCGTCGCCGCATTGACCGAGACGACTGGCTCCGCGCCGATCCGGCGCGGCGGCGGGGCCGACCTAGACGCCGTCCGGACGGGCGGCGACCGCCCACCCTCGCAAGCCATTCCGCCGGGGTCGGCGGCGGAATCGCCTTTGAAGCCGGGGATGATCGTCATCCGCGGCACGGGCCGCGTCGTCGACGAAGCCGCGTTGCGCGCCGATTGGCTGACGCTGTCGACGGCCGACATTATCGCCAAGCACAAGATCAGCGAGCCGACGCTCTACGCGTTGCGCAAGCGCTTGGCGCTGCCCGATCGCCCGAAAGGTCCGCGTCACGCGAAGAACACGGCGAACGGCGTTCGCCGAACGGGGGCCGCGTCGGCCGCCTGGGCTGCGCCCGCGATCGGCGGCGGCACTTTCGTGCCAACACCCGCGCCGCGCCGGGATACCGGCTTGCCGCCCGCCCCGTTCGACGACACGCGCGTGTCGTCGGCGGACACGCTGATCCAGTTCCTGCGCGGGCGCGACGTGATCGTGGCGCGCTTGCCCGACGGGAAATTCCGGATCGACGGGCGGCGCAACGTCGATCTCGCCGGGCTGCTCGCTTTGGCGAACGACAAGCGCGCGCTGATGAAGAAGCCGCCCTTCGCGATGGAGGTGTAGCGCCATGCATAAGCACCAGATCCAGACGATCGCCGAATGCGTGCGCGACGCCGACGCGCTGGGCGAGCCCGGCCGCGCGATCGCGGCGAAATTGCGCGGTCTGGTGCGCGGCACGCTGGACGATGTCGACCGCGCGATGGAACGCGTGCATGCGGCGTGCGGGACGACGCCGTCGGCCAAGGCGCGGTCGCCCTATCTCGCCGGGCAGAATTTCGCCGAGGCGTCGTTGCCGCCCGGGGACCGGTGATCCATGCCGGTTCAGCGAACGCCGTTCGCCGCACTGCCCGAGGGCAAGTTCGGCGCGATCCTGATCGATCCGCCCTGGGCCTACGAATCCTGGTCGGGAAAACTCTCGGCCCCGACGCGCGCCAAAGGCGGGCTTTACCCCACACACGACGTCGCGACGTTGAAGCTGTTGCCTTTGCGCGACGTGATGGCGCGCGATTGCGCGGTGTTCGTGTGGGTGATCGATCCGCATATCGAGCAGATGTTCGATCTGACCCGGCATTGGGGCCTCAAATACTCGACCAAAATCTTCAATTGGCGCAAGCGGTCGAAGAACGGCGGCGCGAAGCCGGGGCTGGGCAAATGGACGCGCAAGGAAACGGAGCTGTGTTTCCTGTTCAAGCGCGGCGCGCCGCGCCGGTTGCGCAAGGACGTGCCCGAGTTCTTCGACGAGCCGGCCCGCGAACATAGCCGAAAGCCCGACGGCCAATATGCGCGGATCGAAGCGCTGGTGCGCGGGCCGTATCTCGAGCTGTTCGCAACGCAAGTCTGGCCCGGCTGGACGAGCTGGGGAAACCAAGTGGGGAAGTTCGAAAAGGGGAGAGGGTGATGAGTCGCCCCTTGAATGTGAGCGTAAAACTAGATTCGCGGATCCGGCGGCATACTGCGAATGATCTTCTCGTGGTGAATCCGCTGCGTCGCCGCAGCCTTGTTCGCTGCCAACGCCGCGAGATCATTGGCGCGCGCCACGACCGACGCGCGGCCCGGCAGCCATTTCATGAGATTCAACAGGTCGCTTGCGCAGGCGCAGAAGCCTTGGATGCTCTCCAACAACGCGATTGCCGCGCCGTGATCGTGTTTGTTCATCCGAATATCGATTGGAATCATGGCCACATCGACATAGAGCACGCTTGCCGCAGCACCGAGGCGCTCGTACATCGTTCGGGTGGTCTTGAAACTGGACCACTCGGCACGCAGTTTGCGCGTTACTTCACCTTGATAATCGATGTCGAAAACCAGCGTCTCATCAATGCTGCCGTCGATCGCGTTCGCCAGCGTGGCTGGGTCGGCCGGATCGTAGTTGGGCAGGTGATTCTCGAGCGTCTGGATACAGACGATCACTTGAAACCAAATCGCATGTTCGAACGCGATCCGGCTCAAGTCGCGCTGTTCCGCCTCGATCGCCTTCTTTTCGTGTGCGCGCCCCATTATGAAAGCGACAATCGCCCCGCCCGCACCGAGAATGCCGCCGAGTGCCGCCCCGACCAGATTGGCGCTCGCCTGAAGGCGCTCGCCGATTTTGATCTTCGGGTCGAACCAGTAGTCGAAGGCGCCGATCGCGCCGGCAACCAGCGCGCAGCCGATCGCCGTCGCGATGGCAATAGGGATCAGGAGTTTCGCGAGTTCGATCGCGCCCGCGAACATCGATGTTTCCGGCCGTTCCTTCATGGTGCGCAGCGTAGCAGCGCGGCGGAATTCCCTCAACGGGGGGCGGCATGACCGGCAACGGGTTCCGCTTCCCCGAGGGGTTCGTCGACGACGTGCGCGCGCGCACGTCCATCGTCGATCTGATCGGCCGCGTCGTCGCGTTGAAGCGCGCGGGGCGGCAGATGAAGGGCTGTTGCCCGTTCCATGGCGAGCGCAACCCGTCCTTCTACGTGTCCGAGGATCGCGGGACGTTCAAATGCTTCGGCTGCAACGCGCAGGGCGACGCGTTCAGATTCCGGATGCGGCACAACCGCGAGAATTTCGTCACGGCCGTCAAGGAACTCGCCTTCGCCGCCGGCATGGACGTGCCGGGCGAGGCGCGCCGCGCGGCCAAGCCTTTGGCGCCGGTCGTCCAGCGCCGCCCGGCCGACGACGCCGCCGAACACGAAGCGCAGATCGCCAAGGCGTTGAAGCGCTGGCGCGAAAGCGTGCCCGTTATCGGTACGCCGGTCGAGGCGTATCACCGCGCGCGGCGGATCGGCATCGCGGCACCCGAGGCGCTGCGGTGCCATCCGGCCTTGCCTTACTGGTACACGCGCGAAGGCGCGGACGCGCCGGAATTGCTCGGCCGCTTTCCCGCGCAATTCGCCCTGATCCAATTGCCCGACCGGCGCGTGATCGGCGCGCATCAAACCTATCTGCAGCCGGATGGTGCCGCGAAGCTCGTGCTGTTGGCGCCCGACGACGGCGAACGCCTGCCGGCCAAGAAGATGGTCGGCCGCGCCTGGGGCGGGGCGGTGCGCTTGTGCCAACCCGCCGAGGAAATGGCGTTCGGCGAAGGGATCGAAACCTGCCTGTCGGTGATGGAAGCGCGGCCCGATCTTTCGGTGTGGGCCGCTTTATCGCTGGGCAATATCGCGGGGGCGGGGATCGGGCAGGGTGCGCGGCGCGCGGCCGACGATCCGAAAACCTTGGCGGCCTATGCGAAGCGCCAGCCCTGGCCGCATCTGGAAAGCGAGATCCCCGACATGGCCAAGCCCGGCCTGGTGCCGCCGCCGGGCACGAAGCGATTGATCCTGCTGGCCGACGCCGACAACGCCGATCCGCCCTTGGCCGAAGCGCTGCTGCGCCGGGCGACGACGCGCTTCATCCGGATGGGGCTGACGGTGTCGATCGCGCGGCCCGAGGACGGGCACGATTTCAATTCGATGGTCGAGGCATTGGCGCCAGAGAAAGCGCCGGCGGAAGCGGGGGCGGGGTGAGTCGTCTCCATCCAGCTCTACGGCGGAATAGATCGCCGGGCGTCCCGCCACGGCCGGCGCTGCGCTACCACGGGGGCAAGTGGATGCTCGCCGATCGCCTGGTGCCGTTGTTTCCGGAGCATCGCGTCTATGTCGAGCCGTTCGCCGGCGCCGCGTCCGTACTCCTGCGCAAGCCGCGCAGTTATGCCGAGATCTACAACGATCTGGACGACGAGGTTGTCGGGCTTTTCCGGATCCTGCGCGATCCAGCCCAAGCGGCGGAGCTTGCGCGTCGCCTTGCGTTAACGCCGTTCGCGCGCGCCGAGTTCGACGCGGCCTACGTCGCAACGGACGATCCGATGGAACGCGCACGGCGTCTTGTCGTGCGGTCGTTCATGGGGTTCGGGTCGGATGCCTGCTACGGCGAGTACAAGACGGGCTTCCGTGCGAATTCGAACCGCAGCGGCACGACACCGGCACGCGACTGGGTCAACTACGCGGGTGCAGTGCCAGCCTTGGCCGCCCGACTTGCGGGTGTCGTTATCGAGAACCGACCGGCAATCGATGTGATGAAGAAACACGACGCGCCGCACACGCTGCACTATCTCGACCCGCCGTACCCGCATCATACGCGCGTGCGCACCAACCGAAAAAAAGGCGGGCTGGTCGGCGTCTACAAACATGAGATGAGCGACGACGATCATGCCGCCTTGCTCGATTTCGTCGTCAACGGATGGACCGATGCCGCCGGCATGCGACATCGGCTAAAGGGCGCCGTCGCGATCAGCGGATATGCTTGCGCACTCTACGATTCAGCGCTGACCGATTGGCGACGTTATGAATTGGCCGCACGCGCCGATGGCGCACGGCCGCGAACCGAAGTCCTTTGGGTGCGCGGACACGCGCGAGGTGCCGCGTGACCGATCGCGACGACGACACGAAGCAAGACGACAACGCGGCGATGGACGAAGTGCGCGCGCGGATCCGCGCTGCGCGGCTGGTGCCGCCGGCGGCGGGATCGATGCATGACGGCACGGGGCCACTGGACTTGCCGCTGTCGCGCTTGGCGCGCAACGATATCGGCAACGCCGAGCGCTTCATCCGGCGCGTCGGCCAGGATTTCAAATTCCTGCAGGAAGGCGATTGGATGCGCTGGGACGGCCAGCGCTGGGACCGCGAGCTGGGGCCGGTCGAGGCGCAGAAAGCCGCGCAGTCGGTCGCGATCGCGATCCGCAACGAGGCCAACGCGCTGAACCTGGAGGGGCCGGATTACGATTCGGTCCCGCAGCGCTTGAAAGAGACCGAGAAGGAATATCTGACGCGCGTCGCCAATCTGCACGACGCGCGGGTCGAGAGTTTGCGCAAGCACGCGAACACCAGCGGCAACACCGGCAAGCTGACGGCGATGCTGGGCGAGGCGCGGCCGCATCTGTTCGTTAAACGCGACCAGGTCGACGCGCATCACTGGCTGTTCAACACGGCCGACGCGACGATCGAATTGCTGATCCCCGGCGTCGATCCGGCCGAGGGTGCGCTGCCCTTCGTGGCGCGCCCGCCCGCGCGCGACGATCTGATCACGCTGAAGGCGGGGGCGAAATTCCCGAAGGCGATCTTCGAGAACGCTTTCGATCGCGCGAAGCTGGAAGCGGCCGTCGCCGCCGCAGCACCCGAGTTCCATAAATTCCTGGCGCGCGTGCAGCCGCCCGAGCCGATGCGCGCCTATCTGCGGCGCGTCGCCGGGTACATGCTGACGGGCTCGACCGCCGAGCAGGAATTGTTCCTCAATCTCGGCAAGGGGGCGAACGGCAAGGGCACGTTCTACGAAGCCTTGGCGTTCGCGATCGGCGACTACGCCACGCCGCTGCCGATCGAATCGATCCGCCAGGACGCGCAGCGCAGCGGCTCGGGCCCGCGGCCGGAGCTGGCGCGGCTGCCCGGGCGGCGCTTGGTCTATATCTCCGAGGCCGAGGAGAACGAGAAGCTCGCCGAAGGGCAGGTCAAGAAGCTGACCGGCGAGGACATCGTGACGGTGCGCGATCTGTTCAAAGGGCAGATCGATTTCCTGCCGCAGTTCAAGATGGTGATCTATCTGAACGGCAAGCCCGCGATCAAAGGGACCGACGACGGCATTTGGCGGCGCATCCGCCTGATCGATTGGCCGGTGAAGATTCCCAAGGCCGAGCGCGACAAGCACCTGAAGGAAAAACTGCGCGCCGAGGCCGACGGCATTCTGGCCTGGGCGCTGCTCGGTTTCATGGAATGGCGGGAGATCGGCTTGGCGCCGCCCGACAGCGTCGTCCAGGCGACCGACGAATACCGGGCGGAGCGCGATCACCTGTCGCGCTTCGTCGAAGACCTGCTGCTGCCCGCCCCCGGTTTCGATATCGGGGCGACCGAGCTCTACGAGGTCTACGAGAAGCTCTGGTGCCCGGCGAACGGCGTCGATCCGATGTCGCTGACCGGGTTCGGGCGCGAGATCGTCAAGCGCACGGCGCGCGACGCGTCGGGCGAGGGGCCGATCGCCAAGGCCAAGAAGGGCACGATCCGCTACGTCGATCTGATGTTCGACGAAAAGCGGCTGCAGGCGCTGCGCGACGCGCGCGCCAGCCACAAGGCCGCCGCCAGCGGCGCCGATCCCGGCCCGCAATCCGAAGACGATTACGGCGAGGCGCGATGACGACGCGCGCGCCACGCATGACGACACCGCCGCGACATGCCCCCGCCGCATTCCGCGCGCGCCAGCGGCGGCGGCGCCGGAGGGTTTCTGGAGGGTAGGGAGGGTTTGGAGGGTTGCCGTATTCCCCCGCGTGAGTGGCTCGGGCCGGGCTGACTCGTGCGAGGCTGTAGGGGAACCCTCCAAACTCTCCAAACCCTCCAATGAAAATTGGAGGAGAGAAAGATGGAACGGAACGTCGAGGAGATCGGGACCGGTTTCGCGCTGGGGGATTTCGCCAAGCCCGAACGCGCGGCGATGCCCGACGGCGTCGCCCGGCAACGCGCATGGCTCGCCGAACAGCGCATCGAGAAGGAAGGGCGCTTGCGCCGGCCGGCGCGCGATCCGTTGACCGCCAATATCGCCGATCATCATGTCGCGCGCGTCGTGCCGGTCGAGCCGGACAAGCGCAACGAGCTGTCGGGCCGCGCGTTGCGCTTCGGCTATGGGATCGAGCGGCAGGTCTACAAGGGCAATCTACCGATCGCAGCACTTCGGGCGTGCGAGCTGTTCCGCCGGGATTGGGAAGCCGCGAATTCGGGCGGTGCGGTCGCGATCATCAATCCGATGCGCGTGCGCGTCGACACGTCGATCTGCAATCGCGAGGATCCGGGCGGGCGCGTGGGATCGCGGCGGAGATTCGATGCGGCGTGCGAGGCGCTTGCGGCGTTGTTCGATGACGATGATTGCCGCGCGTCCGTCTCGATCGCCACGCCCGTCGCCGTGCATTGCATCTGCGAGGGCAAGCTGTTGAAGGACTACGCCGCCGCGCACGATCTCGATCCGCGCAAGGCGACGCGGGCGCTGGTCTATGCCGCCCGGCGGTTGATCGCGCATTACGATCCGAAACCACAGCGCGACGACGGGGCTTGACGGTCTGCATTTCGCGGGCCTATACCTAGGCATCCTGACGAATCGCGCCCGCCCGGCCCCGCCGCGGCGGGCGTCGTCGTTCTGGCGCCTCACGAACGCCGTTCGCCACACCCACCCCCCTTTGGGTCCTTCCCCCGTCTCCGTAGGATACGGGCGGCAGACGTCCGCGAGTTCGCCAGTAGCCGGTGAAAATTTTAGGTGAAGCGAGGTGAAGCCGGTTAACCCCGGTGAAATCGCCATGGAAGCGCGCATCCTGAATAAATCGGCCTACGCCGAGCATCGCGGATGCGCGCCGTCTTACATCACGAAGCTGATTAAGACGGGGAAGTTGACCGCGCCCGCACTTCGCGACGACGGGAAAATCCTGGTCGAGCTCGCGGACAAGATGCTGGCCGGCGGCGAAGTCGAAGCCCCCGCCGCCCCGTCGACGCAACCGGACGGGCCGAAGATTGAAACCCGCGCCGAGGCCGAAGCGCGCAAAGCGCGCGAAGACGCCGACGCGCGATCGATGCAGAACGCCCAGCGCCGGGGCGAGTTGTGCGACACGGCGAGCGTGCGGGATGCGGGCGAAGCGATCGGCCAGGCGCTGCAGCAAGCGCTGACGGCGCGCCGCCGCGATCTCGCGATGACGTTGAGCGCCGAAACGGATTTCAACCGCGTGCTGGCCGCGATCGAAGATGCGGACCGCGCGCTGCTGATGGAGATCGCCGAGAATGTCCAACGAAACGTCGCCAAGCTCGACGCCGGAGCCGATGCCGACGCCGCGTAAGCTGCTGGGCTGCGCGCTCGGCCTGTCGGTGCTGCTGGCCGGCTTCGCCGCCGGCGCCACGCCGCCCGAGCGCGTCAGCGTTTCGCAATGGGCCGAGCAGGAGCGCTACGTCGCGGCCGAATCCGGCTCGCCGTTCCCCGGCAAGTGGAAGAACGACCGCGCGCCCTATCTGGTCGAGATGATGGACTGCATGGGGTTCGATCACCCCGCGCGCACCGTCACGGTCAAGGGTTCGGCGCAGACCGCCAAGTCGGAAGGCGGCGTCAACGCGGTCGGCGCGTCGATCGACCGCGAACCGTCGCCCTTCCTGATCGTCCTGCCGTCGATCGAGGAAGGGTCGAAATACAACAAGACCAAGTTCCAGCCGACGGTCGACGCCACGCCGGCGCTGAAGCGCAAGATGCGCGATACGAACAGCCGCGACGAAAACAGCAGCACGGCGACGTTCAAGAAATTCGCGGGCGGCTTCGGCGTCATCACGGGCGCCAATTCGTCGAAGGGCCTGCAGATGATCTCGGCGCGCTTGCGCGTGTACGAGGAAATCGCGGAATACCCCGCCGATGTCGACGGGCGCGGCGATCCGATCGAGCAGGGCGAAACGCGCGGCCTCGCCTGGGACAAGAAGGGCCCGAAATCGATCTTCATCTCGGCGCCCGGCACGCGCGTCGAGAAGAACGGCCAGAAGATCGGCTGCCGCATCTCCGATCTCTACGATCTGTCGGACCGGCGCCGCCTCTACGTGCCGTGCCCGCATTGCGACACGTTCCAGGTCCTGACGCACAAGGCGCTGAAGATCGAACGCGCCGCGAAGCCCTACGGCGCCTACTTCGTTTGCGCGTCGGGCAACGGCTGCGTGATCGAGGAAAAGCACCAGGAAGCGATGGTGCGCGGCGGCTGGTGGATCAAGACCTACGACGGCGGCGCCGCCAACCCGCCGCCGCCCGCCGCGTTGACGCGCGAGGAAGCGATCGCCTGGCGCCTGCGCGACGGCGGCCCGCGCGGCCTCGCCGCCGGGCGCGATCCCGGCTTCGCGATCTGGCAGGCCTATTCGCTGTTCGTGTCGTGGGACACTTGGGTCGATCGCATCGTCAAGGCGAAGGGCAAACCGGCGCTCGCCAAGGCGCTGTGGCAGCAGATCTACGGCGAAGCCTACGAGGAGAACGGCGAGGCGCCCGATCACGAGCGCCTGTTCGAACGCCGCGAGAAATATCCCGCCGGCCGCTTGCTGCCCGGCATCCTGTTCACGACCGGCGCTGTCGACGTGCAAGGCGGCTGGATCGAATGGGCGATCTGGGGTTTCGATCGCGACATGGGGCAGACGCTGATCGATTTCGGCCGCTTCGACGGCGACCCCGAGCAACCGGAAATCTGGCGCAAGCTCGATCCCGTGATCGACCGCCGCCTGACCGACGCCTGGGGCCGCCAATGGCCGGTCGATTGGTGGGGTGTGGATACGGGCTACGCCACGCAAAGCGTCTATCGCTACGTGCGCAGCCACGCGATGTCGGGCCGCGTCTTCGCGCTCGACGGGCGCGCGAATTGGCGCCTGCCGCCGCTCGGCGCGCCGTCGGTGAAGGATGTCGACAACAACGGCCGCAAGGTCGGCCAGGTCGCGTTGTGGCCGGTCGGCACCTGGGATCTGAAATCCGAACTTTATTCGGCGCTGCGCTTGACGCTGCAGGGCCCCGACGACGACGGCGTGTGGCCGAAGGGCGCCGTGCGCTTCAACGAGCGTTGCGACAAGAACTGGCTGCAGCAATTGACGGCCGAGCATATCGATATCGACAAGGGTGGCGCGCGGTCGTGGAAGAAGCACCACGAACGCAACGAGCAGCTCGACATGGCCGTCTACGCGCGCGCCGGTGCCAGGCACATGACCGACCCGCTGACCGAATCCGATTGGGACGATCTGGTCGCGCGGCGCGTCGCGGGCGGCCAAACGCAAACCGATCTCTCGGCCTATTGGACGCCGGGCCTCGCCGCCCGCGCGGGCGAAGCCGCAGCGCAAGCGTCGGCCCCGATACCCGAACCCGCCCCGGCGAACGCCGTTCGCGACGCCGCCGCCGAACCGGCGGCGCCGGCGTGGCTGCCGCCCGCCGACGATTTCTGGAAGGGCCGCGCCTGATGGCCGATCCGGCCGCGTCGATCGCCGCCCTCGAAGACGCGCTCGCCTCCGGCGAGCTGACGGTCGAGATCGAGGGAAAGCGCATCACCTATCGCTCGGTCGCCGAGCTGCGCCAGGCGCTCGGCTATTTCAAGACGAAGCAGGCCGAACAAGCCGGCGGCGCGTCGTCGTCCTACGTGTCCTTCGCGCGGGATTGACATGAAACCGACCTGGTTCGACCGCTCGATCGAATATGTGGCGCCAATCTGGGGTGCGCGGCGCGCGGCCGCGCGCTTCGCGCTGGAACAGGCGCGCGGCTATGCCGCCGCCGGCAACGGCCGCAAGACCGAGGGCTGGCGCGCGGCGAACACGTCGGCCAACGCCGAAATCGGTCATGGCGCCGAACGCATGCGGTCGCGCATCCGCAGTCTGGTGCGCGACAATTCTCACGCCGCGTCGGCGGTCGGAAAATTGTCGGCGAAGATGATCGGGGCGGGCATCGTCCCGCGCTTGATCGCCGGCAAGGACGAGGTCGAGCGCAAAGCGGCGGCGATGTCGGCTTGGTCGTCCTTCGTCGACAACGCCGATCCCGAAGGCCAGATCGATTTCTACGGCCAGCAGGATCTGCTGGCGAAGACGGTGTTCGAATCGGGCGAGGGCCTGATCCGCTTCCTGCCGCGCCCGTCATCCTGGAAATTGAAGGTCCCGCTGCAGACGCAGATCCTGGAGGGCGACTATATCGACAGCTCGAAGAACGAAGCGCTCGACAACGGCGGCTTGATCATCCAGGGCGTCGAATACGACGCGGATGCACGCCGCGTCGCCTATTGGTTGTTCGACGAACATCCCGGCGAAAGCGCGATCGTGTTCACCCGGCGCCTGCCGGTCAGCCGCCGCGTGCCGGCGGCCGAGATTCGCCACGTCTTCCGCCCTTATCGGCCCGGCCAAGCGCGCGGCGTGTCGATCTTCGCACCGGTCGCGCTCCGCCTGCGCGATATCGAGGATTATCAGGACGCCGAGATGTGGCGGAAGAAGATCGCGGCGTGTTTCGCGGCCTTCGTCAAAAAGAACGCTGGCACGGGCGCCTCGCTCCTCGCGAACGCCAAGGATACGCGCAAGGACGGCGATCGCCGGATCGAACGCCTGGCGCCGGGCCGCGTCGATTACCTGGAACCCGGCGAGGAAATCACTTTCGCCACGCCGGCCGAAGCGGGCGGCTATGTCGAGTATATGCGCCACGAGCTGCACGCGATCGCGGCGGGCATCGGCGTGACCTACGAGCAGATGACCGGCGACCTAAGCCAGGTCAACTATTCCTCGATCCGCGCCGGCATGATCGATTTCTGGGATTTCCAGGAACAGTGGCAATGGCTGATCTTTATCCGCCAGGCCTGCGTGCCGGTGTGGAATCGCGTCGGCGCGCTGATGGTCGTCACCGGCCAGCGTTCGGCGGCGACCGATTGGCGCGCGGCCTGGGCGCCGCCGCGCCGTCGCTGGGTCGATCCGGCCAAGGAAGTGGCCGCCGCGCGCGACGAAGTGCGCGCCGGCTTCGTGTCGCTGCGCGCGAAGATCGCCGAGACGGGCGAGGATCCCGACGAAGTTATGTCGGAATACGTGTCGACCAACAAATTCCTCGACGAGAACGGCATCGTTCTCGACAGCGACCCGCGCAAAATCGCGCGCGGCGGCAACGCGCAAAGCGTCGATAACGCCGACCCCGCCGAAACCGACCTCAAACCCGGACAGGAGTGATCCGATATGTCGAAAAAGGAAGCGCCCGCGGCCGAGCCGCTGGCGAAGGGCACGCGCGTCCATGTGCTGGGCGCGAATGTCGAGGCGACGATCGTCGATCTGGTTTTCGACAAGAAGGTCTTCGTCGAATACGCGGTCGAGGCGGTCAACGCGCAAGGCCAGAAATACAAGTTCATGGCTTGGCCGGCGATCGTGCGCGATCTGACGCCGCTCCAGCCGGAACCGGCGCCGCAACCGACAACGCGCGAAGCCGCCGAAACGGCGGCGATCGCCAAATGGGATGCGGACGAGAAGCTGCGCGCGACCTGGAAGGACGATCGCGCCGCCTATCTCGCCGACGCGCTGAAGGATCTCGGCTGATGGCCGATCCCGCCGCGCGCCCGGGCACGATGCCCGTGCAGCGCCGCGACGCGAGCTTCGTGCCCGCGTCGTTCGACGAAGCCAAGCGCACGATGGAAGTCGTCTGGTCGAAGGGCGCGCCCGTCCAGCGGACGGATTGGTGGAACGGCAAGCGCTACACCGAAACGCTGTCGCTCGACGCCGCGCATGTCGATCTCTCGCGCATGAACGCCGGCGCGCCGGTCCTGCTCGATCATCGCGTCTACGAGGCCGACGCGATCATCGGCGTCGTCGAGAAGGCCTGGATCGCGGACGGCGAAGGCCGCGCGATCGTGCGCTTCTCCGAAGTGCCCGAGGTCCAGCGCTACGTCACGCAAATCCGCGAAGGCGTGCTGCGCAACATCTCGATCACCTATCAAGTCCGCAAGTTCGAGATCACGGAGGAGGAGGGGAAGGACCCCGTCTATCGCGCCGTCGATTGGATGCCGTGGGAGGTCAGCTTTCTGCCCGTCGGCGCGGATCCCGATGCCGGCTCGCGCGGCGCCAAGCCGCTGGAATTCCCGGTCGAAATCGTCACCCGCGGGCAGCCCGCCCGCCATATCCAGGAGCAAGCGAACATGAGCGATCCGAAGAACACGGCGGGCCAGCCCGGCCCGGCCGAACAGACCCGCGCGGCCGTGCCGCCGCCGGCTTCCCCCGACGAAAACGCGATCCGCACGGCGGCGATCGAAGCCGAGCGCAAGCGCGCGGCGGATATCCGCACCCGCGTGCGCTCGGTCGGTCTCGGCGAGGAATTCGCCGACGATCTGGTGTCGCGCAACATCGAAGCGCCGGCGGCCGCGCAGATGATCGTCGACGAGCTCGCCAAGCGCGCCACCCCGGCCGCGAAGCCGCACAACGTTTCGGTCGGCTACTCGCCCGAGGATCCGGACGTGTCGCGCGCCGTCGCGGGCGAAGCGCTGCTCGCGCGCGCCACGCGCAACCTGCAGGGCGACCAGCGCGTCGCGCCGACCGACCGGTCGCGCGAACTCGCAGGCTTGCCGCTGCTCGAGGTGCTGGCCGAACACGCCCGCGTCTGCGGCGTGAAGATCGCGCGCGGCCTGCGCGGCGCCCCGCTCTACGACGCGCTGATGGAACAGCGCACGCTGGCGACCGGCGATTTTCCGCTGATCCTGTCGGCCGCCAGCAACAAGATCATGGTGAAGGCCTATATGCTGGCGGCGCCGAACTATCGCCGGATCGCCGCCCGCCGGTCCTTCGCCGATTTCAAGCCGCACAACTTCCTGCGCTTCGGCGATTTCCCCGCCCCGGCGCAGAAGAACGAAGCCGGCGAGTTCACCTACGGCGCGATTTCCGAGGCGCGCAACCAGATCACGGCCGAGGAATTCGGCCGGATCGTGCGCCTCACGCGCCGCATGCTGGTGAACGACGATATGGACGCCTTCTCGCAATTGCCCGCGATGGCCGCGCGCCGCAGCGCCGATTTCGAGAACCGCCAGTTCTTCGCGATGTTCGCGCTGAACTCGGGCGCGGGCCCGACGATCTTCGAGAAGAACATGCCCTCGGGCCGTCCGCTGTTCCATTCGGATCACGCGAACCTCGCGGGTTCGGGTACGGCGATCGACGTGACCAATGTCGGCGCCGGCCGTGCGGCGATGATGAAACAGCAAAGCCTCGACGGCTTACTGCTCAACACCGTGCCGCGCTTCCTGCTGACCAGCCCCGACAAGTACACGATCGCCGAACAATTCTGCGCCGTGAACATCGTGCCGGCGACCGACGCCAACGCGAACCCGTTCAAGGGCAAGCTGGAGCCGCTGGCCGACGCCAGCCTCACGGGCAACGCCTGGCATCTGTTCGCCGATCCGTCGGAAAGCGAAGTCTTCGTCTACGGCTATCTCGACGGGTTCGAAGGTCCGCGCCTGCTGACGAAGGAAGGCTTCACGACCGCCGGCATGGACATGCTGCTGGCGATCGATTGGGCCTGCGGCGCCGTCGACTATCGCGGCGCCTACAAGAACGCCGGCGCCTAAGCCGGATCCCGGACGCGGGCCCGGCCCGGCGGCGCAAGCGCCGCCGGGAAGCGTTCGCCGTCGCAACCAAGCAATCGGAGTAATCGAGAATGAAGAACTACGTGCAGAAGGGGGACGTGCTCCCCTTCGCGGCGCCCTACGCGGTCGCCGCGGGCGAGGGCGCGCTGATCGGCGCGCTGTTCGGCGTCGCCGTCAACGGCCTCGGCAACGGCGAGACCGGCGACTTTCTCCTCGATGGCGTGTTCGACCTGAAGAAGGAGGCGGCGCTGGCGATCTCGACCGTCGGCGCGCGCGTCTTCTGGGACAACACGAACAAATGCGTCACCACGACGACCACGAGCAACTACTGCATCGGCTACGCGGTCGTGGCCGCGCTGGCCGGCGACGCGACCGTGCGCGTCAAGCTCGACCGCCCGAACGCGCCGGCGGCCTAAGGGCTTCGGGCGGCGAACGGCGTTCGCCGCCCGCTTCTTCCCATGACCGCAGCGCTGGCCGCCCGCGTTCACGACGCGAGCTTCCGCAAATTCGGGCTCGACGGCACCTACACCCCGCCGGGCGAGGATGCGGTTCCCGTGCCGGTGCGCGTTCTCGAATCGCGGGAGACGGAGATCGGCGAATTGCCGGGGGCGGCGTCGTTCGTCGCCACGTCTTTCGTGGTCGAGCTGCGCAAATCCGAATTGCCCGCGCCGGCCAAGAACGGCCGCCTGGTCTACGCCGCCGGTAGCTTCCGCGTCGGCCGCGTCGACGAGGATCGCAGCGGCGCCTTGTGGCGCCTGATCCTGGAGAAGCAGGTGTGAGCGATCCCGTTCCCTGCCGCGCGCAGATCCTCGCCGCACTCGCAGCACTTCTTGAAGGTATTACCGGCGAGGATGGCGTGATCGTCGATATTGATCCGCGCCAGCCGCCCGAATCCGCGCCGTCGATCGTCGTGCGCTCGGGCGCCGAAACGCCGACGCCGGATTTCACGGGCGAGGATGCGTTCACCCTCGCCGTCGATCTCGAATTCTACGCCGAAGGGCAGGGCGACGACGCCGACAAGGACGCGCGCGCCAAGCTCGATCGCTTGCGCGCCAAGGCCATCGCGATCGTCGCGGCCGATCCCACGCTGGGCGGTTTGGCGCGGCGCGTCGAGCCGCGCGACGAAACCGCCGCCGCCTACACGCCCGTCGCCGGGCACCCGGATATCCGCGCCACGTCGCGCGGCTACGAAATCGACTACGCCACGAAGGAAGGCGATCCCTTCGCGTTCGCCTGAACCCGCCAACCCAGGAGCAAGCAGACATGAGCGAGTATCGCAGCCGGAACCAATTGGTTCTCGTCGAGATCGAAACGGATTCCGGCGTCGAGGAAACGCCCGCGGCGGCGGCGAACGCCGTTCGCGTGCGCCAGGACGCGCGCTTCTCGCCGAACCTCGAGCAGCTCGACACCGATTACGTCCAGGATTCGCTGACCAACTCGGCGCCGATCGCCGGCGGCGGTGACGCCTCGATGCAGCTCGGCGCCTTCCTCGCGTGCCCGGCCTCGCCCGGCGCCAACGCGCCCGATTACGGCGCGCTGATCCAGGGTGCGGGTTTCGAGCAGATCCAGCTCGCCGCCGATCTGACCGGCACGGCGCCCGCCGCCGGCACGACGACGACCGTGCCGCTCGCGTCTGGCGCTTCGTCGACGTCGGGCTACTATGTCGGCATGGTGATCGAGGTCGGCGGCACGCGCCGCGTGATCACCGCCTATAACGGCGGCACGAAGATCGCCACGCTGAACGCGCCGCTGGAAGATCCGGTCGCGGAAACCGACGCCTACACGATCAAGGCTTGCACGCTCTACAAGCCGGTCGACGCCGCGTTCAAGACGTTGACCGCCTGGCATTACTTCCACCATCAGAACGGCACGTCGTCCAAGCGCCGGCGCATCAAAGGCGCGATGTCGGGCCTGCAGATGTCGGTGGCGCCGCGCGGCCTCGCCAATATCGACTTCCCGCTGCGCGGCCAATTCGTCGCGGCCCCCGACGACGTATCGAAGCCGACCGGTGCGGTCTATCAGGCCGGCGATCCCCAGCCGCTGATCAACGCGCTGGTCTATCTCGGGACGAAGCCGATCAAGATGTCGAGCTTCCGTTTCGATCTCGGCATGCAGCCCGAGATGTTCGACAACCCGGCCGAGGCCTTCGGCTACGACCCGGCCTCGCCGACCAATCGCCGCGCGACCGGCTCGATCGTGCCGAACAAAGTGCTGAACTCCGAACGCGACGTGTTCGCGGATTGGGTCAACGGCACCGACCGTTCGATCTGGCTCGATTGGGGTGTGGCCGGGCGGCGCGTGTCGCTCTTCATCCCGCAGGCGCGCAACACCAACGTCCAGGATCAGGACGTGCGCGGTTACGTCGCCGACGCGGTGGATTTCCGCTCGATCGCCCGCGCCGGCGAAATCTACATCTGCCTGCACGGCTAAGGAGAAGCGCCTTGATCCTCAATCCCAGCGCGCCGTTCCGGTTCGAGATCGCGGGCCCGGACGGCGACGCCGTCTTCCTGCTGAAGATGCCCACGCGCGCCGAACGCATCGCGCTCGACGCCGAGATCGCGGCGCGCGGCGGCCGCAATTACGGCACGCTCGATCTCGTGCGCCGCGCCCGGGCGGAGATCCTGCGCCCGTTCAAAGGCAAGGACGTTTACGGCGAGGCGGCGAACTTCGTCGCGGCGCTGACGGCGGTCGAGGAGATGATGCTCGACGGCGTCAGACACGCGCTCGATCACGGCCAGAAGAAGGAACCGACCGACGCGGACAACCGCGCGCTGATCGACATGCACGAGGCGATCAACGACCAAATGGCCGAATTGGCGCCCGTCTTCGATCTGATCGCCGACGGCTCGCCGGTCTTCCGCCAAATGCGCCGCGACGCCGCCGCCTATCCGGTCATCCGCCGGGTCGAGCTGCTGCGCGCTTTCGTCATGGGCGGGGAGAATATCGGCTTCCCGATCGAGCGCGGGGCCCGCGGCTTGACCGACGAAAGTCTCGACAAGCTGACCGCCTCGCGCTTCGGCGTGATCGTCGCCGCGAAGCTGGAGGCGATGCTGTCGCCGGATATGGCCGCAAGAAAAAACTCGCCCTCGCCGTCGCCTATCGGCGGCGGCAAGACGATTTCGGCGACAAGTGGGACGCGACGCCGGACGACCCGCTCGAAGGGGACAGCTTCGGCATCCCCGGGCTCGACCTCGACGGGCTGACGGTCCATCCCGAATGGATCCTGCCGCCGGAGATCCTCGACGTCGTCGATCTCTGGTGGGACTGCCGCGACCGGCCGCTGACATTGGTGGCGCCGATCGGGCCCGACGGAAAACTGATGCCGTTCCCGGCCGGGCGTTTGCCCGGCCGTTTCGCGTTCGCGGGCGGCGCGGCCGACCAGCCCAACTGGCTGGCCGAAGCCTTCGCGATCTGCGCGCAAACCTGGGAAAAGCTGGAGGCCGCCGAAAGGTGACCGACTACACGACCCGCCCTTACGGAAGCCCGAAGGCCGCGCAAGGTCCGCTGCTGCGGATCGAGACGTCGGATTTCTTCGCGATCCCGAAGGAGATTCGCGAGATCGCGGCCGCCGCCGTCACCGCCGGCGTGCGCGCCACGACGCGCGGGCTGACGCTGGAAATGCGCCAGCACGCGCACGCGATGGGCCTGGGCGACAAACTGCCCAACGCCTTGCGCGACGTGACCTATCCCAAGGCGCCGAAGAACAGCTTGCGCGCGGCGGGCGAAGTCGTGCCCAACGGCCGCAATGCGTGGCGCATCTTCGACGCGATGACGCGCGGCGTGACGATCGCGCCGAAGAACGGCGGTCAGTTCCTGGCCTTGCCGACCGAGAATTGCCCCGAGGCGTTGCTGCGCGCGCGTTTCCGCGAAGTGTCGCCGCCGGCGCTGGAGGAGCTTTACGGCCGCAAGCTGCGGATCGTGAATATCCGGCCGGGCCTCGCGATCATGGTGATGGACGATCTGGTCGAGGCGAAGTCGGGGCGCGGCTTCAAGAAGGCGACCAAGCGCCGCCGCGCGCAGAAACGCGAAGTGAAGTCCATCGTCATGTTTATACTTGTGCCGTACGCGTCGCTGCGCGCGCGCCTGCAATTCCGGTCGATCGCCGAGCGCTGGGCGGATCGACTGCCCGAATTGATCGACGCCGCCTGGCCGGAAGCCGCCTGACATGGCGCGCGAACGGACCTATTTCTTCCGCGTCTCCGCGACGGGGCTCCAGGATCTGGAGAACCAGCTGCGCGCGATGGGCGAGGCGGGCAACGCCGCCTTCGAAGGCCTCAAACAGAAATCGCCGCAATTCGTCGACGCCTGGAAACGCGCGCAGGAGGAGATCGCGCGCGCCAAGAAAACGGCCGAGGAAGCGGCCGGGCGCGGCAAGGGCCTGGGCGCCTTGGCCGAGAAGGCCGAGGAGCTCGACGCCGGATCGAAGCGCGTGGGCAAGGCGCTGGGCGACGTGCGCGGGGCGGTCGATCTTCTCGCCCCGGCGGCGGGGGCGGCGGGCGAGAAGCTCGGCGATCTGGTCGGCCGCGCGCGCGGCGTGGCCGACGTGTTCGGCGTCATCGCCAATATCATCGGCCGCAATCCGCTGCTCGCCGCGGTGTCGGCCGCCGGCGTGGCCGCCGCCGCCTATCTCACGCTCGCCAAGGAAACCGACGCCTACGCGTCGTCGGCCAAGGAAGCGAACGAGATCGGCGAACGTTCGCGCAAGCTGCTGGCCGAGACGGCCGGGGCCGCGAATCAGGCGGCCGACGCCAAACGCAATCTCGCCAAGGCCGATCGCGACCGCACGGCCGAGCTGGTCAACGAGGCGCGCGCGCGTCTCGCCGCCGCGCAAGCCGGCGTCAACGAATACGCCGGCGTGGCGGGCGATCCGCTGGGCACCAACGCGCGCGACGAAGCCGTCCAGCGCGACCGCGTCAAGGCGCTGGAAACCCAGGCGCGCGACGCGCAACGCGCGCTCGAGGCGCTCGACGCCGCCGCGCGCGGCGAGGCGCTGGCCAAGATCGCCGCCGATGCCGACGCGGCGTGGCGCGCGATGGATCCTCTGGCGGCGGCGACCCGGGACTATCGGAATGCCGTGGCGGCCCTCGACGAAGCATTCGAGGCCGGGGAGATTCCGCGCAAGAAATATCTCGAATTCTTCGACCGAGTGCGATTGAGCTTCGCCGACATCCAGCGCATCGAGGGGATGAAGAAGGCGGGGCAGGGCCTAACGACGTTGTTCGAGGGTGCGGAGACGAGTTCCGGCGGCAGGATGCCGGGCAAGATCGTCACTCTCAATGAAGCTTTGGCCGGGCTCGAATACATGCCCGACCACGCGAACGGCGATCCGGCCCAGGCGGGTCGCGACCGCCTCGCCGCGCGCGACCAGTTCCGCGCGTTGTTCGACACGCTCGACGCGGGCGAACGTTCGGCGCGCGAATACGCCGAAGCGCAGAAATTGATCAATGAAGCGGTCAAGCAGAATCCCGACCTCGCCGAAAGTGCGCGGGTGGCGCTGGCGCGTTTGGAGATTAAATACACCGAAGCCGGAAGGGCGCTGCAAGCGCTTGCCGCCGCGAATTCGGATGAGATTCTTGCGACGCAGATCGAGGAAGCGCGGACCCAGGCCGGCCGGGATCGCGTCGCGCAGAATCAGCGCGAGATCGCGTTCGACGATTTCCTGATCCAGCTGGAACGCGAAGCCGATCTCGCCAAGCTGACGAGCGAGGAGCGCGCGATCCAGCTGAAGCTGATCGAGGCGCAGAAGACCGCCGGCCGCGACCTGACCGCCGACGAAAAGGACAGGCTGACGAACGCCGTTCGCGCGCGCGAGGCGGCGGAGAAGACGCGCCGCGACGCCGAACGCGCCGCGCAGGAAATGGAACGCGCGATCGCGCGCTCGACCGACCGCGTCGTCGATTTCGGCGGCGACGCAATCTACAAGGCCTTGACCGGCAAGTTCGAAAGCGCCTGGGATTTCTTCAAGGACGTGGGCTTGCGCGCGATCGCCCAGGTCGCGGCCGAAATGGTGTTCCGCCCGATCGTCGCACCGATCATGCAGGCGGGCGTGCAGCTCGCCGCGCAAGGGGGCCTCGGCGCATTGTTCGGTTTGCCGGCCGGTGCCGCCGCCGCCGGGGCCGCGTCGGGCGGCGTGGGGCTCGGCACCGTCGCGGGTGCGGCAGGTCTCGGCTATCAGGCGGCGGGCCTGGGCGGCGGCGATATCCTCGGGTCGATCGGCGAGTTCCTGGGTTTCGGCGGCGCCGGCTTCCAAGCGGCGGGCGAAGTGGCGGCGTCGGGCGCCTCGGCGTCGATGCTCGCTTCGTCCGGCGGCGTTTCCGGTGCCCTGGCCGCCGTGGCGCCGTATCTGTCGATCGGCGCCGGCCTGTTCAGCGTGTACAACGCCTTCACCGATCCGACGCCGACCAACATCGTCGCGGGTCTGGGCGGCGCCTATGCCGGCACGTCGGCGGCGATGTCGCTCGCCGGCTTGTCGGCTTTGCCTTTCGCCGGCCCGATCGGCATCGCGGCGGCGGCGATCGGCCTGATCGGTTCGCTGTTCGGCGGCAAGAAGGGCAAGCCGGTCGTTCACGCCAACCAGACGCAGCGCACGATCGAATTCGGCGCCGATGGCGGCGTCAACGATCAATGGGGCAATGTCGGCTATTACGGCGCGTCGCCGTCGTCATACGACTATATCAAGGATGTCGGGGGCGCGATCCGCGATACCATCGGCGAATTGGGCGGCGCGGCGCCGGGCTTCGGGCTCGCCGCGTTCTACGATTCGCTGGCGTTCCCCGGCGGCGTGGGCTCGATCTACGCGCTGGATCGTTCGTCGTTCGAAGCGCGCAGCATCCGCCCCGACGCCGAAGGCATGGCGGTCGACGCGCTAAAAATCCTGATCCCGGTTTCGCAGGGTATCGATGCGATCTACGCCAGCGTCGCCCGCAATTCGTCGGCGACCTCCCTGGAGGATTTCGCCGCCGATCTCGATTTCGCCAAGAATTTGAAGGACAGCGTCGCCGGGATCGGCGATCTGGGGCAGGCGCTGGAACAGGTTTCGACGCGCGCCAAGGCGGCGGCCACGGCGATGGTCGACAGCTTCGGCGAGACGTTCGATCGTGCCGACGCGCTGGGTATCGGCGACACCGCATCGGCCGCGATCGGCAAACAGATCCGCGCTTGGATGGGCGCGCAAGGGCCGCAGGAAACGCCGAGCCAAGTGCAGACCTTCCTCGCCCAGATCGAAGGCGCCTTCGCCGGCATTTCCGAATCGGCGGGCAAATACGGCGTCACGCCCGAGGAAGTGCAGGCCGCGAACGACAACGCGATCCAGCGTGTGCGCGATTTCTACAACGACTCGATCGACGCACTGCTCGATCCGTTCTCGGCTGCGATGCGCGCGCACGAGAAATGGGCCGATCAGATGCGCCAAGACGCCGAGGATCTCGGTCTCGATCTGGTCGACGTCGAACGCGCGATCGCCAAGCGCCGGACGGAAGTCGCGAATTCGGCGCTTGGCGGTCTCGCGACTGGCGTGCGTTCGGCGCTCGACGGCCAGGTCTTCGACGCCACGTCCAGCCTTTCGCCCGAAATGCGCTTCGCCGAAGCGCAGCGCCAATTCGCCGCGAATGTGGACGGCGTGCGCGGCGGCGATTCCTACGCCGCTTCGCGCCTGGTCGGGTCGTTCCAAACGCTGCTGGGCGAAGGCCGCGCGCGCTACGGCTCGACCGCCGACTACGTGGCGTTCGAAAGCATGACGCGCTCGACGCTCGAAAATCTCGGCGCGCAGCAAGGTTGGGCGGGTTTCGAAACCGCGACGGCCGCGCAGACGACCCAGCTCGTCAACGCGATCTCGATCCAGACGGCGGCCGACGCCGAAAACGCGCGCGGCTTGCGCGAGGAAATCGCCAAGCTGTCGAACCGCCTGACGATGATGACGGCGCAGCTCGAGCAATTGACCCGCAAGGTGGTCGCGGGATGACCACGCTCGCCTATCCGTCGGGCGCATGGCCGTTCCTGGCCGCCCCGCCGCCTTTGGTGCCGGCCGAGCCCGTCCCGGATCTGCGCCCGCTCGCCGGCGCCGCGCCGGTCGATGCGTGCTACGCGATCGAGATCGCCGCCTATGGCGGTTCGGGCGTCGATGCGCCGCCGGTCCCGGAGCCGCTCGGCGCCTATCCGTTGCTCGCCTCGGCCTCGCCGTTTCCGGCGGGGGGCGTGCGTGATCTGCGTTATTCCGATCGCGGCATGACGACCGCGCCGGACGACACGCCGGCGAATATCTATTTCGACTCGCGCCTGACCGATCCGTTCTCGGCGGTTCGCGCCGTGCCGTTGACGCCGGAACTCGGCGGTTCGCTCGCCGCGCAGATCGGCATCGTCACCTTCGCAAACGCCGACGGCGCGCTCGACTCTATCGCTGATCTGGCGGTCGACGCGCGCCGGGTGCGGATCAAGCGCGGCCGGTTGGGCGACCCCTACGACGATTACGCGACGTTGTTCGAAGGGCAGGGGCTGCGCTGGGAACGCGACTCGGGCGAATTGCGCCTGGTCCTGCGCGCGCGCGACTACATGCTCGAACGCCCGCTGCAATCGGACCTTTACGAAGGCACGGGCGGCGCCGAAGGCGGGGCCGATATCGCGGGCAAGCCCAAGCCGCAATGCTACGGCGCCTGCGCGCATGTGCGCGCCGTGCCGGTGGATGCAGATGCGCTGACCTATCAGGTTCACGATCGCGCGGTCGAGGCGATCGACGCCGTCTACGATCGCGCCCAGGCGCTGGGTTTCGCGGCCGACTACGCCAGCTACGCTTCGCTCGCCGCCGCGACGATCGCCGGCGGGCATTACGCGACGTGCAAGGCGCAAGGCTATTTCCGCCTGGGCGGCACGCCCGCCGGGATCGTGACGGCGGATGTGCGCGGCGACGCGCCCGCGTCGCTGGGCGGCTACACGTCGAACGCGGCGCAGATCGCGCGCCGCCTGATGACCGACAAGGGCGGTTTGAGCGAAGGCGATCTCGATCTCGACGGCATCGCGTTGACTTCGTTCCGCGTCCCGGGGGCGGGCGGGATCTATTTCGACGAACCGACGACGATCGCCGCCGCGATCGACGCGATCTGCGCGGGGGCGTGGCTGTGGTGGGCCGCCCGGCGCGACGGCAAGTTCACGATCCGCCGCTTGCGCCCGCCCGCTTCGCCGGAATTCGACATCGCCTTCGCCGATCTGGTGGCGCCGATCGAGGAGATCGCGTTGCCCGACACGGTGGCGCCCGCCAATTGGCGCCGGCGCGTCAATTACGCGCGCTGCTGGACGCCGCAATCGGGGACGGAGATCGACAATGCGCTGCTCGACCCGACGGCGCGCGCCTTCGTCGGCGCCGAATGGCGAACGGCGTTCGCCGTCGACGCGTCGCGGCGCACGCGCAACGTGCTGGCCGTCGATCCGCCGCCGGTGGATTGCTGGTTCCGCGCCAAGAACGACGCCGACGCGCTGGCGATCAATCTGCTGTCTTTCTGGACCGCGTCGCGCCGCGCTTGGCGCGTGCCGGTGCGCGCCCCCGCCGAAGGCGTCGATCTCGATATCTGCGTGCGCGTGACGGCGCCCATGCCCGCATCCTTCGCCGCCGGGCGGAATCTGCGCGTCTACGGGTTGGATGAGCGGCACCGCGATGGCCGCATCGATCTTCTTTGCGTCGGGTGAACCATGCCGCCGGCATTCAATTTCCTGCTATCGCACGTGAACCTGATCGACCTGCCGTCGACGGTTTTGTCCGCGTCGGGCGAATACGCGACCTTGCCCGCCGCGTTCCTGCGCGATCCGAACATCAATCGCGCCTGGCGTTGCCCGTCGCCGTCGGGCTTCGTGCGCGCTTCGTTCGGCGCCTTGCGGCCGGTGCGCGTGCTGGGAGTGTTCGGCGTGCCGTATCTGTCGCCCGACGATACGATCCGCTGGCGGCTCGGCACGGCGGCCGATGCGGGCGACGTGTTCGATAGCGGCGCGATCGCCTGCGGGCGCTTGCCGTACTACGCGCGTTCGCTGCTGTGCCTGCCGGCGGAGATGATGGCGTCGCATCTGCGCGTCGACATCGAAGCCGCGTCGCGCGATCCGGTTCCCGGCTGGTTCGATGTCGGCCGTCTCTGGGCCGGTCCCGCCTGGCAGGGCGATCGCAACTTCGCCTTCGGGATCGAGCGCGACATCGATATCGGCCTGTCGCGTCAGACGCCGTCGGAGGGCGCCCCGGCGACGTCGGTCTTCGTCGATCCCAAGGAGCGTGGCCAGACCGTGTCCTTCGCGCTACCCGGCATGACCGGCGCCGAGATCTGGGACCGGCTGTTCGCGCTGAAGATCGAGGCGGGCGGCGATTCGCAAGTGCTGTTCGTGCCGAACCCGGTCGGCGGCAACGTCAATCGCGACTCCTATCTCGGCCTGATCCGCAAGGCCGATCCCGCCACGCAAATGAAATTCGACGTCCATTCGACCGCGCTGACCATCGCCGGCGGTTTGTTGAGGAGCTGATCATGTACGCCGATCTGATTCAGGAAAACGCGACCGTTACCGGCACGGGGCCGATCACGCTCGCCGGCAACGTGACCGGCTGGCGCAAATTCAGCGACGCCTTCGGTTCGGGCAAAAAGGTGCGCTACTTCATCCAGAACGAAACCCGCCTGCAATGGGAGTTCGGGATCGGTACGGTGACGATCGCCGGTCCCGACGTGCTGACGCGCGAACAGGTTGTCCGCTCGTCCAACGCGAACAACCTGGTCAATTTCGACGACAGCGCGAAAACCGTCATTTGCCCCGGCGACGCCGACTCGCAGCGTTTTGGAGCCTCGCCCGCCCCGGTGGCGACGGGCACGAAGAACGCGCGGATCGTCGCTTACGATCCGCCGTTAACCGCGTTGATCGATGGTCATATCTACGCCTGGATCAATGGCGACGAAGCGAACGACGACGAAACGACCGTCGATCTCGGCCCCGGCGAAACGGATGTCGTCCGGCCCGACGGAACGGCCTTGCTGCCGAAAGACATGCCGGCGGATGCGCTGATCCTTGCCAAGTACGTCGCCGATGACGATGCGCTGCGCCTTTTGGCGGTGAACGAAACCGCCGCGTCGGTCGTGCTGGGCGGGACGATCTCGCCGGGCTCGCTATCGGCCTCGCAAAACGATTGGAACCCGACCGGTTGGGCGGGCGCTTCGATCATCCGCGTCACGTCGTCGGTCGCGGTCGATCTGACCGGCTTGGCCGGCGGCCGGGCGGGCCGCGTGGCGATCGTCCAGAACATCGGCGCGAACGTCGAAACGTTGAAGAACGAATCGTCAAGCTCGACGGCCGCAAACCGCTTCGCGCTGGGCGGCTCGGATCTGGCGCTGGCGGGCGGTGCCTCGGCCCTGCTGATCTATGACGGCACGTCGTCGCGCTGGCGCTTGATCGCGAGTTCGCGCGGGTCGAGCGGTTCGATCGGCGGGACGGAGACAAGCACCGCCGGCGAAGACCTCGCCGATCGCGATGTCGCTTACCAGGATATTCACAACCAGCGCGGCGGTGGCGCGACCAAATGGTACAAGGTCGATACCGACGCCACGGGTCCGGTGAAAATCTCGGAGCGCATCGGCATCGTGCTGGCGGCGATCGCGTCGGGGGCGACGGGTCTCATTCAGGTCCGGCCGGGCCGTATCGACGGCTTCACGTCGCTGACCGCCGGCGTTGCCGTGTGGGCCTCGGCCACGGCGGGGGCGGTCACGCAAACGGCACCGGCCGAGCCGTCGAGCGGTACGCAGTGCGCCTCGCGATTGATCGGCGTCGCCGCGTCGACGACCGAGATCGACTTTCAGCCATACAACGCCACGACGTTCATCGGGCGCAATTCCGCCTTGGCGGTCGATGGCACCGTCGTGTTGGAACACTTCCCCGATGCCGGCGCGCGTGAACGACGCGCCGGCGCCTATCTGGTCGCATCGACGCCTAGCCAAATTTCCTGGGCGGGGGCCACGATCACGCGCTCGAGTAACCAATCGGGCGGCGGCAATGAAGTCGACGGCAATACGTCGACGCAGTGGTTTGGCAACACGTCGTCGAACGAATGGTCGAACGCGGCTTTCGGCACGCCCGTCACGCCGATCAAGGTCGAATTCTGGCCGGGTCAAAACTCCTCGCCGGGCGATCGCGTGGCGGGTTGGGAGTTGCGCGGATCGAACAATGGCTGGTCCAGTTACACGACCCTCGCATCGGGCACCGAAGCCGGGTCGGATTCCTGGCAATCGGCCACGTTCGCGAATGTCACCGCTTATGCGGATATTCGCTTCCATATCTTGTCGACGGATGGCGGCTCCGCCGCCGGGTTGAAGGAGTGGCGTATTTTCGCGGCGGGCGTGACGCGCGCCGAACCCGTGCGGATCGGCTCTTGGACGATCGACGCGGCGAAAACCGATTGTATGGCGGTGAAGTTCGCGGACGCGTCGGACGCCAACGCCGACACGAGAACGACGTTCAAGAACCGGATGGGCGCCACCTACGACACAATCGTTACGGTGACGCTGTGATCCCCGATTGGCTGATCGGCATCGGCATCTTCCTCGTCCTGGCCGCGTGCGCCTTGGGCGTTCTCTATTTCTGGCCCCGCAAGAAAGGCTCGCCATGACCGAAAATCCCGAACTGATGCAGGGCGTCGCCGGCTTCGCGATGTCGACGGGGGCTGCCGCGACCGGCCGCTTGATGCATCACAGCGTCCAAGTGCAGCGCGGCCGGCGGAAATTCTTTTCGTCGCATCTGCTGCTGGAAATCCCCAGCGTGTTCGGCATGGGTCTGGTCGGCCAGGTCGCCGTCTGGGCGGTCGACGCGTCGGTCCAGGCCGCCGGGTTCGAGCGCGGCATGCCGCCTTGGGCGGGACCGGGGATCATCGCGCTGTTTGCCTATTACGGGCCGCATGCGCTGCAGCTCTATTTCGACACCGTCGTCGAATTCGTGCGCGCGCGCCTCGGCCTGCCGCCCAAGGAGTGATCGGACCATGACCGAACCGACCAACGGCCGGGCCGCAGGGCCCGCGCCGAATGCGGTGCCGCGCCCGGAATTCGTCGAGGCTGTCGGCACCGCCTTGACCGCCGCGGGCTGCGCCAACGCGGTGCGCCATGCCGAGTATCTCGGCCCGCTCTCGATCGCCGCGCAACGCTTTCAGATCGCGACCAAGCTGCGCTTGGCGCATTGGCTGGCGCAGCTAGGGCACGAAAGCGAGGACTTCAAGCGCCTGGTCGAGAATCTGAACTACACCACGCCGGCGGCCCTGAAATCCGCCTATGGCGATCGTTTCGCGACCGATGCGCTGGCCGCACCCTATCTGCGCAATCCCGAGGCGCTGGCGAATCTGGTCTACAGCCAGCGCAACGGCAACGGCGGTATCGCATCGGGAGACGGCTGGGCCTATCGCGGCCGCGGCTTCATTCAATTGACCGGTCGCGCCAATTATCGCGCGGCCGCTGTGGCGCTGAACCTGCCGCTGGAATCCGAACCCGACATCGCGGCGAAGCCCGCCACGGCCGCACTGGTCGCCGGCTGGTTCTGGGTCAACAACGATCTGAACCGCGAAGCGGATCGCGGGGAAGCGGCGATCGGCGACATCACGCGCCGCGTCAACGGCAAGGCCAAGAAGGGCTTGGCCGATCGGCACGAGCGATTCCGCACGGCGATCGCCTCGATCGCCCGCTGGCCCGAAACGCTGGTGATCTGACCATGTGGACCAAGATCATGGGCTTCACGCTCGGCGCCAAGGGCATCGCGATCGCCGCCGCGATCGTCGCAATCGTCGTGCTGTGGCAGCGCGGCACGATCGCCGATCTGCGGACCGAGATCGCCACGCTGACGGGCGATCTCGCCATGGCGCGCGCGAACGTCGACGCCGCGGTGAAGGTCAACGACCGCAACGTGATCGAACTCGACCGCTTCAAGACCGACAGCACCGCCCTGCGAACGGCGTTCGCGGGCGAGCTTCAACGCATCCAAGCGCGCTGCGCCGGCGCCGCGAAAACCCAGGAGGCCATCGCCCGTGCGAAACAGGAAAACCCCGCGACTTGCCCTGTCGCTGCTAGCGTTGCCGCTGCTGTTGACGGCCTGCGTGAACTCATCGCGGGAAGCGCCGATCGTGACGAAGATCGAGCGCGTCGCGATCCGCCCGCCCGCTGAATTGCTGACCTGCGCGCGCCCGCCGATGCCGGCGGACGACGCGCGCGTGAATCAGGACGCGCTGGCCGACGTCGTCGAGCGCGTCGGCAATGCCTGGCGCGAATGCTTCGACCGCCTTCGCGCGGTCCGCGAATTCGTGGAGGAGACCGCGAAATGACGGAGAAGCTTCGCCCTGTCGTCGACGGGAACGGCCAACCTTACGGGCATTATCACTACTGCCCCGGTTGCGACGACATGCATCGATTGCCGCCTCCGCCGCGTTGGACTTTCAATGGTGATCTCGTCAAGCCGACCTTCTCGCCGAGCTTCGCGCACAGCGTGCGCGACCCGGACGGCGAGATTCCGACCGAGATCTGCCACTACATTCTGACCGATGGCGTGCTGAATTTCTGCGGCGACAGCACGCACCCGCTCGCGGGGCAAAGCGTCCCGCTGCCGGATATCCCGGATCGCTACGCCGATTGGGGAAGGCGCGACACTTAAACGCTCGATCGTCGATACGAGAAAGGCCCGTCCCGAAAGGGGCGGGCCTTTTTGCGTTTCAGGCGCCGCGCTATAGTGCGGGCGCCCTGGCGGGGGATTGGCCCGCCAAATGCGCGGCCCGAGTGTAGACCGTCGCGCAGGGCGCTCAGCACCACGGCCGCCGGCGGCCATCCCAGCGCCGCGCCAGACCTTCCGCGATCAGATCCTCGCCGATGTCGCGGCCCTCGACCAGCACCCATGCCAGCGCGCGGCCGTAACGATCGCGTGGGCGCTTGGGATCGGGCTTGATCGTCACCGGCCCGGCCGCCAGGCGCGCGGCGGTGAAGCTGCGCGCGCGCTCGGCCGCCGCGATCTCGGCCGGGCAGGCGCCGGCCAGCTCGGGCGTGTCGACGTTGACCAGCCGCACGCGCAGCGCGCCGCAATCGATCGTGTCGCCGTCGATCGCCTTGCACGCGCGATCGGAGATCAGCGTCACCGCCGGCGGCGCGGGCGTTTCTGGCGGTGGCGTGCAAGCGACGACGGCGGCCGCAAGAACCAAGGCGAAAGAAAGCCGGAACATGCCGCGCATTATATCAGCGCGACGGTGGGACCGGCGGTGGGAGATCGTGCCCGGAACGGTCACGATCTGGCCCATCTCGCCGTTTCGATATTGTTGAAAATCAAGTGCTTAAGTCGCGAGCCGATTTTTCGGGAGCTAGGGGCCGGAGGTTCGAATCCTCTCGCTCCGACCAGCGGTATCAAGCACTTATCCCGAGCCCAATGGCCCGCAGATGTGGGGCATCGGGACTTTCATCGGGATTATTGCCCGTTTTGTATGATTAAATAAATAAATAGTGCCATTTTTATTTTAAGATCGGCTATTTTTATCGTTCAAGACTCGCGCACAAAGGCTACGCATTGTAACCTTCGTGTAAATGACGGATTCGATTCTTCCCAAGATTGTTTCCGCTGAGAAGGCGCTAGTTCAGGCGCCAAATTGGTCGCCACCAGAGCCGGAAACCGGCCATATATGGTTTAACGCGCCGCTCGATATCGGCGGCGCGACTGAAGCTGGGCTGTTCTTGCATGGAGGCTGCACGGTCAACCTGCCCGACAGAGCAGTCGTTTTCGAACTTGTTTTGACTGGATATAAAGGGCGCCGTCGAACGCCCCTGGAGCGAGTTTGCTGGCGGTCACTTCAAGGTGGTCATAGCAATCGTCGAGGGCGTAACGCCCCTTTGTCAGGCAAGCGCGTAGGAGACACGCACCTTCACGCGTTTGGCGACAACTTCAGCGCCGTACACGACAGGATGATGGGGGGCAATTTGCCCCAGGCCGACGGTATCAGCGAGATTCTCGATACTTACGAGTCACTTAGGGAATACGTCGGGAAAAGGTTTAAAATCAATAACATAGGTATTGTGCCCGTTCCGCCATGGAGCTACACTCTATTCTGATATGAGCGCCCGTACCTCGCAAAATCCCGACCTGCTGGCTGCTGTCGAAAATTCGACACGCGATCTGCTGCGTCTACGTCAGTGGGGCGATACTGTTTTTGTAAACATGCCGCTTGTCATGCCGAGCGGATCATTTGCGACTGTCCGGGTTACGCCACACCGTAACGGCTTCTATGTGGATGATGGCGGCTTCGCTTACCGAGAAGCGGAGTGCGTGGGCTATGAACGCTCGTTCCATCGCACAGCAGGGAAGATAGCTGAAACCGCAGAAATTGACGCGACGGCACGTACTATTGGTGTGTCGGCAGATGAATCAAATCTTGGTCGTGCGATTTGTGATGTAGCGACTGCATCCTGGCGCATTGCAGACAGGATTTTTGAACGCATCACGGACGAGGATGAAGAAGAACTCGCCGATCTACTGCGAGCAAGGGTGAAAAGAATTTTTGGAGCTTCTCACGTTTTCGATGATGAAGAGATCGTGGGCTCGTCTGCAAATTCGTGGAAGGTTTCCGCTATTGTTAAGGCAAACGGTCACCCTGCAATCTTTCAGGTTGTTGGCCAAAAGATAACTTCGATCTACCGAGCTAGTACGCTTTTTAGGGATCTAGCGGATATTCCCAGTCAGCCCAAACGAGTAGCCGTTGTGAAAGACAAAAAGTCTCTGGGTTCAGGAATCGCGCTTATTAGCCAATCTGGCGGCTATGTCCTACAGAGTGATCAGTCAGATGAAGCATATCTAAGAGTTGCCGCTTAAAAAGCACATGTATGTGACAGAGATTTGAGAGCGAAGCTCTAGCTAGACTCACGATCACAATTGATCCGATACGTTTGCTGATTATCGCTGTGAAGCGGTCATTCAAATCCAGAGGCCCATCGGGACTAGCATCGGGAAATTGGCGCTAGATCGGGCATAAAATAGCGACAAAGTAGTTCAAAAAAACTAATAATTTCAAATGTTTATGTGCAGCTCCAAAATTTCGGGAGCTAGGGGCCGGAGGTTCGAATCCTCTCGCTCCGACCAGCGGATTTCCCGGAAATATCCAAGCGATTGCGCCCGCCGATTCTGGCGCGGCGGCCGCCGCTCAATAGATGAGATCGTCCGCACCGCCGGCACCGCCCTTCGACAGGACGATCTCATCCTTCGCGGCGAGTTCCTTGGCGGTATTGACCATCGCGGTTTGCGCTTCGGCCACGTCCTTGCCGCGCACCGGGCCCAAGGCTTCGATTTCTTCCTTGAGCATCTTGCCCGCGCGCTCGGACATGTTCGAGAAGAACAGATCGCGCAGCGTTTCGTTCGCACCTTTGAGGGCGATGGCGAGCTTCGACTTGTCGACCGCGCGCAGCAGCGTCTGCACGCCGCCGGGGTCCAGGCGGCCGAGATCCTCGAACTTGAACATCAAGGCCTTGATCTTCTCGGCCGAGTCCCGGTTGCGTTCCTCCAGCGCCGTCGTGAAACGCGCTTCGGTCTGCCGGTCCAGGGAGTTGAAGATTTCGGCCATCAACTCGTGCGTGTCCTTGCGCGTGGTCTTGGCGAGGTTGGACATGAATTCGTTGCGCAGCACGCGCTCGACGTCGTCGAGCACATCCTTCTGCACCGTCTCCATGCGCAGCATGCGCATCACGACTTCCATCGCGAAGGCTTCGGGCAGCGTGCCGATGACGCGCGCGGCGTGATCGGGGCGGATCTTCGACAGCACGACCGCGACGGTCTGCGGGTATTCGTTCTTGAGGTAGTTCGCGAGGACGCCTTCGTTGACGTTGCCGAGCTTGTCCCACATCGTGCGGCCGGCCGGGCCGCGGATGTCGTCCATGATCCCGGCCATGCGATTCTTGTCGAGAATCTTGCCGAGCAGGCGTTCGGTCGAATCGAAGGAGCCGACCAGCGAGCCGGTGGCCGAAATCTGATCGGCGAATTCCACGATCAGGCGTTCGATGATCGAGGAATTGACGTTGCCGAGTCCGGCCATCGACTGCGAGATCTCTTTGATCTCGTCGTCGGACATCAGCGCGAAAAGCTTCGCCGCCACTTCCTCGCCCAGCGACAAAAGCAGGATCGAGGCTTTGTCCTTGCCGGTGAGTGTGCGGTAATCGTCGCGGACGCGCATGAAGCCAAATCCCTCGGGACGGCCAGCGCGTCGGCGCGGGGAACGCGCGTTCGAACGGGCGTACTGACTGTAACAGGAGTCGCGCCGGTTCGTCATCAGACGCGCCGCCGATCTGGAAATCCGGGCGCAATCGTGAGACTCTATATCGGAACAAAGCCGCCCAACGCGGCGCCGGAGGAAACATGCCGACGAATACCGTTTCGGGCACCGCGCCCGATCTGAGCCTGACCGCCGACGAATTGGCCGCTTTCGCGCGCGACGGTTACGTGCTGCGCCGCAACCTGTTCGCGGCCGACGAAATCGAAATGCTGTCCGACGCGATCCGCAACGATCCGGCGATCGCCAAGAACACCTATGCGCGCGCCGACAGCAAAGGGGCGGCGACCGAGCTCGCCTTGTGGAATCATCCGGCGGACGACGTGTTCGGCGCAGTCGCGCGCTGCCGGCGCGTGGTCGATTCGATGGAGAAGGTCCTCGGCGGCGAGGTCTATCACTGGCATTCGAAATTGACGATGAAGCGCCCGAAGGTCGGCGGCGCGTGGGATTGGCATCAGGATTACGGCTATTGGTACCGCAACGGCTGTCTGTTTCCGGATATGGCCAGCGTGTTCATTTCGGTCGATCCGTCGACGCGCGAGAACGGTTGCCTCGAGGTACTCAAGGGCTCGCATTTGCTCGGCCGTCTCGAACACGGCACGGTCGGCGGCCAAGTCGGCGCGGACATGGAGCGCGTCGAAGCCGCGATGAAGGTGCTCGAGCATGTTTATGTCGAGCAGGCGCCGGGCGACGCGCTATTCTTTCATGCCAATCTGCTGCACACCTCGGGTCAGAACAAATCCGACAAGTCGCGCAACGTGCTGCTGTGCTGCTACAACGCAGCGCGCAACAGCCCCTACAAGTCGGTCGGCGCGCATCCGCCGTATACGAAGCTCGACAAGCTGCCGGACTCGGCGGTGCGCGAAGCGCCGCGCCGCGTGGCGACGGACGCGAAATTCCACACGCCGCAACCGCTGCCCGCCTAGGCGTTACGCCGGCAGATCGCCGGCGGCGTCAGCCGAGTTTCGTCCACGCGCCATCGGCGGCGGAAGAGCGCACCGCCGCGTCGATGAACGCCATGCCGCGCACGCCTTCCGTCACGCCGGGGAAGGTCACGTCGGCATCGGGGGCGCGGCCGTGGCGCTTGGCGTCGATCGCGCGTGCGATTTCGGCATAGAGCGTCGCGAAGCCCTCCAGATAGCCTTCGGGATGGCCGCTGGGCACGCGCGTCACGCGCGACGCGGCGGGCAAGGCCGACGCCGACGCGCGCGTGATGAGGCGCGGCGCCTCGCCGAACTTCGCGAAGCGCAGCGTATTCGGCTCCTCCTGGTGCCATTCGAAGCCGCCGGTCTCGCCATAGACGCGCAAGCGCAGACCATTCTCATGGCCGACGGCGATCTGGCTTGCCCACAAACCGCCGCGCGCCCCGCTTTTGAGGCGCAGCAGCATCTGCGCGTTGTCGTCCACGCGCCGCCCCGGCAACGTGGCTTGCGCATCGCATGCCACCGCGTCGACCAAATCGCCGGTGACGAATTCCAGCAGGTTGAACGCATGCGTGCCGATATCGCCCAGCGCGCCGGCCTTGCCGCTGCGCGCGGGATCGGTGCGCCAATCGGCTTGTTTCTGGCCGGTCGCCTCCAGCGTGGTCGACAGCCAATCTTGCGGATACTCGGCCTGCACGACGCGCAGTTTGCCGATCTCGCCGGCGGCGATCATCGCGCGCGCCTGCCTTATCATCGGGTAGCCGGTGTAGTTGTAGGTGACGGCGAAGACGCGATCGGATTTCGCCGCCGCCGCAGCCAATGCGCGACCCTGCTCGAGGTCGAGCGCCAGCGGCTTATCGCAGATCACATGCAAACCGCCCGCAAGGCAGGCGAGGGCCGCGGGCGCATGGACGTGATTGGGCGTGACGATGGCCACCGCTTCGATCCCGTCCTTGCGCTTGGCTTCGCCCGCGATCATCGCGGCGTAGTCGGGATAGGACCGCGCTTCGTCCAAGCCCAGGGCGATGCCCGAGCGCTTCGCCTTGTCGGGCGTCGAGGCCAAGGCGCCAGCGACGAATTCGTATCGGTCGTCCAGGCGCGCGGCGATGCGATGCACGGCGCCGATGAAAGCGCCTTCGCCGCCACCGATCATGCCCAGGCGGATGCGGGCGGGCGGGCGGGCGCTCATCGCTTCGCCGTCCCGATCAAGCGCGCGATCTGGTTCTTGTCGGTTTCGCCGCCGGCGAAATCGTCGAACGCCTTGTCGGTCGTGCGGATGATGTGGCGCTTGATGAATTCGGCCCCTTCGCGTGCGCCGTCTTCGGGGTGCTTCAGGCAGCATTCCCATTCCAGCACCGCCCAGCCCGAATAACCGTGCGTGGCGAGGCGCGAGAAGATGCCGCTGAAATTGATCTGTCCGTCGCCGAGCGATCGGAAGCGCCCGGCGCGGTTGATCCAGGGTTGATAGCCCGAATAGACGCCCTGGCGCCCGCTCGGGTTGAACTCGGCGTCCTTCACATGGAAGGCGCTGATGCGTTCGGCGTAGATGTCGATAAAGGCGAGATAGTCGAGCTGTTGCAGCAGGAAATGCGACGGGTCGTAATTGATCTTGCAGCGCGGATGGTTGTTCAGCGCCGCAAGGAACATCTCGAACGTGATGCCGTCGAACACATCCTCGCCGGGATGGATCTCGAAGCCGACATCCACGCCGTTCTCGTCGAACGCGTCGAGCAGCGGCTTCCAGCGCCGCGCCAATTCCGCGAAGGCTTCCTCGATCAGGCCCGGCGGGCGTTGCGGCCAGGGATAGAGATAGGGCCAAGCAAGCGCGCCGGGGAAGCCGACATGGCCGCTGAGACCGAGATTGCGCGAAGCCTTGGCGGCGAGGCGCACTTGGCGTTCGGCCCATTCGCGCCGCGCGGCCGGGTTGCCCTTCACTTCCGCCGGGGCGAAGGCGTCGAACATTTCGTCATAAGCCGGGTTCACGGCGACGAGCTGGCCCTGCAAATGGGTCGAGAGTTCGGTGATCGTCACGCCATGCTGGGCGGCGATGCCCGCGATCTCGTCGCAATAGGTTTTGGACGACGCGGCCTTTTCCAGATCGAACAGGCGCTTGTCCCAGCTCGGCACCTGCACGCCCTTGTAGCCGAGCGAGGCCGCCCATTTGACGATGGCGGGGAAAGAATTGAACGGCGCTTCGTCGCCCGCGAATTGGGCGAGGAAGATGGCGGGTCCTTTCATCGTGGCAGGCATGAAGCGCTTCTCCCGGTACCGATTGTCTATTTAAAAAACGATTGCATACAACCTATCCGGGGTTTCGGCGGCAGCGCAAGACCGGACGTAAAGCCGATGCTTGTCAGCCCCCGCGAACCCGGCCACATTCGTTCCCCAGCATGGCCGCGAAGAATAAATCCACCCGCCGGATCAAGACCGCGAAGATCGCCGATGTCGCCCGGATCGCCGGCGTTTCGGTCGCCACGGTCAGCCGCGCCCTCGCGAAACCCGGCATGGTCGAAGCGGCGACGCGCGCGCGCGTCGTCGCGGCGGCCAAGCGCCTGGGCTACACGCCCAATGTGGCGGCGCGCAATCTGCGCGCCCGGCGCAGTCACATGGCGCTGGTCGTGGTGCCGAATATCGGCAACGCCTATTTCGGCGAATTGCTGCGCGGTATCGACGCCGCACTCACGCGGCGCGGCTACGGCCTTATCATCGCCAATCTCGATCTGACTGCGACGCGGGACAACTCGCCCGACCACGAGGAGCGCTATGTCGATCTCGCCGCCGCGGGGCAGGTCGACGGGGTGCTGCTGCTCAACGGCTACGTGCCCAAGGGGCCGGTGCGCACGATGCTCGATACGCGCGTGCCGATCGTCGCGGTGGGCGAGCGCATTCGTGGCGCAAAATTCCCGCAAGTCGAAGTCGACAACCGCGCCGCCGCGCGTATGGCGGTCGAATATTTGGTCGGCCTTGGCCACAAGCGCATCGCCTATCTGTCGGGGCGGCTGCGCAGCCATCTGGATTCCGCGCGCCGCATGGGCTTCCGCGACGCGCTGGCGGGGGCCGAAGGCCTCGAATGGACAGGCGATTACTACTTCGCGTCCGGCGTGGCGGCGGCCGAGGCGATGCTGCGCGCCAAGCCGCGCGACCGGCCGACGGCGCTGTTCGCCGCCTCGGACGAAATGGCGATCGGGTTTCTGAAGACGATCCACGCGGCGGGGCTCGCCGTGCCGCGCGACATGTCGATCGTGGGCTTCGACGGTATCGATTACGCGCGTTTCAGCGAGCCGGCCTTGACCACGGTTTTCGTGCCGCGCCGCCAGATCGGCGAGACGGCGGGCGATATGCTGGCCGATCTGATGACCGGTTCGGCGGACGTGCCCGCCCATGTGCGGCTTGCGACCGAATTGCTGGTGCGCGGCAGCACGGGGCCGGCACCCGGCCCGCGTTAACGCCGCTTCTTGGCCGTTTCGTCGCCCAAGAAACTCGCCAGAACTTGCGAGATGTCGGCGACTTGACGCGCGAGCGAGCCGACGGCGGCGGAGTTTTCCTCTACCATCGCCGCGTTCTGCTGGGTCGTGGTGTCCAGTTCGCCCAGCGCCTTGTCGATTTCGGCCATGCTGCGCGCCACTTCGCGGCTGCCCGCGGCGATTTCGGGCGCGATCTCGTCGACCTCGGCGACCACTTTGACGATGGCGCCCAGCGCCTCGTTGGCGGCTGTCACTAGCCGCACGCCCTGGCCGACCTCGACCGAGCTTTCGGCAATCAACTCGCGCACTTCCATCGAGGCTTGACGCGAGCGTTCGGCCAGCGCGCGCACTTCCTGCGCGACGACCGCGAAGCCCTTGCCGGATTCGCCCGCACGCGCGGCTTCGACCGCGGCGTTGAGCGACAGGAGTTTCGTCTGGAACGAGATTTCCTCCAGCGCTTGGCTGATCACGCCGATGCGCGAAGACGAGGTTTCGATCCGCGTCATCGCCTGGGCGACGCTGGTGACGGCCTTGCCGCCGTCTTCGGCCAGCGCACGCGCTTCGGAAGCGAGCGTGCTGGCGCGCGCGGCGCTGCTGGCGGCTTGGCCGACGGCGGCGGTGATCCCGGCCATCGTTGCGGCGGTTTCCTGCAACGCCGAAGCTTGGCGTTCGGTGCGCCGGGCGAGATCGCCGCTCGCCTGCGAAATCTCGTTGGCCGCCCCCCGGATCTGTTCGATCGGCCCCGCGACGCGGGTCGCCGTCTCGACCTTGCCTTTGGCGATATAGACCGAGATCGCATAGTCCATATCCAGCATCACGGCTTTGTTCAGCGCCCGCAGCGTGGCTGTGCGCTCGGCCGTGCGCCAGCGCACGGCTTCGGAAATCACGGCGGTCAACTCACCCACCGCCATCGCGTAACCCGCGATGTACCAGCGCGGCTCCAGCCCGATGCGGTGATGCGCATCCCCGATGCGCAAGGCGCGCGTCACGTATTCGGCGTCGAACCCGGCGTCGAACAGCTTCATCCAATGCTCGGCCTGGGCGGTGCGGGCATGGGCCACACCTTTGGTGCCGCCGAACATCGCCATCAAATTCGGATAGGCTTCGATATGACCGTAGAACTTGGTCAGGATCCGCTGGAGATTCTGCGCCAGCAACGGCTTGATCCGCCGTAAAGCGGCGGCATCCTCGGCTCCGAAGCCGATGAATTTCAGGCGCTCTTCGAGCGTCGCCTTTTCGTCCGCCATGCCGGCCGCCATTCCCTTCGGCGCGTCCGGCCCCCGCCGGACGCAGCTTGGCCGCTAAGCTAGCCCGAGTCGGCGGCGGCGACAGGAAATTTTTTCGTCTCCGGGTCGATCGTTCCCGTTACCGGAATCGCACGCAGATCGGCGTGCCGGGATCGACCACGTCGCCGGTCGGGTAGATCTTCCCCGTGGCGGGATCCAGGCGGAACAGCAATACGTTGTTGGTGTCCTGGTTCGCGGCGGCGATGAACTTGCCGCACGGGCTGATCTCGAAATTGCGGGGAATGCGCCCGCGCGTGTGCTCGTGACCGACGATTGTCATTCGCCCCGTCGCGGCGTCGATCGCATAGATCGCCAGCGAATCGTGGCCGCGATTGGAACCGTAGAGGAATTTGCCGTCCGGCGTGATCTGCACCTCGGCACAGGTCGAATGGCCATGATAGCCGGGCGGCAAAGTCGGCAGCGTATGAAGCTCGGTCAACGTGCCGTTGCCCGCATCGTAGGCGAGGGCGGTCATCGTGGAATTCAGCTCGTTGATCAGATACGCGAACTTGCCATCCGGGCGGAACACGAGCTGGCGCGGGCCGGCTCCTGGCGCCGTCTTTACCAAAGGCTGGGTCTTGTGCGGCGTCAGCTTCCCGGTCTTGTCGTCGAACGCGTAGACGACGACGCCGTCGAGGCCGAGATCGGGCACGAAGACGAAGCGGTTCGCGGCATCGATCGCGACCGCATGGGCGTGCGGACCCGCCTGGCGGCGCGGATCGACACCCGTTCCGCCCTGGTGTTGAATGAAATCGACGGCTTCGCCCAGGAATCCATCCTCGGCGATCGGCAGCACGGATACGCTGCCGCTGGCGAAATTCGCGATCAGCACGAAGCGCCCGGTGGCATCGACGATCAGATGGCACGGATCGGTGCCGTGGCTCGCCTTGGTGTTGAGATAGGCGAGTTTTCCGGTCGCGGGATCGATGCGGAACGCGCTGACGGCCCCGCTCGCCTTGCCTTCGTATTCCTTGTACTCGTTCACGCAGAACAAGAAGCGGCGCTTGGGATCGAAGGCGAGATAGGAGGAGTTCCGCACACCCTCGGTGATGCCGAGCAAATGCAGCTTCCCCGCCTCGCGATCGAAGCGATAGCAGTAGATGCCTTTGCCCTTGCCCTGCAGGATCTGGCCGGTGCCGAACAGAATCGGCTCGCTATAGGTGCCTACGTAAACCAATTCGTCGTTCGACATCGGCCTTCGATCCTTCTCGCTGCTTACTCGACCTTGATGCCGACTTCGGCGCAGATACCTTTGAGATACTTCATCGCCAGCACCGTTTCCTCGACGAATTGATCCGTCGCGGTCGGGTTGCGGAACAGGCCCGGCGCCGTCGAAGTCGGCCCGCGCGACGTGCCGGGCACGTCTTCGAGTTCGATCGATACCACGCCGTCGTAACCGACCTCCTTGAGCGCGACGAACATCTCCTTCCAGTCGATCTTGCCCATGCCCGGCCGCCAATGGACGTTCGTGACGCCGTCATTGTCCGACACGTGCAAGTGCAACAGGTGCTTGCCCAGGCGATAGACGGACACGTTCGGGAAGTCGCCGACCGGGAAGGTGTGGCTGGGGTCGAGATTAACGCCGAAGGCGGGAGAATCGACGTCCTCGATCAAGCGCAGCGCGCCGTCGGTATTGGCGAGGTAGCGGAACGGGTGCGGCTCAATCGACAGCTTCACGCCGGCCTTCTCGCACAGCTTAGCGCATGTCTTCAGCGACTGGACGTAGTCCTGATAATTCTGGTCCCAGTTCAGACCCTTCGGGATCTTGTTGGTGAAGGTCTGGACCAGCGGCTTCGTGGTGATGCGCGGATACTCGGCGTCGCGGAAGCCGAACGGATAGGCGCTGACCATGTTGATGATCGGCGAGCCCAGCTCCGCGCCCACCTCGACCGCGCGCGCCCAATGATCGACGGCGGCGTCGCGCTTGGCCTTGTCGGGGCTCGACAGGTCGTGCGGCGTCGACACGAATTGCGAGATCGCCACACCTTCGCCCGACAGAACCGATTTCAGCTTCTTGATCGTATCGGGCGTGTAGTAGTCGCGCAGATAATCCTTGTTCCAGCCGATCAACTCGGTCGCCTTGAACCCGTGGCGGGCGATGCGGCGAATGGCCTCGTCGTAGGGCGGTTCCCACTGGAAGGGCCAGCAGCTGGCTCCGAACTTCATGATACTCTACTCCTCGTTGCGTTGGATGGGGTGGTTGGCGAATGCGACGGCGGGGGGCTAACCCTTCACGGCGCCGCCGAGCAGGCCGGCGACGATGAATTTCTGCATCAGCAGGAAGAAGAACAGGATCGGCAGGGTGATGATGCCGGCCCCCGCCATGATCAGGTCCCAGCGGAAGGTGTATTCCTCCTGGAAGCTGGCGAGGCCGATCGGCATCGTGAACATCGTGCGCGACTGCAGGAAGACGAGCGCGAACAGGAACTCGTTCCAGCTGCGGATGAAGGCGAAGATCGTGACGGCGGCCAGGCCCGGCCCCGCCAGCGGCAGGATGATCTTGTGGAAGGTGGTCAGGATGCCGGCCCCGTCGACGGCGGCGGCGTCTTCGAGCTCTTCGGGAATCGTTTCGAAGAAGCCGCGCATCATCCACACGGTGAAGGGCAGGGCGAAGGCGGCATAGCACACGATCAACGCGATATGGGTGTTCAGCAGCCCCGCCTTCTGCACGACGATGAACAGCGGGATCACCAGCATGATCTGCGGGAACATCTGCGCGATCAGCAGCAGCATGCCGAATGCGTAGCGGCCGCGGAACTTGATGCGCGCGATCGCATAGGCCGCGTACATGCCCACGATCACCGACAAGGCGGTCGAGGCGACGGCGATCTTGAAGCTGTTGAAGAAATAGGAAGGAAAGCTGGTGCCTTGCCATACCGCGATGTAGCTCGCGAGCGTCCAATCGACCGGCAGCAGCGTCATGTCGCGCGCGAACAATTCCGATTGCGGCTTGAACGACGACGACGCCATCCACAGGATCGGAAACAGCACGACGATCGTCAGCGCGCTCAAGAAAAGATAGAGCCCGAGACGCATCAGAAATTCGCGCGACCGCCAGGCGTTCATCGCGGCTTCGGATCGCGGCGCGCCGCCGGGATTGAGGGCGGTGTCGGTCATGTTTCTTCCCGTTGCGCGCGATAGACGAAGAGGTAGCTGACGCTCAACACCGTCAGGCACAGCAGCATCAGCAGGCTGATCGCCGAGGCGTAGCCGAGTTCCAACCCCCAGAAGCCCTTCTCGTAGACGAGCGTGGGCAGGATCTTGGTCGCGTCGGCCGGACCGCCGCCGGTCAGCAGATAGATGATGTCGAAATTCTGGAAGGTCCAAATCGCGGCAAGCAACGTGATGATCACGCTGGTCGGCCGGATATAGGGAAAGGTGACGTAGACGAAACGCTGCCACACCGTGGCGCCGTCGATCTCCGCCGATTCGTGCAGCTCGCGCGGCACGCTTTGCAGGGCGGCCAGCAGCGTGATGAACATGATGGGGTAGAGCTTCCAGATCTGCACGACGATGACGGACGCCATCGCGGCACCGGGGCTCGACAGGAACAGGATCGGCGTGTCGAGCACGCCCAGGCGTATCAACAGGAAATTGATCACGCCGAACTCGTCGCCATAGGCCCATTTCCACAACAGCGCCGTCGCGACTTCCGGGATGACCCAGGGGACCAGGAACAGCGCCCGGAAGATCGCGCGGCCGGCGAATTGCCGGTTCAGCAGCAGCGCGATCGACAGGCCGACGATATAGGCGCCGACGACCGAGCCGACCGTCCACACGATCGTGCGCCACAAGGCGGCGCCGAACACGCCTTCCTCGAAGATCGCGCGCTTGTAGTGGGTCCAGCCGACGAACGCGTCGGGATTGGGGCGCATCATCGATTGCGCCTGGAAGCTGACGACCACGCCTTCGACGATCGGCGCGATCTTGAACGCGACGATCAGCAGCAAGGTCGGCAGGATAAGCCAGAAGGCCATCCGCTTTCGTTGCTGGACCAACATCCCCGCGTTCTCCGTCGTCGTGCTTGCGTGCGAAAAGGGGCGGGGTCCGGCATGGCCGGACCCCGCTTGGTGCGGCGTTAGACGAACAACTTCGCCATCGCGGCGTGCGCGTCGAGCACGGCCTTTTCCGGCGTCTTCGCGCCGACGACGACCTCGTTCACCGGGGCGGCGAACATCTTCTCGCCGTCGATGACGCCCATCTCCGGACGGCCGAAGCCGGGATAGGCGAAGTCCGTCGCGTAGGGCACGACATTGGTCAGCGCTTCGCGCAGCAGGCGGTTTTCCGTCACGCGCGGCGTGTTCGCGTCGCGCTTGAAGATCGGCCAATGCTGGCCGGGGGCTGCGCGATAGAGCGGCTCCAGACGGCCCGGCTGCACGAACCAGCGGACGAAGGTCTTCGCTGCTTCCTTGCCCGGGCTGTGCTTCCACACGAACATCGGATTGTAGAAACCCGCCGTCAGACGGCCCGACGGACCGGCGGGTCCTTCGAGAACTTCGAGGATGCCGACCTTGTCGAACAGGCTCGGATTCTCCTTCATGATGCGCGAGATCATGAGGCCCGCACCCATGCCGAACGCCGCGCGGCCCTGCACGAAGATCGTGTGCGAATCGTCGGTGTTGTGCGACGCGATACCCGGCGGCGTCACCTTATGCTTCGTATGGAAATCGGTCAGGAAGGTGAGGGCGCGGACGTTGGCGTCCTTCGCCTTCGTGCCGAAAACCAGATTGCCGTCCTTGTCCAGGATGCTGCCGCCGGCCTGGAACATGAACGCCATATAGTAGTGCTGGGCGATGTGGAAATTGCCAGCTGGGAAGGCGAGGCCGTACACGCCCTTCGACGGATCGTGCGTGGCGAGAACGGCCTTTTCGAATTCGGCCCAGGTCTTGGGCGGCTGGATCCCCTTCGCTTCGAGCAGATCCTTGCGGTAGTAGATCGCGCGGATGTCGAGATTGTAGGGAACGCCCCAATAGTGGTCCTTCCACAGGAACTTCTTGTATGCGAATTCGTTGCTGATATCGGCGAGCAGACCGTTCGCCTGCCATTCCTTGATGATGTCGTCCATCGGCTCCATCTGGTCCGCCGCGGCGAACTGGAGCGGATGGTAGGAATAGGCTTCGGCGATGTCGGGCATCGACTGGCCGCGGATCGCGGCCATGAATTTCGGATAGACGAGATTGCCGGATACCGGCTCGTGCGTGATCTTGATGCCGGGATTTTCGCGCTGGAACTGCTCCAGGATTCCGCGCAACGCCGCCGAAAGCTCCGGCGTGTTGAGGCGCACCGACCAGAACGTCAGCGCCGCCTGTCCTTGCGCGTTGGCGCCTTTGTAGCCGAGGGCGAACAACCCGCCGAGACCGGCGATGATGGTGTCGCGCCGGCTGAGACCGCCCGATTTCATCTCCATCTGATTCCTCCCTTGCATGCCGCATTGGCGATCGCGCCGGTTGATCCGGGCCGTCGATCCGCCGCGCATGACAATACAACCGGCCGCGTTTGTCCACCGTAAAATGGGCATGTAATCGTTTTCAAAGTTTCACGCTGGCGCGCGCGATCAGTGCGGATTATTGTGCGCGGCAAGGGAAGGAAACGCGGCCAGTGGAGACGACCGTATCGGGCAACCGCAGTCTCGTGACGCGGACATGCTTGGTCTATTTGACGATTTTCGCGTGGTCGGGCCTCAATCAGCCCTATCTGCCGAGCCTGCTGGCCGAGCGCGGCCTCAGCGAACCGCAGATTGCGATGATCGTTGGTGCACCTATGTTCGCGCGTTTGCTCGTCACGCCGATCGTCGGCCGCGTCGCCGATCGCGTGGGCGATACGCGGCGGATGATCCAAGCGCTTGCGTTCGTCGGCGTGGCGCTCGCGCTGATTCTTTGGCAAGTCTCGGGCTTCCTTGCGATTCTCGTGTTTTACGTCGCCATGATGATGGCGCTGCAAAACGTGCCGCCGGTGTTCGACGCGGGTGCCGTCGATCTTGTGCGGCGCGGCATCGTGCGCAATTTCGGGCGCTTGCGGGTCTTCGGCTCGGCCGGCTTTGCGGTGACCAGTCTGATCGGCGGGGTGCTGCTCGGCTGGGGCGGATCGACGGCGGTCTATGCCGCCTTCGTCTTGTCGGTCTTCGCGATGGGTGTCGCCTCGTTCCTGCTGCCGAGGACCGACCGAAGCCCTATGCGCCACGATGTTCCCGAATCGGGCGCGCTGCGCCGGCCGGCGGTGCTAGCGATGATGGTTGCCGCCGCCCTCGTCATGAGCAGCCACGCGATGTGGAACAGCTTCAGCGTGATCCATCTGCGCGAGTTGGGCACGCCCGAAACGATGATCGGCATGATGTGGTCGATCGCGACGATCAGCGAAATGGCGATGTTCTGGATGGGGCCGTTCGTCGCCCGCTATTTGGGGCCCGTTGGCACGCTGGCGCTGGCCGCATCCGGCGCCGTATTGCGCTGGGGATTGATGGCGCTCGATCCCGGCCCATGGCCGACCTTGTTCCTGCAAAGCCTTCACGCGATCAGTTTCAGCTGCGTGCATCTGGGCTTGCAGGCCTTCGTCGCCGTCACGATCAGCTCGGCGCGCGGCGCTTCGGCGCAAGCGACCTATGTGACGATCAGCGGCACGATGATGGGCTGCATCACCCTCGCCTCGGGCCCGCTTTACCACGCCTATGGCGGCGGGGCGTATCTGTTCGCGGCGGCGCTGGGCATCGCGTCGCTGGTCGTGCTGCTCGCCTTCCATCGGCGGATCGCCGAGGAATTGGCGAATGGGAGACGCCATGACGCCGCATGAAATTCGACTGCTGAACGCCGCGATCGACAGGATCGTGCCGCGCGACGCCGATCCCGGTGCCATCGATCTCGGCACGCATGCCTATGTGCGCGCGCGCCTTGCGCGCGAGGCGGCGGCGGATGCGGCCCGCATTACGGCGGGGTTGGCCGAACTCGACGCGGGTGCCGCCAAATCCTTCGCCGATCTCGACGCCGCGTCGCGCGATGCGCTGTTGGCTGCGCGCGCGGACGCGCCGTGGTTCCGGCGCTTGTGCGAACTCGTGCGCGAAGGATTCTACGCCGACGAAGGCAATGGCGGGAATGCGGGCAACGCATCCTGGCGCATGGTCGGCTACGAGCCGCGTCTGCCCGACAAACCGGTGCCGCGCGTTTCCTACGCCCGGCATCGCGACGAGCGGCCCGACGATATCGTCTACGATGCAGTGGTGATCGGCGCGGGGGCGGGCGGCGGTGTTGCGGCTTGCGTGCTGGCCGAGGCTGGCAAGCGCGTGCTGCTGCTCGAACGCGGCGACGCCTACGACTACGACCAATCGGGCCGCCGCGATCATCTGCGCAATCATCGCAATCAGGTCTATGGCCACAATACAGGGCCCGATCTCGACGGCAATCCGCGCGTCATTGTCGATCCGGCGGGCGGCACGCATGTCGTGGCGCCACACGACAAGCGATATCATTCGAACGCGGCGGGTCCCGGCAGCGGCACCGCCGTCTACGGCGCGCAAGCGTGGCGCTTCCTGCCCGACGATTTTCGCATGGCCTCGCGCTACGGCGTGCCGGCGGGTTCGTCGCTCGCCGATTGGCCGATAACCTATGCCGATCTCGCGCCCGATTACGAACGCGCGGAATGGGAAATCGGCGTGGCGGGCAGCGATACGGGCCATCCGGCTCCGCGCCGACGCGGCTATCCGATGCCGCCGTTGCCCGGCTATCGCATCCAGTCGATCCTGAAAGCGGGGGCGGCGAAGCTCGGCTATTCGACCTTCAGCCCGCCGCTGCTGATCAACTCGCAACCCTATAACGAGCGCGCGGCGTGCATCGAGTGCGGATCCTGCGCGGGCTTCGCGTGCCCGAGCGACGGCAAGAACGGCACGCAGAACACCGCGATCCCGCGCGCGCTCGCGACCGGGCGCTGCACGTTCATCGTGCGCGCGACGGTGGAGCGGATCGAGACGGCGGCGAATGGCGAAGCCGAAGCCGTCGTATTCCGCCGCGGATTTTCGGCCGAGGCGCCGCGCCTTCGCGTGCGCACGCGTTCGGTTGTGTTGTCGGCTGGCGCAATCGAGACCGCGCGATTGCTGCTGTTGTCGGCGGGCGGCAAACATCCGCACGGCATCGGCAACGACCACGATCAGGTCGGCCGGCATTTGCAGGGCCATATCTATCCGACCGCGATCGGGCTGTTCGACGATCCGGTCTACGACCCGCACGGACCGGGCGTGACGATCGCGACTTGCGACTTCAATCACGGCAATCCCGGAATCATCGGCGGCGGCATGTTGGCCGACGATTTCATCGTCGTGCCGACGATCTTCGCGCAAACGATGTTTCCGCCCGACGCGCCGTTCTGGGGCCAAGGCGCCAAGGATTACATGCGCGACAACTACCGGCGCATCACCCAGGTGCGCGGGCCGATCCAGGAAATTCCGAATCCCGACGCACGGGTGATGCTCGACGGCGACGTGAAGGATCGTTTCGGCCTGGCGGTCGCGCGGCTTTCCGGCACGGCGCATCCCGAATCCTTCCGCACGGCCGAGTACATGCTGGGCAAAGCCGTCGCGTGGATCGAAGCGGCGGGTGCGAAGAAGATATGGACGTCGCCGCAGCCCGTACGTCTGACCGGCGGCCAGCATCAGGCGGGGACGGCGCGTATGGGCGACGATCCGCGCCGCTCGGTCACGGATTCCGACGGGCGCGTTTGGTCCTGCCCCAATCTTGTGGTCGCCGACGCGTCGCTGCACGTCACCAATGGCGGGTTCAACCCGGTGCTGACGATCCTGGCGCTCGCCTATCGCAATGCGACGCGACTGGCCGCTTCGCTCTAACGCCACACGGCGTGATTGCGTCGCACAGCGCGGATGCGTCTATAAAACATGCGGCTAACCTCCACTTTCTATGAATAGGCATTTCATATCAGCGACTTGATAAAGAGAATGAGAGTGATTTGCGCTTGAATTACAAGCGAATCTAAACTTTCCCTCGTCCGCACGAAGTTGCGTGCTTCCTTGGCCGAGGCCAAACACATGCGAGCGTTCAAATCCGCCTTCCGCGCCCTCGCGGCCGGCGCCCTGTTTCTCGCCGCCGGCGCCGTGCCGGTTTTCGCGCAGACCGATGACGGTTTGATCGTCTATAGCGCGCAGCGCGACAAACCGACCCGCGATTGGGCCGTCGGCTTCACCAAGGAAACCGGCATAAAGGTCACGATCCGCAAGGGCAGCGATATGGACATGGCCAACCAGCTGGTGATGGAAGGCGCGCGCACGCCCGCCGACGTGTTCTTGACCGAAAACTCACCCGCAATGCAGCTCGTCGCCGGCAAGGGTCTGTTCGCCAAGATCGATGCCGCGACCAACGCGCTGATCCCCGAGCCGTATCGCCCGGCCGACGGCTTGTGGATCGGCGTCGCCGCGCGTTCGACCGTGTTCGTCTACGACAAGACGAAGCTGAAGCCGGAAGACCTGCCCAAGACGATGGCCGAACTGGCCGAGCCGAAATGGCGGGGCCGTTGGGGCGCTTCGCCTTCGGGCGCCGATTTCCAGGCGATCGTCGGTGCCTATCTTCAATTGAAGGGCGAAGCGGCGACCGCCGCATGGCTCAAAGGCATGAAGGCCAATTTCAAACCCTATCGCGGCAACAGCAACGCGATGCGCGGTGCCAATGCCGGCGAGGTCGACGGTTCGCTGATCTACCACTATTACTTTTTCGACGACCAAGCGAAGACCGGCGAGAACAGCGCCAATATCGCCTTGCATTATTTCCGCGATCAGGATCCGGGCGCCTTCGTCAGCGTGTCCGGCGGCGGCGTGCTGGCGGCATCCAAGCGCCAGCAACAGGCCCAAGCCTTCCTGCGTTGGATCGCAGGCAAAGGGGGCCAGGGCGTGCTGCGCATGGGCGATTCCCACGTATACGCGATCGGCGTCGGCGCGGAATCCAACCCCAAGCTCGAGCCGCTTTCCAAGCTTCAGCCGCCGCGGGTCGAGGCCTCGCGTTTCGACAACAAGAAAGTCACCGATCTGATGACCGCAGCGGGCTTGCTCTAAGCCCGCTCTCGCGAGGCGTTCGCACCGCCGACATCGCCTTGACCGGGCCCGCGCGGCTTATTTGACCGACGAATAGGCCGTCGGCTGCAGGATCGAAGATTCGACGCGCTCCAGAATCGGGCCGTCCTTCTCGCTGGCGGCGCGCGCGGCGATCCAATCGGGATCGGCCATGAAAGCGGCCCATTTCGTCTCGCGTTCGGCCATGCTTTCCCACGCGATGAAATAGGTGAGCTTGGCGTTGCAGTTGGTGCCGATGTAATCGGTGAAGAACCCGGCCTGCTTGATGCCGTACTTGTCCCACAATTTCAGCGTCGCATCGGTGAAACGCTTGTTGAGAGCGGGCAGGCGGCCGGGCAGGCAATAATAGACGCGCATTTCGTAGAACATCGTCGCGATTCCTCCGGACGTTGAAGGGCGGCAGCGTCGCCGCGCGCACGCCCTTCCGTCAAGCGAAGCTTCGCGTTACGTATTGCGTCGCCATGGCGACCAACGAACAAGGCGGGCAGCCGCCGCTCTATCAGCGTTTGCTCGACTCGCTGCGCGACAAGATCCGCCGCGGCGAATGGCCGATCGGCGGCCATTTGCCGACCGAAGCCGAATTGTCCGAGCAGTACAATGTGAGCCGCATCACCGTGCGCCATGCGCTGGCGCTGCTGGAACAGGACGGCGTCATCCGCAAGGCGCGCGCGCGCCGGACCGAGATCGTGGCGACCGGCCCGGTCAAGCGCCTGGGCTATCCGATGGAATCGCTGGGCGACGTCGTGGCGATGGTGCAGGGCGCCACGCTTGCGGTCGAAAGCTATGCGCGCGAGCGCCGGCCCGAGGCCGCCGAGCTGTTCGGCGAGAAGCCGGATGCGCGGCTGCATTGCCTGCGTTCGGTGTTGAAGCGCGATGGGCGGGCTTATGCGCGCTCGACGATCTATTTCCCGCCCGGTATCGGCGGAAAGATGCGCAAAGGCGATTTCGACGACACGGTCGTGTTCCGGTCGGTCGTGCGGAAAACGGGAATCGAAATCGGCAACGTGTCGCACACGGTCTGGGCCGACGGCGCCAACGAGTCGGACGTGCTGCGCCTTGGTTGCATTGCGGGAGAGCCGCTTCTCGTCACGCTTTTGCTGTATCGCGATGCCGCCGGCACGCCGATCGAGGCCGCCTACACCCGTGCGCTCGCCGCCGATGCGCGCCTCACCTACACGTTTTCGCGCCGGACCGCTTGACAGATCGGCGGCCGTGAGTTGTCATAACAACCGGGAGAGCCGCCGCGCGAGGGGCGGAACGTGAAACGCTAGCGCTTCGGAGAAAGCGCATGAAACTGGATTTGAACGGGCGCAACGCGCTCGTCACCGGTGCCGCGCAAGGGATCGGCCGCGCTATCGCGGACGGGCTGGCGGCGAACGGCGCGCGCGTCATCTACACGGATCGCGATGTGGCGGGTGCGCAAGCGGCGGCGGTTGCCGCGACCAAGCACCCGCAAGGGCATCTCGCCTTCGCGCTCGACGTCGCCAACCGCCAATCGATCGCCGACACCGCGAAAGCCGCCCTCGACGCAACCGGCGGCGCCATCGACATTCTGATCAACAACGCCGGGATCGGCGTCAAAGCCGCCGATCGCAAGCCCGCCGATCAGTTTCCGATCGCCGCGTGGGACGAGATGATCGCGATCGATCTGACCGGCGTGTTCTTGATGACGCAAGCAATCGCACCGGCGATGCGCGCGCGAAAATTCGGGCGCATCGTCAATATCGCATCGGTGCTGGGCCTCGTACCCATGCGCCTGCAATCGTCCTATGTCGCGGCGAAAGCGGGTGTGGTGAACCTCACGCGCTCGACCGCGCTTGAACTCGCCGCCGATGGCATTCTGGTCAACGCTATCGCACCCGGTTCGACCGCGACCGCCGGCTGGCGATCCTGGATCCACAACGCGACCAGCGCCGAGCTCGATCTGCACGCAAGGCTGATGTCGCATATTCCGCTCGCACGCCCGGCCGAGCCCGAGGAAATCGCGCGCGGCGCGTTGTTCCTCGCCGATCCGGGCAACACCTACATCACCGGCCATATCCTCGCCATCGATGGCGGCTGGACGGCCGGCTTCGCACGGGATTTCTGATCGATGACGCCCCCCGCCGGCACGGCACTCGCCACGAAGCTGCCCAACCAGCAGCCATTGCCCGACGGGCTCGACGCCGATGCGATGGTCGAGCTCTACAAGCAGATGGTGCTGCTGCGGAAATTCGAACTCGCGGCACAGGTCGCGTGCCGCGCGGGCGAAACGCCGGGCTTCCTGCATCTTTATATCGGCGAGGAAGCGACCGCCGTCGGCATCTGCGCGCATCTTCAGCCCAGCGACTGGATCACCTCGACCCATCGCGGCCACGGCCACGCGCTCGCCAAGGGCATGGACCCCAAGATCCTGATGGCCGAGTTGTACGGCAAGCGCGACGGCTGCTGCGGCGGGCGCGGCGGTACCATGCATCTCTACGATCCGTCGGTCGGCTTGTTCGGCACCAACGGCTTGGTCGGCGGCGGCTTGCCGTCGGCGGTGGGGGCGGCATTCAGCGCCAAATATCGCAAGTCGCGCGGCGTGTCGGTCGCATTCTTCGGCGACGGGGCCACGAACCATGCGGCGTTCCACGAATCGCTGAACCTCGCCGGCGTGTTCGACGCGCCCGTCGTGTTCGTGTGCGAGAACAATCTCTATGCCACGGCGACGGCGTTGAAGAACGTGACGCGCAATCCCGAAATCGCGACGCGCGCCGCCGCCTATGGCATTCCCGGCGTGGCGGTCGACGGCAACGACGTGGTCGCGATGTGGCAGGCGGCGAACGAAGCGATCGCCAAGGCCCGCGCGGGCGGCGGGCCCACGCTGATCGAGGCCAAGACCTATCGCACCGTCGGCCATCACGAAGGCGATCCGCTGACCGGCACCTACCGCACGCAGGAGGAAGTCGATCACTGGAAGAAGAAGGATCCGGTCGATACGTTCCGCCGCCGCTTGATCGAGGATTTCGCGATCGTCACCGGTCGTACGCTCGACCAGATCGACGAACAGATCGACAAGGACGTGGCCGCCGCGATCGAATTCGCGCGCAACTCGGCCGAGCCCGATCCGGCCCTCGTGCATCTGCATGTCTTCGCCGAGCCGATGAATCCGGGTGTGGCCCGCGCCGCCGCCGGTAAGGCGTTGACGGACGAAGTCGAGACGAGCTGGCTCGACGCCGTGCGCGACGGCATCGCCGAGGAGATGCGCCGCAACCGCAACATCGTCTATTTCGGCGAAGGCACGGGCGAGCGCGGCGGCACCTTCGCGCATACCAAAAATCTCTATCAGGAATTCGGCGCCACGCGGATGGTCGATACGCCGATCTCCGAACTCGGCTTCACCGGCGCGGCTTTGGGCGCCTCCGCCACTGGCGTGCGCGCCATCGCCGATTTGATGTTCGCCGATTTCATGTTCGAAGCGGCAGGCCAGATCGCGTTGCAGGCGGCGAAGCTGCGCTACATGTCCAACGGCATGATGGAAGCGCCGATGGTGGTGCGCGTCGGCTCGGGCGCGGTGCGCTCGGCGGGGCCGCACCATAGCGGCACGTACCATCCCGCCTGGGCGCATATTCCGGGCCTGATCGTTTGCCTGCCCTCCACGCCCGCCGACGCCAAGGGCCTGATGAAGACCGCGCTCAACGCCCGCGATCCGGTGCTGATGCTGGAAACCAAGGCGTTGTTCGCGACCAAGGGCCCCGTGCCCAAGGGCGATCATTACGTGCCCTTCGGCCTTGCCCGTATCGCGCGGACGGGCACGGATATCACCATCGCCAGTGCCGGCCAGCTCGTGCATCGCGCGCTGGAAGCCGCCGAGATTCTGGCGGGCGAAGGCGTGTCGGTCGAAGTGATCGATCTGCGCACGATCCAGCCGCTCGACGTCGACACGGTGGCCGCCAGCGTGCGCAAGACGCATCGTCTGCTGGTCGTCGACGAAGGCTACGCGATGTTCGGTGTGGGTGCCGAACTCGCGCAATCGATCAACGAACTCGCGTTCGACGAACTCGACGGGCCGGTCGCGCGTTTGCACACCGATCCGGTGCCGCATCCGTTTGCGCCCGTTCTGGAACGCGCGATGCTGGTCAATACCGATGCGATCGCGAACGCCGTGCGCCGCGCGATCGCTGGCCATGCCGATCCGATCCGCCGCTTGGGCCGCGAAGCGGGCGGCATGGCCGCACCCGTCGCGGCACCGGTGAAGCCGGTCGCCGTTGCCAAGGCGGCACAAGTGCAAGAGATCGCCGTCGACGGCGAGCCGGTGAAGATGCCGTTCGGCGATTTGACCGTCAGCGAAGGCAAGCTGATCCGCTGGGTCGCCGCCGAAGGTGCGAAAGTGGAGCAGGGCGCCCTCGTCGCCGAAGTCGAAACCGACAAGGCGGTGGTGGAGATCGAAGCGCCCGCCGCGGGAATCGTCGGCAAGCACCTTTTCCCCGAAGGCACCGTCGTGAAGATGGGTGCCACCTTGACCTCGATCCGGAGCAAGTGACGCGATGCTGGTCGTCCTCAGCCAATTTCCCCACGGTGCGCCGGATCTGGAGAAGCGCACGGCGCAAGGCCGCTGCGAACTCTATATCCAGACCCGCGAGGAAGCGGAGACGAAGCCGATCCCGGCCGCGATCCGCGCCAAGGCCGATGCGATCGTCCATTACCCCGCGGGCACGACGATCGAAGGCAAGACTTCCGACTGGCCGAATGTGCGCGCGGTTCTGCGCTCGGGCGTGGGCTACGACATGATCGATGTCGCGGCATGGACCAAGCGCAACGTCGCCGTCTTCAACGTGCCCGATTACGGCACGTCGGAAGTCGCCGATCACGCCATCGCGCTGATGCTGGCGCTGACGCGCGGCACATCGAGCTATCACGACCTTATCCGCGCCAATCCGACGGCGAATTGGCACCATCTGAAGGCGCCGGTCGTGCGCCGCCTGCGCGGCTGCACCTTCGGCGTCGTGGGTTTGGGGCGTATCGGGCTCGCCGCCGCATTGCGCGCGCGCGCCTTCGGGATGGATATCGCCTTCTGCGATCCGTTTCAGCCCGCCGGCTACGAAATCGCGGTGGGTGCGAAGCGCGTCAAAACGCCCGCCGAACTCGCGGCGATCTCCGACGTGTTGTCGATCCACGCGCCCTCGGCCCCCGAAACCGTCGGGCTGATCGGCAAAGACGTGTTCGCCAAAGCCAAGAAAGGCATGGTGCTGATCAACACCGCGCGCGGCGCCATCGTCGATCTCGATGCGCTCTACGACGCGCTCAAATCCAAGCGCGTCATCGCCGCCGGTCTCGACGTGCTGCCGGAGGAACCGGCCAATCCGAACAACCGCCTCGTGCGCGCGTTTCTCGCGCGCGAAGCCTGGCTCGAAGGGCGCTTGACCTTGAGCCCGCACGCCGCCTTCTACAGCCCCGCCTCGCTGGTCGACATGCGCGTGAGTTCGCTCACCAACGTGCTCGCCCATCTCGAAACGGGCTCGCTCGCCGCTTGCGTCAATGCGGCGCAACTGAAGACCAAAAGCAAATAACCCCGAGGGAGGAAAGCCGTGAAATTCAAAGTCCTGGCACTTGCCGCTTTCGCCGCGGTCGGCCTCTCGGCCGCCGCCGCAGACGCCCAGCAAAAGACGACGCTCCGCTTCTCGATCGGCGCGCCCGATTCGATGGGCGGCGAAATCCTGGGCATGAAGGCGCTGAAGGAATATGTCGAATTCCGCAGCAGCGGGCAACTCGAGATCCGTCTGTTCTTCAACACGCTGGGCGGCTCGTTGCAGCTGACCGAGCAGGTGAAGAATGGCACGCTGGAAATGGCGCTGACCGACGATTCGGTCCTCGGCTCGTTCCACAAGCCGATGCAGGCCTTCCAGATCCCGTATCTGTTCCCATCTTCGCCGGTCGCGTGGGAATTCATGACCAGCCCGTTCATGAAGGAAATGACCGAGGACATGCGCAAGGCGACGGGCATCCGCACGCTGGCGCTGTCGGAAAACGGGTTCCGCAACCTGACCAACAACGTGCGCGAAATCAAAGGCCCGGACGATCTGAAGGGCCTGAAGATGCGCACGATGCAAAGCCAGGTCTACGTGAACTTCATGCGTTCGATGGGCGCTTCGGCCACGCCGATCGCGTGGCCCGAACTGGTGCCCGCGCTCAAGCAGAACGTCGTCGACGGCCAGGAAAACGCCGCCGCGACAATCTGGGACGGCAAGCTATTCGAAGTGCAGAAGTTCATGAGCGTGAACGAGCACATCTACGGCATGCATCTGATCATCATCAACGACCGCGTGTTCAACGGCTTGTCGGCGGATCACAAGCAGATCCTGATGGATGGTGCCCGCATGCACGCCGAAGTCGCCAATTCGCGCAAGGCGATGGACTCGCTGCAGGCGATCGACAAGATCCGCCAGCAGGGCACCAAGGTCTATGTGAACACGCCGACCGAGAAGGAAGCGTTCCGTAAGGCGTCCCAGGGCGCGGTGATCGAATTCATCGCGTCGCAGGCCGGCAAGGACGTCGTCGATAAGCTGCTCGTGGCGGTCGAAGACTCCAAGCGCCGCGTCTACGGTCAGTAAGGGAAGGGGCGCGGAGACATGAACGCGATCCGCGCACTCGCGAAAGGCCTGTCGGCGGCGTGCGATCACGCCGCCGGCTGGCTGCTCGCGATCCTCGTCGTGCTCAACGGCGTCAGCGTCTATATGCGCTACGTCGCGGTCGACTCGATCTCGTGGAGCGAGGAGGCGATCCGCTATATCGCGATCTGGATCACCTTTCTTGGCTCCGTCGCCGCGAGCTGGGCGGACGAGCATCTCGACATGAATCTGTTCGGCGAAATCGAGAACGCCACGTTCCAAGCCTGGCACAAGACGTTTCTGCATTTGTTGAACGTCGTCTTCTGCGTCGTGCTGACCTGGCAGGGCTTGATCTATTGCCAGCTCAACGGCGCGCAGACCGCGCCCACCACGGGTTTGCCGATGATCTGGATCTATTCCTCGATCGCGTTCGGCGGGGCGGCACTCACCTTCATCCATCTCGTCAAGGCGGCGGATTCGCTGTTGTCCAGGACGCGCACGTGACCACGATACTCATCCTTCTGACCGCGACGCTGTTCGTCGGCATGCCGGTCGCCTTCGCGTTCGGCCTGTCGTCCATTTTCGCGCTGATGTACGACGGTTACGGGCTGCTGAACGTTCCGTCGCGCATGTTCGCCGGGCTCGACAGTTTCGTGCTGCTGGCGGCGCCGTTCTACATCCTGGCCGGCGAGATCATGAATCGCGGCGGGATATCCGAGCGACTCATCGAGCTCTCGCGCATTCTGGTCGGCCGCATCAAGGGCGGCACGGCCTACGCCGCCATCGTCGCGGCGGTGATGTTCTCCGGCATTTCGGGCACGGCGGTCGCGGATATCGCCGCACTCGGCCAGATCTTCATCAACGCCATGCCCAAGGAAGGCTACTCGAAAGCCTTTGCGGCCGCCCTCATCACCGCCGCGTCGGTGATCGGGCCGATCATTCCGCCGTCGGTCATCATGGTGCTGTATGCCGCCGTATCCGACATTTCGGTGTTGAACCTGTTCCTCGCCGGTATCGTGCCGGGGCTGCTGCTGGGCGTGGCCTGCGGCGGCGTCGTGTTCTGGAAGGGCATCAAAGGCGAATTGCCGGTCTCGCAGCTCGACGTGCCGCGCGAGCACTATGGGCGCGTCGCGCGCGAAGGCACGATCGTGCTGAGCCTGCCGGCCTTCATCGTGTTCGGCACCACATCGGGCGTGTTCACCGCGACCGAGGCGGGCGGCATCGCGGTGATCTACGCGATTATCCTGTCGACCTTCGTGTTCCGCTCGCTGGACCGCAAGGGCGCGATGCTGGCCTTGCGCAACGCCGCGCGATTGACCGCGTCGCTGTTCCTGCTGATCGCGACGGTGGAAATCGTCAACTACGTGCTGATCATGGCCGGGATCGGCGAGTGGACGGCGGGGCTTGCCACCGCCTTCGCGGGCAATCCGCAATTGTTCATGATCGTCTGCGTTCTGGTGTTCCTGCTGATCGGTTTGGCGCTGGATGCGGGCCCCGCCTTGCTGCTGCTCGCGCCGTTCCTGCTGCCGGTCACGCGCCAGATGGGCATCGACGACATCCATTTCTCGATGGTGATGATCGTCTGCTGCACGCTGGGGCTGATCTCGCCCCCCGTCGGCATTTGCCTGTTCGTCGCGTGCAAGATCGGGAATCTGACCCTGCGCCAGCTGTGGCACGAATTGCGCTGGTTCTTCTACGCGCAGATCGGCGCCATCATCGTGATGGTCTATTTCCCGATCCTGTCGACCGGTCTGCCGCGACTGGTCCGTGGTTACGGCGGCGGCTAGCCTTTAACCGCACCCGCCGTCAGCGCGTTGACGAGGTGACGTTCCAGGAACGCGAACATCACCATCACCGGTACGGCGGCGATCATCGCGGCGGCCATCAGCTCGTTCCATTGCACGCGATATTCGCCGACCATGTTGGCGATGCCGACCGACAGCACGAACATCGATGGATCGGTCGTCAGCACCAGCGCCCAGACATAGGCGTTCCACGAGATCAGGAACGTGAACAGCGCGACCGCCACCAAGCCGGGCCGCGCCAGCGGCAGGATCACCCGCCACAGCGTGGTGATGCGCGAGGCGCCGTCGACGATCGCGGCCTCGTCGATCTCCAGCGGGATCGAGCGGAAGAAGCCGATCAGCATCCACACGCTGAACGGCAGCGCGAACGAGCTGTAGGCCAGGATCAGCGAGATATGGCTGTTGATGAGGCCCAGTTCCGACATCAGGCGGAAATAGGGGATGATCAGCAGCGTTTCGGGCAGCATTTTCGTGAACAGCAGGAACACGATCAACGCGCCGGCCCCTTTGATGTGGAAGCGCGTGAAGCCATAAGCCGCGAGCGTCGCCAGCGCGACCGATAGCAGCGTCGAACCCAGCGACACGATCAGCGAATTGAGGAAGTAGCGCGCAAAGGGCCGCTCGATCAGCAGCGTGCGGAACGCGTCGAAGCTCCAATTCGCCGAATAGAAGGCCGGCGGCGATAGGAACACTTCGCTTTGCGGCTTCAGCGCGGTGTTGAGCATCCAGTAGAACGGGAACACCGTAACGATCGCCGCGATCAGGATCGCGATCCACAGACCCGCCTGACCCAAGGGGGAGGTGCGGTTCATCGGCGGTCGTCCTCTTGGCCCACGCGCGTGATGCGCAGATACATCGCGGCGAACACCAGCACCATCGACAGCAGCAGCACGCCGATCGCCGCCGCCTCGCCGAAGCGGTTGGCGCGGAAGGCGGTGTTGTAGAGCAGGGCGGGCAGCACTTCGGTCGCCCCCGCCGGGCCGCCGCCGGTCATGATGCCGATGATGTCGTAGTGGCGGACGACATTGATGATGTCGAGCGTCGAGGCGACGACCAGCAGGTATTTGAGATTCGGCAGCGTGATGTGGCGGAATTTCTGCCAGGTCGTGGCGCCGTCGATCTCGGCCGCTTCGTATTGCTCGGCCGGGATCGTCTGCAAGCCCGCCAGCGTCAGCAGCATGATGAAAGGCACGCCGCGCCAAATCTCGACCGTCGTGACGGCGGCGAAGGCCGTGCCCGGCGTGCCGAGCCAGGCGATCGGGGCGGAAATGATGCCGGCGGATTGCAGAATGTAGTTGATCACGCCGAATTGCGGCTCGAGCAGCCACAGCCAGATCGTGGCGCCGACGGCCGCCGCGACCATCCACGGCGTGAGGAACAGCACGCGCAACGCGGTACGCGCGAAGGTGATTTTGTTGAGTGCGAGGGCGAGCAGCAAGCCGAGCAGCACGTGCGCCACGACCGAAATCGACACGAAGCCGAGCGATACGCGCAGCGAATGCCAGAACGCTTCGTCCTCCAGCACGCGCACATAGTTGGCGAAGCCGACGAAGGTCGAGCTCAAGCCGCGGATGCGCTGGAAGCTGGTCCAGAAGGCGTGGAACAGCGGCAGCACGATGACCGCCGCCAGGAACAGCAGCGTGGGTGCTAGAAACAGATAGCCGTGCCAGCGTTCGCGCGCGAGCCCCCGCCCGGTCCAAGACCGGGCGGGGATGTTCGTCGTGGTCGTCGTATTCGACATTACTGACGCAGCTTGCGCGTCACACGAACGTCGAGATCGCGGAAGATCTCGTCGGTACGCGCGGGTTCCAGCAGCGCCTTCTGCACCGCGTCGACGATATCGTTGACGGCGATGTCGGCCCAGGCGGGATGCGGCAGCGGATAGGAACGCGCATTGGCGCCGATGCGCACGAACTCCGCCAGCATCGGATCGGCCTTCAACTCGGGCTCATTCACCAGATCGCGGCGCAGCGGCATCCAGTTCGCCTTCACGGCGCGCTGGATCGCCCATTTCTTGTCCATGTCGAACTTGATGAAGCGCCACGCCTGTTCGGGATAGCGGCAGCTTTGCGAGATCGAATGCGCCGACACGCTGGCGAGCGTGGGCGCGTTGGGGATGTTCGCGGGCATCGGCGCCACGAACATCTTGCCTTCGATCGCCGGGTTGTCGCCGATCACCTTGGCGATCGACCAATAGGCGTTGCGCATCGTGGCGATTTTGCCTTGCGCGAACAGCACGGTCTGTTCGAGGTAGTTGGTCGTCGTGGGCGCGGGCGAGGCGACACCTTCCTTGGTGAACAGGCCCAGATAGAACTTGATCGCTTCCAGCGATTTCGGGTTCTTGGCGAAGGTCGCCTCGGTCATATCGGCGTTGAATGCTTCGCCGCCATTGCCCCAAATCCAGGTCAGCAGCACGCGCGTCGTGGTGTCGGTCTTGCCGCCCAGAATGCTGGTCGCCCAGCGATCGGGGCCGGTCAGCGCCTTCGCCCAGCGCAGATATTCGTCCCACGTCTTGGGCGGGTTCTTGGGATCGAGCCCGGCCTTCTCGACTAGCTCGCGGTTATAGACTTCGGCATAGGTACCGCCCCAATTCGGCAGGCCGTAGAGCTTGCCTTCCCATTTGGCGGCCGACAGCATTTCCGGCGCCCAGGCGTCGCGGAACGAGGCGGGCTCCTTCGCCCACAAATCGTCCATCGGGCGCAGATAGCCTTCGGCGGCGGCGGTCGTCAGGTCCACCGCGACGACGCAGGGCGCTTGGCGCGCCTGGGCCGAGGCGACGAATTTCGTCCAATGGTCGCGGCGCGCGACCAGGATCGGCTCGACCTTCACGTCCGGGTTCGCGGCTTCGAACTCGGCGATCGTCTGTTTCCAGATCGGCTCGTACTGCGCTTCGGTCAGGTTTGGCGTTTGCCATTGGATGGTCACGCGATTCTGGGCGGCGGCGGGGCCGGCCAAAGCGATCACCGCGACGGCGGCGAGCAGGGCGTTACGCGACATGGGGTTCCTCCGTTTATGGATCGATTTATGGATCGTTCGTTTCTTGTTGTTCACGACCACAGCGCGCCGCCGCGCTCGACGCGCGGCTGCGGCTGGTAGGGTTTTGATTTCAGGATTTCGAGATCGGGCTCGATCCCCCAGCCGGGGCCTTGCGGCAAAATGAAATAGCCCTTCTCGAACTTCACCGCCGGCGTGGCCGAGTGGTCGCGGAATTCGCGCTGCGGCTCCATTTGCTCGAGGATGTAGAAATTCGGGATCGCGGCGGCCAAATGCATCGACGCCACCGTGCAGATCGGCCCGCCGGGATTATGCGGGGCGACGGGAATATAATAGGTGTCGGCGAAGCTCGCGATGCGTCGCACTTCGGTGATGCCGGCGGCGTGCATCAGATCGGGCTGGATGATCTTGACGCCGCCATTCTCGATCAGCTCGCGATATTCGTAGCGCGACAGCAAGCGTTCGCCCGTCGCGATGGGCGTCGAGATCTCGCGCTGCAAGCGCACCATCACCGCCGCGTTCTCGAAGGGCACGGGCTCCTCGAACCAGCCCGGGCGATAGGGGGCGAAAGCGCGATCGAGCATCACCGCCGTGCGCGGGCTCAGCGATTCGCTGCATTCGATGAAGATGTCGACATCGGGCCCGGCACCTTCGCGCGCGGCGGCCATCACTTCGGTCGCACGGCGGATGGCGCCGCTTTCGTCGGCCTTCAACGCTTCATGCGTCAGCGGCGAAAATTTGAATCCGGTGAAGCCGCGGCGGACCGCTTCCTTCGCACCGGCATGGGCCTCGTCGGGCGTCATCTTCGCGTTCAGCCAGTGGCTGGCGTAAACGCGCAACGATGTGCGATGCGCCCCGCCCAACAGGCGATGCACCGGCACGCCCAAGCGCTTGCCTTCGAGGTCCCACAACGCGAGATCGATGCCCGCCAATGCGGTGTTGAACACCGCGCCTGCGCGCCAGCGCCACGCATTGTAAAGACGATGCCAATGGCGTTCGGGGCCGGCGGGGTCCTGGCCGATCAGATGCGGCGCGAATTCGCGGATTGCGGCTTCGACCGAATCCAGCGCGCCGTGCAGCGAGGCCTCGCCCCAGCCGACCAAGCCTTCGTCCGTTTCGATGCGGACGAACATCCAGTTGCACCAATCGACCCAATGCTTGTGGGTCTCGATCTTCGTGATTTTCATGCGACTTTGGGCCGTCCCCCCCGAATTCCGGTGCGCGCGGCCGTCTTTGGCCTTCGATTGAACCGGTTCAATCATGTTATACTTCGGTCATGGACGATGCAAGGCATGATTCGGGGGGGCGGCCGACGATCCGCGACGTGGCGCGCCGGGCGGGCGTGTCGGTCGGGACGGTGTCGAACGTCCTTAACCGGCGCATTCCGGTCAGCGACCGCCGGCGCGCGGCGGTCGACGAAGCGATCGCCGCGTTGGGCTTCGTGCCCAACCGCAACGCCCAAAGCCTGCGCGGGCGCGCCTGGCGCGTCGTCGGGCTGGTCGTCCACGACACCAAAAGCGCTTACTTCGCCGCGATGCTCGACCGTTTCGAAACGATGGGCGGCGATCTCGGCTACGAGGTCATGCAGGTCCTCAATCGCGGCGAACCGGAGATCGAACTGCGCCGCACGCGCGCGTTGATCGAACGCCAGGTCGATGGATTGATTCTGGTACCGACCGTGCATCCGGAAGCCGTGTTCGACCTGATCGCCGATTCCGGCGTACCTGCGGTGATGATCGATCGCGGCATGGACGATCCGCGCTTCGATTACGTGACGATGGACAACGACGGTGCGATGACCGAACTCGTTCACGCGCTCGCCGCGCGCGGGCGGCGGGACGTGCGCTTCGTCGTGCGCTGGCCCGAACTCGTGACCACGCGCCAGCGCATGGCGGCCTTCGCGCGCGAAGGGGCGAAAGCGGGGATCGCTGCGCAAACGCTGGTGCGCGATCCCGACGACGCGATCTTCGCGGACCAAATCCGCGCGTTGCTGGCGGGGGACAGCCGCCCCGATACGATCGTCGCGTCGAACTCGACGATCGCCGAAGCGCTGCTGCTCACGCTGTCGTCGCTGGGCGTGAAGATTCCCGACGACCTGTCCGTCGTCGCCTTCGACGAGCCCGACTGGGCCGAACTGACGACGCCGCCCTTGTCGGTCGTGCGCCATCCGATCGAACAGATCGCCCAAAGTGCTTGGGACATTCTGATCGACCGGATCGAAAATCGCACACCGCCCGGAAGGCGGATGATGCACCCCGCGCGCGTCGTGCTGCGCGGCTCGGTCAAGTCGATCTAGATCACCAAGCTTCCGCCATCATCGCGCGATACTCGTCCGGCGTGGCGATGCGGGGATTGGTGGCGTGGCAATGGTCCTTCATCGCTTTGCCCACGGCTTCCTCGACGAAGCCCTTGTCCACACCCATGGCGCCCAACCCCGACGGCATGCCGAGATCGCGGTTGAGCTGGGCGATCGCTTGATCGACCGACGCGCCGGGCGCCAAGCCCAACGCGATGCGCAGCCGTGCGTATTTCTCCTCCGCGACCGCTGTCTCGGCGCTTTCGTTGAAGCGCAGCACGGCGGGCAGCAGCACGGCGTTCAACGTACCGTGATGCAGCGACTTGGCACGATAACTGCCTAGCGCATGGGAGAGCGAATGAACGGCCCCGAGACCTTTTTGGAACCCCATTGCGCCTTGCATCGATGCGCTGAGCATTTGTTTGCGTGCCTCACGGTTCTTGCCGTCCTGCACCGCCTGGCGGATCCATTTGACGCCACGGGCAAGCCCGTCCAGCGCAATGCCGTCGGCCGGCGGATTGAAGGCGGGGGCGAGAAAAACTTCGATGCAATGCGCGATCGCGTCCATGCCGGTCGCGGCCGTCAGGCCGGCGGGCAAGGCGAGGGTCAGTTCCGGATCGAGCACCGCGGCGCGCGGGACCAGGAACCAGGAATGGAACCCGACCTTGCGCCCGTCGTTCAGAATCACGATGGCGCCGCGCGCGACTTCGCTGCCCGTCCCCGCGGTGGTGGGAATGGCGATCAGCGGGGCGCAATTCTTGGTGATCTTCGGCGCCCCGCCGTCGATCGTGCAGTATTGGGCAAGCGGGGCCGGATGGCCCGCCAGGATCGCGACGCCCTTGGCAAGATCGATCGACGAACCGCCGCCGACGGCGACGATTCCATCGGCCTTGTGGTCGCGATAGAGCGCCGCCGCCTTGTCGACGGCGGCTTCGGTCGGGTTGCCGGGGGTTTCGTCGAACACGGCCAAGGGCAGCTTACCCTCGATCGCGGCCAGCGCTTGCGCGGCTACGCCCGCCGCGACGACGCCCTTGTCGGTCACGATCAGCGGGCGCGAAATCCCGTGCGCGGCGCAAAGCTCGCCCAGCGCCTTCGCGGCGCCGAAGTCGAAATGAATGTCGGTCACGTATTTGATCAGCGGCATGGTCCTCTCCTCGGCGATTTTTGTACCAGGGCCGCACGCGCTGGGGTAGCGTTCAAGTCATGGGTGAACTTTTCTTAGAATTCCACGCGGCAGCGATGTGGGGAAATCTCGGGGCAGCGGTATGAATCGCAAGCGACCGGCCCGTGACGGCCATCCCGCCTTTGCGGCGTTGGATCGCACCTCGCCGATACCGCTCTACCTGCAAGTCCGCAATCGCCTGCTGGCGATGCTCGGCGATTGGCGCGATCCGGAAAAGCGCTTCTATTCCGACGACGAATTGACCGCGATGTTCGCCGTCAGCCGCGCCACGGTGCGCGAAGCGTTGTCCGAACTGGTCGAAGCGGGCGTGTTGCGCCGCCGGCGCGGTCAGGGTACCGCCGTCAGTTTGCGCAAGGTCGACGAGAAGCTTGGCGTGGGTTCCCATATCGGCGGCCAGTGGGATTCGGGCGACATGCCGGTCGAAACGGCGCTGCTGAACTACGCGCGGGTCGCCGCGCCGGCCGAAGCCGCGCGCGCCTTGGGCGTGCCCGCCGAAACCGAAGTGCTGTTCTTCAAGCGCCTGCGCACCACGCCGATCGCGCCGGTGTCGATCGATTGGCGCTATCTGCCGTTATGGGCGGCGGAGGGGATCGGCCGCGAACAAGCGACGCAGTCGCTGATAAATTTGATCTGGCGCCGGATCGATCTCGCCCATAGCGATCTGACGATCGAGGCCGCGTTGTCGGGGGCCGAGGAAATGGAATTGCTGCATCTGCCGGCGAATTCGCCGATCCTGATCCGGCATCTCGTCTATTTCGACCGGCAGGGGCGCGCGGCGATGGCGGGCAAATCCATCCATCGCGCCGATCTGATGCGCTACACGGTGCGTGTCGATCAGTCGCGCGACGGTATCGGTGCGGCGCACGGCCGCGCGATGTACCGCAGCCGTTAGTTTCCGCGCACCGACCGCCAGAGCGACAGGCCGACGAGCCAGGCGCTGGCCGCCATCCAGGCGGCGAGGACGATCGGGTTGACCGCGGGCGCGAACCACAACAGCCACGCGGCCCCGAACACCCAGACGCCGCTCGCCGTCAGCGTCAACGCGCGATAATCGCGCACGCGCAAGGGATGGATCGACTTCACCTTGGTGAAGCTGAAGGCGCCCAGCACGGCGACCGCGATCAAGTTGAACCAGACCGGCGTGCCCAGCACGTAGATATAAAGCGCCACGATGTTCCAGATCGCCGGGAAGCCGACGAAATAATTGTCCGTCGTCTTCAGATCGAGATTGGCGAAGATGTAGAGCGAGGAGAACAGGATCCAGCCCGCGGCCGCCGAAGCGAGCCAGCCGTCGCCCAGATATTCGAACTGCCAGAGCAATACGGCGGGCACGACGACGTAAGTGAGATAATCGACGACGAGGTCGAGCAGCGCGCCGTCGAAACGCGGCAGGCGTTCGGCGACGTCGAGCTTGCGCGCGAAAGGCCCGTCGATTCCGTCGACGATCAGCGCCAATCCCAGCCACAGCAGCGCCTCGCGCGGATTGCCCTCGATGACCGCGATCAGCGCCAGCAATCCGATGACCGCGCCCGACGCGGTCAGCGCGTGGACCATCCAAGCAGCACTCTTGCGCCGGACCTCGACGATCTTCTCGGTGACGTCCTCGCGTTGCATCGGGATCACTGCGCGGTCCACCCGCCGTCGATCGAGAAATTGCTGCCGCGAATCTGGTCGGCGGCGGGCGAGCACAGGAACGCGGCGAGGCCGCCGATCTGTTCGGGCGTGGCGAATTCCTTCGACGGCTGCTTCTCGGACAGCAATTCGTCCTTCGCGGCGGCGCCCGAAATGCCCTTGCGTTCGGCCAGCGCGTCGATCTGCTTTTGCACCAGCGGGGTCAGCACCCAGCCGGGGCAGATCGTGTTGGCGGTGATGGGCAGCGTCGCCGTTTCCAGCGCCACGACTTTCGTGAGGCCCACCAGCCCGTGCTTGGCCGCGACATAGGCCGATTTGCCCGCCGACGCGACCAGCCCGTGCGCCGAGGCGATGTTGATGATGCGGCCCCAGCCGCGCTTCTTCATATGCGGCAGTGCTGCGCGCATCGCCTGGAAGCAACTCGTCAGGTTGATCTGGATGACGCGATCCCAGGCGTCGAGCGGGAACTCGTCGACGGTCGCGACATGCTGGATGCCGGCATTGTTGACCAGAATATCGACCGCGCCGAATTCCTTCACGCAAGCCGCGATCAACGCTTCCACGTCGGCGGGCTTGGACATGTCGGCGGCCGAGTAGCCGGTTTTGACGCCCAGCGTTTCGACCTCGCGGCGGACCTTGGCGATCGTTTCGCCGTCGCCAAAGCCGTTGAGCATGATGTTGGCGCCTTGCGCCGCCAGCGCCTTGGCGATGCCAAGCCCGATGCCGCTGGTCGAGCCGGTGACGAGGGCGGTTCTGCCTTTCAACGACATGTCGTGCACTCCGGGTTTCAGATCCTGTCCGGTTTTACCGCCGGAACGCCGCCGCCGCCGCTATTTTTTGAAAAAAGCGTCCGCCGCCGCCCGGTGGGAGCCCTTTTTGCCGATCTCGGCCTTGGCGCGGGCGATCTCGCCCTCCAGACGCGCTATATAGGCTTCGAGTTCCGCCACGCCCCAGCTGGACAGGTCCTTGGGCTTGACCAATTTATGGCGCGGCTCGAGTTCGTCGAATTCCATATCCGTCTCCCGTGCGAGGTTGCCAGTCTATGAGTCTCCCCAGCGTCATGGAAGCCGTCACGATGGCTGCCCCCGGCAAGCCGGAGGTGCTGGTGCCGGGCACGAAGCCCGTGCCCGTGCCGCAAGCCGGTGAAGTGCTGATCGAGGTCGCCGCCGCCGGTGTGAACCGCCCCGATATTTTGCAGCGTTACGGCAAATATCCGCCGCCGCCGGGGGCGCCCGACACGCTGGGCCTGGAAGTCGCGGGCACGGTCGTCGCGGCGGCGCCGGACGTGACCTGGCCCAAGATCGGCGACACGGTCTGCGCGCTGGTCGCGGGCGGGGGCTACGCCCAGTACTGCACGGCACCCGCGCTGCAATGTCTGCCGATCCCCAAGGGCTTCTCGATGATCGAGGCGGCGGCATTGCCCGAAACCTTCTTCACCGTTTGGACCAACGTGTTCGAGCGCGGCGGCTTGAAATCGGGCGAGACGTTTCTGTGCCATGGCGGTGCTTCGGGCATCGGCACGACCGCCGTGCAACTCGCCAAGGCGTTCGGCGCGAAGGTGCTGGCGACGTGCGGCACGGCCGAAAAATGCGCTGCCGTGACGAAGCTGGGGGCGGATCGCGCGATCAATTATCGCGCGGAAGATTACGTCGCCGTTGCGAAGGAATTCACCGGCGGCAACGGCGTCGACCTCATTCTCGACATGGTCGGCGGCGATTATATCGCGCGCAATATCGACGCGGCGGCGGTGGAGGGGCGCATCGTGCAGATCGCGTTCCTCAAATCCGCCAAGGCCGAATTGTCGTTCGATGCGATCATGCGCAAACGACTGATCTATACGGGCTCCACGTTGCGCCCGCGCAGCGTGGCGCAGAAGGGCGAAATCGCCGCGGCGTTGCGCGCGAAAGTGTGGTCGCTGCTCGATGCCGGCAAAGTGCGCCCGCTGATTCACGCGACCTTCCCGCTGGCGCAAGCGGCGCAAGCCCACGCGACGATGGAGGCCGATACGCATATCGGCAAGCTGGTGCTGACGGTTCGATGACCGACGCCGAACGCCCGCCCTCGCCGGAAGAATGGCCGCCCGAAGCGTTGATCGACGCCGGGCGCCAATTGCGCGCGATGGGCCGCGCGGCCGAAGCGCTGTCCGCGTTCGAGATCGCGTGCCGCAAGGCGCCGAACGAGGTCGCTTCGTGGTCGGGGGCGGCGCTGGCGAATTACGATCTCGCGCGCTATCACCTGTCCGCCGCGGCGTTCGAGCGCGCAGTCGAAATCGCCCCGAACGACGCCAATCTTTGGCGCAATCTGGGCCATGTGCGCTTGCTCGCGGCCTGGCCCGTGCCGGCGGCGGAAGCATTGGAACGCGCGGTGGCGCTTGATCCGGCGAATGTTGGTGCGTGGGACGATCTGGGCACGGCGCTGACCGGCGTCTGGGGCCGCGCCAAGGATGCGATCGCCGCTTATGATCGCGCGATCGCGCTCGATCCCGCGCGCGCCGAACTCGCCTCGCGCCGTTTGATCGCCCTCGCTTTCGACGCCGATTTGCCGGCCGCCGATTTGTTCGCGGCGCATCGCGCGTTCGGCGCGAAAGTCGAGGCGCTCGCCGGGCCCGTCGATGCGAATTTCGCCAACGATCGCGATCCCGACCGCAAGCTGCGCGTGGGCTATCTCTCCTCCAATCTCTACGCCCATATCGCTTCGGCCGAAATCCGCACGGCGATGCGCCTGCACGATCGCGCGTCGTTCGTGGTGCATGTCTACGCGACGATGCCCGAGCGCGATTCGATCACCGACGAACTTCGCGGCTACGCCGATTTCTGGACAGATGCCGGCGCGCTCGACGATCGCGCCTTGGCCGCGAAGATCCGCGCCAACGGAATCGATGTTCTGGTCCATACGATGGGGCATTGGCAGCAGAACCGCCTGGCCGTGTTCGCGCGCCGCGCCGCCCCCGTCCAGATCGAGTATCTGTGCCAATCGCCCTCGGCCGGTATCGCCGCATGCGACGCGTTCATCGCCGATCGCTGGATTTCCGGCGACGGCGCATTGGCTGCATTGTCGGGCGACCGGATCGTCGATCTGCCCGGTGGCTATTACACGACGTCGTTCCTGCCCGACGCGCCGATCAAGCCGCCGCCGCGCGCGCGGGGCGGGGCGCCGGTCGTGTTCGGCAGTTTCAACCGCGTGGCCAAAATCTCGCCCGGGACGTTGCGACGCTGGGGGCGCGTGCTGGCCGAATTGCCGCAAGCGCGCTTGATGGTGAAAATCCCCGAACGATTCGATCGCGCGGAGGAAACGCGCATGCGCGCCGCCTGGGCGACGTTTGGGCTCGACGTGTCGCGCGTTGAAATCCGCGGCCATGCCGATGGTGGGGCGTATTGGGACCAATTCGCGGATGTCGACGCGCTGCTCGATTGCGTGCCGTTCAACGGTGGGCGCACGACGGGCTCGGCGGCGTGGATGGGCGTGCCGACGATTTCCGAGGCAGGAGCGCCAGTCTATGGCCGCTTGGCGCTGTGCATCATGACGCGGCTGGGCCTCGGCGATCTGGTCGGTGCCGACGAAGACGGCTACGTCGCGGCGGCCGTGAAGCTCGCGCACGATCCCGCAAGGCTCGACGAGATTCGCCGTACCTTGCGCGATCGTTTCCGCGCATCGACCCTATTCGAAAGTGCGGCGCATATCCGCGAAGTCGAGGCGGCGTATCGCCGCCTGTGGCGCGACTACTGCGCGCGTTAGACCTTCTCCAGCGCCAGCGCGATGCCTTGCCCCACGCCGATGCACATCGTGGCGAGGGCGCGCTTGGCGCCACGCTCGTGCAATTCGTACATCGCGGTCAACGCCAAACGCGCACCCGAAGCGCCCAGCGGATGGCCCAGCGCAATGGCGCCGCCATTGGGGTTCACATGCGCGGCGTCGTCGGGCAGGCCGAGCTGGCGCAGCACCGGCAGCGCTTGCGCGGCGAAGGCTTCGTTGAGCTCGATCACGTCGATATCGCCGATCTTCCAGCCCAAACGCGCGAGCAGTTTCTGCGTCGCCGGGACCGGGCCGATGCCCATGATGCGCGGCGGCACGCCGGCGGCGGCGGCCCCGATTACGCGCGCCTTGGGCGTAAGGCCGAATTTCTTTACCGCGGCTTCGGACGCGATGAGCAAAGCGGCCGACCCGTCGTTGACGCCCGACGCGTTGCCCGCCGTGACCGTGCCCGAGCCATCGGGCTTCACGAAGGCTTTGAGCTTGGCGAGCGTTTCGAGCGTCGTGTCGCGCGGGTGCTCGTCGCGCGACACCGTCACCGTCTCCTTGCCCTTGCGGGTCTCGACGGCGACGATTTCCTTGGCGAGGCGGCCCGAGGCTTGCGCCGCCAGCGCGCGCTGCTGGCTGCGCAACGCGAACGCGTCTTGATCGGCGCGCGAGACGTTGAAATCGGCGGCGACGTTCTCGGCCGTCTCCGGCATCGAATCCACGCCATGCGCCTTCTTCATCAGCGAATTCACGAAGCGCCAGCCGATCGTGGTGTCGTAGATCGCCGCGTCGCGCGAGAAGGCGGTTTCCGCCTTGCCCATGACGAAGGGCGCGCGGCTCATGCTTTCCACGCCGCCCGCGACGATAAGGTCCGCTTCGCCCGCCTTGATCGCGCGCGCAGCCGTGCCCACGGCATCGAGGCCCGAGCCGCATAGGCGGTTGATCGTCGTGCCCGACACGCCGACCGGCAAGCCGGCGAGTAGCGCCGCCATGCGCGCGACATTGCGATTGTCTTCGCCCGCCTGGTTGGCGCAGCCATAGATCACGTCGTCGATCGCGGCCCAGTCGACGCCCGGATTGCGCTTCACCAACTCGCGCAACGGAATCGCGGCGAGATCGTCGGCGCGCACGCCGGAGAGCGCCCCCGCATAGCGGCCGATGGGCGTGCGGATCGCGTCGACGATATAGGCTTCGGTCATATTGGCGTGTCCTTGAACGATGAACTTAGTTTTCGCGCGCGACGAGGCGGCGCAAGCGCGACGCGGCGCGATAGCGGTCCTCGCCATAATGGCGGGCGAGGTTGTCGAGGGTGGCCTGGATATGCGGCAGGCCGACGGCGCGGCCCCAGGCGAACGGGCCTTTCGGGTAGTTGACGCCCTTGGTCATCGCGACGTCAACGCCCTCGGCCGAGACGACGCCATGCTGCACGGCTTCCAGCGCCTCGTTGACCAGCATGGAAAGCGTGCGCATCACGATCAAGCCGGGCGCGTCGTCGATCAGCGAAACCTTCATGCCGCAGCCTTGGAAGAACGCGGTGGCCAGCGCCGCCGCTTCGCCGCGCGACTGGTCGGCGACGGCGATCGCCATGCGCGTCGCGGCGGCGTAGTCGAGCGCCAAATCGTGTAGCACGAGTTCGCGCTCGCCCGTTTCCGCCGCGCGCAAAGTGGCCGTGCGCCCGTCGGAAAGGCGCAAGGCGACACCATCGAGCAGGATCACGTCGCCGCGTTCGCCCGCCGGGCGGCGATGCACGGGCAGGCCGCCCTCTTTCGCGCGCTTTTCCAGCGCGTCGAAATGCTCAAGCTCGCCTTCGAACACGATCTGCTTGGGCGGGGCGGCGGCGGGTTCGGTCGCGGGTTCCGGCAACGCGGCGCCCTTGGCGTAATCGTAGAAGCCGCGCCCCGATTTGCGCCCCAGCCTGCCGGCGGCGACCATTTCGGCCTGCATCGCCGACGGCGCGTAGCGCGGATCTTTGAAATAGGAATCGTAGACCGAATTCGTCACGGCGAAATTCACGTCGTGGCCGATCATGTCCATCAATTCGCACGGCCCCATGCGGAAGCCGCCGCATTCGCGCATCGTCGCGTCGATCGTGGCGGGATCGGCCGCGCGCTCGACCAGCAAGCGCCACGCCTCGGCGTAGAACGGGCGCGCGCATCGGTTGACGACGAAGCCCGGCGTCGAGGTCGCGTGGACCGGCGCCTTGCCCCAAGCGGCGGCGGTGTCGAACGCGGTTTGCGCCACGGCCGGATCGGTCGCGAGGCCCGATACGATTTCGACCAGCGCCATGATCGGCGCCGGGTTGAAAAAATGGAACCCGACCAAGCGGCCGGGCAAGCGCATGTCTTTGGCCATCGCCGAAATCGAAATCGACGAGGTGTTGGAGCCGAGGATGCAAGCGTCGCCGACCACGGCTTCGAGCTCGGCGAGCAATTGGCGTTTCACGCCGAGGTCTTCGACGATCGCCTCGATCACCAGATCGCAAACTTCGAAGTCGATATAGGCGTCGGCCGGTTCGATGCGCGACAGGATCGCGTCGCGCTTGTCCTGGCCGATCTTGCCCTTGGCGACGAGCCCGTCGAGCGCCTTGCCCATATTGCGCAAAGCGTCGTCGACCGCCCCTTGGCGCGCGTCGAGCAGCTTCACGCGATGGCCGGCGGCGGCGGCGACTTGGGCGATGCCCGCCCCCATGGTCCCGGCGCCGATCACGCCGATGGCGCGGTCGCGGGCAAGGGCGGTCATCGGGCGAATCCGTCGTGGGTGTGGGGCTTCATTGCGGGCGGAGAGTGCCAATGTCGCGGGTGCGAGGCAATCATCGCCATCACGCCCAAAAACCAGGCAGAGGGGGCGATGTGACGAGCTGGATACCGTGTTTTGCCTAAATTCCAGTCGTAAACGTATTTAAATACCGTATTTGAGCAAACCGCGCTCCGGCACGGTCTATGCAGATTTATGCTGCACCTGCGAAGACAGAAGGTCTTTCTGAGGAAACGCTCTCGAAACCCCGGTGGCGGCGCGGTCCCAACGACCAAGCCGGTTTTGGGCCGCTTATGGAGGGCGAGATGCGCAAGACGATCGGCGGAATTCTGGCGGGTCTGATGCTGCTCTTGGCGGGGGCGCCGATGGCGTCCGCGCAAACGCAGGCGCTGCCGACATTCGATTGGCTGATTTGGGAACGTCTTAGCGAACGGCGCACGAAGGAACCCGTGCCCCAGCGCTTCACGCTGAAGGGCCACATCTTCACGATCTACGCCGCCACGCAAGAACACCCGGCGATTTTCGTCGCCGAGCGGCGCGGGCGAATCGTCTATCTCTCCACCGCCGACCGCTACAGCGTGATCGCCTATCGCGAGCGCGATTGGGGCGAAGGCCCGGATCTGCTGGTCGACGCGCAGAACGCGGCGAACGGGCAGGGGGCCCGGCTGCACGCCTTCGTGCTGGCACCCAATTTCTCGCTGCAGACGATCGGGCTGGGCGACACCTATGCGGGCTCCGACGAAAACGGCGAGACGGCGGCGTTGCGCGTGCAATTCTCCGACTACGCCTTCATGGGCTGGAATGCGCCCTATCATCTGTCGCCAGTACCCACGCTGCATCTCGGCTGGACGGGTACACGCTACGAGGTCGAGCCCGACTCCCTCGGCCGTTACGCGCGCGATCCCGGCTTGCTCGAGCGCTGGACGGAAGACGCGCGCGCCGCGTTGACGAAATGGCGCAACGCCGGCGGCGTCTATACGGCTCTCGCCGCGCGCACACCCGGCGAGAGCTCCGAGAATCCGCCCTCGGTCGTGTGGCGCTACGCGCTCGAGCTCGTCTATTCGGGCGATGCGGTTTCGGCGAAGAAGCTATTCGACGCGGCGTGGGACGACGACATGCCCGGCAAGCGTGAATTCTGGCACGATTTCCTGACGCAGTTGCGGGGCGGTCAGGCGTGGCGCGATCTCGATTTGGAGATCGCGCTCGACGCCCATGACCTGTTCAAGGATTTCGCCGCGCAGCTAAACTGAGCGTTCAACGGCCGACGGCGTAGGCCTGCTGCAAACGCGGCGTGGCCGCCGCCTTCAGCAGCTTGCCTTCCTTCTTCGCCGCCGCGTTGCGGCCCAGCGACCATTCGCCGCCGACTTCCACGTCGTGGCCCTTAGCCTTGAGGGCGTCGATCGTCGCCGCCGGGAAGCGGCTTTCGACCTGCACTTTGCCGGGGCGCGCCGCGCGCGGATAGAACGAGTTCGGCCAATGATCGGTCTGCAGCATCGGCGCATCCATCGCGGCCTGCATGTTGAAGCCGTGATCGACATGGCGGATGAAGAACTGCGCGATCCACTGGTCCTGGTTGTCGCCGCCGGGCGAACCGAAGGCGAGCCAGGGCTTGCCGTCCTTCATCGCCATCGACGGGGTCAGCGTCGTGCGCGGGCGCGCACCCGGCTTCAGCGACGCGGGCAGACCCTCCTCCAGCCAGAACATCTGCGCGCGCGAACCCAGGCAGAAGCCCAGTTCCGGAATCGTCGGCGAGGATTGCAGCCAGCCGCCCGACGGCGTGCAGGCGACGACATTCCCCCAACGATCGATGACGTCGAGATGGCAGGTATCGCCTTCGGCGGGGCCGCGCGCCGCACGGCCTTGGCGGGCCATCGCGGACGCACCGCCATCGCGATAGGTCTCCTTCGCCAGCGCATCGGATTCCACGCGCGCGGGCTCGCCGAAACCGCCCATGCCGGCGATCACGGGCCGCGCCTCGGCCGATTGGAAGGCGGGGAGTTTGTAATCGCGCCCGCCGGGCTTGCCGGGGCGCAATTCCTTCGACGCCGTCTCGCCGATCAGCTTGCGCCGTTCGGCGTTGTAGGCGTCGGACAGCAAAGCTTCGAGCGGCACGTCGGTGAAGTTCGGATCGCCGTAATAGGCTTCGCGATCGGCATAGGCGAGCTTCTTCGCCTCGATCAGCAGATGGATGAACTCGGGGCCGGTCGTGTCCATCGACGGCACGTCGTAGCCCTTCAACAGCGCCAGCAATTGGAGCAGCACGGGGCCCTGGCTCCACGGGCCCGCCTTGCACACGGTCACGCCGCGATAATCGTAAGTCGCGGGCGCTTCGACGGGCGCTTGCCAACTCGCCATGTCGGCGGCCGTCAGCACGCCCTTATGGCGCTTGCCCGACACGTCCATGATCGCGTTGGAAGCACAGAACTTGCCGATCGCCTCGGCGACGAAGCCTTGGTAGTAGGCCTTGCGCGCCTTCTCGATCTGCGCTTCGCGGTTCGGGCCGGCGGAAGCGCCTTCCGACAGCAAGCGCTTGAAGGTCGCGGCAAGCGTCTTGTTCTCGAACAAGGCGCCGGCCTTGGGCAATTCGCCGCCCTTCATCCACAACGCGGCCGACGTCGTCCATTCGGTCTTGAAGATCTCCGCGACCGACGACACGGCACCGGCGGCACCGGGCAGCAGCGGGAAGCCGTTTTCGGCATAGCCGATGGCGGGCGACATCACTTCGGCCAGCGTCATCGTGCCGTAGTCGCGCAGCATCACCATCCACGCGTCGAACGCGCCGGGGATGACGGCCGCGAGCAGGCCCGTGCCGGGGACGAGGTCGAGACCTTCGGATTTGTAATGCGCGATCGTGGCACCGGCGGGGGCGGGGCCTTGGCCGCAAATGACCTTGGGCGTGCCGTTATGCTCGCACGCGATCAACACCGCATCGCCGCCCAGGCCGTTCATATGCGGCTCGACGACTTGCAGCGTCAAACCCGCCGCGACCGCCGCGTCGAACGCGTTGCCGCCCTTTTCCAGTACGGACATGCCGACTTGGCTGGCGATCCAATGCGTCGAGGAAACGACGCCGAACGTGCCGGTGATTTCGGGACGGGTGGTGAAGGTCGGCGGAACGGAAGGCGGCATGGTGCGATTGGCTCCTTGAAGGAAGCCGCGACTATGCCATGCGAAGAACGCCCGCGAAATAGGCCGATAATTCGTCCATCGCCGTCACCGGCAGCACATGGCCGACATATTGATCGGGCCGCACGACGACCAGGGCGCCGCGCAACCGGTCGATCCCGCGCAGATCGAAAATGTCGCGCGCGTTTTTGAGGTCCGGGCAGAAGACCTTCTCGTAATCGCGCAGACCAAATTTGCCTTTGGCCGGAAACAGCAAGGGCGGCATCGACGTGATTTCCAGCGTGCGATGGCCCGCTTGCAGGATCGCGCGGACATCGATCGCGGAATCGATATCGGCGCCTTTCGGCGTGAAGCGTTTCACCACGCCGGCCAAATCGGCGCAAACGGCGTCAAGCTTCGTGTCCATCCCGGCGAAGATCATCACCCGGAAGCGCCCATCGGCGCGCACGACATGGCCGAGTTCGACGGGCTTCGCGTCGCCCAAGCGCATGACGGGCGCGGAATGGAAGCGCGTGCCGATCTCGAACCCGGTGGCGAGATGTTGGTGTGTCGCCTTACCCGTCAGCGCCGACGGCGCGTAGCGCGTGGCGGTACCCGCCGTGTAGCGCCCGTGCTGGACGAAATAGCGCTGCACCTCGGCGGGATCGATCGTGCTGCCGGGCTTCGAGGCGTCGTGCAGCAGTGTGGCCCATTCGCGGTCGAAATCGATCAGCGTCTTGGCGATGGCATGGCGCTCGCTTGAATAGCTGCGCAGCAAATCCGCGTCGCTGCGCCCTTGCAGTACGGCGGCGAGTTTCCAGCCGAGATTGAACGCGTCCTGCATCGACACGTTCATGCCTTGGCCCGCTTTGGGGCTGTGGGTGTGGCACGCATCGCCTGCGATGAAGACATGCGGGGTTTCTGCGTCGTCGTCGAAGCGTTCGCACATACGCTGACCGATCTCGTAGACCGACCACCAGGCGACATCCTTCACGTCCAGCGTATAGGGCGCGAAGACCTTTTGCGCGGCGGCGATCACGTCGTCGACGGTCAGCTTGCGGTCGGCGACGCGTTCGCGCGCGTCGAGCTTATCCATCTCGACATAGACGCGGACCATATAGCCGCCTTCGCGCGGGATCAGCACGACGCTGCCACCAGCGGGCGATTGGATCACGCATTTGAAGCGGATATCGGGGAAGTCCGTGACCGCGAAAATATCCATCACGCCCCAGGCCTGGTTGGCGGAATCGCCTTCCAGCGTGCGGCCGATGGCTTTGCGCACGGCGCTGCGCGCCCCGTCGCAGCCCACGACATAACGCGCGCGGATCGTTTCGATCTCGCCTTCATGGCCGGGATCGGTGCGCTCCAGCGTCACCGTCACCGGATGCGAAGCGGCGCGATCGACGGTTAGGCCCGCGAGCTTGCGTGAGTAATTCGGCTCGATGGCGGCCGGCGAATTGCGCATCACGTCGAGATAGAAATCGTGGATGCGCGCTTGGTTGAGGATGACGTGCGGAAACTCCGACAAGCCGTCCTCGGTATCCTGGATGCGCCCGCTGCGTGCGATACCGCCGGGGGCCGGTTTCCAGAACGTCGTCTCGTTGACCCAATAGGCTTCGCGCACCACGCGCTCGGCGAAGCCGAAAGCCTGGAACATCTCGACCGTACGGCAGGCGACACCGTCGGCTTGGCCGCGCAGCAGGCGATCGGGCTTCTGCTCGACGATGCAGGTCTTGATATCGGCGAAGGCCGAAAGCTGGGCCGCGAGCGTCAAGCCCGCCGGGCCGCAGCCGACGATCAGCACGTCGGTCGTTTCGGGCAATGTGCCGGGCGAACCGGGCTTGCCCAGCCGTGCGACCGGATCGGCGATATCGGGATCGCCGGGCTGAAAACCGTCGAGATGGAACTGCATCGCGCTTGCTCCCGGAAGAGATTTTAGTCACAATACTGATGATCAGTATACTTGTCAATTTGACGACCGGGAGGCGGCGATGATCGCGGAAGTTCTGAACAGGCCGGGGCATTTGGCGCGGCGCTTCCAGCAGATCGCCGTGTCGGTCTTCGTGGCCGAAGCCGAGGCGGCGGGCTACGACCTAACACCCGTGCAATACGCAGCCTTGGCGGCGGTGAAGGCGCATAAGGGCATCGATCAGGCGACGCTGGCGGGCTTAATCGCCTATGACCGCACGACGATCGGCGGCGTGGTCGATCGTCTCGAGCAGAAGGGGCTCGTCTCGCGCCGCGTGAGCAAGGAAGACCGCCGCGCGCGCGTGCTGGAGATTACGCCCTTGGGCAAGCGCACGCTGGTCGGCATCGAACCCGCCGTGGCCGCCGCGCAGAAAGCGATGCTGCGCGGGCTGGATGCGTCGGAAGCTGCGACGTTACTGCGCTTGCTGCGCAAGGCGATCGACGCGAGCAACGAGTTGAGCCGCGCGCCGATGCGCGAGGGCTAAGGCTTAGCCGAAGACTTTGCGCAGCAATTCGGTCGTGCGCGCGGCAGGATTGGCGCGGATATCGGCTTCCTCGCGCGCGACGTAATGGAAGATGCCGTCCACACCTTTGTCGCGGGTCCAGTCGGCCAGGTCGCCGCGCGCGTCGGGCACGCCGGGGATATTGCGATAGGCGCCCATCATCTTTTCGTAGGACTGGATCGCGCCCACGTTCTGCAGCGCGCGGTCGATCGGCGGGCGCATCAGATTGCCGATGTCGCCACCCGCCGTGCGGCGCAAATAACTGGTCGCCGCGTCGTTGGGGCCGTTCAGGATTCCTTGCGCGTCCGATAGCGTCATCGCGCGGATCGCGCGCAGGAAGATATCGCGCGCGACCGGCGTGGCCTGCTCGGCCGCGCGGTTGAGGCGTGTTTGCAGATCGTCGGCCATGCCCGACAGCCCGACCGTTTGCAGCGCCGACTGAACCCGGGCGAGCGTATCGGGCAGCGGGATTTTGACCGCCGCATCGCCGAGAAACCCGTCCGCGCGGCCAAGCCGCGCGACGGCGGCGGCGGCACCTTTTTCAAGCGCGTCCTTCAAGCCTTGTGCGATCTCGCTTGCCGAAAGGCCGCGGCCGCGTGTGCCGCCGGTGCCGGGCACGGCAACGCCGCCCTGGTTCAACAGGTTCCGGCCCTGATCGAGCAGGCTTTGCGCCTGGGCGGAAACGGGCAACGCGAGTGCGGCCAACAGAATCGTGCGGCGTTTCATGGCGGGCCTCCGAAGTTTCGGGGCCAGTCTATCGCCGATCAACGTTGCGAGGCCATGCTCTTGCCGGGGAACGGCATGCGCGCGGTCAGGATCGTGCCCGTTTCGCTTTCGGTCATGAACAGCGTGCGCCGATCGGGGCCGCCGAACGCCATGTTGGTCACGAAGGCGCCGGGTTCGCCGATGAAATGCGTGGGCAGACCCAAGCGGTCGAAACGCCACACGCCCATGCCGAGATGCGCGACGACCAGGCCGCCGTCTTCGTCCAGCGCAATCCCGTCGGGGCCGCCCCCGCCCGACATTTGGATGAAGCAGCCGACTTTGGGCGAAATGCCGCGTTCGAACAGGGGTACACGCCAAATCGCGTTGGCGCGCGTGACGGCGACGAACAACACGCGCTCGGCCAAATCGAGCACAAGTCCGTTGGGCGAGGGGAAGCGATCGCACAGCAGATCGATTTCGCCCGACGTCTTCACGCGGAACACGCGGCCCGTCGGGTCTTGCATACCCGTCTGGCCCTGATCGGTGAAGTAGAGATCGCCGTTCGCCGCGAAAGTCAGATCGTTGACGCCCTTGAAGCCCTCGGCGCGATAGCCGCGCAAGAACGGCGTCACCGTGCCGGTCGCGGGATCGATAATCATGATCCCGTGCCGCGCATCGGTCACGAAAGCGCGGCCGTCGTGCGCGATCTTCATCCCGTTGGGCCAGCCGTCGTACTCGGCGATCTTCGTCCATTCGCCCGACGGCGAAATGCGGAAGATGCGGCCGAAGGGAATGTCGGTGCACCAGAGATTCCCGGCCGCGTCGAAGCACGGGCCTTCGAGAAAGGAATGGATCGCTTCGCCGCGCTTGTTGGCGTCGGCCCATTCGCAACGGCGCGGATCGCGCAACGCGTCGGGCAGCGCCGTGAAGCGCGAAACTTGAATGCGTTCGAGCGGCACGAAGGGGTTCATGTTCATCTCGGCGGACCAAAGCGGACGATTTCAACGCGCGCGATCGCTTCGACGTCGCGGAGCGGCGTGGGGTCGGGAAATTCCAGCGGCCCCAGCGGGCGCACGCGGCAGGCGTCGGCGCCCGTCACGTTGCTGGCGCGCACGAACACGGTGCTGGGTGTCACCAGCAGCACGCAGCGCGTGCGCGACTTGGTGGTGAAGCCGCTGACGACCCCGCCGTAATCCTTGGTTTCGATTTCGGCGAGGAAGCCGCCGCCCGTGCCCAGCGTATAAAGCGCGCGCGCGTAAAGATACGACGCCCCCGGCCAGGCGAGGATCGCCAGCACCGCCAGCGCCAGACCGATACGAATGGCGAGATCGCGCGAGAATCGATCGCTGACCACGAGATAGTGGAACGCCGCCGAGCCGAGCACGGCGAGAATGCCGAGCCAGGCGAAGGCGCGCGGGCCCGAATCGAACAGCAGCACACCCGCCGGAATGGCGAAGACCGCGATCGAGATCGCGACATGGAAGGCGAGCGGCACGCCAAGCTTCAGCGTCGCCGCCATGCGCCGCAAAACGTCGCCCGGAACCTCGGGGCTTTTCAGGCGGAAACTCGCCGCGATCGCTGCCGCGGCCAGCGCGGAGATCAGCAGCCACAACAGCAACCCGTCGCCCTGATTGCCGGCGAGCCCGCCGAGCACGGCCAAAGCCAGGAACGCAGCCCAATAGATCCAGCCGAAACATATGGCGAAGCCTTTGGCGTCGGCCCAAGCACCCCACTGGCCGCGTTTGCGCGTATCCGATCCCGCCAGGGCGGCGCGCAGATCGGCTTGGTCTTGGTCGTCGAGCCCGCTCAGCGCGATGAACGGAAAGAAGGCTGCGAACTGGAACAGCGCCACCAGCAGCACCATGCCCGCGAAGGTGACGACGACGAACGACGTGGCGGCCAATTCGCCCAGCAGCGGCAGGCCCATGCGATAGCTGTAGAGGACGTGGAAGATCGTCGCCGTCAGGGCGGAAATCGCCGTCACAGCCGGGGCCAGATCGCGCACCGTGTCGATCGCCCGGCGGACCGGCGGGCGCGGCATACGGGGCGGTGTCGGGGTTTCCGTGCTGCGGGACTTCATTTGCCTAATCCGCGTTCGGCTTGTTAAATAGACGTTCTAATGGGAAACCCATTCGGGCCGAAGGGGCGGCTCGCCACCTATGCTGTCTGCATCACCGTCGAAAATCCAGCGCCGCAAATTTTCGCACGCTGAATTGGCCAACGTCGTCGCTTTGCACGAGCGTTTTCGCACGGGCAAGCCGGGTGGCGTGCGCGCGATGCTGGCCTTCGCCGATTTGTCGGGCATGGCGCTGGCCGGGGCCAATTTGACCGAAGCGGATTGCACGGGCGCTTCGTTCCGGGGCGCGATGATGTCGGATTGCGTGCTCGATCGCGCGCAGCTTTTCGCCTGCGATTTCCGCGAGGCGGATCTCGAGGGCGCCTCGCTGATGCGCGCCGATCTGCGCGGGGCATCGATGCGCGGCGCCAATCTCACCCGCGCCAATCTGATCCAGGCCGATCTGCGCGAAGGCTCGCTGACCCAGAAGGACAAGGGCGGCAATCTTCACGCGCTCAAGCTCGGCCATGTCGGTGCCACGGAACTGACCGACGCGAAGCTCGAGGCGGCCAATCTGTCCGAAGCGAATATGGACGGCATGTCCGCCTCGCACGCCGATTTCACCGATGCGGTTTTGCGCGACTGCAAATTCGCGCGCGCGACGCTGCAAAAGGCGAAGTTCCAAGGCGCCAATCTGGCGGGTGCGGATTTCACCGGGGCGAATTGCACGGGCGCCAATCTCGCGGGCTCCGTGCTGTCGGGCGTGAAATTCGGTTCGGCCGTGCTCGACGGCGTGGATATGACCGATGCGGTCACCGACGCGCCGGCGGGCAAGCCCTTGTCCGAAGTCGGGATGGCGCCGGAGGAACTGCTGCGCCTGCATGCGCTGTGGGCCGACACGGGCGGCGCCCAAGGTCAGGTCGCCGATCTGTCCGGCGTGGATTGCCGCGGCCTGCCGTCGTTGCGCGGCAAGGTGCTGGTCGGGTTGCGCGCCGAGCGTGCCGTGCTGGTCGGGCTCGATCTCTCCGGCTGCCAGTTGCAGGGCGCCAAGCTGGCGGGGGCCGATCTGCGCGACTGCAAATTCGCCGGTGCGGATCTGCGCGGGGTCAATCTCGCGGGCGCCAAGCTCACGCGCGCCGATTTGCGCGATTGCGATTTCACGCCGCTCGTCCCCATTCCCGGAAGATCGTTTCCGTCGAATCTCGCGGGCGCGATCTTCCGCGCCGCCGATCTGCGCGGCGCCAAATTCGGCAACACGTCGATGCCGCAGGCCGATCTGCGCGACGTGTTGATCGACGACGCGCAGCTGATGTCGATCGACTTCGCCGACGTCACGCTCGACGCGCGACTTAAGAAGAAGATCACGCCGGCGTCTTAGGGATTTCGTAGGGCAGCGGCGCAGCTTCGAACCCGGCCAACTGGTCGGGGCGCAAGCCCACTACGATCGGGTCGGCGTCGTTGCGCCGCACGGCCAAGCGCGCGTTGAACAGATCGTGGTTGTAGCCGTGCTTGTCGACGATGCGGTGGATCAGCACCGGGAATTGCGCTTCGCCGATCTTGCCGCCGGTCAATTGCGAATTGGCGGAAGCGATGCCGTAGCCGCCGACCGTGACGCCGGAAAGCTTCTCCAGCATCTTTTCCACGCGCGCCAGGAACATCAGCGTGTCGAGTTCGCGCACCACCGGGGGCTCGGTCGGGCGCACGAAACGCCCGATGCAGATCTGTCCCGGCAGCGCCTTGCCGATCAGGCGCGCGAGCTGGATCGTGACTTCGCCCACCAGATATTCGAAGCCGCGCGGCCGCGTGCCTTCGATCTGGTGATAGGCGTAGTGACTGCCGATCGAATAGCAGGTGCGCAACACCGGCACGAGCCGCGGCTCGCCGCGCGCGCGCGCGACCGCGTTGTCGGCCAGGATCAGCACCAGCGCCGCGTAAAGGCGCATATCGGCATCGAAGCCGCGCGCCCGGTTCCAGACATAGAAACCGTCGCCGGTGGTCGAACGCGCGATTTCGACGTCGAGCCCGGCCTCGCCCAATTTCTTGGCGGCGGCGTTGATCGAGTATTCGAGGCTGGCGAGCTGGGCGACCTGCTCCAGCGGATCGACCTTCGAAAAGCCGACGATGTCGAACAGGATGACCGCGCGATGTTCGGTGCGCGAGATCGCGTAGCGGCGCGCGACCTGATCGACGACGACGGGCTTCACCTCGCCCTTGCCGTCGCCGATGGTGAACGGCAGGTCGACCTTGATCGGCCGGGTTTTCAGGATTTTGCACACTTCGGCGAAGGTCGAAGCGCTCATCATGCGCCCGCCGCCCAGGATGCGATCGGCATTGGGCGCTTCGGCCAGCACGCGCCAATTGGGCGCGGCGCACAGCGAGACCGTTTGGCCTTCGTGCATCCAGCCGACCACGATGTTTTGCCCCAATTTCCAGGCGCCGTGGCAGGCGAAGTCGAGTTCGCGCAAGCCTTCCCGGATTTCGTCGTCGCTGGCCATGTCGCGACGATCCTAGCAGAGTTGCGCGAAAGGGGGAGCGTTCGCGCGGCATCTGCCTGTATATAGCCGCCCCATGGATTTGCCTTCGGAAGTCTTCGTCGTCGGCTGGCTGTTCGTGGCGGCGATCGCGTCGGGCCTGTCGGGCTTCGCCTATGCGATGATCGGGGCCGTCGTACTATTGCATTTCCGCGATCCGGTGGACTCCACGCCTTTGATCCAGGCGACCAGCGTGATCGCGCAATCGATGTCGATTTTCGCCTTCCGTGGCCATATGCGCTGGGACCGGCTGCTGCCCTTCCTGATCTGCGGCTTGCTGGGCGTGCCGCTGGGCGTGTTTCTGCTGACCATCGTGCCGGCCGATCCGCTGCGCAAAGCGATCGGCGCCTTCATGGTCGTCTACGGCACGTGGTCGCTGATGCGCAAACCAGGGCCCCCGGTCACGTTCGGCGGGCGCGCGGCCGACGGTATCGTGGGCTTCTCGGGCGGCGTGCTGGGCGGGATCGGCGGGCTGGCGGGCGTCACCATCACGATCTGGACCGCGATGCGCGGCTGGCCGCGCGACGAGCAGCGCGCCGTCTATCAGCCTTATATCTACATGATGCAGGCAAGCTCGGTGACCGTGCTGCTGGCGACCGGCGGTATCAGCCCGCGCGTCGTGACGGACTTCATGTGGGCGGCGATTCCGGTGGCGGCGGGGGCGTGGCTCGGCCTCAAACTCTACGGCGCCATCGACGACGCGACCTTCCGGCGGACCTTGCTGATCTTGTTGATCGTCTCGGGGATCGGCCTGCTATTCTGACGCCTCGGCGTTCAGGAGTTCGCAGATGTACGATATCGTCGTGACGGAATTCGTCGACCAGTGGGCGGTCGACGATCTCGCCAAGGATTACAAGGTCCATTACGACCGCACGCTGGTCGACAAACCCGAGGAATTGGCGAAGCTGGCGGCGACAAGCCCCGCGATCGTCATCCGCAACCGCACGCAGATTCGCGGGCCCGTTCTCGCCGCGATGAAGAATTTGAAAGCGATCGGCCGCCTGGGCGTGGGCCTCGACAATATCGATATGGCGGAATGCGCGCGCCGCAACATCGCCGTGTTCCCGGCGACCGGGGCCAACACCGTATCGGTCGCGGAATACGTGATCGGCGCCACGCTGGTCGGCTTGCGCGACGTGTGGAAAGCCAATGCCGACGTGCTCGCCGGCAAATGGCCGCGCAACGATCTGATGCTGGGCGAAGCGTGCGGCAAGCGCTTGGCGCTGATCGGCTTCGGCGGCATCGCGCGTGCGGTCGCCAGCCGCGCCAAGGCGCTGGAAATGAATATCTCCGCTTTCGATCCGCATGTGAAGGCGGACGATCCGGCCTGGGCGCAATATGGCGTCGAACGCGAAGCCGATCTCGACGCGTTGCTGGCGAAAGCCGACGTGATTTCGCTGCACGTGCCCTTCACGCCGCAAACGCGCAATCTGATCGACGCGGCGCGACTTTCCAAAATGAAACCCTCCGCGCTGCTGATCAACACCGCGCGCGGCGGCATCGTCGACGAAGCCGCACTGGCTTCGGCGCTGAAGGCGGGCCAACTGGGCGGCGCGGCGCTCGACGTCTACGACCAGGAACCACTGAAGGCGGGTTCGGTGCTGGAAGGCGTGCCGCGCCTGTGGCTCACGCCGCATATCGCGGGCGTGACGGCGGAGGCGAATTTCCGCGTCTCCACCGTCACCGTCGCGAATGTCCGCCGCGAACTCCAGCGTTTGGGAATCAAGGGCAGCACGTGAGCGTGACCTATCCCGAAATCCGCGAGTCGGTTCGCGCGCTTTGCGCCAAATTCCCCGGCGAATATTGGCGCGCGTTGGATCGCGCGCGCGAATATCCGGCGGATTTCGTGAAGGCGCTGTCGGATGCCGGGATGCTCGCCGTGCTGATCCCGGAAGAATTTGGCGGCTCGGGTTTGCCGATTTCGGGGGCCGCCGCGATCCTCGAGGAGATCCACGCCGCGGGGGCCAATGGCGGGGCGTGCCATGCGCAGATGTACACGATGGGCACGATCCTGCGGCATGGCTCGGCCGAACAAAAGAAGCGCTTCCTGCCGAAGATCGCCGCGGGCGAATTGCGGCTGCAAGCCTTCGGCGTGACCGAGCCGAGTGCGGGTACGGACACGACCGCGATCCGCACCACGGCGACCAAAAAAGATGATCGCTATATCGTCGACGGTCAGAAGGTGTGGACCAGCCGCGCCGAACATTCCGATTTGATGCTGCTGCTCGCGCGCACGAGCCCCCGCGATCAAGTCGCGAAGAAAAGCGACGGCTTGTCGGTCTTCGTCGTCGATATGAAATCGAAGGGGCTGACGATCAAGCCGCTGCGCGCGATGATTAACCACGCGACGACGGAAGTGTTTTTCGACGGGCTTGAAGTGCCCGCCGAAAACCTGATCGGCGAAGAAGGGAAGGGCTTTCGCTACATCCTCGACGGGATGAACGCGGAGCGCATTCTGATCGGCGCCGAATGCATCGGCGACGCCAAATGGTTCACCGCCAAGGCCAGCGACTACGCCAAATCCCGAATCGTGTTCGGCCGCCCGATCGGCCAAAACCAGGGCATTCAGTTTCCCATCGCGCAAGCCTATGCGCGCCTGCGCGCGGCCGAATTGATGGTGCGCGAAGCGATCCGGCTATACGAAGCGCACGAAGCCTGCGGACCGGAAGCGAATATGGCCAAGATGCTCGCCGCCGAAGCGTCGTGGGATGCGGCGAATGCCTGCCTGCAAACCCATGGCGGGTTCGGCTTCGCCGAGGAATACGATATCGAGCGTAAATTCCGCGAAACGCGGCTCTATCAGGTGGCGCCGATTTCGACCAATCTGATCTTGGCGCACCTCGCCGAGCATGTGCTCGGCCTGCCAAGGAGCTATTGATGGCGGCCCTCGACGGATTGCTGTGTCTCTCGCTCGAACAGGCGGTCGCGGCCCCGTATCTCACCTCGCGCTTGGCCGATAAAGGCTGTCGTGTCATCAAGCTCGAACGGCCGGAAGGCGATTTCGCGCGCGGCTATGACAAGGCGGCGAAGGGCCAGTCGAGCTATTTCGTCTGGCTCAATCGCGGCAAGCAAAGCCTGGTCGCCGACATCAAAAATCCGGACGACAACGCGCTGCTGAGGCGCATCGCGGCCAAGGCCGATATCTTCGTCCAGAATTTGATGCCGGGGGCGGCCGCGCGCGCGGGGCTCGGCGTGGCGGAATTGCGCAAGGCGAACCCGCGCCTCATCTGCGTCGATATCTCGGGCTACGGCTCGCAAGGCCCCTACGCGCAGATGAAAAGCTACGACATGCTGTTGCAAGCGGAGACGGGCCTTGCCGACGTGACCGGCCGGCCCGAAGGGCCGGGCCGTGTGGGCGTATCGGTTTGCGATATCGCGGCGGGCATGTACGCGCATCAAGCCGTGCTCGAAGCGCTGATCGAACGCGGCCGCACGGGGCAGGGGGCGCATATCGAAGTCTCGCTGTTCGACGGCATGGCCGAATGGATGGCCGTACCCCTGCTGCATTTCGATTATCTCGGCAAGGCGCCGCAGCGCGTGGGCTTGGCACACCCGTCCATCGCGCCCTATTCGGATTTCATCACGAAGGATGGCGTGCGCATCGTCATCTCGATCCAGAACGAACGCGAATGGGCGGATTTCTGCGCGCACGTGCTGGGCGAGCCGGGTTTCGCCACGCATCCCGACTACGCCACCAACGTGCAGCGGGTGAAGAACCGCCCGGCCCTCGACGCCAAGGTCGCGGCATTTTTCGCCGCGCGCACGAAGGCGGAGATGGTGACGCTGCTGAACGCGGCACGCACGGCCTACGGTGTCGCCAACACGGTCGCGGAATTCTCCAAGCATCCGCAATTGCGCCGCGTCAGCGTGGCGACCGAAACGGGCGACGTGAATTTGCCCGCCCCGCCCGCGATTGTGAACGGCGTGCGCGCCCCCGTGTTGGGCGCCGTGCCGAAGATCGGCGAACATTCCGCCGCGATCCGCGCGGAATTCGCATGAACGACTATTCCGCCTGGCTCGGCCGGACCGAAACGCGCGCGGAGCGCGTCGAGCCCATGCAAGCCGTGAAAATGGCGGCGACGTTGGATCGCGCGATTCCGCGCGATGGCGATGCGTTGCCGGCCGGCTGGCATTGGATGTTGTTCAATCCGGCCGAGCCCGCCGCCGCGTTGGACCGCGACGGGCACCCGAAGCGCGGCGGCTTCATGCCGCCGATCGATTTGCCGCGCCGCATGTGGGCGGGCGGCAGGCTTACTTTCCATGCGCCGCTGCGTGTGGGCGCGAGTGCTACGCGCTGTTCGGAAATCGCGAAGATCGAGAGCAAGACCGGCAAATCCGGCGCGCTGGTTTTCGTCGTGGTGAAGCACCGCATCGAAGCCGATGGCGTGCTGGCGCTCGAGGAAGAGCACGATATCGTCTATCGCGGCATGGGCGGCGGAACGGCGCCTTCCGTCGCGCCACCCGTCGGCGCCGAGATCGTCGAGACGATTACGCCCGATCCGACCTTGCTGTTCCGCTATTCGGCGCTGACCTTCAACGGCCATCGCATCCATTACGACCAGCCTTACGCGACGAAGGTCGAAGGTTACCCCGGCCTCGTCTTTCACGGGCCGCTGACCGCAACGTTGCTGATGGCGCTGGCCGAGGAATTGGGCGGCGCACCGCTCGCGCGGTTTTCGTTTCGCGGCGTGGCGCCGTTGTTCGACACGGCTCCCTTCGCGATCAAAGCGAAGCGCGACGGAGATAAGATCGTCGCCTGGGCCGAAACGCCCGACGGCGCCTTGGCGATGAGTGCGGAGGCGACGCTTACGCGCCCTTGATCGCGAAGCCCATATAGTTGACGTCCATGTCGCGGGCGAGGCGCCAGGTGTCGAGCAGCGGGTTGTAGGTCACACCGGTCAGATCGGTCGTTTCGAGACCGGCGGCGCGCAGGCCTTCGCACATCTCGGCGGGCTTCACGAATTTCGCCCATTCATGCGTGCCCTTGGGCAGCCAGCGCAGCACGTATTCCGCACCGACGATCGCGAGCAAAAACGCCTTGGGCGTGCGGTTGAGCGTGGCGACGACCATCGCCCCGCCCGGGCGCACCAGGGCCCCGCAGCTCGCGAGAAATTCTTTCGGGTCGGCGACATGCTCGACCACTTCGAGCGACAGCACCGCGTCGAAACTCTCGCCCGCCGCGACGAGATCTTCCGCCGTGGTATGACGGTAATCGATGGCAAGGCCCATGCGCGCGGCATGGTTCGACGCGATGCCGATATTCTTGGCCGAGGCGTCGATCGCGGTCATCGCCGCCCCCATGCGCGCCAAAGGCTCGGCCACCAGCCCGCCGCCGCAGCCGATATCCAGAATGCGCAAGCCGTCGAGCGGCTTGGCGCCCAGCGGATCGCGCCCGAAATGCCGCGCCAAACGGTCGCGGATATAGCCGAGCCGCACCGGATTGAATTTATGCAGCGGGCGGAACTTGCCCGCCGGGTCCCACCATTCGTCCGCCATCGCCGCGAAACGCGCGATTTCGGCGGGGTCCACGCTGGAACCGGGGGCAGCGTCGGGAAGCGTCACGATGGCGAAATCTCCGTTTCCGGCACGGAAGGTATGCTTGCTCCGCCGGGAAGATCACAGTAGATATGCCGCGCGCGCGCACCCGGCAAGAGTCGGGTTACACGTATTCGCGCCAAGACGTTGGTTCAATTCGACTTTTACCGGAGTCCGGTCGCGGTTATGGCACGTCTGGTTCTCAAATTCGGCGGTACGTCGGTCGCGAATATCGAGCGCATCCGAAACGTCGCCCAGCGCGTGAAGCGCGTGGTCGAGGAAGGCAACCAGGTTGCCGTCGTCGTTTCGGCCATGTCCGGGGTGACGAATCAGCTCGTCGCCTGGGTCAACGAGGTCTCGAAATTCTACGACGAGAAGGAATACGACTCGGTCGTGGCGACGGGCGAGCAGGTCACGAGCGGCCTGACCGCGCTCGCTTTGCAGGAACTGGGCGTCAAAGCGCGCTCGTGGCAGGGCTGGCAGATTCCGCTGCGCACCGACGCGACCTATTCCAAGGCGCGCATCGAAGGCATCGATACGGCGGAAATGATCGCCGCGATGGAAAAGGGCGTCGTCGCCGTCGTCGCCGGGTTCCAGGGCATCAGTGCCGAAAACCGCATCACGACGCTGGGCCGCGGCGGCTCGGACACGTCGGCGGTGGCGCTGGCGGCGGCATTGAAGGCCGATCGCTGCGACATCTTCACCGATGTCGACGGCGTCTATACCTGCGATCCGCGCATCGTGACAAAGGCGCGCAAGCTCGATCAGATCGCCTACGAAGAAATGCTCGAAATGGCCTCGCTCGGCGCCAAGGTGCTGCAGACGCGGTCGGTCGAGCTCGCCATGAATCACCGCGTGAAGGTGCAAGTTCTCACCAGCTTCGAGGACAAGCCCGGCACGATGGTCGTCGACGAGGAAGAAATCGTGGAAAAGCAAATCGTCAGCGGGATCGCCTATAGCCGGGACGAGGCCAAGGTGACCCTTACCAAGGTCTCCGACCGCCCCGGCGTGGCCGCCGCGATCTTCGGCCCCTTGGCCGACAGCGCCATCAACGTGGACATGATCGTCCAGAACATCTCCGACGACGGCAAGACGACGGACATGACCTTCACGGTCGGCCGCACCGATCTCGACCGCGCGGTGAAGCTTCTGAACGAGAAGAAGGCGGCGCTGGGCTTCGCGGAGATCAAGCCCGATTCCAGCGTCGTGAAGGTCTCGGTCATCGGGGTGGGCATGCGCAGCCACGCGGGCGTGGCGCTGACGATGTTCCGCACGCTGTCGGAAAAGGGCATCAACATCGAAGTGATCTCGACGTCGGAGATCAAGATTTCGGTGCTGATCGACGAGCAATATTTGGAACTGGCGCTGCGCGCGTTGCACACCGCCTACGGATTGGACGCGCATTAAGCCATGGATCGCATCGCCGCACGTCAGCGTCTCGACCGCCTATGGGCGCGGGGAACCGCGTTTTTGGGCTGCGAAGTCGCGATCCTCGGCGGTGCGATGACTTGGGTGTCGGAGCGCAATCTCGTCGCCGCGATCTCCAACGCCGGCGGGTTCGGCGTGCTCGCCTGCGGCTCGATGAAGCCCGACATGCTCGCGGCCGAAATCGCGGCGACGCACAAGCTCACGGCCAAGCCTTTCGGCGTGAATCTGATCGTGATGCATCCGCAATTGGCGGATCTCGCGCAAGTGTGCATCGACGGCAAGGTCGGCCATGTCGTGCTCGCGGGCGGTTTGCCGCCCGCCGATATCGTCAAGAAGCTCAAAGCCGGCGGCATCAAGGTGATCGGCTTCGCGCCCGCGCCCGTCATCGGCAAGAAGCTGGTGCGCGGCGGCATCGACGCGCTGGTGATCGAAGGCATGGAGGCGGGCGGGCACACGGGTGCCGTCACCACCGCCGTGCTGGCGCAGGAAATCCTGCCCGTCATCCGCGACGTGCCCGTGTTCGTCGCGGGCGGCATCGGGCGCGGCGAAGCGATCCTGTCGTTCCTGGAAATGGGGGCGGCGGGCGCGCAGCTGGGTACACGCTTCGTGTGCGCGACCGAATGCGTGGCGCATCCCGCGTTCAAGCAAGCCTTCATCCGGGCGGCGGCGCGCGACGCCGTGCTGTCGGTCCAGCTCGATCCGCGCTTTCCGGTCATTCCGGTGCGCGCGCTGGCGAACAAGGGCACGGCCGAATTCATGGAATGCCAGCGCCGCGTGATCGCCAAGGTCGATTCGGGCGAACTCGACGCCAAGGCCGCGCAGCTGGAGATCGAGCATTTCTGGGCGGGCGCCTTGCGCCGCGCGGTGGTCGACGGCGACGTCGAAACCGGCTCGGTCATGGCCGGCCAATCGGTCGGCATGGTGACGCGCGAGCAAAGCGTCAAAGACATTATCGACGAACTCGTCGCGCAGGCGGTGGATGCGATCGCCGCGCGCGAGGCTGCGGGAGCCGCCTGATGGCCGCGACGCTGGGGCCCGGGGCGACGCGCCGGCTGCTCAAGCGTCTGCGCGATACGATGGCGGCGGGCGGTTCGGCCCAGCAGCGCCTCGACAAGATCGTCAAAATCATCGCGGGCGAGCTGATCGCCGAAGTGTGCTCGGTCTATGTCGTGCGCGCGGGCCAAGTGCTCGAGCTGTTCGCGACCGAAGGCTTGAAGCCCGAAGCCGTCCATAAAACTCGTCTGCGCGTGGGCGAGGGCATCGTCGGCGAGATCGCGGAGAACGCCCGCCCCTTGGCGCTGGCCGACGCGCAATCGCATCCCAACTTCGCCTTCCGCCCGGAAACGGGCGAAGAAATTTTCCACTCGATGCTCGGCGTGCCGATTCTGCGCAACGGGCGCGCGATCGGCGTGGTGGCGATTCAAAACCGCACCTTCCGCGAATACGCGGACGAGGAAGTCGAAGCGCTGCAAACCGTCGCGATGGTGCTGGCCGAGCTGGTCGCGTCGGGCGAGTTGGTGTCGCCCGACGAAATGCTGCGCACGGAGGATGCCGGCCTCGTCGCGTCCGAGCGCATTGAAGGCCAGAAGCTCAACGAAGGTATCGCCATCGGCATCGTCGTGCTGCACCAGCCGCGCGTGTCGGTGCGCCAGATGGTGGCCGACGATCCGGCCGCCGAAAAGAAGCGCCTGCGCGAAGCTGCGGCCGGCATGCGCACCGATATCGACCGTATCTTCGCCGATGCGGGGCTCGAGGAAGGCGACGAGCGCTGGGAAATCCTCGAGACGTATCGCATGTTCGCCGAAGATCGCGGCTGGTTCAGCCGCATCGCCGACGCGATCGATACGGGCTTGACCGCCGAAGCCGCCGTGCAACGCGTGCAGGAGGACAACCGCGCGCGGCTGGCGCTCGTGTCCGATCCCTATATCCGCGAACGCATCACCGATTTCGACGATCTTGCGAACCGGCTCGTCCGCCATCTGACCGGCGACCGCACGGCGGCGGCGGATACCGATCTGCCCGACGATATCGTGCTGGTCGCGCGTAATCTCGGCCCCGCCGAATTGCTCGAATACGACCGGCGCAAGTTGAAGGGTGTCGCGCTGGAGGAAGGCTCCAGCACCTCGCATGTGGCGATCATCGCGCATGCGCTCGACCTGCCGATGGTCGGGCACGCCGCCGGTTTGTTGTCGCGCGCCGAGCCGGGCGATCCCGTCGTCGTCGATGCGATGGGCGGTCAGATCATCCTGCGCCCGCGCGAGGACGTGCGCGAAACCTATGCCGCCGCGTTGCGCGCGCGCCAGGAACGGCGCGCGGGCTATGCGGCGTTGAAGGATCTGCCCGCCGTCACGCGCGACGGCACGCCGATCTCGCTCAACATGAACGCCGGGCTTGTGCTCGATCTCGAGCATCTGGCCGACAGCGGCGCCGATGGAATCGGCCTCTACCGCACCGAAATTCCATTCATGATCCGCTCGACGATGCCCGATGTCGTCGAGCAGACGGATCTCTATCGCCGCATTCTCGATCGCGCCGACAACCGGCCCGTCGTGTTCCGCACGCTCGATATCGGCGGCGACAAAGTGCTGCCCTATCTCGACGCGAACCCGCAGGAAAATCCGGCGATGGGCGTGCGCGCGATCCGCTTGACGCTCGACCGGCCGGCGATTTTGCGCGAGCAGGTGCGCGGGCTGCTGCGCGCGGCGGGCGGAAGGCGCCTCGACATCATGTTCCCGATGGTGGCGGAGGTCGCCGAGTTCGACGCCGCCAAGGAATTGCTGGAGATCGAAATCGCGCGCGAAGCCAAGCGCGGGCGCGCGCTGCCCGATCCGATCCGGATCGGCGTGATGCTGGAAGTGCCGTCGCTCTATTGGCAGCTGCCGCAACTTTTAAAACGCGTCGATTTTATTTCGGTCGGTTCCAACGACCTGATGCAGTTCTTCTACGCCTCCGATCGCGGCAATCCCGACATGGCCGACCGTTACGATCCGCTGTCGCCGGGCATGCTGAGCTTCCTGCGCGCCATCGCGCGCGATTGCGAAGCCACGCACACGCAGCTCACCTTGTGCGGCGACATGGCCTCGCGGCCTTTGGAAGCGATGGCGCTGCTCGGGATCGGCTATCGCCGCTTGTCGATGCCGTTCCCCGCGATCGGCCCGGTGAAGGCGATGGTGCGCGCGCTCGACCTGCCGCCGCTTGCCAAGTATCTCGACGAGATATGCCGGCTCGCCGATCACTCGGTGCGCAAGAAGCTCGGCGACTTCGCGCGGGATCACAACATACCGGTGTAGTTTTTATTACTCGACCGGAAAATTTAGGGCCCGCTTGCTGTTGGCGGTCTTTGTCGAAGGTGATAAGACTCGCTCCGGGATAACCCGCAGAGCCGAACGTGAAATCTCCGGATCGCCCATTCCGGTATATATTTCATAGGCTTAACGGAGGCTTCGGTGGCCAAAAGCCAACGTGACGAAGCACGGACGAAGGAGACGACGGCGTTCGAAACGCCGTTGCGCGCGCGCGTGGGCGAAACGTTGCGCGCGGAACGCGAACGGCGCGGCTGGTCGGTTGCCGACGTCGCCAAGCATCTCAAGATCCGCCGCGTCCAGCTCGAAGCGATCGAAAAAAGCAACTACGACGAGCTTCCGCGCGGCGCCTATGCCGCCGGTTTCGTGCGTTCCTACGCCGAACTGCTCGATCTTGACGCCGCCGATCTCAGCCGCCGCTTCAAGGAAGAAGCGACCGGCATCGACGTGCCCGCCGAACTGTCCTTCCCCACGCCGATCAACGAGAGCCGCCTGCCGGGCCGCGTATTGGTCGCGCTGTCGCTGCTGCTCGCCGTCGGCGCTTACGGCACTTGGTACTATGTGACGGCCGCCGATCGCGCGCCCGTCCCGCGCGTCACGGCCGTACCCGAAACCCTGGCCGCGCGCGTACCGGCCCCCACGCCATCGCCGTCGGCGGCGGAAGCCCAAGCGCGCGCGTTGCCGCCCGCACCGGCACCGCAGCAAGTCGAACAGGTCCCGGCGGCCCCGCCGCCGGTCGCCGCAACACCCGCCACGCCGGTCCCGGCACCCGCCGCCGTCCCGGCGGCGCCGGCCCCGCAAATCGCTGCCGTGCCGCCCGCCGCCGCACCGGTTGCCCCGGCGCCCGTGCAGGCCGCCCCGGTCACCGGCTCGGCACCCGTGTCGGAACCGGGAAGTCCGCGCGTTTTCGGCGAGGCGAGCGAAGGCCGTATCGTGATCCGCGCCACCGGCGACAGCTGGACGCAAGTGCGCGATGCCAACGGCAATATCGTGTTTTCGCGCATTCTGCGCGCGGGCGAGACCTATAACGTGCCCGATCGTCCGGGGCTGACGATGTCGACCGGCAATGCCGGCGCGTTGGATGTGCGGGTCGATGGGCAGGCCGCGCCGTCGCTCGGCCGTCCCGGCATGGTCGAACGCGGTATCGTGCTCGATCCCGAGAAACTCGCGTCCGGTACGGCCAAGAGCGAGACGCCCGTTCCGCCGGCGCGCCCCGCGTCCCCGAATACGCAGGGCCCCGGCTCGCAGGGCTGACCCGATTACGCTATATAAGGGTCCGTTCGGGCGGTTCGGCCGCCCGGGCGTGTTCCTCCCCCTTCGGGTTCGCCGATGACCGTTCGCGCCTATCGCCAAATCCTGCGCCGCAAAAGCCGTCAGATCATGGTCGGCAACGTGCCGGTCGGCGGCGATTCGCCCATCACCGTGCAGACGATGACCAACACGCCCACGCCGGACGTGAACGCGACGATCGAACAGATCCGGCGCGCGGAAGAAGCGGGCGTGGATATCGTGCGCGTCTCGTGCCCCGACGAGGAATCGACCGCGGCTTTGGGCGCCATCGTGAAGGCCGCCAAAGTGCCGGTCGTCGCCGACATCCATTTCCATTACCGCCGCGCGATCGAAGCGGCGAAGGCCGGGGCGGCGTGCTTGCGCATCAACCCTGGCAATATCGGCTCGAAGGAACGCGTGCGCGAGGTCGTGAAGGCCGCCAAGGATTACGGCTGCTCGATGCGCATCGGCGTCAACGCGGGCTCGCTCGAGAAGGAATTGCTCGACAAATACGGCGAGCCTTGCCCTGAAGCGATGGTCGAAAGTGCGTTGAACCACGCGAAATATCTCGAGGACGAGGATTTCCGCGAGTTCAAGATTTCGTGCAAGGCGTCGGACGTTTTCCTCGCGGTCGCGGCCTATCAGCAGCTCGCGGAAGTCTGCGACTATCCTTTGCATCTGGGCATCACCGAAGCCGGCGCCACGCGCATGGGCACGGTCAAATCGTCGATCGGCATGGGCTCGCTGCTCTGGGCGGGCATCGGCGACACGATCCGCGTTTCGCTCTCGGCCCATCCGGTCGAGGAAGTGAAGGTCGGCTACGACATTCTGAAGTCGCTGGGCTTGCGCCGGCGCGGCGTGACCGTCGTGTCGTGCCCGTCCTGCTCGCGTCAGCAATACGACGTGATCAAAACCGTCGAGCGTTTGGAAGAACGCCTCTCGCACATCACCGTGCCGATGACGGTGTCGGTGATCGGCTGCGTGGTGAACGGCCCCGGCGAAGCGCGCGAAACCGATATCGGTTTCACCGGCGGGGGCAACGGCACGCATATGGTCTATGTCGGCGGCGTGCCCGACCATAAGGTCAAGGACGTCGATATCGTCGAGTATCTCGCCGAGATGGTCGAGAAAAAGGCGGCGGAAATCCTGGCGCGCGAAGCGCCCAAGGCCGCGGAATGAACCGGGGCCGTCGCAGCGCTTCGCTTTAGCGACGCAAAATGTCGGCGCCATCCACGCGTCCCCGCCTATGCGTGGTGGGGGCCAATCACAAAACCGCATCTTCTTCGCTCCGGGACGCGCTGTTCGTGCCGGAAGCGGAAATGCGCGGGCTGTTGGAGACGCTGAAGCGCGCGGGCTTGCGCCAAGCGGTGGCGATGTCGACCTGCGACCGCACCGAACTGCAGATCGCCGCCGACGATCCCGATGCGGCGCGCGACGCGGTTCTCGCGGCCTTGGCGCCGCGCAGCGGCCTGTCGGCCGACGAACTTCGCGAATCCTTCTACGTCGCCTCGGGCGACGACGCGTTGCGCCATGTCTTCGCGGTGGCGGCCTCGCTCGACAGCCAAGTCGTCGGCGAGCCGCAGGTGCTGGGCCAGCTTAAAGCAGCACACCGTCTGTCGCGCGAGATGGGCCTCACGGGTCCCGAACTCGACGCGGCCCTCGAACACGCCTACGCCGCCGCCAAGCGCGTGCGCAGCGAAACCGCGATCGGCGAACGCCCGGTCAGCTTGGCCGCCGCCGCCGCGGAAGTCGCGCGCGACGTGCACGGGAATGTCGCATCGTGCACCGGCCTGCTGATCGGGGCGGGCGAAATGGGCGAAACGCTGGTCGAGCATTTCCAGCGCGCGGGCATGAAGAAGCTGAACGTGGCCGCCCCCAGTGCCGCGCGCGCGGGCGATCTCGCCCGGCGTTTGAACGGCACGGCGGTCAGTTTCGACGCGCTGGACGACGCACTCGCCGCCGCCGATCTGGTGTTCTCGGCGTTGGGGCGCGGCCAGGAAACGCTCGATGCGCCGCGCGTCGAAGCGGCGTTGAAGCGCCGCCGCCGCCGGCCGATCCTGCTGCTCGACCTTGCCGTACCTGAGGAGATCGCACGCGCGGTCGAAAAGCTCGACGGCGCGTTCCGCTACGCGATCGACGATCTGGAAGGCTTGGCGCTCAAAGGCCGGGCGGAGCGCGAAGCATCGCTCGCCGAAGCGTGGAAGATCGTCGACGGCGAACTCGACGCGTTCCGCCGCCAAGGGGCGGCGCGCGCCGCCGACCCCGCGATCGTGGCGCTGCGCCGGCGATTCGAAAGCGAGCGTCAGCGCGTGCTTGCCGAAACGCAAGACGCCGCGCGCGCCACGGAATTGCTGATCCATCGCCTGCTGCACGCGCCCTCGGAAGAGTTGCGCGCGTTGACGCAAGGCGATCCCAAGACCCGCGAAATGGCCGAGCAACTGGTCGCGCGATTGTTTAGAACGGACGAGTCATGAGTTTCGCCGAGAAGTTGGACAAGGTTCTCGCGCGCCAGCGCGAATTGGGCGATCTGCTCGCCTCGGGCAATGTCGACCCGAAATCCTTCGCGAAATTGTCGAAGGAATTCTCCGATCTCGAACCCGTCGTCGCGGCGATCGACAATCTGCGCAAGTCGCAGGTCGAGCTCGCCGAGCTCGAAACCCTGCGCAGCGAAGGCGACGCCGATATGCGTGCGATGGCGGAGGCCGAGTATTTCGACCTCAAAGCCAAATTGCCCGAGCGCGAGCGCGACGTGCAGTTGATGCTGCTGCCCAAGGACGCGGCCGACGAGAAGAACGCGATCCTGGAAGTGCGCGCCGGGACCGGCGGCGAGGAAGCGGCGTTGTTCGCCGCCGCCTTGTTCCGCATGTATCAGCGCTATTCCGCGTCGCGCGGCTGGCGCTTCGAAACGATGGAACTCGCCGAAACGGGTTTGGGCGGCTTTAAGGAAGCGGTCGCGAATATCTCGGGGGCCGGCGTGTTCGCTCGGCTCAAATTCGAATCGGGCGTGCATCGCGTGCAGCGCGTGCCCGAGACCGAAACGCAAGGCCGCATCCATACCTCAACCGCGACGGTCGCGGTGTTGCCCGAGGCCGAGGAAGTCGACGTGCAGATCAACGAAAAGGATCTGCGCATCGACGTGTTCCGCTCGTCCGGCCCCGGCGGCCAGTCGGTCAACACGACCGATAGTGCGGTGCGCATCACCCATATCCCGACCGGCGTGGTCGTGTCGCAGCAGGACGAGAAGTCGCAGCACAAGAACAAGGCGAAGGCGCTGAAGATTTTGCGCGCCCGGCTTTACGAGGCCGAACGCGAGCGCCAAGCCGCCAGCCGCTCGGCCGATCGCAAGGGCCAAGTCGGCACGGGCGACCGGTCGGAACGCATCCGCACCTATAATTTCCCGCAAGGCCGGGTCAGCGATCATCGCATCAACTTAACGGTCTACGAGATCGATAAGATGATGGAAGGCGAAGGGCTCGACCGCTTCATCGACGCGCTGATCGCCGAAGACCGCGCCGCCAAACTGGCGTCGCTGCCGTGAACGATCTGCCGCCCGTTCCCGCCGGAAGCCTGCTGACCGAGATCCGCGCCGCTTTGACGGATGCGGGGATCGACAATCCGCGGCTGGAAGCGCGGCTGATCGTCGGCGCTTCGGCCGGTTTGACGACCGAGCAATTGATCGCGCGGCCCGAAGCGCCGGTCGACGCCGTGTCGGCCGCTTTCGCGCGCGCCCTCGCGGAACGGCGTGCGGATGGCGCGCCGATCGCCTATCTGCTCGGCAGCCGCGAATTTTGGAGCCTCGATTTCGCGGTGACCGGCGCCACGCTCGTCCCGCGCCCGGACAGCGAAACGCTGATCGAAGCGGCCCTGGCGCGCTGCGCGGCGTGGGACAGATCCTGGCGCGTGGCCGATCTGGGCACGGGTAGCGGCTGTTTGCTGCTCGCCTTCCTGTCCGAACGGCCATTCGCGATGGGGATCGGCGTCGATCGCGCGGAAGAAGCGCTCGCCGTCGCCAAGCGTAACGCCCATGCGCTGCGCCTGGATGGCCAAGCCGGGTTCGTCTGTGGCGATTGGGGGGCGGCGCTCGCCGGCCCGTTCGATTTGATCTTGTCGAACCCGCCTTACATCCCGACCGGCGATATCGAGCATTTGTCGCGCGAAGTGCGCGACTACGAACCGTTCGAGGCGTTGGACGGCGGCAAAGACGGTCTCGATTGCTATCGGCTTATCGTCGCCGATCTGCCGCGTTTGCTGGCACCCGGCGGGGCGGTGGTGTTCGAAGTGGGAATGGGCCAGGCCGAGGACGTCGCCGATCTGTGCCGGGGGGCGGGTTTGACGGTCGAATCCATCCGCCGCGATTTGGGCGGGGTGGCGCGCTGCGTCGTCGCGTCGCGGTCAAACCCCTGAAACCCCACGGCAAAAAACCGCTTGGAAAGAAATAGCGGGGGCTTTAGCTTGGGACCGAATGAAGGGCGTCGCCGGGTTTGAGCCGGAAGCGCCGAAGGGTCTGGCCCGATGGGCCGGCCGATTATAGCCATCGCGAAATCCCGATCCGACCGAATCGCCCTTTGGGGTGCTTGTGTCACGGGGCTCGCGGGTCACCCGAGGCTACGAAGGTGAATGGGCGAATCCCCGGAGGTCCGGGCGATTTCGCCGTTTGAACGTCAAGGAACCGGAGTTCGGTAATGAAGCGGCAGCGCAACAATCGCGGCGGGCACCACGGCGGCGGTCAGAACCACGGCAATATGCATCGTGGCGGCGGTGGCGGCGGCGGCGGGCAACGCTCGAACGTGCCGTTCCGGGCCCAGACCTTCGATTCGAACGGTCCGGAAGTGCGCATCCGCGGCAACGCGTTCCAGGTGCTGGAGAAGTATCTCGCCTTGGCGCGCGACGCCTCGTCGTCGGGCGACCGGGTGGCGGCGGAGAACTACTACCAGCACGCCGAACATTATTTCCGCATGATCAATGCGAACCAGGAACAGTTTCCCCAGCAGCGCCCGCCCCAGCAGGGTTATCAGCAGGGTCAGCCGCAGCAAGGCTTCGCGCCGACCGAGGGCGGTGGCCAGCCGGGCATGGAACAAGCCCCTGGCATGGGCCCGCAGCCGGGTGCCCCCAGCAGCGGACCGCAAAACGGCCCCGTCGTGGTGCATACCAACCAACAGCATCTGCCGAATGTCGCGAGTGCGGCACCGCAGGGTGCGATCCAGCAGGGCGGTCCGCTGCCCTCGTTCCTGGCCGTGCCGGGCGGCGGCGAGAACTGAGCTTTCCGCGTTCGAGGGGGCGCCCTGCGCGTCAGCGCAGTTGCAACGCGTCCCCTTGCGCGATTTCGCCGGCGTTCAAGATTTCGGCGTAAACCCCGCAATCGATATGGCCGAACCCGTGCTGCAACAGGCGCGGGATCTGTAGATCGCGCTCGGCCGTCGCCGGATTGACGGTCGTGGCGGCACAGCGGTCGATGCGCTTGTGGACTTTCAAGCGCACGTCGCCGATCGCGATCTCGCGGTCCAGCCATCCGAACTCTTCCCACGGCTTGCCGCCGTCGAAATAGATATTCGCCCGGAAGCGCAGCGGATCGACGCTCGCGCGCGCCACGCGCTCGACATCGGCCACGCTGGCAAGGCCGATGATCGACACGACCTTGCGCGCGGTGTCGGAGAACATATGCCCCGGCGCCTCGACGACTTTCGGGCTGCCGCGCGTCTCGCCTTCCAGATAGGCGCCGAAGAACTGCTCGATCAATGCGCGGCCGGTGGGCGTGGTCAGGTCGCCGCTGGCGACCTTTTTGCCGCCGCGCTTGATCGTCAGCACGTTGGTGGCCGGGTCGAAGCCGGTTTCCAGCTTCGCCAGGCGTTCGTTCTTCGCCAGCATCAGAAAATTATGCTTGGGCATCCACGAAGGGGCGGCCGCGTCGAACGCGGTGGCCCCGTGGGCGATGGCGAAACGCCGGTCGAGCGGCAGGCCTTCGCCGGGAACGACGGCGACGCGCGCCAGCGCCTCGGCGCTGAGACCTTTTACGGGATAGCGGTAGATTCGGGCGATCTGCATGGCGGCAAACTAGGGCCGTGCCTCCGGCGGCTCAAGTGTCGCAGGGCTTGCGGTGCGGGGGGCGGACGCCCAAATTTCGCATGAGGATGCTGGAAATCCGGGTCCCGAACAGTTTGTCGCTTCCGAGAAGGGCAATCGAAACATGGATTTGAACAAGTATACCGAGCGCGCCAAAGGCTTCCTTTTGAACGCGCAAACGCTGGTCCAGCGCTCGTCCCATCAGCGCTTCGTGCCGGAACACCTTTTGAAGGTGCTGCTCGACGACGAGGAAGGCCTCGCCGCCGGCCTCATCGCGGCCGCGGGCGGCGACGCCAAGCGCGCGCGCGACGCGGTCGAAGCGGCCCTTGCGAAACAACCGCGCGTCGAGGGATCGGGGGCGGGTCAGATTTATATGGCCCCCGAAACCGCCAAACTGTTCGAAACGGCCGAGGAGATCGCGCGCAAGGCGGGCGACTCGTTCGTGACCGCCGAGCGCCTGTTGCTGGCGATCGCGGTCAATAAAGGCAGCAACGCCGCCGATATTCTGGCCAAGGCCGGGGCGAAGCCCGAGGCGATCAATCAGGCGATCGAATCCGTGCGCAAAGGCCGCAAGGCGGACAGCGCCACGGCCGAAGATGCGTATGACGCGTTGAAGAAATATGCGCGCGATCTGACGCAGGCCGCGCGCGACGGCAAGCTCGACCCCGTGATCGGCCGCGACGAGGAGATCCGCCGCACGATCCAGGTCTTGTCGCGCCGGACCAAAAACAATCCCGTGCTGATCGGCGAACCGGGCGTGGGCAAGACGGCGATCGTCGAAGGCCTGGCCTTGCGCATCGTCAACGGCGACGTGCCCGAATCGCTGAAGGACAAGCGTTTGCTGTCGCTCGACCTCGGCGCGATGATCGCAGGCGCCAAGTACCGCGGCGAGTTCGAGGAGCGGCTGAAGGCCGTGCTTCAGGAAATTTCGCACGCGCAAGGCGATGTGGTCCTGTTCATCGACGAGCTTCACACGCTGGTCGGGGCGGGCAAGGCCGACGGCGCGATGGACGCGTCCAACATGCTCAAGCCCGCTTTGGCGCGCGGCGAGTTGCATTGCGTGGGCGCCACGACGCTGGACGAATACCGCAAGCACATCGAAAAGGACGCCGCGTTGGCGCGCCGTTTCCAGCCCGTGTTCGTCAGCGAGCCGACGGTCGAGGACGCGGTGTCGATCCTGCGCGGTCTCAAGGAAAAATACGAACTCCATCATGGGGTGCGTATCACCGACGCCGCGATCGTCGCGGCGGCGACCTTGTCGAATCGCTACATCACCGAGCGTTTCCTGCCCGACAAGGCGATCGACCTGGTCGACGAGGCGGCAAGCCGCTTGCGCATGGCGGTCGATTCCAAGCCCGAAGCGATCGACGAACTCGACCGGCGCATCGTGCAGCTGAAGATCGAGCGCGAAGCGCTGAAGCGCGAAACCGACGAAGCCTCGCGCGAGCGCCTGGTGGCGTTGGAGGAGGAGCTGGCCGATCTCGAAGCGAAATCGGCCGATCTCACCCGCCAATGGAAATCCGAAAAGGAGAACATCCAAGGCGGCCAGCGCATCAAGGAACAGCTCGATCAAGCGCGCATCGATTTCGAGGCCGCGCAGCGCAAGGGCGATCTCGCGCGCGCGTCGGAGCTCAAATATTCGACGATTCCCGAGCTCGAAAAGCGCCTCGCGGCGGCGTCGGGCGGCGGCGAAAACCGCCTGCTCAACGAGGAAGTGACCGAGGCGGACATCGCCGCGGTTGTATCGCGCTGGACCGGTATTCCCGTCGACAAGATGCTGTCGGGCGAGCGCGAGAAACTGCTGAAGATGGAAGACACGCTGCAAACGCGTGTCGTCGGCCAGGACGAAGCGGTCGCCGCGGTCGCGGAAGCCGTGCGCCGCGCGCGCGCGGGGTTGCAGGACCCGAACCGGCCGATCGGCTCTTTCCTGTTCCTCGGGCCCACGGGTGTGGGCAAGACCGAACTGACGAAAGCGCTGGCGTCGTTCCTGTTCGACGACGAGCGGGCACTTCTGCGCATTGACATGTCGGAATACATGGAGAAGCACTCGGTCGCGCGTTTGATCGGCGCCCCGCCGGGCTATGTCGGCTACGACGAGGGCGGTGCTTTGACCGAAGCGGTGCGCCGCCGGCCGTATCAAGTCATCCTGTTCGACGAGGTCGAGAAGGCGCATCCCGATGTGTTCAACGTGCTGCTGCAGGTGCTCGACGACGGGCGCCTGACCGACGGCCAAGGCCGCACGGTTGACTTCAAGAACGCGCTGATCGTGCTGACGAGCAATCTCGGCAGCGAGCTCATCGCGCAGCAGAAGGAGGGCGAGGATATCGATCTGGTGCGCGGGCCGGTGATGGAGGTCGTGCGCGCGAATTTCCGGCCCGAATTCCTCAACCGTCTCGATGAAATCCTGCTGTTCCGCCGTTTGAGCCGCGTGAACATGAAGGGGATCGTCGCGATCCAGATCAAACGGCTGGAGAAGCTGCTGGCCGATCGCAAGATCGCGCTGGAACTGGACGATGCCGCGTTGGCGTGGCTGGCGGAGGCGGGTTACGACCCGGTTTACGGCGCGCGGCCTTTGAAGCGGATCATCCAGCGCGAGCTGCAAAACGTGCTGGCGGGCAAGATTCTCGCCGGCGAGATCAAGGATGGCGCAAAAGTGAAGGTTTCCGCGGGCGCCAACGGCCTGGAGATCGGCGTTGCGCGCATGGAAGAAGGGGGCGAGCCCCGCCGCAAACGCGCATAAACGCGGGATCCGCCTGCAAACACCCGCCGGAGCCATGCAAAAACCGCATGAGCATCATGAAAATGCCCTCCGGCGGGTATAGCAGGATTTGGAACGAAGTCGAAATGATGACGTTTCAATGAGTTATTGGAGTTTTCCACCGGCCAAACCCCCCTGTTTTTTATTGTTTGACTTGGGGGGGCGAAACCAATAGAAACCCGGCCTCGCCACGAGGTCACCGGGACCGGCGAAAAACGGGCCCCGGGGAACTAAGGCGACGCGTCTCTGAAAAGGGGCTTCGACCTGTAAAGGTCGATCTTCGGACCAAGGCGCGGTGTTGTTTGACAAGTGAATATGAATGGAAGGGATGCGCGGGCGGCGGCCGGGCTAACGTCTGAACGCTCGCTACAGCGCATCCAAACCAACGATCGCCGGTTGCTTCACCGCTCCGGTTGAAAGTTGGGCGTTTTTGTAGACGAGCGGGCAAGACCGTTAACTCGTCGGACCGTAAGGCATGCAAATGCCGGACCGGAAAGATAAGTTAACCTGAGAGTTTGATCCTGGCTCAGAACGAACGCTGGCGGCATGCCTAACACATGCAAGTCGAACGCCTGTAGCAATACAGGAGTGGCAGACGGGTGCAAAACGCGTGGAAACCTATCCTTGGGTTCGGAATAACCGCGGGAAACTGCGGCTAATACCGGATACGTCCTTCGGGAGAAAGATTTATCGCCCATTGAGGGGTCCGCGTCTGATTAGCTAGTTGGTGAGGTAATGGCTCACCAAGGCGACGATCAGTAGCTGGTCTGAGAGGATGATCAGCCACACTGGAACTGAGACACGGTCCAGACTCCTACGGGAGGCAGCAGTGGGGAATATTGGACAATGGGCGCAAGCCTGATCCAGCAATGCCGCGTGGGTGATGAAGGCCTTCGGGTTGTAAAGCCCTTTTGGCGGGGACGATGATGACGGTACCCGCCGAATAAGCTCCGGCTAACTTCGTGCCAGCAGCCGCGGTAATACGAAGGGAGCTAGCGTTGTTCGGAATTACTGGGCGTAAAGGGCGCGTAGGCGGTTTCGATAGTCAGGCGTGAAATCCCCAGGCTCAACCTGGGAATTGCGCTTGATACTGCGAGACTTGAGTGAGGGAGAGGATAGTGGAATTCCCAGTGTAGAGGTGAAATTCGTAGATATTGGGAAGAACACCAGTG